>Ga0209026_1000016_pt1 | contig 386457 bp, 365 predicted proteins | sample AraplaCL_Col_mCL_FD_184262 | JGI IMG/M metagenome (GOLD analysis project Ga0209026, IMG submission 184262) | Arabidopsis root microbial communities from the University of North Carolina, USA - plate scrape CL_Col_mCL (SPAdes) (version 2) | ecosystem: Host-associated > Plants > Roots >... | reverse complement strand
CCGAACTTGGATGCCAGAACGGTCGTGATCGCCGCCGTCAGCGTCGTCTTGCCATGGTCCACGTGGCCGATCGTGCCAACGTTGACGTGCGGCTTGGTCCGCTCAAATTTGCCTTTTGCCATTTTTCTCTCCAGATAAAGAACATGCCCGTGAGTGTTTAACGTCTCCAGCAGAGGCCTCGCCACGGGCAGCGGGCCAACCACATGATGTGGCGCCGAAGACAAAAATCTTTACCAGCAACCGCCACGGAACCGGTTTGCCGAGCCATAGGCGGTGCCCCCTCGAGGGGGAGGCGGCACAGCCGCCTCAGGGGTGTACCAATTATTTCGCGCGAGCAGCCATGATGGCTTCGGACACATTGCGCGGAGCTTCAGAGTAGTGCTTGAACTCCATGGAGTACGTTGCACGGCCCTGCGACATCGAACGCAGCGTGGTCGAATAACCGAACATTTCCGACAGCGGCACTTCGGCCTTGATGGCCTTGCCGCCACCAACCATGTCTTCCATGCCCTGCACCATGCCGCGGCGTGAGGACAGGTCGCCCATCACGTTGCCGGCGTAGTCTTCAGGCGTTTCAACTTCCACAGCCATCATGGGCTCCAGAATCACGGGGCCGGCTTTCTTGCAGCCTTCCTTGAAGCCGAAGATGGCAGCCATCTTGAATGCCAGTTCGTTCGAGTCCACATCGTGGTATGAACCAAAGTGCAGCGTGACCTTGACGTCGACCACAGGATACCCAGCCAGCACGCCGGATGTGACGGCTTCGTTGATACCTTTTTCCACCGCGGGGATGAATTCACGAGGAACCACACCGCCCTTGATGGCATCGACGAACTCGATGCCCTTGCCGGCTTCGTTGGGCTCGATCTTGAGCACGACGTGACCGTATTGGCCCTTACCGCCGGACTGGCGCACAAACTTGCCTTCTGCGTCTTCCACAGTCTTGCGGATGGTTTCGCGGTAAGCCACTTGCGGCTTGCCCACGTTGGCTTCCACGCCGAATTCGCGTTTCATGCGGTCGACAATAATTTCCAGGTGCAGCTCGCCCATACCGGCGATGATGGTCTGGCCAGATTCTTCGTCGGTCTTGACGCGGAAAGAAGGATCTTCCTGCGCCAGACGCTGCAGGGCGATGCCCATCTTTTCCTGGTCGGCCTTGGTCTTGGGTTCCACGGCCTGTGCAATCACAGGCTCAGGGAACACCATGCGCTCGAGCATGACGATGGCATCTGGATCGCACAACGTTTCGCCGGTGGTCACGTCTTTGAGGCCCACGCAGGCGGCGATGTCGCCGGCACGGATTTCGCTGACTTCTTCACGGTTGTTGGCGTGCATCTGCACGATACGGCCGATACGCTCTTTCTTGCCCTTGACCGGGTTGTAGACACTGTCGCCCTTTTTCAGGACGCCGGAATAAACGCGCACAAAGGTCAACTGACCCACAAACGGGTCGGTCATCAGCTTGAATGCCAATGCGGAGAATTTCTCTTCGTCGTCGGCCTTACGGGTGACAGGCGCTTCGTCTTCGTCCGTGCCGTTCACAGGCGGAATGTCCACCGGCGAAGGCATGAATTCGATCACGGCGTCCAGCATGCGCTGCACACCCTTGTTCTTAAAGGCGGAACCGCAGTACATCGGCTGAATTTCGCTGGCGATGGTACGCGTGCGGATACCCAACTTGATCTCGTCTTCGGTCAAGTCGCCTTCTTCGAGGTACTTGTTCATGAACTCTTCAGACGCCTCGGCAGCAGCCTCGACCATCTTCTCGCGCCACTCTTTGGCGGTCTCAACCAGCTCAGCAGGGATATCGCTGTAGGTGAACTTCATACCCTGGGACGCTTCGTCCCAGATGATGGCCTTCATCTTGATCAGGTCGACCACGCCGGTGAAGTTTTCTTCAGCGCCAATGGGAATCACCATGGGCACAGGGCTGGCCTTCAGGCGCAGCTTCATCTGCTCGACGACCTTGAAGAAGTTCGCGCCGGTGCGGTCCATCTTGTTGACGAACGCAAGGCGTGGAACCTTGTACTTGTTGGCCTGGCGCCAGACGGTTTCGGACTGAGGCTGGACGCCGCCCACGGCGCAGTACACCATGCAGGCGCCGTCAAGCACGCGCATGGAACGCTCCACCTCGATGGTGAAGTCCACGTGGCCGGGGGTGTCGATGATGTTGATGCGGTGCTCAGGCAGGGACGTGTCCATGCCGCGCCAGAAACAGGTGGTGGCGGCGGAGGTAATCGTGATGCCACGCTCCTGCTCCTGTTCCATCCAGTCCATGGTTGCCGCGCCGTCGTGCACTTCACCAATCTTGTGGTTCACGCCGGTGTAAAAAAGGATCCGCTCGGTGGTGGTAGTCTTGCCGGCGTCGATGTGCGCGGAGATACCAATGTTGCGGTAGTTTTGAATGGGGGTAGCGCGGGACATAAATTACTTTCAGTTCGGGGTTACGAACAAAGACTCGTTGAAAGACTGCCCGCAATCCGGGCATCTTCCATGTTTTCTACGCGTCTGCCGGCCGGAAATGGTGTTGTGCACGACACCCGGCTGGCAGAAATTGGGGTTGAACCGCCGGCAATCAAGGTGATCAGCACCTTGTGCCGGCCCGGCAACCCGTCAATCCAGCGCAGTCAATACTGCAAATCGAAAATTAGAAGCGGAAGTGGCTGAACGCCTTGTTGGCTTCTGCCATGCGGTGAACTTCGTCACGCTTTTTCATGGCGCCGCCGCGGCCTTCGGTTGCTTCCATCAGCTCATTGGCCAGACGCAGGGACATGGACTTCTCGCCACGCTTCTTGGCGGCTTCCTTGAGCCAGCGCATGGCTAGGGCCATACGGCGGACGGGACGCACTTCAACCGGCACCTGGTAGTTGGCGCCGCCGACGCGGCGGGACTTCACTTCAACCATGGGCTTGATGTTGCCGATGGCCATGTGGAAGGCCTCGAGCGGATCTTTGCCGGGGTTCTTTTTCTCGATAAAGTCGAGCGCGCCATAAATGATGCGCTCTGCGACGGCCTTTTTGCCGCCTTGCATGATCACGTTCATGAACTTGGCGAGATCAACATCGCCAAATTTTGGATCAGGAAGAATTTCACGTTTAGGGACTTCGCGACGACGTGGCATTTTTTCACCTCTTTGCTTCAGTTGGCATTGCATTTGGCAATACCGCGAGAGTTATCAAAACCCTCACTTACTCGACCGGTGCAACTATTTGCACTTGGGTCACTTCGTTTCAAACACCTGCCAGGGCGAGTGAAACACCTGTTTTGAAGAACTATCACAGACTTCCGTGACAACTTCTTCTGGCGCGAGCACTCAATAAAGAGACAACCCGAGCCGGGCGGCTTATTTGGCCTTTGGCTTCTTCGCACCGTACTTGGAGCGCGACTGCTTGCGGTCTTTCACGCCTTGCAAGTCGAGCGAACCACGGACGATGTGGTAACGCACACCGGGCAAGTCCTTGACACGACCGCCGCGAACCAGCACCACGCTGTGTTCCTGCAGGTTGTGGCCTTCGCCGCCGATGTAGGAGATGACCTCAAAACCGTTGGTCAGGCGCACCTTGGCGACCTTACGCAGAGCGGAATTGGGCTTTTTAGGCGTCGTGGTGTACACACGGGTGCACACACCGCGGCGCTGCGGAGAATTTTCCATCGCAGGGCTCTTGGACTTGATCTTTTCGACCTCGCGCCCCTGACGGACTAACTGATTAATGGTTGGCATTGAAAACGTCCCTAAACGTCTGAAAACTGATTTACCGTGTTGATACGGCCACAAATATTTCCCGCCGTGAAAGCGGAAAAGCCTTCTAGTATAAACCGGATGGGAGAAACGCTCAAGTAAAAGGCGGCTGGCGCGTGAAAGGGGGCCGAACCACACCTTGTATTGAGCGTTGCGGCGTGTTTTTTGCGTGCCAGAGGCCAAAAAATCCGAGATGTTAGCGCACACTCCAGAATCTCGCAGCTAACTGTTTGCTCAACTGCCGCGAAGAACCCCTGGAAAGCGCCTGTTGGCTATCTTCCAGGAATGAGCCTCAGGGCGGCCCAACCCAACCGCCTTACTTGATCCACAGCCGGATGGCATCCCAGGCGCGACCCAGAATGCCCGCCTCTTCCACTGTCTCCAGCGCTACCAACGGCACTTCGGCCACCGGCGCCGGGTTGTCGCCCAGCATGACCTTGAGTGTCCCTATCGCCTGCCCTTTGGCAAAAGGAGCCACCAGCGGGTCCGGCCGGGCCACTTGGGTTTTAACCTTGGGAGCGCTGCCGGCGGTCACCGCCACCACGATGGCCTGGGGACGACCCAGCTTCACCGTGGACGATTTGCCCTTCCAGACGGATGGCGTGACCACGGCCTGGCCGGCGTCAAACAGCTTGACGGCCTCATAGGCGGTGTAGCCCCAATTGAGCAGCTTTTGCGACTCATTGGCACGGGCGCTGTCGCTGGACGTGCCCAGCACGATGGCCACAAGGCGCCGGCCGCCCGGCGCACCGGCTGCACCCAGGTTGGGGAAGTCGCGCTTGGCGGTGGCGATCATGCAATAGCCGGCGGCGTCCGTATGGCCGGTTTTGAGGCCGTCCACCGACGGGTCGCGAAACAGCAGGGTATTGCGGTTGGTATCATTGGCAGCCGGCGTGCCGGGGTAACGGTATTTCTTGATGGCCGAGTAGCCGATGTAATCGGGGAAATCGGTCATCAATCGCGTGGCCAGGATGCTGAGGTCGCGCGCCGTAGTTGTGTGGCCGGGTTCGGTCAGGCCTTCCGGATTCTTGTAGGACGTCGATTTCATGCCCAGCGCTTTGGCCTGCTCGTTCATGAGCTGCACAAAATGCTCGGCCGAGCCGCCCACGCCTTCAGCCAGCGCCATGGTCGCGTCGTTGCCCGACTGCACCACCATACCCTTGATGAGGTCCTCAACGGGCACCTGCATTTTCGGGTCGATGAACATGCGCGAGCCCGGCATCTTCCAGGCCCGCTCACTGACGCCGAAGGTCTGCTTCAGGTCAATCTTCTTGGACTTGAGTGCGTCGAAAACCAGGTATTCGGTCATCAGCTTGGTCAGCGAGGCCGGCTCCACCGGGGAATCGATGTCCTTGGCGGCCAGGATCTGGTTCGCGGTGACATCCAGCAGCAAATATGAACGCGCCGCGATTTCAGGCGCTTGTGGCACCTGGGCGTGCGCCAGGGGTAGCACCGCGGAGAAAACCAGAAAGGCAGCGGCGGCGAAGGCGCGCAGTCCGTGAGCCGGGCGGGAGGCCTTGAATGAAACTTGCATGGGTGTCGCAGAAAGTAGGAATTAAAAACGGAAAGGAAAAACGAAACCGCCCGGTGGCGCGGGTCAGGCTGAGGGCGAGGACAGGTGGCGGACCACGAGATTTTTCAACAGGGGCAATTGTCCATGAAAGAAATGGCCGCCCCCGGGCACAACCGTAACAGGCAGTGCCTGCGGGCGCGCCCAATCCAGAACGGCGGAGAGCAGCACGGTGTCATCCTGCTCGCCATGCACGACCAGGGTTTTCAGGTGCGCGGCCTCGTCAATCGGCGCGGCGGGCGCGCGGCTCACGCTGGTGCCGACCAGCACCAGTTTTTCGATGGCCCGGCTGGCATTCAAACGCTGGAAGGCATGCGTGGTGACAAAAGCGCCGAACGAAAACCCGGCAAGCGCCAAGGGCTGCGCGGCACCCGCCGGCGCGGCATGCTCCACCACCGCGAGAAAGTCCTCAAGCTCTCCCCGGCCCTCATCATGGCTGCCGGCGCTGCCGCCCACACCACGAAAGTTGAAACGCACCGCCGTCCATCCGCAATGGACAAAAGCCCGCGCCAGCGTTTGCACCACCTTGTTGTCCATGGTGCCGGCAAACAGCGGATGCGGATGCGCGATGACCGCCACGCCGCGCGAATCGCCGGCGGGAAGGTCCAGCGCGATCTCCAGTGCGCCCGCCGGGCCCTGGATGATGGATTTTTGGGTTTGAGAGTTCACCAAAGGACTTTCAATAGGGCAATAGAGGCAATAGAGGCCTAGCGCCCCAGGTGCGCTGGCGTAAGCAGGCGTTCGACCACTTTGCCATTCTTGAGGTGCGATTCGACGATTTCATCGATGTCGCTGGCGTCTACATAGGTGTACCAGACTGCTTCTGGGTACACCACGGCCACCGGGCCGCCGGCGCAGCGGTCCAGGCAACCGGCCTTGTTGACCCGCACCTTGCCGGGCCCGGCCAGCCCGGCGGCCTTGACTTGCGACTTGCAGCGGTCAAAACCTTCCTGCGCGCGGTGGTCGGCGCAGCAGTCTTCACCGTTGGCGCGCTGGTTCAGGCAAAAGAAAATATGGCGTTCGTAATAGGAATTTTGTTCAGGCATGTCGTGACTTTAGAGGATGTGGTGTTCGATATGTTCCGCGGGTCAGGCAGTTTTGACGACGAAAGCCGTTGCCTTCTTCACCATCGGAAGAACCAGCAGCGAGATCGGGAAGGCAATGACCCAGGAAACGGCCCAAGCGCCCAGCCAGATGCGCAGGACGCCGGGCGAGATGCCGACGCCCTTGAGCGTGCTGATCAGCGAGACGATGCAGGTCATGAAAAGCGACAGAAGCAAAGGCGTGACCCAGCGCGCGCTGCTTGCGGGAAGCTTGGTAAAACCAAAAGGGGTGCGCGATGAAGATTTCGAAGAGTTCATACATGTTTCCATAAGCCGTCCAGTCAAGGCGCCTTTCCCGGGGGCCGTGAGCCCAGGGAAAACACACACCCGGCATGGCCGGCGGTGGTTGGCGCGTTGATTGACGTAAACGCTTACGGCAACTCTTGAGGGAGATCGCAGGGCGATGGTAGCAGAAGGCCAAGGCAGCGATGGCCGCCTCACGGTCGAGGTTCGCGGCCCGACAGCCGCACCAGCACATACAACAAGGCAGCGTACGGCCAAAGCCAGCCCAGCCATTGAACCAGCCCGTGAAAGCGGATGAAGCGGCCCTGCTCCCAAGTCTGCAGCGTCTGCGCGAAGTAGGGATCCGCTGGGGCTTGATTGAGCAGCCCCAGGTGAATGGCCAGCGCCAGCAGCGTGAGCGCCGCTGCGGCGCGGCGCGGAACCGCCAGCAGCAGCAGGGCCAGCACGGCCGCCAGGCCCACGCCCACCTGTACGGGGATGTCCAGCCAGGCCCAGGCGTGGTCGGGGCCGTAGCTCAGGGCGGCGGACAACGCCGACGCGCCAATGCCGACCGCGATCGCTGCTATGGAGAACGCGGCCCGTTGCCAAAGGGTGCGGACCACGCAATAGCCCAGCAGGCAGGGAATCAGCGCCCCCAGCGCCACGCAGAGCAGTTCCGCGATCGGGACCAGGGGCTGCAGCTCCATATCGCGCACCGGCATCCACTGCAGGAAGGGCGTGTCGACCAACACATCGGCCAGGGCCGCCTCCAGCCGCTCAAAAACCTGGCCCAACCCCATGGGCACGGACGCGGGAAACAGCAAGGCCAGCGGCCAGAGCAGCAGCAACACCAACGCCCCTCGCGCGTCATGCGCAAACCAGCGCGCCCGAAAGCGGCTCCAGCGGTCCACCACGCCGGTTTTTTCCAGCGCCCAGGCAAAGCACGCGCCCAGCCAGGCGCCCACAGTGTTGAGCAGCAGATCCACGTTGGAAGGAATGCGCACCGGCAGGTAGCTTTGCAGCGTCTCCATGGCCAGCGACAACAGGCCGCAGACCAGCACCGCCACCGTCACGGCCCAGGACACGCGCCGGCTGCGCAGCGCCGACAGCGCCAACAGAAACCCCAGCGGCGCATAGCCCAGCAGGTTGGCGCCCACGTCAAAACCGGTCCAGTACTGGGGCAGCGGCGCCGTCAGGAATCGAAAGGGAGAGATGCCCTGGTCACGCCAGTCCGAGAAGGGATAAAGGCTGGCGTAAACAATCAGGCAGATGGCGGCCAGGGCGAGGGGCCAGGCGGCTGTTTTGTGCACACCTTTTGGATGTTGCACACCCCCGACATCCTCACTACGCGTCGCTTCGTGTAGTTCTGCCCCCCCTTGCAGGGGGCGACGCCCGGCGTCCGGCAAAGCCGGTCCGCTGGCGTCTGCTGGTTTTTTTGGGGGGTTCACACGAGCACCCGTTGGGATAATCCGCCCTAGAACGGCTTGGCGACGACCAGAATGACTGCGGCCAGCAGCAGCAGCACCGGCACTTCATTGAACCAGCGAAACCACTTGTGGCTGCGTGTGTTGCGATTGGAGACGAATTTCGCGAGCAGGCGGCCGCAGGCATGGTGGTAGCCGATCACCAGCGCCACCACGGCCAGTTTGGCATGCATCCAGCCGTTGCCCGGCCCGCGGCCTATGCCATAACCCAGGTACAGCCACAGGCCGAAAGCCAGCGCCGGCACGGCCAGGATAGTGGTGAAACGCATCAGCTTGCGCGCCATCAGCACCAAGCGTTCGCGCTCGGCAACGCTTTCCGGCGGCACCATCGCCAGGTTCACAAAGATCCGCGGCAGGTAAAACAACCCGGCAAACCAGCTGGCGATAAAGACGATGTGGAGTGATTTGACCCAGAGCATCTGGTGAGTCTAATCGCCCACGGTGGACCAAACCTGCTGTGACAAAAGCCGGATCGAGTCTTGCCAGCAGGGGCCGCGGAACCGGCTTTGCCGGGCCGCAGGCGCAGCGGCCCCCTCGGGGGCAGGGAGCTACACGCAGTGAGCGACCGTGGGGGCCATACCTGCCGGGGCAAAAAAATGCCCGGTTGGCGCGAGGCCAGCCGGGCTGGTAAGCCTTTTTGCTGTCACACGCAAAGGCCCCGCTCAGGGAGGAAAAGCGGGATGCAGTCACCAAATGGTAACCACACGTATCAATTCTAACCATGGCTGTCGGACCTTGGCAAGACTTTCTAAGCAAACTAAGAAACAATCTTGTAAAGCGGACTTGCGCCCCCCCACCGCCGGGCCATGTCCTAAATATTGCTTGGCTTTTCGAAAGCTTTGGCACAATTTGCGCATGACTTTTCACGCTTCCAACTTCGCCCCCTTTCCGGCGGGCCGCCCGCGTCGCCTGCGCCGCGACACCTTCACCCGCAATCTCGTACGCGAGCACACACTTACCTCAAGCGACCTGATTTATCCCGTGTTTGTGGTGGACGGCAAACAGCAACGCCAGCCCGTGGCTTCCATGCCCGGCGTTGAAAGGCTGAGCCTGGACCTGCTTCTGCCGGTGGCGGAGGAATGCGTGAAGCTGGGCATCCCGGTGATGGCGCTGTTTCCGGTGGTCGACGCCTCGCTCAAAACCTATGACGGCAAGGAAGCCACCAACCCCGACGGGCTGATCCCTCGCGTGGTGCGCGAGCTTAAAAAGAATTTCCCCGGCCTGGGCGTGATGACCGACGTCGCGCTGGATCCCTTCACCACGCACGGCCAGGACGGCCTGCCCGACGAAAACGGTTACATCCTCAATGAAGAGACGGTGGCGATGCTGGTCAGACAGGCGATGTGCCAGGCCGAAGCCGGCGTGGACATGGTCGCGCCCAGCGACATGATGGACGGGCGCATAGGCGCCATCCGCCAGGCACTGGAAGCCAAAAAGCTGATCCACACCCGCATCATGGCCTACAGCGCCAAGTACGCGAGCGCCTTCTACGGACCCTTCCGTGATGCGGTCGGCTCGGCCGGCAACCTCGGCAAAGCCGACAAAAAGGTCTACCAGATGGACCCCGGCAACAGCGACGAGGCGCTGCGCGAGGTGGCCATGGACATCGCCGAAGGCGCTGACATGGTGATGGTCAAGCCCGGCATGCCTTACCTGGACGTGGTGCGCCGCGTGAAGGACGAGTTCAAGGTTCCCACCTTCGCCTATCAGGTCAGCGGCGAATACGCCATGATGAAGGCCGCCGCGCAAAACGGCTGGCTGGACCACGACGCCGTCATGATGGAAAGCCTGCTGGCCTTCAAACGCGCGGGCGCCGACGGCGTGCTGACCTACTTCGCCATCGATGCCGCCCGCAAGCTGCGGCAGGCCTGAACAGTGCGCGTTTTCACCATCACCGCCGGCAGCCCCGGTGTCGTCGAAACCGACGCCCTGCCGACCCAGTTGCCGGCCCAGGGCTTCGTCTGGGTTGCCTGCGGCCGCCGCGAGTTCGAGGTGCTGTTGCCCCAGATCCAGGCCAGCCTGCAGCTGCTGTGCGGCACCCAGCTGGTGGACTTGCATGTCTCCGACCTGCTGAACAAACAGCTGCCCTCGCACTACGACTACACCTCGCAGTACGACATCCTGGTGTTCCGTCGCCTAGCCACCAGCCAGACCGAGACTGACCTCAACCAGCCCGGCGAGCCGCTGCAGGAACGCATCAAGCGCAGCGGGCCGCCGGTGCTCAAGCGGATAGACACCAGCCCGGTCGGTTTCGCCGTGTTCGAACAATTGCTGCTGACGGTGCATCCCACCGATTGCGCGGTGCGCGACGCCTATGCCTCGCGCCTGGTCAACGCCACCACCGTGGAGTCACGTTCCACCGGCGTCAAGCTGCCCGCCAGCCCCGCCGACATGATGCTGCGCATCGTCAACCAGATCGTCGACGGCTACCTGGAGCTGCGGCGCGAACTCACACGTCAGCTCGACCATTGGCAGTCCGAGCTGCTCAGGCCCGGCACGCGTTTTACCAACTGGAGCTCGGTGCTCGACGCGCGGCTGGCCATGCACCAGCTGGACGAAATCTGCGAGGATCAGCGCTCGGCCGTGCAGGACTGGATCGATTCCGTCGAGACCTGGCCCGAAGGCGGCACGCCCGCCGCAGTGCGCGAGCGCGAGTTGCTCAAGGTGCGTTCGCGCGACGTGCTGGAGCACATAGAGCGCGTGGTCCACCACGTGCGCCGCATGGAGCAAAGCGCCGAGACCGCGGTGCAGATGCATTTTTCGGCGCAGAGCAACCGCACCAACGACATCATGCGCACCCTGACCGCGCTGACCGCCATCTTCCTGCCGCTGAACCTGATCACCGGCTTCTTCGGCATGAATTTCGAGTTCATGCCCTTTCTTCACACCAGCACCGGCTTTTGGTGGACCGCCGGTTTGATGGTCCTGATCGTCGCCGTGGTCGGCACTGTTTTCTGGCGCAAACAATACATCGCCCGAACCCGCGGCTAGCTCGCCGCACATTCCCAGCCATTCGCAGGAGACCCAGCCCATGACCGCACACCTGAGCCGCTCCATCGTTGGCGCCACCCGGCCTTTGCGTGCCTTGCCCCTCCTGATGGCGGTCTCGGCATTGCTCGCCGGCTGCGAAAGCCTCAGCCCCGCCGAATGCGCCACCGCCGACTGGCGCCAGCTGGGCATGCAGGACGGCAGCCGCGGCAGCACCGACCGCGCCGCCGACTACTACGAGTCGTGCGCCAAGGCCGGCATCCCCGTGAATGTCGCCGTCTACCGCGCCGGCCGCACCCAGGGCCTGCAAAGCTACTGCCAGCCCGCCAACGCCCTCAATGAAGGCCTGGCCGGCAACAGCTACGAAGGTGTCTGTCCCGCGCCCATGGACCAGAACTTCCGCAACATCCACGGCATTGCCTGGCGCGAGCAGGACGCCCGCAAGACCCTGCTGCGGCTGCAGCGCGAGCAGGACCAGATGCAGGCGGAGTTGGCCGACGCCAAAACCGCCGAGGACCGCAAGCGCACGCTGCGCGAACAGCTCTCGCGCTCGGACCGCCGCATCGAAGAAGCCCGCTACGCGGTGCGCGATGCCAGCTACCAGCTGGACCGCCTGCGCAGCGACATGCGCCAGCGCGGCCAGTACTAGGGCCTGTCAGCACCCTGCCGTCCCGCCATGCAAGCCGGTACCCGCTCCAACCAGATCTCGGAGATAAAGGTGGGCTGCGCGGGCTGGAGCCTGCCCCGCGAGACCTGGCCTGAATTTCCCGAAGCGGGCAGCCACCTGCAGCGCTATGCCGCGCGCTTTAACGCGGTAGAGATCAACTCCTCGTTTTACCGCCCGCACCAACCGGCCACCTATGCGCGTTGGGCCGCCAGCGTGCCGGCGAATTTCCGCTTTTCGGTCAAGCTGCCCAAAACGCTCACCCACGAAAATCGCCTCAAGGGCGGCGAAGACCTGCTGGACACCTTCCTCGCGCAAGCCGGTTGCCTGGGCGAAAAGCTCGGCTGCCTGCTGGTGCAGTTGCCACCCAGCCTGGCCTTCGATGCGGGCTCGGCCGGGGATTTTCTGGCCCGGCTGCGGCAGCGCCATGCCGGCGGGATCGCGCTGGAGCCGCGCCATGCAAGCTGGTTCATGGCGCCCGCCGACGGCCTGCTGAAAGAACTGGCAATCGGCCGCGTGCTGGCCGACCCGGTGCTGTTCGACGCGGGCCGCGTGCCCGGCGGCGACCCGGCCCTGGTCTATGTGCGCCTGCACGGCTCCCCGCGCATGTACTACTCGGCCTATGCGCCGGACGTGCTCGATGCGCTGCTTGTCCGGCTCACACGTGCGGCGGCGTCTGACGCCTCGGTCTGGTGCGTCTTCGACAATACAGCCAGTGGCGCCGCGGTGCCCGACGCGCTCTACCTCGCCCGCAGGCTGGTGCAGCGTTGATCCCGCCGGCCGCGCGCCGGCGAAAGGATGACAGATGAAAAACCGCTTCAGCAGAAAGAGCCCGCCCAAAGTCTGCGCGGACGACCTCACGCGTGAAAACGTTCAATCCATGCGGCGCGTGGAAGAGATGGCGCTGGCCAACCGAAGCCGCGCCGACCGCATGGCGGCCTTTATCGCCGGGTTTTGCGGCTCCATGCCTTTTGTCTGGTTGCACGTGGCCGGCTTTGGCTGCTGGATAGCCTTCAATGCCTGGCCGGGGCAGCCGCACTTCGACCCCTACCCTTTCACATTCCTCACGCTGGTGGTGTCGCTTGAAGCGATTTTTCTCTCGTCTTTCATCCTGATCAGCCAGAACTACGAGTTGCGCATCAGCGACAGGCGCAACCAGCTGGACCTGCAGATCAACCTGCTGACCGAGCAGGAAAATACCAAGATGATCCAGATGCTGGAACGCATCGCCAAAAAAGTAGGCGCCGATGTTGCCGACCCGGACGTCCGCATCCTCAAGGAAGATACCGACCCGGAAAAGCTGGTCGCCCAGATCGAACAGGCGCAAAGCGAAAAGACGCAGGCGCCGGAGGCCGCGAAAAAGCGTTAGCGTTCAGACCCAGGGTTGGGCCACTCCTTCCTCCTGGAAGGCTTTGATCACCGCAGGCCGCGCCAGAGCGCGCTTCAGGTAAGCGCCCAGGTGCAGGCGGTCACGCGCGGGTTTGGACGCGAAGTTGCGCGTCCAGCGGCACAGCGTCAGCGTGTAGATGTCCACCGCCGAATACTTCGCGCCCAGCAGCCAGGGTTGGGCATGGTCTTTTTCAAGCCGTGCCAGTTCGGCATCCAGCTGGTCCAGCATCAGGCCGACCTTGGCTTCGGCGTGCGACTTCAGTTCGGCCACGCCCGCGCTGTTGCCCGCATCCATCCAGCGGTCGGTGTAGAAATAAATGATCAGGGTGGACTGCACGGTGTTGGTCAACCAGACCAGCCACTTGTAGAAATGCGCGCGCTCCGGCGTCCCTAGCGCCGGCGCCAACCCGGCTTCGGGATGCATGTCGCACAGGTGCAGGCAGATCGCGGCGGTTTCGTAAAGCACCAGGTCGCCGTCGACCAGTGTCGGGATCAGGCCGTTGGGGTTGAGCTTGCGGTAGGCCTCCGAGCGGTGCGCGCCCGTGCTGGTGTCAACCAGGATTTTTTCAAAGGGCACACCCAGTTCCTGAAGCAGGATATGGGGCGCCATGGCGGCGGAACTGGGGGAGAAGTGCAGTTGATACATCTGGCGTATTTTGACCTATCGCCCCCCGAGGGCCGCTCTATAAGCTCTATCAGCAGGGGCCGCAGGACTGGCTTTGCCAGACCGCAGGCGCCGTCCCCTCGAGGGGAGAACAGGCTACACGCAGTGAGCCTGGACAGGGGGGCCTATAGTCCAAAGATGCCGGCTGCATTGCCCCAGGCAATTTTGTGGGCCGTGTCAGCAGGCAGGTCGCCCAGCCAGGCACGGTAGCCCTTCATGAGCTCGTCGTAATACAGCCAGCGCTGGTTCACCCAGGTGTCGGAGCCGATCATGAAGCGGCCGGGGTATTTCAGCAGCAGCGCGCGCCATTCGGAACACAGCTTTCCACCCTCGCAAGTCAGGCCCGGCCGGTAAGACAGCTCGCCCATGAGCTGCGGGTATTTCCCCAGCAATGCATCGACTCGGGCCACAGGCGCGCCGCCTATGCCGGTGTGCGCCCAGACCAGCCGTGCGTCGGGTGCATGTGCCATCAGCAGGTCGATGGCCGTGTCGTCCACATGGGCGAGCACCGCCAGTTTGTTCTTCGACGCGAACTGCATCAGCTTGCGTGCCACCGGGCCGTTGGCATTGGCGCTGTCGTAGAGGTGGAATTCGCCTATGCCTTTGTACGGCCCCGCCTGATCGCCGGCCACGCCGCGCGCAAACTCGGCCTGCACCATCTCGTAGATGGACTCGTCGCGAAACCAGTTGTCGTAGTCTGCGCGGTTGCGGTACAGGCGGATAAAGGGAACCACCGTGACCCCGGCCTTGCGGGCCTCGGGCATCGCGGCCAGCGACTTGGTGCCGTCATTGGGCCGCGAATTGGCGACGATGGCTTTCACGCCGTTGCGCTGCATGCGCGCCAGCACGTCGGCCGGCGAATGGGGACCGCTGTTTCCGTTCCACGCCTCCTCGTTGTAATGCAGGTGCGTGTCAAACAGCGGCCCGGCATAGTCCGCCGCAAAACCCGGCGCGGTGCAGGCCGCCAGGATAAGAGCCACCCACGCGCCGCGCATGTTCAGGCCAGCTTGGCGGCGAAGAAGGCCAGCGAACGCTCACGCGCCAGCTTGGCCGCATCTTCGTTGTAGGAGCCGCGCTGGTCGCAGTTAAAGCCGTGGTTGGCCGGATAGACGTGCACCTCGACTTCGGGATGCGCCTTGGTGAAAGCCTCTATGCCCTCCATGGGAATCCAGTGATCCTGGTCGCCGAAGTGGGCCATGACAGGGCACTTGGGCTGGCGCTCGATTTCTTCCTCGGCGGTGATGCCGCCGCCGTAGTAAGGAATCGCCGCCGAAAGGCCGTCCAGCAGGCAGGCTGCGCGCCAGGTCAGCAGGCCGCCCCAGCAAAAGCCGATGATGCCGACCTTGCCGCCGCTGGCCTTGGCCGCGTGGTTGATCGCCGCCTGCAGGTCCTGTAGCACGCCGGCGCCGGGCAAGGCGCTGACGGCAGTCTTGAGCTCGAAGCCGGCTTTCATGTCTTCTTCGCTGTAGCCCATTTCAACACCGGGCTTGACGCGCTCAAACGTGGCGGGCGCCACCGCGAGGTAACCCTGCGCGGCGAAACGGTCTGTGACGGCGCGTATGTGCGAGTTGACGCCGAAGATTTCCTGCACCACCACGACGCCGCCGCGCGGCTTGCCTTCGGGTTGTGCGACATAGGCCGGCACGACAAAGCCGTCGGCGGCGGTGAGATTGATGAATTGGCCCATGGGATGCTCCTTGAGGAATTGCGTGAACGAAATGGTGGATGAATGCGTCGATAAATCGCGGCCGTCTCAGGCGCCTGCCATGAGTTTGCGTTCAACAAAATCAAGCCGGTCCTGACCCCAGAACAGCTCGCCATCCACGACATAACTGGGTGCGCCAAACACGCCCGCGTCGATCGCCTGCTGGGTGTTGGCCTCATAACGCTCCTGCACCGCCTGGCTGAAGGCTTGCTCCAGGCGTTCGGCGGGCAGGTCGCATTCAACGAGCAGCTCGGCCAGCACCTTTTCATCGGCAATGTGGCGCTCGCGCACCCAGACGGCGCTGAAAATGGCGCCGCCGATCTTCATTGCGGCTTCGCTGCCCTCGTGCATGTCCACCGCGATGATGAGGCGCGCCGCGTCGTCGCCGGAGACCGGAAAGTATTTGGGCTTCAGATTCAGCGGCGCATGCAGGTAGTCTGAGTAGCGCTGCAGCTCCAGCAGCCGGTAGGCCTGCCGTTGCGGCGCCCGCTGGCCTAGCGGCAGCCCGCCCGAAACCGGGAACACCTTGCCGCCCAGGTCTATGGGCAGCACGCGCACGGTGGCGCCCGCCGCCCGGGCAATTTGCGCAAAGCGTTCATGGCCCAGATAGGTCCAGGGGCTTTGCGGCGTGAAGTAGTAGTCCACAGTGGTGCTCAAAATCGTCTCCGCTTGTATCTGTATGGGAAGGCCGTGCGATCCGTCGGCCTGGGCACGGCTTGAGGTACATTGGCTCGGCCAATCCCCGTTTTTACCCGGGATTGCCATTTTCTGCAGGAGGCCGGTTTGTCAAAAGTTGTTCTCATCACGGGCGGTTCGCGCGGCATAGGCGCGGCATCGGCCCTGCTGGCGGCGCGCCAGGGTTGGGCGGTGGCCGTCAACTATGCAAGCAACTCGCTCGCGGCCGACGAAGTGGTGCGGCAGATCCGCCAGACCGGCGGCCAGGCCATCACGGTGCAGGCCGACGTGGGCGATGAAGCGCAGGTGCTGGCCATGTTCGCGAAAATCGACGCCAAGTTCGGCCGCCTGGACGGATTGGTCAACAACGCCGGCGTGGTGGACCGCACCACGCGCGTCGACGCCATGACCCTGGAACGGATTCGGCGCATGTTTGAGATCAATGTGTTCGGCTCATTTCTCTGTGCACGCGAAGCCGTCAAGCGCATGAGCACCCGCCACGGCGGCGCGGGCGGCTCCATCGTCAACCTGTCCAGCGCCGCGGCGCGCCTGGGCGGGCCCGGTCAGTATGTCGACTACGCGTCCGCCAAGGGGGCCATCGACACCTTCACCGTTGGGCTGGCCAAGGAAGTCGCCACCGAAGGCATACGCGTGAACGGCGTGCGCCCCGGCATCATTGACACCGACATCCACGCCTCGGGCGGCCTGCCAGACCGCGCCCGCGAACTTGCGCCGCAAGTGCCCATGCAGCGCCCGGGCACGGCGGAGGAAGTGGCACAGGCTATCGTGTGGCTGCTGGGAGACAACGCGAGTTACACAACAGGCGCTTTGCTCGACGTAGCAGGAGGCAGGTAGATGGACTTTAAACCGCTTGTCACTTTGCTGGCCATCGTCAACCCGCTGGCCATCGTGCCGTTTTTTATCCACTACACCCAGGGCTTCTCCAACGAGCAGCGCCGCCGCACCGTGCTGGTGGCGTCGTTCAGCGCATTTGTGGTGATTGCCATCAGCGCGCTGCTGGGTTTGCAGATCCTCGATTTCTTCAGCATCTCGCTGGCGAGCTTCCAGGTCGGCGGCGGCATGCTGCTGCTGATCAGCGCCATGAACATGCTGAATGCCCAGCCCGCCGAAGCCAAGCCCCTGACCAACGAGATGGAAGACGGCGCCGAAAAAGCCGCGCGTGGCGCCAGCATCGCCGTGGTGCCCCTGACCATCCCCCTGCTGACCGGCCCGGCCACCATGTCCACCGTGGTGATTTACGCCGAAAAGGCCCAGACGGTCTTGCAAATGGCGGCGCTGGTCGGTTACGGGGTCGTGATCGCGCTGATCACCGCCATCAGTTTTTCCCTGGCTGAACCAATTGCCCGCGTCCTGGGCAAAACCGGCATCAACGTGATGACGCGATTGATGGGCTTGATCCTCGCCGCGCTGGCCGTCGAAGTGATGGCCGGCGGCCTCGGGAAGCTGTTCCCCATACTTCACTCCTGAACGCAGATGTCCGGCGCGCGTATCCTGCTGGTGGAGGACGATCCGGCAATCGCCCGATCCATCATTTACACGCTGGAGCGTGACGGCCTCAGCGTGACGCATAGCCTGCTGCTGGGCGATGCACGCGCCCAAATCAGCCGGCAACCGCCCGATGCCGTGATTCTCGACGTGGGCCTGCCCGACGGCAGCGGCCTGGACTTGTGCCGCGAGCTGCGGGCCGCTGGCAGCCTGCCGGTGCTGATGCTCAGCGCACAAGGCGAGGAAATCGACCGCGTGCTGGGCCTGGAACTAGGCGCCGACGATTACGTGAGCAAACCCTTCAGCCCGCGCGAGTTGCTGGCACGTGTGCGCAGCCTGCTGCGGCGCGCGCGCATGCCGGCCCCCGCACCGGCGCTTGCCGCCAACCCCTTCGAGATCGACACAGCCGGCCAGCGCGTGAGCCTGCACGGACGCCCTCTCAACCTGACGCGCCGCGAGTTCGGCCTGCTGGCCGACCTGCTGCGCCACCGCGGCCGCATACGCTCGCGCGATGAGTTGCTGAACGCCGTCTGGGGCGCCGATTCAGACAGCACCGACCGCACCGTAGACACCCACATCAAGACCTTGCGCGCCAAGTTGCAGGAGGCGGCGCCGGGGCGCGAATACGTCGTCACACATCGCGGCATGGGCTATTCCCTCGACATAGACCGCGTCAAAGGCAATTGACATGCGCCTGGGCATACGCCTGCTGTTCGGCTTTTTCCTGGTCACTGGGCTGGCGGCGGTTTTCACCTTGCGCGTCTTTGTGGCCGAAGTAAAACCCAGCGTGCGTGAGGTCATGGAAGACATGATGGTGGACACCGCCAATATCCTGGCCGAACTGGCCGGCGACGACCTGGCGGCCGGCGCCATCGCCGAGGGTCGCTTCGCGAGCCATGTGCGCAACTACGCCAGGCGCCCCATCGACGCGAAGATCTGGGGCCTGGCCAAGCAGTCGCTGGATTTCCGTGTTTACGTCACCGACGCCGGCGGCAAGGTGGTGTTCGATTCGGAGAACGCGGCGACCGGCCAGGACTATTCGAAATGGCGCGACGTGGCCCTCACCCTGCGCGGCGAATACGGCGCGCGTGCCACCCGCGAGGTGCAGCAGGACGACCGCAGCGCGGTGATGTATGTGGCCGCGCCGGTGCAGCGCGACGGAAAAATCATCGGTGTGCTGACGGTCGCCAAGCCGATCTCCACCATCCAGGCCTTCATCGACCGGGCCGAACGCAAGATCCTGCTAAGCGGCGCGCTGCTGCTGGTGCTGTCGCTGGCCATCGGCGTGGCGGTAACGCTGTGGGTGGTGTGGAGCATTCGCAAGCTGCGCCGCTATGCCAACGCCGTCGGCCAGGGCCAGAAACCCGCGGTTCCGCAAATATCGGGTGAGCTTGGCGAGCTGGCCATGGCAGTCGATGCCATGCGCTTGAAGCTCGAGGGCCACGAATACATAGAAGATTACGTGCGCGCCCTGACGCATGAGCTCAAAAGCCCGCTCGCTGCGATCCGCGGCGCGGGCGAGTTGTTGCAGGATGAGCTCCCCGAAGACGCGCGCCGCGAGTTTTCGGGGCAGATACTGGCCCAGTCCGCCCGCATGCAGGCGCTGGTGGACCGCATGCTCGAACTGACGAAGCTGGAGCAGCGCCATGCACAGGTAGAGCGCGAGCGCCTTCCTTGGGCCGGCGTCCTCAAGCCGTTTGCGGCCGCAGCCGGCGGCAGGGCCCAGCATGCGGTCGAAATCATAATCAGCCCGGAACATGCCGACGTGCATGCGGAGCCCGGCCTGCTGGGCCTGGCGCTGAGCAACCTGCTCGAAAACGCGCGCTCGTTCGCGCCCCAGGGCTCGACCATCACGCTGGAGGCAGGGCCGGACCGCATCGCCGTGCAGGACAGCGGACCCGGCGTAGCCGACTACGCGCTGCCTCGGCTGGGCGAGCGCTTTTTCTCGACCGTGCGGCCTGACGGCCACACCAAAGGCTCTGGCCTGGGGCTGGCTATCGTGCGCCAGATCATGCTGCTGCACGGCGGCCGCATGGTAGTGCGCAACACCCTGCCCGGCCTGCGGGTCGAGCTGTACTTCTAGGCGCGTTGCTGCACGCATCAGCCTGCTGCCTTCCCAGGAGCCTGCTTGAAGCGCGCATACCAGTCAACGCGGCGCGTCAGCAGCATCACGGCAGCCAGCACCGCGAACAGCGCCACGGCGCCCAGCAGCAAGGCCGTCTGCTCCATGCTGAGCAGCACGAACAGCATGCCGTACAGCGTGGCGATGCCCAGGCCGAAAGGCAGGCCACGCGACCAGTGGCCCAGTATGTGGCTGGCGTAATAACCCAACAACAGCACGCAGGCCGCCGAGGCGATTGCGTAAGCGCCTTCAAACGACATGTGTTCCGACAGGCTCACCAGCAACAGAAAAAACATGCTCATGGCCGCGCCGACCAGCAGGTACTGGATGGGGTGCACACGCAGCGATTTCATGAACTCGAACATGCCCACGGCCAGAAACGTCAGTCCAATGAACAACAGGCCGTATTTGGTGGCCCGGTCGCTGAGCGCATAGGTGTTGGAGGGGTCGACAAACGTTACGCTAAAGGCTTCTACGCATGTATCGTTGGTGGGGCCCTCATAGGGTGGGCAGACGCTCCTGTGTTTCGCAGGGTCCCGCTGGGTCACGTCCTGCTGCGCCGTGCTGGCCAGCGAGCTCACGCGCCAGCTGGCCTCAAAACCCTCGGGCGTGACCTTACGGTCCACCGGCAGGAACTGCCCGTTGAAACTCGGGTGCGGCCAGTTGGACGTGAGTTGCACCCGCGTGTCGCCGCCCAGCGGCACCACCGAAATGCTCTCGGTGCCCACCAGTTCCAACTCCATCTGCGCCTGGACCGGAAGGGCTTGTAGCAGGGCCGGCGACAAAGGCGCATGCACACCGCGCGGATGGCTGCCGAAAAAGGTGCCCGGCTTGAGCGCCAGCAGTTGTTCACCGATCTTCACGCTGGCATGGCGTATGCCGCGCGCGTCGGATACCGCCATCATGAGCAGCGGCTGGCCGCAGTTCATGCGTGAGCCGGTGTGTTGGGGCGTGGGCTTGAGCGCGTCCAGGTCCGTCCACTCGGCCACCAGGCTGGCCTTGAGGTTGAACGCCTGTGTCGCATGCAGGCCGCGCGCGCGGGGTTCCAGCTTGCTGCCCCCCTGGATGGTGAGCGATGCCGGCGCCGCGGCCAGTATGAACTCACGGCGCTCGCTGCGCACCTCCTTGTTGGCGTTCGTGACGTCCCATTCTTCGGTGCACGCCCGGTGGATCAGCGGACCCGTCAGCGTCTGCGGGCCGGCCAGGCTTTGGGCGATGCTCTGGATGGCGATCGTTCGGTAAGTCTGGCGGTCGTGCACCACATCGCTGATTTGCATCAGCGCGACGACGAGCAGCACGATCACCAGCGCAAGGGCGGCGATTTTCTGTTTCATGGCTTCCTTTCGTTTGGACAACGAAGGGGAGTGTGCGAACCACGTGTGAAGTCAGGATGAGGGCGAACGGCCTTTGTGAAGAGAATGTGAAGCCCCCTCTCTTCCCCGTTCGCCCTGAGGTATCGAAGGGCCGGTTCGCTACGGGGATAGGCTTCGATACCTCAGCCCGAACGGGTAAGGGTTGAGCCCGGACGGGGGTGTTACTTTTTCCGTAACAGCTTCACCAGCTGATTGCTGGTATTCCGCAAGCGCTGCGCCATCATCTGGGTGATCTTGACGAGCAGCTTGGCGCCCACGCCGGGATGGTCGCGGATCAGCAGGGCAATTTCATGGCGGCCCCAGACGCCGGCTTCGACCGCCTCGATGGCGGTGCAGGTGGCATAGCGCGGCTCGCTGTCGAGCATGGACATGTCGCCGACCGCCGCGCCGCTGCGCACCACCGCCACGCGCGACACCGCTGGTTCGGCGCCGTCAGCCTCCTGAGCGTCGGCCGGCGCTTCCAGGCGCTTGGTGACGTCCACCGTACCTTTGAGAACCAGCATCATCCAGTCGCCGGACTCCCCTTCGCGGATCATCACCTGGCCGGGCTCGGCGCGCACCAGCAGCATGGACGCGCCCAGGATGTCCGCCTCGGCGGGAGTGAAGTCCTGCAGCAGTTGCGAGGTCTGCAGCAGGTCCGGGCCGTAGGCGCTCAGGCGTTCGCAGCAGCCGAAGACGTGCAGCCCGGCGGCGTCCAGTTGCTCCTGCAGCGTTTTCATGGCGGGGCAACCCTCAGCGCGCGAGGGTCTGCTGCAGCCATTGGTCGATCTCGGCGATGGCCGCGTCGGTGGCGGCCGTCAGGGCCTGGACGCCGCCGGGCGCATCGCTGCTGGGCGCGGGCCGCTGCGCAATGACGTAGCGCTGGCCTATCAGCTTCTCGCCCGCCGGCGTGACTTCCAGCAACGTGGCGCGCAGGCGGATCAGGCCGACGCTGGCGGTGGGCGAGCTGAACAGGTGGCTGAACTCTTCAAGGTCCAGGCGCAGCAGCAGCGGCAGCGTCGCATTCTGGCTTCGGTTCAGCGCCACGCTGGCGCCGGCGTTGAACACGGCGCGGCGCTGGCCCAGCAAATCGCGCACGCGCTGGCGCACCAGCTGCGCGGGCGGCATGCTCCAGCGCGCCTGCGAATAGGGCCGCAGCTGCTGCGGGTCGGCGTAGCCCAGGCGGTACAGGATCGCCATGTTATCCAGCGCACCGCCCGAGGTGGAGACATCGTCCAGCGCCAGCGCGGGCAGCGGCGCCTGGCGGGTGGTGGGCACGGGCGTGAGCGGGCCCGGGCCGAAGTCGTACATGGTGGCACGCGTAGGTTTGTCGGGCAGGCCCGAGCAGCCGGCCAGCGCCGCGGCGGCCAGGACCACGCAAACCAGGCCCGCGGCCCGCGAAGGGAATTGGGAAAAAGAGGGCATCATTTTTTCACTCCAGAGGCGGAAAAGCCGGGCTCGCCGGGGCCGGGCACGGGCGGGCCGTTGCCGAAAATCAGCGACTGCGGGTTGTCGTCGACGGCGCTCACGGTACGGCGCATCTGGCGCATGGCGCGCGCGGTTTCGTCGGCGACTTCGCCGAGCTTGGGCAGCGTGCCGGCGCTGAAGGTTTCCACGCCCGCGGCCAGCGCGGTGCCGCCTTCGGACAGCTTGTCGAGCGGCCCGCCTTTTTCACTGAGGCGGGTGGCGGTTGTGCTGATATCGTCCGCGGCCGTCTTGACGGACTTCAGCGTGGCCGTGGTGTCGCGGGACAGCCCCGGCAAGGACGCCACCGTGGGCTCCAGGCCCTTGGCCACGCGGTCTATGCTGCCGGCGGCATCCCCGAGCTGCTTGACGGCCGCGGTCACGGCTTGCTGGTTCTCGTCCGACAGCAGCTTGTTCAGTCGCGTGCTGGCTTCCTCGACCTGGTTGAAGATCACCTCGCTTTGTTTGAGCAGCTTGTCCAGGCCGCCGGGCTTGAGCGGAATGCGCGGCGGGTCGTCGTCGTTGACGGCCAGGCGCTCGGCCGACTTGCCGTCGTCGTCAAGCTGGATGAAGCCCAGGCCGGTGACGCCCTGCGACGCGACGGTTGCGAAGGTAGATTTGGTGACGGGCGCGGTGCGGTCTATGGAGACACGGATCAGCACATTGCCCTTGACCTTGGCATCAAAGCCTATGAGCTCGATCTTGCCCACCGGCACGCCGCGAAACCGCACCGACGCCTGCGGCTGCAGGCCGGACACCGTCTCGCTGGTGCTCATGTCGTAGAGGTCGCGCTGGGTGTTGTCGCGCGTGAGCCAGATGGCCAGCAGCGCGAGCAAGGCGGTGACCACCAGCACAAACGCACCGGCGGCCATGGCATGGGCTTTGTTTTCCATATCGAAGCCTTTCTAGACTGTAAAAGGGTATTCGCGCAACAACTCCATGGCGCGCTGACCCCTCTCACCGAGGAAAAATTCGTGAATGAAGGGATGGGGAAATGCCACCACTTCCTTGGGCACATCGTTGACGATGACCTTCTGCTCGGCCAACACCGCGATGCGGGTGCTGAGCTCGAACAGCGTGTCCAGGTCGTGCGTCACCATCACCACCGTGAGCTCCATGTCGCGGTGCAACGAACGCAGCAGCGAGACAAAGCTGTCCGAGCTTTCCGGGTCCAGCCCGGCCGTGGGTTCGTCGAGCAGCAGCAGCGGCGGGTCCATGATGAGAGCGCGCGCCAACGCCACGCGCTTGATCATGCCGCCCGAAAGGTCGCTGGGCATCTTGTCCGCCGCATCGGGGCCCAGGCCCACCATCTGCAGCTTGACCATGGCCGCCTCGTAGACCAGCGCGCGCGGCAGGGTCCTGAGTTCGCGCAGCGGAAAGGCGATGTTTTCCAGAACGGTGAAAGCCGAGAACAGCGCCCCCTGCTGGAACAGCATGCCGACGCGACTGGCCGCGCCCTGCTTGCCGAGTTCGGCCGCCGGCCGGCCCAGCACGGTGATCTCGCCCTGGGTGGGTTTCTCCAGTCCCAATATCTGGCGCAGCAAAACCGTCTTGCCCGTGCCCGAGCCGCCGACCAATGACAACACCTCGCCGCGCTCCACGCTGAGGTCCAGGTCCTTGTGCACCACGGCCTTCTTCTCACCGTTGGGGAACACGGTCCAGAGTTTTTTGATGTCGACGATGGGGTCGTTCATGAGAAAACCGCCCCAGATACGATGCGAAGCGAGTCGGCAAAAAGCCAGCATGAGCCGCGGAACTGGCTTTGCCAGGCCGCAGGCGGGCGGCCCCCCCGGGGGGCAGCGACCCACACGCAGTGGGAGAGCGTGGGGGCCAAATTCATATGCCGACGCTTTTGAAAAGAACAGCGAACAAGGCATCCACCAGAATAACGACCGTGATCGACGTCACCACAGACGCCGTGGTCCCCTGCCCCAGGCTTTCGGTGTTGGGCTTCACGCGCAGGCCGTAGTGGCAGCCGACCAGCGCGATCAGCACGCCGAAGACCACCGACTTGCCGGTGGCCAGCGAAAGGTTGGCCACGTCGACCGCGGCCGGCAGCGAGTTGACGAAATAGGACGGCGTGACATCCATGGAGATGTCGGCGGCCAGCATGCCGCCCAGCAAGGCGGCGATCGTGGTCCAGACGCTGATCAGCGGCATCACCACGGCCAGCGCCAGCGCGCGAGGCATGACCAGGCGAAAGCCGCGCGGGATGCCCATGACGCGCATGGCGTCGAGCTCCTCGGTGACACGCATCACGCCGATCTGCGCGGTGATGGCCGAACCGCTGCGCCCGGCGATCAGGATGGCGGCCAACACCGGCCCGAGTTCACGGATCAGCGAGATGCCCAGGATGTTGACGATGAAGGAGTCGGCGCCGAACTGGCGCAGCTGTTGCGAGATCAGGTAGGCCAGCACCACGCCGATCAGAAAGCCCACCAGCGCGGTGATCGGCAGCGCGGTGGCGCCGATGTGGAACAGATGGCCCGACAGGTCGCGCCAGGGGCCTTCGTGCGGGCGCCGGACCAGGCGGATGACGTCCAGCAGCAATTGCCCTATCAGGCGCACCAGGCCCTTGAGGTGGTCGACCAACCGCAGCACACGCGTGCCCAGCAGGATGAAAGGCTCGGTCCAGTTGGCTTTGCGCGGCTTGGGCGGGTCGGTGCTGAATTTGGCGACGGTTTCGAGCACCGCTCGCTGGTTCGGCTCAAGCTGCAGCTGGCCGGGCCAGTCGCGGCCCCAATGGTTCCACAGCACCTGCGCGCCGAGGTGGTCGAGCTTGCCCACCTGTTCAAGATTCCAGCCCGCAGGGGAAGACGATTCCTCTTTCAGGCCCCGGAGCTGCGCGGTCAGTGCAACCCAGACCTCATCGCCGGTGAGGCCGGCGGCCGTCCACGCACCCTGCACGACAAACAGCCGGCCTTGCGGCGTGTCCTGTTGTTCGATGCGGGGGGTGGAGTCTTCCATAAGCATTCATTCACGCCGGAAGCAAGCCGGCAGTTTGCAATGTACGAAACACAAAGTTGCATGGTAACTGCTGAAAACACACTTGCCGCACACTCGTTACGGCTATCGCCTTGGTCCTACAGCGGGATTGGAAGACGGCCAGGAAAACCACGCCGCCCTGCTTGCAGCGGGTAATCCCCGCCGTGCGGCCGCCCCCGGGTTTGCCACAATCGGCGAGGAAGTAGCGGTCAGCCCCGCGTTAGGCTGGGCTGGCAGGATGGCCCACGCAGCCCGTTTTGGCTGCTGCGCAAACCGGTTCTCCGGCAGCATCCTCAGAAAAACGACGAGACAAAGGCATTCATGCAAGACGAGAGCCAGGTTTTTGACTACATCATCATCGGCGCGGGCACGGCGGGCTGCCTGCTGGCCAATCGCCTGAGCGCCGACGCGACCAAGCGAGTGCTGCTGATCGAGGCGGGCCGCAAGGACGACTACCACTGGATCCATATCCCCGTGGGCTACCTGTACTGCATTGGCAACCCGCGCACCGACTGGCTTTACAACACCGAGCCGGACGCCGGGCTCAACGGCCGGGCGCTGCGCTATCCGCGCGGCAAGACCCTGGGCGGCTGCTCCAGCATCAACGGCATGATTTATATGCGCGGCCAGGCGCGCGACTACGACCAGTGGGCCCAGCTGACCGGCGACATGGCCTGGCGCTGGGAGAACTCGCTGCCGCATTTCAAACTGCATGAAGACCACCACAAGGGTGCCGACGCGCTGCATGGCGCGCGCGGCACCGCGCCCGAGCTGATGCAGGACAAAAGCCAGCCCTACCAGCAGGTGCTGCGCCACCGCAATGCCGGAGGCGAATGGCGTGTTGAAAAGCAGCGCCTGCGCTGGGACATCCTGGATGCCTTTGCCGAAGCGGCGCAGCAGGCCGGCATACCGGCCACCAGCGACTTCAACCGGGGTGACAACGAAGGCGTGGGTTACTTCGAGGTCAACCAGAAGAACGGCTGGCGCTGGAACACCGCCAAGGCATTTTTGCGGCCCGCCTGCTACGCTCGCCCGAATTTCGAACTCTGGAACAACGCCCAGGTGTGCAAGCTGGTGATCGAGCCGCAGGCGGACGGCGGCCAGCGCTGCACCGGCGTGGAGGTGTGGGCCGGCGACGAGCGCATCACCGCTCGCTCCACGCGCGACTCCGGCCCCATGGGCGAGGTCATTCTGTGCGCGGGAAGCATAGGTTCGCCCCAAATCCTGCAGCTCTCCGGCATCGGGCCGGCCGCCCTGCTGCAGCAGCACGGCATCCCGGTGCTGCAGGACCTGCCCGGCGTGGGCGCCAACCTGCAGGACCACCTGCAGATCCGCTCGGTCTACAAGGTGCAGGGTGACAAACGCTGGGGCCTGTCGCTCAACACCATGGCCAATTCACTCTGGGGCAAGGCGCGCATCGGGCTGGAGTACGCGCTGCGCCAGACCGGGCCCATGAGCATGGCGCCTTCGCAGCTGGGTGCATTCACGCGCAGCTCGCCCGACCAGCCCTATCCCAACATCGAGTACCACGTGCAGCCCCTGTCGCTGGACGCTTTCGGCGAGCCGCTGCACGGCTTCAACGCATTCACCGCCAGCGTGTGCAACCTGAACCCGACGAGCCGCGGCACGGTGCACATCAAGAGCGGACGCTTCGAAGACGCACCGGCGATCGCGCCCAATTACCTGAGCACAGCGGAAGACCGCAAGGTGGCGGCCGATTCGCTGCGCGTGACGCGCAAGATCGTGAGCCAGAGTGCGCTGGCCAAATACCGGCCCGAGGAGTTCAAGCCGGGCGTGCAGTTCCAGACGGACGAGGAACTCACGCGGCTGGCCGGCGACATCGCCACCACCATCTTCCACCCGGTGGGCACCACCAAGATGGGCCGTGACGATGACCCCATGGCCGTGGTCGACTCGCACCTCAGGGTGCGCGGCATTCGCGGCCTGCGCGTGGTGGATGCCGGTGTCATGCCGCTGATCACCAGCGGCAATACCAATTCACCCACACTGATGATTGCCGAGAAGGCTGCGGCCTGGATTCAGGCGGGGATATGAAAAGCTGAGCGAGCCACGGCCGCAAGCCCACGCAATTCAGCGGTAGATTTTCTGCAGAAGCCGCATCAGCGTCTTCTTTTCCGCTGCGCTCAGCCGCTGCGTCGCTTCGGTTTCAAGGTTGACGGCGGTGCCTTCCGCTTCGCGCATCAAGGCCTCGCCCTCCGCGGTGAGGTAAAGCCCCACGGCACGACCGTCCTGCGGGTGCGGCCTGCGGTTCACCAGCTTGCGCTTTTCCAGGGTGACGATTTTCCCGACGAGATTGGGCGGCAGGATGTTCAGTGCACCGCAAAGCTGGCGCGAGGTGATGCCGGGGTTGTGCGTAATCAGCGACAGGATCGAAAAATCCACATGCCTGAGGTCATAGACCGCCATGCGCTTGCTGAACAACTCAATGACCTTGAGGGAGGCACGCGTGGCGTTGTAGCCCACCAAGGTTTCGAGATAAGAGGTATCCACCTCTTCGACCGCGGGAGCGGGTTTGGACGACACTGGCATGGGAATCAGAACGCTTTCGTTATCTGGCAACGCTGCTGGCCCAAGCATGCGGCCAGTCGAGCCCAGATTATGCCAACGCGCCCGAATGGCGGCCGGAGCGGCTTGTGAAGGCCGCTCCGGCGTCGGCATCAGGACTCCGCGGTAAAGCCGACTTGCTTGATCAACGGCCCCCAGCGGTCGAACTCGCGCTTCTGGCTGAACGCCATGTCGTCCGCGGTACCGCCGTAGGGAATCAAGCCCACCACCGTGAGCGAGTCGATGACCGATTTGTCCTTGATGGCGGCGTTGATGGCGGCATTGGCCGCGGTGATCATGGCGGCCGGCGTTTTCGCGGGCGCATAGAAACCGAACCACTCTTCCACTGTCAGGTCGGCAAAGCCCTGCTCGGCGAAGGTCGGCACTTCAGGCACGAAAGGCGAGCGCTGCTTGCCCGAGGTGGCCAGGATGCGCAGCTTGCCGGCCTTGTGGTTGGGGATGAAGTCGCCGTGCGGCGTCACCATTGCGGCAAGCTGGCCGCCGACCACATCGGTCACACCGGGCACCGAGCCGCGGTAGGGCACGTGCTTGAGCTCCACATGGTTGTTCAGGCCCAGCAGGGCGCCTATGAAATGCGGGGTTGACCCTGCCGCGGGCGAGCCGTAGCTGGCATCCTTGGGGTTGGCCTTGGCCCAGATGAGAAAGTCCTGCACGGTCTTGACCGAGGCCGGCACCAGCGGCCCGACGGCCAGTCCGTGATGGATCATGGAGGCGGTGCCCACGGTGACAAAATCCGCGAACGGGTCGTAGGACAATTTTTTGTAAATGTGCGGGTACAGCGACGCACAGGAAAACGGCGACATCGCCAGCACGGAGCCGTCCGCCGGAGACGTTTTGAGAATCTCCAGCGCGATGCGGCCGCCGGCGCCGGTCTTGGTCTCCACGATGCCGTTGTTTTTGGAGTAAGCGGTGCCGCCGAAACGGTCGCCCACGCGGCGCGCGCAGATGTCGCCCGCGCTGCCGGCCGGAAAGCCGTAGAGGATCTTGACCTGCTCGAGCGCCGCGGCCAGGGCCGGGAAAGGCGCGAGTGCGGCCGCCGAGAGCGCCGCGGCGGTCTGCACGAAATGACGACGTGTTTGCATGAAATGTCTCCTTGTAGTTAAGTCACGGGTCGAAAAGCAAAATCCGCGAGGCGCCGGCCACTCCGGTCGCATCAGTTGTCAGCAGCGCTCGCTCAACTGCATTGGCGGCGAATGTCCTCGGGCACGGCAATGGCTTTCATACGGTCGGGGTTGTCGGGGTGGCGAATGCAGAAGGCGCGGGTTTCCCGGCCCTCGCAAATCAGGTCCTCGCCGCGCCGGATCACGTGTCTCTGGATAAACACCTTGCCCCGCCATTCCTCCACGCTGGTGTGGATGCGCAAGGTCTCGCCGTAGGTCGCGGGCTGGCTGAATTTGGTGTTGATCTCCAGCAGGGGCGTTCCGACGATGCCGGTGGTCTTGACCAGTTCCCGCCAGGGCGGCACGCCGCAGGCCATGAAAAAGTTCAGCGACGCGGCGTCCATCCAGCGCGAGAAATTGGGAAAAAACACGATCCCCGCAGGATCGCAGTCGCCAAACGCGACCTTCACTTCATAAACAATGGTTTTCTCCATGCGGATCACCTTGGCGCCATGCGCAGCGCACCGTCCAGGCGTATGACTTCGCCGTTCAGGTGGTCGTTGTTCACGATGTGCGCGGCCAGCTGCGCGAACTCCTGCGGCTTGCCAAGGCGCGGCGGAAAGGGAATGCTGGCGGCCAGTGAGGCCTGCACCGCTTCGGGCAACTGCGCCATCAGCGGCGTGGCGAACAGGCCGGGCGCCACCGTGCAGACGCGGATGCCGTGCTGCGCCAGGTCGCGCGCCATGGGCAACGTCATGCCGGCCAGCCCGGCCTTGGAGGCGCTGTAGGCCTGCTGCCCGACCTGGCCGTCGAAGGCGGCCACCGACGCGGTGAACATCATGACGCCGCGCTGGCCGTCTTCCAGCGGCGCCAGCCTGGCGCAGGCGGCCGCGAACAGCCGGCTCACGTTGTAGCTGCCGACCAGGTTGATGGTGACCACCCTGGCGAAGTCCTCCAGCGGCGCGGGCGAGCCGTCTTTGGCAACGATGCGTTTGGCCGTGCCTATGCCGGCGATGTTCATCAGGATGCGGGCCGGGCCTTGCGCAGCGGCAGCCTTGTCCAGCGCGGCCTGCACGCTGGCGCTGTCGGTAATGTCGCAGTGGCAGGCCAGCGCGGCCTCAGGGCCGTGGGCCGCACGGATGTCGGCGGCGACTTTCTCTGCGTTGGCAAGATTGATGTCCAGCACGGCGACCTTGCCGCCCAGGCGAGCCAGCTCCCGGGCCGTGGCTTCGCCCAGCCCCGAGCCGCCGCCGGTGACCAACGCTGCGATTCCTTGAATGTTCATGTCAGTTCGCCTCCGGGTTTTCAAGCAGCAGGGCTATGCCCTGGCCGCCGCCCACGCAAGCCGATGCAATGCCGTAGCGCACGCCTGCCTTTTTCATTTCGCGCGCAACGGTGACCGTGAGGCGCACACCCGTCACCGCCAGGGGATGGCCCATGGCGATCGCACCGCCGTTGACGTTGAGCTTGGCCAGGTCCAGGCCCAGCTCGCGCGCCACCGCCAGGGTCTGCGCACCCTGGGCTTCGTTGATTTCAAAACGGCCGATCTGGCCCAGCGTCAGGCCGCAGCGCTCGAGCAGCAAGCGGATCGCGGGCGCGGGGCCTATGCCCATGATTTCGGGCGGCACCCCCACCACCGCGGCGGCCACCACGCGCGCCAGGGGTTTGTCTTTCCGGGTTTTCATATAGGCGCCCGAGGCCACAACGGCCGCGGCTGCCGCGTCTACCAGCGCCGCGCTGTTGCCGCCGGTTTGCACGCCGCCGGCATGCACGGCCTTCAATTTGGCCAGCACCTCAACGGGGGACGGCCGCGCGTGGGTGTCCTGCGCGACTTCCGTGACCTTGCCCTGCAGGCGTATGCCACGCGAGGCGTAGCCGGGAAGCTCAAATACCTCGTTGGTGACCGGCACAATTTCACCGGCGTGAAAGCCGCCCTCCCGGGCCGCTACGGCCTTGGAGAAGGAGCTTGACGCAAATTCATCGACCGCTTCGCGCGTGATGCCGTACTTCTTCGCGAGGTTTTCCGCGGTCTGGATCATGTCGATGCCGGCGGCCGAGTCTTTCAGCGCCTCCCACATAAAGTCCTTGAAGCCGACCGGCGCGCCCAGCTTGAAGCCGGTGCGGTGCTCGAAGGCGGCGATTGGGTTGCGCGTCATGCTTTCGGCGCCAACCACCAGCGCCACGTTGGCCGCGCCGCTCTGGATCTGCTCGCCGGCCTGGCGGAACAGCTCGAAGCCGGTGCCGCAGATGCGCTGGACCATGATGGCCGGCACTTCCACCGGTACTCCAGCGTATAGGCCGATATGGCGCGGCAGCATGAATTGCTCGAAGTCGCCGGGGGCCATGTTGCCGGCAATCACCGAGTCGATATCGCCGGCGCCGACGCCGGAGCGCTGCAGCACAGCGCGCGCGGCCTTGATGCCGAGGTCGGTCGGCGAGATGTGGCCGAGGGCGCCGCAGTAGTCGACCATGGGCGTGCGCATGCCGGCCAGTATCCAGACGTCCTGGAAAGCGGAGAAAAATCCTTTGTGTTGCATGGTGTTTGGGTATCTGGAGTGTCTGGGGTGTCGGGTATGACGGGGGTGTGGTTTAGCGTGCGGCGGGCTTGAGAATGGGATGCGCGGTGTCGTCGTGCAGGGCGATCACCAGCGCCTCGCGGTGCGTGAGCACGGCGCGCTGGTTGATGGAGCCCTTGTCGGTGACTTCGCCCTTGTCGAAGGAAGGCGGCTCGTGCATCAGCATCAGGCGGCCTATGCAGCTTGCGCTCCCGGTGGCGGTCTGCGCGAGCTTGTCCAGCACACCCTGGAAGTGCGCGATCACCTGCTCGCACTCGAGAACCTCGCGCAGCGTCGCCTCGGGCGCAAGCCCGGCAAGCGCGCGCACCGCGGGCGTCGGGAAAACCAGCGCGCCCACTTCCTTGAGGTTGATGCCCGTCAGGACAACGTCCTGAACATAGGGCGCCCCTGCGGCAACAATTTTTGCGCGCAGCGGGCCGACGCTGACGAAGGTGCCAGTGGCGAGTTTGAAGTCTTCGGCGATCCGGCCGTCGAATTTGAGCCCGAGGTGGATGTTGTCGTCGTCGATCCATTTGACGGCATCACCTGTGCAGAAAAAGCCCTCTTCATCGAAAGCCTCTGCCGTCTCTTTCGGGGCGCGCCAGTAGCCGGGCGTGACGTTGGGCCCCTTGTAGCGCACCTCGGTCTTGCCTTCCATGTCGGCCAGCTTGAGCTCCATGCCGGGCGTGGGCACACCCAGGTCGCCGGTCTTCACTTCGGGGCTGGTCACGAAGATGGCAAAGGGCGCGGACTCGGTCATGCCCAAGCCGGTCACCATGGCGATCCGTTCGCCGATTTCCTTTTCCTGCGATTCATACAGGCTGTCCCACACGGCTTGCGCCAGCGCGGCGCCCGCATAGAAAAACATCTTCACACGCGACAACAGATTGCGGCGCAGTTGCGCGTCTGTCTTCATGGCGTTGGCGATGGCCTCAAAGCCGGTCGGCACGTTGAAATACACCGTGGGGGCGATCTCGCGCAGGTTGCGCAAGGTTTCGTGCATCAGGGCCGGCGTGGGTTTTCCGTCGTCGATATACAGCGTTCCGCCGTGGAACAGCACCATGCCGAAGTTGTGGTTGCCGCCGAAAGTGTGGTTCCACGGCAGCCAGTCGACGAGCACCAGCGGCTCCTCCGCCAGCACCGGCATGGACTGCGCCATCTGCTGCTGGTTGGCGCACCACATGCGCTGGGTATTGATCACCGCCTTGGGCATCTTGGTCGAGCCGCTGGTGAACAAAAACTTCACGATGGTGTCCGGACCGGTCGCCTGCATGGCGCGGTCCACCGCGGCCGTCGCCGGCGTGGCAGCCAGATCCGCGAAGCGCGTGCTGGCACGCCCCCCGAGCTGCCCGGCAGCCAGCACCACTTCGACGCCCGGCTCCAGTGCGGCCTGGATGGCCTTGCCATAACGTTCGGCGTCGGCGGCGAACACCAGGCCCGGCGTGACTGTCTTGATCACATGGCGCAGCTTGTCGTAGTCCTGGCTGACCAGGGAATACGGCGGTGAAACCGGCACAAAGGGCACGCCGGCCACCAGGCAGCCCAGCGCGAGTTGCGCATGCTCCAGGCTGTTCTCGGACAGGATCACCACAGGCCGCTCGGTGCTGAGGCCGCGATCGATCAGCCCCTGCGCGATGCTGCGCGCCGCCGCCCAAGCCTGGGCGTAGCGGAGGTGTTGCCATTCGCCCGTCGTGCCGTCGGCGAGTTTTTCGCGCCGCGCCATGAAGCTGCGCTCGGGCGCGGCCTGCGCCCAATACTGCAGCCGGTCGGTGATGCGTGCGGGATAGTCTTTCAGGTCCTGGTCGGCGCGCAGGTAGCGCACGCCCGGCTGGCCTTCGCGCAGCACGGCACGGGTCACGCCAAAGCGCAAGGGGCGAAATTTCGGGGCGCTCATGATGGTTTCTTTGTCTCTTGTCTCGTCTGTTTTTCAGCTTGGCTTTTGTTTTTCACCGGACCGTCGGGTGGCGCCCGCCGGCGGTTCAGGTTTTCTTCACCTTGGCGGCCTTGCCGTTCAGAAAATCTTTCACGCGGTCCTTGGCCTCGGGCGCGCTTTGCGCCACCGCGGCCATCAGGGCTTCGGTGAAGAACCCCTGGTCAGCGGGCTGTTCGGCAATGCGCGGCAAGGCATGCATCAATGCGTAGTTGGTCAGCGGCGCATTTGTTGCCACTTGGCGAGCGAGTTCGAGCGCCTTGTCGAAGGCTTGGCCTTGCGGCACCAGGTACTGCGCGAGGCCTATGCGTTCACCGTCCTGGGCGTTGTAGACGCGGCCGGTCAGCATCATGTCCGTCATGCGGGCCGTGCCGATCAACCGCGGGATGCGCACCGCCCCGCCACCGCCGACAAAAATCCCGCGCGAGCCTTCGGGCAAGGCAAAAAAGGCGCTCTCGTCGGCCACCCGGATGTGGCAGGCGCTCGCCAGTTCCAGGCCGCCGCCGACCACCGCACCGTGCAGCGCGGCGATGACGGGCACAGGCCCGTACTGCAGGCGGTCCAGCGCGGCGTGCCACATGCGCGAATGGTGAAGCCCCTGGCTGGCGTCGCGTTCCTGCAATTCACTGAGGTCAAGGCCGGCGCAGAAGTGATCGCCCTCACCGTGGATCACGGCGGCCCTGGCGGTGGCCGGCAGGTTTTCAAACATGTCGCGCAGCGCCAGCACCAGGGCATCGCCCAGGGCATTGCGCTTGGCGGGGCGCGAAAGGCGAATCACGGCAACGTCGCCGTGCATATCGAGTTGGAGGTGTTTTTGGGTCATGTGAGATTTTTCAGTAGGGCCAATTATGATTATGAATCATAACTATTACAACGAGGCTTCACGGCTTTTGGGGCAGTAAAAACCCTAGGGCCGGAAAAGACTGTGCGGATCGTGGCGGCGCAAAGGAAGCGCTCAGGCAACAAGGGCGGCTGAGTGCGGCCCACGCGGCGCAGCCTGGTTCACACTGGCCTCATGCCCTCGTTTGGGGAGATACGCGGCGCCACGGTACGCCAGGATGGCGCACGAAATGCCGCTTGGCTCAGGAAGCAGCGGGGCTCAGATATTGAGCCACTTGAGCAGCTCGCGCATGCGGGGCTCGGAACTCGTGTCGAACTGCTCGACACCGATGCGCTTGAGCACGTCTTTGCCGGCATCGCTGCCGGGCAGGGCCATCAGTTCCTCCTGGATGGCCTTGAGTTGCTCGGGCTTGATGCGCTTGTGGGCCACCATCGGAAAGTAGGGCTGGGGCACGCTCTTGTGGATGATGCGCCCGCCGTCTTTCTCCCACTTCTTGGCGATGCCTGAATAAGAAGCCACGCCGCCTACATCGGCGAACTTGTTGTCCAGGTAGAAACCGACGGCGGCCTGTTCGCGCACGAACTGCACGTTTTCCTTGCCCACCAGGATGCCCTTGTCGCGCAATTCTGCCGCGCAAAACCGCGACATGTAGGCGATCTGCTCGGGCAGGGCGATGCGCTGGCCCTTGACCTCGTCAATGGTCTTGAGCGCCGAGCCCTTGGGCACGATGATGAAGCATTGCCCGTCGGGCTTGGTGCTGGCGATGTAGCTGTAACCGTAGTCGCGCATGCCGCGCGCCGGGTAGTCGCTGGGGCGTGCCATCACGAAGTCAAAGCGGCCGGTCTGCATGCCTTCCTCGAGTTGCTTGAATTCGCGCGCGAACACCACGCTGACCTTGGCCTTCATCGCCTTGCCGATCACCTCGGCCAGTCCCTGGTATTTGGCGATCACCTGGGCGTGATCCAGGCCGCCCGAAGTACCTTCGCTGATGCCCAGCACCAATTGCTGGGCCTGTGCCGAGGCCGAGGCCGGGGCCTGGGCCTGGGCGAGGCCGGACCCGAACAGGCTTGCCGCCACGGCAAACGACATTGCGATGAAAACGCGCAACATAAGCTCCTCCTTATATATTGAGCCGAATGCTACTGCCTGCTTTTAGCGCTGGCTAGCTGTAAATACCCTAGCCCGATGACACCATGCGGTGCATGAAGTACCTGTCATTTCCCCCGATCGCCGCCCTACTCCCGGTTCTGCCGCCTGCGTAGCCGCCTTCACGGAAGAAGCCAGCTCCAATATCTGCCTTCGCACCCGCAACATTGCTGGCGCACAGCCTGAACCGGGCGCGGGAAGCGAAGCCGGCGCAATAAACCGGCACCCTGCTCAGCGCAGGCCTTTCACATAGCGCGGAGCGTTGGGGTCGCGAAGCTTGCGTTCGCGATTCCCCTCTTCGCCGAAGATCGCGCCAAAAGTGGACTCGATGAAACCCGACTCGGGGTAAACCTCTTCCTCGGTGTCTATGGAGCGCGCGCTCTGGCGGTCCGGCTGGGGCGGCGGAGCCACCACCGGTGCGCTGCGCTCCTTCACGGCATCCGACACCATCTGGACCAGCGGCACGCGCTGCCGGGGCTCGGGCACGGCCATGATCTCTTCAAGCCTGTCGGCCCAGACGGCCAGATCTGGGTGGCCGTCCTCGGCCGCTCGCTCGCGCGCAAAACGCGCGACCTCAGCCGCGTACTCAAGGTTGCCGGCCATCCACTCGGTGTCGGTTACCCGGCCGGTCTTGCGGCGCAGCAACACGTGGAGGTGGGCGGCGATGGCGATTTTCTCGTTGGAAGGCATGGTGTGGTGTCCTTCAAGGTGGAGTGCCGGCGCATCAGGTGCCAAGGCGTTCGGCATGCTGGGTGATGTCGAGCCCGTCGCTCTCCGCGGCTTCACCAACACGCAGGCTGACGACCAGCGAAGTGACCCACAAAGCCAGCGCCGTCATGAGCAGGCTGTACAGCATGACCGCGCCCACGCCTATGGCCTGCGTCACCACGTCGCCTTCCACACCGGAGATGGCCTTGCTGGCGAACACGCCCGTGAGCAGCGATCCCACGATGCCGCCCACCCCGTGCACGCCGAACACGTCCAGCGAATCGTCGGCATTGAGCAGGCGTTTGAGGCCCGTGGCGCCCCAATAGCATGCCAGGCCAGCGGCCACGCCGAACACCAGTGCCGCGCGCGGTGAGACAAAACCGGCCGCCGGCGTGATGGCGACCAGGCCGGCCACCAGGCCCGAGCACAGGCCCAGCAATGAAGGCCGGCCGCGCACCGCCCACTCGGCCGCCATCCATGAGAGCGCGCCGGCCGCTGCCGCGATGTGCGTGACCGCCATGGCCAGGCCCGCCCGGCCATCGGAGGCCACGGCGGAACCGGCGTTGAAGCCGAACCAGCCCACCCAGAGCATGCCGGCGCCCGCCATGGTCAAGCCCAGGTTGAAGGGCGTGAAGGGCTCACGGCCATAACCGCGGCGCGGGCCGAGCACATAGGCGCAGACCAGGCCTGCGATACCGGCATTGATGTGCACCACCGAGCCGCCGGCAAAATCCAGCGCGCCCCTGCGGGCCAGCCAGCCGTTGGGCTCCCAGACCCAATGGGCGATGGGGGCGTAGACGATGACCGTCCACAGCGACATGAAGATCAGCATCGCGGAAAAGCGCATGCGCTCCACGAAGGAGCCGACCACCAGCGCCGCCGTGATGATGGCGAAGGTCAGCTGGAACATCGCGTAGACCGACTCGGGAATGTTGGGGGCCACATGGCTGACCGCGACCTTCTGCGCATCCTTCACATAGTCAAGCCCGGTGAACCAGAAGCGCTCGGCTCCGCCCAGGTAATGCCCCCACGCGCCACTGCCGGGCGTGAAGGCGATCGAATACCCCACGGCGAACCACAAGAGGCTCACGATCGCGCAGATGGCGACGACGCAGGCCATCACGTTGAGCACGCTCTTGCGGCGCACCATGCCGCCGTAAAAAAGGGCGATGCCCGGCAGGGTCATGAGCAGCACCAGCGCGGTGGACGTCATCATCCAGGCGGTATCGGCGCCGCTGAGCGTTTCGGCCCCTACGAGGCCGGGATGGGTGAGCGGGGCCGGCGGCGGGGCGGGCGCAGGCGCGGCGGCAACCGCCGGAGCCGCCGCCAATGCAGCGGCCGCCGCTGCCGGGGCGGCGGCAGATGCGGCGGATGCAGCGGCTTCGGCGGCGCTGGCCGCAGCAACCGGGGGGACAGGCGCCGATGCGGATGCGGCGGGAGCTTGTGCCAAGGCCTGCTGGCCCGCCAAAGCCATCCAGATCGTCAAGTTCCACGCCATAACGCTCTTCAGGTGCATACCGTGCCCGCCTTTCTTGCAGCCAGCCAACAATTGGTAACAACAGCGGGGAACAGGCATAAGTCATGCCAGCGCTCTTCCTGGAGATTTTGAAAACTTTGGAATACAAAAGCGCACGTGCGCTGCTGACGGGCGCCACGCCATGGCACACAAAGCCTGGGCGGCAACCGCTCCCGTGCCACACGCCGGGGGCGGGAAACCCCCAATGCACTAAGTCAGTGCGCGGGCTACAGTGGACGACTTGCTGACGAGCCTTGCTGCTCGCAACGCGAGGAGCCGAGGAGACACGAGAGAGCCATTAGAAGTACATAAGCAGAAAGGCATTCCAAAAGATGCCCTGCTGCAAAAAGCGCTGGTAACCCCAGCGCTTTTTTTATGCTCTTGCCACTTGTCAACATGGTGCGAGCCGCATACCGGGGGCAACTGTCGGCTTTGAAGCCTTCCTGGTACGGCACGGCCGGAGGCCGCGGGTCTCAACGCCCGGCGGCAGATGCGGAGGGCCGCGCTGCAGTGCCGCGGCCCGCCACCTGCGTCAAGGCGAGCGCCGCCGGCTTGGTTGGCGCGGCGGCGACGCCGGACGCCTCCGGTGCGGCCACCGCGGCGCCGCCGGGCAACAGCGCCGCCATGTCGGCGACGCGGCGCGGCTTGCCGATGGGCGCGGCGGCCTGGCCTTTTTGCACCGCCGCCATGTCTTCCTCGCTGGGGTACTGGCCCATCAGCATGAAGTCAAACACCCGGCGCGCGATCGGTGCTGCCGCGCCCGCGCCCCAGCCGGCGTTTTCCACGATGACGGCCAGCGCGATCTTGGGATCGTCTGCCGGCGCCATGGCGATATAGAGGGCGTGGTCGCGCTGGTGTTCTTCCATCTTGGCGCTGTTGTATTTGCCCTTGGCGGCTATGGTCACGGCTTGCGCGGTGCCGGTCTTGCCGCCGCTCATGTAGCCGGCGCCGGCGAACACCCGGGTCGAGGTGCCGCCCTGGGTGACGCCGACCAGTCCCTTGCGCACGATGGCGACGTTCTCGGGCTTGTAGCCCAGGTCTTCGGCGGGCGCCAGCGGCTGCGGCGTCAGTGCGCGCGTCATGGAGTCCTGCGTGGCGATCACCAGCCGCGGTTTGTGTTTGATGCCGTTGTTGGCCAGCGTCGCCGTGGCCTGCGCCAGCTGCAGCATGGTGAAGCTGTTGTAGCCCTGGCCGATGCCCAGCGAGATGGTTTCACCGGGAAACCATTTTTGCTGCTCCGACCGCTTGAAGTAACCGCGCTTCCAGGCCTGGCTGGGCAGGATGCCGCGCACCTCGCCGTTGATGTCGATGCCGGTGATCTGGCCGAAGCCCAGGGGCTTCATGAAGTCGTGGATGGCGTCCACACCCATCTCGTTGGCCAGCGAATAAAAATACACGTTGCTGGACTCGACGATGGCACGGTTCATGTCCATGGGGCCGCCGCGCTCGTTCTCGGGGCTGCCGAAGCGGCGACCGCCGAACATGTAAAAGCCGGGGTCGTTGATGATGGTCCTGGGATCACGGGCGCCGGTCTGCAGCGCGGCCATGGCCATAAAGGGCTTGTAGGTAGAGCCTGGCGGGTAGGTGCCGCGCAGTGCGCGGTTGAGCAGCGGCTTGTCGATGGACTCGTTGAGCGCCTGCCAGCTTTCGCTGTCGATGCCGTCGACAAAAAGATTGGGGTCGAAGGTCGGCTTGCTGACAAAGGCCAGCACGTCGCCGGTCTTCGGGTCCAGCGCCACCAGTGCGCCGCGCCTATCGCCGAACATGTCTTCCACCAGCTTTTGCAGGCGGATGTCCAGCGAGAGCATCACGGTATGGCCGGGTGTGGCCGGGTTGGTCGCCAGCTTGCGTACGGCACGGCCGCCGGCCGAGGTCTCCACCTGCTCGACACCTGTGGTGCCGTGCAGCTGCTGCTCGAAGCTCTGCTCGACGCCGAGCTTGCCGATGTAGTCGGTGCCGCGGTAGTTGCCCTCGTCGTCGCTGTCCTCGATCATTTCCTTTTCGGCCTGGTTGATGCGGCCTATGTAGCCCACCACGTGACTGCCCAATTCGCCGTAGGGGTAGCTGCGGAACAGACGCGCCTTGATGTCCACACCCGGAAAGCGAAAACGCTGCGCCGCAAAACGCGCCACTTCCTCGTCCGTCAGCCGCGTGCGTATCGGCAGCGATTCAAAATTCTTGGCCTCCTCACGCAGGCGCTTGAAGCGCCGTTTGTCGCGCAGCTGGATGTCGACCACTTTCTCCAGCGCGGCAATCGTTTCCTCAAGGTTCGCGACCTTGGACGGCGTGATCTCCAGGGTATAGGCCGAATAGTTCGTCGCCAGCACAATGCCGTTGCGATCCAGAATCAACCCGCGATTCGGCACGATAGGCACAATCGCCGTGCGGTTGCTCTCCGCCTGCTCGTTCAGGTCGGCATGGCGATACACCTGCAAGTAAACCAGCCGCGCCGCCAGCAAGGCAAACGCACACAGCACCGCCAGACTGGCCACCAGCACCCGCGCACGAAAGCGCGACAGGTCCATCTCAACATTGCGCAGCTCAGTCATGACGATGCGACTCTACGCCCGCAGCAAAGTGCCCGCAATCCCCGTTTTGCCGACCACAAAACGGAGGCAATGCGAAGCGAGCCGACAAAGGCCAGCCAGGGCCGCGGGGCTGGCTTTGCCAGACCGCAGGCGCAGCGGCCCCCTCGGGGGGCAGGGAGCGACACGAAGTGCGCGACCGTGGGGGCTCATAACGGTCTATTCTCATCCCGGTCCGGCGCCCGGCGCTGCGGCACCAGCAACAGCACGCTCACGACAGGCCACAGCAAAGCCTCGATCAAGGGCGCCAGCAGCATGATCCAGCCCGGGAAAATTCCGCCGCCTACCATGCGGATCACGAGTTCCACGCCGTGCGCCACGGCAAACAGCGGCAGCACCTGCAGGGCCTGCGAGGGCACCGTGAACCAGAGCAGGCGGCGATGGATCATGGTGGCGAAAAAACTCAGCGCCGTGTACGACAGCGCGTGCTGGCCCAGCAGCGACGACTGATGCACGTCCATGCCCAGCCCGAACATGAAGGCCACACCGATGCCCACGCGCAGCGGCTGGTGCACATTCCAGAACACCAGCACCAGCGCGAGGAAGTCGGGCATCCAGGGCACGCGCCCCAGGGGCAGCATGTCCAGCAGCAGCGCCGCGATGAGGCTGCACCAGATGAACACCGGGTTGGCGGGCAGCAGCAGCTGCTGGCCTGATCGCATGATCATTTCGCCGCCCCTTTCTCTTTCTTCTTGGGTGCGGCTTCGGGTGCGTCGGCCTCGGGCCGCGGGGGGATAAGGCCGGTGCCGGGCTGGACCACCATGACGTGCCGCGCGCCCGTCACCAGCGCCTGCGGCGTGCAGTAAATCTTGGCGAAAGCCGACTCGGCGCGCCGCTCGATGCGGCTGATCTTCGCCACCGGCAGGCCGGCCGGGTAGACGCCGTCAACCCCACTGGTGGTCAGCAGGTCGCCCTGCTGCACGTCCGAGTTGCTGCCCATGAAGCGCAGCTCCAGGCCGCTGCCCGCAACCGCCGGGTCGCCATAGGCCACACTACGGGCGCCGGTGCGCACATTGAGCACCGGAATGGCCAGGTCGCGGTCCACCACCAGGGTGACCTCGCTGACCAGCGGGTGCACACGCGTGACCTGGCCGAGCACGCCGGACTCGTCCAGCACCGGCGAGCCCAGGTCCACGCCCTGTGCCAGTCCCTTGTCGATGACCACCTTGCGGGTGTAGGGGTCGGCCGCGTCGTACAGCACCTCGGCGGCCATGACCGGCACGTTGAGCTGCTCGCGCAGGCCGAGCAGCTTGCGCAGGCGGTTGTTTTCCTGGGTCAGCTGCTCGACCTGGCCGGCGCGCATGGACTGCAGCGCCAGCTTGCGGCCGGCTTCCTCGCTGGACAGCTTGGCCTGGTTCAGGGTGGTGAAGTATTCGCCACTGCCGCGGATGGCCCGCACCGGCTGCAGCGCCAACCATTGCACCGGGTACAGCGCGGTGGCCAGCACGGCGCGCACCGGCTGGGTGATGCGAAAACGGGTGTCGGCGACCATCAGGAACAGCGACAAGGCGCTGAAGAACATCAGCTTGGACAGCGCCGACGGCCCCTGCTTGAAAAAGGGCGGCGGGGATCTGTCAAGGGTTCCTAAGGGCATGGTTCGCTGTCAAGCTGGCCCCGCTTCATGCCCCGGCTTGCGACATGAAGTACGGTGTTACTTATTCCGAAGTGAAGATGGAGCCCAGGCGGTCCATGCGTTCCAGGGCGATGCCGCAACCGCGCACCACGCAGGTCAGCGGGTCTTCGGCCACCAGCACCGGCAGGCCGGTTTCCTCGGCCAGCAGGCGGTCCAGGTCGCGCAGCAAGGCGCCGCCGCCGGTCAGCATCATGCCGCGCTCGGCGATGTCGGCGCCCAGTTCGGGCGGGGTCTGTTCCAGTGCGTTCTTCACGGCGCTCACAATGTTGTTGAGCGGATCGGTCAGGGCTTCGAGGATTTCGTTGCTGGAGATCGTGAAGCTGCGCGGCACGCCTTCGGAAAGGTTGCGGCCCTTGACTTCCATTTCCTTGACTTCGGAGCCCGGGAAGGCCGAGCCTATGCTTTTCTTGATGGCTTCAGCCGTAGGTTCGCCGATCAGCATGCCGTAGTTGCGGCGGATGTAGTTGATGATGGCTTCGTCGAAACGATCGCCGCCGACGCGCACGCTGCCCTTGTAGACCATGCCGCCCAGCGAGATCACGCCGACTTCGGTGGTGCCGCCGCCAATGTCGACGACCATCGAACCGCTGGCTTCGGACACCGGCAGGCCGGCGCCTATGGCTGCGGCCATGGGCTCCTCAATCAGGTAGACGTCGCTGGCGCCGGCGCCCAGGGCGCTCTCACGGATCGCGCGGCGCTCGACCTGGGTGGAGCCGCAGGGCACGCAGATGATGATGCGGGGGCTGGGCTTGAGCAGGCTGCGCGGGTGCACCATCTTGATGAACTGCTTGAGCATCTGCTCGGTCACGGTAAAGTCGGCGATCACGCCGTCCTTCATGGGTCGGATGGCTTCAATGTTGCCTGGCACCTTGCCGAGCATGGCCTTGGCTTCGTGGCCGACGGCCTGGATGGTCTTTTTGCCTTGGGGGCCGCCTTCGTGTCGGATGGCGACGACGGAAGGCTCATCCAGCACAATACCGCGGTCGCGTACAAAAATCAGGGTGTTGGCGGTGCCGAGGTCGATGGCCAGGTCGGTGGAAAAATACCGACGAAATGCTTCAAACATATGCAAGAGTCCAGTTAGGGCATGAGCACGCTTCGTTGCTCTATCGCCTTTTTATTGATTAGCCATTATCGGGAAGTCGGGCCAGAGGTGTTAGAAACCTTGCTTCCGCCACCTAAAAAGCGGCTAAAGAGCGCATCCAACCCTGATTTCACACCAAAGGCGGGATAATACCGCATCCCCTATGAATCAATGGGTTCATGAGGGGCGTTTTTTCAGCTTTACACCTAGTTTCAGGCCCTTGTTTTCCCGCTATTTTCTTCCGTCCTTCCCACGAATTCCGCGGTATTTTTTTTTCACTCCTACCCATGGCATTGACACCCCAAGACATCGCCCGCGTCGCCAACCTGGCTCGGCTGGAATTGCGCCCTGACGAAACCGAGCGCACCCTGAGCCAGATCAACGGTTTTTTCGCCCTGGTCGAGCAGATGGACGCCGTCAACACTGAGGGGGTGGAGCCACTGGCCCACCCTGCGGCAGTGATCGGCGAAGTCGCCCTGCGCCTGCGCGAGGACATCGCCAGCGAACCCAACCAGCGTGAAGCCAGCCAGGTCAGCGCGCCCGCCGTGGAAAACGGCCTGTTCCTTGTGCCCAAGGTGATCGAATGAGCGGCAGCACCCTGAACAACACCGCGCTGCACGACCTGGGCGTCGCACAACTGGCCGCCAAACTGGCGGCGCGCGAAGTCTCCAGCGTCGAAGTGACGCAGCATTTCCTGGCCCGCGTGCAGCAGGAAAAGCTCGGCGCCTTCCTGGCCACGGATGCCGACGTGTCCCTGGCCCAGGCCAAGGCCGCCGATGCGCGCCTGGCTGCCGGCGAGCGCACGCCGCTGCTGGGCGTTCCGCTGGCGCACAAGGACGTTTTCGTCACCCGCGATTTCCCGACGACGGCCGGCTCGAAGATGCTGGAAAACTACCGCAGCCCTTTTGACGCCACGGTGGTGAAAAACCTGGGGGCCGGGGGCTCCGGCATGGTCACGCTGGGCAAGCTCAACTGCGACGAATTCGCCATGGGCTCAGGCAACGACAACAGCGCCTACAAGCCCGTGCAAAACCCCTGGGACACCAGCCGCATTCCGGGTGGCTCTTCGGGCGGCTCGGCCGCCGCCGTGGCCGCGCGACTGGTGCCCGCCGCCACCGGAACCGACACCGGCGGCTCGATACGCCAGCCCGCCTCGCTCACCGGCGTCACCGGCATCAAGCCCACCTACGGCCGTTGCTCGCGCTACGGCATGGTGGCCTTCGCCTCCAGCCTGGACCAGGCCGGCCCGATGGCGCGCAGCGCGCTCGATTGCGCCCTGCTGCTCTCCAGCATGGCCGGGCCCGACCCCGACCGAGATTCGACTTCGCTGGACCTGCCCGCCGCCGATTACGCGGCGAACCTGCTCGCCGCACCCCCCGCCGGCGACAAGCCGCTCAAAGGCTTGCGCATCGGCCTGCCCACACAGTTCTTCGGCGCCGGCTGCGCGCCCGACGTGCTGGCCGCCGTACGCGGCGCGCTGGCCGAGTATGAAAAGCTGGGCGCCACGCTGGTCGACGTGAGCCTGCCGCTGACCGAGCTGTCGATCCCGGTGTATTACGTCATTGCGCCGGCTGAAGCCAGCAGCAACCTGAGCCGTTTTGACGGCGTACGTTACGGGCATCGCGCAGCGCAGTACACCGACCTCAACGACATGTACAAGAAGTCGCGCAGCGAAGGCTTCGGCGACGAGGCCACGCGCCGCATCATGATCGGCACCTATGTGCTGTCGCACGGTTACTACGACGCCTACTACCTCAAGGCGCAAAAAATCCGCCGCCTGATCGCGCAGGACTTCCAGACCGCCTTCACGCAGTGCGACATCATCGCCGGCCCGGTATCGCCCACCGTCGCCTGGAAGATCGGTGAAAAAGGCGACGATCCGGTCGCCAGCTACCTGGCCGACATCTACACCCTGTCCTCCAGCCTGGCCGGCCTGCCCGGCATGAGCGTGCCGGCGGGCTTTGGCGCCGGCGGCATGCCCGTGGGCCTGCAGCTGATCGGCAACTACTTCAAGGAAGCGCAGTTGCTGGGCGCGGCGCACCAGTTCCAGCTCGCGACCGACTGGCACCTGCGCCAGCCCCCCAGCCTTTGAGTGATTTGACATGAGCCAGACCCAACCTACCATCAACCCCTTCGCCGAAATGCAGGCCGGCCGGCCCACCGGGCCGCTGGTGCAAGGCTACGAAGTCATCATCGGCTTCGAGACCCATACGCAGCTCACCACGCAATCGAAAATCTTCAGCCGCGCCTCCACGGCCTTTGGCGCCGAGCCAAATACGCAGGCCTCCGCCGTGGACTTCGCGCTGCCCGGCGCGCTGCCGGTGATGAACAAAGGCGCGGTGCAGCGCGCCATCGAGTTCGGCCTGGCCGTGAACGCGCACGTCGCTGAGCACAGCGTGTTCGCGCGCAAGAACTATTTCTATCCGGACCTGCCCAAGGGCTACCAGATCAGCCAGTTTGAAATTCCCGTGGTGCAAGGCGGCAGCGTGGAGTTTTTCCTGGAGGGTGAAAAACGCTCGGTGCGCCTGGTGCGCGCCCACCTGGAAGAAGACGCCGGCAAGTCGCTGCACGAAGACTTCATCGGCATGAGCGGCATCGACCTGAACCGGGCCGGCACGCCACTGCTCGAAATCGTGACCGAGCCTGACATGCGCTCCTCGGCCGAAGCCGTGGCCTATGCCAAAGAGCTGCACAAGATCGTCACCTGGATAGGCATTTGCGACGGCAACATGCAGGAAGGCAGCTTCCGCTGCGACGCGAATGTTTCGGTGCGCAAGCCGGGCGAGCCGCTGGGCACGCGCCGCGAAATCAAGAACCTGAACAGCTTTCGCTTCATGCAGCAGGCCATCGACTACGAGGTGCGCTGGCAGATCGCGCAGATCGAAGACGGCCATACCATTCAACAAGCCACCGTGCTGTTCGACCCCGACACGGGCGAGACACGCAGCATGCGGACCAAAGAAGACGCGGCCGACTACCGCTATTTCCCGGACCCCGATTTGCCACCATTGGTGATCGGCCGCGACTGGGTGGAAAAAACGCGCTCGGAGATGTCTGAGTTGCCCCGCGTGATGGCGGCGCGTTTCGTCAAGGACTATGGGCTGCCCGAATACGACGCCGGCCAGCTGACGCAAAGCAAAGCGACGGCCGCGTTTTTTGAAGCGGTGGCCGAAGCCAGCCAGCAGGCCAAGCTGGCCAGCAACTGGGTCATGGGCGAGCTGTCGCGGCGCCTTAACAGTGAGGAAAAGTCGATTGAGGCTTCCGCCGTCAGCGCTGCACAATTGGCGAAGCTGATCACCCGCATTGGCGACGGCACGATCTCTAACAACGCGGCGAAGCAGGTGTTCGACGCGCTGTGGAGCGGTGAGGGCTCAGAGGTCGACGCCGTCATCGAGGCCAAGGGTCTCAAACAGATGAGCGACACCGGCGAACTGGAAAAAATCATCGACGACGTGCTGGCTGCCAATGCCAAAAACGTGGAAGAGGTGAAAGCCGGCAACGCCAAGGCCATGAACGCGCTGGTCGGCCAGGCCATGAAAGCCACCAAGGGCAAGGCCAACCCGGCGCAGGTTAATGAGTTGCTGAAGAAGAAGCTGGCTTAGGCCTTAGGGCTTAACGCCCAAGCCCCAAGGGCAAGCCGGGGCGCACACCCGGCCCGTCAGTTTTTGGCGGTGGGCGCCGGGACCGCGGCCCCTTCCCTCATGGCCCATAGCTGGTTGAGCTTGACCAGCTCTTCATCGAAGCGCTGATTGACGCGCTTTTTCTCCTGCTCCTGGTCCTGGATGAACTTCTTTTGCACAGATGAACTGGCCTCGTTTTCTTCGAGCCTGCGCTTGAGTGAAGGCGGTGCCTTGCTGGGTTCTTTCGCATAGAACTCGAATTCAACCTGGATGGCTTTACGTTGCGCGGCCAGTTCCGCCGTCCGCTTGTTCGAGGCCTTGATGACCTCGTCGACTTGGGCCAAGGCAATGACGCGTTCCTGGTCATGCACGGCGCGAGTGGGATAACGCAGCAGCAGGGCGCGGTCCCGCCGCCGTTCCTCTGCCTCGCGGGCACGCGCCTCGGCGGCGGCTTTGTCCTTTTCTTCCTGGGCTGCGCGCTCCTGCGCCGTTAACGAGGGCCCCACCTGGCGCTTTACCGTACCCGAGCGGTTGAGTTCCTGCTGGGTGCGGTCTATGCACTCGACGATGGGCCGGTCAGCCGTGATCTTGCGGCCTTTGCCGTCCACACAGGTATAGATGTTTTGGGCCGCGGCCTGACTCGCCGCGAAGGCGACCGACACCCAGATGAGAGTTAGCGCTGTTCGCAAGAGCAAATTGACTCCTTAATCCACGCCGTAGCATTCCCGGTAGGCCAGCACCGCCTGGTAGTGGGTCTTCAGGGACAGCGCATCTCCCTTGGACTCCGGTGTGTCGCCCTGTGTGGAGAGATACTGCAGCAAGTCGGTCAGGCGCGCAATCGCGCAAACCTGAAGACCCAGGTGTTTCGTAACATATTGCACAGCACTGTGGCTCACGTCCACACCGTTTTCCGTGGCCTTTTCCTGGCGATCCAGCGCCAGTGCTACCGCATGGGGAATGGCGCCTGCGGCCTTGATGATGGCGATTGATTCGCGCGCGGCCGTGCCGGCGGACATCACGTCGTCAATGATGAGCACGCGGCCCTTGACGGGCGCTCCGACCAACGTGCCGCCTTCGCCGTGATCCTTGGCTTCCTTGCGGTTGTAGGCGAATGGGTAGTTGCGCCCCAATCGCGCGAGTTCGATTGCCACCGCCGCTGCCAGTGGAATGCCTTTGTAGGCCGGCCCGAAAATCATGTCGAAAGCCAGGCCTGTGCGCTTTTCTTCCGCCAGCAGATGGCGCGCATAGAATTGCGCCAGCCGTCCCAGCTTGGCCCCGTCGTCGAACAGGCCGGCGTTGAAAAAATACGGGCTCATGCGCCCGGCCTTGGTCTTGAATTGCCCGAAACGCAGCACGCCCGCCTCCACGGCAAACTGCACGAATTCCTGCGCCAGCGTGCCGTCCGCGGAAGCTGCCCCGTCTCTGTTGTCCTGTGTTTGCGCTGCCGTGCTCATTGAAAGCCCCATGTTTAAATTGACCAGCCTCAACCTTAACGGTATCCGCTCTGCAGCCAGCAAAGGCCTGCTCGACTGGGTTGCGCAGTCGATGCCCGATTGTATTTGTGTGCAGGAGCTCAAAGCCCAGGCGGCCGACATCAGCGGACGCTTCGAGGAAATCGCCGGCCTCAAGGGCCATTTCCATTTCGCTGAGAAGAAGGGGTATTCCGGCGTCGGCATCTATACGCGCCACGAACCCAGCGACGTGATCGTGGGTTACGGGTCGACCGAATTTGACGCCGAAGGGCGCTATGTGGAGCTTCGCTTTGACAGGCCCAGCCGCAAACAGAGCCCGAAACTCTCCATCATCAGCTGCTACTTTCCGAGCGGCTCCTCGGGCGAAGAGCGCCAGGCCGCCAAGTTCCGCTTCCTGGCCGAGTTTTACCCGCGCCTGCTGGCCCTGAAGGAAACCCGTGATTTCGTGCTCTGCGGCGACGTCAATATCGCGCACCAGGAAATCGACCTGAAGAACTTCAAAGGCAACAAAAAGAACAGCGGCTTCCTGCCCGAAGAGCGCGCCTGGATGACCGAACTGCTGCGCGACGCCGAACTCGCCAACGAGGCCGCCCAGGAACTGACCGACCGCACCGGCCCCTCGGTCAGGGGCGGCGGCATGGTCGACGTGTACCGAAAGCTGCAGCCCACGGCGACCGACGCAGCCTACACCTGGTGGAGCAACCGCGGCCAGGCCTACGCAAAAAACGTGGGCTGGCGCCTGGACTACCATCTCGCCACCCCGGCCTTCGCGGCCCTGGCTCGCAGCGAACACATCTACAAGGAACAGCGCTTTTCCGACCACGCGCCCATGAGCGTGGACTATGAATTCACGCTGTAACCCCCGTTCAGGCTCACTTCGTGTAGCCTGCTCCCCCCCGAAATTGACTCACCCCTGTCCGGGCTCACTTCGTGTAGCCCGTTCCCCCCTCAAGGGGGCGGGCACCTAGGGCCGGCAAAGCCGGACCCTCGGCCCCCACTGGTGAAGACTCAGCACTGGTTAGCCAATAAACTCTTAAACCAGCATGAGCCGCGGGACTGGCTTTGCCAGACCGCAGGCGGGCGGCCCCCTCGGGGGGCAGCGACCCACACGAAGTGGGGGAGCGTGGGGGCTACTGTTCTGCCCAGATCCGCTGAATCTGGGTCGACAACTCCATGGGATCGAAGGGCTTGGGGATCACCTCCAGCGCGCCCAAACCCTTGTACACGGCCACTTCGGCGGCCTGCACCTTGGCGGTCATGAAAATCACCGGCGTGTCGGCAGTGGCCGGCAACTGGCGCAGGCCCTTGAGCGTGGTGGGTCCGTCCATGCCAGGCATCATGACGTCCAGCAGCAGCAGGTCGGCCCCGGCGCCCGGCGCGGCATCGAGCGCCTCCTGGCCGGAGGCACAGGCGATGACGGTGAAGCCGCCCACGGCTTGCAGCGCCATCTGCGCCACCATGCGGATGTCGGGCTCGTCTTCAACGTAGAGGATGCGGGTCAGTGGTTTGGTCATGGTGGTTCAACTCATGGCTTGGGGACGGGTGGGCCCGGATCTCCGGGAATCTGCAGGACTCGCTGGATTGTATTGAGCAGTTCGGTGTTCGAAGTATGGGCCTTTACCAGGACCGCGTCAGCATGCCGGCCGTCGGACGGGTCCACATCGCCGGCCGAGAACACGATCACCGGCGGGCGCGGGTCCAGCACATCGATGTCCTCGAACAGGTCCCAGCCCGAATGGCTGCCCAGCGCCAGGTCCAGCAGCACCAGGTCGAAGGGGTGTTCTTGCAGGCGGGCGCGCGCCTCGTCCAGCGTGGCGGCGAACTCGAAACTCGCGAAGTCCTGGGCGATGGCGGCCGTGATGCGCTGGATGTCCAGGTCGTCTTCCACATGCAGGATGCGCGGCTTGCCCGAATTCAGGCTGGCGACGGCGCGGCGCAGGCTGTGAACCAGCAGGTTTTCATCGATAGGTTTTTTCAGCCAGTCAGACACGGTGTGCGGCTTGCGGTTGAACTGAAGCTCACCCTGCTCGGCCATGGCGGAGATGACCACGACAGGAATATTCTGCGTCCTCTCGTCCTCCCGTAACTGGCCGATGAAGGACACGCCGTTCTGGCCGGGCAGCTTGAGGTCCACCGTTACCGCGTCGTAGGTGTTGGAGGCCAGGTTGGCCAGCGCCTCCTCGGCGCTGTAGGTCATGTCGGAATCAAAGCCGGCTTTCCCCAGCATCATGCTGATCAGCCGGGCCACGTCGGGGTCGCCCTCGCAGATCAGGATGCGCGGGCGCGACGACACCGAGGGCGGCCGCAGCGGCTTGAGCAGCGGCACCGGGTTGGTCCATTCGGGCATTTCAAAAAAGAAGGTGGTGCCCACGCCGGGCTTGCTGAAGAACCCGATGGTGCCGTCCATTTTTTCAACCAGCGCCCGGGAAATATTCAGGCCCAGCCCGGTTCCCCCTTTTTGCCGGGTGTCGGAGGAGTCGGCCTGCGAAAACTTCTGGAAGATACGGCTGCTGAACTCTTCCGGAATGCCGGGGCCGACGTCGACCACCTCGGTGCGCACCTTCTTCTCCGCGCGCGAAAGCCGCACTTCCACCGTACTGCCTTTCGGCGAAAATTTTACGGCGTTGGACAGCAGGTTGGTCAGCACCTGGGTCATGCGGTCGCTGTCGATGCGTACGTGCAGAGCAGCGTCGGTCGCCCGCATCACAAGATTCACGCCGTGCTGGCTGGCAAAACCTTCGTTGGCGACCAGCGTCTGCTCCACCAGCTGTTTGAGGTCCACCACCTGCATGTCCAGACGCAGCTTGCCGGACTCGATTTTTTCGCTGTCGAGGATATCGTTGATCAGCCGGATCAGGCGCTCGCAGTTGTTCTTCGCAATGCCCACCAGGCTCTTGACGGCCTCAGGCAACTCGCCGGCCACGCCGCCCGAGATCAAGCCCAGCGAGCCGCGTATCGAGGTGAGCGGCGTGCGCAACTCATGGCTAACGGTGGAGACAAACTCGGTTTTCATACGGTCTATGCGCTTGAGCTCGGTGATGTCGGTGCCCAGCGAGAAAAAACCGATCACCTTTCCGGACGCCGAGCCCTCGCCGTAGCGCGGGAAATACTGCATCGCGTAGTGTCTGCGTTCGCCCTGAGGCGTGACCTGCGTCCGTTCGTAACGCACGGTATGCCCGCTCAAGACATCATCCACCTTCTCCCGCACCGTCTCATAGACCTGCGGGCCCAGCACGTCGGCCAGCGGCTTGCCGTCGATCTGCTCATAACTGAGGCCGAAGTTTTCCTCGTAGGCACGGTTGTGAAAGCGAAAACGCTGTTCGGTGTCCAGGTAGGCAATCAGGGCCGGCACCGTGTCGGTGACCTGGCGCAGCTGCGATTCGCTGGCCCGCAGCGCCTTGGTAATGCGTTTGCTTTCGGTGATGTCGTGCATCAGGGCGGTGAACACGCGGCGCCCGCCCACCTGCACGTCGCTGAAGGACACGCTGACCGGGAATTCGGTGCCGTCCTTGCGCAGGGCGAGCACCTCGCGCCCGGATATCCGGAAAGCGCCGGGCCGCGCGTGCATCATCGTGGTGAACTCTTTGTATTGGGCACGCAGGCGCTCGGGCACCAGGTCCGACACATCGCGCCCCACCAGGTCGCTGCGCTCATAGCCAAAGAGTTGCAGCGCCGCGGCGTTGGCCTCCAGCACGATGTCTTCGTCGGTGGTGGTGATCACGGCCTCCACCATGCCTTCGGTGATGCTGCGGCTCATCGCCTCGCTGTCGCGCAGCTGCGCCTCGCCGAGTTTTCGCACTTGTTCATAGTGCTTGACCACATAAACCACCCAGCCGAGCATGGCCACGAACAGCAGGCTGCCGGCGACGATAAAACCCTGCGCCCACTGTGCACTGCGCTCCGCCGCAGCCTGCGCGTCACGCCACCTGTAGGCCTCACGGTTGCGCGCGCCCTCCAGCAGGCCATTGGTGCGCACGCGCAATTCCCGGCTGGCATCACTGGCCAGAACGGCTGCCGCAGCCTCCGGGCCGCCCGCTTTGCGCGCCGCGATCGACTGGTCGGCGACCCGGGCACGCTGGATGATCAGGTCGTCAAAATCCGCCGACTCCTGCAGCACGTTGGCGCTGCGCGTGCGGGCCCTGATGGCGCGCAGTTCGATGCGGGCTTCCTGGAAGGCCGCCAAGTCGTCCTCTCGGCCGCTCAGCAGGTACTGCCGCAGCGTGGACTCCGCCGTCCGCAATGCGGAATCCACGCGCTCCAGCATCACCAACGTGTCCTCGGTGCGCACGCGGGACTGCGCTGTTTCGAGCAGGCGGTTGATGGTCAGGTAGGACGCCGCTCCCACCACGGCCATCAGCACCACACCACCCGCCAGCGCGATCTTGATTTTTTTCAGGAAGATGGCTGAGGATGGCATCGGCAATGTGTTCCCAAAATGTCAGGCTGCGTGATGAAAGCACCGTTGCAATTCTTCGACGGCCCGGCCCACCTCGGTCTGGGTTTCGGGCGCCAGCGCCTGTTCGGCGCCCACATGAGGGCTGATAGCCAGCTCCAGCGCCTGCGCGGCCAGGCCAAGTTCAGCCCAGCCGAAAGTGGCCGCAGAGCCGGCAAGGCTGTGGGCGTGACGTTCCAATGTCGGCAGGGCCTGAGCGAGGTCCTCGCCCCGCAAAATCTGCTGCCAGAGCAAGCCCACCTGTTCCAGGCGGCGCGGCAGGGAACGGGTGTAGTCGGCGCGCTGCTCCTCCAGGAATGCGATCAGGGCCGGGTCGGTGCGCGTCATGGCATCGTGAAAAAGGATGCCCGCCGTGCGTCCGTAAGGCCTCGCAGCCGCAGGGAAAAGGCGGCTTGTCCTGAAGAAAAAGGAAGGCTCATGCGGCGCATCTTAAGGCGCAAGTATCAAAAAGCAGCGTAGGACAAGTACGAGTGGTTGCGGGTCCGTACGCCTCTTTTGGGAGGCACCTCAAGAGGACAAAGTGCTCGGGGCGGATGCAGTAATTCTTATGGGTTGCGCACGAAATGCAAACGGCAAAAATCACGCTTCAAAAGAATACCTTTGGCCTCATTTTTTCCGCAACCCCGTATTGATCAAGCCGCCGGATCGGCGGCCCTCCCAAGCGCTGCGACCAGATCGGACTGGGTAATAATGCCGACCAGCCGCTCACCCTCGCCGATGATAGGGATGTGGTGGTGGCCGGTGCTGCCAAACAACGGGACCAGTTCAACCAGCCGGCGCTGCCGGCCCGCCACGCGCACATTGCGGGTCATGATCTGCCCCACGACTTCGGGCTTTTCTGAATACATGCTGCGCGTGCTGCGCACCAGCTGCTTGAGCTTGGCGTCAAAGCCCTCATACAGGTCCAGGTCGGCGGCGCGCATGAAATCCGCCATCGTGATGATGCCCGCGATGCGAAAGGCGCGATCCACCACCGGCAGCGCCTTGATGCGGCGCTCCCTCAGCAGGGCCCAGGCCTCCTCCAGCGGCGTGCCGAATTCCACCGTCACCAGGTCACGCGACATGATGTCTTCACAGCGCACTTCAGCGAGTTTGCGGTCGTAGGCGCGCAGCCGGGTCTCGTCCAGCAGGGCCTTGAGGTCGTCGCGGCTGACGTCCAGCACCTGGTTGTAGCGCGCCAGCACGGCGTCCAGGTCGGCATCGAGCTGCCGGTCTTCGGCCGAGGGCGCCGCGACCACAGGCGGCAGCTGCGTGTGCGGGTAGGGCCGGCGCGTCGCGTTGTTGTAGAGGATGCCCACGGCCACCAGTAGCACCGAGTTGAGCATCACGGGATAGAAAGCGAATACCGGGCTGGAAATGCCGCCCAGCACCATCATGAGCGCCGTGGCGCCGCCCGGCGGGTGCAGGCAGCGCAGGGCCAGCATCAGCGCGATGGCCGTTGCCACCGCCAGCGCCGCCGCCAGCTCCGGCGAGCCCAGCAGGTGCGCGCCGTGCACCCCAGCAATGCCAGCCAGCGCCGACAGGGTATTGCCCCCCACCACCGGCCAGGGCTGCGCCATCGGGCTCGCGGGCACGGCGAAGATCAGCACCGCGCTGGCCCCCAGCGGCGCCACCAGCCAAGGCAGGCCGGGCACCACCCAGCCGGCCAGATGGCACAACAAACCCGTCAGGAAAATCCCCAGCAGCGACCCCGCCACCAGGCGCAGGCGCTCACGCGTGTTGATGCGGGTGCGCGCCGGGCGAAAGGCGTGCCACCAGGCGCGCGAGAAAAAAATCGAGGGACGCGCGCGGAGATCAGGGAAAGCGTCGCGCGGGGAAGGAGTGGTCATCGAGATACCGCGAACGGGGGTTTGGTGATGGCCCTTGCGCTGATCTGCGCCAAAAGCCCGCCTGGCTAGGCGCGCCGCCGCAGACAGTGCTAAAGCACGGCAAGGCGACGACAACGACGCCAGGCGGCCTTTTGGCGCAGGTCAGCTACGGGCGCGTTGGTAGAGGCCCTGCACCTTCGGCACATTGGCCTGGAGTTGCTGGATGCGCTCGGGGCCGGAAGGATGGGTGGAAAGAAAACCCGGGCCGGAGGCGCCGCCGCCCGCCTTGCCCATTTTTTCCCACAGGCTGACAGCCGCCTGCGGGTTGTAGCCGCCGCGCGCGGCCAGCTCCAGGCCCACCAGGTCGGCATCGGTTTCATCCTCACGGCTGAAACGCAGCGTCAGCAACTGGGTGCCTATGCTGGCGGCGAGGTCGCCGACCTGGCCCCATCCCAGCAACTGCGCACCCAACGACAGCAGGGTGCCCGTGCCCTGGCTTTTGGCGATGCGCGCACGGGCGTGCTCGCGCAGCGCATGGGCCATTTCGTGGCCCATGACCATGGCCGCCTCGTCGTCGGTCAGCTTCAGCTGGTCAAGGATGCCGGTGTAGAAGGCGATCTTGCCGCCCGGCATGCAAAACGCGTTGATTTCCTTGCTCCCCAGCAGGTTCACCTCCCAGCGCCACTGCTTGGCGCGGTCGTTCCATTGGGCGGTTTGCGGCACCAGCCTCGCGGCGATGGTGCGCAGACGCTGCAACTGCGGGTTGCCCTGCGGCGCCAGCGCGCCTTTGGAGCGGGCTTCGGCCAGCAGCTTGCTGTATTCCTGGGTGGCGGCGGTTTCGATTTCATCGGCGGGCACCAGGTTGCGCAGTTGGGACGCGGGGCCCACATCAACCTGCGCGCGCAGCGGCGTGGTGGCCGCCGCCGCGGCAGTGCCGGCTGCGGCCAGCAGAAATGCCCGGCGGCCAGGCCAGGCGGAGTGTTTGGCGTCGCATAAAAAGCACATGGGTGAATAATAGTCACAAATCGAAATGGCCATGTCAGACAAAACCCCCTCCGCAGAGCTTCCACTTCCCTCTCCCAAGAACTCCTGGCGCGATGTCTGGCATGTGTATGCCGAGGCGGCCACGCTGCGTATGTTGTTCCTGGGTTTTTCTGCCGGGCTGCCGCTGCTGCTGGTGTTCGGCACGCTGAGCTTCTGGCTGCGCGAGGCAGGCATTGACCGCACCACCATCGGCTACCTGAGCTGGGTGGGCCTGGCCTACGGCTTCAAGTGGGTCTGGGCGCCGCTGGTAGACCGCCTGCCGATTCCGGTGCTGACACGGCTGCTCGGGCGCAGGCGCAGCTGGCTGCTGCTCTCGCAAATGGTCATCGCAGCTGCGCTCATCGGCATGGCCATGACAGACCCCAAGGCGGCGCTGTTGCCCGTGGTGTGGTGCGCGCTGGCGGTGGCTTTCGGCTCCGCGACCCAGGATATCGCGCTGGACGCCTTTCGCATCGAATCGGCCGACACGCAGCGGCAGGCGGCACTGGCGGCCGCCTACCAGACCGGCTACCGCATCGCGATGATCTGGGCCGGCGCCGGCGCGTTATGGATCGCCGCGCGCGCCGAGGTCGGCGACGTCGCCCCCACCTACCAGCACGGCGCCTGGCAGGTCGCCTACCTGGTTATGGCCGCCTCCATGCTGCTGGGCATGGCGACCGTGCTGCTGTCGCCCGAACCGGCGGCGCGCGTGCTGCCGCCCTCGCGCAACGCAGCCGAGTGGCTCAAGACCGCGTTGGTCGATCCGTTTGCCGATTTCCTGCGCCGCTACGGCAAGCAGGCCGTGCTGATCCTCGCACTGATCGCCATCTACCGCATCAGCGACGTGGTGATGGGCATCATGGCCAACCCGTTTTACGTGGACATGGGCTACACCAAGGACGAGGTCGCCGCCGTCACCAAGATTTATGGCGTGGTCATGACGCTGGTCGGCGCCTTTGTGGGCGGCGCGCTGGCCATGCGCTTCGGTGTGATGCGCGTGCTGATGCTGGGGGCCGTGCTAAGCGCCGGCAGCAACCTGCTGTTTGCCTGGCTGGGCACGCGCGGGCATGACGTCACCGCGCTGATCTTCGTGATCTCGGCCGACAACCTCTCCAGCGGCATCGCTTCGGCTGCCTTCATCGGCTATTTGTCCAGCCTGACCAACGTCAACTACTCGGCCACGCAGTACGCCCTGTTCAGTTCCATGATGCTGCTGCTGCCCAAGTTCCTGGCCGGCTATTCGGGCAAGTACGTGGACGCCTTCGGTTACACCAATTTCTTCACCGCGACCGCCCTGCTGGGCCTGCCGGTGCTGCTGCTGGTGGCCTTGGCCTCGCGGCTGCAGGCCCCGAAATCCCCGTAAAAACAAGAATTCTCAGCTATCAAATCGATAGCTGCAAAACAGCTACCAGATACCCGCGCGGCGGAGTATGCTGGCAGGTTGCCGACCCGGTTTACCGGAACTTTACGATGGCTTCAAGCGCGATTGTTGCGTGCGGCGCACCATGAACGCATTGTGACCACCCCCCGGGGACACACCCTGCAACCGAGGACCCATCCATGACCCAACAACTCCTGATGATCGAAGACGACGCCCGCCTAGCCAGCATGGTGGGCGAGTACCTGCGCCAATCGGGCTACGGTTTCACCCACGCGGCCGACGGCGCGAGCGGGCTGGCCGCACTGGAAGGCAGCACGCCCGACCTGGTCATCCTGGATCTGATGCTGCCCGACATGGACGGCCTCGAAGTGTGCCGCCGCATCAAGGGCCAGGGCAGCGACACCGCCAACACCGCCGTGCTGATGCTCACCGCCAAGGGCGACCCCATGGACCGCATCGTCGGCCTGGAGATCGGCGCCGACGACTACCTGCCCAAGCCCTTTGAGCCGCGCGAACTGCTGGCCCGCATACGCGCCGTACTGCGCCGCGGCGGCGATACCGCCAACGCCGCAGCCAACGGCGGGCACAAGGTCATGCGCTTCGGCTCGCTGGAAATCGACCGCGACGCGCGCACCGTCACGGTGTCGGGCAGCCCCTGCGAACTCACCTCCTACCAGTTCGACCTGCTGGTGGCCCTGGCCGAGCGCGCCGGCCGCGTGCTGAGCCGCGACCAGATCATGGAGGCCGTGCGCGGCCGCGAACTCGAGGCCTTCGACCGCTCCATCGACGTGCACATGGGCCGCATCCGCAGCGCCATCGAAGCCGATGCCAAGGACCCCAAACGCATACTCACCGTGCGCGGTGTGGGGTATGTGTTTGCCAAGCAGCAGGACTAGATCTTTATGTGGGGCCGTTTTACTTCGCACCTCTACGTGCGCATCTGGCTGGCCGTTGTCGCCACCGTGGTCGTACTGACCTTCCTGGTCGGTGCAGCCTGGCGCCTGAGCGCCGACCCTCCGCAGCTGCCGATACGCGAAGTGCTGGTGCACAACGACAAGGGCGAAGTCATAGGCACGGCGCAGACCAAGCCCGACCGCAAGCTCGGCGATGACCTGGAGTTTGACGTCGTCACCAAGGACGGCCAGGCCCTGAGCCTGTTGCTTCCCCGGCCCAAGCGTCCGCCCGGCAACCCCTGGATGCGCCCGCCTTTTGGTTTCGGCTTCGGCTGGATGCTGGGCCTGGTCGGCCTGGCCGTGGCGCTGGGCGCCTACCCGGTCATGCGCCGGCTGACGCAGCGGCTCGAAGCCCTGCAGCGCGGCGTGGAACGCTGGGGCGCGGGCGACCTGTCGGCGCGCGTGAATGCCGAAGGAACGGACGAGGTGGCTTTTCTGGCCCGGCGTTTCAACCACGCGGCCGAGCGCATCGAAACCCTGATGGAATCGCACAAGTCGCTGCTGGCCAATGCATCGCATGAACTGCGCTCGCCGCTGGCGCGTATCCGCATGGGGCTGGAACTCATGGGCACCGATGCGGCCTCGCCCCAGCGCAAGGAAATTTCCCGCAGCATCACCGAGCTCGACCAGCTGATCGATGAAATCCTGCTGGCCAGCCGCCTGGACGCCAAGCAGGCCGACGCGGAGCCTTTCGAAACCCTGGACCTCACGGGCCTGGCGGCCGAGGAATGTGCGCGCGTCAACGCCGAACTGAGCGCCGAGCTCGGCAACCAGCCGGGCGCCGGCCTGGGGTTGGACGCCGCCAGCCACAGCCTGACCGTGCAAGGCTCGCCCCGCCTGCTGCGACGCCTCATCCGCAACCTGCTGGAAAACGCCAGACGTTACAGCACCGGCGAGATCAACCTTGAACTCGCGCAGACCCGCGTCGGCGCCAAACAACTGGCCGTGGTCAAGGTGCACGACCGCGGCCCCGGCGTTCCGGCCGGCCAGCGCGAGCGCATTTTCGAGCCCTTCTACCGGCTGCCCGGCGCCAGCGAGCGCGAAGGCGGCGTGGGCCTGGGGCTGGCGCTGGTCAAGTCCATCAGCCAGCGCCATGGCGGAAACGTCCGCTGCGAGGCACGGCCCGGCGGCGGCGCGTCCTTCATCGTCGAACTGCCCGTGGCCCATGCGATGGCCCAACCAGCAGTGTGAAATAAGTCACGAAATTGCAGTTCATTCGAGGAAAAACCGTCGTCCTCCTCTATTTGGAGAATGGTCAAACCCTGCGCAATCACCGACAGTTGCGGACGTTGCTGTCACAACACCCGCAAATTGATTCGAGGGAAACAGGGAAATAACAATCAGGCGTCGGTGAAGCATTCTTATGATCTCCCAACGACGTTCTCCCTGACCGGAGAACTTTCAACAGGCCACCGAGAGGTGGCCTTTTTTTGCCTTTGCGCCGGGCTGCGCGAGCTTTGATACCCTAGGGAATCCATTTTCCAGAGGACCAGCATGAGCACCACCCCCGCGCCCCAGCCCGCCAACGTCCCCCAGGGCTTTTTCCCGACCACCGAGGATCGCATGCCGCTAATGCCGCGCGAGGCCATGTCGCCCGCGCAGCGCGAAGCCGCCGATGCCATCATTGCCGGGCCGCGCAAGGCTGTATTCGGCCCCTTCATTCCCCTGCTGCGCAGCCCGCAGCTCATGGGCCGCGTCGGCGACGTGGGCGCCTACCTGCGTTTCGAAAGCACGCTGGACGCGCGCATCCGCGAACTCGCGACCTGCGTGGCGGCCCGCCACACCGCCAACCAGTTCGAGTGGCTGATGCATGCCCCGCTGGCGGTGGCCGCAGGTGTGGCCCAGGCCACTGTGGACGCCATTGCCGAAGGCCGGCAGCCCCGGGGCATGGCCGACGATGAGGCCGTCGCGCTGGACCTGAGTTTTGAGGTGCTGCGCCAGCACGGCTGCAGCGATGTGACCTATGCCGCAGCCGTCAAAACCTTCGGGGAACAAGGCGTGGTCGAGCTGGTGAGCCTGGTCGGCTATTTCGTGATGGTGTGCTGGGTGATGAACGTGGCGCGCACGCCGACGCAGGGCAAGCCGGGCGCCGCCCCGCTGTCTGCGTTCCCCGCTTAAGGCGCCGGAGCAAGCGCCGCCAGAACCCGGCCTGGATCAATGTCGTTCAGGCAGCGGGTGTGGCCCAACGGGCATTCGCGCTCAAAACAGGGCGCGCAATCCAGCGGCGGCTGGTAGGCCGCGTCGGCCTTGAGCCAAAGCACCACCGCCTTGTCGCTCAGCGGGGGCGTGTGCAAGGGGCTGGACGAGCCGAAAATCGCCACCTGCGGCACGCCGAAGGCCGCAGCCACATGCATGAGGCCCGAATCGTTGCTGATGGTGGATCTGCAGGCAGCGATCAGGCACAGCGCCTGCACCAGCGAGGTCTTGCCCGCGAAGTTCAGGCACTTGCCGGGCCGCGCCGCATTGACGGGCGCGGCGATTTCCTCGCACAGCGCCGCTTCCTTGCCCGAGCCCAGCAGCACCACCGGCAGATCCAGCGAAGCAGCCAGTTCCAAGAAATAGCGGGCCGGCCAGCGCTTGGCGGGGCCGTATTCGGCGCCGGGCGCGAACACGTGATAACCGCTGCGCTGCAGGCCAAGCTCAGCCAATGCCTGCTCAACTTCGGCAGCCCCCATCTCCAGCCGCGGTTTGTCCTTGTCGAGGTCGGCGCCGCCGCTCAAGGCCGAATAAAACGCCACCATGGGCGGCTTGTTCTTGGGGTTCTTGAGCCGGTGCGTGAGCAGGCCCACGCGCGCCTCGCCAAAGTAACCGATGCGCTCCGGAATGCTCGCCAGGAAGGGCAGCAACGCGCTTTTCAGTGAATTGGGCAGCACATAGGCCTTGTCGAAACGGCCTTCGATGCGCCTGGCGAGCGCGCGGCGTTCACGGAACTGCAGGCCGCCGTGCGCAAACGGGAATTCAATCACCTCGGCCACCTGCGGCATCGCACGGTAAACCGGCGCCACCCAGGGCAAGGCGCCCACCGTGAGACGCTCGCCGCGCGCCTGCAGCCGGCGCATCAAGGGCTCCGTCATCACCGCGTCGCCTATCCACTGCGGCGCAATGATGAGTGATTCAGGCATCAGATTTTCCTTTCCAGCGCCATCGCGGAACCGGCTTTGCCGGGCCGCAGGTGGCGCCCCTTGAGGGGGAAGCGGCCACAGGCCGCTTCGGGGGTGGGTCAATGCCCGGCGCCGAAGTGTTCACCGGCCTTCAGTGCGTAAACGGTCCCGCAATACGGGCACTTGGCCTGGCCGGTGCGCGCCACGTCCAGGTAGACCTTGGGGTGGCTGTTCCAGATTTTCATGTCGGCCTTGGGGCTGGGGCAGTAAACACCGCCTTGCGCGTTCAGGTCGGAGGCCAGCAGTTCAACGGCCCCTTGGGTTGTATTTTGGATCACTGGATATCTCCGGTAACGACGTTCTACAGGACTTTACGAGGGCCATCGCGGAACCGGCTTTGCCGGGCCGCAGGTGGCGCCCCCTTGAGGGGGAGGCGGCCGCAGGCCGCTTCGGGGGTGTTATACCTTGGCGAGCCAATGGGCGTATTTTGGGTTGCGGCCGTTGACGATGTCAAAGAAGGCGGTCTGGATCTTTTCGGTGATGGGGCCGCGCGAGCCGGCGCCGATTTCAATGCGGTCGAGTTCGCGGATGGGCGTGACTTCGGCGGCCGTGCCGGTAAAGAAAGCCTCGTCGCAGATGTAGACCTCATCGCGGGTGATGCGCTTTTGCACGAGTTCCAGGCCCAGGTCCTTGCAGATGTGCAGGATGGTGTTGCGCGTGATGCCGTTGAGCGCGCCGGCAGACAGGTCGGGCGTATAGACCACGCCGCCCTTGACCACAAAGATGTTCTCGCCCGCGCCTTCGCTGACGAAGCCCGAGGCGTCCAGCAGCAGCGCCTCGTCGTAGCCGTCGTCCAGCGCTTCCATGTTGGCCAGGATGGAGTTGGTGTAGTTGCTGACCGCCTTGGCCTGCGTCATGGTGATGTTGACGTGGTGGCGCGTGTAGCTGGAGGTCTTGACGCGGATGCCGCGCTTCATGCCTTCTTCACCGAGGTAGGCGCCCCAGGCCCAGGCCGCAACCATCAAATGGATCTGGTTGCCCTTGGGGCTGACGCCGAGTTTTTGCGAGCCTATCCAGGTCAGCGGGCGGATGTAGCAGGACTCCAGCTTGTTTTCACGCACCACGGCTTTGGTGGCTTCGTTGACTTCCTCCTGGGTGAAGGGAATCTTCATGCGCAGGATCTTGGCGCTGTTGAAAAGGCGCTCGGTGTGCTCTTCGAGCCGGAAAACCGCTGTGCCGCCGCCATCTTGCTTGTAGGCACGAACGCCCTCAAAAGCCCCACAGCCGTAATGCAGGGTGTGGCTCAGCACATGGATCTTGGCGTCGCGCCAGTCGACCATCTGGCCGTCCATCCAGATTTTGCCGTCGCGGTCTGCCATGGAGGGTGCTACTGGGGGCATGGTGGAAATCCTGTTCTATGTGGGGTGATGCGGGTTACCAGGCCGGTGGGCGCATAGGCGTTGCCCAAAAAACCTGAATATCGGATTTTACGGGGCGGGCGCCGCCGCGTCCGGCGCGGGCCTGAAAAGCTCGTGCTGGGCCAGCTTGCCGCCCACAAAGGTGCACGTCACGTGCGATTCACCGGCATCCGTCCAGCGGAAGATCTCGGGCTGCTCGTCCTTCGGGGAAAGCAGCTGCCCCAGCGCCCGCGTCATGGCCACCACGTGCAGCAGGGTCATGCCGGGCTTGAGCTTGGCATTGAGCATGACCGCGCTGTCGACGTAGCCGATGGGCCGGTTGGCAGCGCGCTTGAGGACCTGCATCATGCGGGTGAAATGCAGCAGCACCCACATGATCAGGCCGCCGACGACCGCAGCCACACCGGCCCAGCCGTAAAAACGATAGCCCAGCACAACGGCCGCGACGCCCAACACGGGAACAAGGATTTTCTGGAAGTTCATGGCGCTATTTTCGCAGGCCTGCAGCCCAGGCTTCTGCGGACAACGCGTAGCCCCGGCCATCCGCTGCCGGCCGCAGGATGCGCTGGGGCGCCCGCCGCCCTACACGGCCGCCGCGCCGCCCTGCGCCAGCGGGATGGAAGCGTCCGGCCGCTCGTAGGTGCCAATAAGGCAACCGCTCGCCAGTGCCCGCTCGCGCACGGCGTCCATCAGCGCGTCCCGGCCCGGGGTGCCACTGAAAGCTTCGCCCGGCAGCAGCGCAAAGACCTGGAAAGCGTAACGATGCGCGCCGTGTCCTGGAGGAGGGTCGGGCGGCAACCAGCCGGACATCAAGTAAGAGTTGCGCCCCACATGCACCTGGCCGCCGGCGGCCTCACTGTTCAGCGCGCCCTCGGCCAGGGCGCCTTCCGAGGGCGGCAGATCCACCGCGATGGCGTGCACCAGGGGCCGCGGCGTGGGGGCATCGGCGTCTTCCACGATCAGCACCAGCGAGGCGGCGGCCGCGGGCACACCCCGCCACTGCAAAGGCGGCGACAGGCCCTCCCCATCCGCCGTGTAGCGCGCCGGTAAGGGAGCGTGGTCGGCAAACGCAATGCTGCTGACTTCAATGGCGGCCATGCCGCCGCGCAGGCCGGACGTATTGAACGCAAGCTTGTCGAGCCCCGCGCGCCGGTCGCGCAGCGCATGGCCCACGGCCTCAGGTAATTTCTCTAGCATGGGAGAGCGTTCTGGGTGATCGGCCTTGCGGCCTTGGTGATGAACCCCCAAGTTAAACCGCCCCCAGCCGCCGCCGTGTAGGAAAAGATCGCCAGCCGCGGCGGGCGCCACATTCAAGGCGCCGTTGCTACCGGCGTGCGCCGCACCCAACCAGTGGCCAGCGCATGCGCCCAGTCGGCGCGCCCACGTCCCGCCGCAACCCGTGATTGGGACAGATGGTCGTAGGGCACGGCGCGCATATCGACCCGCCAGCCCGCGCCGGTTTTTTCGGCGATGGCATAACGCGCATGCGGCGCGCCGTTTTCCACCACATGCGGATGCGGATGTTCGTCGTCATAGGCCTGCAGTCCGACGCTGCCGGGATTGGCGATCAGCACATCGCCACACTGAACCATGCGCGGCACATGCGTGTGGCCGCACAGCACCAACGAATGCCCGGCCTGCGCAGTGGCGCCCAGGCGCTCATGCACTTCATCGGCCGTGGCCGGGCGTATGCCCGTGGCGTGGCCCGAGCCGCCACCCGCAAATCCCGGGACGGTGGTTTCGAGCCAGTAAACCAGGTCGCTGGACGGTGTGCCGTGGCACAGCAGGATGTCACCGCCGGCCAGCACGAGGCTTTCGGGCAGCGAGCGTATCCAGGCCACGTGCGCCGAGCCCAGCTGGCCTGCGGTGTAGCCGTCGGTGCCTAGGGGGTCGAGGTATTGGCCCTGGTCGATCAGCGCCAGCACCTGGCGTTCATGGTTGCCGCGAATCGTGGTGAAGTTGCGCGCCATCAGCCAATCAGCCGTTTCGGCCGGTTGCAGCGGGCCGCTCAGAATGTCGCCCAGGTTCACGATCTGGTCCACGCCCTGCTGTTCAATGTCGGCCAGCACGGCCTGCAGCGCGGGCAGGTTGCCGTGGATGTCGGAGATGGCGGCGAGCTTCATGGGATGGTCCTTGAATCCTTGGAGGGGTATTTTCAACCCAGGCTGCGCACCACTTCCATGGCCTCTTCCACGCGCTCGACGGCGTGGATGGTCAGGCCCTCGATGGGCTTTTTAGGCGCATTGGCCTTGGGCACTACGGCCACGCTGAAGCCCAGCTTGGCGGCTTCCTTTAAGCGCTCCTGGCCGCGCGGCGCGGGGCGCACCTCGCCGGCCAGGCCGACTTCACCAAAAGCGATAAAGCCCTTGGGCAGCGGCCTGCCGCGCAGAGATGAGGTGATGGCCAGCATCACCGACAAATCGGCGGCCGGCTCGCTGATGCGCACGCCGCCCACGGCATTGACGAAGACGTCCTGGTCCATGCAGGCTACGCCCGCATGGCGGTGCAGCACGGCCAGCAGCATGGCCAGGCGGTCGCGGTCCAGGCCCACCGAGAGCCGCCGCGGGCTGGGCCCGCCGTTGTCGACCAGCGCCTGGATTTCAACCAGCATGGGGCGCGTGCCTTCCAGCGTCACCAGCACGCAACTGCCGGGCACCGGTTCGCTGTGCTGGCTCAAAAAGATCGCGCTCGGGTTGGTCACGCCCTTGAGGCCCTTTTCGGTCATGGCGAACACACCGATCTCGTTGACCGCGCCGAAGCGGTTCTTGATGGCGCGCACCAGGCGAAAGCTCGAATGCGTGTCGCCTTCAAAATAAAGCACGGTGTCCACCATGTGCTCGAGCACGCGCGGGCCGGCCAGCGCGCCCTCTTTCGTCACATGGCCCACCAGCACAATGCACACGCCGGTGGATTTGGCCGCGCGCGTGAGGTGCGCAGCGCATTCGCGCACCTGCGCGACCGAGCCGGGTGCGGAGGTGAGCTGGTCGGAATACACCGTCTGGATCGAATCGATCACGGCGATGGCCGGTTGCGTGGCTTCAAGTGTGGCGAGGATTTTTTCAAGCTGGATTTCGGCCAGCACCTTGACCTGGGAGCCGTCCAGGCCCAGCCGGCGCGAACGCAGCGCGACCTGCGCGCCGCTTTCTTCGCCTGTGACATAGAGAGTGTTAAGCCCGGCGCGCTGCAGCGAATCGAGCGCCTGCAACAGCAAGGTGGATTTGCCGATGCCCGGGTCGCCGCCTATCAACACCACGCCGCCTTCCACGATGCCGCCGCCCAGCACGCGGTCCAGTTCTTCGTGGCCGGTGGGTGTGCGCTCCATGTCGGTGGCTTCGATGTCGGACAGCGTCGTTACTTCCGAAGCCTTGGCCAGCGACTGGAACTGGCTGCTGTAGCGGTTCTTGGCCGGCGCGCCGCTTTCAGCAGCCGACTCAATCAGCGTGTTCCAGGCATTGCAGTGCGGGCACTTGCCCAGCCATTTGGGGCTGGTGCCGCCGCATTCGGTGCAGGTGTAAATCGTTTTGTCTTTGGCCATGCGTGATGTTACTGTACAAATAACCAGGGTTTAGAACCTGTTTACGATCTAAACGGGTTCTTGGGTTTTGGTCATGCTGCGGACTTCGCCAATCTTCTATTCCCTGTTCCCCCTGTCTTTCTCGCCCTCACCTCCACCTTGCCATGCCGCACCTGAACATTCAATACACCGCCAATCTGGACGCCCTTACCGACATGGGCCGGCTCTGCAACACCCTGGCCGCCACGCTGGTGGCGCTGCGCGGCGAAGACGGCGTGGCACCGCTGTTCCCGGTGGCCGGCACACGTGTCATGGCCTGGCCTGCGCCGCACTTCGCGGTGGCCGACGGAAAACCCGGACGCGCCTTTATTTATATGAACCTGCTGATTACGCCGGGTCGCAGCGAGGCCCTCAAACAACGCGCCGGCGATGCCCTGCTGGCCGCCGCCAACGCCCACCTGGACGCGGTGTTCGCGCAGCATGCCGTCGGCCTGACCTTGCACGTCGACGAGGGAGCGCCGGTCTATGAAGGCAAACGCAACAACCTGGCCGCGCACCTGAATGCCGCCTGATGTGCAGAAATACGCGCTTGCACAGACAATAGCTTTTCGCTTTTTCTCCCGCTCTTCACGCCAATCCGGCCCCAGCATTCCAGAGGACACCATGAACATCTCGCGCCGCCAGCTTATCCAGTCTTCCAGCGCCGCCGCGCTGCTCGCCGGCATAGGCCGGCAGGCCTGGGCCCAGGCCCTTGAAAGCACCAAGGTCATCGCCGGCTTCGCGCCCGGCGGCACCGCGGACATCGTTTCGCGCCGTGTGGCCGACAAGCTCCACCCAGGCTATGCAAAAAACGCGGTGGTCGAGAACAAGACCGGCGCGGGCGGCCAGATTGCCGTGCAGTTCGTCAAGAACGCGGCGCCGGACGGCGCAACGGTGTTGCTCACGCCCATGTCCATGCTGGGCATCTATCCCCACACCTACAAAAAACTGCCCTACGACCCGGTGGCCGACCTGACCCCGGTCTCGGCCGCGGCGATTTTTGACTACGGCTTTGCCGTCGGCCCCATGGTGCCGGCCAGCGTGAAGACCGTGCCCGACTTCCTCGCCTGGTGCAAGGCCAACCCGGGCCAAGCCAACTTCGGCTCGCCGGCGGCCGGCTCTTCACCGCACTTTATCGGCTCGCTGCTGGGCCGCGCCGGCAATGTGGACCTGCGCCACGTCGCCTTCCGCGGCACCCAGCCAGCGGTGCTGGACATGGTGGGCGGGCAGATTGCCGCCGTCTCGGGCCCCACCGGCGAATTCACCCAGCATGTGGCGGCCGGCAAGTGCCGTTTGCTCGCCACCAGCGGCCCCAAGCGCAGCAAGTTCACGCCGAACACACCCACATTGGTGGAGCAGGGTTTCAAGGACATGGCGTTCACAGAATGGTTCGGCTTCTTCCTGCCCGCCAAGGCGCCGCAGGACGTGGTGCAGCGCCTGAACGCCGGCATACGCGGCGCGCTGGCCTCGCAGGATGTGATCGACGGGTTGGCCGTGTCCTTCCTGGAGCCTGCGCCTACCTCGCCGGCGCAGCTGGCCGCGATGCTTAAGGCGGATACAGAACTTTGGGGGCCGTTGGTCAAGGCCGTCGGCTTCACACCGGAAGGTTAAACGTGGCCCCCACGCTTGTCGCTTCGCGTACTGCGCTGCCCCCCGAGGGGGCGCTGCGCCTGCGGCTCGGCTAAGCCGGTTCCGCGGCCCCTGCTGGCCAAAATTTTGCTGTTTGAGAGACGGAGACATAAATCGATGAAAGTCTGTATTTACGGCGCCGGCGCCATAGGCGGCTGGGTGGGCATGGGACTGGCGCGCGCCGGCTGCGAGGTCAGTGTGGTGGCGCGCGGCGCCACCTTGCAGGCCTTGCAGATGCATGGGCTCAGGCTGAACCAGGGCGATACCTTGAGTTCGCAGGCCGTATCCTCGAGCGCCGTGCCGGCCGAGCTTGGTGTGCAGGATGTGGTGGTGCTGGCCGTCAAGGCGCCTTCACTGCCCGAGGTCGCGCGCCATATCGCGCCGCTGCTGGGGCCGGACACCATCGTGTTGACCGCCATGAACGGCGTGCCTTGGTGGTTCTTGCAGGGCTTTGGCGGCTCGCTAGCCGGCAAGCGCCTGAGTTCAGTTGACCCTGCGGGCGAGATCGCCCGGGCGATCCCCGCGCGACACATCGTCGGCTGCGTGGTGCATGCCAGTTGCTCACTCGATGAGCCGGGCCAGGTGCACCATCACTTCGGCAACAAGCTCATCATCGGCGAGCCTTCCGGCGAAAAAACCGCCCGGGTGCAAAAGCTCGCAGCCCTTCTCGAAAAAGCCGGCTTCGAAGCGCCGGTGTCCGACCAGATCCAGAAAGACATTTGGTTCAAGCTCTGGGGCAATATGACGGCCAACCCGATCAGCGCGTTGACCGGTGCGACCATGGACCGCGTCCTCGACGACGAGCTGGTCACCGCCTTCACCCACAACGTGATGCTGGAGGCCAAGGAAATCGGCGCGCGCATCGGTATCCCTATCCACCAGACGCCCGAGGAGCGGCACGTCATCACACGCAAGCTGGGTGCCTTCAAGACCTCCATGCTGCAGGACGTGGAAGCCGGCAAACCGGTTGAGCTTGACGCGCTGGTGACGGCCGTGCGCGAACTGGGGCAATTGACAGCCGTGCCCACGCCCTGCACCGACGCCTTGCTGGGCCTGGCGCGACTGCAGGCGCAGGTCAAGGGCCTGTACTGAATCCACGCTCTTTTCTTTTCATTCCCCCCAACCTTTTCAGGAGACAGCATGAAACACATCGGCGTCATAGGCGCATCGGGCATGATGGGCCACGGCATCGCGCGCAACCTGCTGGCCAAGGGCTTCACCCTCAGCCTCTCCATTCACCGCAACAAGGAGCGCGTGGCCGACCTGCTGGCCGCGGGCGCCAAGCAGGCCTTCGGCCCGGCTGAACTCGGCGTCTGCGACGCCGTGGTGATCTGCGTGACCGGCTCGCCGCAGGTGGAGGAAACCCTGCTGGGCGCCAACGGCGTGCTGTCCAAAGCCAGGGCCGGGCTCATCGTGATAGACACCTCGACCAGCGAGCCCGAATCCACGCGCCGCCTGGCCGCTTTGTGCGCGCAGCATGGCGCCACGCTGGTCGACGCGCCCCTGGCGCGCACGCCGGTGGAAGCCGAACTCGGCAAGCTCAACACCATGGTGGGCGCCGAGCAGGCGGTGTTCGACAAAATCCGCCCGGTGCTGGCGGCTTACTGCGAAAACATCTTCCATGTGGGCGGCCCCAGCGCCGGCCATGTCGTCAAACTGCTCAACAACTTCATCGGCCAGGCCATCTGCACGGCCACGGCCGAAGCCTTCGCCGTGGGCGCGTTGGCCGGCATCGAGCCACAAAAGCTGGTCGACGTGGTGTCGGCCGGCGCGGTGAACTCGGGCCTGTTCCAGGCTATGGCCAAGACCCTGGGCGGCGACTTCGCCGGCCTCAAGTTCGAACTCGACAACGCGCGCAAGGACTTGCGTTATTACACCCACCTGGCCGAGATGGTGAAGGTGCCTTCCCTGGTCGGCGAGGCCGTGCACCAGAGCCTGGTGACCGCCAGTGCGCTGGGCTATGGCAAAGAGTTCGTACCGGCGCTGGTGAAGGCGCAGGAAAAACTGACAGGCGCAAAAGTCGCGCCGCAGTGATTTGAGAAGCGGCTCCCGGCGGGCTACAGCGCCTTGGCGTAAACCACAAAGCCGGATTTGTCGGCCACCTGGTCGTACAGCCGCATGGCCGTGGTGTTGGTTTCGTGGGTCTGCCAGTAGACCCGGTCGCAGCCCGCCGTTTTGGCTTGTTCATAGACGGCTTCGATGAGCGCCTTGCCGACGCCGCGGCCGCGCACCGATTCGGCGGTGAACAAATCCTGCAGGTAGCATACCGGCACGATGCGGGTGCTGCTGCGGTGGTAAAGATAATGGGTTAACCCCACGAGCTCGCCGCCCGATTCCGCGACCAGCGCATGGATCGGCTCATAAGCATCAAAAAAGCGCGACCAGGTCATGGCGGTGACCTCATCGGCCAGCGCGGTCGGGCCGGATCGGCCGTAAAAACGGTTGTAGCCGGCCCAGAGCGGCAGCCAGGCGGCGAAGTCCGATTTGCTGATGGGGCGGATCTTGATGGATGGAAGGGAAGAGGCAAATGTCATGGGTCGCTCACCGGCTTTCAGCATTGAATTCCACGGGCCGGGTGGTGCCGGATTTTTTGCGCACCACCACGGTGCCGGCCATCTTGTCGTGCCAGCCCTGCTTGCGCGAATCAAACGCCACCCAGAAAATGCCCAGGCCGAAAGGGATGCAGGAAACAAAGTAGCCGAGGTAGCGGATCAGCAGCTGCCCGGTGCTGGGGTGATTGCCGGTTTTGGCATCCACAATGCGCGCGGCGATCGCCATCTTTCCGGGCGTGGCCTGCCGGCTCAGCCAGAACACCACCACCACGACAGCGGGCAGCACCCAGGAGATCAAAAAATCCATGGGACCATGCACAAAATTCGTGCCTTCCCAGTAGGCGTCGCCATAGATCGCCGTGAGCAGCGGGTACATCACGACGCCCAGCAAAAGCGTGTCGATGATGGACGCCCAGACGCGAATCCAGAAGCCCGCGTATTCCAGTTCCGATGTATCCATGCTTGTCGTGCCTCCCGCGAGCAAGGGCGCCGCGCCCTTGCATTCCATATCAATCCACCGCCACTGGCACGCGCTGCGCGAGCGCGCACATCAATTCGTAGCCCACGGTGCCGCCGGCCTGCGCCACTTCGTCAATCGGCAGTTCAGCCCCCTTGGCGGAGCGGCCCCACAGCGTCACCTCGCTGCCCATACCGGCGCCGGGCACGGCCGTGAGGTCCACCGTGATCATGTCCATGCTGACGCGGCCCACCATGCGGGTGCGCACGCCGTCCACCAGCACGGGCGTGCCGGTGCTGCAGTGGCGCGGGTAACCGTCGGCGTAACCGCAGGCGACGATGCCTATGCGCAACGGGCCGCCGGCGGTGAAGCTGGAACCGTAGCCCACGGTGTCGCCGGCCTTGAGTTCCTGGATGCCGATGATTCTGGACGACAGCGTCATGGTCGGCTGCAGCCCCCAGCCGGCGGCCGTATGTTCGGGAAAATCGGGCGCGCTGCCGTACACCAGGATGCCGGGCCGCACCCAGTCGGAGCGCCCGGCCAGTACGTCGCCGTGGCGCAGCGTGGCGGCGCTGTTGCTCAACGTGCGCTCACCGGGCAGGTCGTGCGTGACGGCGTCGAACGCCTCCAGCGCTGCGTCTATGCCCTTGGGGCCGTCGGCGTCGGAGAAGTGCGTCATCAACGTGATTTCCTCGACCTGCGGCAGCGCGTTTAGGCGCGTCCACGCGGCGCGGTAGCGCTCGGGCGGAAAGCCCAGGCGGTTCATGCCCGAATTCATCTTGAGGAACACGCGGTGCGGCAGCTGCGTCTTGTGGGCGGCCAGCATGTCGATCTGTTCATTGCAGTGCACCGCATGCCACAGGCCCAGGCGCGAGCACAGTTCCAGGTCGCGCGCGTCAAAGCAGCCTTCGAGCAGCAGGATGGGGCCGCGCCAGTCGAGCGCGCGCAGGCGCTGCGCCTCGGCCAGGTCCAGCAGCGCGAAGCCGTCGGCGCTGCGCAGCGCGTCGAACACACGCTCAATGCCATGGCCGTAGGCATTGGCTTTGACGACGGCCCAGACTTTCGCGTCGGGCGCGGCCTCACGCGCGCGGCCCAGGTTGTGGGCCAGTGCGGCGGTGTGAATGGTGGCAAGAATGGGACGTGGCATGGCGCGTGAAGGAGTTGGTGTGGGCGGCGGGTTCGACGGGATTCCGAGGGTCTTTCTGGATTCTGACACCGCCCCCCATGCTATAAACCGGAATCGTCCGGAGACATTCACCCATATCTTGCAGCATCAGATCGGCTGATGCAGTGCCGCAATGACCACAACAGTTTAATGAAGCGCGGTTTTTACACCATCATGGCGGCCCAGTTTTTCAGCTCGCTGGCTGATAACGCGCTGTTTGTGGCCGCTGTCGAATTGCTCAAGACCAGCGGAGCCCCCAAGTGGCAGCCGGCGGCGCTCGTGCCGATGTTTGCCCTGTTTTACGTCGTGCTGGCCCCTTTTGTGGGCGCTTTCGCCGACGCCCGGCCCAAAGGCAACGTCATGTTCGTGAGCAACGCCATCAAGGTGATCGGCTGCCTCATGATGCTGTTCGGATCGCACCCGCTGCTGGCCTACGCCATCGTCGGGCTGGGCGCCGCCGCTTATTCGCCCGCCAAGTACGGCATCCTCACCGAACTGCTGCCGGCCTCGCAACTGGTCAAGGCCAACGGCTGGATCGAGGGGCTGACGATTTCCTCCATCATCCTGGGCGTGCTGCTGGGCGGCCAGCTGGTCGGCCACACGGTATCCACGCTGTTGCTGTCGTTTGACTTCCCGATCTTCGACACCGGCATAGACACCGCACCCGAAGCCGCCATCGCCGTACTGATCCTGCTCTACATCATCGCGGCCTGGTTCAACACACGCATCCCCGATACGGGCGTCGAGATGCGGCCCATGCCGCGTAACAAGCTCGAGCTGCTGCCCGACTTCTGGAACTGCAATTCGGCGCTGTGGCGCGACAAGCTGGGCCAGATCTCCCTGGCCACCACCACCTTGTTCTGGGGCGTTTCCGGCAACCTGCGCTATATCGTGCTGGCCTGGAGCGCCGCCGCCCTGGGCTACAGCACCTCGCAGGCTTCCTCACTGGTCGGCGTGGTGGCCATTGGCACGGCCGTGGGCGCCGTGCTGGCCTCCATGCGCATGCGCCTGGACCAAGCCACCAGCGTGATGCCGCTGGGCATTGCCATGGGTGTGCTGGTCATTCTGATGAACTTCATCGGCAGCGTCTGGGTGGCAGCGCCCTTCCTGATTCTGCTGGGCGGCCTGGGTGGTTTCCTGGTCGTGCCGATGAACGCGCTGCTGCAGCACCGCGGCCACAACCTGATGGGCGCGGGGCGCTCCATCGCCGTACAAAACTTCAACGAACAGGCCTGCATCCTGAGCCTGGGCGCCTTCTACAGCCTGTCCACCGGCATGGGCCTGTCGGCTTTCGGCGCGATCACCGCCTTCGGCATCGTGGTGGCCGGCTTCATGTGGCTGATCCAGCGCTGGCACAAGAGCAATACCGTCAAATACAAAGAGCAGGTCGACCACCTGCTGGCCATCGCCCGCAGCGATAAGTCGCATTGATGCAGCCCGGCGATAAAGCAAGCGACGCCGGGCGATTGCCGGCCGCACCGGGCGCAGCAACGCCCCATGCCGGCACCACGGCAGCCGCCGCGGCTTTGGTCCTCAATGCTTTTATCTGGGGCTGTTCCTGGTGGCCGTTCCGCCAGCTGCAAGGCCACGGCCTGCATCCCTTGTGGGCCACCGCCCTGGTTTACCTGATCGTCGTGATCGGACTCACGCTCGTCAGGCCCGGAGCCTGGCGCGGTTTTTTTGCGCATCCCGAGTTGTGGTTCCTGGCGGCCGCTTCGGGCCTGACCAACGTCGGCTTTAACTGGGCCGTGACGGTCGGCGACGTGGTGCGCGTGGTGCTGCTGTTCTACCTGATGCCCGCATGGGCGGTGCTGGTGGCCTGGGTGATGCTGGGCGAGAAGCCCACGGCGGCCTCGTTGCTGCGCCTGCTGCTGGCCATGGCCGGCGTGTTGATCGTGCTGAAGTCGCCAGACTCGCCCTGGCCCCTGCCCCAGGGCTGGGCCGACTGGCTGGCCATCATGGGCGGCTTCAGCTTCGCCGTCACCAACGCCGTACTGCGCAAATACCGGCACACGCCCAGCGAGTCCCGCATGCTGGCGATGTTTGGCGGCAGCGGTCTGATGGCGGCTGGCGCGGCCCTGGCCGGCATGTCGCAGATGCTGGTGCCCGCACCCGCGCTGGCGGCGGCGGGCATCCCCATGGTACTGGCGCTCAGCATGGCCTTCATGGCCAGCAATGCCGGCCTGCAGTATGGCGCCGCGCGCTTGCCCGGCAGCACGACCTCCATCGTCATGCTCACCGAAATCCTGTTTGCCAGCCTGTCGGCGGCCTTGCTGGGCGCGGCCGACATCACGCCGCGCATCCTGCTGGGCGGCGCCCTGATCGTGCTGGCCGCCGTGCTGGCGGCCACCGCGCCCGCCGCCCCGGGGCTGGAAGGCGCAAAATCGCACTGAAGTAATAGAGCCCCCACGCTTTTCGCTGCGCGTAATGCGCTGCCCCCCGTGGGGGCTAATTTCCCTTGGGGCGGCCCGGCGGGAAATTGCATCATGGTTCAATAGCGGTTCACACAGGAGGCAACGATGAGCGCAGCAAAAACGGTTTATGACTTCAAAGCCCGCCAGATCGATGGCAAGGATATTTCACTGGACAGCTTCAAAGGCAAGGTCATGCTGATCGTCAACACCGCCAGCAAATGCGGCTACACCCCGCAGTTCGGCGGCCTTGAAGAACTGCACAAACAGTACGCGGGCAAGGGTCTGGTGGTGCTGGGTTTTCCGAGCAACCAGTTTCTCTCGCAAGACCCTGGCAGCGACGACGAGATCGCCCAGTTCTGCCAGGTCAACTACGGTGTGAGCTTTCCCATGATGTCCAAGATCGACGTCAACGGCTCCGGCGCCCACCCGCTCTACCAATGGTTGTCAGCCGAAGCCCCGGGCATGCTCGGCATCAAGATGATCAAGTGGAATTTCACCAAATTCCTGGTCGGCAAGGACGGCAAAGTCATCCGGCGCTATGCACCCACCGACAAGCCCGCCGACCTGGCCAAGGATATTGAGGCCGCACTCGCGGCCTGACCACAGTTCAGGCTGGCTTGGGCTTGGACTTCACCGAGCGCAAATAATCCGCCAGCGTGCGCCCGGCCTCATGCCCCACGCGCTCATCCAGCACCTCAATCGCGTCCATGCGGTCCACACGAAAGCTGCGAAAGTCCTGGCGCGATTCGCACCAGGCCCCTAGTGTCCAGACGCTGCCCCAGTAAAAACACCCCAGCGGCCACAGCACGCGCCGGCTCTCGCTGCCCGACGCGTCCCGGTAACCCACCTTCACTTTGCAACGCGCATGCACCGCCTCACGCAAGCGCTGCAGGCTGCGCTGCGTCGCCTCATCGGGATTGATCACCACCGCATACAGCGGCACACCCTCGGCCGCCGCGCGCGCAGTGGGCGGCAGCACCGAGAAAATCTTGCTCCAGGCCGCCTCCGCATCCCCCGCCATGGCCGGGTCCAGCCAGGCCTGCGCCAGCCGCACCGAAGCGGCCAGCGCATTGGCCTCCTTCTGCGTGAACATCAAGGGCGGCAAGTCAAAACCCGCGCCCAACCGGTAACCAACGCCGGCCTCACCCTCAATCGGCACACCCTGGTGCTGCAGGTCGGCCACGTCGCGGTAAATCGTGCGTTCTGATACTTCGAGCCGCTTGGCCAGGAATTCAGCGGTGCTTAGCCGGCGGCCGCGGATCAGCTGGACGAGGTGGAAGAGGCGGTCGGCGCGGCGCATGGTGAGCAGGATACTTTGAAAGAACTGCAGCTTATCGCGGGCCTAGCGTAGCTCTAGTGCGATCGTGTGCACCAATGTTGCGGTTTGACGGAGATGCGGGGTTTCGCGGGTTTTCGCGGGTTTTTGATATTTGCATGTCTTCCGTCAATTTTTCTGAATTTCAATGCATGATTCCACATTGAATCTCCAGATCAGATTGCAACCGCCAAGTTGGACACCCGCAACCCTCAATCCGCACTATCGATATGCCCTCTATTCACAACGGCACCGGCACCATGTACTACGGCAAGCGCGATGTCGACATCGGCGGATCGTACGTCACGACGGAGTGGGTCGTGTTTTTCTGGCTTCCAATACTGCCCCTCAGCTCATGGCGCGTCTTTCCACTTACGGACGAGCTTGTGACCAGCCATGGAGCGCAGCAATTCTTTCAAACACGCGCCGTTCCTCTGAACTGGGCGCAAGTGCTGAATGTCTACCTTCTCACGGCCGGAGGCCTTGCCGCCGCCTGGTACATCATTGGCCACCATCTCTCCTAAGGAAAAAGCAATGCCCTTCACAATGAGCGGAACGGGAACACGCTACTATGGTGAGCGAGAGCATGACATTGGCGGGCAGTACATCACCACGCTGTGGGTGGTAGTCATCGGAGTGCCGATCCTGCCGCTGTCGTCATGGCGTGTCTATCCACTTAGCGACGAGCAATTTGTCGACCATTCGTATCTTCATGGCAGAGAGGTGCACCACACGGAGCAGGCCTTCAAGGCCAAGCGCGTGCCGCTGAACTGGAGGCAAGTGATGAATATCTATGCCGTCACCGCCGTGGGTGTCGGCCTGGTGCTGTGGGCCCTGTACCGAGCATTCGGCAAGCAAAGCGCTTAACCCCTCCATCACTCAACGTCATAAAAGGCAATCCCTGGGTTCGCCACGATGAGCACAACCACGTGTACTTCGTTCGTCCGAGTGCAGCGCGTTCTTAAGCGACGTGACCTACCCCTAAGTCAGCGCGCGCGCCGGTAGTGCATGGCGACCGCGCCGCAGCGGAGCGGCTTGGCCGAGATCAGCTCAAGCCGTCGCGTGCTGGGCAGCCCGCTCTCGTACAAAGTCGGGCCGTGGCCGGCAATCCTGGGGTGGACGAGCAACTTGTACTCGTCGATCAGATCCAGCCGGTCCAGCTCGGTCGCGAGCTTGCCGCTACCAAGGAGTACGCCGTCCGGGGTCGCGTTCTTGAGCTTCTGCACGCCGGTACACAGGTCGCCGGCGATGTGGTGGCTGTTGGTCCATGGGAAGTCCTTTCGCATCGAGGACACCACGTACTTCGGCTTGGCCTCTAGCTTGACCGCCCACTCGCGTATCGCCGGCGGCGCCTCCACGTCGCCGCGGGCAACCGCTGGCCAGTAACTTTCCATCATTTCGTAGGTGACACGGCCCCACAGCATTGCTCCGCTCTCATCCATAAGGCGGGTGAAAAACGCCTGTGTCTCGTCGTCGGCGATACCTTCCCGGTGGTCGACGCAGCCGTCCAGGGTGACGTTGATGCTGAAGGTCAAGAGTCCCATGGTGTTCTCCGTTCGAAATACGCGGCGAGCCGCGCGCCGTGTGGCTCCAAGGGCAGGAGCTCAATTCGCGAGGTGATCATTCTGTGTCGCCTGACATTTTGAGTTCGCCCGCGGACGAGTGCGTGTGAAGCCCGTTACAGGCCGTCGGTTTCAACCAAGGGTTAGCCGCCACCGCGCTCAATCCTCCGTCGAAATTCTCTCGATGCGATGCTCAGCAATCTCGATTTCATCGGGCTCCTCCCAGACGTCGCTTGCCATTTCGAAGAATGGGGCTGGCACAACCATGGAGAACGTGGGGCCCTTCTCGACGTTTCTTCGCATAACCCTCTCGCGCCGCACTTCACGGGATGCCGTGAGCAGGTACAACGCCAATTCCACACGCCCATCATGCGCTCGCACGTAGAAGTCTTCGCGACTCTGCCGCTGGACGAGACCAAGCTCCAGAACTGGCGGTATGCCGCACGCCAGGAGCGCTTGAGCATGGCTCCAGATGTGATCGAGCAGGCGCGCCTTGCGCTCGATGTACCAAGGCATGAGTTCTGTGCTCGGACGATCCGAACTGAATAGCCTTGCGAACCACTCGTCAAGGGCGATATGAACACCCCCTATGCGAGTTGCAAGAGATGAGGCGAAGGTGGACTTTCCCGCGCCGACCGGTCCTTCGATGAGGTATATCCTGGGCATATGGGAAACGGCTCCTCGTGATGGTTAACGTAATTTATACCGTAAGCCCTGCGGTATTCCCGGACGATGAACGAGCATAGACCCCCTGGCGATTCTGTTGCGCCTGACCATCGCCGCCTGCAACCCAACCCGGGTCAGATTCGATGAAAAGATTGCCCCGTCCCTGTTCAGCGCAAACCTGAGCCGGCCTAGCGCGGCCTATGGACGCCACAGCGCCGCTTTGGCTATAGTGCCAACACCGGGTCAACCTCCCAGCCCCATGAAGCTTACCGTCCTGCCCCTCACCCCCGAGCGCTGGCCTGATCTTGAAGCGCTGTTCAACGCCAAGGGCTGTTCGGTGGCGCGTGGCTGCTGGTGCATGTATTACCGCCGCAGCGGCGCCTGCGGACCGCTGCCTTCGGGAACGACTGCGGCCCAGGCCAATCGCGCAGACCTCAAAAAACTTACCCGAAGCGACACCCCGCCAGGCCTGATTGGCTATCGCGGAAAAGTTCCGGTCGGCTGGGTGTCGCTGGGGCCGCGCGAAGACTACGCCAAGCTCAAACGCTCCCCGGTAATGAAACCTGTCGACGAGCAACCGGTCTGGTCCATCATCTGCTTTGTCGTGCCCTCGGAGCACCGCGGCCAGGGTGTCGCGCGGGCATTGCTTGACGGCGCAATCGCCTACGCGAAGAAACAAGGCGCCACCTTGCTGGAAGCCTACCCCGTCGACAAGCCCGGCCGCTCCCATGACGACTTCATGTGGTTCGGCGCCAAGTTGATGTACGACGATGCCGGCTTTGAGGAGGTTGCACGCCGCAAGCCGCAGCGGCCTGTGGTGCGGCTCAAGCCCGTTTGAGGCTGCTATGGCCTACAGCTACTTCTTTTTCGAACCCACGCGGCTCCCGCTGGCCTCGCATGAACTGAGCGAAACCACGGTGCGCCCGCTGGATGATGCCGTCGCGGTCCAGGCCGAGCTTTCACGCATGCTTCCCGCCATCGCTTGGGATGGGGACCAGGCGGGCCGCATGGAGGCCGACGAAGGCTGGGTCGAATTCCAGTTGCCGGCCTCGGAAGGCACATTGAGCATGCGCTGCTCTCTGCGGGCCGACTATTCGGCGCTGGTGCAGCGCCTGTGCGACCAATCGGGCTGGCTGGCTTTCGATGAGCGGCCCCTGTGCTTCCAGCCCGGGCGGCCTCCTATGCCGGCCTGATGCCCCCGAAACTGGAACGCCGGTGCCCGATGGGTCCACTGGACACGATATCCAATATGATGGAAAATAAATTCCATCATGACAGAACCCTCCTCAGACCTCAACCAGCGCATCGCCGAGCGTGTGCGCGAACTGCGCGCCGCCAAAGGTCTGTCGCTGGAGGCGCTGGCCGCCAAAAGCGGCGTGAGCCGTTCCATGATCTCCTTGATCGAACGCGGCGAGAGCAGCCCCACCGCCGTGGTGCTCGAGCGGCTGGCCACCGGCCTGGGCGTGATGCTGGCTTCGCTGTTTGACGCACCCGCCGCCCAGGCGCCGGCCAGCGCCCCCAGTCCCGTCGCGCGCCATGCCGACCAGGTGCAGTGGCAAGACCCGGCTTCGGGCTATCTGCGACGCAACATCTCGCCGCCCGGTATGCCGCAGCCCATGCAGATTGTCGAGGTGCATTTCCCGCCCGGCGGGCGCGTGGCCTTTGAGACCGGCGCGCGCGACGCGCGTGTACACCAGCAGGTGTGGGTGCTCGAAGGCGCTATCGACATCACGGTGGGCGACACGCGGCATGCGCTGCGCGAAGGCGACTGCCTGGCCATGCAGCTGGACCAACCCACGATGTTCCACAACCCCACGCGAAAACCCGGGCGCTATGCGGTGGTGATCGCGACTGAACCCGTATGAGCGAGATATGACGAATACCCCACACTGGTCGCTGCGGCGGCTTCAATCCGTGAATGATGCGCAGATAAGCGAACTCACCGACGTGCTGGTCGACTGCGTGGAAGGCGACGCCTCGGTGAGTTTTATGCACCCGCTTTCGCGCGAACGCGCGCAGGCCTTCTGGCGCGGTGTGGCCGAGGGTGTGGCGGCAGGTGAGCGCGCGCTGCTGGTCGCAGAGGATGCGCAAGGCATTTGCGGCACGGTGCAGCTGGTACTGGCCCAGCCTGAAAACCAGCCGCACCGCGCCGACCTGGCCAAGATGCTGGTGCACCGCCGCAGCCGCCGCCAGGGCCTGGGCGAGGCCTTGATGCGCGCCGCCGAAAGCATGGCGCGCGATTGCGGCAAGACGCTGCTGGTGCTGGATACCGTGACCGGTGACAACGGCGAGCGCCTCTACCAACGCCTGGGCTGGCAGCGCGTCGGCGTGATCCCCGACTATGCGTTGCTGCCGCGCGGCGGGCTGGTAGGCACGACGGTGTTTTACCGCGAGCTCTAGGCCGCCGCGAACAGCTCCAGCGATTGCCCGGCGGCCCGGGCGCCGGTTGCATCAAATTCCAGCGCCGCTTCGTCAGCCTGCATGGCTTGCGCGATGAGGCGCATGTCGTGCTCGCTGACCTCAAACAGGCCGAAGCGAAACTTGTAGCCCCAGCGCTGGCGATCTTCGACAAACTCAAAATCATCCAGCAGCGGCAGTATGGACGCCTCCCGCGCGGCCACATAGGCCACGTCGCGCCGGAAGGGCACAAAACCGCCGCCCATGTCGAAGGCATAGGGTTCGCCAGCCTGCACCAGGCCGATGGAGACAAAGCATTGGAGTTTGTCCTTGCCGCCCATGGTCAACGCCGGCGAGTAATAGGCCACGCGGTCACCGGGCGACATACGCTTGAGCGGCGCGCACTTGCCGTGGCACACCTGCATATACCCCACCCCCACGCTTTTCACTTCGTGTAATACGCTGCCCCCCGAGGGGGCCGTGTTTTCCTTGGGGCGGCCCGGCGGAAAACCTCCGCCATCTTGCGCCGCACAGCCACGCCGCGCATGCTCTGCGCTCGCCACGGCTATCCAGTTCTTGCGGCTCATCGCGACTCAGGCTGCCGCATGCAGGCCGACGCGGTTGCCGTCCAGGTCGGTGATGTGCGCGAAGAATCCCAGGCCGGGTGGCAGCGCCTGGCGCGGCAACGCGACCTTGCCACCGGCCTTGACGGCGCGCGCCAAAGCAGCATCGAGTGAGGGCGAGGCGTCGAGGTAAACCAGCGTGCCACCCGATGCCAAGGCCGGCGCGGTGGGGCCGGCCATCAGGGCGCCTCCCACGCCCTCTTCCGCTTCATAGGGAAACACGGCGCCTTCCGAAGGCCCCATGGCTTCGCGGCGCATCTTGCACTCAAGCATGGCTTCGTAGAAGGCTTGAGCCTTGTTGAGGTCGGTGGCGGGGATTTCAAACCAGCTGATGGCGTTTTTCATGGAAGGCTCCTGTGTGTTGAAGAAGCCTTGATGGTGCGGACCTGCTACTGACAACGTAGTGTCAGTAGCGGTCAGTAGCGCGTCCCACGGTGGTCGCGATAATGGCCTCCTCATGTCAGACCAATCCACTGAAAAACCCTCGTCCGTTTTGCGCTACCTTGGACCTTTGTTGCCGCTGGGCCTTGCGGCTGTCGGGGTATGGATCCTGGTTTCCGGACGCTACGTTTACCGCCCCGGGCGTTCGGCGAAGGTTTTGACCTTGCTTCCACCAGACTCGCTGTTCGCGGCGCTGTTTTTCATCTCGCTTTCCTGCGTGATCGCTGCCTTCGGCTTCTCAGGATCCAAGGAGCGCTGGCTGTTCTGGGGTGGACTTACCGGTTGCCTTTGTGCCTTGCTGATTGAGGGCACTCGCCAGTTCTGGGGCCTGACTGTTTACGGCTGAGGGCGAGCCTTAGGCGAAGGGGGAGTCAGGGTGCCGCCTGGATAAGCGCTTCGTCCAGCACTTCCACCCAATGCCGCACCGGCGTGGCCGTACCGCTTTGCAGGTGAGTGATGCAGCCGATGTTGGCCGAGATGATGGTTTCAGGCGCCGAGGCCTGCAGGTTACCGAGCTTGCGGTCGCGCAGCTGGTAAGCGATGCCGGGGTTGAGCACCGAGTAGGTGCCGGCCGAGCCGCAGCAGAGATGCGATTCGGCGGCGGCCAGCGTGACCTTGAAACCCAGCGCGCCCATCAGTGTCTCTACCCCGCCGCGCAATTGCTGGCCGTGCTGCAGGGTGCAGGGCGGATGAAACACCAGCGCGCCGGCCTGGGCCTTGACCTTGCCTTGCAGCTCGCCCACCAGTTCGGGCATCAACTCGCTGAGATCGCGCGTGAGTTCGCTGATGCGCGCGGCCTTGGCCGCATAGGCCGGGTCGTCCTTCAGGATGTGGCCGTAGTCCTTGACGGTGACGCCGCAGCCCGACGCATTCATGACGATGGCCTCAACACCGCTGCCTGCACCCTCGCTTGCCGCTACATGGGGCCACCAAGCGTCGATGTTGCGCCGCATCTGCTCCTTGCCGCCTTCGTGGTCGTTGAGGTGAAACTTCACCGCGCCGCAGCAACCGGCTTTGGGCGCCAGCACGGTCTGAATGCCGGCCGCGTCCAGCACCCGCACCGTCGCGGCATTGATGTTGGGCATCATGGCCGGCTGCACGCAGCCCTCGAGCATCAGCATCTTTCGCGCATGCGTACGGCGTGGCCAGGCACCGGCTTGCTGCTTTGGCGGCACCTTGTTTTTGAGTGCCTCGGGCAGCAGGGCGCGCACGGCCTGCCCGGCTTTCATCGCGGGTGCGAACAGCGGTGAAGGCAGGCCCTCCTTGAGCGCCCAGCGCAGGGCTTTTTCGCCGGCAGGGCGCGGCACGCGCTCGTCGACCAGCTTGCGGCCTATGTCGACCAGGTGGCCGTATTCGACGCCGCTGGGGCAGGTGCTTTCGCAGTTGCGGCAGGTGAGGCAACGGTCCAGGTGCAGCTGGGTCTTGCGCGTGGGCGTCTCGCCTTCGAGCACCTGCTTGATCAAGTAGATACGGCCACGCGGGCCGTCGAGTTCGTCGCCCAGCAGCTGGTAGGTCGGGCAGGTCGCGGTGCAAAAGCCGCAGTGCACGCATTTGCGCAAAATGGCTTCGGCTTCGCGGCCTTCCGCGGTGTTTTTGAATTCGGGGGCGAGATGGGTTTGCATGGCTTGGCGTGGCGTGGCTTAGAAATCCGCGTACATGCGGCCCGGGTTGAACACACCCGTGGGGTCAAACTGCTTTTTGAGTTCGCGGTGTATGCGGTCCAGCGGCGGTTTGAGCGCGGAAAACACCGGCACGGATTTACCGGCCGAGCGGAACAGCGTGGCGTGGCCGCCGGCCTGCGCCGCCGCCTCGCGTACCAGCGCCGCATCGCTGTCGGGGCGCTTGAGCCAACGCTGCGCTCCGCCCCACTCCACCAAAGTCTCGCCGAGATTGAGCGGCGCCGCAGTGTCGGGCAGGCTGAGCCGCCACAGCGACTCATTTCCCCGCAAGGTAAAGAACGGCGCGGTCTGCTCGCGCAACGCGGCCCAATGGCTGGCCGCCTCGCTGCCCACAACGTTTCCGCCCATGGATTTTTGCGCCGCGGCGACCGCGGCTATCGCCCCGCGCAAGCGCACCCACAGCCGGCCGTCTTGCCAGCAGGAAGCGTTGACGGGAAGAGGCATGGCGCCCCAGCGATTGAGTTGCTGCAAGGCTGCCGCTTCGTCGAGCTCGAACACCAGCGTGGCCTCTTGCGGCGCGACTGGCAAGACCTTGAGGGAAACTTCCAGCAGCACACCCAGGGTGCCCATGGAGCCGGCCATCAGGCGCGAGACGTCGTAGCCCGCCACGTTCTTCATGACTTGGCCTCCGAAAACCAGGCGCTCGCCCTTGCCATTGAGCAGGGTCACGCCCAGCATGTAGTCTCGTACGGCGCCCACGCTGGCGCGGGCCGGGCCGCTCAGGCCGCTGGCGACCATGCCGCCTGTCGTTGCGCCAACACCGGCGCCGGCAAAATGCGGCGGCTCAAAGGGCAAGCATTGGCCTTGCGCGGCCAACAGCGCTTCGAGTTCGGCCAGCGGCGTGCCGGCGCGCGCGGTCACGACCAGTTCGCTGGGCTCGTAGCTTGTGACCCCACTGTGCGGCCGGATGTCGAGGATGTCGCCTGCAAGGCCCTGCCCATAAAAGTCCTTGCTGGCGCCCCCGCGCAGGCGTAGCGGCGTGCGCGCAGCAGCGGCGGCGCGCACGCGCTCGGCCAGCGCGGCACTGATGTCGGTGTCTGGAGTCATGGCCGCCATCGTAAGCGGCGGGCGCGGGTGGCGGTTTGATTTTTTTGAACGCGGCTTGTTCGTTTTTTTGGGAGCCGTCTACAAAAACTCAGTCCTGGAAGAAATTGACCGGCAGGCCGGGAACGTCGACCTGCATGGAAAACACGCAGCCCGAATCGGGGTAGTCCTGCAATTCCTGCGCTGAGCGGTTATAGCGCGCAGTCGTTAGGTAGAGGGTTTTAAGGTCGTCGCCGCCAAAACAGGGCATGGTGGGGCAGCGCGCCGGCACGGCGATCTCGGCCAACAGCGCCCCGGTGGGCGAAAGCTTGAGCATCCTCCCGCCCTCAAACATCGCGACGTAGTAGTTGCCTTCGACGTCAACCGCCGCGCCATCGGGCCGGCCGCCATAACCGGCCATGCCGGGCTGCCAGCCTTCGGGCTTGCCGGGCCACTGGGCGAAGACGCGGGGTTCGGTCATGGTGTTGCGCTCGCCGTCCCAGTTCCAGGCACGGATGATGTGGCGCGGCGTGTCGGACCAGTAGACCGTGCCGGCGTCGGGCGACCAGGCCAGCCCGTTGGCGATGATGGCATCGCCCGCTTTGCGCTCGACCGCAGGCGCGCGGCCGCCACGGCAGTCGAGCGAGAACAGCTCGGCCGTGGACTTGTCGCGCGGCTCGTACATGGTGCCGGCCCAGAAACGGCCCAATGGGTCGGCCTTGCCGTCGTTAAAGCGTGTGGTTGCCGTGTCGTGATCCGCTTTCATCAGCTGCCGCAGCTCACCACCCCATTCCTTGGCGCGGTAGATGCCGTCGCGCAACGCGATCACCAGCCCCCCACTGCGCGCCGGGGCAATACTGCCGGGCTCGGAGGGCATGGCCCAGCTTTCAACCGTGCCCATGAAGACGTTGCAGCGGTGCAGTTGCCGGCCGGGAATGTCTATCCAGTACAGCATCTGCTCGTCGGGATGCCAGAACGGCGATTCGCCCAGTCCACTGGGCGGTGCAGCAAGGGTTTGCCAGGTCATGACGGGGCCTTCATATTGATGTGAACAGCCGCCACTGTAACGCTCCAAAAAAAACAGCCCACCGGCTTGCGCCGGCGGGCTGAACATCCAAAGGAGACTCTCTATAAATATCAGGAAGGACAGAACCGCCCCAAGGACGGCTCCGCCCGCCGCATCAGCGGTTGTAAGCGGTTTCGCCGTGCGACGTGATGTCCAGGCCTTCGCGCTCGTCTTCTTCGCTGACACGCAGGCCGATGGTCAGGTCCACCACCTTGTAGGCGATGAAGGAAACCACGCCGGACCAGACGATGGTGATCAGCACGGCCTTGGCCTGAATCCAGACCTGACCGGCGATGGTGTAGGCGTCGGGCGTCACTGCGGTGGCGGTCACCCAGTCACCCACGAAGCTCGGGCCACCGAGAGCCGGCGAGTTGAAGACACCGGTGAGCAGCGCGCCCAGGATACCGCCCACGCCGTGCACGCCGAACACGTCCAGCGAGTCGTCGGCGCCCAGCAGTTTCTTCAGGCCGTTCACACCCCAGAGGCAGGCGAAACCGGCGATCAGGCCGATGATCAGGCCGCCACCGATGCCGACATTGCCGGCTGCAGGCGTGATGGCCACCAGGCCGGCGACGGCGCCGGAAGCGGCGCCCAGCATGGAAGCCTTGCCGCGCATCAGCGCTTCACCGACGCACCAGGCCAGCACGGCAGCTGCGGTCGCGCCCAGCGTGTTAATGAAGGCCAGGGCGGCAAAGCCGTTGGCTTCGAGGGCGGAGCCGGCGTTGAAGCCGAACCAGCCCACCCACAGCAGCGCGGCGCCGACCATGGTCAGGGTCAGGCTGTGAGGCGCCATGGCTTCCTTGCCGTAGCCGATGCGCTTGCCGATGCAGAAGGCGCCAACCAGGCCGGCGACAGCGGCGTTGATGTGCACCACGGTGCCGCCCGCGAAGTCCAGGGCGCCCATCTGCCAGATGTAGCCGCCCTTGCCATTCATCGCGTCAACCACTTCCTTGCCGGTGTAGGCGTCAGGACCCATCCAGAACCAGACCATGTGGGCGATAGGCGCGTAGCTGAAGGTAAACCAGATGGCCATGAACAACAGCACGGCGGAGAACTTGATGCGTTCGGCAAAGGCGCCGACGATCAGCGCGCAGGTGATGCCGGCGAAGGTGGCCTGGAAGGCGGCGAAGACGATCTCGGGGATCACGACACCCTTGCTGAAGGTCGCGCCGTTGGCGAAGGTGCCCGCGACGTTGTCCCAGATGCCCTTCATGAAGAGCCGGTCGAAGCCGCCGAAGAAGGCATTGCCTTCGGTGAAAGCCAGGCTGTAACCGTAGATGAACCACAGCACGACGATCATCGAGAAGGTGACCATGACCTGCATCAGCACCGACAGCATGTTCTTGCTGCGGACCAGGCCGCCGTAGAACAGCGCCAGGCCGGGCACGGTCATCATGATCACCAGCAGTGTGGAAACCATCATCCAGGCGGTGTCGCCCTTGTTGGGAACGGGTGCCGGCGCTGCGGAAGCGGCAGCTGCGGGTGCGGAAGCCGCAGTGGCGGCGGCCGGGGCTGCGACTGCAGCAGAGGCTGCCGGCGCGGCGGAAGCGGCCGCTTCAGCGGGTTTGGCTTCGGTCGCCGAAGCAGCGGGCGCGGCGGCGGGGGCCTGCGCCATGACAGCGCCGGTCGTCAACAGACTCAGTCCCAGTACAAGGGAAGCAAGTAGTTTTTTCATGTCGATGTTCTCTTTATGTGGCTGTTAGATAGAAGCGCCTTACAGCGCTTCCTTGCCCGTTTCACCGGTCCGGATGCGCACGACCTGCTCGAGGTTGTAGACAAAGACCTTGCCGTCGCCGATCTTGCCGGTGCGGGCGGCGCCCTCGACGGCTTCAATCACACGGTCCACCAGGTCGTCGGACACGGCCGCTTCGATCTTCACTTTGGGCAGGAAGTCGACGACATATTCGGCGCCGCGGTACAGCTCGGTGTGCCCTTTTTGGCGGCCGAAGCCCTTGACTTCAGTGACGGTGATGCCTTGCACGCCAATACCGGACAGCGCTTCCCGCACTTCGTCCAGCTTGAACGGTTTGATGATGGCCGTTACGAGTTTCATGTTCAGGTTCCTCTAGGATGAATAAAGAAGCGGCCCTCGGTGCGCCGCTCAACTGCTCTACGGTTTTTGTGAGCGCTGGGGGCAGCGCTCCGGTTCTGGGACTTCGACGATTGCGGAAAAGGGCCCCATCGCTGGATCCCACGGAGTGTTCGTAGCACGTAACGTGCCAAATCACCCACCCCTGCCGGCGCCAAGTCCGCCGGTTTTCCGCTTGCCGCGTTGAACCATGGGATCCACAAAAATACGATAAGCACCAGATTAGGGCGTTCATTACGCACAACTTTGGAGCATCAACAGGGAGTTAATTTTCATGAGCTTGTCTTTAGTGCACAGCCGCGCCTTGCTGGGGCTGGAAGCGCGGCCCGTCTGCGTCGAGGTCCACTTGGCCAACGGCCTGCCCAGTTTCACCTTGGTGGGCTTGGCCGAAACCGAGGTCAAAGAGGCACGCGAACGCGTGCGTTCGGCCATCCAGAACACCGGCCTGGAGTTTCCGGCCAATAAAAGAATCACCGTCAACCTCGCACCGGCCGACCTGCCCAAGGATTCCGGCCGCTTCGACCTGCCCATCGCCCTGGGCATCCTGGCGGCCAGCGGCCAGGTCGATGCCCGCAAGCTGGAAGGCTACGAATTTGCGGGCGAACTTTCCCTGGGCGGCGACCTGAGGCCCGTTCGCGGCGCGCTGGCCATGAGCCTGGCGCTGGCCCGCCCGGAACGCAGCGCCGACAAAAAGCTGCCGAAATTGGTGCTGCCCGAGGCCAGTGCCCAGGAGGCCGCCCTGGTGCCGGGCGCGGAGATATTCAAGGCGCTGCACCTGCTTGACGTGGTCAGGCAGTTTCTACCGGGCGACGCCCCCACCGAAGCGCTGGACGGCTGGTCGCGGGTGGAAACGGCGGCGGCGCCCCCGCAAGCGGCCTACCCGGACCTGGCCGACGTCAAAGGCCAGGCCGCGGCCAAGCGCGCGCTGGAAATCGCGGCCGCCGGCGGCCACAGCGTGCTGATGATGGGCGCCCCCGGCTCCGGCAAATCCATGCTGGCGCAGCGCTTTGCCGGTTTGCTGCCGGCCATGACCACGGAAGAGGCGCTGGAAAGCGCGGCGGTGGCCTCGCTGGGCGGCCGTTTCTCGCTCGATAAATGGGCCATGCGGCCGACCTGCGCGCCGCACCATACCGCCAGCGCCGTGGCCCTGGTGGGCGGCGGCTCGCCGCCGCGGCCCGGGGAAATCTCGCTTTCGCACCGTGGGGTGCTGTTCCTCGACGAATTGCCCGAGTTCCCGCGCGCGGCGCTCGAGGCGCTGCGCGAGCCCCTGGAATCCGGCAGCATCACCATTTCGCGCGCCGCCCAGCGCGCCGAATTCCCGGCCCGCTTCCAGCTGGTCGCCGCCATGAACCCCTGCCCCTGCGGCTACCTGGGCTCCAGCCTGCGCGCCTGCCGCTGCTCGCCCGAGCAAGTCTCACGCTACCAGGGCAAACTCAGCGGCCCGCTGCTGGATCGCATAGACCTGCACGTGGAAGTCGGCGCCCTTGCAGCCGAAGAACTCGTTAACGCGCCGCCCGGCGAGGCCACAGCGGACATACGGCAACGCGTCGTCGCGGCGCGCGACCGTGCGCTGGCCCGCCAGGGCAGCACCAACCAGGCGCTGGCGGGCCAGGCCATAGACGCGCAATGCCGGCTCGACGATGCGGCCGCGAAGTTCCTCAACACCGCGGCCGCCCGCCTGGGCTGGTCGGGGCGCAGCATCCATCGCTGCCTGAAAGTGGCCAGGACGATCGCCGACCTGGCGGATGCGCAGGTGGTGCAGACGGTCCACGTCGCGGAGGCGGTGCAGTACCGCCGGGCGCTCAAGGCCGCGCAGTGAGGGCCCGATTGTTCAATGCGCGCGCGGACTACGCGCCTTGCGCGTTTTCCACCAGCGCGAAAGGTGCACCTTCAGGTCGTGGCGCGGGTGGGTGATGCGCCTGACGGCGCCCACGTAGTCGAGCGCCAGCCCCGGGGTCCAGGCCATGGCTTCGGCGCGCACCCGGGCGCTGCCGGCCATCCACATATCGGGGTGCAGCGCCAGCCGCAGCAGGGTGCGCCAGAACGGCTTGTCCGCGAAAACGCCCTCCAGGGCCGCGTCCACGGCCTGCGTCACCACGACTGAACAGTTGCGGCTGGTGAGGTTGTAGGTGTCGTCCTGGCGGTAGGCATCCCAGAAGGCCTGCAGGTAGCTGCGGTTGTAAACCCGGAAGTGGAGCTTGTGCGTGGAAGGCCGCGTCGCTGCGGCCTCATCGGCATAGGCGGGCAGCCAGACGCCGGGGTGGTCATTGCCGGAGGTGGCGCGCAGGTGATCGACCAGGTTGGCCTGCGTGATGGACAGGCGAACCCGCGGGTGGTGGCTGATGTACAAGCCGTCTTCGCATTCCAGCGCCACATGGCCTGTCGAGACGCGGCCCTTGCGCGTCATGGAGGCGATGTAACGCTCTATCAGCGGAAGGCGTATGCGGTCCTTGTCGTCGTCTACCGCATCGACTGCCGTCCAGACATGCACGATCATGTGGCCGGCGGCGGCGTTCGCGGCCAGCGCCTCGGGTGTGGCCGGGGCCGCATCGGGTTGCAGCACGCGGGTGCCGCTGTAAAGCTCGACGGCCGCCAGCCTGGCGCCGCGCGGCAGGCGCCTGAGCCGCCAGGCGCCGCGCATCAGGATGTGGCCGCCCACCACAAGCGCAAGGCCGGTGCACAGCGACACGTTCATGCTCGAGGGCACCGGCCAGTCGGTCAGCAGCAACAGGGCCATGACCAGGTAGGCCCAGCCTATGAGATTGGACTTGCGCCAGCTCGGGTAACGGATGAGCCAGCTGGAGGCGATGCGGATCAGGCCGTTGAAGGTGAACGCGGCGGCAAACAGGATGCCGGCGGCAATGGAGTTGTCCCAGGGGAAGTCCAGCACCAGGCAGGCGCACACCACCATGGCCGCGCCGCGCAGCATCTCGAAACGGCGGCGCTCGTGCGCGTGGGTGGCACCGACCACCAGCTCGACCACGCCCTGCGCCAGCAGCACCGCGCCCAGCACCCAGGTGGCGACGTCGGCCACGCCATCCACCAGGTCGACAAGAAGCACTGCGCCCAAGAGGACGGTCAGCACACCCGCCGCCAGGAAAATTTTCCAGCGCTTTACCAGCGCATCACCGCCAAAAAGAATCAACGCAAGTCTGAACATACTCTTCTGCTGTGCCCTCGCACGCTGGCTCCCCAAGGCAGCCGGCGGGGCCGGGCCATCATAGCGCCAAGCTCCCTGCGGCGCGGACGAAAAAAAGCCCCGCAACACGGGTGTTGCGAGGCTTTGACAGTCGGCCAGCCTGGATGCCAGGCAGGCCGACATGGATGGATCAGCGGCTGTAGTAGGGGGCGGGCTCAGCGGGCTGTGCGGCCACGGGCGCAGGCGGCGGCTTGGGGCCGTAAACGGCGCCGTCATTGGTACGCAGCACATTGCCTTCGACTGTCACGCGGCTGCCCACGCTGGGGGCGCGCGCCACTTCGACCATGCGCTGGGAACCGTCTTCCATGCGAACACCGACCTGGTAGACGGTTTCCTTGCGCATATGGCCTTCAATCGCGTTGCCGGCAAAACCGCCGCCGACCGCACCCAGGATGGTGGCCGCGGTGCGGCCCCCGCCATGGCCGACCTGGTTGCCGAGCACGGCGCCCAGCACACCGCCAGCAACGGCGCCCGCGCCGACACCGGCGGGTTTGGTGGAGCGCTCAACGGGCGTCACCGATTCAACAGCGCCGCATACATGGCAGACCGAAACAACGGGAACCGGTGCGGGCGCAGGGCCGGGAGCAGGCGAGACGCCGGCGTAGCTCGGGGCCGGCGCGGGTTTGGGCGTGGGTTTGGCCACCTTCTTGGCAGGCACGGGTGCAGGTTTGGCGGGCGCGGCGGCTGGCTTTTCGGCCAGGTCGTCCGCCGCGCTGGCGCTGCTGCTGGCTGCTGCCAGGGGTGCGGCGGCTTGCGGCGCGGCCTGCGGGGTCGCGAGCGCCACCGGCGGCGTCGCGCCGACCGGATTGCGCATCTGGTAAATCATGGTGCCGCCCATGGCTAGGACGGCGACGCCGAGAATGCCGACGGCGGCCCACAAGGGCTTGCTGGCCGACGAGACCTGCTGGCCGGGCTGGAGATTTTCGGTGGAAGTGTTCATGGAGTTCCCTCAGGTGACATCAAATCGCTTGCGCTACCGCAGGCATCAAGCCTGTGTAACGTTTCCCATGCCGTCAAGGTAAACAAGCTTTGGCAAGCAGCCGTGTATTTTTGTAAACGCCGCTTATTCTGCGGCAAAGCCGCGGTAAACGCGAATAGCCATGGGAATCGCGGAGGCGGCTGTTTTAGAGCCGCTCGCAAACCCAGCGAAGCGGTCCTGGTTAGGAGCCTGGGCAGCGGCAAGGCGGCGCAACAACGCCAGGAGGGTTTTTCGGCGGCTCTCAGAGATTGGGTGCCAACAGGCGCTGCAATTCTTCAGCCTTGAGACCGCGCCGCTGCGCCAGATCCTGCAGCTGGTCGTCGCCGATCTTGCCGACGTTGAAGTAGGTGCTTTGCGGGTGGCTCAGGTAAAAGCCGCTGACGCTGGCCGCCGGGGTCATGGCCAGGCTTTCGGTCAGAGCCATTCCCACATCGTCAGCTTTGAGCAGCTCGAACATTTCTTTCTTGACGCTGTGGTCAGGGCAGGCCGGATAGCCCGGGGCCGGCCGTATGCCCTGGTATTTTTCGGCGATCAGCGCTTCGCTGTCCAGCGACTCGGCGGGCACATAGCCCCACAAGTCCTTGCGCACGCGCTGGTGCAGGCTTTCGGCAAAAGCCTCGGCCAGGCGGTCGGCCAGCGCCTTGAGCATGATGGACGAGTAGTCGTCGTGGTCGTCGAGGAAGTATTTTTCCTTCTTCTCGGCGCCTATGCCGGCGGTCACGGCGAAGAGGCCGATGTAGTCGGCAACACCCTTGGGCGCGACGAAATCGGCCAGGCAGCGGCTGGGCCGCATCACGCCGTCGATCGCGGTTTTCTCGGTCTGCTGGCGCAGGCCGTACCAGGTCATGGCGACTTCGGTGCGCGTCTCGTCGGTGTAGATCTCGATGTCGTCACCCACGCTGTTGGCGGGGTACAGCGCCATCACGCCGTTGGCGGTAAGCCAGCGGCCTTCGATCAGGCGCTTGAGCATGCGCTGTGCATCGCCGTACACGCGCACGGCTTCCGTGCCCACCACTTCGTCTTTCAGGATGGCCGGGAAAGGGCCGGCCAGGTCCCAGGTCTGGAAGAACGGGCCCCAGTCGATGTACTGCGCAAGCTCAGCCAGGTCGAAGTTCTTGAAGACGCGCCGGCCGATGAATTTGGGCACGGGCGGCGTGTAGCCGGCCCAGTCCATGGACGTTGCATTGGCGCGGGCCTTGGCCAGCGGCCACATCGGCACCTGCTTTTTGTTGGCGTGCTGGGTGCGCACCTTGTCGTAGTCGGCGTAGAGCTCGTCGATGTATTTGGCGGCCTGGTCAGACAGCAGGCTTTGCGCCACGCTGACGCTGCGCGAGGCGTCGGGCACATACACCACCGGGCCTTCGTAGTGCGGTGAAATCTTGACGGCGGTGTGCACCCGGCTGGTGGTGGCGCCGCCTATCAGCAGCGGGATCTTCTTGATGCGGAAATGCTCGTCCTTCTGCATTTCGGCGGCCACGTACTGCATCTCTTCCAGGCTGGGGGTGATCAGGCCCGACAAGCCGACGATGTCGGCGCCCTCGACCTTGGCGCGCGCCAGGATTTCGTGGCAGGGCACCATCACGCCCATGTTGACGACCTCGAAGTTGTTGCACTGCAGGACCACGGTGACGATGTTCTTGCCGATGTCGTGCACGTCGCCCTTGACCGTGGCGATGATGATCTTGCCCTTGGTCTTCACGTCGCCGCCGGCGGCCTCGAGCTGCAGCTTTTCAGCCTCGATGTAGGGCAGCAGGTGCGCCACGGCCTGCTTCATCACGCGGGCGCTCTTGACCACCTGGGGCAGAAACATCTTGCCCTGGCCGAACAGGTCGCCGACAACGTTCATGCCATCCATCAGCGGGCCTTCGATGACGTGCAGCGGCCGGCCGCCTTCGGCCAGGATCTCGCGGTACATCTCTTCGGTGTCTTCGGTGATGAATTCATTCATGCCGTGGACCAGCGCATGCGACAGGCGCTGGCGCACCGGCAGGGCGCGCCATTCGTTCTTCTTGCTGTCGTCCTTGGCGCCGCTTTTCGCGGTTTCGGCCACTTCGATCAGGCGCTCGCTGGGCGTGAGCTCGGGCTCGCCCGGCTTGTAGACGGGCTGGCGGTTGAGCACCACGTCTTCCACGCGTTCGCGCAGCACCGGGTCGAGGTCGTCATAGACGCCGACCATGCCGGCGTTGACGATGCCCATGTCCATGCCGGCCTGGATCGCGTGGTAGAGGAACACGGTGTGGATGGCTTCGCGCACCGGGTCGTTGCCGCGGAAGCTGAAGGACACATTGGACACGCCGCCCGAGACCTTGGCGCCCGGCAGGTTCTGCTTGATCCAGCGCGTGGCGTTGATGAAGTCGACCGCGTAGTTGTTGTGCTCCTCGATGCCGGTGGCGATCGCGAAGATGTTGGGGTCGAAGATGATGTCTTCGGGCGGGAAGTCCAGCTCATCGACCAGCACGCGGTAGGCGCGCTCGCAGATCTCGATCTTGCGCTCGTAGGTGTCGGCCTGGCCTTTTTCGTCGAAGGCCATGACCACGGCCGCCGCGCCGTAGCGCTTGAGCAGCTTGGCCTGCTGCTTGAAGGGCTCCAGCCCCTCCTTCATGGAAATCGAATTGACGATGCCCTTGCCCTGGATGCAGCGCAGGCCGGCTTCGATGACGCTCCACTTGGAGCTGTCGATCATGATGGGCACGCGGGCGATGTCGGGCTCGCTGGCGATCAGGTTCAGGAAACGCACCATGGCGGCCTGGCTGTCCAGCATGGCCTCGTCCATGTTGATGTCGATGATCTGCGCGCCGTTTTCCACCTGCTGACGGGCCACCGCCAAGGCCTGCTCGTATTCGCCGTTGAGGATCATGCGGGCGAAGGCTTTGGAGCCGGTGACGTTGGTGCGCTCGCCGATGTTGACGAACAGGGAGCCCGCACCTATGTCGACCGGCTCCAGGCCGGACAGCTTCATGGGGGGGACAACGATGGAATTTTCGGTTTCAGACACGGACTCACCTTGGTACTAAGGTGAGCGTCGTTGCCGCAGGCCGCGCCGGGAGGCCGCCTGTAACCCAAGCCTGACGGACGCTGGGTCCGCTGCAACGCTCCTTGGGTTGCCGCTATTTTAAGGGCTGAAAGCCGCTTGCGCCATTCCCCGGTGCGAATGCCCCGGGGAACGAGAGTGCTCTTAGTCGAGCTTGATCTTGGCGACCTTGATCAGGCGCCCATAGTCGGCATGTTCCTTCGCCACCATATAAGCGAAATCCGCCGAGGTCATGGGGCTGGGCGTGGCGCTCATGCGCGCGAACTTCTCGGCCGTGTCAGGCGTGTTCAGGGCCTCGGCGAAGGCTTTTTGCAGCTGGTCCGTCGTAGCTTTGGACAGCTTGGCCGGGCCGAAGATGCCGAACCAGGTGCTGATGTGAAAGCCCGGCAGCACATCATTGATGGTCGGGATCTCGGTGAAGCTGCTGGAGCGGTTGATGGTGGTCACGCCGAAGGCCACCAGCTTGCCCGACTTGATGTTGGCGCTGGCCGACGCCAGGTTGTCGAACATCAGGTCAGACTGGCCTGACAGCAGGCCGGTCTGCGCCTGGGCCGAGCCGGCGGAAGGCAGGTGCACCACGCTGATTTTGGCCAGGCTTTTGAACAGCTCGCCGGCGAGATGGCCGGCGCTGCCGTTACCGCCCGAGGCGTAGGTCAGCCGGCCGGGGTTCTTGCGCGCATAGGCGATCAGGTCCTTGGTGTCTTTGATGTTCAGGCGCTTGGCGGTCTCGGCGTTCATGACCAGCACGTTGGGCACGCGGGCCACCAGCGTGATGGGCGTGAAGTCCTTGAGCGCGTCATAAGGCATGTTGGGATACAGCCAGGGATTGATGGCGTGGGTGGCCACCGCGCCCATCACCAGCGTTTGGCCGTCGGCCGGCGCCTTGGCGACCATCGCGGCGCCCACATTGCCGCCCGAACCGGGCCGGTTGTCGACCAGCACGTCAGTCTTGAGCAAGGGACGCAGCTTCTCGGCCAGGATGCGCGCGGCATTGTCCAGCGGGCCGCCGGCGGGATAGGGAACGACGATGGTGACGGGCTTTTGCGGCGCCAGTTGCGCCAGGGCAGTCAGGCTTGCGGTAGCCACGGCGAATGCCGCGGCGATCTTGATGAATGAACGCACGTTCAGGATTTCCTTTGTTGTGATGCGTGTGTCCGGCCGAGGGCGGCTGCGGGTTGCAGCGCCGGATGACGAAAAAAACGGGGCCTGACAAACGGGCCCCGACTATAGCCGCTAAACATGACGCACCGTGGCGTCCGGCTGACCTACTCCTGAGGGGCGGGAATAACCGCTCCGCCGCTCAGGCAGCTTCCTTGTAGAAAGCACCGCGCTGCCGCAAGCGTGCGGCAACCGGGGCCACGGCGTGCGCAATCGCACCTATGTGGTCCGGCGTGGTGCCGCAGCAGCCGCCCACGATGTTGACCAGGCCTTCGTCCGCGAACTCGCGCAGCAGGCGCGAGGTGACGTCGGGCGTCTCGTCAAAGCCGGTGTCGCTCATGGGGTTGGGCAGGCCGGCATTGGGGTAGCAGCTGATGAAGGTGTCGCCGGCCACACGGGCCAGTTCCTGGATGTAGGGGCGCATCAGCGTGGCGCCCAGCGCGCAGTTCAGGCCGATGGCCAGCGGCGCGGCGTGGCGCACGCTGTGCCAGAAGGCGGTCACGGTCTGCCCACTCAGGATGCGGCCCGATGCGTCAGTCACGGTGCCGCTGATGATCAGGGGCAGGCGCTCGCCGGAATTGTCGAAGTACTCGTCGATGGCGAACAGCGCCGCCTTGGCGTTGAGCGTGTCGAAGATGGTCTCGACCAGCAGCACGTCGCTGCCGCCCTTGACCAGCGCCTCGGTCTGCTCGTAGTAGGCCTTGCGCAACTCTTCAAAACTGGTGTTGCGCGCGCCGGGGTCGTTCACGTCGGGGCTGATGCTGGCCGTCTTGGGCGTGGGGCCCAGCGCGCCGACCACAAAACGCGGCTTCTCGGGCGTGGAGAATTTGTCGCAGGCAGCGCGCGCGATGCGGGCCGATTCGTAGTTCATCTCGATGGCCAGGTCGGCCATCTCGTAATCGGCCTGCGCCACCGTGGTCGCGCCAAAGGTGTTGGTTTCGATCATGTCTGCGCCCGCGGCCAGGTAGCCTTCGTGGATGTCCTGGATCACGTCGGGGCGCGTGAGGCTCAGCAATTCGTTGTTGCCCTTGACGTCCTTGTGGAAGTCCTTGAAGCGCTCGCCGCGGTATTGGGCTTCATTGAGCTTGAAGCGCTGGATCATGGTGCCCATGGCGCCGTCGAGGATGGCGATGCGTTGCTCCAGGATGGCCGGCAACTGCTGGCCGCGCGTGTAGGTGATTGGCTTCATGGCGCCATTTTAAGATGGGCTCCGTTTTGCCGCGGAGTTTCCTCGACAATAGGGCTATTGGCTCCATCATGAAAAACTTTCAACCCAAAGAAGCCTGGACCTGGCTGCAAGCCCATCCCGATGCCCTGTTCGTGGACGTGCGCATGGAAATCGAGTCGCTGTACGTGGGACGCCCGCCGGGCGTGGTCAATGTGCCGTGGTACGAGTACCCCGACCTGCAGCCAGACCCCCAGAAATTCGCCGAGGCCGTGGCGCGTGAAGCCAGCGGCAAGGCGCAGCCGGTGCTGTTGATCTGCCGCTCCGGCAAACGCACGCTGGATGCGGCCAAGGCGCTAGAGGCGGCTGGTTTCACCGATGTGCAGCACGTGGTACACGGCTTCGAGGGCGAGCTCGACGAGCAGTTCCAGCGCTCCACCCTCTCGGGCTGGCGCTTTGACGGCCTGCCCTGGGAGCAGATGTAGCCTGCATCCCCGGCGTTCGCGCGACCGGTTTTTATTTCTTCCGTTCCAAACTTGTCTTCCCTCCCCGTCTCCCCCACCCCCACCCCCCTGCACGTGCTGGCCGAGGTCTTCGGCTACGACAGTTTCCGGGGCCCGCAGGAAGCCATCGTGGACCACGTGGTACGCGGCGGCGACGCGCTGGTGCTGATGCCCACGGGCGGCGGAAAATCGCTGTGCTACCAGATCCCGGCCATCGTGCGGCAGCAGGCTGGCCATGGCGTGACGGTGGTGATCTCGCCGTTGATCGCGCTGATGCACGACCAGGTTGGCGCGCTTCACGAGGCGGGTGTTTCAGCGGCCTTCCTCAATTCCACGCAGAGCTTTGACGAAAGCAGCCAGCTGGAAAAGCAACTGCTGCGCAATGAGCTGACACTGCTCTACGCCGCACCCGAGCGCATCAACACGCCACGCATGAAAGGCCTGCTGGCCTCGCTGCACGAGCGCGGGCTGCTGAGCCTGTTCGCTATCGACGAGGCGCATTGCGTGAGCCAGTGGGGCCACGACTTCCGGCCCGAGTACCGATCGCTGAGCCTGCTGCACGAGACCTTTCCCGACGTGCCGCGCATGGCGCTGACGGCCACGGCCGATGCACTGACGCGCCAGGACATGATCGAGCGTTTGAAGCTCGAGGACGCGCGCCAGTTCGTCAGCAGTTTCGACCGGCCCAACATCCGCTACACCATTGTCGAGAAGACCGACCCGACGCGCCAGTTGCTGCGCTTTATTGAAACCGAGCATGAGGGCGAGGCCGGCATCGTCTATTGCCAGTCGCGCAAGCGGGTGGAAGAAATCGCCGACATGCTGCAGGACGCGGGGTTGAAGGCCCTGGCCTACCACGCAGGCCTCGACTCGACCCTGCGCCAGCAGCGGCAGGACCGCTTCCTGCGCGAGGACGGCATCGTCATGGTGGCCACGATTGCCTTCGGCATGGGCATCGACAAGCCCGACGTGCGTTTTGTCGCCCACCTGGACATGCCCAAGAACATCGAAGGCTACTACCAGGAAACCGGCCGCGCGGGCCGCGACGGCCAGAGCGCCGACGCCTGGATGGTCTACGGCCTGCAGGACGTAGTGAACCAGCGCCGCATGATAGACACCAGCGAGGCCGCCAGCGAGGAATTCAAGCAGGTGATGCGCGGCAAGCTCGACGCGCTGCTGACGCTGGCCGAGGACACGCGCTGCCGCCGCGTCAGCCTGCTGGGCTACTTTGGTGAAGAAAGCCAGCCTTGCGGCAACTGCGACAACTGCCTGAACCCGCCGGCAGTGTGGGACGCGACTGAAGCCGCGCGCAAGATGCTCAGCTGCATCTACCGCGTGCAGCAGGCCAGCGGCATCAGCTTCGGCGCCGGCCACATCATGGACATCCTGCGCGGCAAGATGACCGAGAAGATGGCCCAGTACGGGCACGACAAGCTCAGCACCTTCGGCATAGGCGCGGACCTGGCCGAGGCGCAGTGGCGCGGCGTGCTGCGCCAGCTGATCGCGCGAAACATGGTGCGCGTGGACGCCGAGGCCTTCAGCACGCTGCAACTCATGCCCGATGCGCGCCAGGTGCTCAAGGGCGAGGTCAGCGTGGTGCTGCGCGAGCAGGCCGCCGGCGCCAAGGCCGGCGGCCGCGGCAAACGCGTGACCAAGACCTCGGTCAAAGGCCTGGCGGAAGCCGCGCTCAACGCCGGCGCGCTCGAACGCCTGGCACGCCTGAAAGCCTGGCGCGCCGAAGTCGCCCGCGAGCACAACCTGCCGGCTTTCGTGATCTTCCACGACGCCACGTTGCGCGCCATTGCCGAGCGGGCGCCGCAAAGCCTGGACGACCTGGACGGCATCAGCGGCATAGGCGTCAAAAAGCGGGAAGCCTACGGCGCCGAGGTACTGCGGGTTTGCACGGCGCCTGACTAAGTCGTAGACAAGAAGAAGCCAAGAAGCCGGCACACGGCCTCAGGGTTATCCCTTGCCGGCCAGCGTTGCCTGAGTTTGGCGCACACGGCAGTTTCAAGGGCATCGCGTGCCCGATTTTGGGGCAGGGCTCAGCCTCTTTTGAATACGGCGGATGGTCCTGTTTCTGTGCGCACCGCCGAATCCATGCGCTGCTTGCATACGTACCCATCATTAAGCTCATGACGCATTTTTCGCAAGGGTTTATCCCGAGCGAATAGGCCTTTGCGACCGCGTGGCGCGCGCAGTGCCTGGGTTAGCATTTCGGCGCTGGCACGCATCGTGCTGGACCTCAAAAGTTTCACTGACTGGAGAACCCCGTGATCAAAATCGCAAAAAAACATGGACTTGCCACGCTGGCTGCCGCCGGCCTCACCCTTGCCGTGATGGCGCCCGCCCACGCCGGCAAGACGCTGGACGCCATCAAGGCGCGCGGCCAGGTCATTTGCGGCGTCAATGTCGGCCTGGCGGGGTTTTCCTCCGCCGACAGCAATGGCGCCTGGACCGGCCTTGACGTGGACACCTGCAAGGCTATCGCTGCCAGCGTGCTGGGCGATGCCAACAAGGTCAAGTGGGTTCCCCTGAATGCGCAGCAGCGTTTCACCGCACTGCAGTCCGGTGAAGTGGACGTGCTCGCGCGCAACACCACCTTCTCCCTGACCCGCGACGCTTCGCTGGGCCTGCACATGACCGCCGTGACCTACTACGACGGCCAGGGCTTCATGGTCCCAGTGAAAAGCAAAGTCAAGAGCGCGAAGGCGCTGAAGAACGCCACGGTCTGCGTACAGTCCGGCACCACGACCGAGAAAAACCTGACCGACTTCTCCAAGGCCAACAACCTGAACATGAAGCCCGTGGTGTTTGAAAAGCAGGAGGCCGTCAACGCCGCCTACTTCTCGGGCCGCTGCCAGGCTTACACGACCGACGCATCGGGCCTGGCCTCGGTGCGCAACAAGGAAGCCAAGGTTCCCGCCGACCACCTGATCCTGCCCGAGCTGATCTCCAAGGAGCCGCTGGGTCCCATGGTGCGCCGCGGTGACGACGAGTGGTTCGCCATCGTCAAGTGGGTGGTCTACGGCCTCGTCGAAGCCGAAGAGTACGGCGTGACCCAGGCCAACGTCGACGCTATGACCAAGGACAGCAAGGACCCCGTGGTCATGCGCCTGACCGGCAGCGGCGAAGACACCGGCAAGCTGCTGGGCCTGGACAAAGAGTGGCTGGTGCGCGCCGTCAAGGCCGTCGGCAACTATGGCGAAATCTTCGAGCGCAACGTCGGCCCCAAGACGCCCCTGGCGTTGCCGCGCGGCCAGAACAACCAATGGAACAAGGGCGGCCAGATGTACGCCATGCCGGTGCGCTGATCACCTTTGATCCCCTGATTCCGATGCGTTGAACGCAAACGGGCTTCTCACAACCAGCGTTGTTGAGGGCCCGTTTTTTTTGGGTACCCCGTTATGTCCGAGCATTCCCTGATCCCCCCGCGCCCGGCGCCCGCGCTGCGGCGCAAGGGCTTTTCCTGGCGCAGCAAGCAGGCGCGCGCCATCGTCTACCAGGTGCTGGCCGTCAGCCTGATCGTCTTCCTGGTCTGGCTGCTGGTGAGCAACACCATGGCCAATATGAAGACCCGCGGCATCCAGAGCGGTTTCGACTTCCTGATGCAACCGGCCGGCTTCGACATCGGCGAAGGCTGGCTCAATTACGACTCCATCGATCCTTACTGGAAGGCCTTCCTGGTCGGGCTGGTCAACACGCTGCGCGTGGCGGTGGTCGGCATCGTGCTGACGTCCATCCTGGGCACCCTGCTGGGCGTGGGGCGCTTCTCGCGCAACGCCCTGGTGCGGGCGCTGTGCTACGGCTACGTCGAGACCTTCCGCAACATCCCGGTGCTGCTGCAGCTCTTGATGTGGTACCTGCTGTTCACCGAATACCTGCCGGCCGTGGACCAGGCCCTGCACATCGGCAAATGGGTTTACGTCAGCAAGAACGGCCTCTCCTACCCTTCGCCGGTGTGGGCGCTGGGCCAGACACTGGCGCTCGGCGGCGCGCTGGTGGGTGTGGTGGCCAGCGTGCTGTACGCGAAGCGCGCGCGCCGGCAATTCGACCTGACCGGCAAACCGCGGCCGGTGCTCTGGGTGTCGCTGGCGCTGGTCGTTGGTGGCGCGGTGGCCGGCTGGCTCGCGGGCGGCGCACCCAACGAATGGAATATGCCGCTGCTGACCGAGTCGCAGGTCGAAGGCGGCGGTGCGCTGTCGCCGGAATACCTCGCGGTGCTGCTGGGCCTGGTGCTCTACACCTCAGCGTTTGTGGCCGAGGTGGTGCGCGCCGGCATCGCCTCAGTGTCGTTGGGCCAGCATGAGGCCAGCGCCTCGCTAGGCCTGTCGCGCGGCCATTCGATGAGGCTGGTGGTGCTGCCGCAGGCACTGCGGGTCATCATTCCGCCGTTGACCAACCAGTACCTCAACCTCACGAAGAACTCCTCGTTGGCCGTGGCCGTGGGCTACCCCGACCTGGTCTCGATTGCCAACACATCACTGAACCAGACCGGCCGGGCCGTGGAGTGCATCGCCATCATCATGCTGATTTACCTGAGCACCTCGCTGGCGACGTCCGGTCTGATGAACTGGTTCAACCGCCGAGCCGCGATCAAGGAGCGCTGAGCGATGAGCAATATCTTTGTCCCGATTGCAGCCCGCCCCGCCCCCATCAAGATGGAGGGTGCCCTCCCCTGGCTGCGCAACAACCTGTTTTCCAGCATCGGCAATTCGATCATTTCCCTCTTGGTGCTCGCGGTGCTGGTGTGGGCGGCCTCGTCCATCGCGCAGTGGGGGATCCTGCATGCCGTCACCGCGGCGGACCCGGACGCCTGCCAGGCCGCGCGCGGCGTGGGCGCCTGCTGGGGCGTGATCCGCGAAAAAGGCCGCATCATCCTGCTGGGCCGCTATCCGCAGACCGAGCACTGGCGCGCGGAACTCGCGACCCTGCTGTTGCTGGGCCTGGTGGTAGCCAGCTGCGTACGCTGGTTCTGGAAGCCCTGGCTGGCGCTGCTGTGGGTCGTGGTGCTGGGCGCCTTCTTCACGCTGATGAGCGGCGGCATCCTGGGCCTGACCAAGGTGACGACCGACCAGTGGGGCGGCCTGCCGCTGACGGTAATGCTCACGGTGATCTCCATGACCATCGCCTTCCCCATCGCCGTGATGGTGGCGCTGGGGCGCCGCGCCAACATGCCGGCCATACGCACGCTGTGCGTGATCTATGTGGAACTGATACGCGGCGTGCCGCTGATCTCCGTGCTGTTCATGGCCAGCTTCATGTTTCCGCTGTTTATGCCCATCGGCAAGTCACCCGACGTGCTGGTGCGCGTCATCGTCGGCATCACGCTGTTCGCCGCGGCCTACATGGCCGAGATCGTGCGCGGCGGTCTGCAGTCGCTCTCCAAGGGCCAGACCGAAGCGGCGGCCAGCCTGGGCCTGGGCTACTGGCAGACGCAGATCAAGATCGTGCTGCCGCAGGCCCTCGGCACCGTGGTGCCCAGCATCATGAACAACTTCATTTCGCTGTTCAAGGACACCTCGCTGGTGACCATCGTGTCGCTGTATGAATTGACCGGCGCACTGTCGCTGGCGGTGGGCTCGGACCCGAACTGGCGGCCCTTCAAGATCGAAGCCTATATTTTTATCGCCGCGATTTATTTCACCTGCTGCTTCGCGATGTCGCGCTACAGCCTGTGGATTGAACGCCGGCTCGCCGTGGGCAAAGCCCGTTGAACAGAGAAACAAAAATGACTGAACCCACCATCCACTTCGACAAAGTCAACAAATGGTACGGCAACAATTTTCACGTGTTGCGCGATATCGACCTCACGGTCAAACCGGGCGAGCGCCTGGTGATCTGCGGGCCTTCGGGCTCGGGCAAGTCCACCATGATCCGCTGCATCAACGCGCTGGAGGACTACCAGGAAGGCAAGCTCACCGTCGCGGGCTCGGTGCTGGGCGACGACATCAAGGCGATTGACGCGGTGCGCCGCCAGGTCGGCATGGTGTTCCAGCAGTTCAACCTGTTTCCCCACCTGACGGTGCTGGAAAATCTCACGCTCTCGCCGACCTGGGTGGCGGGCCTGTCCAAGAAGGACGCGAACGAGCGCGCGATGCACCAGCTCGAGCGCGTGCGCATCGCCGAGCAGGCGCAGAAGTACCCCCTGCAGCTGTCCGGCGGCCAGCAGCAGCGCGTGGCGATTGCCCGGGCGCTGTGCCTGACGCCCAAGATCATGCTGTTCGACGAGCCCACTTCCGCGCTGGACCCGGAAATGATCAAGGAAGTGCTGGACGTGATGATGGAGCTCGCCAACCAGGGCATGACCATGCTCTGCGTGACGCATGAAATGGGTTTTGCCAAGGCTGTGGCCGACCGCGTGATCTTCATGGACCAGGGCCAGATCGTCGAAGAGAATACGCCCACCGAATTCTTCAACCACCCGCAAACCGACCGGGCCAAGGACTTCCTGTCCAAAATTCTGGGACATTAAGAATGCGTTTACGGTCTTAACAGGCCCTAAACTAACACCCATGTGCCAGCTTTTGGGAATGAATTCGGCCAAACCGGCGGATCTTCGGTTTTCATTAACCGGGTTCGCCGCGCGCGGCGGCCTCACCGACCACCATGCGGACGGCTTCGGCATCGGCTTTTTTGAAGACAAGGCCTGCCGCCTTTTTGTCGATGCCCAGCCAGCGGCGACCTCGCCGGTCGCCGAGATGCTCAAGCACTACGCGATCAAGTCACGCAACGTGGTCTCGCACATCCGCAAAGCCACGCAGGGTGATCCGATGCGGCTGGAAAACTGCCACCCCTTCACCCGCGAACTCTGGGGCCGGCACTGGCTGTTCGCGCACAACGGCGACCTGATTGACTACCGGCCGGACTCCGCCGGCAACTACCAGCCGGTGGGCACCACCGACAGCGAACGGGCCTTCTGCGCCCTGATGGAAGAGCTCAAGCGCATCAGCCCGCGCGAGCCCTGCACGGCCGACATCGTGTTCGACACGTTGTGCGCCATGAGCGAGCGCACGGCCGAGTTCGGTGTTTTCAACTACCTGCTGTCCAACGGCCAGTCGCTGTATGCGCATTGCTCAACCCGGCTGTGGTACCTGGTGCGCGAATGGCCTTTTTCGAATGCCAGCCTGGTGGACGCCGACCTCAGCATGGATTTTGCGCAGACCAACAACCCGGAAGACCGCCTCTGCGTGGTCGCCACCCAGCCGCTGACGCGCAATGAAAACTGGCAGCAGATGCAGCCGGGTCAGTTGCTATGGATGGAAGATGGTCGCATCGTGCGGCAGGCGCAACTCGAAGTCAGCGAAGCCATCCGGCAAAAACACCAGGCCAGCCTGGCCTGCGTCTAAACCTCTTCACGCTTTACTGTAAAAACCCCATGTTGCGCCCTTCGCGCACTTCGGGCTTGATGCGATGCTCGGCCTCCAGTTGCGCAAGAAACTCCTCGGCTGAAAACTCCGCCGCCAGAATGTCTACTTGCCGTTTGACAGCCGCGAAATCGCCAGGGCACAGCTGGGTGAGCTTGCCCAGTCGCTCGCGCAATTGGGCGCCCAGCAGGGCCGTATCCCCGGCCAGCGCTTCGACCACAAACATGGTCTCGCGCTGCTCGCGGGTCAGCGGCATGAACTTGATCTTGAAGGTGAAGCGGCGAAGCGCCGCCTGGTCCAGGCTGTCAAACAGGTTGGTGGTGCAGATGAAGATGCCCGCGTGGCGCTCCATGCCCTGCAGCATTTCGTTGACTTCAGTCACCTCGTAGGTGCGCTGGGCGCCGCGCCTGTCCTGCAGGAAGCTGTCGGCCTCGTCGAGCAGCAGCACGGCTTTTTCAGATTCGGCCTCGCGGAACATGGCGGCCATGTTCTGTTCGGTCTCGCCGACATACTTGCTCATGAGGTCGCTGGCCTGCTTGATGATGAGCGGCAGGTCCAGTGCTTTGGCGATGTGCTCGGCCAGCGCGGTCTTGCCGGTGCCGGGCGGCCCGTAAAAGCACAGGCTGCCGTGGCCGCGGCTTTTGAGAGCCTCCACGATGCGCGGCACTTCAAAACGCGATTCGACGTTGAGCATGGACAGGTCGTAGGTGGTGACGCTGCGCCGCCCCCCCGCTTCCGATTTGTTACCCAAGGCCACGTCGGCATTCTTGAGCTGCCGCTCGATCAGCGCCTCCATCAGCTGCGGCCGGCCGCCGGCGAGGATCGCTTGCATGCCTTCGGCGTCGACCTGCGCGTCCATCTTCTCTTCAGGGGCGCTCGCCAGCCGGGCAAAGCGAACGGCCGTGCGTATCTGCGCGGGCGTAAGGCCTTTGCGCGCGGTCAGCTTGGCGACGAAGGCGTCGCTGACCTGCACGCCCTCCAGCGTCTTGCGCACCACACCCTCGCGGGCGCCGGGCGGCGGCGAGCGCAGCTCCAGGTGGTAGGCGAAGCGGCGGCGGAAGGCCGGGTCTATCTGCTCGATGCGGTTGGTGACCCACAGTGTGGGCACCGTGTTCGACTCCAGTATCTGGTTGACCCAGGCCTTGCCGCTGACCGAGCCGCTGGCCGGCACCGGCAGTTGTTCAGATCGCGCCATCAGCTGCGCGGCTTCGTTGGAGATCGGCGGAAACACGTCTTCCACCTCATCGAACAACAGCGCCGAGTGCGTGCTGCCCTTGAGGAAGACCTGCGCGATCTGCAGCGAGCGGTAGCGGTCGCGCCCGCTCAGTGAATTACCGTCGCGGTCGGCGTATTCGACCTCGAACAGGTCCAGCCCCGCGGCTCGCGAGACGACCTTGGCGAGCTCGGTCTTGCCGGTGCCGGGCGGGCCGTAAAGCAGCACGTTGACGCCCTGCTCCTTGGTGGCCACGGCATTGCGCAGCAGGGACACCAGCACCTGCGCGTCCTCCTGCACAAAGGCGAAATCGGCCAGGCCCAGGCTGCTGTGCGCGGCGGGCCGGGTGAAGACGGCCATGAGTTCGTTCTGGTCGCGGTACTCGCGCATCAGCACGGGTGGCAGCTTCTCGCTGACCTTCATGAGGTCGGCGAGGTCGGTGATGTTGTGCTCCGAGATCAGGTTCTCAACCATGCCGATGCGCTCGAGGCGTGAACCGGCGCGCAAGGCCTCGGCGACTTCGGGCGCCTTGACGCCGGCCACGTCGGCGATCGCGGCATAGGCTTCGGGGGCATTGTTGACCTTGAACTCGACCAGCAGCGAACGCAGGTCGCGCTGGTAGCGCGCAAGCGTGCCATAGAGCAGCAACGCGCGCTCGGCGCGGTTGAGCTGCAACAGGTTGGCCAGCGCGTCGATGTTTTTTTCCACCAGCGTGGATTGCTTCTTGAGTGCATGCGTGAGCCATTCACCGGTGGCGGCCAGCACCGAGAGCAGATCGCGGGGCTGGTCTTTGGCGTGCTCGTCGAGGTAGAAGAACAAGGTGCCTTCTTCATAGGGGCCGCGCCAGGCGCCGTGGCGCGCCATGAATTCGGCGTCGGTGAGGTTTTCGTGGCCGCGCCAAAACTCGTTGTCTTTGCAGCGGCGAACCAGGAACTCGCGCAGGCGCTGCAGCGCGGGCAACGGCCAGACCAGGTGCCGGCCCGAGAGCGATAACAAGCTGTTGAGGTCGCGCCTGACGTTGAACTTGGCTCCCTGGCGGGCCGCAAGCGTCAGCACGAAATGCGAACACATCAAGTCCAGCACCGGCGCTTCCTTCAGCCCGGGGGACAGCAGCCACTGCTGCTCGCTAACGGAACGCCTGCCCATGGACAAACCTCCCTATTGCAAATACATCGCTGGTTGACATGCCTCTGGACCTTGCCTCATTGACTGGATACACACCCTGACTATGAGCGCCTTGGCGCTACGCGGTTCAACGAGACTCCACCATAACGCAGCTTGAAGCATCATGGAAGACACTACTTGAACGCTCCCGTGTGAAATGCGCCACAGAAACGCCAACGAACGCACGGAAAATGTATCGGCACAATCTGACCATCCGCAAACGACCACGCCAAAGAAAAGCCACAGAGGAAATCATGCTCAGCCTTACCGACATCGAACAGGCCGCCCAGCGCCTGCAGGGCCATTTGCTGGACACACCCTGCGTCGAATCCAGGACGCTGTCACAGCTGACGGGCGCGCAGATTTTCCTGAAGTTCGAGAATCTCCAGTACACCGCATCCTTCAAGGAGCGTGGCGCTTGTAACAAGCTCGCGCAACTGTCAGCCGACGAACGGCGCCGCGGCGTGATCGCCATGAGCGCGGGTAACCATGCCCAGGGCGTGGCCTACCACGCGCAGCGCCTGGGCCTGCGCGCGGTGATCGTGATGCCGCGTTTCACGCCGGGCGTGAAGATTGAGCGTACGCGCGGATTCGGCGCCGAAGTGGTGTTGCACGGAGACTCACTGGATGAATCGCGCGCCCACGCCCTGATGCTGGCCGAGCGCGAAGGCCTGGTCTTCGTGCACCCCTATGACGACGAAGCCATCGTCGCGGGCCAGGGCACCACCGGCATCGAAATGCTGCGTGCCGTGCCCGAACTGGACACCCTGGTGATCGCCGTGGGCGGCGGCGGCCTGATCGCTGGCATGGCCACGGCGGCCAAAGCCATCAAGCCCGGTATTGAAATCGTCGGCGTGCAGACCTCGCGCTTCCCGGGCATGGTCAACGCCATCAAGGGCACCAAACACCCACAGGGCACGAGCACCATTGCCGAAGGCATTGCCGTCGGCACGCCGGGCCTGATCCCGCAAGCCATCATCGCCAAACTGGTGGACGACCTGGTGCTGGTCGACGAGGGCGACATCGAGCAGGCCATGGTCATGCTGCTTGAGATCGAGAAAACCCTGGTGGAGGGCGCGGGTGCAGCGGGGCTCGCGGCGCTGCTCAAGTATCCTGCGCGCTTTGCCGGCAAAAAGGTCGGCCTGGTGCTGTGCGGCGGCAATATCGACCCGCTGCTGCTGGCCGCCATCATCGAGCGCGGCATGGTGCGCGCCGGGCGCCTGGCGCGCATCAAGGTCAGCGTCCGCGACATCCCTGGCTCACTGGCGAAAATCACCGCCACCGTGGCCGACGCCGGCGCCAACATCGACGAAGTGCATCACCAGCGCGCGTTCACCATGCTGTCGGCGCAGAACGTGGAGATCGAACTGGTGATACAAACGCGCGGGCGCGACCACATCCAGCAGGTGCTGGCGGCGCTCAACGCGGCCGGCTACGAGGCTTCAGAACAGCATTGAACGCCTTCAGGCGCTCCCCTGCGCTGCGCCGCCGCCCCAAGCAAGCACAGCCCCCTTGGGGGCGGCGTCACATGCAGTGAAAGCGTGGGGCTCAATTCCAGCCAATGACCTCAAAGCCGCGTTCACTGAGGCAGCGATGCACAAAGCTGCGGTAAGTGCTGTTGGGTTTGTCGTTGTGGAACGCGCCTGAAACTGCCCCTGCCGAACCACCCACGGCGGCGCCCGCGGCTCCGGCGCGCAACACACCTTCTCCGCCCCGCCCGGTGATCAAGGCGCCCACGGCCGAGGCCACGCCACCCACCGCGGCGCCCTCGCCGGCGCGGCGCCCGACTTCATTGCCGCTTTGCGACGGGCTGAGCCCGGCGGCCGAGGCCCGAGACATGCAGGCATTGACCTCGGCCTGCCCCTGCGCATCGCCAACACGGTTGAGCGTGGCATTGGGATACAGCACCGGCCGGGCAGAGGCGCTGTTGGGCCCACCGGTGGCGCAAGCCGAGAGCAGGGCCAGCGCGGACACCGCAACCGCCAAAAATTGAAATGAGATGGGAGATTTCATGCATTCCTTCCGCAAACAAGCATGACTAAAGGGTAACGCAACCGGGGCAGTGGGGCTTCTTTGCCCGACGCCGCGGCATGCAGGTAAAATCCGCGCAGACTTTCAAGCAATTCAGGAACCTCCATGTCCAGTCCAGCCAGCCACACCACCAATGCCGCCCACGACACCGTTACGCCCGCCCAGGAGCAGGATGCCGTTGACGCCATCGTCCCCGTGATCCCTATTGTTCTGCCCGTGGTCGGCGGCGTGCTGATGTTCCTGCTGGCCTTTATCGCCATCTACATGGCCTGACCCTTCCCCGCTTCCTCCAGAAAGTCCGCTTCTTGCGGACTTTTTTGTTTCCGGCCCCAGCGCCCGCGTCCCCGGCCCATTCGGGCGTAAAACGCCCCTGAACTGCGGCCAAACAGCGCCCAACAGCCCCTTCCCGCCATTCCATCCCTACATGTCAGGGCTGCCTGAACCCGGGCGTCGTATATGCATAACCTCATGCAAGTTCTGCATAACTTTTGACGGTAACCGCAAGGTAACCCGCGCCTATCTTCTTAAAATGAATTCTCGGGTCGACCCCTGAAGGGTTAGAAAACCCTGGTTCCACAAAGCCCCAAGCCTTATTTCGACAATCGTTTCGAGGCCGCAAGCATCCAGCTTGCCGCGCAACGCTTCTCGAAATAACGCTTTTTAACTTTGGAGTTTTTTCGATGAACCAACCCGTGATGCAGGGCCTCAAGCTCAACACACCGAGCTACGTCAAGAACGCGAAACTGATCGCCTGGGTCGCCGACATGGTGGCCCTGTGCAAACCCGACAACGTGTACTGGTGCGACGGCAGCGACGCCGAATACCAGCGCCTGTGCCAGCAGCTGGTCGACGCCGGCACCTTCAAGAAACTCAACGAAGCCAAGCGCCCCAACAGCTTCCTGGCCCAGAGCGACCCCAGCGACGTGGCCCGCGTGGAAGACCGCACCTATATCTGCTCGGCCAAAAAAGAAGATGCCGGCCCGACCAACAACTGGATGGCGCCCGCCGAAATGCGCGCCACGCTGCAACCCCTGTTTGACGGCTGCATGAAGGGCCGCACCATGTACGTGGTGCCTTTCAGCATGGGCCCGCTGGGCTCGCCCATCGCGCACATCGGCATCGAACTCTCCGACAGCCCTTATGTGGCCGTCAACATGAAGATCATGACGCGCATGGGCCAGGCCGTGTTCGGCGTGCTGGGCGTGGACGGCGACTTTGTGCCTTGCGTGCACACCGTGGGCGCACCGCTGGCCGAAGGCCAGAAGGACGTGAAATGGCCCTGCAACAAGACCAAGTACATCGTGCACTACCCTGAGACGCGCGAGATCTGGTCTTACGGCTCCGGCTACGGCGGCAACGCGCTGCTCGGCAAGAAGTGCTTTGCGCTGCGTATCGCCTCCAACATGGGCCGCGATGAAGGCTGGCTGGCCGAGCACATGCTGATCCTCGGCGTGACCAACCCCCAGGGCAAAAAATACCACGTGGCGGCAGCCTTCCCGAGCGCCTGCGGCAAGACCAATTTTTCGATGCTGGTGCCGCCGGCAGGCTTTGACGGCTGGAAAGTCACCACCATCGGCGACGATATCGCCTGGATCAAGCCCAGCGCCGACGGCAAGCTCTACGCCATCAACCCCGAAGCAGGTTACTTCGGCGTGGCGCCGGGCACCAATTTCCACACCAACCCGAACTGCATGGCGAGCCTGGACAAGAACGTGATCTTCACGAACGTGGCCCTCACCGACGACGGCGATGTGTGGTGGGAAGGCATGGAAAAAGACACCGGCGGCCAGCCCGCGCACCTGATCGACTGGCAGGGCAAGGACTGGACACCGCAAATCGCGAAAGAAACCGGCGCCAAGGCCGCCCACCCCAACGCCCGTTTCACCGTGGCCGCCATCAACAACCCGGCCCTGGACAGCGCCTGGGACGACCCCAAGGGCGTGGCGATTGACGCCTTCATCTTCGGCGGCCGCCGCTCCACTACCGTGCCCCTGGTCACCGAGGCCCGCAACTGGGTTGAAGGCGTGTACATGGCCGCGACCATGGGCTCGGAAACCACGGCAGCCGCCACCGGCCAAGCCGGCGTGGTGCGCCGCGACCCCTTCGCCATGCTGCCCTTCATGGGCTACAACATGAGCGACTACTTCCAGCACTGGCTCAATGTGGGCAAGAAGCTTGAAACCAGCGGCGCGAAGATCCCCAAGATCTACACCACCAACTGGTTCCGCAAGGGCGAGGACGGCAAGTTCGTCTGGCCAGGCTACGGCGAAAACATGCGCGTGCTCAAGTGGATGATCGACCGCATCGAAGGCACGGGCAAGGGCTCTGAGCACATCACCGGCATCAGCCCCGCCTATGAAGACCTGAACTGGACCGGCCTCGATTTCAGCGCCGAACAGTTCAACACCGTGACCAGCATCGACAAGGCCGCCTGGCTCAAGGAGCTGGAGCTGCACGCCGAACTGTTCAAACAACTCGAACATCACCTGCCGAAAGAGCTGGGGGAGACCAAAGCCGCGATCGAGCGCCGCCTGGCTGCCTGACCGGCAGATCCAAGCGGGGGCGGCGCATGACCTTCGCGCCGCGCCTTACTTCTCGGGCTACCCCGGGACAAAAAAAAGCCACCTGATCGGGTGGCTTTTTCCATGGCGGCCGCGACGGGCCGCGTCACAAGCAAGCGTGCTTAGACGTAATAGCGGTGATAAGGCCGCTGCATCAACACATCGCTAGACGTTGCACTGCGGTCGACCAGGATGCTGGGGGCGGCAGGCGCGATAGGCGCGATAGACGCGGCCACTTCGACATCAGCGGCTCGTTGCAGGGCCATTTGCAGGTCGGCCATCACGCGTGGGTCGTTCTTGGCAGCTTGCCAGAGGCGTTGGTCGGCACGGGCTTCAGCCAGGCTGCGCGACCAGGCGTCCAGGCCAGCTTTGACACGTGCGGCGGCGTTGCGGGCCGTGCTCGCGAACAGGGCCAGGGCGACAAAGGCGACAGCCCACAGCGCGATCCACATCACCAGCAAATGGCCTTCGGTGACGCTGTCCATCACCTGGTAAGCCACCACCATGATGGCGGCCGCGACGGCGGACAGCAGCAGCGTGGCAAGGCCGCGTGTGCCGGAGAGCGCCTGACCCAGCTGACGTACGGCACCAAAGGCCGACTCAGCGCGGACAACGCCGGGGTGCTGTGTGGAATGTTTGATATTGACGAAGCTGGTCATGAGGAACTCCCGTTATTGGTAACCCCCGCCAGGACGAAATATCTCAGCGGGTACAGGGATATTAGGGTTACCCCTGATGTTATTCAACTTTATCTTTATGATGTGATTCATTCACCATAGTGATAACTAACGCCAATGGACCCAACACGCACCACATCGCCCGCGGACTCTCTCAATTTCCGCACCCTCGACCTGAACCTGCTTCGCGTGTTTGACGAAGTCATGGCCGAGCGCAGCCTGACGCGGGCGGCGCGCAACCTCTCGCTGACCCAGCCCGCCGTCAGCAATGCGCTGCGCCGGCTGCGCGATACCCTGGGCGACGAGTTGGTGCAGCGCAGCGGCCAGGGGATGGCGCCAACGGCCCGGGCCCTGGCCATCTGGCCCGCCGTGCGCGAGGCGCTGCGGCAACTGCAGGAGTCGCTGGTCCCCAACGAATTCGTGCCCGGCGAAGCCACCACGACCTTTGTGCTGGCCATGGCCGACGCAACCGCGGCCGAGCTGATGCCCGGCCTGGTCGAAACGCTGGAGCACGAAGCCCCGGGCGTATCGATCCGCGTGGTGCCGCTCACCACCCGCGACCCGCGCCGCCTGCTGGATGAAGAAACCTGCGATCTGGCCATCGGCTACTTCCCCTCGCTGCTGGCCGACCTGACGGCCAGCGAGCAAAGCGGCGAGCCGCTGCCGTTTTCGCACCAGCGGCTCTACGACGGCGAATATGTCTGCGTGATGCGCAAGGACCACCCGCTGGCCACCGGCCCGTTCACGCTCAACCGCTTTTGCGCCGCGCGCCACATGTTGGTGAGCTTTTCGGGCCGGCCCTACGGGTTTATCGACGAGGCATTGGCCTCGCTGGGGCGCAAGCGGCACGTGGTGCTCACCGTCAACCAGTTCTTCACCGCCGGGCGCGTGGTGGCCAACTCCAACCTGCTGACGGTGTTGCCGCGCCACTTCGTGCGCGTCACCGGCATTGCCGACCAGCTGGTGCTGCGCCCCCTGCCTTTTGACGTGTCCCCGGTGCACGTGGACGCGGTGTGGCACCGCCGCTCGCGCCAGCGCAGCGCCCACGTGTGGCTCAGGCAGGCGGTGGTGCGCGCCGCGGACAAGGCGTTTTCCGTCTGATAACACCGCACGGCGCCGAATAGCGCCGAAGGGCATGGTTTTTGCAGGCAGCTAAGACCCACTGCCAGCAGGAACACCCCATGCCCCATTCAGCCCCTTCCCAGTACCCCCTCCGTCGCCGCAACGCGCTCAAACTTCTCGCCGGCGGTGCGGCCGCCATCGCCCTGCCGGCTTTTGCCGCTTGGCCCGACAAGCCCATCAAGATCGTCGTGACCTTTCCGGCCGGCGGCGCCAGCGACATCGTCGCGCGCGTGATGGCCGAGTACCTCGGCAAAAAACTGGGCCAGGCAGTGGTAGTGGACAACCGCCCGGGAGCGGGCGGCAGCGTAGGCGGGCTGGTGGTGGCGCAAGCGCCGGCGGATGGCTACACGCTGATGCTCAGCAACTCGACGCCGGTGTCCATCGGCCCGTTCGCGCTCGAAAAGCAACCCTATGACCCGGTCGAGGGATTTACCCACATCGCGCTGATCGGCAACGCACCGTGTGTGGTCATGGCCAACCCACATGCACCCATCAAGACCATCACCGACGTAGAGACGCAGGCACGCAAGGCGGGCCGGCTGGACTTCGGCTCAGGCGGGCCGGCTTCCATAGGCCACATTTACGGCGAACTCATGAGAAAAGCCATGGGCGTGAACCTGCAGCACATACCCTACCGCGGCGGCGCGCCCATGACGACCGACCTGATCGCCGGCGTGATTCCGATCGGCATTGATGTGCTGACGGCGTTTGTGCCCTACTTCAAGAGCGGCCAACTGGTGCCGCTGGCGGTGACTTCGGCGACCCGCTCACCGCTGGTGCCCGATGTGCCCAGCGTGCTGGAGTTCGGCTACCGCAAGCTGGTGCTGGACAACTTCTTCGGCCTGAGCGGGCCGGCGCATATGCCCGCCGATATGGTGGCGCGGCTGAACGCAGCATGCAACGAGATTCTCGCCACGGCGGAAGTCAAAAAGAAAATGCTGGAGTTGGGCATCACCACCCAGGCCATGAGCCCGGCCGCATTTGGCGGTTTCGTCAAAGAGCAAGTAGCGATGCTGGCGCCCGTCGTGAGGGGCGCGGGTTTGAAACTCTGAGCGCATCCGCCCGAGCAAAATCCCGTATTTATCAGCTGAAGCCGCGGTCTGGCTTTGCCAGCCGCAAGGCGGCCGGTCCCTTTCTCCGTGCAAGGGGCAGCGAGCCGCCGCAGGCTCGTAGTGGGAAAGCGTGGGGGCTCAGCGAACCACGCTGAGGTAGGCGTAGGCAGCGGTGCGCAGTTCCTGGGCTTGCTGGGGGTTGCGGCCGGCACGGGCTTCGGCGCGTTCCATCAGGTTGTGAGCCACGCCATTGACGGGAGCCACGCTGGCGGCGGAAGGCAGGAAACGGGCGATTTGGGCAAACAGGCTGTACATGTCGAGAGTCACCCGCAAGGGGGTGAAAAGTTGCGATGGATCAAGAATAAGGGTTTTCCCTAGGGTTTCAAGCCTAAGATGACGCCAAACCCATGCAAAACCTGCATAGTTTGATCTGCGAGACCCCATAGCCGGGGTTTTACGGGAGGAATTCACACCCCCGATACCGCTATGCTCCCTGCATGTCCGCCCCCTCCCCCGCATCGATGACGGCTGTGACGCCTGTTTCGCTGCCGGGCGAAGAACTGCTGCGACAAATCGCCGCCAATATTGACGCCCTGCTCTGGTCCTGGGATCCGGCCAGCGGCCGTATTACTTACACCAACCCGGTTTTCGAGATGTTCTGGGGCCAGTCCGCCGACACGCTGGCAGGCGACCCCTGGCGCTGGCTTGAGCGGGTCGACACGGCAGACCGCGACCGGGTGCGGCAGTTGCAATTGTCCACCGTCAAGTGCACCGAGGAATACCGGGTGCGCCGGCCCAATGGCGACACCGCCCGCCTGAGCCAGCGCGCGCTGCCCATCCGCAGCCCGTCGGGGCAGTTGCTGCGCGTCATCCACCTGGCCAACAACATCACCTGGCAGCTCGACACCTCCAAGCAGTTGCGCGTGGAAATCGGCCGGCGAACCGATTCCGAGGCGAAATACCGCGCGGTGGTCGAGAACGTCAGCGAGGGCATCCTGGTCACGGCCGGGGGGCGCATTCTGTATGCCAACCCGAAAGCGCTGAAGCTGACCGCACTGGACGAAGAAACCGCCAAGTCCCGGCCCTTTATCGAGTTCATCCATCCCGACGACCGCGAGCGGGTCCTCAACAACCACCAGAAGCGCCTGCGCGGCGAGGCGGCCGAAAACCACTACCAGTTCCGCGTGCAGCACAGCCAGAGCATCACGCGCTGGCTGGAGATCAGTGCGGTGACCTTCGAATGGGAAGGCACGCCGGCCACGCTCAACTTCCTGACCGACGTGACGCTCAAGCGCCAGGCCGAGGACGACATGCTCAAGGCGCTGGCGCACGAACGTGAGCTGTCTGAACTCAAGTCGCGCTTCGTGGCGGTCGCCTCGCACGAGTTCCGCACACCGCTGGCCGCCATTCTGTCGTCGGTGGAATTGCTCGATGCCTACGGTGCGAGTTTTCCCGCCGAGGAGCGCCGCGAACTGCTGGGCCAGATCAAGACTGCCGTCGCGCGCATGAACAACATGGTCGAGCAGGTGCTGCTGACCAGCCGCCTGGAACTGGGCAAGTTCAGGTTTGACCCCGCGCCACTGGCGGTGCCCGACTGGCTGGTGCAGGTGATGGCCGAGCTCGAACGCGGCAACCCGCAAGCCGCGCGCGTATCGATCACCTGCGACGGGCTGGACGCACCGCGCACGGCGGACCAGCAGTTGTTGCGCCACATCGTGGTCAACCTGCTGGGCAACGCGCTCAAATATTCAGACCCCGACACGCCGGTGAGGTTCGCGGTGCGCGGCGTGGGCGATCAAATCCACCTGCGCATCAGCGACCAGGGCATAGGCATTCCGGAGGCCGACCTGCCGCGCCTGTTCGGCAGCTTTCATCGCGGCACCAACGTCGGCAATATCTCAGGCACCGGCATAGGCCTGCACATCGTCAAGGAGTGCGTGGAGCTGCACAAGGGCGAGATCGAGGTGGGCAGCCAGCCCGGGCAAGGCACCACCTTCACGGTGCGGCTGGCGGCGCCGCCGGCCTGACCTGATCACGCCAGGCGAGCCGGGGCCGGCCGACTAGCCCGGGATATCGAACTGCGGGTTCCACGCCACTTCCCAAAGATGGCCGTCCGGATCCTGGAAATAGCCGGCATAGCCTCCGTAGAAGGTCGCGGCCGCCGGCTTGGTCATTGCGGCGCCGGCTTTTTCAGCCTCGGCCATCACGGCATCAACCTCCTGCCGCGAGGCCACGTTATGCGCCAGCGAAAACCCCGGCGCCCCGCGCGAAGACATCGGCAAGCCCGCATCATGCGCCAGGCTGGCGCGCGGCCACAGGGCCAGCTTGAGGCCGGGCTGCAGGTCAATGAAGACCACAGCGCCGTGCTCGAATTCTTTGCCGACGATACCCGGGGTCGCAAGCCCCATACCGCGCTGGTAAAAAGCCAGTGAACGCTCGAGGTCGTCAACCCCCAGGGTGATCAGCGTGATGTGTGGCTTCATGAGGTTTTCCTTCGGTGACAGGCGCGAAGAGGCACGCGACGGCGTCGTCTATCAGCTTCGCAAGTGCTTGCTGTTTGGCCGTTGATGCCATGCAGAATCTAGCGCAAGGGCACGCGCTGGCGCAAGCGAAAAGCCCGCGACCCCGGGACCGTGCAGGTCTTCCCGCACAATTGGCGGGTGAACATCCAGCTCCTGTCCGACCTCCACCTCGAGAGCAATCCCGACTTCACGGCCGAGCCAGTGCCGGGCGCCGACGTGCTGGTCCTGGCCGGCGATATCGGCTCTTACCAGCAAGGCTCGCTGCTCAGCGAGCGCGGTGTTGCGGACTTCGGGCTGGCGAGGTTCTCACCCTTGCCTGCGTCCCGGGGCGGCGCGGCATGGCCGACGCCGGTGCTTTTCCTGCCGGGCAACCACGAATATGACGGCCTGGACTTCGACGCCACCCGCGCGCGGCTGCGCGAGACCTGCGAGCGGCTGGGCATGCTCTGGCTGGAGCAGGAAACCGTGGTGCTGCAAGGCGTCCGCTTTGTGGGCAGCACCTTGTGGACCGACTTCGACGCGCTGAGTGCGGGTCAGCCCCAGGACGCGGACATCACGCCAGGTGAACAGCTGAAGGCCCGCGAGAAAGCCTTTCGCGCAGCAAATTTCTACTTGAGCAAAAACCATTCTTTCCGCAACGGCCAGCCCCTCTTGGCCGCCGACGTGCGCGAGCAAGGCCTTCAAAGCCAGGCCTGGTTGCGGCAGGCGCTGTCCAAGCCTTTTGACGGACCCACGGTCGCCGTCACCCATTTCGCACCCAGCCTTCTGAGCGCCGACCCGCGCTACGGCTTGGTGCCCGGCACGGCAGGTTTTTGCAATGCGCTCGATGATTTGTTGCCATTGGCCGACGTTTGGCTGCACGGCCATCTGCATTGCGCAATTAATTACATCAGCCGCGGTTGCCGCGTAGTGGCCAACCCGCTGGGCTATGCGCGCAAGTGCGAGCAGGAAGGGTATTTGCCCGAACTGTTGATTTCCATCGGCCAATAGCATTCTTCTGAATGCTCGGCCAGGGCGCCGCTGCTGACTAAAGTCGTAGCGCCGTGGCACTCGCGGAAGGATGTCTTTTTTTTGAACTTCCTCCGCGCCAGCGAACCCAACGGTGATCAGCAAGATCGAACAAAGGCTTGTCAAGCATTGATAACACTTTGTTCCAATTGTTGGTTTGCGCGCTGTTCGGCTTGCAGGTATCTTGCTTGAAGGGTTCATGCAGGACTTCTTGCATCGCACCCATATTGGGGAGAGCAACATGAAGAGCAATGTGTCCTATCTTGGCGCCTGGCTTGCCGCTGCGGGTCTGGCATTTGCACTCGCGTTCGCGTCACCCAATGATTCCAGCGTGATGGGCCGCCTCCCCGCATTCATGGCACAAAGCCTGCTGCGCCAGCCGGTGACCGTGCCTGAGGGCTTGCCTTCTGACCGCACGCTCGCCCTGATTACCTTCAAGCGCGGCCAGCAAGCCGAAGTCGAGAGCTGGATCCAGGGCCTGAACCTCAGGAATGATCCATCGATCACCTGGATGCGCATGCCGGTGCTCAACGACCCCGGCACACTGACGGGCCGCAGCGCAGTAGAGAACAGGCTGCTGCAGCACTACCCGGCCGACGCAGAACGCGCCAAGCTGGTGCCAGTGTTCACCGACCGCGCCAGCTTCGTGCGCTCTGCCGGCCTGGCCAGCACCGACCAGATCTACGCCGTGGTCGTGAATCGCCAGGGTGAGGTGCTGGCACGGGTTGAAGGGCAGTTTGATGCCGACAAGGCTCAGGCGCTGCGCGAAACTCTAAAAAAGTTTTAGCCCCCACGCTCCCCACTTCGTGTGGTTCGCTGCCCCCCGAGGGGGCGCTGCGCCTGCGGTCTGGCAAAGCCAGTCCCGCGGCCCCTGCTGGTGGAAGAGCCCCTCTCTAGGTTCGGGTCAGGCCGTCTCTGGGCCGAGCGTGAAATAGAAGGTCGCGCCGTGTCCTGGTTCTGACTCGGCCCACACCTTGCCGCCGTGCCGCGCGATGATCCGGTGCACTGTGGCCAGGCCGACGCCGGTGCCGGCGAATTCCGAGGGGGTGTGCAGGCGCTGGAAAGCGCCGAACAGTTTCTGCGCGTAGGTCATGTCAAAGCCCGCGCCGCGGTCGCGCACGAAGTACACCGTCTCGCCGGCATCGCCGGTTTCACGGCCGAAGCTGATTTCGGTGCGGGCCTGCCTGGCGCTGAACTTCCAGGCGTTGCCGAGCAGGTTGTCGAGCACCTGCTTGAGCAGCCGCGGGTCGCCGGGCCCCGTCACACCGGGCTCAATATCCAGTTTCACGGTGCGGCCGGGCTCGCGCTCCTGGTAGCCGGCCAGCAGCGCCTGGGCAACCGCGCTGAGGTCGACGCGCTCCCAGCGCAGGCTGGAGCGCGATGCCTGCGCCAGCGTCAGCATGGCGTCGATCAACTCGCCCATTTGCGAAACGCCCGCGCGTATGCGTGCCAGATAGTGCCGGCTGCGTTCAGTCAAGGGAGTGGTTTCAGCCTTGGCCATGGTGCGCTCGAGCAGGTCGCTGAACCCGTCGACCGCGCTGAGCGGGCTGCGCAGGTCGTGCGACACCGAATAGGAAAAGGCCTCCAGCTCCTTGTTGGCGTACTCGAGCTGGGCGGTGCGCTGCTGCACCCGCTCTTCAAGGCTGGCATTGAGCCGCAGGATTTCCTCACGCGCGCGCTTGCGTTCGCGAATATTGGTGTTGATGCCGAGCACCCCGTTGACTTTGCCTTGCTCGTCGCGCACCACCGTCCAGCGCGCCTCGATGCACACGATCGAGCCGTCGCGCGCGCGCTGCTCGAGCTCGCCGGTCCAGTCGCCTTCGTTCGCCAAGGTCTTGGCCATGCTGTCCAGCAGCACCTGCGGGTCTGGATACATGAGGTCCGCCATGGTCTTGCCGAGCACCTCCTCGGCCGTCCAGCCATACAGGCGCTCGGCGCCTTTGTTCCAGAACCGTATGGTCCGGTCAAGGTTGCGGACCATGATGGCGTCCTGCGCGCGGTCCAGCAGCGAAGCCTGCTCGCGCACCTTGATGACGGCTTGGCGTTCGGCCTCCTGGCTGCGCTGGCGTTCCAGGCGGGCGCGCAGGCTGAGGATGCCGAAGGCCAGGTTGTCGGCAAGCTCCTGCAGCAGCTTGATTTCATCGGCGCTGAAATTCTGCGCCTCACCCGAATACAGGCAGAGCACGCCGAAGCTGCGCGGCATGTCGCGCAGCGGCAGGCAGATGGCGCTGTGAAAGCCGCGCTTCAGTGCATGCGCATGCCAGTAGAACCGGTTCTCAGCCCGACTGATGTCGCCGGACTGCTGGGCCTGCCCGCTGCGCACCGCCTGCCCCGCCGGGCCCTGGCCGGTGAGCTTGTCGTCACTCCAGCTCAGGCGAATCTCGGCGAGGTAGCCGTTTTCCTCGCCGGCATGGGCCATGGGCACGATGCTGCGCTCCGCGTCGTCCTGTGCATAGCCCACCCAGGCCATGCGATAACCCCCCACGTCGACGGCCACGCGGCAAACCTCGGCCAGCAATTGGGCTTCCTCGTCCACGCGGTTGATGGCGATGCTGGAGCGGCTCAGCATCTGCAAGGCACGGTTGGTGCTGGCCAGCGTCAGGTCGGCCAGCTTGCGGTCGGTGATGTCGCGCGCCGTCCCCACCACCCGCTCCAGCTCGCCCGAAGCGTTCATGACCGGATAGGCGTGGTCGCGTATCCACCGGATGTTGCCATCGGCGGACAGGATGCGGTATTCGATGTCGGAGGCCTGTCCGGTGCGGTTGTGCTTCCTGGCGTCCTTGAGCAGGTGCTGGTCCTCAGGCAGCGCGGCATCGGCGTACGAAAGCGGGTCGGAATAGAGGCTATCGCGGCTGCGGCCCCAGACCCTTTCGTAACCGGGGCTGACATAAAGAAGGCGGCCGGTGTGTGGGTCCACGATGTAGAAAACGTCGTGGATGTTCTCGGCCAGTTCGCGAAACCGCGCCTCGCTGGTGACGAGCGCGGCCTCGGCGCGGGCACGTGCCAGCGCGATGCCGGCAAGCCTTGCCGCAATGGTGATCAGCTCGAGTTCCGCCGGCTGGGGCCTGCAGGGGTAGGCGCGGTAGATCGCGAAAGTCGCGAGCACTTCGCCGTCGGTCGATACCACCGGCATCGACCAACAGGCCCCCAGGCCATGCTCCCGCATCAGGTCACGGTAGTCCTGCATCAGCGGGTCGCTCTGGGTGTCTTCCACCACCACCAGTTGGTGACGGAAGGCGGCGGTGCCGCAGGCGCCCACGCCCTCGCCGACGGGCAGGCCTTCGATGGCCTGGTTGTAGCGGTCGGGCAGGCTGGGCGCGGCGCCCAGGTGCAACTTCCCGTCCTCAAGCAGAAGGATGGAGCACAGGCTGTCCGGCGAGCTGTCTTCGATCAGGCGCACAACAGCTTCCAGCGATCGCGCCAGCGGCGCACCGCCGGCAATCAAGGCGAGCACCTGCTCCTGCGCACGGGCGAAGTCTTCCGCCGCCTTCAGGTCGGTGATGTCGTTGAAAACGACCAGGCCGCCTATGAGCACACCTGCAGCGTCGCGAAGCGGCCGGGTGCTCAGGCGCAGCACCCGGTCTTCCCTGTCGGGCCGGCGGAGCACCAGGTCCCAGTTGTCGACGGTGATGCCGCGCGCGGCCTGCGACAAAGGCCGCTCCGCCTCGGGGTAGGCGGTTTTGCCGTCCAGCATCAGCAGCTCGTGGCCGCGGCGCCAGTTGTTCACGCGTATGCCGGAATCCGGCGCCTCGTCGAACAACGCGCGCGCCGTGGCATTGAACAGCAGGAAGCGGCCCTCGGTGTCCGCGGCGATCACGCCTTCGTTCATGCTGTTGAGGATCAGGTCCAGCAGGGTGCGCTCCTTGTCGACGCGGTCCAGCATGGCATCGAGCTCCCGCTGGCGGGCTTGCAGCGCTTCGGCCATGCGGTTGAAAGTCTGTCCGATCTCGGCGAGTTCGCCCTGGTACACCGGGCCCAGCCTGACTCGCGCGTGGAGATTGCCCCGGGCCACCTCGTCGGCTTCTTTCAGGATCGCCTTGGCCGGGTCAACGATGACCCGGTTGCCGGTCCACCACGCGGATACCACGCCAAACAGAACAACGGCGATCAAGGCCAGCAGTTCAACTGCGTGGTCCTGGTGGCCGGGCGCCGTGATCACCGTTTGCGGAACGCTGATCGCCACAAACAAGCCTTCACCTCCGCCTCCGGACACGGGCGCCGTGGCATAGACCCGCTGAGCGCCTTGGGCATCCGCCGCCTGTTGCACCCCTTGGCGGTGCTCACGCACGGCTTGTTGCACCATGGGGTCGGGGTGCGGCCGGCCCAGCCAGGATGGCGCCGGCGGGGAGATGGCCAGCACCGTTCCGGCGTGGTCCAGCACGGTCAGGCGCACGCCGGGCATGGAAGGCTCCTCCGTCAGCGGGCGCTCCAGGGCCTCCAGGCTCAGCACCGCGAAGGCCACGCCGCTGATATTCCCGGCCTCATTGCGCACAGGCATCGCGAAGCCTATGCCGGGCCTCCCGCTGGTGCGGCCCATGGCATAACGGCCCGCGGCGAAACGCTGGCCCGCCATGACCTGCTGGAAATAAGAGCGGTCGCCGATGCGCACGTCCTTGCCCAACCCCAATGCATCGCACAGCAGCTTTCCGTCGGGTTCGGCCAAGCCCATGTTGGTGAACTCGGGGTGCTCGGCATGGAGGTTTTTCAGGTGCTGGTCGCACAGGCCCGGCACTAGGTTCTTGATGTGCGGCCCGCTGGCAATGCCGTTAAGCAGCTCGCGAACCATGTCCACGGTGCGCTGTTCACGCGCCGCGAGGGTCAGCACATTCGACAGCAGGTCGGACTGCGCCAGCCGCAGCGAGGCCCGATGATGCTGCTCGGCGGAATAAACAAGCAGGCCGAGAACGGGGAGCAGCGCGAGCAGCACCAGCAGTACCAGACGGGTACGCAGCCCCAGCCATCCCAGCATTCGTGTACCTTGTGCCTTTCACGCCACGCCGAGCCCTGCCAGCATGACCTTTTGCAGTGTGCGCACCCACAAGGTTTTTGTAAATGGGATTAGTCCCCAAACTGAGGCCATTAGTCCGTATCACCGGCCTTGTCCTACAGGGTTACGTCCACCCTGACGCTTGCTAATTCAGTACCAGGGATCTGTTTGGGCCCGGACAGGCCGGTTGCGCGTCAGGGCACCAGCGACAGCGCCGCGCTTTGCTTGAGCGCCGCCGTCAGCGCGTCCAGCACTTCGGACTCGAGGTTCCAGCAGTGCCAGTAAAGCTGGATGGGCAATGTGTAATGGGGCGCCACATTGACGAGCTGGCCCTGGTCGATGAGGCCCTGCGCCAGCAGGCGCGGCACCACACTCACGCCCCAGCCCGCCAGTACGGCCCTGACCATGCCTTCCGAAGAAGGCACAAACAACTGGTTCAGGGTGACACGCTTGAGCCCGAAGGCCTTGCCCACAAACTCGACCGGCAATTCGTCCTTGCGGTTGAAAGCGATGAAAGGCACCTCGCGAAAGTTGTACTGCGTCAGTGCCGGCGCGGCCTGCCTGTCGCCGGCGCTCTCGCGATGGCCGAGCCGGCCCCGCGCAAACGCCGGCGCGGCCACCGCGATGTACTGCATCGCACCCAGCGGCTCTACCTTGCAGCCGCGCAGCGCCTGCTTGAGGGTGGTCACGCAGCCCAGCACCTGGCCTTCGCGCAGCCATTCATGGGTGAAGTTCTGGTCGTCGTGGATGATCTCCATGGGCAGGCCCTGCTGCACCAGCTCGGTCAGCGCGGGCAAGGCCCAGGTGGCGATACTGTCGGCGTTGATGGCGATGGAAATGCGCTCTTCCTCGCGCGCGCCGCCCAGCGAGCTGGGCGCCAGCTCTTTAAGGTCGCGCTCCAGGTCGGCGCGCAAAAGCCGCAGCATCTTGGTGTGTTTGAGCAACAGCTGGCCGGCCGACGTGGGCTTGAGCGGTCGGCTGCGCACGATAAGCACCGTGCCGACCTGGGCCTCGAGGGCCCGCAGGCGCTGCGACACCGCCGATTGGGTAATGGACAGGCGCTGCGCCGCGCGCTCAAAACCGCCCTCTTCCACGATGGCCGCCAGGCATTCCAGTGCATCAGGGTCAAAAGTACTCATCCCGCATCCCCTCTCTATTTCTGTTTGCTCTACCGGTTTGTGCCAGTTGTGCCGGCTGCCGGTGCCTTTTAGCTTTATTAGCTGTTCTGATGTTTTCACTGAGAGTTTAATTTTTCTATTAATTGAAAGCAACATCCTTCACACTTGAAGCCTGTAAAGGGGTTCGGATGAAAGTTGTAGTTTTAGGGGCCGGCATCATCGGCGTGAGCACCGCCTGGCATCTGCTGGAACGCGGCCATGAGGTCACGGTGGTGGACCGCCAGCCCGACGCGGCGCTGGAGACCAGCTTCGGCAACGCGGCGCAGATTTCCGTGAGCTATTGCGAACCCTGGGCCAACAAGGACGCGCCGCTGAAGGCGCTCAAATGGATGTTCCGGGACGACGCGCCGCTGCTGTTCCGCCCGCAGTTGCCTTTCGGTGAAGGCTGGCAGCAATGGCGCTGGGGCCTGCAGTTCCTGGCGCAGTGCAACGACACCGCCTTTGAACGCAATGTGCAGCAGCTGGTCGCCCTGGGCGCCTACAGCCATACCGCGCTCAAAGAAGTGGTGGCCGCCACCGGCATCGAATACAACCGGCTCGAACGCGGCATCGCGCACTACTACACGGATCAGAAGGCCTTCGACACGGCCGGCGAGGCCGCGGCCCTGATGCGCAAATACGGCGTGGCCCGCCGCGTGGTCAGCACCGCCGAGCTGCTGGCCATCGAGCCGGCCTTCAAATCCTTCGCGCACCGCATCGTGGGCGGCACCTATACCGCCAGCGACGAAAGCGGCGACGCCCGCGTCTTCACCCAGGCCCTGGCGCAGCGCTGCGCCGCCCGCGGCGCGCAGTTTCTCTACAACCACGACATTGAGCGGCTGGAAAAAGCCGGTGGCGCCATCGAATCCGTCGCCGTGCGGCCGCGCACGATACGGGGCCAGAACGAAGACCTGGTCCGGCTCAAGGCCGACGAGATCGTCGTGGCCTGCGGCTCCTACACGGCGCCCTTGCTGCGCAGCGTGGGCGTCGACCTGCCCATCTACCCCGGCAAGGGCTACAGCGCGACCTTCAAACTGCTCAAGCCTGAGCTGGCGCCCTTTGTCAGCACCATCGACGACGAAGTCAAATGCGCCATGAGCCGGCTCGGCGACCACCTGCGCGTGGCCGGCACGATTGAGGTCGGCGGCTACGACCTTTCGCTGGACACGCCGCTGGCCAAGGCCCGCTGCCGGATGCTGGCCGAACGCATCGAGGAAGTGTTGCCGGGCGTGTGCGACACCCGCCTCGAGGAGCAGGGCGGCACGCCGCATTTCTGGACCGGCCTGCGCCCCGCCACGCCCACCAACATTCCCTATATCGGCAAGACCAAGATCGGCCGCCTCTGGGTCAACGCCGGCCACGGAACGCTGGGCTGGACGCACGGCGCGGGTTCGGGCAAGGCCATGGCCGAGCTGATCAGCGGTGAAGTCCCGGCCATGGATTTCGGCTTTTACGGCCAGGACCGCGCACGCCATCGCCTGCAAACCAGGGCCGCCTGAGTTCCTTGTCTCAGGCCGCGTGCTGTGCCAGCGTGCGCTCGGCGTGTTCACGCAGCGCGACGCGCAAGTCCGCGGGCTCCTGGACGTCAAACGAAAAAGACAAACACATCAGCTGCCGGGCGAACCAGCCCAGGTGGTCAGTCTGGCTGTGCAGCAGCACGCCCTCCTCGCTGGGCTGGAACACGCCGACGCTGTCGGGCAGTTCCCTCTGCGCAGTCTCCAGATCGGTGTGCAGCAGCAGGCGCACGGTGTTGCTACGCGGCATGGTGGCCAGGCCCAGCGCCAGGTGCTGCACCGCGTCGAAGTCGGCCGGCGGCGTGAACACCACATTGAGGGCGCGCACCTCGCGCACTCGATCCAGCCGGAATGAGCGCAAGGCCCCGCGCAAATGGCACCAGCCCGCCGCATACCAGCGGCCGCGGCGAAACACGAGGCCGTAGGCGTCGAACTCGCGCTCGGTGACTTCGCCCTCCGCCGACTGGTAGGCCATGTGCACACGCTGCCAGCCGTGCGCGGCGGCGCTCAGGGCCAGCAGCGCAGTGTTATCGCCGGGCGCGTCGGCGCGGCGCAGGTCCAGCGTCACCGTTTCACCCAGCCCGCGTATGCGGTTTTTGAGGTTGTGCGGCATCACACGCTCGAGCTTGGCCTGCGCGCTCTGCGCGGCGGGCGCCGCTTCGGCCAGCCCCAGGCTGCGGGCGGCCAGCAGGCCCAAAGAGAGCGCCAGGGCTTCGTCGTCGGTGAACATCATGGGCGGCAGCTTGAAGCCGGCGATCAGGCTGTAGCAGCCGTAGCGGCCGCGCTCGGCCACGACCGGGATGCCCAGGTCTTCCAGCTTGGCGATGTAGCGCCGCAGCGTGCGGCCGTCCACCTCCAGCCGGCGCGCCAGTTCGGCGCCGCTCATGCGCCCCTGGGACTGCAGCAGTTCCAGCACGGTCAATACACGGGTGGTCGGGGAGTACATGGCGAAAAGTCTAGCCTTTAATCAGGGCTGAAATAGCCCTATTACATTTCTAAACTGGGTTTTTACACAGGTATAGCCAAGCAAGATACAGCCACTCATCACGGGGCGCCACAAGCGCTTTAAACCATGACCACGACTACCCTGCCTAAACCCCTGGACCCGACGCAACTGAGCGACGGGCGGCATGACTTCAACTTCATCGCGGGGCGTTGGCTGGTCAGCAACAAGCGGCTCAAAAAGCGCCTGGCGGGCAGCACTGAATGGGAGCGCTTTGAAGCCGTGCAGGACGGCGCGCTGCTGATGGGCGGCCTGGGCAATATGAACGACCTGATCGCCGAAGGCAATCGCAGCCTCGGTATGGCCTTGCGTTTTTTCAGCCCGCAGACCCGGCTCTGGAGCATTTACTGGGTCAGCCACAGCGACGGCCTGATGCAGCCGCCGGTGGTGGGCGCCTTTGCCGACGGCACGGGCCGCTTCGAAGGCGAGGACAGCCATGAAGGCCGACCGGTGCGGGTGCGCTTTACCTGGTCGGGCATCACGCCGGTCAGCGCCCGCTGGGAGCAGGCTTTTTCCGAAGACGGCGGGCGCCACTGGGAAACCAACTGGGTGATGCAGCTTTCCCGTCCCATCTATTCCGCGTTGCGTTAAGAGAGGCGGCCATGGACCAGTTCGCCCACCTCTGGCTGTTTTTCCTCATGGTGCTGGGCATCATCATTCTGCCCGGCATGGACATGGCTTTTGTAATGGCCAGTTCGCTGACCGGCGGGCGTCGCGCCGGCCTCTTTGCTGTCGGCGGCATCGTGGTGGGCGGTGTGTGCCATGTCGTGGCCGGCGCGCTGGGGCTGGGCATTGTGCTGAAGCTGGTGCCTGGCATGGTCAACATCATGTTGGTCGCGGGCAGTCTCTACATTGCCTGGATAGGCTGGTCGCTCACGCGCAGCACCTCGGTGTTCGGCAGCTTGCCGGCGCTAGAGGAAAGCCCGCCATGGCGCACCTTCCGCCAGGCCGCGCTGACCTGCCTGCTCAACCCAAAAGCCTATTTGTTCATGCTGGCGATTTTTCCGCAGTTCCTGCGGTTGGAATACGGCTCGCTGTGGATACAGGCGGTGGCGCTGGGCCTCATCATCGCACTGACCCAAGCCGGGGTTTATGGCTCGCTGGCGCTGGCCGCGGCCGGCGCGCGCCAATGGCTGGCCGAGCGGCCGGGCGCCAGCGTGGTGATGGCGCGAACCGTGGGCGCCGTGCTGATCGTGTGCGCGGGCTTTACGGCATGGCAGGGCTGGCGGCAGTTTTAGGCTAAGGCTGTCCGAGACCGCTGTCAGGCCAGGGCGGCCCTTTCAATTCCACGGTATTGCCTTCGGGATCACTGAGGTAGATTGACGGCCCTTCGCCTTCGGCGCCGTAACGCGACTCCACCTCGCCCGGCTCCACGCCATGGGCCGCGAGGTGGCGGCGAATCACGTCGGAATCAAAGGGCTCGACACGAAAACAGACGTGGTCGACGTTGCGGCCTTCTTTGCCCGGCGCCGCGCCGCCGGCCCGGCCCAGCGGGCCGTCCACCGGCACCAGGTCCACCAGCGAACGTCCGGCGCGCAGCTGCACCAGGCCGATGCCGTCCTGCCGCCGCTCCAGGCTGCAGCCCAGCACCTGCTGGTAAAAACGCAGCATGCCCATGAGATCCTTGACCCGCAGGACGATGTGGTCGATGTCGCGAATACGGATCATGGCGAGAGTGGCTCCAGTGAAGTTCGATGCCGGGATTCTGGCATGCGCGCCCCAACCCCGCTCGAGCACAGACCCGCGGCTGCCGCTACCATGGCCGCCATGAACGCCAAGCCCCACTTCCTTTTTCTCACCACCTCCACACGCGAAACCGGCGCCCTCGGCAACACCGAATGGCTGGCCCGCCAGGCTGCCGCGGCACTGCCGGCCGGCACAACCCAGGCCTGGCAACATTTGCCCAGCATGCAGATGCCGCTGTTTGTGGACCAGCGCCACACCACCGGCCAGTACCCTATGCCCAAAGGCGACATGAAGACCCTGCTGGATGCGACCCTGGCCGCCACCGACATCGTCTTTGTGGCGCCGGTCTACTGGTACAGCATTCCGGCGCCGCTGAAAATTTACCTGGACCACTGGAGCGCCTGGATGCGTGTGCCCGGCCTGCCTTTCAAGGAAGAGATGGCGAAAAAGACGCTGCGCCTGATCACCACCAGCGGCGACCGCGCCAAGGCCCAGCCCATGATCGATTCGATCCGCCTTTGCGCGCAGTTCATGGCCATGAACTACGGCGGCGAGTTGTGGGGCAAGGGCGGGCCGCCCGACGCAGTCAAGGCCGACACGGCGGCTGTCGCACAGGCCGCGAGCTTTTTAGGCTGAGGCTTTGTGACGCTTCGGCGCGATGGCAAGTGGCCTTTTCCTACAGGGCCAGGCTTGCCGGGCTGACAGCCTCTAACCGTCGGCCAGCGCACAGTCGGGGCATGAACTCCTCCCAACGCGGCAACCCCGACCCCGGCACGCCCGGCGACCCGCCCGCCGGCAAAGGCATGCCGGCCAAAGACCCACGTGCCCAGCGTTCACGCCCCGGCAAGCAGGACACCCTGAAAGACGGCTCCGTCGAAGCCAGCCTGGAGCTGCCGCACGAGCGCGACCAGGCGGTCGACATGACCCACGCCAAGCCCAACCCCAAGGTTGAACAAGCCGGGCAGGACTTGCGGCAGGGCTTGAAGGACACCAGCAAGGCGCCTGAGATGGACCGCGCCTATGAAAAGCTCGGGTCCTAAGCGCCCGCTTTTAGCGTTCGCACCGGCCTTCGTTCCAGCTCCTGCTGACGAATACCCGCGCCATCTGCGCATAGCTCAGCGCACCCGGCTACAAGCCGTTTTCTGTCCCAGGCCATCGCCCCGCAAGACACGGCAGGGCTCAATTTGATTGGAAATGATCAAAAATTTCGCTATGATGAATTAGTTTGTAAATTTATATTCATTCAGTTCAGCTCACCCTGGCGGCGACATTGATGGCAACATTTCCCGGCAACCCTTCGATGGCGCAGCGCATTGGGCGTCTGTTGCCGACGCTGACGCGCTCCCACCGGCAGATGGCCGACTATGTGCTGGCCCATCCCTTGCAGGCGGCCACCATGCCCATCGATGAGCTGGCCGCCACGCTGGGCGTTTCGGTGGCTACCGCCAACCGCTTCGCCCGCGCGCTGGAATTTGAGGGCTACCCGCAGTTCCGCGCCGCACTGGTGCTGGGCTTTGAAACCACGCTGGCCCCGGTCGAAAAACTGCGCAACAAGCTGGAACACTCCGCCACGGTGGCCGACGTTTTTGCATCCGCCCTGGCGCAAAGCCAGCGCAACATCGAGCTGACGCGGCAATCGCTGGACGCCCAGAGCTGTGAACAGGCGGTGGCTGCCATCCTGAAAGCGCGGCGCATCTACATTGCCGGTTTTGGCAGCAGCAGCTGGCTGGGCGGCTTGATGCAACGCTCGCTGGACCCTTATTGCGACAACGTGCAGCTTCTGGCCAGCGTGGAAAGCTCCTCCTACGGCGCGCGCGTCCTGGCGCGCCTCAAGCCCGAAGACCTGCTGATCGCCATCGCCTACCCACGCTATTTCAGCGACACGATCTTGCTGGCGCGCCGCGCGCACGACGCCGGTGTGCCGGTGCTGGCGTTGACCGACCGCGTGACCTCGCCGCTGGCGCCGCTGGCCAGCGTCGCGCTCTACGCCCATACCGAGAGCCAGTATTTCGCGAACTCCGAAGCCACCGTGCTGGCGCTGATCGAAGCGCTGTGCAGTGCGGTCGCCCACAGTGCCAAAGATTCGCTCAAGGCGGCGACGCAACTGGCCGAATCCGTACTGCCCTGGCTGCACGGCAACCACGCCAGCCGGCTGCGCGCCGATGCCGACACCGCGGCGCCCGCCCCGCGCAAAACCCGCACTCCACCCAAATCGCCAAAGGTTTCCAAGTGACACGGCCCCAGCCCCTTCCCCTTATCGCCATCCACGGCGGCGCCGGCACCATGAGCCGCAGCCACATCAGCACCGAGCAAAACGCGGCCTACCACGCAGCCCTGCAAGGCATATTGCGGCCCGCGCAGCAACTGCTGGCCGAAGGCGGCAGCGCGCTGGATGCCGTCAGCCTCGCGGTGGAGATGCTGGAGGACTGCCCGCTTTTTAACGCCGGGCATGGCGCCGTCTTCACCCACGACGAAACCCATGAACTCGACGCGGCCGTAATGGACGGCGCCACCCTGCGCGCCGGCGCGGTGGCCTGCGTGAACCACGTGCGCCGCCCCGTGCGCGCGGCGCGCGCCGTGATGGAACATAGCCCGCATGTGCTGTTGGTAGGCGCAGGCGCCGAGGCCTTCGCCAAAGAACAAGGTCTGGAACTGGTCTCGCCCGATTACTTTTCAACCGACGCCCGCCGCGAGCAGCTGCGGCGTGCGCTCGCCACCGACGCGGCCGTGCTGGACCACGACGGCGCGGCCCTGGTGTTTCGCACCCCCGCAGCCGGCGCCGCGCCGCTGGATGAAGGCAAAAAATTCGGCACCGTGGGCGCTGTTGCGCTAGATGCGCAAGGCAACCTGGCCGCCGCCACCTCCACCGGCGGCATGACCAACAAACGCGCCGGCCGGGTCGGCGACTCGCCGCTGATAGGCGCCGGCACTTATGCCGACAACCGCACGGCCGCGATTTCCTGCACCGGCTCGGGCGAAATGTTCATACGCACCGCAGCTGCCTACGACATCTGCGCCCGCATGGCCTACGCCGGCATGACGCTGGATGCGGCCGCGCGGGAAGTGGTCATGAAGGTGCTGCCCACCATTGATGGGCGAGGCGGCCTGATTGCCGTCGACGCGCAAGGCAACCTGAGCCTGCCCTTCAACACCGAAGGCATGTACCGCGGCTGGGCCCGCGTGGGCGAAGCGCCGGTGAGCGCCATCTATGCCGACGAAGCCGAAGGACGCGCCGCATGAGCGCCGAGCCCGAACTCATGGATAAAACGCAGAGCACGCGCACGGCGGGCCGCCAGCGCGTGATCGAGGTGAACGACCTCAGCGTGAGCTTTGCCGGCGAGCAGCGCACCGTGCACGCGGTGCGCAAGCTCGGCTTTCATGTGGACGCCGGGGAAACGCTCGCCATCGTGGGCGAATCCGGCTCCGGCAAATCGGTGTCCTCGCTGGCCCTCATGCGCCTGGTGGAGCAAGGCGGCGGCCGCCTGGGCAGCGGCAGCATGTGGCTGACGCGCCGCAACGGCGAGCGCATCGACCTGGCGCGCGCTTCGCAATCACAGATGCGCAGCCTGCGCGGGGCCGACCTCGCCATGGTGTTCCAGGAGCCCATGACTTCGCTGAACCCGGTGTTCACCGTGGGCGAGCAGATCGCCGAATCGATACGCCTGCATCAGGGGCTCTCGCGCCAGGCGGCGCTGGCCGAAGCGCTGCGCATGCTCGATCTGGTCCGCATTCCCGAAGCCAAGAACGTGCTGGGCCGCCATCCGCACCAGCTGTCGGGCGGCATGCGCCAGCGCGTGGTGATTGCCATGGCGCTGGCCTGCAAGCCCACGCTGCTGATCGCCGACGAACCCACCACCGCCCTTGACGTCACCATCCAGGCGCAGATCCTCGCGCTGATCCAGCAGCTGCAGAGCGAACTGGCCATGGCGGTGATCTTCATCACCCACGACATGGGTGTGGTGGCCGAGATCGCCGACCGCGTGCTCGTCATGTACCGCGGCGACAAGGTGGAAGAAGGTGACTGCGCAAGCCTCTTTGCCAGACCGCAACAGCCTTATACCCAGGCCTTGCTGGCAGCAGTGCCTCGGCTGGGCGCGATGCACGGGCAGGACCTGCCGGCGCGCTTTGCGGTGCCAGGCGCGCCGCAAGTTCAAGGGGTTGAAAGCGGCCAAGCGGCCAGCGCCGCCAACACCGTGCGCCACGACCTGCCGCCGGTTCTCAAGGTGCAGGACCTGGTCACGCGCTTCCCGCTGGCGAGCGGCCTGCTGGGCCGCGTGCGCAGGCAGGTCTATGCCGTGGAGCGGCTCAGCTTCGAACTCAAGGCCGGCGAAACCCTGTCGCTGGTGGGCGAATCGGGTTGCGGCAAATCCACCACGGGCCGCTCGCTGGCACGGCTGCTGGAGTTCAACAGCGGGCAGGTCGAGGTCGCCGGGCGCGACATTTCGTCGCTCAAGGGTCGGGCCCTGCAGGCGCTGCGCCGCGATATCCAGTTCGTGTTCCAGGATCCTTTCGCTTCGCTCGACCCGCGGCTGACGGTTGGCTATTCGGTCATGGAGCCCATACTGCTGCACAAGCTCGCCACGCCCAAGGAGGCCGAGGAACGCGTGCGCTGGCTTCTGGGCAAGGTGGGCTTGCCGGCCGAGGCGGCCCACCGCTACCCGCACGAATTTTCCGGAGGCCAGCGCCAGCGCGTGGCGATTGCGCGGGCGCTGGCGCTCAACCCCAAGGTGGTGATCGCCGACGAAGCGGTGTCGGCGCTGGACGTGTCCATCCGCGCGCAGATCATCAACCTGATGCTGGACCTGCAGCAGGAATTCGGCGTCGCCTTCCTGTTCATCTCGCACGACATGGCGGTGGTGGAGCGCATCAGCCACCGCGTGGCCGTGATGTACCTGGGCCAGATCGTGGAAATCGGCCCGCGCCGGGCGGTGTTCGAGAACCCGCAGCACGCCTACACCCGGCGCCTGCTGGCGGCCGTGCCGGTGGCCGACCCGGCGCGCCGTAGCGCCGTGCGTGAACTCATGGCCGACGAGATTCCCAGCCCGATACGCGCCGTGGGCGACGCGCCGCAGGTGGCGCCGCTGCACGAGGTGGCGCCGGGCCATTTTGTGGCGCGGCATTCGGTGGGAGGCCCCTATTGACCACACCTGTTGACCCTGGCTCTTGCACGCCGACCTGACCCCTTTCGTCTTGTCTTCTCGTCCTCTCGGCTTTTCGACTTTCCTTTTTTTTGTTTTGTTTTTTTTGTTTTGTTTTTGTTTTTGCTTAGCCCCGTTTTCCTTCAAGGAGTTTTCTCATGAACAAGCGTCTTTCCACCCTCGCCGCCGCAATCGCCGGCCTGATCGGCCTGGCAGGCCTTGCCGCGCCGGCCCATGCCGCCAAGGACGTGGTCGTGGCCGTGCAGTCCAACTTCACGAGCACCGATCCCTACGACGCCAACGACACACTGTCCCAGGCCGTGGCCAAATCCTTCTACCAGGGCCTCTACGGTTTCGACAAGGACCTGAAGATGGTGCCGGTATTGGCCGACAGCCACACCGTGAGCAAGGACGGCCTGGTCTACACCTTCAAGCTCAAGTCCGGCATCAAGTTCCATGACGGCACGCCTTTCAACGCCGAGGCGGTGAAGGTCAATTTCGACCGTGTCACCAACCCCGACAACAAGCTCAAGCGCTATAACCTCTACAAGAACATCGCCAAGACCGAAGTGGTGGACGCCACCACCGTGCGCGTGACGCTCAAGGAACCCTTCTCGCCTTTCATCAACACTCTGGCCCATCCCTCGGGCGTGATGATTTCGCCGACGGCGCTGGCCAAATACGGCAGCAAGGGCATCGCGCAGAACCCCGTGGGCACCGGCCCCTTCAAGTTTGTCGAGTGGAAGGCAACGGACTACCTCAAGGTCGCCAAGTGGGAAGGCTACTGGAAGAAGGGCTATCCCAAGGTGGACAGCATCACCTGGCGCCCCGTGGTGGACAACAACACGCGCGCGGCCATGATGCAGACCAATGAGGCCCACTTCGCCTTCCCGATGCCGCCCGAGACGCTGGAAAGCCTCTCGAAAAAGCCCAGCCTGGAGGTGACGAACGCGCCCTCCATCATCCATCGCTACCTCTCGATGAACACGCTGCAAAAACCTTTCGACAACCCGAAGGTGCGTGAGGCCATCAACTATGCGATCAACAAGGACGCACTGGTCAAAGTGGCGTTCTCCGGCTATGCCGTTCCCGCCGAAGGCGTGGTGCCCCACGGTGTGGAATACGCCGCCAAGCTGGGCCCCTGGCCCTACAACCCCGCCAAGGCGCGCGAGCTGCTGAAGGAAGCCGGCTACCCCAACGGTTTCGAAAGCACCTTGTGGTCGGCCTACAACTACACGACGGCGCAAAAAGTGATCCAGTTCGTGCAGCAGCAACTGGCCCAGGTCGGCGTCAAGGTGCAGGTGCAGGCACTGGAAGCCGGCCAGCGCGTGGAGCGCGTGGAAAGCGCGCAGGACGCCGCAACGGCGCCGGTGCGCATGTACTACGTGGGCTGGTCGTCCTCCACCGGCGAAGCCGACTGGGCGCTGCGCCCGCTGCTGGCCTCCGAGTCCATGCCGCCCAAGATGTTCAACACCGCCTACTACAAGAACGCTGAGGTGGACGCCGACATCGCCAAGGCGCTGGTCACCACCAACGCCGCCGAGAAGGCCAGGCTGTACACCGACGCCCAGCAGCGCATCTGGAAAGACGCACCCTGGGCCTTCCTGGTCACCGAGCGCCTGCTGTCGGCGCGCGCGCGCAACCTGGCTGGCTTTTACGTGATCCCGGACGGCAGCTTCAACTTCGACGAAGTGGAACTGAAGTAATCCCGTCCGCGACAACCTTTTTGACCCCTCTGAAGAAACCGGCACTCGCATGACTTTCTACCTTCTCAAGCGCCTGTTGGGCCTGCTGCCGACGCTGCTGATCGTGGCCGTGCTGGTGTTCCTGTTCGTGCACCTGCTGCCCGGCGACCCGGCGCGCCTGGCCGCCGGGCCCGATGCCGGCCCGGAAACCGTGGAGCTAGTGCGCCGCGACCTGGGGCTGGACCTGCCGATACCGCAGCAGTTCGTGCGCTTTTTCAGCCACGCGCTGCAGGGCGATTTCGGCCTGTCCATCCGCACCAAGCGGCCCGTGGCCACGGAGATCGGTGAGCGTTTCGCGCCCACCTTCTGGCTCACGATCGCGGCCATGGGGTGGTCGGTGTTGCTGGGGTTGGTGCTGGGCATGGTCTCCGCCGTGTGGCGCAACCGCTGGCCCGACCGGCTGGGCATGTCGCTGGCGGTCTCGGGTATTTCCTTTCCTTCGTTCGCGCTGGGCATGCTGCTCATGCAGTTCTTCTCGGTTCAGCTGGGCTGGCTGCCTACCGTGGGGGCCGATTCATGGCGACACTACATCCTGCCCTCGCTCACGCTGGGCGCGGGTGTGGCGGCCGTGATGGCGCGCTTCACGCGCAGCTCCTTCATCGACATCCTCAAGGAAGACTACGTGCGCACCGCGCGCGCCAAGGGCCTCACCGAAACCGTGGTGGTGGTCAAGCACGCGCTGCGCAACGCGCTGATCCCGGTGGTCACCATGATGGGCCTGCAGTTCGGCTTCCTGCTGGGCGGCTCCATCGTTGTCGAAGTGGTCTTCAACTGGCCCGGCATGGGCCGGCTGCTGGTCGACGCGGTGGAGATGCGGGACTATCCCGTGATCCAGGCGCTGGTCCTGCTGTTCTCGCTCGAATTCATCCTGATCAACCTGGTGGTGGACCTGCTCTACGCCATCATCAACCCGACCATCCGCTTCAAGTGAACACCACCGAACCTCCTCTCGCCGAAACCGCCGCACCCCCGGCCGCCCTCGCCGTGCGCACGCCGGCGGCCGAGTTCTGGCGCAAATTCAAGAAGCAGCGCGTGGCCCTGGTGGCCGGCGGCTTTGTGCTGCTGCTGGTGCTGGTGGCGGTGTTCGCGCCCTGGCTCGCCCCTTTTGACGCGGAGAATTTTTTCGACTACGACGCACTGAACGCGCCGCCCTCGGCCAAACACTGGTTCGGCGTGGACGCGCTGGGCCGCGACATCTTCAGCCGCATCCTGCTGGGCGCTCGCATCTCGCTGGCCGCCGGCCTGGTCTCGGTGGCCGTGGGCGCCGTGATCGGCACGCTGCTGGGCTTGCTGGCGGGCTATTACGAAGGCTGGTGGGACCGCATCGTCATGCGCATGTCCGACGTACTTTTCGCCTTTCCCGGCATTTTGCTGGCCATCGGCATCGTCGCCATCCTGGGCAACGGCATGGTCAACGTGATCATGGCCGTGGCCGTGTTCAGCGTGCCGGCCTTTGCGCGCCTGGTGCGCGGCAATGTGCTGTCGCTCAAGCACCAGACCTACATCGAAGCGGTGCGCTCCATAGGCGCGCCCGACTCGGTCATCATGCTGCGCCACCTGCTGCCCGGCACCGTGTCGTCGGTGGTGGTGTACCTCACCATGCGCATAGGCACCTCCATCATCACGGCGGCCAGCCTCTCTTTCCTGGGCCTGGGCGCGCAGCCGCCCACGCCGGAATGGGGCGCCATGCTCAACGAGGCGCGCGCCGACATGCTCAATGCGCCGCACATCGCGCTGTTCCCCAGCCTGGCCATCTTCCTGACCGTGCTGGCTTTCAACCTGCTGGGCGACGGCCTGCGCGATGCGCTGGACCCAAAAATTGACCGCCAGTAGCCGGAGCAAGGCTTGGTAACGCCGCGCCATCTGTTGCCCCACGTCGGCAGCCTGCCCCATGGGCAGCGCAATGCCATCACCGACGTGTCCGGCGTGACCGTCGGCCATTGCACGCTGGACGCGAACGAGGTGCAAACCGGCGTAACGGTGGTGCGTCCTCACCCCGGCGATTTGTTCCGCGACCGGGTCCCGGCCGCAGCCGTCGTGCTCAACGGGTTCGGCAAAAGCGTGGGCTTGCTGCAAATCGAGGAACTCGGCGTGCTGGAAACGCCGATTGCGCTGACCAACACCTTTTCGGTCCCCGCCGTGGCCACGGCGCAGATCCAGCAGTGCACGGCCGCGAATCCCGAAACGGGGCGCGGCCTGCCTACAGTGAACCCGCTGGTGTTTGAATGCAACGACGGCTATCTCAACGACATCCAGCGCATGGCCGTCACCGGGCAGCACTACCTGCAGGCCTGCGAACAGGCTGGGGCGGAGCTTGAGGAAGGCTCGGTAGGCGCGGGCCGCGGCATGTCGAGCTTCGGACTCAAGGGCGGCGTGGGCACGGCCTCACGCCGCGTGGCAACCGCCGGAGGCGGTGAAAACACCATTGGCGCGCTGGTGCTGGCCAACTACGGCCGGCTTTCGCAATTGACCCTGGCCGGCCAGGCCCTGGGCGCCCGGCTCACCGCGCGCTGCGGCAGCTCGCCGGCACAGGCGCATCAGATGGAAGAGCCCGAGAAGGGCTCCATCATCCTGCTCATCGCCACCGACGCGCCGCTGGACGCCCGCCAGCTGCGCCGGCTGGCATTGCGCGCCGGCGCCGGGCTGGCTCGCACCGGCTCGGTGTTCGGCCACGGCAGCGGCGACATCGCGCTGGCGTTTTCCACCGCCTACACCGTGCCGCAGCAAGCCACCAGGCCCATGCCGGCCGTGGTCATGCTGCACGACGGTTTGATAGACCCGCTGTTCCAGGCGGTGGCCGACAGCACCGAGCAGGCCATCATTCATGCACTGTGGCAGGCCCGCGCCGTCACCGGCCGCAACGGCCACCACCGCAACGCGCTGGCCGAGCTGCTGCCAGGCTGGCCTGCATCCCTGTCTTCGTCCCCATCCTCATCTCCATTTCCACCTTCATTGGATTGCCCATGAAAGTCCTGATCTCCACCGACATCGAAGGCATTGCCGGCGTTTTCCATCATGAACAGGTGCGCGCCGGCAATCCCGAGTACGAACGCGCCCGCCTGCTGATGACGCACGAGGCCAACGCCGCCATTGCAGGCGCCTTCGATGCAGGCGTCACCGAGGTGCTGGTCAACGATTCACACGGGAGCTTTCGCAACATGCCGCCGGAGCTGCTGGATGCGCGCGCCCAGGCCGTCATGGGCAAGCCGCGCTACCTGAGCATGATGGCCGGCGTCGACGACGGTGTGGATGCCGTCTGCATGATCGGCTACCACTCACGCGCCCAGGGCCGCGGCATCCTGGCCCACACCATCAACAGCTTTGCCTTCGCGCGCGTGTACTTCAACGGCCTGGAGCTGGGCGAAGCCGGCATCTACGGCGCGCTGGCCGGCGAGTACGGCGTGCCGGTGGTGATGGCCAGCGGCGACGATGTTTTTATTGAGGAACACCGGCCGCTGTTTCCGCATGCGACCTTTGTGCAAACCAAGCGGGCAACCGGCCAGACCAGCGGCATCAGCCTGTCGCCGGCCCAGTCCTGCGCCGCCATCCGCGCCGGCGTGGCCGCCGGGCTGGCGCAGCACGCTTCAGCCCGGCCTTATGTGCTGGCAGGCCCCATCGCGGTACGCATCCAGACCCAGTCGCCGGCGCTGGCTGACCTGTTCTGCCAATGGCCGGCCCTGCGGCGGCTGGAGGGGGACGAGGTTGGCTTTGAGGCGCCTTCAGTGGAGGCCGCGGTGCGCATGGTCAACAGCCTGTCGGCCATGTCCACCATGCTGCGCTGAAAACTTTCGGAGGCTAGGGAACGCGGGGCGAGTGTTCCGCCGTCTGCCCTATTCCCCGCTCACTCATCCAGCGCAGCAAGTCCAGCCACATCTGGCGCATCTCGGCATCGAGCGGTGTGCGTGTGGAGTTGGGCAGCTCGATGGTCACCACCGGCACACCCTTGTGGATGCCGCCGTAGTTGCCCAGCGAGCCCGGGAAAATGCCGACCTGGTCCAGGTAAAGCCGGCCCAGGCGCGAAGGCGGAACCGAAGGCCCGTCAAAGTCGAGCACGCCATAGGGTGCATGGATGCTCACGATAAGCTGGGGCTTGAAGCTTTGCATCTGCTCATGCAGAAAGCGCGACTCGGGTTCGGACAGCGGCTTGGGGCCGGGCCAGCGGCGCGGGTCCTTGCCGGTGCGTTTTTCCCAATAGACCTTGGCGTCGCGGTCCCAGTTGGGTGTGGGGAAGTTGCGGTTCAAATCCACGCCGTGCGCATTGACGCGGCGCGGCGGGCTGGACAGCACGCCGTCGGGATTGAGCACAGGCACAAAACGCCAGTGCACCACCTGGGGCGCATCCTGCGGCGGCTGCATGGCCAGCTTGATCCAGTGCAGGGCCACCGCGCCCGAAGACAACTCGTCGCCGTGGATGGCGCCCACCACCAGCACGCGCAGGCTGGCGTTGTCGGGCTTGATGTCGCGCACCCAAAGCGTCTGCCCGTTGACCGAGCGCACGCCCGTGGGCTGCAGCTGCGCCGCATCGCAAAGTTCGCGCTTGACGTTCGGCAACCTGGCCGCGTAATCGGCGCAGGGCGAATCTGCCCGGGCCCCAGTAGCTATGAAATAAGTAGCAAGCAGGCAAAAGGCGAAGCGGTGGAACGGCATGCCCGCGAGTTTAACCGGGGGCGTCCATTGCCGCGTCTGCGGCCGCGATGGTGCGGATACCTAAACCCTGGCGCAAGTAGGCCGGCGCCGCATCAGTTAAATTAGCTGTCTATGCCGACGCCCGCCACCCCTCGCCAAGCGAGCAGCCCCAGTTTTTCACAGCGAGAGTTTCGGGCATCGCTGGCGATGTTCGCTACCGGGGTCACCATCGTCACCGCGCGCACGCCGGCCGGCGTGCTGGTGGGCCTCACCGCCAACTCCTTCAATTCAGTGTCGCTGCAGCCGCCGCTGGTGCTCTGGAGCCTGGCCCAGGCCGCAGGCTCCATGGCCGCGCTCAGCACCGGTTCGCACTACGCGATCAACATCCTCGCGGCCGACCAGAAAGAATTGGCGGAGCGCTTCGCCAGCGGGCGCGCGGACCGATGGGACGGCGTGGCCTACACCGAGGGCCTTAGCGGCGCGCCGCTGCTGGACGGCGCGGCCGCGCACTTCGAATGTTTTAACCGCAGCCGCTATGAAGAAGGCGACCACGTGATCTTCGTGGGCGAAGTCGAGCGCTGCGGCCACCGCGCGGGCGCCTCGCCGCTGCTGTTCCACGGCGGCAGGTTTTATACCGAGCATCCGCTGTAAATCTCGGGAAGGCGCCGGCAGCTGCCGGCGCTTTTCAGGCTCCGTCAGTTCTTCCCAGGTCCTTCACCGATGACACGCAAGACGCATCTCGACACCCTCGCCATGTCCCTGCTGTTGGGCTGCTGCCTGTTCTGGGGGCTGCAGCAGGTGCTGATCAAGGCCACGATCAGCGAAATCCCGCCCATGTTCCAGGCCTCGCTGCGCCTGGTGGGCGCCACGGCCCTGCTGTGGTTGTGGTGCTTGTGGCGCAAGATCCCCCTGTTCAGCCGCGATGGTTCACTGAAAGCCGGTCTGCTGGCCGGCGCCCTGTTCGGCGCCGAGTTCGCCTGCATCTACGTGGGCCTGCAGTACACCAGCGCGTCGCGCCTCACGGTGTTTTTGTACACCTCGCCCTTCTGGGTCGCGGCGCTGGTGCCGCTGTGGGTCAAATCCGAAAGGCTGCGCGGCCTGCAGTGGCTGGGGCTGCTGTGCGCCTTTGCCGCCGTGGTGTTCGCGCTGCGCGAAGGCTTCACCGGCGAGCACACCTCAACGGCGCGCGGCGACCTGCTGGCGCTGGCTGCCGGCATGCTGTGGGGCCTGACCACGGTGGTGATACGCGCCACCCGGCTGGTCAGCATTTCGCCCGAGAAGCTGCTGTTCTACCAGCTGGCCGTCAGCGCCGCCGTGTTCCCCTTGCTGTCGCTGTACCTGGGTGAGCAATGGTCGTGGCGCTTCAGCCCCTTTGCCATCACCTCGCTGCTGCTGCAGACGGTGATAGGCGCCTTCGCCAGCTACCTGGCCTGGATGTGGATGCTGGGGCGCTACCCGGCCACCAAGATTTCGGTGTTTGTGTTTTTCACGCCGCTGTTCGCCCTGCTGTTCGGCGCGCTGTGGCTGAAGGAAAGCGTGACCACCGGCCTGCTGGTGGCGCTGGCCACCGTGGCGGTGGGCATTGTGCTGGTCAACCGCAAGCCTGCTGGCGCATAATTTTTCAGCATGACACCCCACCCACGCATCCCCGGCCATCGCTTTCTGCATTCACCGGGCCCCACGCGGGTGCCCGACGAGGTCATGGACGCGATGCGGCGCCAGCCCATGGATCTGGCCGACCCGCGCCTGGACCGTGTCATCCAGGCCTGTGAAACCGGGCTCAAGGCGCTGCTGCAAACCGCGTCGGCCGACGTCTTCATGTATGCCTGCAACGGCCACGGCGCCTGGGAGGCGGTGATCGCCAACCTGCTCGCGCCGGGGCAGCAAGTATTGATTGCCGGCACCGGGCATTTCTCCGAATCCTGGGCGGTGCAGGCCGAGGCCATGGGCGCCAAGGTCGTGCGCACGCCCTGGCGCGAAGGCTATCCGATCGACATGCAGGCGCTTGAAGCCGCCTTGCGCGCCGACAGCTCGCATGCCATCGTGGCCGTGTTTGTGGTGCACACCGACACCGCCAGCGGCATGACCAGCGATCTCGCCAAAGTCCGGCAGGCGCTGGACACCACGGGCCACCCCGCGCTGCTGGTGGTGGATGTGGTGGCTTCGCTGGGCGCCGCGCCCTTTGCCATGGACACGCTGGGCGCCAACGTCGTGCTGGGCGCATCGCAAAAAGGCCTGATGGTGCCGCCCGGCCTGGCCTTTGTGGCCGCGGACGCCGCTGCGATGAAGGTAGCGGCGGCCAACCCGACACCGCGGTTTTACTGGGACTGGGCGCGGCGGCAAAGCCCGCTCAGTTACCGCAAGTTCTGCGGCACGCCGCCGCAAAGCCTGCTCTTCGGACTGGAGGCCGCGCTGGCGCTGATCTTTCATGAAGGTGTTGAACAGGTCATCGCCCGCCACCGCCTCATCGCCAACGCCGTGCATGCCGCCGTCGAGGGCTGGAGCGAAGGCGGGGCGCTGGGGCTGTTTGTGCGCGAGCCTGCTGCGCGCTCGGTCTCCGTCACCACGGTGTCGGTCGCTGCCGGCATTGACCCCGAGGCCTTGCGCTCGCTGGCGCGCGAGCAATTTCAGGTGGCGATTGCGGGCGGCTTGGGCCCGCTGGCGGGCCGCACTTTCCGCATCGGCCACCTGGGTGACATGAACCCGGCCATGATCCTCGGTTGCCTGGCCGGCGTGGAGGCAGCCATGCGCGTGCAGGGCATTCCCATTGGCAGTGGCGGCGTGCAGCATGCCGTCGCGGCACTGGCGGGCAAGCGCTGAACGTCATCCGCGTCATCTGTGTGGTGGGTCAGGTTCATCCGCAGATTACGCAGATTTACGCAGATTAAAGATGGGCGGCGCAACAACGCTCGGGGCGTTTTGAGCAACTCTACTGCGATGCGGTGATCCCGCCGTCGAGATAAAGTACCTGCCCCGTCACGAACCGCGACGCGGGCGCCGCGAAAAAAACCGCGGCGCCGGCCACGTCCTGCGGGTCGGCCACACGGCCCAGGGGAATGCGCTCCAGCACCTGCTGGCGGGTCTCGGGGTTTTCCAGCCAGTGGCGCGCCATCTCGGTCTGCACCACCGTGGGCGCGATGCCGTTGACGGTGATGCCGTACGGCGCGAGCTCGCTCGCATGCTGGCGTATCAGCATGACCAGGCCGCCCTTGCTGCTGCTGTAGGCCGAATAACCTCGGCCGCGCAAACCGAGTTGCGCGCGCACCGAGAGCAGGTGCACCTGTGCGCCGCCCCTGCCGCCTGCGATCTGCTGCTTCGCAGCGGCCTGCGCCAGAAACATCGCGGCCTTGAGGTTGACCTGCAGCACTTCGTCAAACGCCTCTTCGGTTACCTCCAGCAAAGCCTGCTCGCGCTGCATGCCGACACAGTTCACCAAAATGTCGAGCCCGCCCCACTGCCGCGCCACCGCATCGACCGAGGCCTGCATCTGTGGCACCGAATGCGCATCCATGGCCAGGCCCATGGCCTCGTGCCCCGCCGCACGCAATGCCGCGGCCACGGCCAGCGCCTTGGCTTCGTCGCGGCCCGACACCGCCACGCACGCCCCGGCCATCGCCAGGCCCCAGGCAACCGCCTCGCCAATGCCGCCGTAGCCGCCGGGCACATAAGCGGTTTTGCCGCGCAGGTCGAACAAGCCTGTCAGCGCGGTGCTGAAATCAATCCGGGGTGTGATGCTCATGGATGCAAAATTATGGGCGCAAAGCGGGACGTTGGCGAAAGGGCTTTCCCTCGGTTCAACTGTCCGTTAGTCCATCAGCAAGCCGCCGTTCAGGTCGATGATCTCGCCGGTGATGAAACCCGACAGCGGCGATGCCAGAAAGCGCACCACGTGCGCGAACTCCTCGGGCTCGCAAAAGCGCCCGACCGGGATGTCCTTGAGCAGCTTCTGCCGCTGCTCTTCGTTGAGCTGTTCGGTAATCATGGGCGTCTTGACATAGGCCGGCGCGACGGCGTTGGCGGTCACGCCAAAGGGCGCGAGCTCGCGCGCCAGCGAGAAGGTCAGCGAACTCATCGCACCCTTGGACACCGAATACGCCGTGCCCGCCGTCAGCCCGCCGGTCTTGGCCGCCAGCGAACTGGTGTTGATGATGCGGCCGAAGCGCCGCGCCTTCATGGCCGGCACCACCTGCTGCGCGAGGTAAAACGCGCCGTCCAGGTTGGCGCCCAGCACGCGCCGCCATTCACCGGCTTCGGTGGCCTCGACCTTGTTGTTGGAAAGAATGCCGGCATTGTTGACCAGGATGTCGACAGGCCCGAAGGCCTTGACGATGAGCGCGTGGCCGTCGCTCACCGCCATCGGGTCGCTGATGTCAAAGGAAAACGGCAGGGCGCCCGGGCCCAGCTCATCGGCCAGTGCGCGGTTGCGCTCGCGGCTCACATCGACCATCGCGACCTTGCAGCCATCGTCGAGCAGGGCCTTGACGACGGCCAGGCCCATGGTGCCGGCAGCGCCTGTGACCAGCGCGACCTTGTCTTGAAGCGGTTTCATTCAAATAACTTTCTGCGATAAACAACGGAGAGAGCGTCAAACATCAAGGATGCTTTTTTTGCCAAAGAGGCCTCTTGAGCGAAATGTCACAACGGCGATAAACAGCAGGTACATGGACATCAAGGACCATTCCGACGCATAGGATCCCGTCAGCCCAACCACCATGCCGACCATCAGCCCGGCGATCACCGCGCCCCACAAGGAGCCCACACCGCCCAACACAATGATCAGGAAGGCCGGCACCACCGCATCGACACCCACATGGGGGCGTATGCCCCAGATGGGCGCCATCACCACGCCCGCGATCGCCGCCAGCGCCACGCCCAGCCCGAACACAAAGAGGCGCAGGCGCGAGAGGTTGATGCCCAGCGCACGCACCATTTCGCTGTCGTGCGCACCGGCCTTGATGATGGCGCCGTAGGGTGTCTTTTGCAAAAACACCCAGAGCAGCACGATCATGAGGATGGCAAAGCCACTGGCAAAAAAGCGGTACTTCGAATACACCAGGTCGCCCATCAGGAAAGCGCCGGAGATCACTTCGGGCAGCATCAACTGCTTTTCAGACGAGCCCCAGATCACGCGAATACCCTCTTCAATCACCAATGCCGCACCGAAGGTCAGCAAGAGGCCGTAGAGCGGGTCGCGGCCGTAGGTGCGCCGCATGCACAGCTCCAGCAACATGCCGAAGATGCCGACAAAAATCGGCGCGAAGATCAAGGCCACGCCGTAACGTGTCCCCAGCGGCAGGCTCATGTACCAGGCCTGCAGATTGGGGAACATGCCCAGCTGCGGCGCAATCAAAAACAGCGCGAAGTACATGCCCAGCGCAAACAGCGAGCCATGCGCGAGGTTGATGGTCTCCATCACCCCCACGATCAGCATGAAGCCCAGCGCGATGAGCGCAAACAGCAGGCCCAGCGAGACGCCGTTGACGAGATGTGGAATAAGCTGAAACAGGAAATCCATGTCGGTCTTTAAAAGTTGGAGGCGGGTCGGTCAGGGCTCGTAGCTCGGCGTGGCGGCATAGGACTCGAGCTTGCATTGCTGCACGCTGTCCTTGTCTTCCACCTCGTCGGGTCTCAAACGACCGAGGATGCGGAAGATGTCGTCCGGCTGCTTGGGGTAGGAGTTGTAGGACGCCATGTAGATGTTCTGCTGCAGCTGGTGCGTCAGCGGGTTCATGTAGGCGTCTTCATGCTGCATGCGCTGCACCGCCGGGATGCGCAGGTTCTCGAGTTCGCGGATGACCTTGAGGTTGTTGGTACTGCCGGCCCGCTCTATCGCGCGAAACAGCTCATGTGTGGCCATGTAGCCGTTGTAAAACACATTGCCAGGCACCTTGATGCGGTAGTCCGCGTTGGCCTTTCGGTAACGCGCGACAAACTCCGCCACGCCGGGCAATCCCAGGCCCCAGTACCAGGTGGTGCCGAAGATGCCGAACATGGCCTCGCGGCCCAGGCCGTACACATCGGGCCAGTCGGCCTGGTTGTTGATCCAGCCGAAGCTGCGGTCCAGGCCGGCGCTGCGCACCTGGTCGCGCAGGTACTTGAGGTCTTCGCCGCCCACGGCCGTGGCGATGACACCGGGCTTGAGCTTCTGGATTTTTTGCAGCTGGGCTGAAAAATCCCGCGTGTTCTGCGGCACCAGCAGCTCTTCCACAATCTTGCCGCCGTTGCTTTCGACAATGCCGCGAATGCCTTTGGCCGTGTTGTGGCCCCACAGGTAGTCGCTGGTCAGCAGCAGCCAGTTGCGGCCGAAGCCGGTCATAGCGCCCTTGACCATCGAGGTCGAGAAATTGGTGCCGTTGCCGTCCCAGACAAATTTGGTGCGGTGGCAGTCCTTGCCGGCTTCGGTGGGCGAGCTGGAATTGGTGTTGAAGTAAATGCAGCCGGCTTTTTGCGCGACCTGCGAAATCGCATTGGCCGCGCCCGAATGCACGCCGCCCAGCATGAAGGCGACCTCACCTTCGCCCAGCATGCGCTGCGCCACGGCCGAAGCTTTCGCCGCGTCACCGCCGGTGTCGGCATGCGCGGTTTCCAGCCGGCGGCCCAGCACGCCGCCGCGCTCGTTGACTTCCTGGATCGCCATGGCGATGCCGCGCCGCTCGTCCTGGCCGCTGGCCGCGTACTGGCCGGTGTCGTCGGTGGTCAGGCCTATCAGCAAAGGCTTCTTGCTTTTGGCCTGGGCCCAGGCGCGGTGCACATTCCAGGGGCCGAAAAAACCCATGGCGGCCGCACCCGCCCCGCGTATCAGTTGCCGCCGCCCGCGGCTGGGCCGCGCGCCGGCGGCTGTGCAATCGGAGTCCATGAAAGGCGTGCCGGTTTCAGACTTCGTAGCTGGGCGTCGCGTCGTAGCTCTCGAGCTTGCAGGCGCCGGGCGCATCCTTGTCCATCACGTCCTTCGGGTCTGCCTGCGTGAGGATCTTGAAGATGTCGTCCTTCTCGGCGGGCTGGTCGTTGTAGCTTGCCATGTAAATGGTCTGCTGGCACTGGTGGGTGACCGGGTCCATCCACGCGTCGTAGTGCTGCAGGCGGTCGGCCGCGCTCATCTTGCGGCCTTCGAGTTTTTTGATGACCGCGATGTTGTTGGTGGTGCCGGCTTCCTCAATGCAGCGCAACAATTCGCGCGTGGCCATGTAGCCGTTGTGGTACACATTGCCCGGCACGCGGATCGCCATGCCCGGGTACTGCTTCTGGTAGGCCGCGACGAACTCTTTCACACCGGGCAGGTTCAGGCGCCAGTACCAGGTGGTGCCGAAGACACCGAAGATGGCCTCGGGGCCCAGGCCGTAGACGTCGGGCCAGTCCTGCTGGTTGTTGATCCAGGCCATGGTCTGGTTCATCTTGAGCTGCACCACCTGCTGGCGCAGCGCCTTGATATCGTCGCCGCCTACGGCCGTGGCCACCACGTTGGGCTTGAGCTGCTGCAGCTTGAGCAGGTAGGACGAGAAGTCGCGGGTATTCTGCGGCACCAGCAGTTCTTCCACGATCTTTCCGCCATTGGCTTCGACGATGGCACGCGTCGCCTTGGAGGTGGTGTGGCCCCACACATAGTCATTCGTCAGCAGCACCCAGTTTTTGCCGCTGGCCTTGATGGCGTTCTTGACGATGGCATTGGAGAAATTGGTGCCGTTGCCGTCCCAGACGAATTTGGTTCGGTGGCAGTCCTTGCCGGCCTCGGTCGGGCTGCTGGAGTTGGTGTTGAAAAACACCGTGCCGTATTTCTGCGCCACTTGCGAGATGGCGTTGGACACACCCGAATGCACCGCACCGATCAGGAAGGCCGCTTCGTTGCGCGTGATCATGCGCTCGGCCACGCGTGAGCCCGTGGCCGGCGTGGTTTCGGTATCGATGTGGATGGCTTCAATGCGCCGGCCCAGTACACCGCCCTTGTCGTTGAACTCCTTGATGGCCATCATGGCGCCCAGGCGTTCCATGCCGCCGGAAGCGGCGTACAGGCCCGAGGCGTCCATGGTGAGGCCGATGGTCAGCGGTTTTTTCTGGCCGGTCTGCGCCCAGGCGTGGTTGTGCTTCCAGGGGCCCATAAAAGGCGCCGCACCGTACAGGCCCGCGCCCACCAGCGCAAGGCTGGAATGCTTGAGCAGCGCGCGGCGCGAGGTGGCCGTGGCGTCGGGTTTCGATTCAGGGCTTGTATCTTTTTTGTGGATGTCGCTCATGGTTTGTCTCCTGCGTGTTTGTTAACAGTGAATGGCTCGACTAACTCGGGTTCAAACGGGTCGGCTTAACGGGGAACGATCTTGACGTCGTTGATTTTTTCCTGCGCTTCAAAAAGGGAGGCGATCAGCTTGTCGCCGAAGCCGGCGTTGCTGGCCTGGATCAGGCTCTGGTGCGTGGCCTCGCCCATAAAGCTGCTGACGGGCAGCATCTCGGCCAGGTGGGTGTAGTAGCGCAGGTCTTTCTGCGCATTGGCGATGCCGAACTTGAAGCCGGTGACGTCGCCTTCCTTGAGTGTCTTGGTCGCCATCATCTGGAAGATGCCGCAGTTCACACCGCCGGCCGAGATCACGTCGTACAGGCGGTTCAGGTCCAGCCCGCTTTTGGCCGCGACCGCGAAAGCCTCGGCGATCGAGGCGGCGAAGCTCATCGCCATCATGTTGTTGACCAGCTTGAGCACGTGGCCGTGACCGGGCGGGCCGACGTGGAAAATGTTTTCGCAAAAGGCCTTGAGCACCGGCTCCAGCGTCTTGAAGTCCGCGGGCTCGGCGCCCACCATGGTGTTGAGCCGGCCTTCCTCGGCTTCCTTGGGCGTGCGTGCCAGCGGCGCGTCCACCAGCTTGATGCCCTTGGCTGCCAGGTCATTGCGGATGCGGGTGCTGGAGGCCGGCTCGGCCGTGGAGGTGTCGACCACGATCAGGCCCTCGCGGCCGCTGCCCAGCAAGCCGTCTTTGCCATAGACGATGTCTTCGACCTGAGGCGAGCCCGTGACGCAGATGAACACGATGTCGCTGGCCTGCGCGCACCCGGCGTTGGTCATGGCCTCCTTCGCGCCGGCCGCGATGAGGTCGGCCAGGTTGTCGCGGTTGCGGTTGACCTTGAAAGTCAGGGGAAAGCCTTTGGCCAGCAGGTTCTTGGCCATGCCGTGGCCCATCATGCCGATGCCGATAAATCCGATCCTGGGTGTCATCTCTTGTCTCCGTTGTGTTTCTTGTTTGCTTGTTTGTTTCTTGCTGCTTGTTGCGGCTCAGTTCACGGCTTCGGCAGCGTTGGTTGCAGCGCCAATTGCAGCGCCGGCGCGGTGGCCCGTCCTGGCCTGGTCCCACAGCGCGATCAGCCGCGCATAACGCTCGGCAATGTCCTTGACGACCGCCGCATCGTCCATGGCGCCCGAGAACCAGCCGGCCGCGGCCTCCGCAAAAATCGAGCGCCCCACGGCGAAACCGCGGCAGACGGCATGCGGCGCCGCGATGCGAAAGCTCTGGTCGAGCTTTTCTTCGCTGGCCTCCAGGCCCAGCACCAGCACGCCGCGGCAGTGTGGGTCGTACTGATGAACCACTGCGGCAATCCTTTCCCAACCAGCCGCGCTGGCGGCGGGCGGCAGCTTCCACCAGTCGGGAAAGATGCCGGCCTGGTAAATCTGTTCAAGCGCCAGCGGCACGGTGTCGTCATCGGCCGCCATGTCCTTGGGCGGAATGACCTCAATCAGGAACTCATGGAAGCTGTCGACGCTGGCGCGCTGCAGGTCGGCCAGTTTGGCCAGCTGGCTTTCGCGCAGGGCGGGCTCGTCATGCGGGTGGTAATAAACAAGGCATTTGGCGACGTGCTCGCCGGGCCAGGTGCGCATGGCCGCACCCAGGCCGGCGCCGGCCTCGAACTGCAGCGGGCGCGAGCCCGGCAACTCAACCGGCCGCGCCACCCACCAGCCCTTGCCGGTGACAGTGGGCAGCACCTCTTCGCCGAAACGGCCGTCGACGATCACGCCCACGCCGGCGCGCTGGGCGGCGCCGCGGCGCGCGCCTTCGGCTATCAGGGATTTGAACAAGGGAATGCGCTCGCTACCCGCGCCGTGACGCGCAGCCAGTTCTTCCAGCTGCATGCGGTGGTCGAAGGCGAGGATGACCAGCTCTTCCCAGCGCCGCATGCGTGTACTGGCGCGGTGCAGGTGTTCGAGCTGAGCGTCTTCGCGCAGGCGGCGCGTGGCTGAGCCGTGCGCCAGGAAAAACTGCAACTCTTCCCAGCTCGCCATGGCCGGCGCGCAGCCGTGGCGCGACACCACCAGCGCGCCGCAGGCATTGGCGTAAGCGCAGCAGCGCTCAATTGGCTCACCCGGAATCCAGCCGCGTAAAAAGCCCGACATAAAGGCGTCACCGGCGCCCAGCACGTTGTAGACGTCGACCGGAAAGCCGGGGCCTTGCAGACCCTCCTCAATCGAATCAGGAATCGCACCGTCAAACACGACGCAGCCCATGGGCCCGCGTTTGACGACCAGCGTGCCGGCCGTCAGCTCGCGCAGGCGGCGCAGGGCGGTGAGCGTGTCGGTGCTGCCGCCGGCGATGTGGATTTCTTCTTCGGTGCCGACCACCAGGTCGCACTGGCCGATGACGGTCTGCAGGTGCGCGCTGACCTCGCCCGAAGGCACAAAGCGCTGCTCGCCCATGCCGGGACTGGTCAGGCCCCAGAGCACCGGGCGGTAGTCGATGTCGAGCACCACGCGCGTGCCGGCCGCCTTGGCCAGCGCCATGGCGCGCGTGCAGCTTTCATAGGTGAGCGGCTGCGACAGGTGTGTGCCCGAAATCAGCAACGCTTTGGACGAAGCAATAAAGGCTGCGTCGAAATCGTCCGGACTGATCGCCATGTCGGCGCAGTTGTCGCGGTAAAAAACCAGCGGAAAGGTATCGCGGTCCTGGATGCCGAGGAACACCAGCGCGGTCAAGCGCTTGGGGTCGGTTGCCACATGGCTGACGTCTACGCCCTCGGCCGCCAGGGTCTCGCGCACAAAGCGGCCGTTGTGCTCGTCGCCCACGCGGGTCAGCATGGCGGGCTTGAGGCCCAGGCGCGCTACGCCGACGGCAGTGTTGGCGGGCGAGCCGCCCAGGTATTTGCTGAAGCTCTGCATGTCTTCCAGGCGGCCGCCGATCTGCTCGCCGTATAAATCGACGGCGGCACGGCCCACGCAGATCAGGTCCAGCGGGCGGTTCACGCCGCCCCCTTGCGCGCAGGCTTGGCGGCGGCTTTTCCTGCCGGCTTGCCCTTGTTTTTTGCCGCGCCCTGCTCGGCGAGCTGGTGGCCGGTGCTGACCACCAGCGCCTGCGCCAGGCACAGCGGCGCAACCAGCGAGCGGAAGGGTTTGGACGAATCGTCGGCCAGCTCCAGGCAGACCTCGGCGTGCGCCTTGAGCGGCGAGAGCGGGCCATCGGTGATGGCGATCACCGAGGCGCCCAGCTTGGCGGCGATGGCCGCGGCCTCAATGACTTCGGGCGAGTAATTGCGAAAGCTCGCGGCGATCAGCACGTCGCCCGGGGCGATGGAACGCAGGCTTTCGCGCAGCATGCCGCCGGTGCCGTCGAGCAGATGGGTGCGCAGTTCAAGCTGGCTGAGTGCGTAAGCCAGGTAACCCGCCACGGGGAAAGCGCGGCGCTGGGCCAGCACGTGGATGCGCGGGGCAGAGGCCATCAGCTTGACGGCGGCTTTCAGGTCGGCCTGCGCGATGGTTTCTTCGAGGTGGCCGAGCTCGGCAACCGATTCACCCACCAGCTGGTGCAGCACACCGGCCGGCGCGCGCTCGCCGTTGAGCTGTTTGCGGCGCAGCTGGTCTATGCGGTCGCGGTAGCTGTCGGAGCGCTCCAGCAGGTGGCCGCGAAACACCTGCTGCATTTCAGAGAAGCCGCCGTAGCCCAGCGCGTTGGCGAAGCGGATCATGGCCGAGGGCTGCACCTCGGTGGCTTCGGCCACCGTCGCCACCGTGCCCAGGGCCAGGTCATTGGGCTGCTCGAGCGCGAAGCGCGCAATGCGCTGCAGCTGCTTGGACATGTCCGGGTAGGTCCGGGCAATCAGCGCCTTGAGTTCTTCGTAATTGCTTGCAGAGTCCATGTGTTGTCGTCGCCTCGGAGGAAATGTGAGAGAGGTGTGAGATGTGAAATGCAAGGGGCCGGCTTGGCTTGTATTGCGTTAATTAGAATAAATGTTCTTGCGTATTTAAATAATAGAACGTACATTCTGTTTTGTCCAGCTTCTTTTTCGGACGTTTTTTCCCTCACCAAGAAAACCCAAGAGAGACAAAGTCCCCATGCAACTCGCTCCCGGCCGCGCGCCGCTGATCCCCTTGCCGATGCTCGCCACCCTGCTGGTGCTGCTGTCCACGCCGCTGTGGGTGGGCCGCGTCGGGCTCTACCAATACCTGGCCCTGGAAATCATGATCTGGGTGCTGTTCGCGCTGGGCTACAACCTGCTGCTGGGTTTCACCGGCCTGCCTTCCTTCGGACATGGCGCGTTTTTCGGCGCGGGCGCCTATGCCTTCGGCCTGCTGCAGCTGAAGGTCTGGCCCAACCTGTGGTTCGACCTGGCCGGCGCGGTGCTGGTCACGGCGGCGCTGGGCGCGCTGGTGGCGCTGTTCATCTCGCACCGGCGCGGCATTTATTACGCGCTGCTCACCATCGCCTTCGGTCAGGTGTTCTGGTTTGTCGCCAACAAATGGCACACCGTCACCGGCGGTGAAGACGGGCTGCTCAACATCAAGCGCCTGCCGGCCGATTTTGGTTTTGTGTCCTTCAACCTGTCGGGCAACAACGCCCTCTTCTTCTTTTGCCTGGCGCTGTTCGCGTTGGTGCTGTTGGGGCTGTGGCGGCTGATCCATTCGCCGCTGGGCCGCATCTTCAGCGCCATCAAGCAGAACGAAATGCGCGCGGCCTTTGTGGGCTACAACGTGTGGCTCTACAAATGGCTGGCCTTCACGCTCTCCACCGCGGTCGCCGGCCTGGCCGGCGCGCTGTTCGCCATGGCGCAGCAGTCGGCCTACCCCAACGTCATGAGCCTGCACAACTCGGGCTTCGTGGTGATGATGGTGCTGATAGGCGGCGGCCTCGTGAGCTTCTGGGGCCCCATCATCGGCGCCACCTTTTTTATCCTGGCGCGCGACCTGCTGGGCGCCTACACCGAGACCTGGCTGCTCTGGTATGGCCTCGTGTTCATGGCCATGGTGCTGTTCAAGCCCGAAGGTATTGCCGGTGCCTGGCAGGCCTGGAAGGCCAGGCCGCGGCGCGCGTCCGCCGTCAAGACTGCACCGGCAGGAGGTGCACTGTGAAGCTCTTTGAGGCCAGCGGCCTGTCCAAACGCTTCGGCGCCCAGGTGGTGCTGCAAGACATCACGCTCAGCTTCAACGAGGGGGAGCTCAACGGCATCATGGGGCCCAATGGCGCGGGCAAGACCACCTGCTTCAACGTGCTGACCGGCCGCTACAAACCCGACCGCGGCCGCGTGACCTTTGCCGGCGAAGACATCACAGGCTTGTCGCCGCGCGAGATCGCGCGCAAGGGCGTGTCGCGCTCCTTCCAGATCATGAATTTGTTCGACAGCTACACCGCGCTCGACAACGTGCTGGTCGCCACGCCGCATGTGCGCAGGCAGGGCTTCAACCCCTGGCGCGACCTGGGCGCCGACAGCACGGCGCAGCAGCTGGCCGCCGCGATCCTCGAGCGCGTGGGCCTCAAAGGCAAAGAGCGCACGCTGGCCAGCAGCCTGTCCTACGGCGAACGCCGCGCGCTGGAAATCGGCGTGGCGCTGGCGGCCGAGCCGCGCATGCTCTTCCTCGACGAGCCCACCGCCGGCCTGGGCGCCGAAGGCACGGCGCGCCTCATGGAGCTGGTGAAAGAACTCAAGCGTCAGCTCACCATTGTGATCATCGAACACGACATGAACTTCCTCTTCAAACTCGCCGACCAGATCTCGGTCATCCACTGGGGCCAGGTCATCACCCAGGGCACACCCGACGCGTTGAAACAAAACGAATGGGTGCGCCGCTCCAACCTGGGGGCGCTGGCATGAGCGCCGTTTTCAAATCCATCATCCCAACCGTTTCGCAGCCGGATCATATGCCGGCCGAAATGCTGGCCGTGGACCGCATAGACACTTTTTACGGTGAAACGCAGGTGCTGTTCGACGTCTCGCTCAAGGTCGGCGCCGGCGAAGTCGTGGCGCTGCTGGGCCCCAACGGCGCGGGCAAGACCACGCTGCTGCGCTCCATCCTGGGCCTGACGCCGCCGCGCAAGGGCAGCATTGCCTTCGACACGCGCGACATCACGCGCATGCCCACACACGAGATCGCCAAGGCCGGCATGGGCTGGGTGCCCGACGACAGGCGCATCTTCCCGACGCTGACGGTGGCGCGCAACCTGGCCATCGCGCGCAAGGCCACGCGCTTTCGCGCCTGGCACGAGAAAGAGTGCTTTGAAATTTTCAGCGCGCTCGAATACCTGATGCACCGCGAATGCGAGAACCTCTCGGGCGGCGAGATGCAGATGGTGGCGATCTCGCGCGCGCTGCTGGGCTCGCCCGGCCTGGTGCTCTTCGACGAGCCCAGCCAGGGCCTGGCGCCCAAGGTGGTGCAGGACGTGATGAAAACCATCAGCCGGCTCAAGGCCGAAGGCATCGCGGTGCTGGTGGTCGAGCAGAACGTGCAAAGCGCGCTGGCGGTGGCCGACCGTGCCTATGTGATAAACCAGGGCGTGATCGTCCACGAAGGTCCCGCGGCCGAATTGCGCAACGATGCCGCCCTGTGCCGGCAGCTTTTGGGAGTCTGAGTCAGCATGAGCCATCCACTTTTACGCGTCGAGAACGTCGCCAAGCAATACCAGCGCGGCGTGTTCCGCAAGACCACCACGTTCTCATTGAACGCCGACTTCGAGGTGCACAAGCCCTGCGTGGTCGGTGTCATGGGCCCCAACGGCTCCGGCAAGACCACGCTGTTCGAGCTGATCACCGGCAGCAACCTGCCCAGCGCGGGCCGCGTACTCGTCAACGGCCAGGACATCCACCAGGTGCGCACGCGCGAGCGCGATCGCCTGGCCATCCACTACCACCAGTCCTACCAGGTGCGGTCTTTCCAGAAGACCAAGCCCGACTTCATGCTGGCGCACGCGCAAAGCGATTCGCCGCTGGTGCACCTCTTCGACGAGCCGCAGTTCAACACCCAGGACGGCTACATCGGCTTCATGCTGGACTTCTTCGCCAGGCTCAAGGCCAACGGTCGGCTGGTGTTTTTATGCCTGCACCCCAACGAGCCCTACCACGTGGACATCCTGCGGCAGTGCTGCGAGCGCTTTATCTTTGTGCAGAAAGGCGCGGTCAGCGAGGCGCCGGACTTTGACACGCTGGCGCGCGATGAGAAGGTCAGGGCCTATCTTGGAGCGTTGGCGCCGGCCTTGTGAGTCACGGCCTGTCCAGGCGGTAGATGTAGTGATTGCCGTTGTCGGCCGGGTTGTCGGGCGTCAACAAGCCGCTAGCCGCACGCGCAAAGCCGGCCCCTTCCAGCGCGCGCCATGAGGCCTTGTTGTCGGCATGAACCGGCACGATGAGCGCGGGCGCCTCTGGATAGTCGCGCCAGAGTTCACGCACGAATGCGGCGATCATGGCGCGGCCCCAGCCGCGGCCCAGCGCGTCGGATGGGCCCACCAGGTAGTCAATGCTGAACGCGCCGGCGGGGATGGAAAGAATCGGCGTGATTTCCGCCAGGTAGTGCGGGTAGCTGTCCAGCCGAAAGCGCTGGACGAAGCCGAGTGGCTCGCCTTCGCGACGGGCGATGAACACTTCGGCCGGCTCCGTGCCGTCTATGCAGCCACCATGGTCGGCCTCGATGGCCTTCAGCGAAGGATCGGCGTCCCACCAGCGGGCGACGTGCGGCTGGGCCAGCCAATGGCTCAGCAAAGGAAAGTCCTTGCGCGCCAGGGGCTGGAAATCAAACTCGTTCAATGCAAGCCTCGCCATCTGCGGGATTTTGCCTGCGCGCCAAAGATGAGCAAGCCGATGGCGCGCGGACGTGGACCTGGACGAGGATCAAATCAGGCTGTGCTTCCTGGCCCGGTAGGCCAGCTTCGCCCGTGTCGTTCCCAAACGCCTCGCCGCTGCCGAGAGGTTGCCCTGGCTGGCGGAGATGGCGCGCTCCAGCGTGTCGCGCTCGGTTTGTTCCAGGGACTGCGATGAAACGGCCATGCTCGCCAGCACGGGCGCGGCACAGGCCGGCGCTCCATCGAAGTTCAAGGTGCCTGAGCTGCCCTGCATCCGCAGCGTCATGACGTCGTTACTCAGGGTTTCGCCGCCGGTGAACAGGTGGTGCACATCGATCAGCCCATCGGCATCGGCCATGATCACCGCGCGCTCGACCAAGTTCTGCAGTTCGCGGATATTGCCGGGAAATTCGTAATTCAGCAGCGTGCGCACCGAGGCCTGCGTGAAGCCGCCGGTGTTGCAGCCGTGCTTGCGCCGGTAGTGGTTCAGGAAATGGTTCATCAGCAACGGAATGTCGTCGCGCCGCTCGCGCAGCGGCGGCAGGTGGATGGGAAACACATTGAGCCGGAAGAACAGGTCTTCGCGGAAGCGGCCCTCGCGCACGGCCTGGCGCAAGTCCTCGTTGGTGGCGGCCACCACACGCACATCGACCGCGATGCCGCGCGTGCCGCCCACGCGTTCGACCTCGCCCTCCTGCAGGGCGCGCAGCAGCTTGCCCTGGGCGACAAAACTCAGCATGCCGATTTCGTCGAGGAACAATGTGCCGCCGCTGGCCCGCTCAAAACGGCCGGGCCGCGAATGGCTGGCGCCGGTGTAGGCGCCGCGCTCCACGCCGAACAATTCGGATTCGATCAGCGTCTCCGGGATGGCCGCGCAGTTCACGGCGACAAAGGGCTGGTCCTTGCGCGGGCTGATCCTGTGCAGCATGCTGGCGAATTTTTCCTTGCCCACGCCGGACTCGCCGGTGAACAGCACGGTGGCCGTGGTGCGCGCCACGCGGCTCAGCTGGTGGCAGGCCGCGTTAAAGGCCGATGAGGCGCCCACCATCGCGTCGCCGGCCGGCGCCTCGCCGGCCTGCAGGTCAGCCGGGCCGGCTTCGCTGCGCGCGTAGGCTGCGGTGTCGACAAACTCCCTGGCGTTCAGGTAGCGCATGTCTTCTTCGATGTTGTCCCACTTGTCGGCGGACTTGCCGACCACGCGGCACTGCGCCTGGCCCATGGAGCGGCACATGGTTTCACGGAACACGATGAGGCGGCCGAACAGCGTGCTGACATAACCCGTGGCGTAGCCCACCTGCATCCAGCAGGCCGGCGAGCCGCCTATGCCGTAGGCGGCGATGTGTTCGTCGTCCTCGCTGGAGTTGTGCCAGATGAATTCGCCTTCATAGCCGCTGGTGTCGGGGTCGTAGGTCACGCTGACCAGTTCCACCTTCACCACGCCTTCAAGCGCATGCAGGCGCGTGCCGGCCATGGCGGCGGCCGGCGGGTCGGCGTCGGGCCAGTGCTTGCGCACCAGCTGGGCATCGCGCGCGCCGCTGACATAACCGGCGCGGGTGAACAGGCCGCGCGCCTTCTCGACGCCGAGGCTGTCGATCATTTCGCGGCGCATGGAACCCAGCGCCTCGGTGTGCAGCAACACCATGCGCTGGTCCTGCAGCCAGATGCGGCCGTCGCCGGGCGAAAAAAACAGGCATTCGCTGATGTCGGCGATGGTCGGATGCGTGTCGCCGCCTATGTGCGTGCTGGCGAAGCCGCCCATGGCCTTGGCGACCGACGCGCTGTCGAAGCTGCCCAGCGCGACACCGGTGGCGCGGGCTACTTCCGCCAGGGAAATGCGGTCGGATGCGCGCATGGCGTTTGTCCTTGATTGATCAATTGATAAAAAAGCGCGAGAAATTAGTTTTACTTTATAACCATTTGATCAAAAAACCCTCGGTGGTTTCCATGTGCTGCGCCGCAGCAATCGACCCTAGGGTATGTCCCGGTTTTCCCAATGGAAAAACGCCGCGCGCGATGCACCCGGCAGGCCCTGGCACGCCGCGTTGGTACATGCATTGCGATACAGCCGCACAACGCGCCGATGTGGCGAGCTGATCAAACAACCGTAAGGACAAAAAGCAAATGGGTGTATCCGACGCGATGGCATTTCTGGATCTTTCCGCGCTGGCGCGCGCGCCGCTGGGCGGCGGCAAGCGCGATGTGGTCGAGCCCGCGACCGGCAAGGTGATGTGCACGGTGGGCATCGCCAACGCGGCGGACGTGGCCGCGGCCACGCGGGCGGCGGCGAATGCGCAAAAGCCCTGGGCCGCCCTGCCGCCGCGCGAGAAGGCCGACGTCTTTCGCCGAGCAGGCGCGCTGTTCCAGCAACACTTCGACGAGCTCGCGATGTACGCCACACGCGAGACCGGCGGCATCCTGCCCAAGGGCCAGCATGAAATCCGCGAGGCCATCACCATCTGCCACCTGGCCGCCGCCATGCCGCTGCAGCCGCAAGGCCATGTGCTGCCCAGCGTGCCGGGGCGCATGAGCATCGCGCGCCGCATGCCACACGGCGTGGTGGGTGTCATCTCGCCCTTCAACTTTCCGCTGATCCTCACGCTGCGCGCCGTGGCGCCGGCGCTGGCCGCGGGCAATGCCGTGGTGATCAAGCCCGACACCCGCACGCCGGTGACCGGCGGCCTGATGATCGCGCGCATCTTCGCGGAAGCGGGCTTGCCGAAAGACCTGCTGCAGGTGCTGCCAGGCGACGCCGAAGCCGGCGAGGCTCTGGTGACGGACCCGCTGGTGCCCATGATCGCCTTCACCGGCTCGCCCGCGGTGGGCCGGCGCATCGGCGAGCTCGCGGGCAAGCACCTCAAGAAGGTGTCGCTGGAACTGGGCGGTGCGAACTCGCTCATCATCCTGGACGATGCCGACCTGGACATCGCCGCGAGCAACGCCGCCTGGGCCGCCTACCTGCACCAGGGCCAGATCTGCATGGCGGCCAACCGCATCCTGGTGCACGAAAGCATCGCAGCGCCTTTTCTGCAGCGCCTGGTCGCCAAGGCCACGCACCTGCCGGTCGGCGACGGCGCCACCGGCCAGGTCGCGCTGGGCCCGCTGATCGACGCGCGCCAGCGTGACCGCGTGCACGCCATCGTGCAGGACAGCATCAAGGCCGGCGCCAAGCTTGAGGCAGGCGGCACCCATGACGGCCTGTTCTACAAGCCGACGGTGCTGTCGGGCGTGAAGCCCGGCATGCGCGTGTTCGACGAAGAGACCTTCGGCCCGGTGGCCAACATCGTCACCTTCGGCAGCGACGAGGAAGCGGTGGCGCTGGCCAACAACAACACCGGCAGCCTGGCCTGCGCCGTGATTTCGCGCTCGGTGGGCCGCGCCGTGGCGGTGGGGCAGCAACTCAAGGCCGGCATGGTGCACATCAACGACCAGACCGTCAACGACGACTGCGTCAACCCCTTCGGCGGCCCCGGCATCGCGGGCAACGGCACCAGCGTGGGCGGCCCCGCCGACTGGGAGGAATACACGCAGTGGCAGTGGATGACCGTCAAGGACACCGCGCCCATGTTCCCGTTCTGAATCCCGACGACACCAAGGAGACTTTCATGAGCCTGCAAGGCAAAACCATTGTCATCACCGGCACCTCGTCGGGCATAGGCGCCGAAACCGCGAGGCTGGCGCGCTTCCAGGGCGCCCGCGTCATCGGCATGGACCGCAACGACCCCAGCCTGACGCTGGACGGCTTCATCAAGGCCGACCTCGGCACGGCGGAGGCCATCGATGCCGCCGTGGCCCAGCTGCCGGCCCAGGTCGATGCACTGTGCAACATCGCCGGGGTGCCGGGCACGGCCGACGGCGAGCTGGTGGCGCGTGTGAACTACCTGGGCCTTCGGCACCTGACCGAAAAAGTGCTGGCGCGCATGCCGCGCGGCGGCAGCATCGTCAACGTGGCCTCCATCCTGGGCGCCGAGTGGCCGCAGCGCCTGGCGCTGCACAAGGAACTCGCGACAGCGAAAGGCTTTGAAGCCGGCGCGGCATGGCTGCGTGCCCACCCGGTGCCGCAAGCGACCTGCTACCAGTACTTCAAGGAAGCGCTGATCGTCTGGAACGCCGTGCAGTCGCAGGAGTGGTTCCTGGGCAAAGGCGTGCGCATGAACTGCGTGGCGCCCGGCCCGGTGTTCACGCCCATCCTGGGCGACTTCGTGGCCATGCTGGGCCAGGAGCGCGTGCAGGCCGATGCCCACCGCATGCTGCGCCCCGGCTTTGCCGACGAGATCGCGCCGGTGGTGGCCTGGCTGTGCAGCGATGCGCCGCGCTGGATCAGCGGCGCCAACATTCCCGTCGATGGCGGCCTGGCCTCGACCTACGTCTAGCGCTCGGCCATCCATCACCACCCCACGACAAGCACGACAACCAAGACACACAACGAGGAGACAAAATCATGACCAAGAGATTCAACCCCTTCAGGCTCAGCATGCTGGCCCTGAGCTGCGGCCTGGCCTGCGCACTGCCGGCCCATGCCTTCGAGCTGGATTCAGGCGACCCGGACACCAAAATCCGCCTGGACTTCACGCCCAAGTACAGCCTGGCCTGGCGGCTGAAAGACCCGTCGCCGCTCCTGACCTCGCCGGCCGCCCGCGGCGACGGCGGCGTGACCAACGAGAACGACGGCGACCTCAACTTCAAGAAGGGCCTGGTCTCCAACCGCGCCGACCTGTTGACAGAGTTCGACTACAGCCGCAGCAACTGGGGCTTGCGCATCAGCCACTCGGCCTGGTACGACTCAGAGTATCTGCGTGCCAATGCCAACGACGGCACGGCCGGCGTCAGCAACTTCGCGGGCCAGCCCGCCAACCAGTTCGTGCCCGCCACGCGCGACCAGCACGGCCGCGGCGATGAGTTCCTCGATGCCTTCGTCTGGGGCAAGGGCTCTATCGGCAGCATGCCGGCCTCGATACGCGTCGGCAAACACGCGCTGCAGTACGGCGAAAGCGTGTTCTTCGGCCAGAACGGCATTGCCAACGCGCAGGGCCCGGTGGACATCGCCAAAATCGTCTCGGTGCCGAACTGGCAGTTCAAGGAAGTGCTGCTGCCGGTGGAGCAGATCTCAGGCACGCTGCAAGTGGCTGAAGGCGTGACGCTGGGCGGCTACTACCAGCTCAAGTGGCGGCCCAGCAAGATCCCGGGCGTCGGCAGCTATTTCTCGAACCAGGACTACATCGGCGGCGGCCGCGTCTACCTGGGCGGGCCGGTGCTGCCCACCGACACCAGCCGCGACCAGAAGCCGGGCGACAGCGGCCAGTTCGGCGCGCAGCTGCGCTGGGCGCCGGCCGGCAGCAACTACGAGTTCGGGCTCTACGCCGCGCGCTACAACGACAAGACCCCGGCCGTGCCGGTGTTCGATTTGATCAACGGCAATGTGCACAACGTCTATGCCAAGGGCATCAAGACCGTGGGCGCCAGCGTCACCTCGTCCATCGGGCAGCTCAACTGGGCGCTCGAAGGCTCGGTGCGCAGCAATGCGCCGCTGGCCAGCGACCCGGCCGTGCTGGGCGGCGCGCCCTTCATGCCGCCGGCCAACTGCGACGGCTCCCCCGCCAACCCCTGCTATGCCACCGGCAGGACGGCACACATCAACCTCTCGGGCATTTATGTGCTCAACAAGTCCAGCCTGTGGGACGGCGGCGCGCTGGTGGCGGAACTCGCCTGGAACCGGCTGCTGAGCGTGACGAAAAACCCGAGCGCCGTCGGCTTCGGCGGGCTGGACCCGAACACCACGCGCGACGCGGCGGCCTTCCGCATGATTTTTGAACCGCAGTACTTCCAGGTGTTGCCCGGCCTGGACCTGTCGATTCCGCTGGGCCTGGGCTACAACTTCGGCGGCCGTTCCGCAGCCGTCATCAACTTTGCCGGCGGCGCCAGCAAGGCGGGCGACGTGAGCATAGGCATCAAGGGCAAGTACCAGAACGTCTGGAATTTCGCGCTGAACTACACGGCCTTCTTCGGCAAGGAAAACACCTTGACCGTGACGGACCCGAGCACCCCCACCCGCATGCTGTCTTTCGGCCAGACCCTGAAGGACCGCAACTACGTTTCCTTCACCGCTTCCCGCACTTTCTAAAAACACCACCGAGACAACCATCATGATGCAGACCGCAAAACACTCCTTGCTCATGGCCGCCCTGCTGGCCGGCGCCATGTCCGCCCAGGCCGCCGTCACCGCCGAAGAGGCCGCCAAACTCAAGTCCTCGCTCACGCCCATGGGCGCCGAAAAAGCCGGCAACAAGGAAGGCACGATTCCGCCGTGGGAAGGCGGCCTCACCAAGGCCACACCGGGCTACAAGAACGGCGACGCACGGCCCGACCTCTATCCCAATGAAAAACCCATCCTGACGATCAACGCCAAAAACATGGCGCAGCACGCCGACAAGCTGACCGACGGCGTGCAGGCACTGATGAAGAAGTACCCCGACTTCCGCATCGACGTCTACCCCACGCACCGCACCGCGGCGGCGCCGCAGTCGGTGTACGACAACACCTTCAAGAACGCCACCCGCGCCAAGACCATTGAAGGCGGCTACGGCATGGAAGGCGCTTTCGGCGGCACGCCCTTCCCCATCCCCAAGGACGGCTATGAAGCCATGTGGAACCAGCGCACGGCCTGGCGCGGCGGCAACTTCGCGATGCCCATGCGCGTGTGGGTGGTGACGTCCGACGGCAAGCGCACCATGGCCTCGGGCGGCACGCAGACCATACGCCAGGCCTTCTACGACAAGGACGGCAGCGCCGAGAAATTCGACGGCTACTACCAGTACGGCAAGCTGGTGGTGAACGCGCCGGGCTCCAAGGCGGGCGAGGCCATCCTGGCGCTGGACGGTGTCTCGGAAGCGGCGCCGCGCGGCCTCTGGCAATACTTGGTGGGCCAGCGCCGCGTGCGCAAGGCGCCTTCCGTGGCCTACGACACGCCCGACTCGGTGACCTCCGGCATTGGCCTGTTCGACGAGGCCTTCACGCTGTTCGGCCCCATCGACAAGCACGAGCTCAAGCTGGTCGGCAAGAAGGAGATCTACATCCCCTACAACAACAACCGCGCCGCCTCGGCCAAGATCGAAGACCTGGTGACACCCAACACGCTGAACCCCGCGCAGGTGCGCTGGGAGCTGCACCGCGTGTGGGAGGTCGAGGCCACGCTGGCGGCCGGCAAGCGCCACGTGGTGCCCAAGCGCAAGTACTACATCGACGAGGACTCCTGGCAGATCGCGCTGTTTGACGGCTGGGATGCCAAGGGCCAGCTCTGGCGCACCAACTACGCGCTGATGCTGACCGCGCCTGACGTGCCGGCCGTGACCAACATCGTGCTGTGGGGCGGCTATGACATGCAGACCGGCGCCTACTACCTGAACATGGCCTCCAACGAACTGCCCAAGCAGTACGAGGTGCAGCCGCCGATTCCGCGCTCTTTCTTCAGCGCCGAGTCCCTCGCCAGCGAAGGCGCGCGCTGATGGCTGAAGCCACTGGTCGATTCACGGCCGGACTCACGCGGCGGCAGGCGGCCCTGGCGGGGCTGCTGGGCTGGAGCGCCACGCTCCCCGCGTGGGCGGCCAATCTGCCGGCCGTGCTGTCGCAACCCGCGCTGCTCACCCCCAAGGCACTGGGCGCGGCCACGCTGGCCGTGGCGCGGGCCGGCGACCGGTTGGTCGCCGTCGGCGAGCGCGGCACGGTGCTGCTGTCGGACGACCACGGCGCGAGCTGGCGGCAAGCGCAAGTGCCGGTGCAGGCCAGCCTGACAGCCGTGTGTTTTGCCGATGCGCACACGGGCTGGGCTGCCGGGCACCTGGGCGTCATCCTGCACAGCGTGGATGGGGGCGCAACCTGGCAAAAGCAACTCGACGGTGTGCAGGCGGCGGAGCTGGTGAAGCAGGCCGCGCAGCGCACCGGCAATGCCGACGCCGTGGCGCAGGCTCAGCGCCTGGTCGAGGAAGGCGCGGACAAACCGTTTTTTGACCTTGAATTCATTGATGCGCAACGCGGCTTCGCCGTCGGCGCCTACAACCTGATGTTCGCCACCAGCGACGGCGGCAAAACCTGGGAAGCCCTGGGGCCGCGGTTGCCGAACACCAAGAGCCTGCACCTCTACGGCGTGCGCGCACGCGGCCGCACGCTGGTCGTCGCGGGTGAGCAAGGCCTGCTGCTGCGCTCCACCGATGGCGGCGCCACTTTCAGCGCATTGGCCTCGCCCTACAAGGGCAGTTTCTTCGGCCTGCTGCAGACGCGCGGTGGCGCGCTGGTGGCCTATGGCCTGCGCGGCACGGCCTATCGCTCCACCGACGAAGGGCAGCACTGGGACAAGCTGGACACCGGCCTGCCCATGGCCATCGGGGCCGGCATGGCCTTGCCAAACGGCGGCTTTGTGCTGCTGAGCCAGGCCGGCGACGCGCTGGTAGGAGCTGCGGACGGGCCCGCGCTGAAGCGCATCGCGGCGCGCGAACCGGTTCCGGTGTCCGGCGCTGTACTGGCTGCCGACGGCCACCTGGTGCTGGCGAGCCTGCGCGGCATGCGGCGGCTGGAACTGCCGGCCCACTGACAAAGAGAACCACCCAGGACCACCGCGACCCATTTATGCACGCCGATTCCTCTTCCTCTCCTGATCTCCAGCCCGTTGTCGCGCGGCTGGAGGATTTCGACACGCGCTCGGGCTCGCTGCTCGAGCGCGTTTTTTTTAATCACCGGCCCTGGGTGATGGCCGTCTGCGTGCTGCTGACCCTGCTGCTGGGCTGGCAGGCCACGAAGCTGCGCTTGAACGCCAGCTTTGAAAAAACCATTCCCACAGGCCACCCCTACATCGTCAACTACCTGGCCCACAAGGCCGACCTGGGCGGCCAGGCCAATGCGCTGCGGCTGGTGGTGGAGGCACGCCAGGGCACCATCTTCGACAAGGCCTATCTCGACGCGCTGCAGAAGATCAATGACGAGATCTTTTTGTTGCCCGGCGTGGACCGGCCTTTCATGAAGTCGCTGTGGACCTCCAACACGCGCTGGGTGGCGGTGACCGAGGAAGGCCTGGACGGCGGGCCGGTAATTCCCGACGCCTACGACGGCTCGCCCGCGAGCCTCGCCGGGCTGCGCGCCAACGTCGAGCGCTCGGGCGAGATCGGCCAGCTGGTGGCGGGCGACTTCAAGTCCAGCATCGTGTTTGTCCCGCTGCTGGACCGCAACCCCGAGACCGGCCAGGCGCTGGACTACGGTGAGCTGTCGCGCCAGATCGAGGCCTTGCGCACCAAATACGGCAACGATGCATTGCAGATTCGCGTGACCGGTTTTGCCAAGGTGGTGGGCGACCTGATCGAAGGCCTGCACCAAGTGCTGCTGTTCTTCCTGCTGGCGCTGGCCATCACCACGGTGGTGCTGTACAGCTACACCCGCTGCAAGCGCAGCACGGCGCTGGTGGTGGCCTGCTCGCTGGTGGCGGTGGTGTGGCAGTTCGGCCTGCTGGCGCTGCTGGGCTACGAGCTCGACCCCTATTCGGTGCTGGTGCCCTTCCTGGTGTTTGCCATCGGCATGAGCCACGGCGCGCAGAAGATGAACGGCATCATGCAGGACATAGGCCGCGGCACGCACCGGGTGGTGGCCGCGCGCTACACCTTCCGGCGCCTGTTCGTCGCGGGCCTGACCGCGCTGCTCTGCGATGCCGTAGGCTTCGCCGTGCTGGTCATCATCCAGATCAAGGTCATCCAGGACCTGGCGCTGATCGCCAGCATTGGCGTGGCGGTGCTGATCTTCACCAACCTGGTGTTGCTGCCCGTGCTGCTGTCCTATGTTGGCGTGGCGCCGGCCGCAGCGGCGCGCAGCCTGCGCCAGGAGACATCGCAGGGTGCACAGCGCTCATGGTTGTGGGCACTGCTCGACCATTTCACGCAGAAACGCTGGGCCACCGCGGCGGTGGCCGTCGCGGCCCTGATGGCTGCGGGCGGTTACGCCGTGAGCCTGCATTTGAAGATCGGTGACCTGGACCCGGGCGCTTCCGAGCTGCGGCCCGGCTCGCGCTACAACCAGGACAACGCCTACCAGATCGCCCACTACGCGGCCAGCGCCGACATTCTGACCGTGATGGTGACCACCCCCGCGGACAAATGCACGGCGTATGAGACTCTCGCCAAAGTGGACGCCCTGGCCTGGCGGCTGGAGCAATTGCCCGGCGTGGAATCCACCAACTCCATGGCCGCGCTGTCCAAGCTGGCCATGGTGGGCTACAACGAAGGTAACTTCAAATGGTTTGAACTGCTGCCCAACGAGGGCGCCTTGGGCGGGGTGCAGACGCGCGCACCGCGCGAGCTGTTCAACCAGAGTTGCTCTTTCCTGGCGCTGTATGTCTACCTGAAAGACCACAAGGCCGAAACGCTGGCCGGCGTGGTGGCCGACGTGGAACGCTTCGCGGCCCTGAACAACACGCCCGAGCTCAGCTTCAAGCTTGCGGCGGGCAGCGCCGGCATCGCCGCGGCCACCAACATCGTGGTGGGCAAAGCCATGCGCGAGATGCTGCTGTGGGTGTATGCGGCGGTGGTGGTTTTGTGCTGGATCACCTTCCGCTCCTGGCGCGCGGTGGTGGTGGCGGTGCTGCCGCTGGTATTGACCTCCATCCTGTGCGAGGCGTTGATGGTGGGCCTGGGCATGGGCGTGAAGGTCGCGACGCTGCCGGTTATCGCGCTGGGCGTGGGCATAGGCGTGGACTACGCCCTCTATGTGCTCAGCATCACGCTGGCGCGCATGCGCGAAGGCGCCAGCTTGTCGGAGGCCTACCACCATGCGCTGCAATTCACCGGCCGCGTCGTGCTGCTCACCGGCATCACGCTGGCCCTGGCCGTGGGCACCTGGGCGTTTTCGCCGATCAAGTTCCAGGCCGACATGGGCCTATTGCTGGCCTTCATGTTTGTATGGAACATGGTGGGCGCGCTGGTGCTGCTGCCCGCGCTGGCGTATTTCTTGTTGCGGCCGGCCATGCCGTCTGCCAGGCCCATGCCTGCCGGCGCAAGCGCGCTGGTATGAGCGGGCGCATCGACATGCTGGCCCACCCAAGGCGTGCACTCCTTGCCGCTGCGATGCTGTTGTGCGCTTTCGGCGCGAGTCACGCCGCGCCCGAGCCCATCGTCATCGGGCAGTCGCTGCCGCTCACGGGTGCGGGCTTCCCGGTGGCGAATCGTGTCCTGGCCGGAGCCCGCGCGCACGTGGAGCGCGTCAACGCATCGGGCGGCATTCTCGGGCGCCCCGTCGAGCTGATGACGCTGGACGACGCGGGCGACCCCAAACGCGTGGCCGCCAACCTGCGCACGCTGGTGCGCCAGCACAAGGCGGCGCTCATCGTCAATTGCCTGGGCGAGCGGGCCTGCCTTGAGGCGGCCCAGGCCACGCGCGAACTTCGCGTGCCGCTGGTGGGCCCGATGTCGGGCGCGTCGGCGCTTCGCGCTCCCGACGTCCGCCATGTTTTCAGCCTGCGGCCGGACGATGCCAAGGAGGCCGATGCACTGGCGCGCCAGCTGGCGTCGATTGGCGTTTCCAAAGTCGCACTGCTGGCCGATGACTCCGAGCCGGCGCGCACCGAGGCATTGATGGCGGCACTGCAAGGCAATGGCCGGCAGGTCACGCGCATCGCAACCGATGCGCGCCTCGAGACCATAGACAGGGCATTTCAGGACGTCGCCAAAGCCGCACCGCAAGCCCTGGTCATGAACCTGGGCAACGAGGTGCTGGATGCGCTGGGCCGACTTCCGGCCTCTGCCTTTGACGGCGTGCCCTCCACCGTTGCCACCTTGTCAACTGCGGGGCTCACACAGCTGACGCGGCTGTTTCGCAACCGCCTGGTGGGCTACACCAGCGTGGTGCCGAATCCCGAGGTGGCGCGCCTGCCCATCGTGCGCGAACTCGAGCGCGACGCCGATGCCTTCATCGGCCCCGAGGCCTTGACCTTCGAGGGCCTGGAGTCTTACCTGAACCTGCGTGTCTGCACGGAGGCCTTGCGCCGCGCCGGCCCGCGCGCCGACGGCCAGCGCATCGGCGAAGCGATTGAAAGCCTGGGTGCGCTGGACCTGGGCGGCTTCCGGCTCTCGTTCGCACGAGAGCGGCACCAGGCATCGGACCACGTCGAGATCGGCATGCGCTCGCGCGACGGCAAATTACTCAGATGACACCCCCGAAGCGCCGGCGGCGCCTCCCCCTCCAGTGGACGCCACCAGCGTCCCGGCAAAGCCGGTTCCGCGGTGGCCCCCGCATTGCAACCGAGACCCACTGAAAGACTGTGATGACCACAAACGCTATCACCACTGAACTCAAATCGGCCCCCATGGACCCCGGCCTGGCCGGTTTTCTGGCGCAAGCCGCCGCGCAAGGCAACCCGCCGCTGGAAAGCCTGCCCCCCGCCATCGCGCGGCAAATTTACCGCGAGATGGCCGACACACTGGGTTTGCCGCCACCGGCCATCGGCAAGGTAAGTGACACCAGTTTCGCCGGACCCGGCGGCCCGCTGCCACTGCGCATGTACAGCCCCGACACCCCCGGCCCCTGGCCCGTGCTGATGTACGTGCACGGCGGTGGGTTTGTGATCGGCGACCTGGAGACCCATGACAAGGTCTGCCGCACGCTGTGCTACCACGCCGGCATGCTGGTCGTCGCGGTTGATTACCGTCTGGCGCCCGAGAATCCTTTCCCCGCCGCGACGGACGATGTCGAAGCCGCCCTTCGCTGGGTGCTCGCGAACGCCGCCGCGCTAGGCGGCGATGCCGAGCGCATCGCGGTGGCCGGCGACAGCGCCGGCGCGCAACTCGCGCTGGTGGCATCGCGCCGCGTGAAGGCCGAAGCCGTGCGCGCTTTGGGGCTGATCTATCCGGTGGCACAGCATCCCGACCAGCCCAGCGCTTCCTACGCAGAGAATGAAGGTAAGTTCCTCACGATGAGCGTGATGCAGTGGTTTATGGCGAGCTACCTGGGCGGGCAGGCGAATGCATGCAAACACCCCGACTACGCCTTGCTCGATTCAGGCGGCCTGGGGAAGCTTCCCGCCACCTGGCTGGCCACCATGGGCCACGACCCGTTGCGCGATGAAGGCCACGCGCTGGCGCTGCGCATGGCCTCGGCCGGCGTGGCGGTGACGCACCGGCACTATCCCGAGGCGATTCATGCCTGCATCCATTTCACGGCGGTGTCACCGGTCGGCCAGCGAATCATGGTCGAGCTGGCGCATTGGTTGCGCGCGCGGGTGTGAGGCCTCGCCGCTTCAGTTCCGCAAGCCGGCCGTGCCGATACGTTTTTGCGCGAAGGCCACATACCAGTCCAGGCAAGCCGGGTTGGCCATCGCATCGCGGTTGACGACTTTCTCGATCGGCTGGCCCAGCAGCAGCTTCTTGATCGGCAGTTCCTGCTTCTTGCCCGAGAGCGTGCGCGGAATCTCGGGCACGGCGAAGATGTCGTTGGGCACAAAGCGCGGTGACAGCGCGGTCTTGACGGCCTGGTTGAGCCTGGCCTTCATGGCTTCGTCCAGCTCGTGGCCTGGGCGCAGCACGACGAAGAGCGGCATGTAACTTTCGCGGCCCAGGTATTCGAGGTCGACCACCATGGAGTCCAGCACTTCGGGCAGCGCCTCGATGGCGCTGTAGAGCTCGCTGGTGCCCATGCGCAGGCCGTGGCGGTTGATGGTGGCGTCGCTGCGGCCGTAGATGATGCAGCCACCCGAAGGCGTGATCTTGAGCCAGTCGCCGTGCCGCCAGACGCCGGGGTAGGTGTCGAAGTAACTTGCGAGGTAACGCTGCTTGTCCTTGTCGCCCACGAAGTAAAGCGGCATGGAGGGCAGCGGCTGCGTGCAGACCAGTTCGCCGACTTCATCGACCACGGGCTCGCCTTTGTCATTCCAGGCCTCGACGGCGCAGCCGAGGATGCGGCATTGCATTTCGCCCGGGATGACGGGCAGCTCACGGTTGCCGCCTATAAAAGCCCCTGCAAAGTCTGTGCCGCCCGAGATGTTGCACCACCAGATGTCAGGGTTTCCAATCTTCGCAAACTGCGCCGTGCCCCAGCGCTGTGTGTCCTCGCTCAGCGGTGAACCTGTGGTGCCCAGCGTGCGCAAGCGGCTCAAGTCGCCGCACTGCGCAATGTCAACACCGGCCTTCATGCAGTTGGCAAAGAAGGCCGCACCAGCGCCAAAAAAGGTCGCGCGCGTGTTCGCCACAAAACGCCACAGCGTGGTCCAGTCGGGCTTCTCCTTGTTGGTGCCGGCCGGGTTGCCGTCGTAGATGCAGCAGGTCGTGCCGTTGAGCAGGCTGGCGGCCTGCACGTTCCACATGATCCATCCCGTTGAGCTGTACCAGTGAAAACGTTCGGGATTCGCGGTGTCCGCATGGCTGGGCGCCAGGTCGTTGTGCAGGCGCTGCAGCGCCAGCCCCACCAGCGCGACACCGCCGTGGCCATGGACGATGGGCTTAGGCAGGCCGGTGGTGCCGCTGGAGTAGACGATCCACAGCGGGTGGTCGAAGGGCAGCCAGAGCGGCTCAAAGGCTGCGGTTTGCGCATCGTCACGCGCGATGGCCTCGGAGAAACGCGCATGGCCGGCCGGCAAGCCCGAGTCCGGAAGAATCTCGTGGATCAACACATGCGAAACACTGGACAGGGCCGCGGCCAGCTCGGCCACCGCTTCATCGCGCGCCATGTCGCGCCCGCCGTAGTGCACGCCGTTGCAGGCGATCAGCACCTTGGGTTCAATCTGGCGAAAACGATCCAGCACGGCGGGCGTGCCCATGTCGGGCGCGCAGACACTCCACACGGCGCCAATGCTGGCCACCGCGAGAAAGGCGACCATGGTCTCAGGCGTATTGGACAGATAGGCGGCGACGCGGTCGCCGGGCTGCACGCCCTGCGCCTTCAGGTGCAGGGCCAGCGAGGCTGACTGGCGGCGCAGCTCGGCCCAGCCCAGTTCGCGCGCCGCTTCGCCTTTCGCGAGGCTGGCTTCGCCGTGGCTCACGATGGCGGGTACACCGGCCGCTTCGGCCGCGGCTACATGGCGAAACACCTGCTGCGCGTAATTGCCCTGCGCGCCGGGAAACCATTCAGCGCCCGGCATGCTGCGCCGGCCCAGCACGGCGGTATGCGGCGTGGGCGACTGGACTTCGAAGTAATCCCAGATGCTTTGCCAGAAGGCGTCAAGATCGCTGACCGACCAGCGCCACAGCGCCTCGTAGTTGTCGAAAGACAGGCCGCGTGTGGCCTGCAGCCAATTTTGGTAATGGCGAATCTGGAGCATGGGTGCAACCATAAACGAAGTCGGGCGAAGTGGCCGGAAGGCATACCTGCCGTGGCGTATATTGGCTGGCCCGCTACAGCGCCGCACAACCGCCTGAAAGTACCGATTGACCGACGAAGCCTGGACGATCCACTGCGACGGCAGCGCCGTACCGAATCCCGGCCGGATGGGCCTAGGCGCGGTGCTGACCGCGCCTGACGGCACGCGGTATCCGCTCTCCATCACGGCCGACCACAGAGGTTGCAACAACGAAGCGGAATTGCTCGCGCTGATGGCGGCGCTGCAGGAAGCCAGGCGGCATGGCGCGGCCACGCTGGTGGTTCACTGCGACAACAGCGTGGTGGTGCAGCAACTGGCGGGGACCGCCACCGAGCCCTTTTTGCGCCTGGCCCCGCTGTTTGACGAGGTACGCGGTATGCTGCGGTCTTTCCCCGAAGCGCGGTTGGTGTGGATACCGCGCCACCGCAACCGCGAAGCCGATGCCCTGGCCAGGGCGGCCGTGGGACTGATGCCCAAAGCGCCCGCCCAGGCCGGCAAGCGCCGCGCTTGAGCAAAAAACCAGTCTCTGACCAGGGATTGCACTTTCGCACAATCGTGCTAATATCTGCGCCATGGACGCCAAAACCCAGAAAAGCGAAATGACCCGCGCCGCCATCATTGGCGCGGGCATAGACCTGGCTGCCGCGGAAGGCCTTGAGGCCATCACGCTGCAGGCGGTGGCGGACCGCATCGGGATTTCCAAGAGCGGCGTGTTCTCGCGCATCGGTTCGCGCGAGGCTTTGCAGAAAGCGGTGATCGAAGAGTTCGGCCGGCGCTTTATCGCCGACGTGTTTGTGCCCGCCATGCAGCAGCCCAAGGGCTTGCCGCGGCTGGACGCCATCGTGCAGCGCTGGATTGTGCGCATGCGCGACGTGGAGATCCAGTCGGGTTGTATTTACACCGCGGGCGCCTTTGAGCTGGACGACCGCGAAGGCGAGCTGCGCGACACCTTGCTGGGCGAGATCACGCGCTGGCGTGCCGCCTTGCGGCGCACCGTGCTGCAGGCGGTGGAGGCCGGCCACCTGAGCGCCGACACCGACGCCGAGCAGCTGGTGGCCGAGATTTACGCCCTGTCCATGGGCTTGTTGCACGATGCCCGTTTCCTGCGCGACAACCGCGCGGCGGAACGGGCCCAGGCATCCTGGAAGCGCCTGCTGCGAAGCTACCAGACAGAAGCGAGCAACCCACAATAAGAGACGACTAGAAAAGCGCGGAGAGAGGCAGCCATGCCATTTCCGGTGTGTCAGTAACTTTTAATTTCGCACGATTGTGCGAAGAAATGAGGAAATCATGTTGATCCTGATCATTGCCGTGGGCGTATTTTTTGGCGCCCGCGCCGTGAAGGCGGCCCTGGCCTCGTTGCGCGGACTGCCGCGCAGCAACGAAGACTGGGTCTGGTACTGAAAGCCCGGAGAGCCCACGCCATGACACGCACTTCCCTGCAGGCCACCACGGCTTTTTACAACGCTATCCCGCTCACGCGCATCTTCCGCTGGGGCCTGGGCGCTTCGCAGCAGCTGTGGCCGGCGCTGGCCGTGCTCGCGGCCTACCGGTTGTTCGGCACACCGCTGCCGCCCAAATGGATCAGCCGCCGCCGCGGCTGGAGCCCTGACTGGCACATCGAGCAATGGCCGTTCGAGGACGCCAGCCTCACGCTGTATTCACAACCCGCCGCGGCGGACGGCCCCGTGGTGCTGCTGGCGCACGGCTGGGGCGGCCATGCGGGCCAGATGCTGGCGTTGGCCCAGCAGCTCGCCGCGCAGGGCCTGCGCCCGGTGATGGTCGAGATGCCAGCGCACGGCCGCAGCGGCGGTTCGGTCAGCAACCTGCCGCAGTTCGCTCGCGTGCTGGAATACGTAACGGCGCGGCTGCAGCAGCAAGGCCACCCACTGCACGCGATGGTCGCGCATTCCCTGGCTGCCAATGCCGCAGCCTACGCGGCCAGCCGCGGGCTGGCGGCCGGCCGCCTGGTGCTGCTGGCGCCGCCGGCCTCGCCGCTGGAATACACACGGCTGTTCGCCCATGTGTTCGGCCTGCGCGAAGCCACGCGCGCGGCCATGCAGCGACGCATCGAGGCGCGCGAAGGCATTTTGATGCCGCAGTTCGAGCCCGCCGCAGTGGGCCCGCGCATCAAGCTGCCCACGCTGATAGTGCATGACCGCCACGACAGCATCAACCGTTTTGCCGACGGCGTGGCCTACAGCGAGGCGATCGCCGGCGCGCGCTTGGTCGCAACCGAAGGCCTGGGCCACCGCAAGATCCTCAAGGACGAGCAGGTGCTGCGCGAGGTGGCGGCCTTCCTGGCCTGAGGCCCGGCGCCGAGATCTGCCCGCTCCACATGGGCCGTCGCCCTCACTCTTACTCTCACCCAGAGGGGAACCCATGTAACGTCCTACGGCGGCCGGCAGCGGCGTCCCACAGCGGCGGGACGCGAAGGAAAACACAGTAACGGAACAGCCCGGCGGCCTGCCGCCTTTCCCTATCCTGTTCTTCGCCACCGCATGCCCTCGACCTCCGCCCTGCACACCGCACTTGTTCACCTCGGCGCCTGGCTGCGCTACGCCCACTACGAATTCATCACCGTGACGCCCGCCACGCATGCGCGCGTCAACGCCCGTCCCGGCGCCGGCAAGGCACGCACGCTGCGTGACGTGTTCGGCTGGAGCCGCCCCTTTGATTCAACGCTGCTGCCCACCGACGCCTTTGAGGCAATGCAGGCGGGCAACCTGCTGGAGCCCAGGGACGGGCTGTTCCTCAGCAAGGTGCGCTTCTCAAACCTGGGCCGCATGCTGTTCGCGCACAGCGCCTACCCCACCCAGGGCGCCGACGCGGTGTTCTTCGGGCCGGACACCTACCGCTTTGCCGCGTTGATCGAAAGCACACTGCGCCAGCAGCCGCTACCGGAAGGGGCGCGCATTCTTGACGTAGGCTGCGGGGCGGGGCCCGGCGGACTGGTGGCCGCCGGGCAAGCCGCGGCGGCGGCCGAGCTCGTGTTGGCCGACATCAACCCGCAGGCGCTGGCCTATGCGCGCGCAAACGCTGAGCTCAACGCCATGGCCGGCGCCGAGTGCCGGCAAGGCGATCTGTACGGCGCGACCGAGGGCCTGTTCGATTTCATCGTCGCCAACCCACCCTACCTGGTGGACCCGGCTGGGCGCGTTTACCGCAACGGCGGCGGCAGCCTGGGCACCGGGCTGGGCGAGCGCATCGTGGCCGAAGGCATCGCACGGCTGCGCCCAGGCGGGCAGTTGCTGCTGTACACGGGCGTGCCCATTCTTGACGGCCGCGACCCTTTCCTGGCGGCCGTGGAGCCGGTGCTGCAGCGCGCGGGCTGCCACTTCAGGTACCGCGAACTCGATCCCGACGTCTTCGGCGAGGAACTCGACCTGCCGGCCTATGCCGCCGCCGACCGCATCGCCGCGGTCGCGCTGACGGCGCAACACGGAAAGGCGCGGCCATGAGGTTTCTGGGCATAGGCGACTACAACGACCTGGGCGCGATGTACCACGGGCTCGCGCGGCGCGGCCACGAGGTGCGGGTGCACGTCGCGAACCCGACGTACCGCGACGTCTATGGCGGCATGCTGGACTTCACCGATGACTGGCAGGCGGAACTGGGCTGGTTGCGCGAGGCCGGCGAAGACGGCATCGCGCTGTTTGAATCAGCCACGCAAGGCGTGACGCAGGATGCGTTGCGGCGCGAGGGCTTCCAGGTGATAGGCGGCAGCGCCTTTGGCGACCGGCTGGAAGCCGACCGCGCTTTCGGCCAGCAGGTGCTGCAGGGCTTCGGCCTGCGCCTGGCGGCCACGCACGGTTTCACGGCCTACGCGCCGGCGCTGGATTTTTTGCGCCGCAAAGGCGGCCGCTATGTGCTCAAGTTCAACGGCGCAGACAACCCGCGCACGCGCAATTACATCGGCGAACTCGATGACGCTTCGGACATGCTCGCGCTGCTGGCCACCTATGCGGCGCACCCGGGCACGCGCGAACAACCCGACTTCGTGCTCATGGAGTTTGTGCAAGGCGTGGAGGCCGGTGTGGGCGGCTATTTCAACGGCCGGGAATTTCTGTCGACGGCCTGCCTCGACTTTGAGCACAAGCGCTTTTTCACAGGAGAGCTCGGTGAGTTGACGGGCGAGATGGGCACCATCGTGAGCTACCGCGGTTCGGAGAAATTGTTCGCCGCCTCGCTCGCGAAGATGGCCCCGCTGCTGCGCGAAGGCGGCTATTGCGGCTATATCAACCTCAACATGATCGTCAATGAGGAAGGCCTGTGGCCGCTGGAGTTCACCAGCCGTTTCGGCTACCCGGGTTTTGCGATCTGCGAGGCGCTGCATGAGGAAGGCTGGGAGCACATCTTCCAGCGCATGCTCAGGCAGGATGGCCTGCAGATCGCCACGCGACCGGGTTACGCAGCCGGCGTGGTGCTGACGGTGCCGCCCTTCCCCTACAGCCACGGTTATGCGGAACTGTCCAAGGGCGCGCCCCTGAGTTTTCGTCCTGGCATGACGGCCGAGGACCACGCGGCCCTGTATTACGCGGAGGTTGAACGCCGTGGCGAGCACCTGGTGACCAGCGGCAATACCGGCTATGTCGGCGTGGCCACCGGCACGGGCGCCACGGTGGCCGCGGCGCGTGATGCGGCTTACGCGTTGGCTCGGCAGGTGGTGCTGCCCAACCTGCGCTATCGCGGCGACATCGGCGACCGTGTGGAGCGCAGCGACCTGCGCCGGCTCGCCGATTGGGGCTGGCTCTGAAAACCGAAAACCGCCCCGGCGCGCGAGCCGTAGGAAAGCGCCCACGGGCCCCGACGCGAACAACCTATACGGCTGTACAAATGCCCTGCCCATACTGAATCTCCCCTCACTATTTCCGCCGCTTTATTCATGTTTGTTGCCGCCCACGAATGGTCTCTTCCACAAAACGGGAAAACCCCTGCACCGGGCTCAGGCAGCACCCCCGGCGAGCTTTCCCCGGCTTCCGGCGAAGGGCGATTGCGGTTTCTGTACGAAAGCCTGCTCCAAGGCAATCCCGGCGATGCCTTGCAAGAGGCAACCCACACTTTCCTGAAGAGCGAACTCGAGGCCGTGCAGAACCAGCCCTGCGAATTGCCGGTATCGCCGCAAGACTTGCTGGCCTGGATGCGCAATTCAGCGCAACTGGCCAATGCGCAATACCTGGCCTACCTTGAGGAACGAAGAGCCGGCGCGGCGCGCCGCTACTTCAGCAATCGCGCGCATGCGCTCTATTTTCTGAGGGGAGTGGCGCCTACCAAACTGGTGGACGGCGCTTGGCTTTACGGCTTGCTGCGCCACTGGCGCAACCCGCGCTTTACCAACCTGATACGCACCTACCTCGAAGAACTGGGCGACGGCCTTGCCGGCAAAAACCACGTGCTGCTGTACCGCAAGCTGCTGGCGCAGCACGGGCTTGAACCCATCGACGGGCTGGACGATGCCGCCTACCAGCAAGGCGCGCTGCAACTCGCGCTGGGCTGGAGTGCGGAAGAATTCCTGCCCGAAGTGATCGGCTTCAACCTCGGCTACGAGCAGTTGCCGCTGCACCTCTTGATCACCTCGCATGAGCTCAACGAACTGGGCATCGACCCGTATTACTTCACCCTGCACGTCACGGTCGACAACGACGACAGCGGACACGCCCGGAGGGCGGTACAGGCGGTGCACGAGGCCCTGCCCCAGTTGGGCGGCGCCGACGAGTTCTGGCGCCGTGTGCGCAACGGCAGCAAACTCAGCGGCGCCGGCATCGGCACCACCGAAGTCATCGCGAGTTTCGATATCGACGCCGAGGTGCTGGCCATCCTGTCGCGCAAAAGCCAGGCCGGCCACGGTGCGCATGCGGACTATTGCCGCGTTGCTGGCCGCAGCGTGAACGACTGGCTGTCGCAGCCGGCCCACATTCCCGGGTTCCTGGCCGCGCTTGAGCAGACGGGCTGGATCAAGCGCGGCGCGCCGGCCAGCGAGAGCCGCTTCTGGGGCTTGCTGCAGGGAGAGCGCGCAGGCATGTTCGGCGTGTTCAATCCCTATGAACTGCAGGTGCTGCATGACTGGCTGCGCGGCGAAGCCAGCGCCGACGGGCAGGCTTACACAGAACAAGCGCCAGTGGGACGTCATCCGAGCTTTCGTGCAGCGGCGCGCCTGGCGGCGCAGCGGCAAGGCCCCGAAGCCTCTGCGCCCCATGAGCCCAACGAAGACCTGCTCGACAGCGACCTGCAGCCATTGAAGCGGCAACTGGCCGCGACGCCGGACCCGCAAGCCGCCGCACTGCTGCTGGTGAAAGCCATGTCACCCAGCACGCACTGGACGCCCGCAGGCCTGTACGCAACCCGGCTATTCGAGCAGACCTTCGCCTGAGACGCGACACGGTTTGAGCGCGGCCTTGTGCGCCGCCGCCATTGCCCCTAGCATTGCCTCACTTAACAACCGAGGGAATGCCATGGGAATGCTGGACTGGACGGAAAAGAGCAGCGCGGTGCTGCAGCAAGGCGGGGTCATCAGCCCCGATGAACGCCTGCCCTGGCCGCAGACCGCCGTCATGGGCGTGCAGCACGTGATCGCGATGTTCGGCGCCACGGTGCTGGCGCCCATCCTGATGGGTTTCGATCCCAACATCGCGATCCTGATGAGCGGTGTAGGCACGCTGATCTTCTTTCTTATCACCGGCGGCAAGGTGCCAAGTTACCTGGGCTCCAGCTTTGCCTTCATCGGCGTGGTGATCGCCGCCACGGCCTACGCCGGCAAGGGCCCCAACACCAATCTGGGCGTGGCGCTGGGCGGCATCATTGCCTGCGGTGCGCTCTACACGCTGATCGGCGTCGTCGTGCAGTCCATAGGCACGGGCTGGATAGAACGCTTCATGCCGCCGGTGGTCACAGGCGCGGTAGTGGCAGTCATCGGCCTGAACCTGGCGGGCATTCCCGTCAAGAACATGGCGGCCGGCAATTTTGATTCGTGGATGCAGCTGGTGACCTTCGTCAGCGTGGCGCTGGTGGCCGTGATGACGCGCGGAATGGTGCAGCGCCTCCTGATCCTGGTCGGCCTGATCCTGGCCAGTGTGATTTACGCGGTACTTACCAACGGCCTGGGCCTGGGCAAGCCGATTGATCTGTCGGGCATCGTCAACGCGGCCTGGATAGGCCTGCCGGGCTTCACGACGCCGGTGTTCGACGCCAACGCCATGCTGCTGATCGCACCGGTGGCCATCATCCTGGTGGCGGAAAACCTGGGCCACATCAAGGCTGTGACAGCCATGACCGGCAAGAACCTGGACGTCTACATGGGCCGGGCCTTTATCGGCGACGGCGTGGCCACCATGGTGTCGGGCGGCGCGGGCGGCACCGGCGTGACGACCTACGCGGAAAACATCGGCGTGATGGCGGCGACCAAGATTTACTCCACCGCCGTCTTCGTGGTGGCGGCGCTGATCGCCGTGCTGCTGGGCTTCAGCCCCAAGTTCGGCGCGCTGATCCAGGCCATCCCGCTGCCGGTGATGGGCGGCGTGAGCATCGTGGTGTTCGGCCTCATCGCCGTGGCCGGCGCCAAGATCTGGGTCGACAACAAGGTTGATTTCTCGGACAACAAAAACCTCATCGTCGCGGCCATCACGCTGGTGCTGGGCACGGGCGACTTCACGCTGCGCTTCGGTCAGTTCGCGCTGGGCGGTATCGGCACGGCCACCTTCGGCGCCATCCTGCTGTACGCACTGCTCAACCGCAAGCCCTGAGACCCTGTTCACGGCCCCAACAAAAAGCCCCGGCAGGTCCACGACCTGCCGGGGCTTTTTTTATAGAGGCGCTGCGGCGGTGATCAGCCCAGGAAACGCCCGCCGGCGCCCAGCACGCCCAGATCCACGAATTTGGAGCCGACAAACGGCGAGGCGGCGGCATAGTCCACGCTGAAACCGCCGAGGTCGAACTTCTGCACGCTGCCCAGCGCGGTGCGCAGCTTGGCGCGCGTCACGTCGCGGCCGGCGCGCTCCAGACCTTCGGCCAGAACACGGGTGTTGACGTAGCTCTCCAGGCTGCCCAGCGAAAACTCCTGCTGGCCGATGGCGCGCATGGCGGCCTGGTAGTCGCGCACCAACTGGGTCTTGGCGCGGTAGGGGTCGGGGAACACCATGGTCAGCGCCAGGCCCGAGCCGGCGGCGCCCAGGCTCTTGAGGCCGTCGGCCGTCAGCGTGACGCTCAGGCCCGCGACCGGCAGCATGGGCGAGGACTTCTTCAGCGCGGCGATCAGGCCCACCGAGGCGGCGCCCGCCGTGCCCAGCAGCACGGCGCCGGGTCTGGCGGCGCTGACCTGGCTCACGACCTCATTGAGGTTCTTGCCGTCGGTGGCCAGCGCGACCTGTGCCGCCGCCTTGGCGCCCTGAGCCTGCAGCGCCTGTACGGCATCGGCCAGCACTTCCTTGCCGAAGCCGTTGTCCAGGTAGACGATCGCCAGGTCCTTGATGCCCATGCCCACCAGTTTTTGCACGAGTCGCTGGGTTTCGTCGGTGTAGCTGGCGCGCACATGGAACACGTTGCGCATGCCGGGCTTGCGCAGCGACGAAGCGCCGGTCAGCGGCGCGACGTAGGGCAGGCTGGACTCTTCGATCAAGGGCACGATGGCCGCATTGTTGGGCGTGCCGATGCAGGACATCAGCGCAAAAATGCTGCCGTCGCCGATCATCTTCTTGACGTTTTCCGTGGTGCGCTGCGCCACGTACGCGTCGTCCATCATCTGGAACTGCAGTACGCGGCCATTGACACCGCCCTTGGCGTTGATCTGGGCCATGGCCGCTTCCACGCCCAGCTTGAGATCGGCGCCGAAGCCGGCCAGCGGGCCGCTGAGCGCGCCCGAAGAACCGATGGTCACGGCCTTGGCGCTCAGGCCCTCCTGGGCGTAGGCATTGCGGATGAAAGCGGGAGCGGCGGCAAGGGCGGCCAATTGGGGGGCGAGCGAAAGAAAGCGGCGGCGAAACATCGCGAAGTCTCCGGAGTGGGGTGGCCGGGAGGCCAAAGAAAAGACCGGGTCGCGCGGACCCGGTGCCAGGTAACGGCCGCGTAGCGGCTGAATACTTTAAGTCTAAACTATTACCTGGGGCGAACCTGTCCGTTTGGCGACGCCGCGGCGCCTTTGGTCCGCCACGCAGGGCGGTTTGCCTGGCGCAGGCCCCGCGCCGATAGTCTCCGGCCGGACGTTGCGGGTTGAAAGGCGGCAGGCACAGGCACGTGAGCAGCGGAAACGACAAAGCCCCGGCCAGTGCAAAACTGGCCGGGGCTTTTTTTACTTCAACTGGGCGATTTAACCGACGAAGCGGCCGCCAGAGCCCAGCACGCCGAGCTCCACAAACTTCGAACCGGCGAACGGCGGCGCGGCGTAGTCGACGCTGAAACCGCCGAGGTCGTACTTCTGCAAGCCGGCCAGCGCGGTGCGCAGCTTGGCGCGCGTCAAGTCGCGGCCGGCGCGCTCCAGGCCCCCGGCCATCACATGGGTGTTGATGTAGCTCTCCAGGCTGCCGAGCGAAAACTCCTGCTGGCCGATGGCGCGCATGGCGGCCTGGTACTCGCGCACCACTTCGATCTTCGCGCGGTACGGGTCCGGAAACACCATGGTCAGCGCCAGGCCATTGCCGGCGGCGCCCAGCGCCTTGATGCCTTCGCCTGAGAGCGTGACGCTCAGGCCTGCGATGGGAAGCAGGGGAGAAACTTTCTTCAGCCCCGCGATCAGGCCGACCGACGCCGAGCCGGCGGTGCCCAACACCACGGCGCCGGGTTTGCCCGCGACGACCTGGTTCACCACATCATTGAGGTTCTTGCCGTCGACGGCCAGCGCTGCCTGCACGCCGGCCTTGGCGCCCTGCGCCTGGAGTGCGCGATTGACGTCGGCCAGCACTTCCTTGCCGTAGTCGTTGTCCAGGTAGACGACCGCGAGGTCCTTCATGCCCATGCCCACGAGACGCTGCACCAGGCGCTGGGTTTCGTCGGTGAAGCTGGCGCGCACGTGGAACACGTTGCGCATGCCGGGCTTGCGCAGCGACGAAGCGCCCGAGCGCGGGCCGACGTAAGGCAGATTGGACTCTTCAATCAGCGGCACGATGGCGGCGTTGTTGGGTGTGCCGACGCAGGACATCAGCGCAAAAATGCTGCCGTCGTCGATCATCTTCTTGACGTTGTCGGCGCTGCGCTGCGGCACATAGGCGTCGTCCATCATCTGGAACCGCAGCGTGCGGCCGTTGATGCCGCCTTTGGCGTTGATCTCGCCCATGGCGGCGTCGACGCCCTGCTTCAGTTCAGCCCCCACACCCGCGAGCGGGCCGGTGGTTGCGCCCGTGCTGCCGATGGTGATGGCCTTGGCGGTCAGGCCTTCCTGGGCATAGGCATTGCGAATGAAGGCGGGGGCGGCGGCGAGGGCAGCCATTTGAGGGGCGAGCGAAAGGAAGCGGCGGCGAAACATCGCGAATCTCCAAGAGGGGTAGGCCGTGAAGCCAGAACGAACCAGGCCGTGCGGCCTGGGGGTGAAGAACGAGCTGCCGGCCGGTGCCGAAAAACACCCCGGGCGACAACAGAAGCGCTGGAGTGTAAACGACTCTAGGTAGAAACCCTGAGTTTATTGCCCCCACGCTTTTCACTTCGCCTTCGGCTTCGTGTAATGCGCTGCCCCCCGAGGGGGCCGCCCGCCTGCGGCCCGGCTAAGCCGGTTCCGCGGCTCATGCTGGTTGAAAAGTTCAGGAAGGTGCGGGAGGTATTTGTCAGTGGGGCCGTGGAACCGGCTTTGCCGGGCCACAGGCGCCCGCCCCCTTGAGGGGGGAACAGGCTACACGCAGTGAGCCTGGACGGGGGTGTTTGGCCTACCTTCCGGTGGCTTTGGCCAGGGCGGCCTTGGTGGCCCTGAGTTCGCGCTCCAGATTCGCGCGCTCGTCGATTTGCTGCTCCAGCACCTCGTTGACCTGGGCCAGGTCTTCGGCGGACTCCTGGATACGCGTTTCCAGCGCATCGGTTTTTTCCAGCGCCTGGGCCACCTCGCCGGTCTGCACCTCCGGCGGGATTTCCTGTTTGAGCACCGTGTTGATGACCAGCAATTCGGCGGCCGACTGCTCCACGGTGTCTTTCACGGACTCGTTCTGCTCGAGCGCCCGCTTCAGTGGCGTCGGTACGGAGGACAGCTGGGGCATATCAAAAGGTCCTTGGTGAAGGATGCCGGATCGTTGCCGGGAATAAGGAATAAGCCTATGTAAAGGGACGGCTTACAAACGGCACGGGATTCGGGGACGATTTTACGCGAATGCGGCCGGCGGTGGGTCCTCAAAAACCCGCGGCGGGCCGGGATACCTCAGCGGTTTTGGGCGGGCTTGGCCGCACGCGCCGGTGGCGGCGCGGATGCCGGCGTTGCCGGTCCGGGCGTGAAAATTTTCCCCAGTGTGGCCCCTATGCGGGCGCCTATGGCCGTGCCCACACCCGGCAACACGGCGGTGCCGACCACCGCGCCGGCAATGGCGCTCTTTGGCACCGAAAAGCTGACATTGTCGAGCGGGCCGCTGACGCTGAGCGGCACACCGACGATGCCGTCCACCAGGTCGACGGCGAACTCGGCCTCGATCTGGCGGTTGGCGATTTTGGCCTGGCCCGATGCACTCAGCGAACCCGACGTGGCCTTGAGGTTGGTGTAGGTGACCACCATGCCCTGCGGCGTGTTCTGCGTGTCGAGCTGGCCCGTGACCGAATCGAGCGGCGTCTGCCCGGCATGCTCCTTGCCGGCGGTGCGCACGGCTTTGTCGAGGTCAAAGCGCAGCAAGGTGGACTTGCCGATGGTGAAGGGCGTGCGTGTGTGCAGCGACCGCGCGAGTTCGCCCACCGTGTCGCCGTTGGCCGAGAGCGTGGTCTCGCCCGAGGCCTTGCCGGCGATGACCGAACGGCGGTTGAAGGCGGCCATCATGCTTTCTACCTCCACGCCCTGCGGCTGCAGGGTGCCTTCCAGGTGCATGCGGCCGTTGGCGCGAAACTCCAGCCTGACTTCGCCGTCGGCGGTGCCCCCGCCCACATGGATGCGCGCGGCCCAGCGGTCCTCCTGGCCCTGGCGCGTCAACAGCAGGTCGGTGGCGGGCTTGACGCCGGGCCGCCGCAACTGGGCCTTGCGCGGGCGCCAGCCCGGGTCGAAATCGACCTCGCCGTCATACACCACCGCGATGCCGCGCCGCGAGATCCAGGTCACATCACGAAACACAAAGCGCGCGAGCGGCAGCTCTTCCGTCGCCATCTCGTCCTTCTCGCGCCCGCTGCCCAAGCCGTGCAGGGAGAGTTGCGGAACCACCGCGCCCTCCAGGTCGGCGCGGTCAATCTTTACGCGACGCTGCGCCAGCGCGAATACATCGGGATAGGCGGTGAGCTTTTTGATCAGGATGGGCTGGGACTGCTCGGTGGCGGCGTCTTCGATCACCACGGCGGGCGAAGGCAGCAGGCGCCAATGCAGGGCGCCAATACGGACCTTGGTGCCAAGCTGGCGCTCCAGCTCCACAGAGGCGCGGCGAGCCAGCTCCTCGTCGGAGGGCACCAGGCGCAGCACGGCGACCCAGGCAGCCACCAGGAGCACTACCGCAATGCCCAGGGCCAACAGCCATTTGCCTTTGCGTGTCATCGAAGCCTCTTTGTCATGAGGGCCAGCTTACGTCGCGGCGCGGTTGTTGCGTGGGCGACAAGCCGCCCACCTTTTGTAGGCCGCAACCGTATAGTGGGAGACCAACATCCCGTGGAGCCCCACCATCATGCGCATCTGGAAGCAACCCATCTCCGTTGAACTGCTCGCCGCCGTCAACGCCAACTCTGCCGTGACGCACCTGGGCATCGAGTTCCTGGAAGTCGGCGACGACTTCATACGCGCACGGGTGCCGGTGGACCGCCGCACGGTGCAACCCTACGGCCTCTTGCACGGCGGGGTGTCTGTGGTGCTGGCCGAAACCCTGGGCTCCTGCGGCGCGGCGTTCGCGGCGCCTGCCGGCCACCGCGCCGTGGGGCTGGACATCAACGCAAACCACTTGAGGGGCACCACCGGCGGCTGGGTCACGGGCACCACCCGCCCGGTGCACATAGGCCGCAGCACCCAGGTATGGCAAATAGACCTGCACAACGACGCTGGCGAGCTGACCTGTGTCTCGCGCATCACCATGGCGATGCTGCAGCCGGGATGACGCGGGCCCAGGCCCTGCTATTGAGTCGCAGCGCGCGCCATGCGCTCGCTCTTCCAATACACATCATCCCCGCCGTTCATGCGGTTGAGCACGCGCGAGAGCACGAAGAGCAGGTCGCTCAGGCGGTTGAGGTACTGGCGCGGCGAATCCTTCAGGGGCTCGGCCGCGCCCAACGCCACCACAGCACGTTCGGCGCGGCGCGCGACGGTGCGGCACACATGCGCCAGCGAAGCGGCGCGTGAACCGGCCGGCAGGATGAACTCGGCCAGGCGCGGCAGTGCGGCATTGTGTTCGGCCAGCGCCTCGTCGAGCAAGGCCACGGCCTCGGGCTTGAGCAGCTCAAAGCCCGGGATGGACAGCTCGCCACCGAGGTTGAAGAGCTGGTGCTGCACCTCCACCAGCAGCTCGCGCACCTTGGGCGGCAGCTCTTCGCAGAGCAGCACGCCGATGTTGGAATTCAGCTCGTCAACGTCACCCATGGCGTGGACGCGAAGGCTGTCCTTGGACACACGCGTGTTGTCGCCCAGGCCGGTCGTGCCGTTGTCGCCGGTGCGGGTTGCGATCTGTGAAAGTCTGTTGGCCATGGTGAGGGGCGTTGGAACGCGATATGGAAAGTCAATGAGGCAAAGGGACTAAAACACCGAGCGGCAAGCGTTACGCCCGGCAAGGAAATGTGTCGTCGTACACCATCATGTGAGTGAGGCAACACCCTGAAAAACTGCTGGCTGCGAGGCGCTGCATGGGTTGCAATGGCGGCTTGTTCACTCTTTGAAAGACTTCTCGCATGACCATGCACACGACCGCAACATCCCCTGCACGACATTCGAAACATTCTATTCCCGGCTTTGAGTTGCGCAGCGTGTTGCTGGTGGCCGCACTGGTTGCGGGCGGCGTCGGCGCGGCGCGGGCACAAAGCGCCCCGCCCTCCCCCGCCAGTCCCAGCAGCCCGCCTTCCCAGATGGCGCCCTCCGGCACTCCGGGCGCCGTGCCGCAAAACCGCACCACCACCAAGGACGTCGAGGCTGCCTTCGGCCGCGCCGACGCCAACAAGGACGGCAAACTGGACCGCCAGGAGGCCGAACACCTGCCGGCCGTGGCCCAGCGCTTCGAGCAGATCGACACCAACCATGACTCCTTTATCTCTCTGGCCGAGCTGACAAAGGCGGCCATGGGCTCCTGATAGCGGCTTTGTCTCCCGTCCCCGCGACTGAGCGCGCGGGTCTCCGCTCAGGTGGCAGAAAGTACGTACACGTCGTAAACTGTGCCACCGACCCGGAGACACCATGAACGCCCCCCTTCCCCAGCACCTGCTTCCCGAAATCCACCAGCGCGAGACGCCTGCCGCGCTGATTGACGCGTTGAAGGCGCGCTTTGCCGAGCGCTGCTCCACCGCCCTGGTGGTGCGCGAGCAGCACGGACGCGACGAGTCCTCCTTTGCCGCGCCGCCGCCCTCGGCCGTGGTGTTCGCTGAAAGCACGCAGGACGTCGCCGACGCGGTGAAGCTGGCCAGCCAGCACAACGTACCTGTCATTCCTTTCGGCGTGGGCACCTCGCTTGAGGGCCACCTGCTGGCCGTGCAAGGCGGCATCAGCATCGACGTGAGCCGCATGAACAAGGTGTTGTCCATCAACGCGGAAGACCTGACCGTCACCGTGCAGCCGGGCGTCACACGCAAACAACTCAATGAAGAGGTCAAAAGCACCGGCCTGTTCTTCCCGATAGACCCCGGCGCCGACGCGACCCTGGGCGGCATGAGCGCCACGCGCGCCAGCGGCACGAATGCCGTGCGCTACGGCACTATGCGTGAAAACGTGCTGGCGCTCGAAGTCGTCACCGCCGACGGCAGCGTGATACGCACCGGCACGCGCGCCAAAAAATCATCGGCCGGCTACGACCTGACCCGCCTGATGGTGGGCAGCGAAGGCACGCTGGGCGTGATCACCGAAGTCACCGTGCGGCTCTACCCGCTGCCCGAGGCCATCTCGGCCGCGGTGTGCTCCTTCCCGAGCATTGAAGCCGCCGTGCGCACCACGATTGAAGTGATACAGCTGGGCGTGCCAATCGCGCGCGTGGAGCTGATCGACCACAACACGGTGCGCATGGTGAATGCGCATTCCAAGCTCACGCTGCGCGAAGAGCCCATGCTGCTGATGGAGTTCCACGGCACGCCCAGCAGCGTGAAGGAGCAAGCCGAGCTGGTGCAGGAGCTTGCCAGCGGCCACGGCGGCAACGCCTTTGAATGGGCCAGCACGCCGGAAGAGCGTACGCGTCTTTGGACGGCGCGGCACAACGCCTACTTCGCGGCCATCCAGTCGCGGCCCGGCTGCCGCGCGATTTCCACCGACACCTGCGTGCCGATCTCTCGCCTGGCCGACTGCCTGCTCGAATCGGTGGCCGAAGTCGACGCCAGCGGCATCCCCTATTTTCTCGTCGGCCACGTCGGCGACGGCAACTTCCACTTCGGCTACCTGATAGACCCGACGATTCCGAAGGAGCGTGAAGTCGCCGAAGCGCTGAACCACAAGCTCGTGACCCGCGCGCTGGCGCTGGAAGGCACTTGCACCGGCGAGCACGGCGTGGGCCTGCACAAGATGGACTTTCTGGTGACGGAAACCGGTGACGGCGCCGTCGACATGATGCGCACCATCAAACGCGCGCTGGACCCGAAGAACATCATGAACCCGGGCAAGATTTTTTCGCTGTCCTGAGACGCTTCAAGAGTCAGGGGCGGCGCCGGCGGTTTCCGTTTTGCGGGCCCCCCGTATGTTCATGGCCGCCAGGCAGAACTGCAGCACGATCAAGGCATAGGCGTGGGAATACCAACCCCAGGCTACCCACAGAAGATTGCTCAGCAAGTACAGCCAGAAGCCCCAGTGCCGCTTGTGTTTGTGGCTGGATGACACCAGCCAGGCGGACGTGACAGTGACCGCCATCGCGGGCCACTGAAGAAGGCTTAAGAAATCCATGGCGGGCATAGTGGCCACGGCGGGCGCGGTAGGTACATGCCGCCATGGTGTGGCCCTCAGCCGGCATGCGCCCCGCGGCGCTTGCCTGAATCGCCGTAGGACAGTTTCGCCGCAGGGTGCTCTGTTACTTGCCGCCGCGCAGCCGCTCGATCAGCCCATTGAGTTCGTCCATGGAGGCGAACTGGATCGCGACCTCGCCCATGTCTTCGCGCCGGCCGTTGCGTTTGACCTGTTTCTTGACGCGCACTTCCACGTCGGCCATCAGCAGGTCGGCGAGTTCTTCTTCGACGCGGCGCGTGTCGCGCGATTTTTCCTTGGCGGCTTTTTGCGGCTTGAGCGAAAACTCGGCGCTCAGTTTCTTGACCAGGCTTTCAGCCTCGCGCACCGACATTTTTTTGGCCGAAATCTGGTTGGCCGCGGTGATTTGTGCGGCACGGTCCAGGGCCAGCAGCGCGCGCGCGTGGCCCATGTCCAGGTCGCCGGCCATCAGCATGGTCTGCACCGGGTCGGCCAGGTTGAGCAAACGCAGCAGGTTGGAGGCGGCGCTGCGCGAGCGGCCGACGGCCTGCGCGGCGAGTTCGTGCGTGAGGCCGAATTCCTTGACCAGGCGCTGCAGGCCTTGCGCTTCTTCGAGCGGGTTAAGGTCTTCGCGCTGGATGTTTTCGATCAGCGCCATGGCGGCGGCCGACTCGTCGGGCACATCGCGCACCAGCACCGGCACGCTGTCCAGGCCCGCGAGTTTGGCCGCACGGAAGCGCCGCTCGCCGGCGATGATTTCGTACTTGCCGTCGTTGGAACCTGAGGTCAGCCGCCGTACCAGGATGGGCTGCATGATGCCCTGCACCTTGATGGATTCGGCGAGCTCATAAAGCGCGCCTTCATCCATGCGCGTGCGCGGCTGGTACTGGCCGGCGACCATGTCTTCAAGCCGCAGCGAGGCCGGCAGGCCCGGGCTGTTGGCGGTGTTGCTGGCGTTCTCGGCGTCTGTGGCGGTTTCGCTGACCTTGGGGCCCAGCAATGCTTCGAGCCCGCGGCCCAGGCCTTTGGGTTTTTTGGTGACCATGTTTTTTCTTTCCTTCAATCCGTCAGTGTTGTCAGTGTTTGTTTATTGGGGCGTGAGATTGCCGCCCAAGGACTGCAACACGCCGCGCCACAAAGCGTCGCGTTCTTCGTAGGGTTGCACATCCTGTTTGCCGCTGGCTTGCTCCCACACTGAGGTGAGCACCATCACCAGGCCGGTGGTGGGCTGCACATACACCGTCTGGCCGTGGATGCCCTGCATGGCAAAGGTGCGCGCGCGCAGCGGCATGAGCCAGAACTGGTAGCCGTAACCGAAGTAAGGTGTCGCCGTGCGCGGCTTGAATGCGGGCGGCTGGCGCGTCGGGTCGGTGGCGTCCAGCAGGTAGTCCGGCGGCAGGACCTGCACGGCGCCGGGCTTGCCGGTGGCCTTGTCGATCGCGCGGCCGTCATTGGCCAGCAGCTGGCCCAGCCGCGCCCAGTCGCGCAGGCTGGCGTTGAACGCGCCGTAGGCTTGCTCCTGCCCGTCAACAGAGATGCGCCAGAAGGCATCATGCTCGGCGCCCATGGGCTTCCACAACCACTCGGTGGTGAGCTCGGCCATGTTCTTGCCAGCGGCGGCGGCCAGCACGCGGCCCAGTACGTCGGTCTCGGAACTGGCATAAACAAACTTTTCGCCGGGCGGCGAATGCCGGTCGGTGATGGACTTCAGCACGTCCATCGGCAGGCCCGCACCCGGTGCGCCGGCAGCGGCGCGCGACAGGCGTGCGATGTCGTCCTTGCCGTCGTAGCGCTCCGTAAATGTGAGGCCCGAACTCATGCGCAGCAGCTGGCGCAGCGTGGTCGCGCCGTAAGGGCTGCCGGCCAGCTCTTTGACGTATTTCTCGGCCGGGTCGTCGAGTGAGGCGATCAGCCCCAACGAAAGCGCCTTGCCGACCAGCAGGGAGGTCACGCTCTTGGCCATCGAGAACGACAGGAACCGCTGGTCGTCCTTGCGGCCATAACGGTAGTGCTCGGCAACGATCTCGCCGTTTTTCAAAACCAGCAGGCTGGTGGCGCGCTGGCGCTCCAGGTAATCGGCCAGCGTGTAGTTCGTGTTCTTGTAGCGGTAGCCGATGGACGCCGGGCTGGCCGCGCGCGGCAGCGGGCTGGCTTCGGCCGGACGCGCCACCACGCGGGTCTTCACGCCGGGCACTTTGTCGAGCGCCGACCAGGAGCCGACGCGATAGGGGTTGCTGTACCAGGTGCCGGCATTGCCCAGCGGGTAATTTTGCGATTTGCCGAGCAGTTCTTCGTCAGGCTCGGCGCGCAGCGCGGTGCTGGTGAGCATGCCCGCCAAGGCGGCCAGGGTGGCAAGGGCCAGCGCGGGCGGTGCGAAACGTGAGCGAATTGAAAGCATGTTTTTGTTATTTATGAAGGGCTGTGCTGGAGAGAAGCGGGCAAGGCCTGCAGGCGCTGCAGTCTTTCAAAGGCCTCGGGCCAGTCGCCCAGCTTGCTGTCGGCATTGAGGTGGCCGCGTGGGCCGGCGTCGATGAGCTCCGCACCCCAGGCCCCCGCGAACTGGCGTGCGCGTTCGGGCGCGCAAAACGGGTCATCGCTGCTGCAGAACACCAGGGCGGGAAACGGCAGCTTGCCCAGCGGCACGGGCGCCCAGCCCGGCAGCACCTGGCGCAGGTCATCGCGCTCTACATCCGGCGGCGCGACCAGCAGAGCGGCCTTGACGCGATGGGTGTTGCGCGAGTGCGAGGCCCAGGCGGCGGTCAGCATGCAGCCCAGGCTGTGCGCGACCAGCACGGCTGGCTCGTCGCAAGACAGCAGCACGTCTTCGAGCCGCGCGCTCCAGTCGCCGCGCAGCGGCCGCATCCAGTCGTGCTGCTCGACCCGCGTGTAGCCGTGCGCGCGCTCCCAGCGGCTCTGCCAATGGTCGGGGCCGCTGTTTTGCCAGCCGGGGAGGATGAGGGTGTTACGGGGGTTCATGGCGCACGCAAAGATGGATTGCTACTGTATTAATAGCTGCAAGCCCTTTGTTTATGCGGACTTCAGCCTGACTCTGTTTACATCGCCTTGATACGCTCAACCATCTCTTCGGCAAAGGTGATGAAAGCCTGCGCACCCCTGGAAGACGGATCGAACACCACGCCCGGCAGGCCGTAGCTGGGCGCTTCGGCCAGGCGCACGTTGCGCGGGATCACGGTGTTGAAGACCTTGTCGGCGAAATGCTCCTTGAGCTGGTCGCTGACCTGCTGCTGCAGGGTGATGCGCGGGTCGAACATCACGCGCAAGAGGCCGATGATCTGCAAGTCCTTGTTGAGGTTGGCGTGCACCTGCTTGATGGTGTTGACCAGGTCGGTCAGGCCTTCGAGCGCGAAGTACTCGCACTGCATGGGCACGATCACGCCGTGCGCGCAGCAAAGGCCGTTGAGCGTCAACATGCTAAGGGAAGGCGGGCAGTCGATCAGCACGAAGTCGTACTGGCTGTCGACTTCGGCCAGCGCAAGCTTGAGGCGCTTTTCGCGGCGCTCGACATCGACCAGTTCGACCTCGGCGCCAGCCAGTTCGCGGTTCGCGCCCAGCACGTCGTAGCCGCACTTTTCGCTGTGCACCCGAGCCTCGACCACCGAGGCCGATTCGAGCAGCACGTCGTACACCGTCATCTCCAGCTTGCGCTTGTCGACACCCGAGCCCATGGTGGCATTGCCCTGCGGATCCAGGTCGATCATCAAGACTCGCTGGCCGACTTTCGCCAAGCCCGCAGCCAGATTCACTGTCGTTGTTGTCTTCCCTACCCCACCCTTTTGGTTGGCTACGCAGAATATTTTGGCCATCAGTTTGTTCTTGTTATGTTGGGAAAGTTACTTGGACACAGCCAGCTTCAAGCCGAAGCCAATCAGGAATATGCCCGCCAGCTTGTTCAGGATCACGGTGATTTTTGGATTGGCGCGTATGCGCTCGGCCAAGTGGTAGGTAATCATCACCGAGCACAGGCCGTACAGAAAAGTCAGCCCGGCAATGGTCGCCGCCATCACGGCAAAGGTCTTCAGGCCCTGGTGCTGGGCCGGGTCGACGAACAGCGGAAAGAAGGCCATGTAGAACACGATGGCCTTGGGGTTCAGCAAGGTGATCAGCAAGGCCTGCTTGAAGTAGTGTCGCGGCTTGATATTAAGTAAGGGCGCATCGCCAGGTTTGGCCATCAGCATCTTGATGCCCAGCCAAGCCAGGTAAATCGCGCCCGCCCACTGAACGATATGAAAAGCCGTCGGGTACGCCGCCATGATGGCCGACACGCCGGCCACCGCGGCCCAGAGCAGAACCTGGTCGCCGGCGATCACGCCAAAGGTCGCGCCCAGGCCGCCCGCGATGCCGCCCTTGCTGGTCGAGGTGATCAGCGCCAGGTTGCCCGGGCCGGGAATCAGCAAAAACACAATGATCGCGACGACAAAAGCGCCGTAGTCGGCTATGCCGACGAATGAGCCCAACATGGAGGTTCTCCAGAATTAGAGAAAAGAAAGAGGGCTCGAGTTTACGCCAGGGGTATGCCGCCAGAATGCCAAAGGACCCGATCCAGGCGGATTCGATGTTCGGGAAGCGCTTCTTTTTGTACCCAAACAACGGGACCGGGGGTCGAAGCCCGGACCTCAGCCTGGATTCAGGACTTCAGGCGCCGGCCTTTTTACGCAACCAGACAATGCAGCGCTCGGCATCCAGCCCTGGCACCTGGAGCTGTTCCACGTGAAACACCTCAAGCCCCGCCGGCAAGGCAGCAATTTCATCGGCTGGGTGTTTGCCCTTCATCGCCATCCAGGCTCCTTGGGGCGCCAGGGCATCCACCGACCAATTGGTGAAATCGATCAGTGAAGCAAAGGCACGGGAGCAGATCACTTCAAACGGCGTGGTGATAGTTTCGACCCGGGCATGCAAGCCTGAGAGATTGGGCAACTTGAGCGCCAGCGCCGCTTGCTTGATAAAGGCGGCTTTTTTGGCGACCGTGTCCACACAAGTGACGGCCACTTCGGGGCAGCAGATCGCGATGACCACGCCCGGAAGGCCGGCGCCGGAACCCACGTCCAGCAGTTTGGCGCCCTGCCCCAGCCCGGACTTTTGCAGATGGCGCCGGAGCGGGAGCACCGCCGCCAGGCTGTCGAGCAGGTGGTGGGTCATCATTTCTGCCGGATCGCGCACGGCCGTCAGGTTGTAGACCTTGGTCCATTTGCCGATCAAGTCCTGGTAGTCCAGCAGCTGGCCGACCTGGGAATCGCCCAAATCCAGTTGCAGCGCCTTGAGGCCGGCGCGCAATTCCTGTTCACCGGCCCGCATCAGGCCTGGGCTTTTTCGTTGGCAGCATCCGCAGCCTGGAGCGGAACCGTGTTTTTCCACAGATTCTTTTTCAGGTGCACCAGCAGCAAGGACACAGTCGCCGGGGTAATGCCCGAGATGCGCGAAGCCATTCCCAGGGTTTCGGGTCTGTGCTTGGCCAGGGTCTGGCGCGCCTCAAAACTCAGGGCCGACACCTGCAGGTAGTCCAGGTCGGCTGGAAGTTTGAGGTTTTCGTAGTGGGCGGCGCGCTCGACCTCAGTCTTCTGCAGGTCGATGTAGCCGGCGTACTTGGCCGTGATTTCGATCTGCTCGATCACGCTTTTGGCGAGGTCGTCGCTGGCCGCGGCTTCGGCTGCCAGTTCGGGGTTGGCGTACTTGCCCTCCTCCAGCGACATCAGCCCGGCGTAGTTGACATCGGGGCGGCGCAGCAGATCGAGCAGGTTGTACTCGCGCTCGATCGACTTGCCCAACACCCGCTCGGCTTCAGCCGCCGGCAGGTTGTTGGGGTTGACCCAGATCGCCCGAAGCCGGGCTGTTTCACGTGAAACCGTGTCGCGTTTCCGGTTGAAGGCGTCCCACCGAGCGTCGTCGACCAGGCCCAACTCCCGGCCTTTTTCGGTCAGGCGCATGTCGGCGTTGTCCTCACGCAGCATCAGGCGGAACTCCGCCCGGCTGGTGAACATGCGGTAGGGCTCGGTCACGCCCTTGGTGATCAGGTCGTCGACCAGCACGCCCAGGTAGGCTTCGTCGCGCTTGGGCAGCCAAGCCTCTTTTCCCTGGCATTGCAGTGCGGCGTTAAGACCGGCGAACAAACCCTGGGCTGCCGCCTCTTCATAACCGGTCGTGCCGTTGATCTGGCCGGCAAAGAACAGGCCGCCAATCGCCCGGGTTTCGAAGTTCGACTTCAGCGCCCGCGGGTCAAAGTAGTCGTACTCGATGGCGTAGCCGGGCCGCAGGATGTGGGCGTTTTCCATGCCGGCCATGGAGCGCACCAGCTCGTACTGGATGTCAAAAGGCAGGCTGGTCGAGATGCCGTTGGGGTAGATTTCGTGGGTGGTCAGGCCCTCGGGCTCCAGGAAAATCTGGTGGCTGTCCTTGTCGGCGAAGCGGTTGATCTTGTCTTCCACGCTGGGGCAGTAGCGCGGGCCGACCCCGTCGATCTTGCCGGTGAACATGGGGCTGCGGTCGAAGCCCGAGCGGATGATCTCGTGGGTGCGCTCGTTGGTGTGGGTGATCCAGCACGGCACCTGGCGCGGGTGGGCAATGCCACCGCCCATAAAACTGAACACTGGCACCGGCCCTTCGATGCCGCCGGGCATGCCGTCGCCGGGTTGTTCGGTGCACTTGCTGAAGTCGATGCTGCGGCCGTCGATGCGCGGCGGGGTGCCGGTCTTGAGCCGGCCCTGCGGCAGCTTCAGTTCCTTCAGCCGTGCCGAGAGCGACACCGCCGGCGGGTCGCCCGCCCTGCCCGCCGAGTAATTGTTCAGCCCGACATGGATCTTGCCGTCCAGGAAAGTCCCGGCCGTCAGCACCACGGTACGCGAGCGGAACCTGATGCCGACCTGGGTCACGGCACCGACCACCCGGTCGCCCTCCACCATCAGGTCGTCGACCGCCTGCTGGAACAGCCACAGGTTGGGCTGGTTCTCGAGCTTGCGGCGTATCGCCGCCTTGTACAGAATCCGGTCAGCCTGCGCACGGGTGGCGCGCACGGCCGGGCCCTTGGAGCTGTTCAGGATACGAAACTGGATGCCGCCTTCGTCGGTGGCCAGCGCCATCGCGCCACCCAAGGCGTCCACTTCCTTGACCAGGTGACCCTTGCCGATGCCGCCTATCGAGGGGTTGCAGCTCATCTGGCCGAGCGTCTCGATGTTGTGCGAGAGCAGCAAAGTCTTGCAGCCCATGCGGGCAGAAGCCAGGGCGGCCTCGGTGCCGGCATGGCCGCCGCCGACCACGATCACGTCAAATTCTTGGGGGTAAAACATATCCAACCTTCAGGTCTGGTCTCTCGACCGCTATTCACTGTCAATCAATTCCGTGGCCAGGCCCATGCCGCGCGCCACCTGTGCCTGGCGCCTGTCCGCCGTGACGAACAGGTCCACACGGCTGGCCAGTGCGCTACCGACATGCAGCGCATCCATGCCGTGCAAAGGCCCCTGCTCCATCGCGGCAAAAGCAAAGCGCTCCACATGCGCATCCAGCGGCACCAGGGTCATGTCGGCCACGTCGCGCTGCGCCGCCGCCCACGCCCGGTCAAATTCCGGCGCCGGCAAGCTGCCGTCGCGCCGCCGCCTGAGCAGCGCGGACGCCACCTCGGTCTTGCAATGCGCAGCCACCAGCAATTCACTGGCCGCCTCGAACAGCATCAACACCCGGTCGCGGCCAGCTTCGCTGGCGTAGCGTTTGGTCAGCGCCGAGGCATCAAACATCAGCCGAGCTTCGCCGTCGCGCGCCACCGACCGCGTGGCGATAGCGGCCTGCGGCGCATAAGCCGCCTGCGCCTTCTTCACCATGGCGATTCATTGCGTTCGTCCAGCACCGCCTGCGACAGCGATACGCCGGGCGGCAGGACCACGGGTTCAAACGGCTTTTTCCAACTCGGCACTTTGGCGGCGTCTTCTTCGGCCTTCAGGGGCACGAGCTCGGCCACCGGCTTGCCGTGCCGCAATATCCGGACGGTTTCGCCCTGCTCCACCAGGTCGATCATGGCGGAGGCATTGGCGCGAAACTCGCTGAGAGCAATGGTATGCATTTTGTACAAAATAAAGGGTTTTGTACATTTTAGCGGGTTTGTGCTTGCAAGGCGCTCCGCACGCAGTTTTTCACCTCACAGCCTGTGGTGAAATCGGGCGCATGAACGCCCCCCAAAAACTTCTCATCTTCGCTGGCAGCACCCGCCAGAACTCCTACAACCGCAAGCTCGCCCATGTCGCGGCCGCCCTGGCCCGCGCCAGCGGCGCCGAAGTCACGCACATAGAACTGGCCGACTTCGACATCCCGATGTACAACGCCGACCTCGAGGCCCAGGGCACACCGCCCGCGGTCATGAAACTCAAGCAGATCATGTACGAGCACCCGGCCTGGATCATCTGCTCGCCCGAATACAACGGCAGCTACACCGCCCTGCTCAAAAACACCATCGACTGGGTCTCCAGCCCGGTCAAGAGCGACCCGGCCTGGCACGAAGGCTTCAAGTCCTTCAGCGGCAAGGTGGTGGGCGTGCTCAGCGCCTCGCCCGGCGCGCTGGGCGGCCTGCGCTCGCAAAGCCACTTGGTGCCGCTGCTGCTCAACGCGCAATGCTGGGTCGCACCCAAGGCTTTCGCCCTAAGCCGCGCCGGCGATGCCTTTGATGCCGAAGGCCAGTTGCTCAACGAAGCCAACCTCAAGAACGTGCAGGCCGTAATCGACCAGGTGCTGTTTGCTTCGCAACGCTTGAGCGCATGAGCAAAGGCCGCGGTCTCTGGATTGCCGGCCTGGCCAGCCTGTGCGCCGCCTCCGGCGCGTTGGCGATGGACTTGGACATCCGTGAACCTTTTGTTTTCCTGTCGGGCAAAGTGACGGGCCAGGAGCAGCGGATTTTGCAAGCTGCCATCGAGGCACACCCTGACATCACGACCGTCGTGCTGAAAAACTCTCCTGGCGGAGACGCCCGCGCCGGTTACGCCACCGGCGAATACATTCGCGAAAAAGGTCTGGCAACGCTGCTGTCGGGCTATTGCCGGTCGTCCTGCTCGCGCATGTTCCTGGGTGGCAAAACGCGTGCTTACTCTGATGACCAGCCGCTAGAAAAAACGGTGGTGGCGTTCCACGGCAATTACCAGCCCGATGGCAGCCTGCATCAGGCACGCATGTCTCAGTTGAAAGAATGGATCATTAAATACAGTGACGGCAAAGCAAGTCCTGCGCTGGTCGAACAGTGGGTGAATTTACCGACCCACAAGGGCTTCGCCTATTTCTACCATCCGCAGGCAGCCACCGGCCTGGGCCCCGACGGCGTGCTGCTGTGCCAAGGGCATGAAGACCCCAGGCAGCGCAACACGCAGTGCGCTCAGCCGGGTCAGGGCGACGCCCTGGCCAACGGGATTGTGACCACTCTGGAGATTTTCAAAATCCCCAAGTGAGCAAGTCGCACTTAGCCGCTGCCAGGGCCCGCGCGCGCTCCCGGGCTTCAGCTTTCACCAGGGACAGTGTTTCGGGCGGCGCCAGCGTTGGCGCGGCGTTGATCTCCGCGTCGACTGCGATATCCAGAAAGCGCAGCCAGCGCCGCATATAGGGCTTCTGGAAATCCGAGTCGTCCTCCTCGGGCTGCAGCGGATAGGCCCCTGCGCTCGAATACACCAGCGTTGCGCTTTTGCCCGACAGCAAGGCCTGGTAACCAGCCTGCCGCGACCAGCTCCAGTTCTGGCCCGGCAAGGTCACCACGTCGATGAAATGCTTGAGCTGGTAAGGGATGCCGAAATTCCACATCGGCAGGCTGAAGAGATAACGGTCAGCTGCGTTAAAGCGCTGCGACAGCGCCACGGCGCGGGCCCACAGCGCCTGCTGCGGCGGCGTCGCGTTCTGCGCGCGCAACACGGCGAACTTGGCGGCGATCATGTCCGCGTCAAACGGCGGCAGGGCTATGTCCCAGACATTGATACTGTCCACCGTGCCTTCGGGATGCGCCTCGCGCCAGCTATCAAGCCACGCGGCGGCCACGGCACTTGAGGTCGATGCGGCCTGCATGGGCGAGGCTTCTATATAGAGCAGATGGGTCATGCGGGTTCTCCGTGCAAGAGCTTCATCACGCCGTGCCATCCAGCAGGCGCAGGCCCACCATGCCGGCCACCACCAGCGCCACACAGGTGAGTCGCAAGGCCGAAGCGCTCTCGCCCATCCACAAGATGCCGATCAGGGTCACGCCGACCGAGCCTATGCCGGTCCAGATCGCGTAGGCCGTGCCCACCGGCAAGGTCTTGACAGCATGCGTCAAAAAGAAAATGCTCGCGCCGGCCGCGGCCACGCCCAGCACGCTGGGCAAAAGCCGGGTCCAGCCCTGGGAGGATTTGAGGAGCAAGGCCATCGCGATTTCAACGATGCTTGCGGCGAGAAGGTACAACCAGGCCATAGAGAGTCTTTCGTAGGGAACAGGGTTAAAGAAAGGGTTAAAGCGTCAAAAGAAGGAAGAGCCGCCAGCTTAGGTTTACGATTACCCGCAGACAAGTACGCACCTTCTGGTAACCATGACAATTCCCGACGACGACAGCGCCGATTCCTCCACTGTGTTTAGCCAGGCCTGCCCCTCGCGCCAGGCGCTGGAGCTGGTCGCCAGCAAATGGGCGCTGCTGGTGATCCCGGCACTGGCCCAAGGCCCGGTGCGCAACAACGAGCTGATGCGCAAGATCGAAGGCATCTCGCAAAAAATGCTGACGCAAACCCTCAAGGAGCTGGTGCGCAACGGCCTGGTGCTGCGCTTTGACCGCCAGACCGTTCCGCCCCATGTCGAATACCAGCTCAGCACGCTGGGCCAGTCCCTCAGCGAAACCCTGATCCCGCTGGACAACTGGGCCGAGCGCAACCACCAGAACCTGAAGGCCGCGCGCGAACGTTTTGATGCATCTTTCAGCTAGGTAGGCGACCCGGCAGGGTTAGCCTCATTAGCGGAATCACGTAGCGGCGCGCATCGCATACGGTCCTATATTCGGCCAACAACACACCACGCTCAGGAGACATCCATGAAACTCACAAACACGCGCCGCGGCGCACTGCAATTCGGCCTCAAGGCAGGCGGCGCCATTGCCGCGGCATCTGCTTTTCCGGGGCTGCTCCATGCGCAGGCCGGCTGGCCCACCAAACCGATTCGCCTGCTGGTGCCCTTCGCACCCGGCGGCAGTTCGGAAATCGTTGCGCGCTCGGCCGCCAACGAACTCGGCAAGAGCCTGGGCCAGAACGTGTTTGTCGACAACAAGCCCGGCGCCAGCGGCAACATCGCGATGCAGGAATGCGCCGCCTCCACCGACGGCCACACCATCATCCTGGGCCACATCGGCACCATGGCGGTCAACCCTTTCATCTTCGACAAGCTGCCCTTCGACACCAACAGGGATTTCAAGCCCATCTCACTGCTGGCCAAGGTGCCCAGCTTGTACGTGATCAATTCCAATGTGCCGGCCAACAACCTGAAAGAGTTCATCGCGCTGGCCAAGGCCAAGCCCGGCCAGCTCAACTACGGCTCGGCCGGCAACGGCAGCGCCGGCCACCTGGCGTTTGAATACCTGAAGATGGCCACCGGCATTTTTGTGCTGCACGTGCCCTACCGCGGCACCGGCCCGCAGCTCACCGATTTGCTGGCCGGCCGGCTAGACGCGGCCAGCGTGGGCGCGCCAGCCATCCTGGCGCACATCAAGTCGGGCAAGCTGCGCTGCATCGCCACCGGCACCAAGCAGCGCCTGCCCCAGCTGCCCGACGTGCCCACGGTCGCCGAGAGCGGCTACCCCGGTTTTGAAATGACCCAGTGGTACGGCCTGAACGCGCCCGCCAACATGCCGCAGGCCAACATAGACCGCATCGCCGAAGCCTGCAACAAGGCCATGCACAACCCGCAAGCCACCGAGCGCCTGCGCGGCGACACAGCCCAGCCCGTGGGCGATACGCCGGCGCAATACGGCGCCTTCATCAAGACCGAGCAGGCGCGTTGGAAGCAGGTTGCCGAACGCGCGAAAATCAAGCCTGATTAAGCGACTACTCGCACCCTCACCTTCCCACCCGCGAACCATCCCATGAATTGCCGCCCAGGCTGCGGCGCCTGCTGCATCGCGCCTTCCATCAGCTCCGCCATCCCCGGCATGCCCTACGGCAAGCCGGCTGGCGTGCGCTGCGTGCAGCTGGGGGATGCCAACCAGTGCCTGATCTTCGGCGGGCCCGAACGACCCGCCGTGTGCGGCCAGCTCATGCCCTCAGCCGAGATGTGCGGTACGGACGCAGGCGCGGCCATGGCCTGGCTGGGCCGGCTCGAACACGACACCCGCCCCGCATTGAAGTAGCACGCACCGTCGCTGCAACTATCGCGACACATTGCCCAGCGCCTCCAGCCGCGCGGCCGAAACAATCTCAATGCACCGGTAGCGCAGCGCGATGGCGCCCTGCGCCACCATGGCTTTGAGCTCCACCGACAGCGTCTGCCGGCTGATGCCCAGCATCATGGCGAGCGCCTCCTGCGACACCGGCACCACCGGTCGCGCTTTGGGCGCGAGCGTCGCGTCACCGCGCGACAGCAACAGCAGGCGGCGAGCCACGCGCGCCCGGGTCGAGCGCAGCGCGGCGTCTTCCACCATGCCGTAGAGCGAACGCACGCGCGCGGCCAGCAGCCCCGCCACGGCACGTGCAAACGGCGCACCCTCCATCAGCGCGGCAAAGGCGGCCTGCGGCACCACCAGCACCTCGGCCGCCGACAGCGCCGTCGCATCGTGGGTGCGCGGCTCGCCGTCCATCAATGAAATTTCACCGATCCAGTTGCCGGCTTCCAGCACCACCAGGATGGCCTCGCGCCCGTCTTCACGCAGCGAAGAGATTTTCAGCAAGCCGCCTAGCAAGCCGTAGAAGCCGCCGGGCGCATCGCCCTGGCGGAACAGCATCTCGCCGGGGCGCAAGCGCAGCACTTCGGCGGAGGCCAGCAGCGCCTCCCGGTCCGCCAGCGGCAGCGCGCCGAACCACGGGTTGGCCGACATGCGGTCCATATGCGACGCCGGCGCCACTGGCGGCATAGGGGGCGCAAGGCGCACAGGGGACACAGAGGGCAGGCTCATGCCGCCAATTGTCAAATTTTTGACAGTTCCCCGTCAAGCACCGACGTATCGTGCACCTGAAGCCCTGCGCATCAAAACCCCCATAACCCTAAAACCACCCTCCGGAGACAAGCCCCATGCACATCCCATCCCTCAAAGAAGTCGTCAGCGCCGAAGAATGGCAATTGCGCTGCGACCTCGCCGCCTGCTACCGCCTGGTTGCGTTCTACGGCTGGAGCGACCTGGTCTTCACCCACATCAGCGCCAAGCTGCCCGAATCGGTCTCGGGCGCCGGCAACCACCACTTCCTGATCAATCCCTACGGCCTGATGTTTGATGAGATCACCGCGTCCAGCCTGGTCAAGGTCGACGGCCAGTGCAACAAGGTGATTGACTCGCCCTTCCCCGTAAACCCGGCCGGCTTTGTGATTCACAGCGCAGTGCACGAGGCACGCGCCGATGCCGGCTGCGTGCTGCACACCCACACGCGCGCCGGCGTGGCCGTCAGCGCGCAGAAGTGCGGCGTGCTGCCGATCAGCCAGCAGTCCACCTTTGTGCTGGCCTCGCTGGCGTACCACGAGTACGAAGGCGTGGCCTTTCGCGACGACGAAAAACCGCGCCTGCAGGCCGACCTCGGCAAAGCCAACTTCCTGATGCTGCGCAACCACGGCCTGCTGGTCGTGGGCAAGACGATCGCCGATGCCTTCCTCAGCATGTACACCTTCGAGAACACCTGCCGCATCCAGCTCGACGCGCAATCGGGTGGCGAACTCACGCAGGTCAACCCGCTGATCGTCAAAGGTGTAGCCGAAGCCATGCGTGTGCAAACCGGCGGAATGGGCGGGGCTTTTGTCTGGCCTTCGCTGATTCGCAAGCTCGACAAACTCGACGAAAGCTACAAGTCATGAGCGGCGGCTCGCCCATCGTGGCCCAGCTGCTGATCGCAGCGCTCGCGCTGGTCATGCTGGGCCTGGGCCTGACGCTGAAAGTTGAGGACTTCACCCGCCTGCTCAAATACCCCAAGGCGGTGTTGGTGGCGCTGGTGCTGCAGGTCATCGTGCTGCCGGCCGCCTGCTACGCCATCATCATGTTGCTCAATGTGCCGCCGCTGTTCGCCGTGGGCCTGATGCTGCTGGCGGCCTCGCCCGGCGGCATCTCGGCCAACCTGTTCAGCCACCTGTTCGGCGGCAATGTCGCGATGAACATCTCGCTGACGGCCATCAACACCCTGCTGTCCATCGTCACCATGCCGTTGATCGCCAACTGGGCCATCAACACCTTCGCCAAAACCGGCCAGGTCGTGCCGCTGCAGTTCGGCAAAGTGGTAGAGGTCATCGTCATCGTGCTGGTGCCGGTGGCCATCGGCATGTGGCTGCGCACCGTCAAGCCCGGCTGGGCCGCGCGCAGTGAAAACCCGACCAAGGTTTTCAGCATCATCGTGCTGGTCGTGGTGGCGGTAGGCGCCGTGGTCAAAGAATGGCAGGCGCTGAGCGGCGGCTTCGCGGCCATAGGTCCCGCCGTGCTGGCCTTCAACCTGGTGAGCCTGCTGGCGGGCTACTACGTGTCGCGCGCGACCGGGCTGGACAAACCCATTTCCACCGCCATCAGCTACGAGATCGGCATCCACAACGCGACGCTGGCGATCTTCATCGCGATGGCCGTGCTGAACAACTTCCAGCTGGCCCTGCCCGCAGCCATCTACTCGTTCAGCATGTACGCCACGGCGACGCTGTTCGGGCTGCTAGTGCTCAGGCGGCAAAGCGCGCCGGTGGCGGCCGTCCAGCCGCAGTAAGCACGATGCCCGGTGCTAGGCGGTCACCACCGTCAGCAAGGGCGGCGGCGCCTGCACGGCGCCGGGCGGGCGCGGCGGCATGTCGCCCTCCTCCACCGTCAACTCCTTGCGGGTCATGCGCACGTCGCCAAAGATAGTGGCAAAAGCCACGTCCTTGGCGTCGCGCCCCGTGCCCACGCGGACCAGCCGATCTATGGGCGCCATGCGCGTCGGGTCGAAAATCACCCAGCGGCCGTCCAGCCAGGCTTCGAACACCGCGTGGAAATCCTGCGGCGGCTCCTCGAAGTGCACATAGCCCACCACCAGCCGCGCCGGAATGTTGAGGGCCCGGCAAAAAGTGATGCCCAGGTGCGCGAAATCGCGGCACACGCCCGCGCGCTGTACAAACACCTCCTGCGCCGTGGTGGTCGAATCGCTGAAGCCGGGCATGTAGCTGATGGTCTCGTGGATCCAGGTGTCGATCGCGCGCACCCGGCCTATGCCGGGCGGCAGCTGGCCGAAGAGTTGCAGCGCCGCGCGGCACATCACGTCGGACTCGCAATAGCGGCTGGGCATCAGGTAGCGCAGCACGTCGTCGGGCACGCCGGTCACCGGCGTTTCATCCAGGTGCAGCGGCACCGGCGTAGGGTGCAGCTCCACGCGTGCGCGGTAGTTGACCGACAGCAACCCCCTGGGTGCGTCCAGGCGTATGAAGCGGTTGCCGCTGCGCTCGTCGCAGAAGTTGCGCACCTTCATGCTAGGCGTGATGGTCAGGCGTTCTTCCACCACGTGATGGCCTTCGTGGAAGGCCGTCTCGATGTTGAACAGAAAATGCGCGGGGCTGCTGACTTCGTATTCCAGCAGGGATTCGATCAGGGCAGTGTGCATGGATAAACCGTGAAGGCCGTAAAAGGTCAGAGGCGGGAGCGATGGTCGGGGCCGCCGCGGCTTGGCTTGGCAAACCAGTTCTGGCAAGTCACAAAAACAATGCGCGCGGCGCGTTCCATCACGTCCGCGGAGGGCTGGGCGCGCCGGCGCGCGCGCAACCGGTTCACCAGCAGGAATTCAGCAATACTGGCCTGAAAAGTAATCTTGCGTTTCGCGACGGGCGCGGGCAATTGGGAAGGCGGTAAAAGCGACGAGGGCGCCGAGGGCGCACGCGGTCCCGACCACGGATGAAACAACCGTTGCCGAAACCGCGACGCCATGGAAGCCGGCGCTGCGGGGACGCGGTTCACCTCCCCCGTCATTTACTTCAATACCTTTCTCGCCGCGCCCACGCCCAGGGCGGCCAGCACCACAAACACAACAGCCAGGATCAGGAACAGGCCGAACAGGATTTTGGCGATGCCGGCGGCGCCCGCCGCCACACCGCCGAAGCCGAGGGCGCCGGCAATCAGTGAAATCAGGGCAAAAATAATGGCGTACTTGAGCATCTTGGCCTCCTGTGGAAGGTGTAAGGGCCCGGCTCATGCGCGAAGCGGCATGGCAATTCGGGGCCGGGGTCGATGCGCCGCAGTGACTGAATGAAAGACCACCGCAGCGAGTCTTCATGCTAAAAGCAGGCGGGCCGTCCCCCCATCAGCAGCGCCCGCTTGCCACTGTAGGACAAGGGCGCGGCGACGGCGATTTGCTATGTTTTTTCTAGCGCCACGCCATTGCGGCGCCAGGGCTGCAAGGCTTACTTGCCGAACAGGCTGCGGAAACCCTCACCCACGCGGTCGCCCAGATTGGCGCCTGCGCCGGTGCCCACGCCCGGTAGCAGGGCGGTGCCAATGGCCGCGCCCAGGAGGGCGGAGCGCGACAACGTGACCTCCGGGTTGTCCAGCGTGCCGCCCACCGTCAGGGGCACGCCCACCGCACCGCCTATGGCACTGCCCAGCTTGCTGTCGCCCGCAACATTCACGCTCACACGGCCGCTCAGCGCCTTGGCCGGCGAGATGGCGACATTGCCGGTCGCGCTCAGTGCGCCCGAGCTCGCCACCAGGTTGGTCAGCTGCGCCGACTTGCCCTGGGTGCTGACCTGCCCGGCCAGCGTGTCCAGCGCGGTCTGGCCGCCGCGGCTCAGGCCTATGGTCCGCACCGCCTTGGCCAGGTCCAGCCCGTCGAGCACTGCGTTGCGCACCGTGAAGGTGGTCTGGGTCTGCAGCGCCTCCACCAGCGCACCGGTGGTCGCGGCCCGCGCATGCAGCGTGGTGGATGCCTCCAGCCGGCCCGTCAGCGATTTGCTGGGCGCGGTCAGCGCCGAAACCTCCACGTCCTGGGTCTGCAGCTTGCCTTGCAACTGCAACTCTTCACGCGCCGCGGCCGCCGCCGAAACGGGCACCTTCTTCAGGCCCAGCTTGCCTTCGACCTTGCCGCCGCCCACGTCGATCCGCAAATCCCACTCGTCGCCCGCCACCCCGGGTTTGGGCTCGTCACGCTTCAGCTTGGCTTCCAGGCCCTGCAGGTTGCCCTGGACCAGCTTGAGCGTCACGCTGTCCGGCAGGCCGTCGTCGCCCAGCGCGGCTTCGGCATTCACCGTGGTGCGCCCACCCGCGGCGCTGACCCAGGTCACTTCGTCCAGCACGGTGCGGCGCGGCAGCCAGTCCATGGGGGCTTGCTCCGCCTTCCCGGCCTGCGCCGAAGATGCGGCGGCCGCTGCTGCAGCGGCAACCTGCGCCGGGGTCTTCTTCTTTTGCAGCAAAAGCAGCACAGCGTCAATGCCCTGCTGCGGCAGCACCGCCTTGCGCACCAGCAAGGTTGCCACCACCAGCCGCCCGGTGAGCAGTGGCCGCCACTGCGGCCGCACCTCCACACGCCCCAAGGTGAGGGGCGGCTTGCTCTGCACCGAGATACCGCTCAGCGCCACGGCCGGCAACGGCCAGACGTCCACCGCGACCCGATCCAGCGCCACCGGCACGCCCAGCGCGGCCGAGGCCTCGCGCTCCACACGCTGGCGGAAATCGTCCGTGCTGACCCAGCGGTGCAGCGTAAAAGCCACCACCGCCAGCAACACCATCAAACCCAGAGCCAGGAACACCACCCATTTGAAAACTTTTGCCATGCGGCTATTGTGGCGCGCTCGTGGCGCGCTCCGCAGCAAAAAATCGCCGATGCGGCTAGCATGGTGGGCTGTGCAACATTCCCGCCACATCCGGCTACACCCCAAGAAGGACGAGACATCATGAAGCTCTATTACTCCCCCGGCGCCTGCTCCCTGTCACCGCACATCACCCTGCATGAATCCGGCCTGAAGTTCGAACATGTCGCCGCGCCCACCAAGACCCACCAGCTCGATGACGGCACCGACTACTACACCATCAACCCGCTGGGCTACGTGCCCTTGCTCGAACTCGACGACGGCACGCGCATCGCCGAAGGCCCAGCCATCGTTCAGTACATCGCCGACCAGGTGCCTGAGAAAAAACTCGCACCGGCCAATGGCACGCTGGAGCGCTACAAGATGCAATCGTGGCTGACCTTCATCGGCACCGAGCTGCACAAGGGCTTCAGCCCCCTGTTTAACGCCGCCACGCCGGCCGAGTACAAAACCATCGTTATCGACAAGCTGCTGTCGCGCCTCAAGTGGGTGGACGGCCAGCTCGCCGGCAAGCAGTACCTTATGGGCGATGCCTTCAGCGTCGCCGATCCCTACCTGTTCACCGTGACCAACTGGGCGCCTCGGGTTGGGGTGGATATTTCGGGGTTTTCCAATATCGCTGCATTCCGGGAGCGCATGGCTATCCGTCCTGCGGTCCAGGCGGCGATGAAGCATGAGGGGCTTCTTAAGTAAACGCTGAGTGTTGAGTTGCGTTCCGGGGCCGGGGGTTGCCCGGCAGCAACTCACTTTTCTTTTGCTTCGCCAAAAGCAAAGTAAGTAAAAGAAAAGGCGACCCGCAGTCTGGGTCCCTGCGCTTCGCTGCGGGCAACCTGCGGTGCTCGAGCCAAGCGGGGTCTGGCTAAACTCGCTTCGCTCAGACAACGCCAGCCCTGGTCCGCTTGGCTCTGCGCTCCTCGGCCCAGCCAGGACGGGGAAGTCCGAATACAGGAAACCAGGACCAATACAAATACTCGGGGCACATGGGTAGTCTCTGCGGGCCGGGCCCCTACCATGAAACGAGGAACCCGTGTTGGGCAAGCCAATCGATTCAGGGCCAAACTGGCCCTGTTTTCATTTCTGCACTTCAGGACCTCCAGGACTTTTTATGCCCACCTTATTCGATACCAACAAAGCCGGTGACCTCGTCCTTGCCAATCGCATCGTCATGGCGCCGCTCACGCGCAACCGTTCGCCGAATGCCGTGCCGCCGGCCATGGCCCGCACTTATTACGCCCAGCGCGCCAGTGCCGGCCTGCTGATCACCGAAGCCACCGCCATCAGCCACCAGGGCCAGGGTTATTCAGACGTGCCCGGCCTCTACGGCAGCGAGCAGCTCGACAGCTGGAAAAAAGTCACCCATGCGGTGCATGAAAAAGGCGGCAAGATCGTGGTGCAGCTGTGGCATGTGGGCCGTGTCTCGCACAACAAGCTGCAGCCCGATGGCGGCAAGCCGGTCGCCCCTTCGGCCATCACCGCCAAGACAAAAACGGTGCTGATCGAAAACGGCGTACCGACCTTTGTCGAAACCTCCGAGCCGCGCGCGCTCGACCTTGGCGAAATCCCGGGCATCGTGCATACCTTCGCGGCAGCGGCGCGCAACGCGGTCGAAACCGCCGGCTTTGACGGTGTGGAAATCCACGGCGCCAACGGCTACCTGCTGGACCAGTTCCTCAAAGACGGCAGCAACCAGCGCCGCGACGACTACGGCGGCAGCATCGAGAACCGCGCCCGCCTGCTGCTTGAAGTCACGCGCGCCGTGGCCGACGCGGTCGGCGGCGGCCGCACCGGCATACGCCTGTCGCCCGTCACCCCCGCCAACGACGTGCATGACAGCAAGCCCCAGGCCTTGTTCGAATACGTGGTCAAGCAACTCGCCGGCCTGAACCTGGCCTACATCCATGTCATCGAAGGCGCCACCGGCGGCCCGCGTGAAATTGACGATCGTCCGTTTGACTACCCTGCCCTCAAGGCCGCCTACCGCAAGGCCGGTGGCAAGGGCGCGTGGATGGTCAACAACGGCTACGACCAGGAGCTCGCGGAAAAAGCCGTGGCCGACGGCGCCGACCTGGTCGCCTTTGGCAAGCCCTACATCGCCAACCCCGACCTGGTGGAGCGCCTGCGCGCCAAAGCGCCGCTCAACACCCCCGACAAGAACACCTTCTACGGCGGCGGCGAAAAAGGCTATACCGACTACCCGATGTTGTCTGACTAAGCACCCGTTCCAGGCATCAACGAGCTGAGCAAAAGGCCGCCGGGTTTTACCCCGCGGCCTTTTTTGATGCGGCGGCCAAAGCCATGCCCTGGCGCGCCGCTTCCTGCGGCTCGGCTGCCAGCGTCACCGCGCTGACCACCGCCACGCCGTCCACGCCGCAGGCCAACACGCCCGGCATCAGCGCCAGTGAAATGCCGCCTATGGCTACCACCGGGTAAGGCGCGGCGTCCTGCGCCCAGGCTTTCAGGCGCTCCAGGCCGACCGGCTCGTAGGGCATGACCTTGAGCGTGGTCGGGTAGATCGGGCCTATCGCGAGGTAGGAAGGCTGCACCGCCTTGGCGCGCGCAAGTTCAGCCGGCGTGTGCGTGCTCAGGCCCAGGCGCAGGCCCGCTTCGCGCAGGGCTTCGATGTCGGCCGTGTCCAGGTCTTCCTGGCCCAGGTGCACACCGTAGGCGCCGTGGTCCAACGCAAGCCGCCAGTGGTCGTTGATGAACACCTGAGCGCCCGGCACCTCGCGCCCGGCCTCTATCGCGGTGCGAACTTCCCATGCAATCTCGTCGGCATCATGGTCTGAGGCTTTGATGCGCAACTGCACGGTGCGAACGCCCCAGCCCAGCAGGCGCCGCACCCAGGCTGCGTCGGGGACCACGGGGTAAAAGCCGATGGGGCCGGTGAGAGGTTGGAAAGAATTCATGGTGACTTCAAGGGGAATGCCAGAAGGGAACGCCAACAGTCGGCGTGGAGGCCTGCGCCGCCGCGCGCTCGGGCATGGGCGTGGACTCATAAGCTGCCCTGCCGGCGGCCACGCCGTCGGCAAAAGCGCGCGCCATGCGCACCGGGTCGCCCGCCTGCGCCACGGCCGTGTTCAGCAGCACGGCGTCAAAGCCCAGCTCCATCACCTGCGCGGCATGTGAGGGCCGGCCCAGGCCGGCATCAACCACCAGCACCGCATCGGGCAAACGCCGGCGCATGGTTTCCAGTGCGTAAGGGTTGAGCGGCCCGCGGCCCGTCCCTATCGGTGCCGCCCAGGGCATCACGGCCGCGCAACCTGCCGCGTGCAGGCGCTGCGCCATCACCAGGTCGTCGGTGGTGTAGGCGAACACGGCAAAGCCCTCTTTCACCAGCGTGGTCGCCGCCTCCAGCGTGGCCACCGTGTCGGGTTGCAGCGTGTAGTCGTCGCCGATCACTTCGAGCTTGATCCAGGGCGTGCCGAAAATCTCACGCGCCATTTGCGCCAGCGTGATTGCCTCCTCGGCGCTGTGGCAGCCCGCCGTGTTGGGCAGGATGCGGCAGTTCATGGCCTGCACGCGCTGCCAGAAGCTGTTGCCGCCGCCGCTCTCGGGCTGGAGCCGGCGCAGGCCCACCGTCAGCACCTCGGTGCCGCTGGCGCGCACCGCATCAGCCAGCACCTGGGGCGAAGGGTAGTGCGAAGTGCCCAGGAAAAAGCGGCTCGACAGCGTGACGCCGGCGACGGTCCAGGGATTGCCGTGGGCGATGGGGCGATCAATAGGTGTGGTCATGTTTGTACTCCGTCATGCAAGCAGCGGCCGCGGAACTGGCTTTGCCAGGCCGCAGGCGGCTGTCCCCTGCAAGGGGAGGAGGCGCTACACGAAGTGAGCGTCCGACAGGGGTGTTCCATGTCTCTAGCCTCCAGTAATTGGCGTGACGATGTCAATGCGGTCGCCATTGTTCAATGCACGATCCGGCCATTGTTGCCGCGGCACAAAGCTGTTGTTGATGGCGCAGGCAAACGCACCCTGCAGCGGGTAGCCGCGCGCCAGCAACAGCGCCTGCAAAGTGGCCGCATCGGTTTCAACCGCTTCGCCGTTGAGCGATACCTTCTTCGAAATTCCCGGTGTTGTCATGTCATTCATGCTGCTGCCCCAATAGTTGCTGGACCAGATTTTCGACCAGCGCCGGCGCGCACAGGTAGCCGTGGCGGTAAAGCCCGTTGATATGCCACACGCCGTCGCGCCGCTGCACCGCGGGCCGGTGGTCGTCGAGCGCTGGGCGTAAAGCGGCGGCCAGCCGCAGCACGCGCGCTTCGCCAAAGGCCGGGTGCAGGCTGTGCAGCGCGCTGCCCAGTTCCAGCGTGGAGCGCAAGGTCACCGGGCCCGTGTCTTCCGACTCAAGCTCGGTCGCGCCGACGACAAAGCGGTGGTTAGGCCGCGGTGCCACATAAAGCTGGTAACGCGGATGCATCAGGCGCACCGGGCGCTGCAGGCTCACGCCGTCGCATTCAACCGTGAGCACCTCGCCGCGCACACCGCGCAATTGCGGCCACGCGGCTTTGGCGCCCACACCGCGCGCGTCCACGGCCATATCCACGCCGTAGCTCTGCCCACCGCATTCGATATGGCCGCCCTCGACCGCATCGACTGCCCGGCCCTCAAGCCAAGTGCCGCCCATCCGGTCTATCTCCACCGCGAGTGCGGCCATCCACTGGTCGTTGGCCAGCTGGCCCTCGCCGTCCAGCAGCAGCCCCTTGTCGAAGCGCCCGGCCAGCGCCGGCTCGGCGCGGGCGAGTGCGGCCGCGTCCAGGGCCTGCACCTGTACGCGTGCGGCCTCGGGCAGCTTGTGCAACAGCAGGCCCGTGAAATGCGCGAGCGAACTCTGGTCGGGCGCGTGCGCAACCACCAGTGTTCCCTCACGCCGGAAATACACCGGCAATCCCTGGTCGGCCAGTTCGCTGATCCACTGCGGCCACAGCTGCATGGAGCGCTGGCCCAGCGCAAACACGGTTTCGTCCGACACCGCAAGCTCGGCCAGCGGCGAGAGCATGGCCGCCGCCGTCATGGACGCCGTGGCGAGGTCGCCGCGCGCCCGCGCATCGAACAGGCTCACGCGGCAGCCGGCGCGCAACAGCCGCCAGGCCAGCGTGCGCCCGGCCAGGCCTGCGCCTGCGATGCCGATGTGAAGTTTGCTCATCTCAAGAATAAATCTCGCTGCCGCCTTCGCGGAACTCTTTCGCCTTTTCCTCAAAGCCGCTGTGAATCTGCTTGATCGGGATGGTGCCCGCGGCCGGCGCCAGCGTGGTGGTGGCCGGGTTCAGGCGCGCGAACTCGCGCACCTCCTGCGAGATTTTCATCGAGCAGAACTTCGGCCCGCACATCGAGCAGAAATGCGCGACCTTGGCGTTCTCCTTCGGCAGCGTTTCATCATGGTAGGCCATGGCCGTGTCGGGGTCGATGGCCAGGCGGAACTGGTCTTCCCAGCGGAACTCGAAGCGCGCCTTGGACACCGCGTTGTCCCACATCTGCGCGCCCGGGTAACCCTTGGCCAGGTCGCCGGCATGCGCGGCGATCTTGTAGGCGATCAGGCCCTGCTTCACGTCGTCGCGATTCGGCAGGCCCAGGTGCTCCTTGGGCGTCACGTAGCACAGCATGGCTGTGCCGTACCAGCCGATATTGGCCGCGCCCATGGCCGAGGAGATGTGGTCGTAGCCCGGCGAGATGTCGGTGATCAGCGGGCCCAGCGTGTAGAACGGCGCCTCGAAGCAGGCCTCGAGCTGCTTGTCGACGTTTTCCTTCACCAGCTGCAGCGGCACATGGCCGGGGCCTTCGATCATCACCTGCACGTCGTGCTTCCAGGCAACCTGCGTGAGTTCGCCCAGCGTGTGCAGCTCGGCGAACTGCGCTTCGTCGTTGGCGTCGGCAATCGAGCCGGGGCGCAGGCCGTCGCCCAGCGAGAAGCACACGTCATAGGCCTTCATGATCTCGCAGATCTCGTCGAAGCGCTCGTACAAAAAGCTTTCCTTGTGGTGCGACAGGCACCACTTGGCCATGATGGAGCCGCCGCGCGAAACGATGCCCGTCAGGCGGTTCGCCGTCAGCGGCACATAGGCCAGACGCACGCCGGCGTGGATGGTGAAGTAGTCCACGCCCTGCTCCGCCTGCTCGATCAGCGTGTCGCGGAAGATTTCCCAGGTCAGGTCTTCGGCCTTGCCGTTGACTTTTTCCAGCGCCTGGTAAATCGGCACCGTGCCGATGGGCACCGGCGAGTTGCGCAGAATCCATTCACGCGTTTCGTGGATGTTCTCGCCGGTCGACAAATCCATCACGGTGTCGGCGCCCCAGCGGATGGCCCACACCAGCTTGTCCACTTCCTCTTCAATGCTCGAGGTGACCGCCGAGTTGCCGATGTTGGCGTTGACCTTGATCAGGAAGTTGCGGCCGATGATCATCGGTTCGCTCTCGGGGTGGTTGATGTTGTTCGGAATGACGGCGCGGCCGCGTGCCACTTCATCGCGCACAAATTCGGCGGTGATCTGCTCAGGGATCGCGGCGTTGAAGGAATGCCCCTTCTTGGGCATGCGCTCGGTGGCCAGGCGCTCGGCCAGCTGCGCGCGCACCAGGTTTTCGCGCACCGCGATGTATTCCATCTCGGGGGTGATGATGCCTTTGCGCGCGTAATGCATTTGCGACACATTGGCGCCCGCCTTGGCGCGGCGCGGCACGGGCACATGCGCCATGCGCAGCGCGGCCAGGGCCGGGTCGTTCAAACGCTGGCGGCCATAGGCGCTGCTGATGCCGGGCAGGGCTTCGGTGTCCTGGCGCTCGTTGATCCACGCGCCGCGCAGCGGCGCCAGGCCGCGCGTGACGTCGATGGACACGGCCGGGTCGGTGTACACGCCCGAGGCGTCATACAGGCGCAGCGGCGGGTTGGCTTCACGGCGCGGCTCACCGGCGCCTTCGTGCACCAGCGTGTCGGTCAGCGTGACCTCGCGAAACGGCACGCGGATGTCGGGGCGCGAGCTCTCGAGGTAAATCTTGGCGGACCCCGGGAACGGTGTGCGCGTGATGCGGCCCGTGAGGTCTTGGGTGTCTACGGTGAGTCGGGTTTTGGCCATGTGGTTCTCCAGGAGGTGGGGTGCCTGCTGGGGAGCCGGAGGGTCCATGGGCGGCATCTGGGGGTGCCGCTGCGGAATACCGGAGCCGATTGCGTTGTTCCCTACGCGGGGATGACCCCGATCAGGTTCAGCGGGTCTCGCATCTGCGATCTCAGCCTTGGCATTCCTTACGAAACATCCTTGGCACCCCGACAAGCTGCAGCCATTGTAGGCACCCAGCGGGGGCATGGCAAATGACACCGCATCAGGCGACAAAAGCCAGCAGGGGCCGCGGAACTGGCTTCGCCAGGCCGCAGGCGCCGTCCCCTGCAAGGGGAAAAGGCACTACACGCAGTGAGTGCCGATAGGGGTGTATCCATATCTCCGTCCCATGGAAGGGGAGAGGGGGCTACACGCAGTGAGCCCCAACAGGGGTGAGCCTTAATCAAACTTTACAAGCCGTCATCGCTCGTGCAACGACGGGGATACAGAGCGCCGCCAAACTTGCTCTCAACCTGAAGCCAAAAGCCGTATGTCACGGCAGCGGATATTTCAGGCATCTTCTCCCCTGAAAGGAAGTTTCCATGAAATTCGCATTCAAGCCCTCCGCTTCGCTTAACAGCCTCGTCCTGGCCGGCCTGCTGGCCACGGTAGGCGCCGGCGCCATGGCGCAAACCCCTCCCGCACCACCCGCAGGCTCGCCGCCCGCAGCCGGCAAGCCCGCCGGCCCCCACGGCGAACGCATGGGTCGCCACGACCCCGCCAAGATGCAGGCCATGATCGCCAAGCACCAGGCCGAACTCAAGGCCAAGCTCAAGATCACCCCGGCCCAGGAAGGCGCATGGACCAGCTACACGGCCGCCATGCAGCCACCCGCCCACGCCCGTCCCACGCCCGAGCAGCGCGCCGAGTTCGACAAGCTGACCACGCCCCAGCGCATCGACAAGATGAAGGAAATGCGCACCCAGCGCATGGCCGAGATGAACGCGGCGATGGACAAGCGCGGTGAAGCCACCAAGACCTTCTACGCCGTGCTGAGCCCCGAGCAGCAAAAAACCTTTGACGCCGAGCACAAAAAGCACGGCATGCGCGGCGGCCACCGCGAACACGGCGGCCCGGCCCCGCAAAAAGGCTAAGCCACTCTGAGCTTCCCCTGGAGCCCGCACCGCAACCCGGTGCGGGCTTTTTTGTGCGCATTTCCAAACCGCCGGACGCCGCCCCCAGCCCGCGTAGGACGGCTTCGAATGCCCGCTTTTGCGCGGCGCGGCCTGACTAAACTGGTCCGATGACCCCAGTCCCAACTGTCCGAAAGGGCCAGGCGCCGGCCGTTCTGTCGCGCGAAGCTTTCCACGAACGTTTCATGCAGTCCTTTGTGGACCCGGCCTTTCGCGCCGAAGACCCGGCTCTAGCGCGCATCGAAGCCGTGGCCTGGGACGCGTACAAAGAAGGCCGCAAGGCGCCCCACACCCGCAAAGCAGGCGAAGGTTTTGCCGACCCCGACTACGACCTGTCGACCGAGTGGCTCGCCACCCGCGAACGCCTGCACAAAGCACAGGCCGAATGGGAAAACCCCGCATCGCCGTCCCGCGTGCTGCTGGTCTGCGGCTCGGCCCGCAACGACGGCACCTGCCCCGGCGAAATCTCCAAGACCTGGCGCTTGCTGAACACCGCCAAAACCACACTGGAAAGCGCCGGCATGCAAACCGACGTGCTGGACCTGAGCCTGCTCACTTCCAGCTATCACCTGCACATCCACCCCTGCAAGGGCTGTGTGTCCACCGCCATGCCGCTGTGCCACTGGCCCTGCAGCTGCTATCCCAACCATTCACTGGGGCAGACCAGCGACTGGATGGCCGAGATCTACGAACGCTGGACCGCCGCCCACGGCATCGTCCTGCTCACGCCGGTGTACTGGTACCAGTCGCCCAGCCCCCTCAAGCTCATGATGGACCGCCTGGTCTGTGCCGACGGCGGCAACCCCGACCCCACCAGCACCCACGGCAAAAAGCCGGAAGAAGCCAAGGCGCTCGAAATGAAAGGCTGGGACTACCCCAAACACCTGGCCGGCCGCACCTACGGCATGGTGGTGCACGGCGATGTCGCCGGCATCGAAGGCGCGCGGCGCGGCCTCAGCGACTGGCTGGACTGGATGGGTTTGATCGACGCCGGCAACATCGCCCGGCTGGACCGCTACATCGGCTACTACGAGCCCTACGCCACCAGCCACGACACGCTGGATGCAGACCGAGACGTGCAAGCCGAGGTGCGCAACGTGGCTGGCGCGGTCGCCAATGCAGTCAAGGCGCTGCGCGCCGGCACGCTGCCTGAGCCTGGCAAGGGCCTGTCGCGGCCGCGGCCCAAATAAGAACGAAGAAGCAAGGCAACAAAAAGCCGGGCTGCAGTCATGCAACACCCGGCTTGGCGACCTGAATGGGGCGGCTGCGAACGGCCAGCCCCGGCCTCAGTCTCAGTCTCAGTCTCAGCTGGCGCTGTTTTTAGCGGGTGCCGCCGCTAATGGCCGCACCACCCTGCACGCTGCCCTGCACGCCACCCTGGACGTTACCGGCAGCACTGCTCACGCCGTTGCTCACACCGTTGTAGGTGCGCCGGGCGCCGCTCTTCACGGCATTGCCTGTACGGGCCGCGGTCCGGCCCGTGGCACGCGCGGTGTCGTCCACCACACCTGTGGCCTGGCTACCCAGCGAACCGGCGCTTTGGCCGGAGACATTCGCACCCGCACCCAGGCTGCCACCCGTTGCGCTCGCGCGCGTCGCGGCATCAATGTTGGTGTTCTGGCCGGCATTGACACCGAGGTTCACGCCCAGGCCAGCGTTGCCACCAGCCCCGACGCCCGCCACACCGGCGCCACCGCCTACACCTACGCCAGCTCCCACTCCCAGGCCTTGGGCGAAAGCGCCAGGTGCGCCCAGCGCAAGGGTCAGCGCGATAGCGCCGGGAATCGAACGAATCAAGAATTTAGACATTTCAATCTCCTTCAAAAAAACGATGGGTCAGCCCCAAGGCACCCCACCCTGGCAGGGCTGCAGCGACATCCGCTGTGGCTCGCCTATGCCGCTTCGACAGCGTGCCCGGCGTTTCATGGCCGGGCGACGTTCCCAAAGCAGGTTCTGCTCCTTACTTCGTGCCGCCTACGGCAGGACCCTGCGCGCCACCAGTAGAGGTAGCAGCCGCATCCCGTGCGGCGGCGTTCTGTGCGCGTTTGGCTGCGCGCTTTTCACGCTTGGCAGCCTTGGCGGCCGCACGATCGGCCTTGGCGGCGGTGCGTGCATCAGCGTCCTTGGCCATGCCGCCCGAAGGGGCGGGGCTCACGGCGTCTTTCGACTTGGTGGTGCCGCCGATCTGCGTTGAACTGTTGGCCACTGGGCTGCCCGAACTGTTGCCGGCTTCAGCGCCTGCACGTGCCGCGCTGTTGGTATTGGGCGCTGCGCTGTTCTGGTCTTTGGGCTTGGTCGTGCCTGGTGGCGTCGTGGTGTCGGTCTGGGCTTGCACAGGTGCACCCAGCACCAAGGCGGAAACAATCGCAGCAGCTGCGGGGATGGATTTCATCGAAAACTTCGTCATGGTCAGTTCCTCTTCGGTTGGCCCATTGAATAAGGCGTGTGAATAAACATGCCCTGATGTGATTACGGGGCTGATTTCAATTTAGGGGCCAAGCCGTGGCGGGCGTGCCGGAGAGCCCCGCCGCGCCATGTAGGACACTGCACCGGCGGCCTGTGGTTGCGCAGCACCCCTGCAGCGGCCCCATGCAAGACACCGTACTGGCCGGGCGCGCAAATAAGTTTCTGTCCTACAGTCCCGCGAAAAGGCGCAGGGCCACAATCCAACTCAAGGCCAACGCGAGTCCATACCAAACAACGGCAAGGTCAGCGCCAGGGTAATTGCAGGCGCGTATGCTGTTTGTTCTTGCATCCGTGTTTGGCATTCGGTATTCGGTGTAAGTTGCCGTGTTGCCTTTTCAGTTTGCGTCACCGCGTTATCCGCTTTGTGCATCCCTTGCACCCCTTGCATCCCTTTTTTATGCAGCCTTCACGTTCAGATCCTGTTGCTTCAGCTCCCTCCGGTGAGATCTCCGGCGCTACCCGCCGCGGCACGCCCGATGCGCTGTCCGTGGCCGTGCCCATCGCCCCCCCCAAAGCGGGCACGCAAGTGGACATGGCCGCGGTGGAAGCCGACACCCAGACCGCCTTGGCGGCCGTAAGCCCCGAGTCCTCGTTTTCGTTCAAGGTGCTCACCGTCAACATCCACAAGGGCTTCACCTTCTTCAACCGCAAGTTCATCCTGCCCGAGCTGCGCGAAGCGGTGCGCAGCGTGGGCGCCGACGTGGTGTTCCTGCAGGAGGTGACCGGCAATCACGTCAAGCACCAGGACAAATTCGACAACTACCCCGAGACGCCGCACTACGAATTCCTGGCCGACACCATCTGGCCGCAGTTCGCCTACGGCCGCAACGCCGTCTACACCAACGGCCACCACGGCAACGCGGTCCTGTCCAAATTTCCCATCGTACGTTTTGAAAACCGCGACGTCTCCATCAGCGGACCCGAGCGCCGCGGCCTGCTGCATTGCGAGCTGCAGATCCCCGGCCGCAGCGTCAACGTGCACGCCATCTGCGTGCACCTCGGCCTCATGGAAACGCACCGCGAGCAGCAGATGGACATGCTCTGCGAGCTGGTGCGCAAGGACATCCCGGCACACGCCCCCGTCGTCGTCGCCGGCGACTTCAACGACTGGCGGCACCGCGCCCACGCGCGGCTTGAACAAGGCGCCGAACTGCACGAGGTCTTCGTGCAGGCCAACGGCAAAGCGGCCCGGACCTTTCCCGCACGCATGCCCCTGCTGCGCCTGGACCGCATCTATGTGCGCAACGCCATCGGCCACGCGCCCGTGGTGTTGCCACTGCGCCCCTGGTCACATTTGTCGGATCACGCGCCACTCGCTGCGGAGATCGAACTGTGAATATGGCCTCCACGCTTTTCGCTTCGCGTAATGCGCTGCCCCCCGAGGGGGCGCTGCGCCTGCGGCCCGGCAAAGCCGGTTCCGCGGCCCCTGCTGGAAGGTGCGGAGGAATGTCTAACGCCTGGGGTCTTTATGTCTAGGTGGGTCAGCGGCAACCAGTTCCGCCTGCTTGAAAACGGCGAGGAGTTTTTCCCGCGCGTGTTTGAGTGCATTGCGGCCGCCAAGCGCGAGGTGGTGCTGGAGACCTTCATCCTGTTTGAAGACAAGGTCGGCGAAGAGTTGCACGCGGCACTGCACCAGGCGGCTCGGCGCGGCGTGCAGGTCGACGTGACCATAGATGGCTACGGCTCGCCCGACCTGTCGCCTGAATTCATCGCCACGCTGGTGCGCGCCGGCGTGCGCGTGCATGTGTTCGACCCCGGCCCCAAGCTCTGGGGCTGGCGCACCAACCTGTTTCGCCGCATGCACCGCAAGATCGTGGTGATAGACGGCGAGCGTGCCTTCGTGGGCGGGATCAACTACTCGGCCGACCACCTGGCCGATTTCGGCCCCATGGGCAAGCAGGACTATGCCGTCGAAATCGAAGGCCCCATCGTCGCCGACATCCACAGCTTTGTGCGCCGCGCCCTCGCCGCCGGCCAGCGCAACGCCGGCGCCGAGCCGCCCACGGGCCTGCGCGAACGTTTCTCGACCCGGGCGCGCTCCATTGCCGGCGCCTGGCGCGGCGACAACGTTCCAGCGCCGGCGGGCGAGGCCTCCGCGCTCTTCGTCACGCGCGACAACCGCAAGCACACCAACGACATCGAACGCCACTACCGCGCGGCCATACGCACGGCGCGCAAGCGCGTCATCATCGCCAACGCCTACTTCTTCCCCGGCTACCGGCTGCTCAGGGAAATGCGCCACGCGGCGCGGCGCGGCGTGGACGTGCGCCTCATCCTGCAGGGCGAGCCCGACATGGCCATCGTCAAGACCGCCGCCAGCATGCTCTACCACCACCTGCTCGATGCGGGCGTGCAGATCTACGAATACTGCGAGCGGCCGCTGCACGGCAAGGTGGCCGTCATCGACGACGAATGGGCCACCGTCGGCTCCAGCAACCTCGACCCGCTCAGCCTGTCGCTGAACCTGGAGGCCAACGTCGTCATCCGCGACCGCGCCTTTAACCAGGAGCTCGGCTCACGGCTCGATGCGCTCATCCAGAACAGCTGCAAACAGGTGACGCACGACACCCTGATAGAGCCCAGCTGGTGGCGCACCGTGCGCAGCTACTTTGTGTTCCACCTGCTGCGCCGCTACCCGGCCTGGGCCGGCTGGCTGCCGGCGCACACGCCGCGCATCACGCCTGCCGGCGAGAGCCTTGCGCCCGCCACCGGCCGCGATCCTGATCCGGTGCGCCAGGCCAAACCCGTGTGAGAACCTGAGGGCCTGACGGTGTCAAGCGGCAGCCAGACCCTTGCGCGCATCCCCCTGCGCAGCCGGCCCTGGTGGCCCTGGCTCAGGCGCGCCGCCACCACCGTGTTTTTTCTGCTGGTGGCCGGCCTGCTGGTGACACAGGCGCGCACCATCGAATGGAGCGAAGTGCTCACCTCGCTCGAGGACTACCCGCTCACCGCCGCCTGGGGCGCTGTGGCTTTAGCTGCGGCCAGCTTCACGCTTTACAGCTGCTTTGACCTGCTGGGCCGGCATTACACCCGCCATGCGCTCCGCACTGCGACCGTGATGCTGGTGACCTTCATCAGCTATGCCTTCAACCTCAACCTCGGCTCGGTGGTGGGCGGCGTGGCCTTTCGCTTTCGCCTGTATTCGCGACTGGGCCTGAAGCCCGGCGCCATCACGCGCGTCATGTCCATCAGCATGCTGGCCAACTGGATGGGCTATGTGCTGCTGGCCGGCCTGGTGTTCAGCTTGCACCCGCCCACCCTGCCAGCGGACTGGCCCGTCCACGCCGGCCACTTGCGCCTGGCCGGCCTGGCGCTGCTCGCCGTGGCCGCGGCCTACCTGGCCGTCTGCACCTTCACCCGCCGGCGCCACTACGTGCTGCGCGGCCATACGCTGGAACTGCCATCGCCGCGGCTGGCGGTGCTGCAGTTGCTGATGGGCGCGGGCAATTGGCTCATCATGTCGGGCATTTTGTTCATCCTGCTGCAGCATCGCATTGAGTTCTCCGCCGTCGTCAGCGTGCTGCTGCTGGCCGCCGTGGCCGGTGTCATCACCCACATCCCGGCCGGCCTGGGCGTGCTCGAAGCCGTGTTTGTCGCCCTGCTCTCGCACCTGATGCCCCAGGCCGAACTGCTTGCGGCCCTGGTGGCCTACCGCGTCATCTATTACCTGGTGCCGCTCGGCGTGGCCACGGCCGCCTACCTGGTGATGGAGGCGCATGCCAAAAAGCTGTCCCGCGCGGCCAAAAAGGCCAAGGCCGTGCAGGCCCCCCGAAACGCGCGGCCCGCGCCACCCTGAGGACTGAGGCTCCGTTTTCAGGCGCCATCGGGCAGGTTTGGGCCCCAAAGCCATACGCCGCAAGGGTTTTGCGCAAAAAGGGCTGTGCTCATGATCACAATCACTGTATATTCATACAGTGGAAACTTCGCAAAAACTCGCCATCCTGGCCGATGCGGCCAAATACGACGCTTCCTGCGCATCCAGCGGCAGCAGCCCGCGCGACTCCATGGGCGGCAAGGGAATCGGCTCCACCGAAGGCAGCGGCATCTGCCACAGCTACGCCCCCGACGGCCGCTGCATCTCGCTGCTCAAAATCCTCCTTACCAATTTCTGCACCTACGACTGCCTGTATTGCGTCAACCGCGTCAGCAGCAACGTGCCCCGCGCGCGCTTCACCGTCGATGAGGTCGTCCAGCTCACCCTGTCTTTTTACCGCCGCAATTGCATCGAGGGCCTGTTCCTCTCCTCCGGCATCATCCAGAGCCCCGACTACACCATGGAACGCGTGGTCGAAGTCGCGCGCGTGCTGCGCGAAGACCACGACTTTCGCGGCTACATCCACCTCAAGACCATCCCAGACGCCTCGCCCGAACTGCTGGCCCGCGCGGGCCGCTACGCCGACCGGCTGAGCATCAACATCGAGTTGCCCACGGCCCAGGGCCTTGAAGCCCTCGCCCCCGAAAAAGACAGCGCCGCCATCAAGCGCTCCATGGCGCGGCTGCGGCTGCACATCGACAACGCGGGCGGCGAAGCGCGCGACGCGGCGAAGGCCGGCGCCGTCTCCATGCCAGGCGCACCCGCCCGCCACGCCCCGGCGCCGCGTTTTGCACCCGCCGGGCAAAGCACCCAGATGATCGTGGGCGCCGACGGCGCCGACGACCGCACCATCCTGCAGGCCAGCACCACGCTCTACAGCGCCTACCGCATGCGGCGGGTTTATTACTCGGCCTTCAGCCCCATCCCAGACGCCTCGTCCAGCCTGCCGCTGCGCCAGCCGCCCCTGATGCGCGAGCACCGCCTTTACCAGGCCGACTGGCTGATCCGCTTCTACGGTTTTGAACACGACGAAATCCTTGCACCACCCGCCCCGGACGGCAACAGCAACAACAACACCGGCATGCTGGCGCTCGACATCGATCCCAAGCTCGCCTGGGCGCTGGCACACCGCGCGCAGTTTCCGGTTGACGTGAACCGCGCCCCGCGCGAAATGCTGCTGCGCGTGCCCGGCCTGGGCGTCAAAGCCGTCGCGCGCATCCTCGCCGCCCGCGGTGTGCGGCAGCTGCGCGCCGACGACCTGCGCCGCCTGCAGGTGCCATTGAAAAAAGTCCTGCCCTTTGTGCTGTTGGCCGGCCACCACCCGGGCGCCACGCTTGATGCGGCGCAGCTTGCCGCCTCGCTCTCGCCCGCGCCTGCGCAACTCGGCCTGTTCGACGAAGCGGCGCGGCCCGCAGCACCGGCTGCGGCGCCGCTTCCCGTTTTCAGCGGGCCGGCTGCGCACAGCTCCCCGGCCAATACGGCACTTTTGCCTACAGCGCGTTCGCAGCCGCACCGCGCACCATGGAAGGCAGGTTTTGAAGATGAAAGGCACAGCGTATGGGCGTGATGAACGATCCCCTGACCAGCGACCTCTTCCCGCAAACCCAGCTTCCGGTGATGCTGCAGGGCCCCACCGACCTTGACGGCTTTCGCCGGGCGGCGCGCAGCCTGCTGGCCCAGCAAATGCTGCCCGAGCAGGTCAGCTGGCACAGCACCGATTCCGCGGTACAGGATCTTTTCGCCGACGCACGCGCGCCCGGCGGCGCCTTTCACGACAACCCCGCCTTCAGCGATGCACCCGCCGTCAGCGTGCCGCCCGAATTCATGGCGCTGTGCCAGGACGTCATCCTGCACAGCGACCCTCACCGTTTCGGCCTGCTGTATCGCATCCTCTGGCGCCTGGTGCACGAGCCCGGCCTGCGGCACGACCCGCTTGATGCCGACCGTGCCAAGGCCGGCCACATGGCGCAGGCCGTGCGCCGCGACATGCACAAGATGAAAGCCTTTGTGCGCTTTCGCACCGTGCTGGACGACACCTTCAAATCGAATCCCGAAATGGGCCCCATGCACGTGGCCTGGTTTGAGCCCGAGCACCACATCGTCGAAGCCGTCGCACCCTTCTTCGCCCGCCGGTTCACCCAGATGCGCTGGGCCATCCTCACGCCCGAATGCAGCGTCGAGTGGAACGGCGGGCAGCTGCGCTTCGGCCCCGGCGGCACAGCAGCCGACGCCCCGCCGCCCGACGCCGGCGAACAGCTGTGGCTCACCTACTACCAGCACATCTTCAACCCGGCGCGTCTCAAGCTGCAGATGATGCAAAAAGAAATGCCGCGCAAGTACTGGAAGAACCTGCCCGAGGCCGAACTCATCTATCCGCTGGCCGCCGATGCGCAGCAACGCAGCACCCGCATGATCGAGCAAGACGCGACCGTGCCCGCGCGCCGCATACCGCCCGCCATGCCCATCCGCCTGCTGCGGGTAGACGACGACGCGCCCCTGGCCCATGCACACGAACATGGCTGCGCGCACACCCACAAGCCCAACAATCCCTCTGAATCGGCAGAATCCGCTGAATCAGCGAAACCCGGCATTGTCGAGGTCGTGCGTTCCCACGCAGCGCTGCAGCGCGCCACCAACCGCTGCCGTGAATGCCCCATCGGCGAACACGCCACGCAGTCCGTCTGCGGCGAGGGCCCGCGCAAAGCCGGCATCATGCTCGTGGGCGAGCAGCCCGGCGACCAGGAAGACCTGGCCGGCAAGCCCTTTGTCGGCCCTGCCGGCCAGCTGCTGGACCGCGCGCTCGACCAGCTCGGCATCGCCCGCGACAAGGTCTTTGTCTCCAACGCGGTCAAGCATTTCAAGTACGAGCTGCGCGGCAAACGACGCATCCACAAAACGCCCACCCAGCGTGAAATCGCCGCCTGTTCACACTGGCTCGAAGACGAAATCGCCATGGTGCAGCCGACCCTGCTGGTGGCACTGGGCGCCACCGCCGCCCGGTCCCTGCTCGGCAAGGCCGTGCCCGTCATGGCCAACCGCGGCCAGATCCTGGAACGTGAAGACGGCCGCAAGGTGCTGGTCACCTTGCATCCTTCAGCGCTGCTGCGGGTGCCGCCCCCTGATCGGGAACAGGCTTGGCGCGACTGGTTGCATGATTTGTCGCGGATCAATCCGCACTAGGGTGGGGACTTAGGACTTAGGCTTGGGGCTCGGCCTGCCCCAACCCTGCACACACAAAGCCGCCGCACTTTTTTAACGCGTACTGTCGCGCGGATCGGGCTCGGCCGGCATCGATGGATCCGTTGCCGGCCGGATGGTGGAGTCTCGCGGATCCGCCGGCACGGGCTGTGCCGGTGCAGCGCCGCCGCCGCCGACACGGCGCGAGGGGTTGCGGTTCAACGGATTGGTCAGAGGCTTGGCTGCGCCAGCCCCGGTTCCATCCGTTCCCACGGTGCTGCCGGTTCCGGTACCTGTATTGGTGTTGGTCACACCCGTCCCCGTGTTGTTGCCGTTGATGGTGGTGCCGCCCGTGCCGGTGCCTGTATTGGTGTTGGTTCCGGTCGTGCCCGTGCCATTGGCGTTGTTCGTTGTGGTGCCGATGGTGCCCGTCCCGGTGTTGGTGTTGGTCACACCCGTGCCGGTGTTGTTGCCGTTGATATTGGTGCCGCCTGTGCCGGTGCCTGTATTGGTGTTGGTTCCGGTCGTGCCCGTGCCATTGGCGTTGTTCGTTGTGGTGCCGATGGTGCCCGTCCCGGTGTTGGTGTTGGTCACACCCGTGCCGGTGTTGTTGCCGTTGATATTGGTGCCGCCTGTGCCGGTGCCTGTATTGGTGTTGGTTCCGGTCGTGCCCGTGCCATTGGCGTTGTTCGTTGTGGTGCCGATGGTGCCCGTTCCGGTGTTGGTGTTGGTCACACCCGTGCCGGTGTTGTTGCCATTGATGGTGGTGCCGGTCGTGCCAGCGCCTGTGTTGGTGCCCGCACCAGTCGCACCCGTCGCGCCCGTTGTACCCAGGGCGCGGCCGGCAGGGGGGCGCCCGCCACCCGCCGCCATACCGCCTGTTGTCTGCGCGAATGCCGCTGGAGGTGCAACCAGCGCGGCAGCGAGCAGGGCCGGCAAAACCCGTGAATAACGATAACAAGCGTGTGGTGATTTCATGATGGTCTCCTGCACAACACAAGCGATGTGCGATGAATCTACTTTAATCCCCGGCATCGCTGCGCATCACGGCAGCAAGGCCCGTACGGCTGTGCGAAGAAACCTACAAGCCCGAGGGCGGCGGCGCAGGGGCCGCTGCCACCACCAGCTCCTTGTAGCCGGTGGCAGCGTCATGCTGCCGGCTGAACACCCAACCCGGCAAAGGCGCCAGCACAATCTCCGCCGTCGTCCGCACGATGCAGCCCGGCATCACGTGGCCGCCCCGCATCTCACCACGCGCCGTTGCCACACTTGCATGCAGGTGAGCGCCGTCAGGGCTCAGCGTGCCCGAGAGCGTGATCAATTCCAACGGCTCGTCAAGCCGCGTGCCGTCGGGTTGGTTGGCGTAGCGGAGTACTGCGTGGGACAGGCTGCCCACCGCCGAGATGATGCAAGCGGCGCTGGTGTCCTGGCTGGCTTGCAGTTCGGCAAACGCTGTGTTCAGTGCAGCGCGGAGGTCTTCTCCGGGGTGCAGGCGCAGGACATGGGTTTGGGGCATGGGGTTGAGGGTAACGATGTGGCTGGGGTTGTTCAAGAGGGGGCTTCCCCCTCTTGCTCCTGCTGGCCGGGGGTTGCCCGGCGGCAACTCACTTTTCTTTTGCTTCGCCAAAAGAAAAGTAAGCAAAAGAAAAGGCGACCCTGGTGTCTGCGTCCCTCCGCTTCGCTGCGGGCAACCTGCGCTCCTCGGCGCATACACAAGGGGACCCGGAATACCCAGCAGCCAAACAGCCGCAGACAGAACCCCGAATACTTGAAGAAACAAGGACTCGCCAAGCGAGTCCTTGTTGGTATTTGTCCCCGCTCCCGATTGCCCCGTCCTGGCTGGGCCGAGGAGCGCAGAGACAAGCGGATCAGGGATCGCGTTGTTTGAGCGTAGTGAAACGGAGCGAGTTTAGCGAGACCCCGCTTGGCTCGAGCACCGCAGGTTGCCCGTAGCGAAGCGCAGGGACCCAGACTGCGGGTCGCCTTTTCTTTGGTGACTTTCTTTTGGCGAAGCAAAAGAAAGTTACTGGCCGCCGGGCCACTCCCGGCCAGCAACCCTTAGCAGAGAAAACAGAGGGGAAGCAAAGGAAGAGAGAAGAAGGATTACAGCGCGCAAAGCCGGCGCAAGACCCGGCGACTCACCCCGCCACTAACCTCAAAAAAGTAATCTCGGAAGGCGCCCCAAACCGCTTGGGCGGCCCCCAATACCCCGTCCCCCGACTCGTATAGACCCACAGATTTTGCAGCTTGTGCAAGCCGGCGGTAAACGGCTGCTGAAACCGCACAAACAGATTCCACGGATAAAACTGCCCGCCGTGCGTGTGGCCCGAGAGCTGCAAATCAAAACCGGCTTTGGCCGCCGCAGGGGCACTGCGAGGCTGGTGGGCCAACAGCACGCGCACGGCGTCCAGCGGCGCGCCGCGCAAGGCCGCTTCGGGGTCGCTGCGATGGGCCGGGTCGAAGTGGCCGGCGCTGTAATCGGTCACACCGGCGAGCACTAGGGGCATGCTGCCCGGGGCGGCGGTGGCAGCAGTGGATGCGTCACCACGCGGGCGAATCACGACATGCTGGTTCATCAGCACTGTCAGCCCCAGGCGGCGCAACTCATCGACCCAGGCATGCGCGCCCGAGTAGTACTCGTGGTTGCCAGTGACCACATAAGTGCCATGGCGCGACTTCAGATCGGCCAGCGGTGCGACGTGGTCCGCGAGTTCGCTGACCTTGCCGTCGACCAGGTCGCCGGTGATGGCGACCACGTCGGCATCCAGCGCATTGACCTTGTCGACGATGCGGCGCAAATACTGGCGCTTGATGGTGGGCCCGACGTGGATGTCGCTGAGCTGCGCGACGGTAAAGCCTTGCAGCGCGGGCGGCAGGCCTTTGATGGGCACATCTACCTTGACGACAGCGGCGGTGCGCCGCGCGTTCAAAAATCCCAGCACGGTGACCAGCACGCCCAGCAGGGGCACGGCTTCGGCCGATGCGATGCGCAGCCACTCCAGCGGCAGGCGGCCGGGCACGATGGCATCGGCCAGCCACAACAGCAGCAGGCCGATGTCGCGCGCAAAGGTCAGCACCAGCATGGACGAGAACAAACCCATGAAGAGCAGGCCCACCCAGGTCAGCACATCGGCCAGCGGTTGTTTGGCCACGCGCCCGGCCATCAGGCCCAGGGGCATCAGCAACGCCGACAGCACCAGGCCGATGACAAGCAGCCACTGGATGAAGGGAAGGGCTTCGAGCCCAGGCACAAGGCGTGCGCCAATGTAAACATGGAGCAGCGCGGTTACAAGCGCCAGCGGCAGGAAGTTCATGAATCAGGTCCGGTAATGTGCCTTGCATATGGGTGCGGGCCGCATGCATTCAATGCCGGTGCAAGGTTTTGCGGTGCGCGGTGGCGGCGCACCAAGCCCGTGCGCGCGGGGCCGGCAGGTTTCACCCGCTCACAAGTGCGACAAAGCGTGCACGGCAATACGCCGCTTCGCGGGCTACCCTCGGCCATCTTTTTTCTTTCGTCTTTGGCTGCCCGGCTGCGGGCCGGCCTACTTCCGCCCAAGCGCCCTGTGACCCGTCTGTCTATGACCCGCCTATGACTGTTGCCCTCCAGGCCACCACTCCCGCCACCTTTGAAATCAAAAGCGCCAACCTGCCCCTGGTGGCCCTGCTGCTTAAATCCACCGACCTTGTCGCCCTGGCGCGCGAACTTGAAGCCCGCTTCGGCGACATTCCCGACTTTTTCGACCAGGACGCGCTGATGATCGACCTGGGACCGCTGCCCCAGGATGCGAGCGACGTCGACTTCCCGGCCTTGATCAGCCTGCTGGGCAGCTACCAGCTGGTTCCTATCGCGGTCAAAGGCGGCAACCCGGCGCAGACGGCGGCAGCGCTGCAAGCAGGCCTGTTGCCCGTGCCCGACGCGCACCTGGTGGCGCCGCGGCCCACAGTGGCTACGGCGCCCGCACCGGCGCCATCGGCCCCTGTGCTTGCCGCCGCGCCTGCCGCACCGCTGGGTGCGCTGGTCGTCGACAAACCTCTGCGCTCAGGCCAGCAGGTCTATGCGCGCGGCCGCGACCTGGTGGTGCTGGCCATGGTCAACGCCGGCGCCGAAGTCATTGCCGACGGCCACATCCATGTTTACGCGCCACTGCGCGGCAAGGCCATGGCCGGCGCGCGCGGCAATGCCGATGCACGCATCTTCTCGCTCGCACTGGAGGCCGAGCTGCTGTCGATCGCCGGCGTCTACCGCACCAGCGAACACCCGCTGCCGCCCGGCATGGCCGGCAAGCCTACGCAGGTGCGGCTGGTGCCCGGTGAGGAAGGCGACAAGCTCGTGATGAGCGTCATGACAGGCTAGGCCAGGCACACCTCTTTCCCTTATCTCTCCCCGTTTCCAAGGAAATTCAAGAATGGCAAAAATCATTGTGGTCACCTCCGGCAAAGGCGGTGTGGGCAAAACCACCACCAGCGCCAGCTTTGCCACCGGCCTGGCGCTGCGCGGGCACAAAACCGCCGTCATCGACTTCGACGTAGGCCTGCGCAACCTCGACCTCATCATGGGTTGCGAGCGCCGCGTGGTCTACGACCTCATCAACGTGATCCAGGGCGAAGCCACCCTGAACCAGGCCCTGATCAAAGACAAGCAGTGCCACAACTTGTTTGTGCTCGCCGCCTCGCAGACCCGCGACAAGGACGCGCTGACCAAAACCGGCGTCGAGAAAGTCCTCAAGGACCTCGGCGAGATGGACTTTGAATACATTGTTTGCGACTCGCCCGCCGGCATAGAGACTGGCGCGCTCATGGCCATGCACTTCGCCGACGAGGCCCTGGTCGTGACCAACCCCGAGGTCTCCTCGGTGCGCGACTCCGACCGCATCCTCGGCATGCTCTCCAGCAAGACCCAGCGCGCCATCGCCGGCGGCGACCCGATCAAGGAACACCTGCTGATCACCCGCTACAACCCCGGCCGCGTCGACCAGGGCCAGATGCTGTCACTCGAAGACATCCAGGACATCCTGCGCATCAAGCTGATTGGCGTGATCCCTGAGTCCGAGTCCGTGTTGCAAGCCTCCAACCAGGGCGTACCGGCCGTGCACATGAACGGCAGCGATGTGTCCGAAGCCTACAAGGATGTGGTGGATCGCTTCCTGGGCGACAAGGACAAACCCATGCGGTTTATCGACGCGCAAAAGCCGGGGTTGTTCAAGCGCTGGTTTGGAGGGAAGTAAGCGATGGCATCTTTCCTGTCCTTCCTGTTAGGCGAGAAAAAGAAAACGGCCAACGTCGCCAAAGAGCGGCTACAGATCATTCTTGCCCATGAGCGTACCGGGCGCGGGCACGAGCCTGACTACCTGCCTGCGCTGCAGAGAGATTTGATTGCGGTGATTGCGAAGTATGTGCGGATCAATCCGGATGACATCAAACTGCATCTTGAGCGGCAGGACAATTTGGATGTGTTGGAAGTGAAGATTGAGTTGCCGGACAAGAAATGAGGCGGGAGCTTTTTATCCGCAGATTTACGCAGATTTCGCAGATGAATACAGATAAAAACCATCCGACCAAGCGGCGTGGCCCGTACACCAAAAGACGTGAGCGCAGTACAGACGCGCTGTATTCAACCTGCTTTCATCTGTAATCTGCGAAATCTGCGTAAATCTGCGGATAAATTCAAATCCAGAGCCACAGACCAGCCAACCAAACTACAACTTCAGCTGAGCAGGCAAGTATTTAGCCATGAGCTCGTCGTAAAAAGGCTTCAACTCCGCCAGCACAGGCGGCTTGTCATTCTTCGAATACAGGTCGTAAGGGTTGAACCTTTGCACCCATTCCAGGTGCGCCGCATCCTGCGCATCCGTCAGGTGCCCATACGCCCCCTCGCGGTGCCACGCGTAAAACGAGTGGTAGCGAATCATGTACAGCGCCGGCAGCGGCAGGTGCGGCTTCATGAGCTGGTACAGGTACTCGTCATGGCCCCATGACATGTGCACCGCGTCCAGCCCGCAGCCGGGGGTATAGATGCCGTTCTCGGTGTTGTAGCGGGCATCGCTGCTGTCAGGGTTGAGCGCAAAGTACTCGGGGTACACGATGCGCTCCGAAAACCGGCAGCCCACCGGAAAGGTATCGCCCACTACGGCCCATTGCGGCTCGCCGAACAGGCACAGCACCTTGCCCAGGTCGTGGATAAAACCCGTCAGCACAAACCAGTCGGGATGGCCGTCGGCGCGTATAGCTTCGGCGGTCTGCAGCAGGTGGCTGATCTGCGGCAGTTCGATGTCGGGGTCTGATTCATCCACCAGGGTATTGAGGAACTCCAGCGCAGCCCAGGGCGTCATCTCACGCTGCGTGAAACCCAGCCACTGGGCTTTCTTGGCCCGCACAAAGTCCAGCGTCTGGTGCTGGTGGTTGTTGCGGTAAAACGTGCGCACCCTGTCGATGCCGGGCTGGTCATAGTCGCGGTAGGCGGCGCGTTCGGGTTCGCTGGCCAGCAGCGCGGTCTGGTGTTGGGGCGTGACGGCGTTCATCCGGCCATTGTAGAAAGCGCCGCCACTGCGTGCAAACCCCGCTGCCCGGCCGGGCCGCTGCCGCTATATTGGCGGCAGCCCCAGCCCCTTGATGAAAGCCCCCATGCCCCGCAGACACCTCTTGCGCACCCTCACCGCCGGCCTGCTGCTGGGCACTACCCTGCTCACCAGCGCCATCGCACAAGCCCAGACCCAGGCCCCGGCGCAGCCCAAAATCGGCGTGCTCATGCTGCACGGCAAAAGCCCCGGCAGCAACAACGACCCCAACATGAGCCGCCTCAAACCCGTGCTCGAAGGCGCCGGCATGCTGGTGCTTTACCCCGACATGCCTTGGTCGCGCAACCGCTACCTCGACGGCAACTTCGACCTGGCCATGGCCGAAATGGCCACGCACGTCAAAACCCTGCGCAGCCAGGGCGCCACCGCCATCGTGATCGCCGGCCACAGCATGGGCGCGCCGGCCGCCATGGGCTTTGCCGCGCGCGGCGGCGACGTGCAGGCCCTGGTGCTGCTCGCGCCCGGCCATGTGCCCGCGCGCTACTACGCCTTCCAGCAAAACACCTCGGTGCGCCAAAGCGTCGACGAAGCCCGCAAGCTGGTCGCCGACGGCAAGGGCGATTCGCGTGAACGCTTTTACGACATCAACCAGGGCAAGCAGCAGCCCGTGACCGCCACCGCGAAAGACTACCTGAGCTACTTCGACCCGGCTTCCGACGCCGACATGGGCGTCACCGCGCCGCGCATCCCCGCCGCCACGCCCGTGCTCACCGTCGTCGGCGACGAAGACGGCATCAGCAAATACGCCCGCGCCTACTTCGTCGACAAGCTGCCCGCCAACCCCAAGAGCCAGTACCTCGAAGTCAAGGCCAACCACCTGAGCACCCCCGTCGTCGCCAGCGAGGCGGTGGTGCAATGGATCAAGGCCGCCGTGAATCCCTGAGAACCAGGAAGAACCAAGGAAAAGCAAGCATGACCAGCCCTTCCCTGCCCGCCCGCCGCCTGTGGCTTTGGTTGTGCCTGCTGCCGGGCCTGTGCACCGTGCTGGCCGGCCAGGCCGCAATAGCGCAAAGCGCAGCACCCCGCGTCGTCGACATCCCCACCCGCCCCGGCGTCACGCAGCGCTTTGTCTACATCGCGCCCGCGGGTGCGCCCAAGGCCTCCGTCATCATGCTGGCCGGCGGCCATGGCGGGCTGCGGATCCATGAGGGCGGCAGCTTCAGCTGGGGCGGCGGCAATTTCGTAGTGCGCACGCGCCAGCAGTTTGCCGATGCCGGCCTGGCCGTCGCCGTCATTGATGCGCCTTCCGACAAACAATCGCCGCCCTACCTCTCGGGCAACCGGCAAACGCCCGAGCACGTGGCCGATGTGCTGGCCGTCATCGCCTGGCTCAGGCAACAGTCACCGGCGCCCGTGTGGCTCATCGGCACCAGCCGCGGCACCCAGTCGGCCGCCTACATCGCCACCGAGGCCGGCCCCGCGCAAGGCGGCCCCGACGGCCTGGTGCTGACCTCCACCATACTCACCGACCCCAAGAGCCGCGCCGTGCCCATGATGCCGCTCGAAAAACTGAGCATCCCCGTGCTGGTGGTCCACCATGAAAACGACGGCTGCAAGGTCTGCGCCTTCAGCGACATGCCCGCGATGATGGACAGGCTGGCCAAAACACCCAAGGCCGAGCTCATCAGCGTCAGCGGCGGCCAGAACCGCGGCGACCCCTGCGAGCCCATGGCCTACCACGGCTTTAACGGAATCGAGGCCGACGTGGTCGGCAAGATCAGCCGCTGGGTGATTGCGGCCAAGCCTTAGCCCTGGGCGGGCTTGTCCCGCGCCGCATCACCGGGGCTGCTGCCCACGGCCGCGTGGTTCAGCGCCAGGCTGACGCCTGCCCGCTTTTCCGCCTTCTGCACCGTGTCCGTCACATCCGGGTCCGGCGCCACACCCCAGGCCATGGCGGTGGTCAGCACCACCAGCGAAGGGATGGCACGCAAATAACGTGGGCGGAACAAAAACTCGGCAAGCTTCTTCATCGCATTCACCCCGGCAACAACAAACCACACAACATCAACAACAACGAAGGCCTGATGCTGCGCCGCCAACCTTAGGCCTGTGCGTCTGCCACGTTGCGGTTTGTAAGGAAATGCCTCAGCGGCAGGTAAAGACGCCGGCCACTTGAATGATTGGGCCGGAACGCGAGAACAAGCGAACAGGCGCCCGCTTTATTCCAGAAACCGATTCACACTCGCCATCACCACTTCGGCCTGGTCCTTGTGAACCTCATGCCCCGCAAACGGAATGTTCAGCAGCTTCGCACCCGGCACCTGCTCCACCAGCTCAAACGTGCTGGCGCGCGACACCAGGTGGTCTTCATCCCCGCGAACCACCAGCAAGGGGCAACGGATGCGTTTGACGCTCTCGTCCGGGTAGCCGCTGCAGGTGTCGTCCAGCCACATCGGCACGATGGCGGCGATCAGTTCCGCAAATTCGGGCTTCGGGTTCAGTGCGTTGTAAAGCGCCACCGACTCGGGAAATTTCTGGGTCCAGCTCTCCGCCGTCACGCTGCCCAGCAGCTGGCGCGCCGGGCCGTCTAATTTCAGCATCTTGTCGGCGCCAATGGCCACCAATTTGTCGATGCGTGAATCGGTCTCGGCCGCCATGCGCAGCGCCGTGATGCCGCCGTCGCTGAAACCCAGCACGCTGTAGCGGTCTACACCCAGGTGATGCAGCACAGCCGTCGCGTCCAGCGCCAGCCGCTCGTAGCTCATGGCCGCCGTGCCCAGGGTGGACTTGCCGTGGCCGCGGCTGTCGACGGCGATCAGCCTGTAGCGCTTTTTAAGCAGCGGCAAGACGCCATTGAAGTCCCGCATAGTGCCCAGCCCGCCATGCAGGAAGAGCAGCGGCGGCGCCGTATTGTCGCCATGGACTTCAAAGTAGATCTTCGCACTGTCCAGCGCCAGGTGGTCACCGCTGCGATGGTCAAAACCCTCCACGGTCGCTCAGCGCCCGGTCGTGCCGCGGCGCGACTGCAGCTGGTTGCTGCCGCCCACATGCGACTCCCGGTCGTGGCGGCTGTTGGCCGTGCGTTGGCCTTCGTTGCGCTGCGTGGGCTTTTGGTCGCCCGTCTGGTTGAAGTCGTTTTCCACCTTGCCGCCGTGGCCCGACGCTTTGGGGCTGTTGTCGTCTTGCTCCGTGGGGTCCGCCGCGGTGCCGCTGATGCCCTGGGCTTTCAGCGCGTCCTGGCCGCCTTGGTCGTTCTGGGTGCGGTGAACATTCGGTTTGCCTGGTTTGGTGGCCATGGTGTGGGTCTCCTTGTGATGGGGGTTAAAAACTTCGGTCAAAAAAGTGGGGGGCAAAAGTAGGGGGCTTAGGTCAAGCGTGTTCCGCCGGCACAGCCGTGCCCGGCTCGGCGATCTTGCGGTGCTGCTCGGCCGACACTTGCGAAGGCGTGACCTTGGCCATCGCCACCTGCAGCTTGTTCTTCAGGCCGGCCACCACGTCGGCCTCGCCGTCCTGCATGGCCTTGAAGCCGATCTTCGCCACCTCGGCCGGGTCCATCTTGGCGTCTTCGTCGGTGCCCACCTTCGTGTCCAGCATGTCGGCCCGCGCAAAAAATTCGGTATCTGTCGGGCCCGGCATCAGGCAGGTCACCGTGATGGCCGTGTCCTTCAGCTCGTTGCGCAGCGCGGCCGAGAACGAATCGATAAACGCCTTGGTGCCGTTGTAAACCGCCTGGAAGCTGCCCGGCATAAAGCCCGCGATCGAGCCCGTCAGCAAGATGCGGCCCCGGCCCTGCTGGCGCATGGCCTGCCCCACCTTCTGCACCAGGTAAATCGCGCCCGAGATATTGGTGTTGATCACATGCAGCACCTCGGCAAAATCCTGGTCCAGAAAGCCCCGGCCCAGGCCGTGGCCGGCATTGGCCAGCAGCGCCTCCACCGGGCGGCCCTTCACGGCCGCCAGCAGCGCCTCCAGGCCCTCGCGCGTCGCCAGGTCGGCCTGCACCGCATCCACCTGCGCGCCCAGCGAGCGGAAGTCCGCCACCGCGGCATCCAGCGGCTGGTCGGCCGCCACTACCAGGTCATAACCCTCGCGGGCCGCGCACTGCGCCAGGTTGTAGCCAATGCCCGAAGAAGCGCCCGTGACAATCGCCAGCGGGCGAAGCGAAGTAGATTCCATGATCGGTCTCCAGAAAAGGAAAGGGTTGAACAGGTTGAACACAAACCGGCACAGCACAAAGAATGCAGAAAGCCAGCCCCTATCAACCCATTCTGGAAACCCCACCACCGCGCCCGTGTCAGACAGCGCCCCGTACCCAGGCGCGACAAGGCGAAGCATCCAAAGCCAGCCAGCCCACCCAAGGCGACACGCTCACGCGGCCTCGTCCTGCACGCATCGGCCGATGCGCGGGGCAAATTTAGCCTTCCAAACCCCCAAGCCTTCAACCCGGCGGCAATCCGGCAGCAAGCCAGCCATTGCCGCCCCCCAAGAAGCAAAAGAGAAGCAAGAAAGACCTCATCACCATGGCCGCATCCGACCTCCAAGCCCTCAGCCTGCAAGCCCAGGGCCTGCGCTTTCATGCCGTGGCCGCCGGCCCCGAAGACGGCCCCCTGGTCATCCTGTTGCACGGCTTCCCGGAGACCTCTTACGCCTGGCGCCACCAGATAGCGCCCCTGGCCGAGGCCGGGTTCAGGGTGGTGGCGCCCGACCAGCGCGGCTACGGCGGCTCAGACAAACCCGCCGGCGTGCCCGCCTACCAGCTCAACACGCTGGCGCTGGACGTCATCGGCCTGGCCCAGGCCCTGGGCCGGCAAAAGTTCAGCGTCGTTGGGCATGACTGGGGCGGCATCGTCGCCTGGCACCTGGCCATGCACCACGCCGTGCACATAGAGCGCGCCGCCATCCTCAACGCACCCCACCCCGCCACCCTGCTGCGCTACACCCTGCGCAACCCACTGCAGCTCGTCAAAAGCGCCTATGTCGGCTTCTTCCAGCTGCCCCTGGCGCCCGAGTTCACCTTAAGCGCCGCCAACTACCAGGCCCTGTGCTGGGCCCTCACCCGCAGCAGCCGCCCCGGCACCTTCAAGCCCGAAGAGATCAAGCTCTACCGCCAGGCCTGGGCCCAGCAAGGCGCCCTGACCACCATGCTCAACTGGTACCGCGCCCTGCTGCTGCCCAGCGCCTCAAAATCCCCCGTGCGCATCGCGGCCACCGTGCCCGTCAGGGTCATCTGGGGCGACCGCGACAGCGCCCTCGAGCGCGGCCTGGCCGAAGAGGCCGTTACCTGGTGCGACAACGGCGAGGCCATCCACCTGCCCAGCGCCACGCACTGGCTGCACCATGAAGAAAGCGAATTCGTGAACACCCTGCTGCTAGAGTTTCTGGAAAGCAGCAGCAATGAGAGCGGCAATGGCAACGGCAGTGGGAGCCGCAACGACGGCAACAACCACACCGCGAGGAAGAACAGGAAAGACCGCACTGCGGCCAGTGCAGCGACAACGACGACAGCCACCACGAACGCCACAAAAGCCGGAACAAAAACCGAAGCCGAAGCCGTCGGCTAAGCAGGCAAACCGGGCCGCTCAAGCGCCCGGCGCCGGCTCACCCCGCAGAGGTGTCAGAGAATTGCGCCTCGATCTTGTGCCCATCCAGGTCCCGCACAAAGCAGCCGTAATACTGCGGCCCATACAAAGGCCGCGGCCCCGGCGCACCATCACCCTGGCCGCCCATCTCCAGCGCCTTGGCATAAAAGGCATCCACCTGCGCTTTGGAAACAGCCAGAAAGCCAAAGTGCGAGCCATTGCCCACATGCGCCTTGCCTCCGTCATGCGGCACCCCCACCCAGAACTCCGGATACGCCCGCCCGAACGCGATGGCCCCAGGGTGCTCCATGATCACCTTGATCTCCATCGCACCCAGCACCGCCGTGTAGAAGGCCTTGGCGCGCGGGAAATCGTTGGTACCTATGGACACGTGGGACATGATGCTTTCGGGGAGGGACGGGGTGTTTGGCATGGGCTTTGTCCTTGTTGGTTGGGAAGGAAAAGCTTAGTTGGCCGAGTCGGACCTGGCAATGAAGACCCCAGTTCCGCGAAGTCTATTGATGCGGTATCGTTCACAAATAACGAGCTGAATGAAGGGAGGGATCGATGGATCATGATTTCTTGAAAGGCGAAAGCCGTGAGCGGCCATTCACGCCTCCTGCCGAGCCGTCGATCTTGCTTTGGCTCGGTGTCTTACTCGCCCTTCTGGCTATCGTGTATGCCGGCTATCGGGTTAATGAGTGGGCGAACCATCCCCCGCCATCCGCCACGAGGACACAACCACCATCTAACTCCAGTCCTCCAAGCAGGCAAGCCTCAGAGCACTCTCCTCAGACCAGTATCCCGTCTGTGACCGACCCTGGAGCTCGAACCATCACTAAATGCGTGATCAGCGGTAAAACGAGTTATGGCGACGGCAACTGCGCCGGAGGCGTAACAACCCAGGTAACAACCAAAGTCAATCAAAACTTGATGACATCCGTTCGTCCGCAAGTGCCGGCACAAACTGGAGAGCCGGCGAGTCAAATAGCCACAGTGACTAAGAGCGAGTCTTCCAATGCTGGAATGGAAAACAAGATCAGATGCGATGCTCTTGAAGCAAAAATAGCCTCGCTTGACGCGATGGCGCGACAACCTCAGACGCCACAGATGCAGGACTGGATTAAAGACGAGCGAAGGAAGGCGCGAGACGAGCGGTTCCGGATTCCTTGCAACTAGGATCGCCAGCTGCACTGGCACTGCTGCTTTAAAACGGTTCAACGAGAGCAGGTCAAACCACGGTAATCAATAGCCGTTCAAACTCACAAGCTATTGCAAACCTAAAATCAACTCAAACCACAGCGTACTTCGACATCAATGCCGACACGCCCGGCTTTGTACACCGCTGCAACGCCATCAACAACCCATGATCCGGCCGAGCCACCCGATGCCGCCCACGCAAGTCATCCTGAATCTGCCCCAACAAGGAAGCAGCCATCTCCGCATCCGCCATAGCCCGGTGGGCGCGCCCGGCTTTGGGCAAGCGGTGGTAATCAATCAGCACACCTAATTTGTGGCTGGGCGCCTGGGGATACAGCCTTCTGGCGACCAGCATGGTGCAAGCAAAGCGCTGGCCTGCTTGTTCGCCGGCCAGGCCCAGTTCAGCTTCCCAGAATCGGCGGTCAAACGAGGCGTTGTGGGCCACCATGGGGGCGTTGCCAACAAAGCGGCTGGCTTCGCGCATGACCGTCTCGGCTGCGGGCGCGGCGGCGACCATGGCGTTGCTGATGCCGGTGAGGCTTTCGATAAACGACGGGATGTAGCGGCCGGCGTTCATGAGGCTCTGGAAGCGATCTACCACCTTGCCGCTGGCTTCTTCGACCAGCACGACGGCGACTTCGGTGGCGCGGTCACCCATGGCGGGCGAGAGGCCTGTGGTTTCGAAGTCGATGACGGCGATGCAGTTGCTCATGGATTGCTTGGTTACTTGCTTTACTGCTGCTGTGGCCGCTCTTGTTGCTCATGCAAAGAAAAACACCATGAACTGACCCGTGTGAGGGTTCAACTTCATGGTGTTGATCATGGGCCGGTCAGCGGGTTGATGCACTGAGCGGCCAGGTTCTCGTCACTTACTTATTTGTAAAACGACTCAACCTTGCCTTTGAGCTTGATCATCAGCGGGTTGCCTTTGCGGTCGACCTTGTTGCCGACGGGCACCTTGATCCAGCCTTCGCTGATGCAGTATTCGGCGACGTCGAAGCGTTCTTTGTCGTTGAAGCGGATGCCCACGTCGTGTTCAAAGATTGCCCTGACGAAGTGGGGGCTGCGCTCGTCGGTGGATAGGTGGTCGGGCAGCGCCGGGCGTTCCGTGCTGGCTGCTGCCGTTGCTGCTGCTGTTGTGGTTTCTTCAGTCATGGGGATAGAGAGCCTGGTTCCTTGGCTTAAACGTCGATATTGGCGGCACGCAAGGCGTTCTGCTCAATAAACTCGCGGCGCGGCTCGACTTCGTCGCCCATCAGCATGGTGAAGACGCGGTCGGCTTCGATGGCGTCGTCGATCTGTACACGCAGCAGGCGGCGCACGGTGGGGTCCATGGTGGTTTCCCACAGCTGGGCGGGATTCATCTCGCCCAGGCCTTTGTAGCGCTGGCGGGATGTGGCGTTTTCAGCCTGGCCGATGAGCCATGCCATAGCCTGGCGGAAGTCGCTGATCTTTTCTTCTTTCTGCCGTTCGCCTTCGCCGCGCATGACTTTGGCGCCCTCGCCGATGAGGCCGCGGAAGGTGGCTGCCGCTTCGGCCAGGGTGGCGTAGTCGGCGCCGTGCACAAAGTCTTGTGTCAGCACGCTGCTCTTGACGTTGCCGTGGTGGCGGCGGCTGATGCGCAAAATCGGCTTGTCGTTGCGGGTGTCAAACTCGCCGGCGACTTCGGCGGGGATGCCGGTGGTGTTGAGTTCGCGCAGCTTGGCCTGCAGGGCGACGGCCGAGACTTCAGCGTCGGCCACGGTGTCAAGGTTGAGGCTCACGCCGTCGGCAATGGCGCGCAGGGCTTCGGCATCCATAAAGCCGCGCAGGCGGGCAATGACGGATTCGGCCAGCTGGTGTTTGCGGGCCAGCTCGGCCAGGGTGTCGCCGGTGAGGACGGATTTTTCATCAGCGCCGGTCTGCACGCTGGCGTCTTTGAGGGCGATACGCAGCAGGAAGCCGTCGAGGGCCGCGGTGTCTTTGAGGTACTGCTCTTCCTTGCCGGCCTTGACCTTGTACAGGGGCGGCTGGGCGATGTAGATGTGGCCGCGCTCGACGAGCTCGGGCATCTGGCGGTAGAAGAAGGTCAGCAGCAGGGTGCGGATGTGGGCGCCGTCAACGTCGGCGTCGGTCATGATGATGATGCGGTGGTAGCGCAGCTTGGCGACGTTGAAGTCGTCGGCGCCGGCCGTGCCGCCCACGCCGCCGGCCTTGCCAATGCCGGTGCCCAGAGCGGTGATGAGCGTCAAGATTTCGTTGCTGGTCAGCAGCTTTTCATAGCGGGCTTTTTCAACGTTCAGGATCTTGCCGCGCAGCGGAAGAATCGCCTGGAACTTGCGGTCGCGGCCCTGCTTGGCGGAGCCGCCGGCGGAGTCACCCTCGACCAGGTAGATTTCGCAGCCGGCCGGGTCTTTTTCCTGGCAGTCAGCGAGCTTGCCGGGCAGGCCCATGCCGTCGAGCACGCCTTTGCGGCGCGTCATGTCGCGGGCCTTGCGGGCGGCTTCACGGGCGCGGGCGGCTTCGATGATCTTGCCGACGATGATCTTGGCGTCGTTGGGGCGTTCCTGCAGGTAGTCGTGCAGCAAACGGCTGACGATGTCTTCGACCGGGCCGCGCACTTCGCTGGAAACGAGTTTGTCTTTGGTCTGGCTGCTGAACTTGGGCTCGGGCACTTTGACGCTGAGCACGCAGCACAGGCCTTCGCGCATGTCGTCGCCGGTGACTTCAACCTTGGCTTTCTTGGCCAGCTCGCTGTCGTCGATGTATTTGTTGATGACGCGGGTCATGGCGGCGCGCAGGCCGGTCAGGTGGGTGCCGCCGTCGCGCTGGGGAATGTTGTTGGTAAAACAGAGGACCTGTTCGCTGTAGCCGCTGTTCCACTGCATGGCGACTTCAACGCCGATGTTGGTGCCCTGGTCGCTCTGGCGGTCGCCCATGGCGGCGAACACGTTGGGGTGCAGAACGGTCTTGCCCTTGTTGATGAACTCGACAAAGCCCTTGACGCCGCCGGCGCCGGCGAAGTCGTCTTCCTTGCCGCTGCGCTCGTCCTTGAGGCGAATGCGCACGCCGTTGTTGAGGAAGCTCAGCTCGCGCAAGCGCTTGCTCAGGATTTCGTAGTGGAAGTCGTTGTTCTCTTTGAAGATCTCGGTGTCGGGCAGGAAGTGGACTTCGGTGCCGCGCTTGTCGGTGTCGTCCATGACCTTCATGGGTGACACGTCAATGCCGTCGACCTGCTCGATGATGCGGTTCTGCACAAAGCCGCGCGAGAACTCCATGACGTGGACCTTACCGTCGCGGCGGATGGTCAGGCGCAGCATCTTGCTGAGCGCGTTGACGCAGCTCACGCCCACGCCATGCAGGCCGCCGGAGACCTTGTAGCTGTTCTGGTTGAACTTGCCGCCGGCGTGGAGTTCGGTCAGGGCGATTTCAGCGGCCGAGCGTTTGGGCTCGTGCTTGTCGTCCATCTTGATGCCGGTGGGGATGCCGCGGCCGTTGTCGGTGACGCTGACAGAATTGTCGGTGTGGATGGTGACGACGATGTCGTCGCAGTGGCCGGCCAGGGCTTCGTCGATGGAGTTGTCGACGACTTCGAAGACCAGGTGGTGCAGGCCGGTGCCGTCGGAGGTGTCGCCGATGTACATGCCAGGGCGCTTGCGCACGGCCTCCAGGCCTTCGAGGATCTGGATGGAGCCTTCACCATAGGCTTCGGACGCGCCGGCCTGGTTGGTGTCGATCTTGGGCTGGAAATTGGAGCTTCCCTCGCCGGCCGCGCCTTCGGACACATGCACCTGTTCGGTTTCGTTCACTTTGTTTTCTTCAGTCATATCCGGCTTCTTTTCCGATCTTTTTATCGATCACTTCTCGATTTATTCTCGAATCACTTCGAATTTCTTCGATTTCTTCAATCTCTTGAATGACCAAACCCGCGGAGAGTCGCGGGTCTGTCTGGGTTCTGGAGGGCCTGGATGCGCTAGATGCGCATCGGCATCACCACGTATTTAAAGGCCGCATCGTCGGGGATGGTGAGCAGCGCGGAGCTGTTGGAGTCGGCCAGTTCGATCTTGACCATGTCCTGGTCCATGTTGGCCAGCGCGTCGATCAGGTAGGTGACGTTGAAGCCGATTTCGATGGCGTCGCCGCCGTAGTCGATGTCGAGCTCGTCGACGGCTTCTTCCTGTTCGGCATTGTTGGAGGCCACGCGCAGGGTGCCGGGCTCGATGTTCAGGCGCACGCCCTTGAACTTCTCGCTGGTCAAGATCGCGGTGCGCTGCAGGCTGGCCAGCAGGGGCACGCGGCCCAGGGTGATGATGTTTTTGTGGTTCTTGGGGATCACGCGGTTGTAGTCGGGGAACTTGCCTTCGACCAGCTTGGTGACGAACTCCATGCCTTCAAAGCTGAACTTGGCCTGGTTGCCGGCGAACTGCATCTCGATGGCGCCTTCCTTGTCGCTGAGCAGGCGCTGCATTTCGAGCACGGTCTTGCGCGGCAGGATGACTTCCTGCTTGGGCACCTCGACGTCAAGCATGGCGGAGGAAAACGCCAGGCGGTGGCCATCGGTGGCGACCAGGCTCAGCTGCTTGCCTTCGGCGACGAAGAGGATGCCGTTGAGGTAGTAGCGGATGTCGTGCACGGCCATGGCGAAGGAGACCTGGTTGAGCAGCTCCTTGAGGACTTTTTGCGGCACCGAGAAGCCGGGGCCGAAGTTGGCGGCTTCCTGGACCAGGGGGAAGTCTTCGGCGGGCAGGGTCTGCAGCGTGAAGCGGCTCTTGCCGCCCTTGAGGATCAGTTTGTTCTGCGAAGACTCGAGCGAGACGGTCTGGTCGCTGGGCATGGAACGCAGGATGTCGATGAGCTTGCGGGCGCCCACGGTGGTGGTGAAGTTGCCGGCGTCACCGTCGAGCTCGGCGGTGGTGCGGATCTGGATTTCAAGATCGCTGGTGGTCAGCTGCACCTGTGCCCCGGTCTTGCGGATCAGCACGTTGGCCAGAATCGGCAAGGTGTGCCTGCGCTCCACGATGCCAGCCACCGATTGCAGTACCGACAAAACTTTATCCTGGGTTGCTTTCAGAACGATCATGACTTCCTCTATATATATCTTTAATTCTTTAATTCAAATTAGTAGTAGTAGATAAGGGTGGCGCCTATCTGTGGACAGTGCCATTTTCCCCTTTTTGATCAACCACTTGGCGTTTGTTTAACCATGTGCCCAGTTGCCTTGGAAGCCCGCTGCCGGATATGAACAACTTTCCATTGTCATCTGCTTCTGTGGATAAACAGGGGGTTGTTCAAAAGTTGTCCCCAAAGTTGTTGTGAAGCGATTTTTGCCGGGGATTGGGCCCTGAAAACTGAGCGCTAAAGGTTTCATTTCGCATAAATCGGGTCGTTTCAGCCATATGAGTCATTGGCTTTAGCCCTTGAGGGTCTGTTCCAGCACATGGAGTTGCTGGTTGAGCTCGGTCATCTGCTGGCGCTCCGCGGACATCTTGCGGACGGCGTGCAGCACCGTGGTGTGGTCGCGCCCGCCAAAGAGCTCGCCGATCTCGGGCAGGCTCTTCTGGGTCAGTTCCTTGGCCAGGTACATGGCGATCTGCCGCGGCCGGGCAATGCTGGCGGGCCGCTTCTTGGAATACATGTCGGCGACCTTGATCTTGTAATAGTCGGCGACGGTCTTCTGGATGTTCTCGACGCTGATCTGCCGGTTCTGGATGGACAGCAGGTCGCGCAGGGCCTCCCGGGCCAGCTGGATGGAGATTTCCTTGAGGTTGAAGCGGGAGTAGGCCAGGATCTTGCGCAGCGCGCCTTCGAGCTCGCGCACGTTGGAGCGCACGTTCTTGGCGACGAAAAAGGCGACTTCTTCGGGCATGGAGGCGCCTTCGGCCTCGGCCTTGCGGATCAGGATGGCCACGCGCATTTCAAGCTCGGGCGGCTCGATGGCGACGGTGAGGCCGGAATCAAAGCGCGAAACCAGGCGCTCGTGGATGTCCGTCAGGCCCTTGGGATAGGTGTCGCTGGTCATGACGATGTGCGACTTTTTGGTCAGCAAGGCCTCGAAAGCGTTGAAAAACTCTTCCTGGGTGCGGTCCTTGTTGGCAAAGAACTGGACGTCGTCGATCAGCAGCAGATCCAGGGAGTGGTAACGCTCCTTGAATTCATCAAAAGTCTTGCGCTGGTAAGCTTTAACCACATCTGAAACAAACTGTTCAGCGTGGATGTAGAGAACTTTGGCGGCGGGGTTGTCCGACAACAGCTTGTTGCCGATGGCATGCATCAAATGCGTCTTGCCCAAGCCGACGCCGCCATAGATAAAAAGCGGGTTGTAAAGCTGGCCCAGGCTGCTGGAAACATGCAGGGCGGCGGCCCGGCCCATGCGGTTGGCCGTGCCTTCAATCAGGGTGTCGAAGGTCAGCGCGCTGTTGAGCCGGTTTTTGAACGGGGCGCCGGCGGCTTCTTCGGGAACGCCCAGGCCGGCGGGCTCGGGAATATTCGAGCCTTCAAAGCTGCGAACCAAAGAAGTAGATTTAACGGGAGCTTCACGAGGAGCAAGCGCTAACTCAAGGGCTATGGACTGGCCGGAGATTTTCTCGAGCAGGGCTGAAATACGGCCGGCGTACTGGGCACGCACCCAGTCGAGCTTGAAGCGGTTGCCCACCAAAACAGTGACTTTGGAGAGGTCGGCCGCGACGTCAACCACCAGTGGACGGATCCAGGTGTTGAACTGCTGCTCGGGTAATTCCTGCGCCAGGTGGTCGACGCAGCTTTGCCACAAGCCCTGGCTCAGGTTTTGGACGGAAGCCTCACTCATGCTGGTTTTTTGCCGGGTGGCCGGCCTGGCAGAAGGGCCGGGCGGCGGGTCGCTGCTTGTGGATATTGTTAATTTTGAGCACCGGCAATTGTAGTCTGGACGGGGAGTTATCCACAAAATAAATGCTTAGTGTTTTACCTATTTCGGCGGTCCGTGGAAGGGTCCAGGCGGGAGGCCAGGCGGGGCATTTGCGGGTTTCGGCGGCCTTGCTCCGGCTGTTCAGTCTTTACCCCCAATGAGCGGGCTAACTTGTTGCCAGCGTTGGGAAATCTGCGATAATCATAGGCTTTCCCTGATTCGCAGCGGGTTCGCCTGTTTGCAGACTTGCAGAGTTGGTTGTGTTGTACGGCCACCAAGATCATTCGAATCAACCAAGGGAGCTTGTGGCTAAGCGGCGAATCGGCTGGGCGGCTCACAGGATTAAGGACTCATCATGAAACGCACATACCAACCTTCCAAAGTCAAACGCGCCCGTACGCACGGTTTCCTGACGCGCATGAAGACGCGCGGCGGCCGCGCAGTGATCGCCGCACGCCGCGCCAAGGGCCGTAAACGCCTGGCTGTCTAAGCCTGTCGTTTTTGCTGGCCATCCGCAGTTTTCTGAACTGAGGCCTGGCGCTCGTGCAGCGGCTTCAAACCCGGCCCCAGTTCCAGGCAGTTCTTGCCGGCGCCATTGTTGCAAAGACAACGCACTTCGCATTGCACCGCAATGCGCTGGACGCCAGGCCGGTGCAAACCGAATCCGGCGGCCCGGTTGATGCCCTTGCGGCGAGGTCGCTGTTCCCCGTCCAGGACACCTGGCTCGGGGCCATGGTTCCCAAACGCTGGGCCAAACGGGCTGTCACGCGCAACGCCATCAAACGCCAGATCTACACCGTGAGCGCTGATTTTTCGCATCAGTACCCCCAGGCCGCTTATGTGGTCCGCTTGCGGCGTGATTTTTCGCGCAAGGAATTCATCAGCGCGACTTCTGAGCCGCTCAAGCAGGCGGTGCGCGCCGAAGTCCAGGCCTTGATGCAGGCCGGAGCCAAAGCGCCATGAGCCTGGGCCCTGTTCTGGCCGCCATCGGCCGCCTGCCGCAAACGCTGTTGATAGGCCTGGTCAAAGGCTATCGCCTGCTGCTCAGCCCCTGGCTCGGCTCGGCCTGCCGTTTTGAGCCCACCTGCTCCGCATATTCTTTAGAGGCGCTGCAACAGCATGGCGCTGCCGTCGGCAGCTACCTCACGCTGCATCGCCTGGCCCGCTGCCACCCGTGGTGCGAAGGCGGGCACGATCCGGTGCCGGCCGCCTCCGCGCTGCGCCCCTTCTCTCTCTTTTCCCGCCTGGCCACGCCTGTGGCCCCTACCCCTTCTAAAAAGACGCCGTCATGAACGACATCCGCCGCACCATCTTGTGGGTGATATTTGGTTTCTCCATGGTCCTTCTGTGGGACCAGTGGCAGGTTTTTAACGGCCATAAGGCGACCTTCTTCCCATCCAGCACGCAATCGGCCAAGGCGCCGGCCGCCAGCCCGGCCGCTTCCGTGCCGGTGGCAGGCGCCGCGGCGTCTTCGGTGCCCACGGCCCAGACGGCCACTGCCAGCGCAGTGCCCGCCACAGCAGGCGCTGTGCCCGCTGGCGCGCCGTCCGCTGCGCCGGCAGCCACCAAGGAGCGCGTGGTGGTGAGCACCGACGTACTGACGCTGACCTTTGACAGCGAAGGCGGCACCCTGGTGCACTCGTCCTTTGTCAAGTACAAAGACCAGACGCACAAGGACCAGGGCTTCGTGTTGCTCGACGAGAGCGCCAACCGCGTCTACGTGGCGCAGACCGGCCTGATAGGCGGCAGCGCGACCGACAGCTTCCCCACGCACAAGACCGTGATGAAGCTGGTCCCCGGGGAGCGTTCGCTCAAAGAGGGCCTCAATGAACTTGAAGTCAAGTTCGAGTCGGCCGACATTGGCGGCCTCAAGCTGGTCAAGACCTATACCCTCAAGCGCGGCGCCTACGACATCGCGGTGCGCCACGACATCGTCAACACCGGCACGACGGCAATCTCGCCGCAGCTGTACCTGCAGCTGGTGCGCGACGGCAACAAGCCGCCCGGAGAGTCGTCTTTCTATTCCACCTTCACCGGCCCGGCGATCTACACCGATGCCAAGAAGTACCAGAAGGTCGAGTTCAAGGACATTGAAAACAACAAGGTCGACGTTGAGAAGCAGGCGAGCAATGGTTATGCCGCCATGGTGCAGCACTACTTTGCCTCAGCCTGGATTCTGGGCGACGGCATCAAGCGCGACCTGTTCTTCAAGAAGGTCAGCAGCAACCTCTACGCCGTCGGCATGATCACGCCGCTGGACATGGTCGCCCCCGGCGCGACCAAGACGATCGACGCGAAATTCTTCGTCGGCCCGCAGGAAGAAAAAACCCTGGAAGCGATTTCCCCAGGCCTGGAGCTGGTCAAGGACTACGGCTGGCTCACCATCCTGGCCAAGCCCCTGTACTGGCTGCTCGACAAGCTTCACGGCTTCATCCACAACTGGGGCTGGTCCATCGTGGCGCTGGTGCTGCTGCTGAAGATCGCGTTCTACTGGCTCAATGCCAAGGCCTACGCCAGCATGGCCAAGATGAAGGCCATCAACCCCAAGATCATGGAAATGCGCGAGCGCCTGAAGGACAAGCCGCAGGAAATGCAGCAGGCCATGATGAAGATCTACCGCGAGGAAAAGGTCAACCCGATGGGCGGCTGCTTCCCCATCATGATCCAGATTCCGGTGTTCATCGCGCTGTACTGGGTGCTGCTGTCCAGCGTTGAAATGCGCAACGCGCCGTGGATCGGCTGGATCCACGACCTCTCGGCGCCGGATCCATTCTTCATCCTGCCGATCATGATGACGCTGACGACCATGCTGCAGACGGCTCTCAACCCCGCACCGCCGGACCCGATGCAGGCCAAGCTGATGTGGTTCATGCCGCTGATCTTCAGCGTGATGTTCTTCTTCTTCCCGGCCGGCCTGGTGCTGTACTGGATTACCAATAACATCCTGTCGATCACCCAGCAGTGGATCATCAACACCCGCATGGGCGTGCCGCCGCAGTTCAACCTGCCGAAGTTTAAGTAACCCCCCGAAGCGTCTTCGACGCCTCCCCCCAGGGGGCGACACCTGCGGCCCGGCAAAGCCGGTTCCGCGATGTCACTGGATAATGCCCCCCATGCTGGCCCGACACCACGACCCCATTGTTGCCATCGCCACCGCGCCCGGGCGCGGCGCGGTGGGCATTGTGCGCGTGTCCGGCAAACACATAGCGCCCATCATTGAAGCGGTGTGCGGCCGCGCGCTGCAGCCGCGCCAGGCGAGCTACCTGCCCTTTCGCGATGCACAGGGTGTGGCGATAGACCAGGGGCTGGCCCTGCACTTTCCGGCGCCCCATTCCTATACCGGCGAGGACGTGCTGGAACTGCAGGCCCATGGCGGGCCCGTGGTGCTGCAATTGCTGCTGGCGCGCTGCCTTGAGGCCGGCGCGGCGCTTGACCCCGCCACAGGCCAGGCAGCCCTGCCTCGGTTGCGCGTGGCGCAGCCCGGCGAATTCACCGAGCGCGCCTTCCTCAACGACAAGATAGACCTGGCCCAGGCCGAGGCGATTGCGGACCTGATTGATGCGAGCACCGAGACCGCGGCACGCTCGGCCGCGCGCTCGATGTCGGGTGAATTCTCTTCGGCGGTCAACACGCTGCTCGAGCAATTGATTCACCTGCGCATGCTGGTTGAAGCCACGCTGGACTTCCCGGAAGAGGACATCGACTTCCTTCAAAAAGCCGATGCCCAAGGCCAACTGGACCGGCTGCAGGCAACGCTGGCCGATGTGATGCGGCGCGCGGTGCAGGGAGCGCTGCTGCGCGAGGGTATCAAGGTCGTGATCGCGGGCCAGCCCAATGCCGGCAAGAGCTCACTGCTCAACGCGCTGGCCGGCGCCGAGCTCGCCATCGTCACGCCGATCGCCGGCACCACGCGCGACAAGGTGTCGCAGCTGATCCAGATCGAAGGCGTGCCGCTGCACGTGGTGGACACCGCCGGCCTGCGTGAGGCGCTCGATGAAGTGGAAAAAATCGGCGTGGAACGCGCCTGGGCGGAAATCGCAAGCGCCGATGCCGTGCTCTTCCTGCACGACCTGACCCGTCACACAGACGACTATCTGGCCGCCGACGCGCACATCGCGCAAGTGCTGGGCCGGGACCTGCCGCGCAACACGCCCGTCATCGATGTCTGGAACAAATCGGATGCGGCTAATGCGCAGGTCTTGGGCACCATCAGCGGCGGCGTGCAGATATCCGCCAAAACCGGCGCAGGCCTGCAGGACCTGCGTGGCCGGCTGCTGGAGGTCGCAGGGTGGCAGGCCGTGCCCGAAGGGGTATTCATGGCCCGCGAGCGGCATGTGCGTGCACTGAACCAGGTGCAGGAGCAAGTGGCCAAAGCCCGCGAGCAACTTCATGCCGCGCAGCCAGCGCTGGACCTGCTCGCCGAGGACTTGCGCCAGGCTCAGTTACACCTCAGCGAAATCACCGGTGCGTTCACGCCGGACGACCTTTTGGGCGAAATTTTCTCGAGATTCTGTATCGGAAAGTAGTAAGCGGGCCGCCGGCGAACGATAGGCGGGCGCCGGGCACGGACCAGCGGTAGCGACCCCTCACGAACGGTCATCAATACCCCGCTGTCGAGGGGAAATTACAAATCGGACCACCCCTGTATCAGGTGTAAGTGGGCGTTAAGAGCCCTTGCTGCTGATGTAGTGCGAAGGTATCTTCCGTTGCACTATGAATGCTCCACTCCCCGCCGCCATCCGTTTTGACATCCAGGGCCTGGCCCAGGCCATCCTGCACTGCCATGCCAGCGATGCCTTGCGTTGCCAATTCAACCAGCCGCATTGGGAGATCCTGGCCAGCTACCTGCAGCCCTTTGCGCTGAACAGCGGCCAGGTGCTGATGGAGCAAGGCGCACTGGACCGCACGCTTTATTTCGTCGAAAGCGGCACCCTGAGCGTTCACTACGAAGATGAAAAAGCGCGCGTGCGCATGGCGCTGGTGGGCGCCGGCACGGTGCTCGGCGAAGGCGCATTTTTCTCGCACATGCCGCGCAGCGCCACGGTGCATGCATCTACCCCTTGCAAACTCTGGTGCCTCACACCGATGCGCTTCCTCGAACTGGCCAATCGCCACAGCCCCATCGCATTGGAGCTGACCATGGCCATGGGTTCGGTGATGGCCAAGCGCCTGTACAACCGGCCCAAACGCGTCGCAGTGACCTGAGACAGCATGCGTGCCGCGAAGCAGGTGTGCACAGCGATCGTCGGGCAACGATAGCCATCGTTGTCTATTAAGTCTTATGTTTGCATGACGCGTCGGCAAACCTTGAATGAGCGTGATTTTTTACCGTGCGGTGGTGGTGGCGATTCGATAGAGTCGTCACTAAATTAGCCGCCAAACAACAGCGCGCGTGGATTTGTGGGCATTGCTTACAGACTTCACGTCCCGCCTTGACGGAAAATGAACACTTACTACAAGAACGCCGACGAACATGTCTTTTCTACACTGGTTTTCCAGCAAGCCACACCCGGTCAAATCCTCTGCCGCCGAGGAGCAGAAACGCGCTGCCGCTGCGCGTGAAAAATCACCCCCCTCCATCCCGGGCCGGCTACCGGTTGAAGCCGCGATGCCAGGCGATGGCGCCAAGCTCAAGCGTCACGCTCGCCGCGAGCAGCTGTATGTCGCGATCCGCGAATCCATGACACGTTCCGGCGTGCTGTCCGCCAGCTTCAAATTCAAGGTGCTTTCACTGGACCAGCGTGGCAACGAGTTCCTCGTCATGATGGACCTGGCCAAAGCTTTCGGCCGCTCTTCAGAGCAACTCAGCGAAATCGAGACGCTGATCATCCAGAACGCCAAAGCGCGTTTCGAGATCACGGTGCCCGCGGTGTACTGGCGTATCGATGAGACGGCGATCGTGGTCAAGCCCAAGCCCGCTCCAGAGGCTGCGCCAAGTGGGCCAGCACCCCTCACCGATGCGGCGGCGAAGCCCGCCAAGCCGCCGGCGCCGCGTTATGAACCTATCCAGGCTGACGAAGTAGCCGCGTTCAAGCAGGCCTTGATGGCCGCTTCCGCACAAGGCCCGGCGGTTGGCGCAGAGGCCAACGTCAAGGAAAAAGAGAAAGAGAAAGACAAGGATGCGGTGAAGGGAAAAAGCATCAAAAGCGGCCCGCGTTCCTACGCATTGCTGACCGGCTTTGAAGACACCGAGATGCCGGATTCGCCGTCCTCGCCCGCGCTCAGCAGCACGCAGTACGGCGACTTGATCTAGGCGACCTGCCCGGGGACGCGGGCACTGCCGCCAGTGGCGCTCAGTGTCCGGCGAAATCCACCAGCGTGAATAAAGGCAGGCCTGCGGCCTGCAGCTTCACCGACCCGCCCAATTCGGGCAAATCCACAATCGCTGCGCCCTCAGTCACCGTGGCGCCCAGCTTCTCAAGCAGCTTCTTGCCGGCCATCATGGTGCCGCCGGTGGCGATCAGGTCATCGATCAGCAAGACCCTGTCCCCCTGCTTCACGGCGTCGGTGTGCAATTCCACCGTGGCGCTGCCGTATTCCAGCTCGTAGGTTTCCTGCACCGTGGTGAAGGGCAGCTTGCCCTTTTTTCGGATAGGCACAAAGCCGACGTTGAGCTCGTAAGCCACCACCGCACCCAGAATGAAGCCGCGCGCATCCAGCCCGGCCACTACGTCGGGGCGCAGGGCCGGGTCCATGTAGCGGTGCACAAAGGCGTCAATGAGGACCCGAAAGACCTTGGGGTTTTGCAGCAGCGGCGTGATGTCGCGAAACTGCACACCCGGCGCGGGCCAGTCGGGCACGGTGCGGATGTGGCTGCGAAGGAACTGGCTGACGGATTGGTTTGGCATGGCACGCACTTTCAGGAAAAATCGGGGTCCCGGCTGGTCGCGAAGGCACACATCACGGGCAACATCAGCAGCTTCAATAGGGACAACACAACAAAGGCCGCAATCAGCAGATGCCGCCCGCACGCGCGGTTCCAGTCGATACCTGCCATGGCAGCCTGCCTAGCCTTTGAGCAGCTTTTCTTCAGCCATCGCCAGTGCGGCGGACCGCCCCGACAGCACCAGCGTGTCGCCGCCCTCCAGCCGGGTTTCGTCATCGGCGTGTTGAGTCTTGCCGTTGCTTCGCCGCAGGCTGACGACGCGCACGCCAAGCGCGTGCAGCGCCAATGCGCCCAGTGTTTTGCCGGCGGACCGGTTTCCCAGGGGCAGGGTCACCGTGGCAAGGCGCTCCTGTTCGAGCTCGTTGACGGTGTCGTCGTCGGCGCCGCGGAAGTAGCCGCGCAGCAGGTTGTAGCGGGCATCGCGCTGGTCCTGCACCACGCGGATCACGCGGCGCATGGGCACACCCACAAGCGCCAGCGCATGGCTGGCGAGCATCAGGCTGCCCTCGATGGCTTCTGGCACGACTTCGGTGGCGCCGGCAGCCTGAAGCTTTTCGAGGTCGTGGTCGTCCACGGTGCGCACGATGACCGGCACCGTGGGCGCATGGGCGCGTGTGTTGGCCAGCACCTTGAGGGCGCTGGCCGTGTCCAGGTAGGTGACGACCACCGCGCTGGCGCGCGCCAGGCCCGCAGCCATCAGAGCCTGCAGGCGCACGGCGTCGCCGAACACGACCGAGTCGCCCGCGGCGGCGGCCTGGCGCACGCGGTCGGGGTCCAGGTCCAGCGCCATGTACTGGATGCCTTCACGCTCCAGCATGTGGCCCAGATTCTGGCCGCAACGGCCGTAGCCGCAGATGATCACGTGCTTGTTGGCGTTGATGGATTTGCGTGCGATGGTGGTCATTTGCAGCGATTGCTGCAGCCATTCGCTGGACACCAGCTTCATCACGATGCGGTTGCTGTACATGATGATGAAAGGCGTGGCCAGCATGGACAGCACCATGCTCGCCAAAATGGGGTTCAGCAAAGCCGGTGGCACCAGGCTGTTCTGCTGGGCCAGCGTGAGCAGCACAAAACCGAACTCGCCGGCCTGGGCCAGGTAAAGGCCGGTGCGCAGCGACACGCCGGCGGTCGCCCCCAGCGAGCGGGCCAGCGCGGTGACCAGCACCAGCTTGAAGATGACAGGCAGGGTCATCAGCAGCAGCACCAGCGGCCAGCGCTCCAGCACCAGGCGCCAGTCGAGCAGCATGCCGATGCTGATGAAGAACAGGCCCAGCAGCACGTCGTGGAAGGGCCGGATGTCGGTCTCCACCTGGTGCTTGTATTCGGTTTCCGAGATCAGCATGCCGGCAATGAAGGCGCCCAGCGCCAGGCTCAGGCCGGCGCGCTCGGTCAGCCAGGCCAGCGCCAGCGTGACCAGCAGCAGGTTGAGGACGAACAGTTCTTCGCTCTTGCGCCGTGCCACGATGGTGAGCCACCAGCGCATGATGCGTTGCCCGCCCGTCAGCAGCAGGCCCACCAGAACGGCCGCCTTCAGCCCGGCGATGGCCAGCGCTGTCAGCAGCGCGTCTGCGGGTGCGCCCAATGCCGGAATCAGCACCAGCAGCGGCACCACGGCCAGATCCTGGAACAGCAGCACACCCATGACGCGCTTGCCGTGCTCGGATTCCAGCTCGAGCCGCTCGGACAGCAGCTTGACGACGATGGCGGTGCTGCTCATGGCGATCGCACCGGAAAGCGCCAGCGCGGTCTGCCAGCCCATGGTCCAGAGGCGGGGCGCCAGGCTGGCGAGGAACAGCGAGCCTACTGTGGCCAGCACGATGGTGAGCGCCACCTGCAGCAGCCCCAGGCCGAACACGTGGCGCCGCATGGAGCGCAGCTTGGGCAGGTTGAATTCAAGCCCGATCACGAACATTAGGAACACCACGCCGAATTCGCCCAGGTGCCGGACGCCGTCGGAGTTTTGCGCCAGCGCCAGTGCATTGGGGCCGATGATCACGCCGACGGCCAGGTAGCCCAGCATGGGCGGCAGCTTGAGCGAACGGCAGACGACCACACCGAGCACCGCGGCCAGCAGGTACAGAAGGGTCAGTTCAAGCGCGCTCATGCGCCGATGGTAGCCGAGGAAATCAGGCCGGCATGGGCTTTGTGCGCCTCGATAGAATGCAGCCATGAACCCAGTCCCCGTGAAATTGGATGCCGAGCAGGTGTTGAACCTGGCGCGCAAGACTTTCGAGATAGAAGCCGCCGCCGTGCTGGGTATGTCAAAGCGGCTGGGCGGCGAGTTTGCCCAGGCGGTTGAACTGGTTCTTGCCTGCCGGGGCCGGGTGGTGGTTATGGGCATGGGCAAAAGCGGCCACATAGGCCGCAAGATCGCCGCCACGTTGGCGTCCACCGGCACCCCCGCGATGTTTGTGCACCCGGCCGAAGCCAGCCATGGCGACCTGGGCATGATCACCGGCCAGGATGTGGTGCTGGCAATTTCCAACAGCGGCGAGAGCGAAGAACTCACCGTGATCCTGCCGGTGCTGAGCCGCCAGGGCGTTCCCATGATCGCCATCACGGGCGGCGCCCAGTCTGCGCTGGCGCGCCATGCACGTGTCACGCTCGACAGCAGCGTCGCGGTGGAAGCCTGCCCGCTCAACCTGGCGCCTACGGCCAGCACCACCGCGCAGCTTGCCATGGGGGACGCGCTGGCCGTCGCGTTGCTCGACGTGCGCGGCTTCCGCGAAGAAGACTTTGCGCGCTCGCACCCCGGCGGCGCGCTGGGCCGCAAGCTGCTTACGCATGTCAGCGACGTGATGCGCAGCGGTGACGCCGTGCCGCAGGTGCGGCGGGACACCAGCTTCAGCGACCTCATGCGCGAGATGAGCGCCAAAGGACTGGGCGCTTCCGCCGTGATCGACGATGCGCGGCGTGTGATCGGCATTTTTACCGACGGTGATTTGCGCCGCCTGGTCGAAAAAGGCGTGGACCTGCGCAGCAGCAAAGCTGGCGATGTGATGCATGCCGGCCCGCGCACGGTGCGTGCGGATTCGCTGGCTGTTGAAGCGGCCGCGTTGATGGAGCAGCACCGGATCACCAGCGTGCTGGTGGTCGACGAGGCCGGCGTGTTGTGCGGCGCGCTCAATTCGAACGACCTGATGCGCGCGAAAGTCATCTGATGGTTGTGACGCCTGCCTTGAACTTTGCACCGGAGCTGCTGTTGCGCGCCCAGGGTGTCAAGGTCGTGTTCTTCGACGTGGACGGCGTGTTGACCGACGGCGGTTTGTATTTCTCCGAATACCCGGACGGCCATGCCTTGGCCCAAGCCAGCGGCGGCTACCGCGCCTCGGGCGAAATCATCAAACGTTTCAACACCCTGGACGGCCACGGCCTGAAGCTGCTGCAGCGCGCCGGCATCACGCCCGTGGTCATCACCGGACGGGACAGCGATGTGCTGCGCGCCCGTTTGCAGGCGCTGGGCGTCACGCACGCGCATTTCGGTACGGAAGACAAGCGCCCCGCCGCCGAGACGACCCTGCAGACGCTGGGCCTGGACTGGAGCGCTGCCGCCGCCATGGGCGATGACTGGCCGGACCTGCCGGTGATGTCCCGCGTGGCGATCAGCTGCGCGCCTTCGAATGCGCACCTGGAGGTCCGGGCGCAGGCCCATCACATCACGCAGGTGCCCGGCGGCCAAGGTGCGGCGCGCGAGTTCTGCGACCTGTTGCTCGTCGCCAGCGGGCGCTACGCGGAGCTTTTGCAGGAGTACCGCCAATGACGACCGCAGTACAAGCCACGCCTGCGAGCCGCGGCGGCCCGGTTCGAAGGGCCTGGCGCGGCTTTTTGGGCGTGTGGGACAGCATGGCCATCTACATGCCGCTGCTGATGATGGGCGCGCTGGCGCTCGGCACATACTGGCTGGTTCGCAACACGCCTATCTTCAGCGCGCCGGAAGTGGCCCGCGAAGCCAGCCACGACATCGACTATTTCATGCGCAAGTTCACCGTCAAGACCTTTGACGAAAACGGGCAGCTCAAGAGCGAGATCTACGGTATCGAGGCCCGGCATTTCCCCGACACCGACATCCTTGAAATCGACCAGGCGAGGATCCGCAGCATCCGCCCCGACGGCCGCGTCACCACCGCCACGGCCAATCGCGCCTACTCCAATGGCGACGGTTCGGAAGTGCAGCTGACCGGCAATGCGCGGGTGATCAGGGACGCCAGCGTAGACGCTACCGGCAAAGAAACACCGCGCATGGAGTTCCGCGGCGAGTTCCTGCATGCCTTCTTGAACGACGAACGCGTGAAATCGCACAAGCCCGTGCTGTTGATTCGCGGGACCGACCAGTTCGTCGGCGATACCTTCGCTTATGACAACCTGGACCAGGTGGCCGATCTCCAGGGCCGGGTCCACGGCATCCTGGTGCCCCGCTCCGCGGCCAGCGCGCCGGGGCTACCCACATTGACCCTGCCGACAGCACCGGCGCCCGCGACCCCTGCAACCCCCGCCAAACCGGCCACGCCTTAGCGCGTGGCATTGACCTTTTTCAACGGCCACCTATGTCCAGACTCGTCTTCATTACCGGGGCCTCCAGCGGCATAGGCCAAGCGCTGGCGATGCGCTTTTATTCGGCTGGCTACCGGCTGGCATTGGCTGCGCGCCGCACGGCCGAGGTTCAGGCGTGGGCCGAGGCCAACAAGCTCAGCGCGGGCCGCTACCAGGTTTACAGCGCCGACGTGGCCGATACCGACAGCATCGTCGCGGCCGGCCAGGCCTGCGTCGCCGCGCAGGGCGTGCCCGACGTCGTGATCGCCAATGCCGGCATCAGCATAGGCATGGACACCGCCGTGCGGTCGGACCTGGACGTGATGGCGCAGACCTTCGCGACCAACAACATCGGTGTGGCCGCCACCTTCCATCCCTTCATGGCTGGCATGGTCGCGCGCGGCACCGGCACGCTGGTGGGCATAGGCAGTGTGGCCGGCATACGCGGCCTGCCCGGCCACGGCGCCTATTGCGCGAGCAAGGCGGCGATCATTGCTTACTGCGAAAGCCTGCGGGGCGAATTGCGCCCCAGCGGCGTGAAAGTGGTGACGATCTGCCCCGGTTATATCGACACGCCGCTGACCCGCGAAAATCGCTACCCCATGCCTTTTCTGATGAAAGTCGACGCCTTCGCCGACAAGGCGTTCGCGACCATCCATGCCGGGCACAGCTACCGGGTGATTCCCTGGCAAATGGGCCTGGTGGCCAAACTGATGCGGCTGCTGCCCAATGCGCTGTTCGACAAGATCCTGTCCGGACGCGCGCGCAAGCATCGCCAGGGTGAGCGCTAAGAACCGGTTTGCGGGCCGGAAAGCAAAAAGGCTTCAAAACCGAAGTCTTGAAGCCTTTTCAGCGCTCTTCAGCCGGGGCTGAAGAGAGAGGGTTCAGCAGGGCTTAGTAGCCGCCGCGTCCGCCACCACCGCCGCCGCCGGAACGGCCACCGCCGCTACCGCCGCCGCCGTAAGGGCTGCGGAAACCGCCGTCACTGCCGCCGCCGGAGCGGCCACCGCCACCACCGCCGTATCCACCGCCACCACCACCGCCGTAGCCGCCACCACCGCCGCCGCCGAAGCCGCCGCTACGTGGGGGACGTGCTTCCATGGGACGTGCTTCGTTCACGACAACGCTGCGGCCGCCCAGAGGCTGGCCATTCATGCCGTTGATAGCTGCCTGGGCTTCTGCATCGCTGCCCATTTCGACAAAGCCAAAGCCTTTGGAGCGACCGGTGTCGCGTTCCATCATGACTTTAGCGCTGGTGACAGCGCCGAATTGGCCAAAAGATTGTTGCAGGTCTTCGTCACGCACCGAGTAAGGCAGGTTGCCGACGTATAGTTTGTTGCCCATGAAGGGACTCCTCTAAATACAAAAAACAAAAGCGATGGGGTCCCGAAAGCACAACAAATCTGATACGTACCGCTGTAGCGCGCGAAACTGACCGATCACCTAACGTGTGGAGTGCTGGCACTCGCACCGGCATATTATGCGTCACTCAGCCAAAACACAATCCACTAGCGTTACTACCTAGGCCCCGGCAGCCCGCATGAACAGGGGCTTTCAGGGCTCGTGGACAAGCGGCTGGCGCAAAGCGTTCCGGTGCCAGGGGGCGCCGCAACGGCAAATGCGCCAGCGAAGAAATGAAGCATAAAGACTGCTGCAGCGCGCTTGTCACCCCAAAAATCAATTTCCGCACTTCAGATTGAAAAATCAAGTTTTAATGGATTTACAAGATAAGTTAGTGCCTACATTAAAAATGTGGGTGTAATAAAAACCAGTAGCAGCCTGGTTTTTGATGTGCATGCGCGCGCTGTAGCTTGTGGCTGCGGCGCCGGTCGCCTGAGCCGCGCCCGGGATCAAAATCCGCGCGCAATGCCGGCCTACCTTGTTCCAACACCGTGGAAATAGTTACACAAATTTGCATTCACGAAACGTGCTTTTCCTGCAGTTTGCATGCAGCGCTGACGCCGGGCGTGCGTGCCAAACACGGCCTTGGGGCCTTACTTTGATGAATTGTCTTCCGCTGGTCCTACCCCGTCCTGCTCGGCGCCGCCGTAATGGCGCCAGCGTTTCATTGCGGCGCGCATAGTGAGGACCTGATTTTCAAACTTCGGGCAGGTGTCGCAGGCCAGGAGGTGCAATTTGAGCGCGACATGGTCGGGCAAACTGAGCGCGCGGTCTTCCCGGGCGATCAGCAACGCTGCGGCCTCACGGCAAGTGCGTTTTAACAGGGCAGTGTTGGGTTTCACGTGTGGGGACCAGCGTATCAGGCGATATCAGGCGCTTTGTTTGCCAAACCAATGGATATTCAGGCATTCCTGCAGCCGCAACCGCGCACGGTGCAGCTGCACATACAGGTTGGTCGGCGTCAACGAGAGTTCCTTACAGACTTCCTGTGAGGACAGCTCCAGCCATTCGCGCATCAGGAACAGACGGCCCAGCGCCGGCGGCAGGCGTTCCATGCAGGCGTCCAGCACCTGGAAGAACTGCGCTTGCTGCAGGGTCTGGTCGGGGTTGCCCCAATCGTTGGGCGCTTCCACGAAGTGGCCGTCGGCCTTGAAGGACAACCGGTCCAGCTCGTCCCCCTCCTCATCACCCAGCGCGTCCGGTGCGGCCACTGTCCGCGCGTTGCTGCGAAGCAGGTCAATAACCTTGTGCTTCAGGATGCCCACCAGCCAAGTCTTCAACTGGGAGCGGTTGCCAAAGCTCTGCGGTTTTGACAGCGCGGCAAGCAAAGTCTCCGAGACGGCGTCCTCAGCCCACACATCGTTTCGCAGCTGCAAACGCGCAAAACGCATGAGGTAGACGCGGTGCTCAACCAGCTGCTCTTCAAAAGTGGCCATGGACGGCAGTCTAGCCGCATGCCGCCGCCCCGCCAAAAAAATTTGCCGAAGCGCGTAAGGACTGCGGCAGGACCGCGACTATTTCCAAGGACATCACCACCAAGGACATTGCCATGAGCCCGACTGAATTCGTCTCGCCGCAGCAAACTTTCCACCGCGGCCCCCTGGTTTTTTACCGGCGGGCCCTGCTCGCGTCATGCGTGGCACTGCTGCCATTGGCGCCGGCCTCCGCGCAAACCCCGGCCGCCGCCGCCACAGCGGCGCCTGCGGCCACGCCGCAAATCGAGGGCAAGACGATTGAAGGAGGCACCTTCAGGCTGTCATCGCTCAAGGGCAAGGTGGTGCTGGTGATGCTTTGGTCAACGGGCTGCGCGGTGTGCCGCGACAAAATGCCGGAACTGCGCAACAACTACGAGGGCTGGGCCGGCAAGCCCTTCGAGTTGGTCGCCGTCAATACCGACTCGCGCATGCAGGACTTCACCGACTACGAACGCATCATCTCCCGCACGGTTCCCGTGAAACAGCGCTTCGTGCAGCTCTGGGCGGGGGACGGCAGCTACAAGGACAACATTGGCAAGCCCGCGCAGTTGCCGGCGGCATTCCTTGTCGACAAGACCGGCAAGGTCGTCGAGCGCTATGTGGGCCGCATTCCTCCAGAGGCGTGGGATCGCATCGCCGACCTGCTGTGACAAACACGGCGCGAAATTTTTTTTGAAGAGGCCGTAAGAAAAACCGGGCGCGCCAGACCAACTCGCAACCACACAGAAAAACCTCTGCGGTGGTTGTTATTCAACTTTCACAATTCACCAACTAACAGGAGTCTTCACCATGAACCAACGCGCCATGATCGCCGCCGCAGCCGCTTCCCTGCTGTCCACCATGCTGGTTGCCACGCCCGCTGTCGCCCAGGAAAAAGAAAAATGCTACGGCATCACCACCGCCGGCCAGAACGACTGCGCCAACCTGAGCGGCTCGCATTCCTGCGCCGGCCAGTCCAAGGTCAGCGCCGACGCCAACGAATGGAAATATGTTGCCAAGGGTACGTGTGCCGGCATGAAGGGCATGACCGCAGAGCAGGCCAAGATGAAGGCCATGGAAAAGAAGAGCTGATCGAAAGAACGGGGCGCTCATCTTGAACCTGGTTCCAACCAGGCAAGGAAGGGGCCGGGAAGCCGGCCCCCTGAAACCCCTACCTTGAACTCTGACGGCATCCACCATGTCCCTCCCCTACCACGCGGGCCATGCCCCCTGCGGCATCGGCTGGCGGCATGCCCATTACGCAGAGCTGCTGGAGTCTTTGCCCGAACTGGATTTCATCGAGGTCCATTCGGAGAATTTCTTTGCCGAAGGCGGCGCCGCGCTGGCTGTGCTGGAGCAGGCGCGCCAGCACTATCCTGTCAGCCTGCATGGTGTGGGCCTCGCATTGGGTTCAGCCTGCGGCATCGATACCTGGCATCTGGACCAGCTCGCCCGCCTTGTCGAGCGCATCGAGCCGGCTCGCGTGTCCGACCATGCCTGCTTTGCGCGAGCTACGGTGGCGGGCTTCGAGTTGCACGCCGCGGACCTGTTGCCCCTTGCCTTCAACAATGCCAGCCTGGATGTGATGTGCGCCAACGTGCAGCGTGTGCAGGACCGGCTGAAGCGGCCGCTGCTGGTTGAGAACCTGTCGGCCTATCTTCACTTCAACAGTTCAGACCGCGAGGAAACCACCTTCCTGCGCGAGCTGGTGCAGCGCACCGGCTGCGGTTTGCTGGTCGACGTGAACAATATCTATGTCAACGCGCTCAATGCGCGCCTTGCCGGCGGCACGGACGATCCCCTGGCGGCTTGCCTGGCATGGATCGAACAGATTCCATGCGGCTGCGTGGGCGAGCTGCATCTGGCCGGCCATTGCGACAGCGGCGATATCGTGATTGACGACCACGGCAGCCGCGTGTGCACCGACGTATGGCAGATCTACCGCCATGCGCAGCAGCGCTTTGGCGGTGTTCCGGCGCTGGTGGAATGGGACACCGGTATTCCGCCGCTGGCAGTGTTGCTGGAGGAAGCCACCTGTGCACGAAACATCAATACTCACGTTCCGCAGGCGGTGGCCGCATGAACGCCGCGGCTCAGTTGATGCAGCAGGAACAGCAGGCGCTGCTGCGCGCCCTGACGAGCGAGTGCGACGACACGGCCCTTTGGCCCCACCTGCAATTCGCGGGTGCGCGCGCAGCCATGGCGCGCCGTGGCTTGCAGGCCTACCAGGCCAACGGGCCGGCCCTGGCGGAGCGTGCACTGGGCGCAGCCTATCCGGTACTGGGGCAGCTGATCGGAGACGAAAGTTTTGCTCCGCTTGCGCGGTATTTCTGGCGCCGCCATTCGCCTTCCCGCGGCGACGTAGCGTGCTGGGGTGACGGGCTCGCGGCTTTCCTGGAGGCATCACCGCAGCTGGCGGACGAACCCTATCTGGGCGATGTCGCCCGTATCGAATGGGCACTGCACCAGGCGGCCACAGCGGCGGATGCGCAGCCTGCCCACCACTCCTTTGTTCTGCTTTCATCGGCTGATCCCGCGGAGCTCACGCTAACGCTGGGCGCCGGTGTCTTCGTGCTGGCAAGCGCCCACCCGGTGGCCAGCATCATCAACGCCCATTTGCAGGGCGACCCTGCGCTTGCCGAGGCGGCCGCATTGTTGCGCGCCGGCGCGGCCGAGCACGCCCTCGTCTGGCGGCAAGGCTTCAAGCCCCGCCTGCGCGCCATCACCGCGGGCGAACATGCGTTGGTGGCGGCGCTTCAGGACGGGCGCCCGCTGGAAGCAGCGCTGGCGTGCGCTCTGGAATGTGCGCCTGCCGACGGGCAGCCGTCCGCGGCGGCTTTCGACTTCGAACACTGGCTGGGGCGGGCTGTTCAGGAGGGTCTTGTCACAGGTGCACGCCTGTTACCCGGCCCGGCTGTCCAGCTGTCCAGCTGCCCAGCTGCCCGGCTGCCCGGCTGCCCGGCGGACCTGACCCAAGCCTTCCAATCTTCATAACAACTCAGGGGAACACTCCATGAATACCATCCATACCATCCCTGCGAATCCCGCAGGCCTCTTGCAGCGCGGCCTGGGCCTCTGGCAATTGTTGACCCGCTCGCTGGATTCGCTTCAGCCTCTTGCCGCCCTGCTCGCCAGGCTCTACATCGCGCAGGTGTTTTTTCTTTCGGGCCTCACCAAGCTGAGGGACTGGGAAATCACCGTGGCCCTGTTCACCGATGAGTACAAGGTGCCGTTGTTGCCGCCTGCCCTGGCAGCGGCCATGGGCACCGCAGGCGAGATTGCCTTGCCGGTGCTGCTCGTGCTGGGTGTGGGGGGGCGCTTTTCGCCGCTTGGCCTGTTTGTGGTGAATGCCGTGGCAGTCATTTCACTCGGCGAGATCGCACCAGCGGCCCTGCAGCAGCATGTGTTCTGGGGTTCGCTGCTCGCCGGCCTGGCCATCTACGGGCTGGGCCCATGGTCGCTGGATCGCTGGCTGGTGCCGCACCTGCGGCGGGCCGGTTAGCGATCAAGTCCTGGGTGGCCATAAAGACAGGCCCAGGCGGCTGAACTGATAGCCAGTCTTCGCGGGGACGACCAGCCGCAGATGGCTTCTACCAGTTGACTTCCCGATCCGGCGTGGCACCGATGCGGTGAATCGACAGGTCGGCGCCTTCAAACTCCTCTTCCTGGCTGAGCCTCAGCCCCAAAGTGGCTTTGAGGACGCCGTAAACGACGAAGCCTCCCATCAATGCCCAGGCCACGCCCATGGCGCTGCCGATAAGCTGCGCGCCGAAACTCACGCCACCCAGCCCGCCCAGCGCCTGGCTGCCGAAAATGCCGGCCGCGATGCCGCCCCACAGGCCGCACAGGCCGTGCAGCGGCCAGACGCCCAGCACGTCGTCGACCTTCCATTTGTTCTGCGTCAGCGTGAACATCATGACGAAGACACCGCCGGCCACGCCGCCCGTCACCAGCGCGCCCAGTGGATGCATCAGGTCGGAGCCCGCGCACACCGCCACCAGCCCGGCCAGCGGGCCGTTGTGCACAAAGCCCGGGTCGTTCTTGCCGAAGGCCAGCGCCGCCAGCGTGCCGCCCACCATGGCCATCAGCGAATTGACGGCCACCAGGCCGGAGATCTTGTCGATGGTCTGGGCGCTCATCACGTTGAAGCCGAACCAGCCCACGGTCAGGATCCAGGCGCCCAGCGCCAGGAAAGGAATGTTGGAGGGCGGATGGGCCGACACCGCGCCGTCCTTGCGGTAACGGTTGCTGCGTGCGCCCAGCAAGATCACCGCCGGCAGCGCCAGCCAGCCGCCCACCGCATGGACCACGATGGAGCCCGCGAAATCATGAAATTCGGCCCCGGTCAGCGACTTGATCCAGGCCTGCACGCCGAAATGCTGGTTCCACACGATGCCCTCAAAAAAGGGGTAGACCAGGCCCACGATGACGGCCGTGGCGATCAGCTGCGGGTAAAAGCGCGCCCGCTCGGCAATGCCGCCCGAGATGATGGCCGGGATCGCCGCGGCGAAGGTCAGCAGGAAAAAGAACTTGACCAGCTCGTAGCCGTTTTTGGCGGCCAGCTGTTCCGCGCCGACAAAAAAATGGGTGCCGTAGGCCACGCCATAACCCACCACGAAATACACCACCGTGGAGACCGAGAAGTCCACCAGGATCTTGACCAGTGCATTGACCTGGTTCTTTTTGCGGACCGTACCCAGTTCCAGAAAGGCAAAACCGGCATGCATGGCGAGCACCATGATGCCGCCCAGCAGGATGAACAAGGCGTCCGAGCCCTGTTTTAGTGCTTCCATATGTCCCTCTTCAGATGAAATGTGATCTAAATACGATTGAAATGCTGTTTATTGGTGCGTAATTCCCAGATTCCTGGAATTCGCACCAAATACAAGCAAGAAATGCGCCGCAATCGTGCGACAGGTGCTGTGTGCACCAGTTTCTGCATTTCGTAGGGATTTGGGACGCCGGCTACAATGCAGGCTGTCATTGGGGAGTAGCCAGCCTTTCAATCCTGAAAGGGGCTTGCGTCAACAGACTTGCCCACTCAGGGCATGGCGCAAGCGGTCTTCGGATCACGCGAGACCTTTGACTGCACAGCCTCCGCTTAAGGCCGGGGATGCCGTGCAGTCATGGGTTTTTGTCCGGCCGGGGTCTCTATTGAATGGAAGCTTTCCTCGTCTCCACGGGCATCGTCGCCCTCGCCGAAATGGGCGACAAGACGCAACTCCTCGCGCTCATCCTCGCCGCCCGCTTCAAGAAGCCCTGGCCAATCGTCGCTGGCATCCTGGTCGCGACCCTGGCCAACCACGCACTGGCCGGCGCGGCCGGCGCCTGGGTGACCACCCTGATCGGCCCGCAAACGCTGCGCTGGATCCTTGGCGCCTCCTTCCTCGCCATGGCGGTCTGGATGCTGGTGCCCGATAAAATCGAAGCCGAAGCAGCCGAGAAACCGCCGCGCTACGGCGTCTTCTTCACCACCGTGCTGGTGTTCTTCCTCGCCGAAATGGGCGACAAGACCCAGATCGCGACCGTCATGCTCGCCGCGCGCTACGACGCCATCGTCAGCGTGGTCGCCGGCACCACGCTGGGCATGATGCTGGCCAATGCCCCCGCAGTCTGGCTCGGCGAGCGCGTCACGCGGCTGGTGCCGCTGCGTGTCGTACATATCGTCTCGGCGATCATCTTTGGCGCACTCGGCCTGCTGGCACTGTTGACCAAGGCTTGAGCAAACTCCCCGAATTCACCAGCATGAGCCGCGGAGCTGGCTTTGCCAGGCCGCAGGCGGGCGGCCCCCTCGGGGGGCAAGGAGTTACACGCAGTGAACGACTGTGGGGGTTCCAAGTCTGAGCCGCGGAACCGGCTTTGCCAGGCCGCAGGCGGGCGGCCCCCTCGGGGGGCAGGAAGCTACACGCAGTGAGCGACCGTGGGGGTATACTGCCGTTAGCGCCGATTTGCTCAGCTTGCGGGCGCTTAAAAAGTACAGCTAAAGACGACCTCCAGTAAACCCGGACTCGCTTTAGCGACGCCGGGTTTTTTGTTTTCTGCAGGTGATTTTTTGACACTGATTGCCACCCCGCTTAGCATGCATTTCGAAAGCGCCCTGCCCTTGCAGAGCGGCGCCTCGATACGCGCCTACGACCTGAGCTATGAAACCTACGGCGAGCTCAACGCCGACAAGTCCAACGCCGTGCTCATCTGCCACGCGCTCAACGCCTCGCACCATGTGGCAGGCGTCTACCTCGATGCGCAGGGCCAGCCCATCGACAAGTCCGAAGGCTGGTGGGACACCATGATAGGCCCCGGCAAGCCGGTGGACACCGACCGCTTCTTCGTGATCGGCGTCAACAACCTGGGCTCCTGCTTCGGCTCCACCGGACCCATGCAGCCCAACCCCGACACGCAAGAACTTTACGGCGCCGACTTCCCGGTTGTCACGGTGCACGACTGGGTCAGCGCACAAGCCCGACTGCTGGATCGCCTGGGCATACAAACCCTGGCCGCCGTAATGGGCGGCAGCCTGGGCGGCATGCAGGCTTTAGCCTGGACGCTGCAATACCCGAACCGCGTGCGCCATGCCGTGGTGGTAGCCAGCGCGCCCAACCTCACGGCCGAAAACATCGCTTTCAACGAAGTCGCCCGGCGCGCCATCGTGACCGACCCCGACTTTCACGGCGGCCACTTTTACCGCCACGGTGTGCTGCCCAAGCGCGGCCTGCGCATCGCCCGCATGATCGGCCACATCACCTACCTGAGTGATGACGTCATGAACGAAAAATTCGGACGCCAGCTACGCGAGCTTTCTGCCATTCATGAGACGGGCTACAAGTTTTCCACCCAGGACGTGGAGTTTGAAATCGAAAGCTACCTGCGCTACCAGGGCGACAAATTCGCCGAATACTTCGATGCCAACACCTATTTGCTGATCACGCGCGCGCTCGACTACTTCGACCCGGCCAAGGCCTTTGGCGGCGACCTCAGCGAGGCGCTCAAAATCGCGACGGCCAAATTCCTGCTGGTGAGCTTCACCACCGACTGGCGCTTCTCCCCGGCACGCAGCCGTGAAATCGTCAAGGCGCTGCTCGACAACCAGCGTGACGTGAGCTACGCCGAAATCGATGCGCCGCACGGCCACGATGCCTTCCTGTTGGAGGACGAGCGTTACCTCGGTGTCGTGCGTTCCTATTTCCAGAGCAAGGTGGCCGCATGAACGCGCCTGTGACTGTCGACCTTAACGTGCAGCCCTCGGCGGACCTGCTCTCCATCGCCCGGCTGGTGCCGCCCGGCTCCCGCGTGCTCGACCTGGGCTGCGGCACTGGGGAACTGCTGGACTACCTGATCCGCGAGCGGGGCTGTTCGGGCTACGGCGTCGAAATCAACGATGCCAACGTGCAGGCCTGCGTGGCGCGCGGCGTCAACGTGATACAGCTCAACCTCGAGGAAGGCCTGGCGCTGTTCGGCGACAACTCCTTCGACGTGGTGCTGCAGATAGACACCTTGCAGCATCTGCGCAATGCCGAAACCATGTTGCGCGAAACCGCGCGCGTGGGCCGCGCGGGCATCGTGGTGTTTCCCAACTTCGGCCATTGGCCGAATCGCCTGGCCGTTGCGCGCGGGCGTATGCCGGTGACCAAGGTGCTGCCCTACCAGTGGTACGACACACCCAATATCCGCGTCGGCACGCTGCAGGATTTTGAGGCCCTGGCGTTGCAGAACCGACTGCAGATCCTGGATTCTTTCGGTTTGCAGGACGGCCGCGAAGTGCGCTTCTGGCCGAATGGCCGCGCCAGCCGGGCGGTGTTCAAGTTCAAGCGCGGTTAGGACTTGCTCGCAGCTTCCTGGGAGTGCTAGTATTCATCTATCGGGATTTCAGCCTCCCGAATCTTCACAGATAGACGGTGTCCCGTCCAAGCGCTGGCAACTCATTGGAGTACTCCGTGGACACCTCTACTCTTTCCGTTCCTTCCATCTCCCCTCAAGATTTAGCTGCCCGTATGGGCCGCGCCGATGCACCCTTGCTGCTCGACGTGCGGCGTGAAGCCAAATTCCGTGAGAGCCCCCACCTGCTGGCCGGCGCCCGCTACTGCCGGCCGGAAGACGTGGCCGCCTTTGCGGTGTCGCAGCCGCCGCGCGAGGTGGTGGTGTATTGCGTCTACGGCCACAACGTGAGCGCCGATGCCGTCGCGCAATTGCGGGCCGCAGGCTGGGATGCCCATGCGCTGGCCGGCGGTATCGAAGGCGGCGAAGACAGTGTGGATACGGCGCAAGACATCGCCCGCTGGCGCGCGCAACGCCCGCCCATGATGGCCAAACGGCCCGACTGGGGTGTCAGCGGTGAGCAGGCCTCACGCTGGATCACGCGCGAGCGGCCCAAGATAGACCGCATTGCCTGTCCCTGGCTGGTACGGCGCTTCATCGACCCGCGCGCCGAATTCTTCTATGTACCGACTTCACAGGTGCTCGCCGAGGCAAAGCGACTGGGTGCGGTGGCCTATGACATCCCGGGTGCGCCGGTCTCACACGAAGGGGAGCTGTGCAGCTTTGACAGCTTGCTCAAAGCCTTCGCGCTGGAGCGTCCCGCGCTGCAGGTGCTGTCGCGCATCGTGCGCGGCGCCGACACCGACCGCCTGGACCTCGCGCCGCAGTCGGCCGGGCTGCTGGCCTTCTCGCTGGGCCTGTCGCGCCTGTACGCTGACGACGACCACGCCATGCTCGATGCCGCCATGCCGCTCTATGACGCGCTCTACGCCTGGTGCCGCGAGGCTCAGGACGAGCCGCACAGCTGGAAACCGCAAACCATGACGGGAGTTGCGACGTGAGTGCTGCCTTGCCGACTTCTCTTCCCTTGCCCCAAGAACGGCCGGTAGCTGTCTCGTTTGCCGATGCGCTCAAGTTCTGGCTCAAGCTCGGCTTTATCAGCTTTGGCGGGCCGGCCGGGCAGATCGCCATCATGCACCGCGAACTCGTCGAGCAAAAGCGCTGGATCAGCGAACGGCGCTTTCTGCACGCGCTCAACTACTGCATGCTGCTGCCCGGCCCCGAGGCGCAGCAGTTGGCCACTTATATAGGCTGGCTGATGCACCGAACCTGGGGCGGTGTGGTGGCCGGCGCGCTGTTTGTGCTGCCTTCGTTATTCGTCCTGATCGGGCTGAGCTGGGTGTATGTGGCTTTCGGCGACGTGCCGCTGGTCGCCGGCCTTTTTTACGGCATCAAGCCGGCGGTGGCCGCCATCGTGCTGCAGGCGGTGCACCGCATCGGTTCGCGCTCGCTCAAGACGCCGTCACAAGCGCCCATCCTGTGGATGATCGCGCTGGCGAGCTTTGTCGCGATCTATGCGCTGAAGCTGCCGTTTCCGCTCATCGTGCTGGGCGCGGGCGGGATAGGTTGGCTGGGTGCGCGCTTTGCACCCTCGCAGTTCGCCAGCGGCGCCGGGCATGGCGCTGCGCAAAAAGGCTACGGCCCGGCGCTGATCGACGACGACACGCCGACGCCCGTGCATGCGCGTTTCAAGCCCTCGCGCCTGGCTGCCGTGCTGGGAGTGGGCGCTGTGCTCTGGCTGCTGCCTATGGGCATGCTGATGGCGACGCAAGGCTGGAACGCCACGCTGACGCAGATGGGCTGGTTCTTCACCAAGGCCGCGCTGCTGACCTTCGGCGGCGCCTACGCGGTATTGCCGTATGTCTACCAGGGTGCGGTCGAACACTTCCACTGGCTGACCGGCCCGCAGATGATTGACGGGCTGGCACTCGGTGAAACCACACCCGGGCCCTTGATCATGGTCGTGGCCTTTGTTGGTTTCATGGGCGGCTGGGCCAAGCAGGTGCTGGGGCCGGAGATGCTGTTCCTGGGCGCCGCGCTGGCGGCCACGGTGGTGACCTGGTTCACCTTCTTGCCCTCCTTCCTGTTTATCCTGGCCGGCGGGCCGCTGGTGGAGTCCACGCACGGCAAGCTGCATTTCACTGCGCCGCTCACCGCGATCACTGCGGCGGTGGTCGGCGTGATCGCCAGCCTCGCGCTGTTCTTCCTGGCGCACATCGCCCTGCGGCCGGACACAGGCGGCGTCTGGTGGGGCCAGGTGGACTTCTACGCGCTGGCCATCACGGCGGGCGCTGCACTGGCCTTGATCCGGTACAAGCGGGGCGTGATCCAGGTCATCTTCGCGTCGGCCCTGGCCGGCCTGCTGCTGCGTCTGTCCGGCCTGGCCTGATCGCTCGCGGGGCGCCGGGCGCGGTATGCTCAAGCCCTCGTGATGGAACCCTCAGCCGCCCACGCCCCCCGGTCATCAGCTCCGCTCCTGGAACGCCTTTTTGGCGACTGGGTGCGAGAGGTATCGCCCGCCACGGTGCGGGCCGACGCGATGGCAGGGCTGCTGGGCGCAGTGCTGGTGCTGCCGCAGGGCATTGCCTTTGCGACGCTCGCCGGCCTGCCGCCGGCCTACGGGCTTTACACCGCGGTCATTCCCTGCATCATCGCCGCGTTGTTCGGCTCCAGCCGGCACGTCATGTCGGGCCCGACCAACGCCAACTCGCTGGCCCTGTTCGCCATGCTGTCGCCGCTGGCCATGGCCTTCAGCCCGCTGTACATCCAGCTCGCGCTGGCCGTCACCGTGATGGTCGGCGTCATGCAGTGGCTGATAGGCACGCTGCGCCTGGGTGTGCTAGCCAACTTCATCTCGCCGGCCGTGCTTTTCGGTTTTACCTCGGGTGCGGCGCTGTTGATCGCCGTGCATGCGCTGCCCGACCTGCTGGGCCTGGCGCCTGCGCCCGAGCACAGCGCGGCGGCGGTGATGGCGCATGTGCTTACGCACCTGGCTTCGGCCCAACCGCTGGCATTGGGCGTCGCCGCCATCACGCTGGCCGTGGCCTTGCTGCTGCGCCGCCTGCGCCGCAACTGGCCCTACATGCTGATCGGGCTGGTGGTGGCCACTGCGCTGGCTTGGGTATGGAGCCGGTGGCTGCATCCCGATGCCGCGCCCTCCGCCGCGCTGCGCACCGTGGGGCAGATCCCCGTGCCCTGGCCGCGCTTTGAAGTGCCACGCATCAGCTGGGCGCAGGCGGCCGACCTCGTCGGCCTGGCCTTCGCTTTGACCATCGTCGCGCTGGGCCAGGCGATCTCGATCGCCAAAACGGTGGCGCTGCGCTCCGGCCAGCGCATAGACGCCAACCGCGAATTCCGTGGCCAGGGCCTGTCCAACATTGTGGGCGGTTTTTTCTCGAGCTATGTTTCCTGCGGCTCCATGAACCGCTCCATGCCCAACCTGGAGGCCGGCGCGCGCACGCCGCTGGCTTCGGTGTTTTCGGCGCTGCTGCTGCTGGCCCTGGTGGCTGTGAGCGCGCCGCTGCTCGCGCAGATTCCCATGGCCGCGCTGGCTGCCCTGCTGGTGCTGGTGGCGCTTGCGCTGCTGGATGCCGCGCGCTGGCGCCAGCTGTTTACGCTGAGCCGCAGCGACTTCGGCGTGGCCCTGGCCACCATGGTTGCCACCGTGACCATACGGCTGGAAACCGCGATCCTGCTGGGCATGATTTTGTCGCTGATGTCCTTCCTCTATCGCACCTCAAAGCCTGCGATGCGCACCATGGGCTTTGACGGCCGCGGCCTGGACCGCCAGTTCGTGGTGATAGACAACTCGCCCGACGCCGGGTTGGAAACCAAAAAAAATCCGGGCCCTGACGGGCCTGAAGAAGCCCAACGCCATGTGCTTCCGGAATGCCCGCAACTGAAATTGCTGCGCATGGAAGGCGAGGTCTATTTCGGCGCGACCCAGCATGTGGCCGACATCCTGCATGCACTGCGCACCCAGCCACAGCCGCAGAAGCACCTGCTGGTCATGGGCAAGAGCATGAACTTCATCGACCTGGCCGGCGCCGAACTGTGGGAGGCCGAGCTGGCCGCGCGCCGCGCCATGGGCGGCGACCTGTACTTTCACCGGCCGCGGCCCGAAGTGATCCGCATGTGGCGCAAAACCGGTTTCACCAGCGTGCTGGGGCCCGAGCACCAGTTCCCCGACAAGTTCACCGCGATTTCCACCATCTTCACCAAGCTGGACCCGGAGATTTGCCGGCGCTGCACGGCGCGCATATTCTGGGAATGCAAAACCGCGCCCGGCCCTGACAGTACCGACAGCACCGCCGCCTGAAGCCCATGCCCCAATTCGCCGCCAATCTCAGCTGGCTGTACACCGAGCTTCCGGTGGACCAGCGTTTCGCCGCCGCGGCGCGCGACGGTTTCAGCGCGGTAGAAATCCTCTCGCCCTATGTCTGGGCGCCGCAGGAACTCAAGGCCATCCTGCGGCAACACGGCCAGCAGCTGGTGCTATTCAACGCGCCGCCGGGCGGCGTGGATGCGGCGAGTATTGAAAAGGCCTGGGCGTCCTCACAAAAAGGCACGGCCTGCCTCCCTGGCCGCGAGGCCGAGTTCCGCGCCGGCATCGCGTTGGCGCTGGAATACGCGCAAGCCCTGGGCTGCCCGCGCATCCACGTGATGGCCGGCGTGCTGCCGGCCGGCGTCGAGCGCGAAGCGGTGCAGCCCACCTATGTCAACAACCTGCGCGAAGCTGCCGCGCTGGCCGCCAAGGTCGGCGTAGACCTGCTGATCGAGCCCATCAACACACGCGACATTCCGCGCTTCTTCCTGAACCGGCAGGACCACGCGCACGAAATCATCCGTGAAGTCGGCGCGGCCAATGTCAAGGTGCAGATGGACCTCTACCACTGCCAGATCGTTGAAGGCGACCTGGCCATGAAGCTGCGTAAATACCTGCCCACGGGCCATGTCGGCCACCTGCAGATCGCCGGCGTACCGGGCCGCAACGAGCCCGATGTCGGTGAGATCAACTACCCCTACCTGTTCGCGCTGCTGGATGAGCTCGGCTACGGCGGCTGGGTGGGTTGCGAATACAGGCCGCTGCGCGGCGCCCAGGCCGGCGCCACTTCGGAGGGGCTGGGCTGGTTGAAAAATTTTCTCGAACGCGCCTGAGCGCGTTCGAGCCGGGCCTGCTCAGCGCGCGCAGCGAAATGTGAGATTGATGCGCTGCCTGCCCAGGCGCGCGTGCTCGCCTTCGGCCAACGGCGCCACGCCGTGGTAGGCCAGCCGCGAGGGGCCGCCCCACACCGCCACGTCGCCATGTAGCAGGCGGTAGCGCGCGGGCTTGTCGCTGCGCTTCAGGCCGCCGAACAGGAACACGGCCGGCAGGCCCAGCGACACCGACACGATGGGCGCATCCATGCTGCCCTCGTCCTTGTCCTGGTGCAGCGAAAGTCGCGCACCAGGTTCATAGCGGTTGATCAGGCAAGCGTCGGGCCGGAAGTTCTCAAAGCCCGCCTCCGCTGCGGCACGCAGTGCCAGGTCCGCAAAACAGCCTGGCATGGGCGGCCAAGGCTTGCCCGATAGCGGGTCCTTGGTGTCATAGCGGTAGCCGCTGCGGTCGGACACCCAGCCCAGCGCACCGCAGTTGCTCATCGCCACCGACATGGTGTAGCCGCCGGGTGTGACCAGGTGGCGCAGCGGCGCTGCCGCAGTGACCGCTTCCACCGCCCGCAGCAGGGTTTCATCCACCGCCAGGGCAAAGCCGCGCAGCAGCGCCGCGCCCGGTGCTATCGCCTCGGGCGCGGCATAGGGCGCCGGCGCATCATCGTCAAAAAGCCCCAGGGTCAAAACCATCTCCTTTGCGGCGCGAGCGGCAGGTTCACCGCATTACTGCGCGTCATGAAAAATAATCCCCAGCGTGTGCCGGTGCCCGCTGCGCACCGTGCTCACGCCGTGCCGCATATTGACCCGGTAAAAGCCCCGGCTGCCCTGCACCGGGCGGTGGTGCACGGCAAACACCACCGCATCGCCCTGCTTCAAGGGCACAACCTCGGGCCGCGACTGCATACGCGGGCGCTGCTCGGTCAGCACGAACTCGCCGCCGGCGAAGTCTTCACCCGGACGCGACAGCAACACGGCGACCTGGAGGGGAAACACATGCTCGCCGTACAGGTCCTGGTGCAGGCAGTTGTAGTCGCCGGGCCCATATTGCAAGAGCAGCGGCGTGGGCCGCTGCTGGCCGGCCCTGTGGCAGCGCGCGAGGAAATCGGCATGGTCGGCCGGATAGCGAACGTCAATGCCCATGGCTTCATTCCAGGCATTGGCCACGCCGACCAGGCGGGGGTAAAGCGTGGCGCGCAGCCGCGCGACGATGTCCGGCAGCGGGTAGCTGAAGTACTGGTACTCGCCCTGGCCGAAACCGTGGCGCTGCATCACCACGCGGCTGCGGAAGCGGCTCGCATCGGCATACAGCGCGGTGACGGCTTGGCATTCTTGTGTGCTTAGCAGTTGCGGCAGCACGGCGCTGCCGTGGCTGTTCAGCGTGGCCGTGGCCTTGGTCCAGGTGCCTGCTCCGTCGTCGGTGGAATCGGGCAGCAAGGTGGGTTGATGGGAAACAGGCGTGAGAGGCATGCGGACAGGATAAGTCCGGTCGGCAGCCGTTGCTCGCCGGAACCGGACATTCCATTCAGGCCTCAACAGATCTCAGGCGGCCAGCTCCGTCAGGATGGGGCAGTCGGGCCGGCTGTTGCCCTGGCAGCAATGCGCCAGATGGCCCAGGGTCTGCTTCATCGCTTCCATTTCGGCGATGCGGCGTTCCAGGTCGGCCACATGCGCCAGCGCGATGCGTTTGACGTCCGCGCTGGCGCGGCGTTTGTTTTGCCACAGCTTGAGCAGCTCGGCGATCTCGGCCATGCTGAAACCCAGGTCGCGGGCGCGGCGTATGAAGCGCAGGGTGTGCACCTCTTTTTCGCCGTACTGGCGGTAGCCCGCGTCGGTGCGGTGCACTGCGGGCAGCAGGCCCAGGGACTCATAGTGGCGAACCATCTTGGCCGACACGCCGGATTGCGCGGCGGCCTGGCCGATGTTGAGGGGGCCGGTGGCAAAGTTGTCAGTCATGGGTGTTTCCTTTCCAGCGGCGCAGTAGCAGGGCATTCATCACCACGCTGGCGCTACTGAGCGCCATGGCGGCGCCGGCGATCACGGGGCTCAAAAAGCCCAGCGCCGCCAGCGGGATGCCCACCACGTTGTAGACAAAAGCCCAGAACAGGTTCTGGCGAATCTTTGCGTAAGTGCGCCGCGAAATGTCGATGGCGCCTACCACCAGCGCCGGGTCGCCGCGCATCAGCGTGATGCCTGCCGCGTGCATGGCCACATCGGTGCCGGTGGACATGGCGATGCCCACGTCGGCTGCGGCCAGCGCCGGTGCGTCGTTGATGCCGTCACCGACCATAGCCACGCGGCCGCCCGGCTCCATGCCGGCCTTGAGTTGCCCGACGATGGCCGCCTTGTCCTCCGGCAACACCTGGCTGTGCACCAGGTCTATGCCGAGTTGCCGCGCCACGGCGTCGGCGCTGCCGCGGTTGTCGCCGGTCACCAGGGCGGTCTGTATGCCCAGTGCGTGCAGCTGGGCCATGGCCGGCGCCGCGCTGTTTTTCAGCGTGTCACCAAAGGCCAGCAACCCGAGCAGCTGCGGGGTGCCTGACACATCGGCGAGCCAGGACACGGTGCGGCCCCCGGCTTCCAGTTCTTTGGCGCGCGCATCCAGCGCCGTGAAGCTGCGCAGGTCCAGGCCAAGTTCCTGCATGAAGCGCGGGCTTCCGAGCCGGAGCTCCCGGCCCGCCACCACGGCGGCCATGCCACGCCCTGCGACAGCGCGCAACTGCGTCGCCGTGGGGATCTCAAGCGACTGCTCAGCTGCGCGCCGCATGACGGCGCGGGCCAGCGGGTGTTCGCTGCCCGACTGGATCGCGGCGGCCCAGGCCAGCAGTTCCTGGTCGGCGATGCCGTGGGGCTGCAGCGCGACCAGCTCAGGCTTGCCTTCGGTCAAGGTGCCGGTCTTGTCGAAGGCCACCACTTTCACGCTGTGCGCCACCTCCAGCGCTTCCGCGTCCTTGATCAGGATGCCCTGGCGGGCGGCGGCCCCGGTGCCCACCATGATGGCGGTGGGCGTGGCCAGGCCCAGCGCGCAGGGGCAGGCGATCACCAGCACGGCGACGGCGTTCAGGATGGCGGCTTCCCAGTCCTGCGTCGCCAAGCCCCAGCCCAGCAGTGTCACAAAGGCAATGACTATCACCACCGGCACGAAGACCGCGCTGACCTGGTCCACCAGGCGCTGTATGGGTGCTTTTTTGGCCTGCGCAGATTCCACCATGCGCACGATGCGCGCCAGCGTGGACTCCGCGCCTACGGCCGTGGTGCGCACCACGATCAGGCCTTCGGCATTGACCGCGCCGCCGGTTACGCGCTCACCCGCGTGCTTGGCCACGGGCAGGCTTTCGCCGGTGATCAGCGATTCGTCGACCTGGGTGGCGCCCTCCACGATTTCACCGTCCACCGCGATGCGCTCGCCGGGGCGCATCACCACGAAGTCGCCTACTTGTATCTCCTGCAAGGGTACGTCCTCGTCCTTTCCGCCTTGCCGGCGTCGCGCAGTGTCGGGCCGCAGTGCCTGCAGCGCGCGGATGGCGGCGGTGGTCTGGTGCTTGGCGCGCGCTTCCATCCATTTGCCCAGCAGCACCAGTGTGATGACGACGGCCGAGGCCTCGAAATACAGATGGGCCATGCCGTGGCCCCCATGCCGCTGCCACTGGTAGACGCTCAGGCCATAGGCCGCCGAGGTGCCCAGGGCCACCAGCAGGTCCATATTGCCGGTGCCGGCGCGCAGGGCTTTCCAGCCCGCGCGGTAAAAACGCGCGCCCAACCAGAACTGCACCGGTGTGGCGAGCAGCCATTGCAGCCAACCGTCCAGCATCCAGTCCTTGCCGAAGAGCGAGCCCAGCATGGGCAAGGCCAGCGGCGCCGACAACACCGCGGCCAGCGCGACAGGCCACCAGGGGGCCGCCGGTTTGTTCGCGGGGGTGTCGCCGGAGGCGGGGATTTCACGTGCCTGGTAGCCGGCTTTGGCCACCGCCGCCATCAGGGCGGGCAGCATGGCGTCACCGCCGACCACACCGACTTCGGCGGTTTCGGTCGCGAGATTGACGCTGGCCGAGAGCACACCCGGCACCTGCTTGAGCGCTTTCTCCACGCGCGAGACGCAGGAGGCGCAGGTCATACCTTCTATTGCAAGTTTCAGATTCTGTTCGGCCACGCTGTAACCGGCTTTCGCGACGGCGGCCTTCAGGGTGTCCATGTTGACGTCACCGCTGGCCTTGACGCTGGCTTGCTCGGTCGCGAAATTGACGCTGACGTCCTGCACGCCAGGCACATTGGCCAGCGCGCTCTCCACGCGCGCCACGCAGGAGGCGCAGCTCATGCCCTGGATGGGGAGCTGCCACTCAGCCAGCGCGGCCGGTGTTTTCAGGGAGGATGTGATGGTGTTCATGAAGGCAGTCTGAACCTTACCACCATGGGAGGGTCAAGGCCTAAGGACAATAGCTACGACTGCGAGGAGGGCTTGGTCGGCCCGGCTTGACCCTGCCCCCATGGGAAGGTTCAGACTACTGCCAAAGCCTTCAACAACTCCCAAGGAATTTTCAATGGAATTCGATATCCCCGCCATGAGCTGCGGCCACTGCGTCAGTGCCGTCACCCAGGCCGTCAAAGCACTGGATCCCGCCGCACAGGTCAACGTGGACTTGGCATCCAAAAAAGTCGTGGTTGAAACCACGCAAGAGCGGCAAGCCGTGCTGGCGGCACTCGCGGATGCGGGTTATCCCACACAGTAAGCGGCTGTTGTACGACGGTTAGGCGACTGGGCGTCGATAGAATGGCTCTTCCTCCACCCTTGAGCCGCCTAGTGTCCGACCGATTCGCCGTCCTTCCCCAATACCTGTTTCCCAAGCAGGCGCTGACCTCTTTTGCCGGTTTTGTGGCTTCGCGCGAGCGCGGCTGGGTCACCACGGAAATCATTCGCCGCTTTGTCGCCAAGTACCAGGTCAACATGGACGAGGCGCTCAATTCGGACATCACCAGCTACCCCACGTTTAACGACTTCTTCACGCGCGCCCTCAAGCCCGGTGCGCGGCCGCTCGCGGCGGCCGACCTGGTGTCGCCGGTGGACGGCGCGATCAGCCAGTTCGGTGTGATCGAGAAGGACCAGATCTTCCAGGCCAAGGGCCACAGCTATTCCACCACCGCGCTGGTGGGCGGTGATGCGGCGCTGGCCGCGCACTACCAGGATGGCCACTTCGCCACGCTTTACCTGAGCCCCAGGGATTACCACCGTATCCATATGCCTTGCGACGGCCGGTTGGTGCGCATGATTTATGTGCCCGGCGAGCTGTTCTCGGTCAACCCCCTCACCGCGCGCGGCGTGCCGGGGCTGTTCGCACGCAACGAGCGCGTGGTCTGTGTCTTCGAATCGGCGCGCGGGCCTTTTGTGCTGGTGCTGGTGGGCGCCACGATTGTTGGCAGCATGGCCACGGTGTGGCACGGCGTGGTCAACCCGCCGCGCGGCAAGGTCGTGCGGCAATGGGACTACCCCAACGAGCCGACCTCCGCGATTCGCCTCAGGCAGGGCGAGGAAATGGGCCGCTTCCTGCTGGGCTCGACCGTTGTCATGCTGTTTCCCAAGGGGCCGCTGCGCTTCAATCCCGAATGGGCACCCGGCCGCGAGATACGGCTTGGTGAAGCCATGGCCTCTTACGCCTGATCTGCAGGCGTAAAGCCGAGGCGGCTTAAAAACGCCATGGCCGCGGCCGGCGCTCTCTCCTTGGCGCCGTTGATGAAATACACAAACACGTCGCGTGGCTTGCCGCGCGCCGGGGCTTCTTCCAGCGTGGGCAGGTCGGCCGGCGCACCGCCCGCCGCCCATTGGCGCGCGCGCTCTGCCCAGGCGTCCAGAGCCCCCTCCTCGTAACCGGTCTCCAGTTCGGCCTGGCTCATCATCAGGCGGGCATAGGCAAAGTCGCCCGTGAGGTCGGCGAAGGACGGGAACTTGTCAGCGTCGGTAAATACCGTGGCGACCTTGTAACGGCGCGCCAGTGCGAGGAAATCGGGCGACATAAAGCTTTCGTGGCGCACGTCGACGACGTGGCGCAGCGCCCGGCCGTCTACCTGTTTGGGCAACAGCGCCAGGAAGGCTTCGAAATCTCCAGCCTCAAACACCTTGCCAGGCATGAACTGCCAGACGATGGGCCCCAGTTTGTCGCCCAGTTCGCTGATGCCGCTTTCCGTGAAGCGCTGGATGGATTCGCCCGCCTCGGCCAGGACGCGGCGGTTGGTGGCGTAGCGCGTGGCCTTGAGGGAAAACACGAAGTTGTCCGGTGTCTCGTCATGCCACTTTTTGAAGCTGGCCGGTTTGAGCGTGCCGTAGTAGGTGCCGTTGACCTCGATGGCGCTCAATTGGCGGCTCGCGTATTCAAGCTCCCGGCTGTGCGGCAGCCCGGCCGGGAAAAAATTGTCGCGCCAGGGTTCAAAAGTCCAGCCTCCTACCCCAGCGCGTATTCGGGCGGTGGAGGATGAGGGCTGTGCGCGGCGTGTTTCTGTCATGGCGGCTCCTTGGCGTGGTGGTCAGTCATTTCATGGCTCGTCCAAATAGAGGAGAAGGAGGGGAGAAAGACAGGAAGACATCTTTGCCCTCGCCGGCCATGGGCGCTGTAGGCTGAATTCCCTAGTTGCGGGTCTTCCCCCGGCTGGTGGCGCGGTCTGTGTCGGAAGCGTACAGTAGCAGGTGCCGCAGCAAAACGCTGTCCTAAAAGCCGACATTTTCCCCCCGGAGCCTTTCAATGAACGCCCCACTGCACCGCGAAATCCCTGCCAGCATCCTCAACACCGCCCAAGCCCTGTCCCAGGTCACGGCCCAGTGGGACGGCGACATCGTCAAACAGATCACCGACTACATCTCCATCCCCGCCAAGTCCCCCACTTTCGACAGCGATTGGGCGCAGCACGGTTATATCGACACCGTCATGCGCAATGCGGCGGCCTGGGTTGAGGCGCAGAAGGTCGAAGGCCTTACGCTGGAAATCGTGCGCATCGAAGGCCGCACCCCGGTGCTGTTTTTTGAGATCCCGGCCACGCGCGCCGACTCTACGCAAACCGTGCTGATGTACGGCCACCTCGACAAGCAGCCCGAGTTCACGGGCTGGCGCAACGATTTGAGCCCCTGGACGGCCAAGTACGAAGATGGCAAGCTCTACGGCCGCGGCGGCGCCGACGACGGTTATGCGGTCTACGCCAGCATCGCCGCGGTGCAGGCGCTCAAAGCGCAAAACGTGCCGCACCCGCGCATCGTCGGCTTGATCGAAACCTGCGAAGAAAGCGGCTCCTACGATCTGCTGCCCTATGTCAACGCGCTGCGCGAACGCCTGGGTGAAGTCGCGCTGGTGGTGTGCCTGGATTCCGGCGCGGGCAACTACGACCAGCTGTGGCTGACCACCAGCCTGCGCGGCAACGCCGCGGGCGTGCTCAAGGTGGAGGTGCTCACCGAAGGCGTGCACTCCGGCGACGCGAGCGGCCTGGTCCCATCAAGCTTTCGCATCATGCGCCAGGTGCTGGATCGACTCGAGGACAGCAAGACCGGGCGCCTGTTGCCGCAGAGCTTTCACTGCGAAATCCCTGCCGATCGCCTGGCCCAGGCGCAGGCTACCGCCAAAATCCTCGGTGAGGAAATCTACAAGCGGTTTCCGTGGGCGCATTACGACTGCGAAGGCTCGAGCAGCTTCGCGTTGCCGACCACCACCGACCCGGTTGAGGCCCTGCTCAACCGCACGTGGCGTCCCACGCTGAGTGTGACGGGCGCCGAGGGCTTCCCGGCGCTCAAAGACGCGGGCAATGTGCTGCGCCCCTACACCGCCTTCAAGCTGTCGCTGCGTTTTCCGCCGCTGATCGACGCCGCCGCGGCGGTGCAGGAGCTCAAGACGCTGCTCGAAGACAACGCGCCCTACCAGGCCAAGGTGACCTTTGAAAGCAACGGCGGCGCCACCGGCTGGAATGCGCCCAGCACCGTGTCCTGGTTTGAGAACGCGCTCAACGATGCGTCGCAAAGCTTTTTCGGCGCGCCCTGCGGCACCATAGGCCAGGGCGGGACCATTCCGCTGATGAACATGCTGAGCAAGGGTTTTCCCAAGGCGCAGATGATGGTTTGCGGTGTGCTCGGTCCCAAGAGCAATGCCCACGGCCCCAATGAATTCCTGAACGTGCCCTATGCGAAGAAGCTGACCGCGGCGGTCGCGCACGTGATGGCTCGCGTTCCCGGTTGATTCGGGTGCACCGCCCCTCCTTCCCGCACCGCGGCCCGCCGCGCGCGCTTGTCCCGGGCCACGCTTTCGCCGCCGCATGAACTCGACCGTCCTGGCGCCCTTCACCGCCCGTGACGGCGAGAATCTGGCCCTCTACGAGTGGCCGCTGGACGCCTGGGCCGAAGAAATGGGGCAGTATGCGCCGCCGCCCCGCGCGGTGGTGGTGCTGGTGCACGGCCTGGGTGAGCACGCCCTTCGCTACGACCATCTGGCGCGCCAGCTGATGGAATGGGGGTTTGCCGTGCGCGCTTACGACCAGCGCGGCCACGGCGAGTCCGGCGGTGCTCGGGGTGTGCTGCCCAGTGACGCCACCTTGCTCGATGACCTGGCCGAGGTGGTGGACGACACGCGGCTGCGCTGCATGCGTATCCTGCGCGAATCCGTGTCTCACCATGCGTCGCTTGAGTCCGAGCAGATTCCACTCGTGCTGCTGGGCCACAGCTTGGGCGGCCTGGTGGTGAGCCGTTTTGTCTCGCTGGGCATGCGCCCGGTGGAGGGCCTGGTGATGTCTTCGCCGGCGCTCGATGCAGGGCTCGGGCCCCTGCAAAAATTGCTGCTGGCCTTCATGCCCAGGCTTGCCCCCAACCTGTGTGTAGGCAACGGCCTGGATCCGCATTACCTTTCACACGACCCGGAGGTGGTCAGAAAGTACATGGAAGACCGGCAGGTGCACAACCGGATTTCGCCGCGGCTGGGCAAGTTCATTGCGACGGCCGGCCCCGCGACCATAGCAGCCGCCGCCCAGTGGCGCACGCCCACGCTGCTGATGTATGCGGGCGCGGATCGCCTTGTCGACCCGGCGGGCAGCCGCGCTTTTGCGGAGAACGCCACGAACTCACGGGCCGTCACGCCCGGCACGGTGACCGCGCGCTGCTTTGAAGGCCTCTACCACGAGATCTTCAACGAAACCGATTCGGAGCCGGTGTTTGACACGCTCAAAGCCTGGCTGGACGCGCGTTTTTAGCGGCGCGCGTCAGCGTGATTTTTCAGGCTCCGGCGGCATCACCGTTGTTGCGCCGGCCTAGTGCAAGCCAGGCCAGCAAGGCGCCGGTCAAGCCCAGCGGCAACAGCGAGCCGAGGTTCAGCAAGGACCAGCCCTGCGTGGTGACGAGCACGCCGGAGGCCAGCGAGGAAACCGCCAGCACGGCAAATATGCAGAAATTGAGCGCGCCCTGCGCCTTGTCTTTTTCCTCGGGACGGTAGGCCGTGAGGGCCAGCGTGGTGGCGCCGGTGAACAGGAAATTCCAGCCCAGCCCCAGCAGGAAAAGTGCCGCCAGAAACTGCTTGAGATCCACGCCCGAGAGCGCGATCAGCACGCACACCACGTTCAGCGCCAGGCCCACCGCCATGATGGGCAAAGTTCCGAAGCGGCGTATCAGGTGGCCGGTGAAAAAGCCCGGTGCGAACATGCCGATCACATGCCATTCCAGCACCAGCGCAACGCTGGAAAACGGCAGGCCGCAGACCTGCATGGCAATCGGCGTGGCGGCCATCAAAAGGTTCATCACGCCAAAACCTAGGGCGCCGGCGGCCGCGGCCACGATAAACACTGGCTGGCGCATGATTTCGCCCAGCGGCCTTCCGCCGCGTGCCGCATGGGCTTCAGGCGGCGGCGGAAATTGAATGAAGGCCAGCAGCGCCATGGACAACAGCGCCACGCCGGCCAATGCCAGGTAGGCGCCGGCAAAAGGCACGGCCGTCAGCTCCCGGGTATGGGCCGCGAGGTTGGGCCCGGCAACGGCGCCCAGCAGGCCGCCGGCCATGACCAGCGAAATGGCTTTTTCGCGAAAGGCCGGCAGGGCCAGCTCGGCGGCGGCGAAGCGGTAGAGCTGGGCGTTGGCGCTGTAGTAGCCGGCGACCACCGTAGCCACCACCAGCAACCAGAAGTTCCTGCTGTAGGCCGCATAGCAGCACAGCAGGGCCGAGGCCACGGCCACCAGCAGGCCGAGCTGAAAGGACGTCTTACGCCCGAAGCGCGACTGCGTGCGCGCCACCACGGGAGTAGACAATGCCCCGCCCACCACATAGCCCATGACGGGCAAGGTCGCCATCCAGCCCAGCGGGGCGAGATTCAGGCCGACCAAGCCGTTGATGGCAATGAAGGTGACGTTGTTGGTCAGGAACAGGCCCTGGCAAATGGCCAGCAGCCAGAGGTTGCGGTTCATGCGGCGCCTCCCAGCGTCAGCAGCGACAGGCAGGCCAGCGGCGCGGTCTCGGCCCGCAGCACGCGAGGGCCCAACGTGACGGCGCTGAAGCCGCGCGCCAAGGCCGCGGCTTCCTCGACGGGGCTGAGGCCGCCCTCGGGTCCGCTTAAAAACGTCAGCGCGCCCTTGCCCGATGCCGCCTGGGCCAGCGGGCGGCTGCCTTCCCGTAGCGACAGCAGCAGCCGGGTGCCGTCCTCCGGCACGTCCTCCAGGCCTTTGAGCCAGTCGGCCAGGCTGGCGACGTCGTGCATCAACGGCACGCGGCTGCGGCCGCATTGCTCGCAGGCCGCAATGGCCACGCCGCGCCAGTGCGAGAGTTTTTTGTCGGCACGTTCGCCTTTGAGGCGCAGCACGCTGCGCTCGCTCATCAGGGGCTGGATGCTGGCCGCGCCCAGCTCGGCCGCTTTTTCCACCAGCCAATCCATGCGTTCATTGGCCGGCATGCTGACTGCCAGGTGGATGGCGCGGCCGGCCTCGCGTGAGGTGGGGGTGTAAGCGCCGACGGTCACCTCGACGTCGCTGCGGCCCATGCGCGCGACCGCGGCGGTGAACTCTCCTTCGCTGCCGGGCGTGCCGTCACCCTGGCCGTTGAACAAGGAGAGGGAATCCCCCGGCTGCAGACGCAGGACCTGCACGTGGCGGGCTGCGGCAGGCGGAAGCTGGACTGTCGTGCCCGGCACCAGCGCGATGTCGGCGTAGAAGCGGGCACTCACGATGCGGCCTTAAAACGTGTAGCCGACGCGGGTCTCATTGCCTTCGATCTCGTCAAGCAACACCATCAGCGGGCCCAGTTGCCGGTAACGCGCGGCGGTGTTGCGTGCATATTTGATGAAGCGGGGCGTGTCGGCCAGGTACTTGGGCTTGCCGTCGCGCAGCGTGAGCCGCGCAAAAATACCCAGTATCTTGAGATGGCGCTGCAGGCCCATCCATTCCACGGCGCGGTAGAACTCGCCAAAGTCGTCGCCGACCGGCAGACCCACCTTGCGGGCCTTCTGCCAGTAGCGCACGGTGATGTCGAGCACGAAGTCTTCTTCCCAGCTCAGGAACGCATCGCGCATCAAGCTGGCGATGTCGTAGGTGATGGGACCGTAGACCGCGTCCTGGAAGTCGAGCACACCCAATGGCGGCGCATCTATGGGCGCGGTTGATGATCCATTTGGAATCATAAGATTCCGGGGCATGAAGTCGCGGTGCACGAACACACGTGCGCCGTCGAGCGAGTTGAGGTTGCTGGCCTTGATCTGCGCGAACAGGACGTCGAGTTTTTCCTGCAGGCCGTTATCCAGCGCGAGGCCGCGGTGCTTGGCGACATACCAGTCGGGAAAGAGCGAGAGTTCGCGCGACAGCAGCGCGTCGTCATACGCGGGGAGCACATCGGGCCGCGAGGCGAGTTGCCAGCGGATCAGGGCGTCCACCGCATCAACATACAAGTCGTAGTGCGCAGGCGTCGGGCTGGCAATGACGTCAACGGCGGCGGGCGGAGCGATCACTTCCATCATGGTCTGCGCGCCCAGGTCGCTCAGCAGCATGAAGCCCTGGGGCTCGTCCCATGCGAGCACACGCGGCGCGTTGAGGCCGGCGTCCGCCATCAGGCCGGCAATCTTGACGAAAGCCTTGCAGTCCTCCTGCGCGGGCGGCGCATCCATGATGATGCAGCTGCCCTCGCCCGATGCGGCGTCCACCCTGAAATAGCGGCGAAAGCTCGCGTCGGCGGAGGCCGGCCTCAGCGTCTCGGCCTGCAATTTGTGCTGGGGGGCTGTGGCGGCCAGCCAGTGCGCGAAGGCGATGGCGCGTGTCGGATCGGCCCAGGCGATGGAGGAAGCGCTCATGCTCGCGAGGCCTTCGCGGCGCATGCGGCGGGGCCTGGGCTCGGCATTGTGGGGAGGGGGTGGAGGGTCATGGATAATCAGGCCTGATTTTACAAACGGGTTTATCTCACATAAACGATGCGCCGCGCATCCCCATCGCCTTTTATTCTCTCCCCGGTAGCGATTGCTGTCTCCAGGCTGGCCGTTTTTTGCGCCACGTTGGGGATGGGTGTTGCGGGGACGGCGCACGCCCAGGCGGTGCCCGCTGCGCCGGCGACGGCGGAATCCGGCAGTGGCCTGAAGCTCAAGCCCACGCCCATGCTGGCCGAGGAAGTCTCCAACGATCCCGAAAACCGGGGCCCCACCTTTATCTTCGGCGACCGCGTGTCGGGCCGCCCGGACCTGGAGACGGTGATTGACGGCAATGCGGAACTGCGCCGCGGCGCCACTTCCATCCGCGCCGACCGGATCGAGTATTACCAGCCCGACGACCAGCTCAAAAGCCGCGGCAATGTCCGCATCAATCGGGCTGGTAATCGTTTTGACGGCCCCGAACTGGAACTCAAGCTGGATCGGTTCGAAGGCTTCTTCACCACACCCGGCTACCGCTTCCTGAGCAACGGGGGCAATGGCCGGGCGGAGCGGGTCGACTTTCTCGACGAAAACCACCTGACGGCCCAGCGCGCCAACTACACCACCTGCGAGCGCAACGATGAGGCGAGCTGGGAGCCGTCCTGGGTGCTGCGCGCCAACAGCTTCGAGTTCGACCTGGAGAGCGAAGTCGGCGTGGCGCGGGGGGCCGTCATCCGGTTCAAGGATGTGCCCATCCTGGCTTTTCCCAAGTTCAGCTTTCCGTTGAGCGACAAGCGCAAATCGGGCCTGCTGCCGCCAAGCATCAGCATAGGCTCGACGGACGGCTTTGAGCTTCGCCAGCCCTATTACTTTGACATCGCGCCCAATCGGGATGCGACCTTTTCGCCGGCGATCATGACCAAGCGCGGCATAGACCTCGCTGGTGAGTTCCGCTACCTGGAGCCGACCTACCGGGGCCAGCTCCGCGCGAACTACCTACCCGGCGACAAATTACGCGACCGCGACCGCTGGTCCTATGGTTACCAGCACACCGGCACCATCAATACCGGCCTGTCTTCCGTCGGCAGCCTGGGGCTTAACCTCAACCTGAACCGCGTCAGCGACAACGACTACTGGAAAGATTTTCCGGCGGGACAGGGCGCCACCACTCAGCGGCTGTTGTCGCAGGACGCCAGCCTTTCCTGGAGCCGGGGCTTCTTTTCCTCCACTCTGCGCACGCTGAAGTGGCAGACGCTGCAGGACGTGAACTCGCCCATCGTCCCCCCCTATGACCGCCTGCCGCAACTCACGGCCGCCTACACCCGGGTAGATGCCCCCCTGGGCGGGCTGGGCAACGGTTTTGACTGGTCCATTGAAGGCGATTACACGCGGTTCTCCGCCGACCGGGCGCTGACGAACCAGCCCAACGCCAACCGGGCCTACACCAAGCTGCAGGTCAGCCGGCCCTGGCTGTCATCGGCGGGCTTCATCACGCCCAAGGTGCAACTGCATGCCACCAGTTACCAGTTCGACGCACCACTGGTCGACGGCTCACGATCGGCCTCGCGGGTCGTTCCGACCTTCAGCCTGGACAGCGGCCTGCAGTTTGAGCGCGAGGCCAGTTTCCTGGGCCGCGACTTTACCCAGACCCTGGAGCCGCGGGCCTTTTACGTGCGCACGCCCTTTCGCGACCAGAGCCGGCTGCCCAACTACGACTCCGGCCTGAACGACTTCAACTTCGCGACGGTGTTCACCGAAAACGCTTTTGTCGGCAACGACCGTATCTCGGATGCGAACCTGTTGACTCTGGGCGTGACCTCTCGCCTGCTGGATCCGGCCACCGGCGCCGAAGCCGTGCGCGTGGGCATCGCGCAGCGCCTGCGCTTTGAGGACCAACGCGTGACGCTGCCCGGCGCGCTGCCCGTTACCGACCGCATCAGCGACATATTGGTCGGCGCGTCGGTCAACTGGGTGCCGCAGTGGTCGTTCGACAGCACGGTGCAGTACAACCCCAAGACCAAACAGTCCGAGCGAGCCTCTTTCGGCGTGCGCTACAACCCGGGCAATTACCGCGTCATCAGCGCCGCGTTCCGGCGCCAGCGCAATGTCAGCGAGCAGATCGACGTGGGCTGGCAATGGCCTATCAACGATCTGTGGGGCGACAAGGGCAAGGACCTGGGCGCCGGGCAGGGCCAGGGGGGCGGGCGCTACTACGCGGTCGGCCGGCTCAATTACAGCGTGCTGGACAAGCGGCTGGTCGATTCCATCATCGGCGTCGAATACGACGGATGCTGCTGGATAGGCCGGGTCGTGCTGCAGCGATCGCAGACCGGCACCGGCACTTCGGACACCCGGATCATGTTCCAGCTCGAGTTGGTGGGCTTCTCCCGCCTGGGCGCCAACCCCCTGGAAACCCTCAAGTCAAATGTCCCGCGCTATCAATACCTGCGTGAGAAAATCGAGGCTCCAAGCCGCTTTACCACTTATGACTAATCATCGCTTTGTTCCAGATTCTTTCTCAGGTCTGCCGCGTCTGGCCGGAGCGGCGCTTGCGCTTTCCGTGCTGCTGGCGGCTCAGGTGCAGGCACAGGGGCTCAGGCCGACTACGCCACTGCGCCTGTCCTCCGACCCCGCCGTGCGAGCCCCGGCCCAAGGCGGCGGGCAACGCCAGGCCGACTTCATCGTTGCGGTGGTGAACTCCGAGCCCATCACCAACAGCGAAGTTCGCCTCAAACTGATCCGCACCGAGCAGCAAATCCTCCAGCAGGGCACGGCGCTGCCGCCGCGCAGTGAACTTGTGGTGCAGGTCCTGGAGCGCATGATCAGCGACAAGGCGCAGTTGCAGATGGCACGCAGTTCCGGTATCCGTATCGACGAAAACACGATCCAGACCGCGGTCCAGACCGTCGCGAGCCAAAACCAGATCTCGGTGGACGAACTGCGCAGCCGCCTGAAGGCGGACGGCATCGACTACACGCAGTTCCGCTCCGAAGTGCGCGACGAGCTTCTGGTCGGCCGCCTGCGCCAGCGCGAACTTGAGTCGCGCGTCACCGTGACCGAGCAGGAGATCGACCAATTCCTGCGCGATCAGGAAGGCGGTGGCGCTGAAGCCTCTTCCGTGGCCCTCAACCTGGGTGAAATTTTGGTCCCGGTGCCCGAAAATGCCACGGCCGACCAGGTCGCGGCGCTCCAAGCCCGGGCTCAGCAAGTGGTTGACCGTGCGCGTGCGGGCGGCGACTTCGCCGCGCTGGCCGCCGAGTTTTCCGCCTCCGCCACGCGCACGACAGGCGGCCAGATGGGCTTGCGCACCGCGGACCGCTACCCGCCTCTTTTTGTGGAGGCGACCAAAAACCTGCAGACCGGCGGGTTGGCCGGCCCGGTGCGAAGCGGCGCGGGCTTTCACGTCCTCAAGGTGATCGAAAAGCGGCAGGGCGGAATGCCCGGCGCGACGGTGACGCAGACCCATGCGCGGCACATCCTGTTGCGGCTGAACCCCAAAATGACGGAAGCCGCCGCGACCGAAAAACTCGCTGAGTTCAAGAAACGCATCCAGGCAGGGCAGGCCGATTTTGCCGCCCTTGCCCGCGAGAACAGCGATGACGGCTCGGCCAAGGAAGGCGGCGACCTGGGTTGGGCCAGTCCCGGCATGTTCGTGCCTGAATTTGAAAAGGTCATGAACGGCCTGGCGCCCAACCAGGTGTCCGATCCGCTGGTGTCGCGTTTCGGCGTGCATATCATCCAGGTGCTGGAGCGCCGCGACACCCAGCTTTCGCAGCGCGACCAGCGCGAGATCGCCCGCAACGTGCTGCGCGAGAAAAAGCAGAGCGAAGCCTACGCACTCTGGGCCCAGGAAGTCCGGGGCCGTGCGTATGTGGAGTATCGTGAACCACCTCAATGATGTGGCCCCCACGGTTGCTCACTGCGTGTAGCTCCCTGCCCCCCGAGGGGGCCGCTGCGCCTGCGGCCCGGCAAAGCCGGTTCCGCGGCCCCGGCTGGATTAAGGCGCAAGGCCGCTATTGCTTAGGCGGCCGCTTGGCGTGAAACATATTGCCCGCAAACGCTTTGGCCAGCATTTCTTGACTGACCAGGGCATCATTGAAGAGATCGTCCAGGCGATCGCGCCGCGGCCGGGCCAGGCTGTGGTGGAGATTGGTCCCGGGCTTGCGGCTTTGACGCAGCCGCTGGTGGAGCGTCTAGGCAAGCTCACGGTGATCGAGTTGGACCGCGACCTGGCCCGGCAGTTGCGCGAGCATCCGCAGCTCAGCGTTGTGGAGTCCGACATCCTCAAGGTGGACATCCACGCGCTGGCGCGCAGCACCTGCGCCCAGGGGCAAAAGCTTCGGGTTGTCGGCAACCTTCCGTACAACATTTCGACGCCCATCCTGTTTCACCTGCTGGGGGCTGTTGAGGTCATTGAAGATCAGCACTTCATGCTGCAAAAAGAGGTCATAGACCGCATGGTGGCCGCGCCGGCGACCAGCGACTACGGCCGGCTCAGCGTGATGCTGCAGTGGCGCTACGCCATGGAAAACGTGCTGTTCGTGCCGCCGCAGAGTTTCGATCCGCCGCCGCGCGTGGACAGCGCGGTGGTGCGCATGGTGCCGCATGCGGCGCCGATGGAGCTGGATGCCAGGCTGCTCAGCGAGATGGTACAGGTGGCTTTCAGCCAGCGCCGCAAGCTGCTGCGCCACACGCTGGGGCAGTGGCTGGCCGCACGCGGCTTTGAAGGAGGCTTTGACGTGCAGCGCCGCGCAGAGGAAGTGCCGGTGGCTGAGTATGTGGCGCTGGTACAGGCGCTGCAAACCTGACGCCCGACGTCAAAAAACTTGGCCATAAAAAAAGCCCGTCGGTGACGGGCTTTTTTGCAGGCGCCTACGGCGCCGCCTTATGTGATTTGCTTCAAGCAGCGGCGAGCCAATAACCCGCGTTAAACGGGCTGCTCATGCGCAATGCCAGAGGTGACACGTCCACCAGTTTGTCGGTAGGCATGACTTCTTCACCTTCTGCAACTGCTTGCTGGGCCTCATTCGCCCGATCCCCTTGGCCGATGTCTGGGGAGCGGGCTACAGAAAAGAATAGAAGCATCTGAACGGTATCTTGCGATCCGCCCAGTAGTCCGAGGCATCCCGGAAGATGTCGAGCAGCTGCTCGCGCGCTTCCTTGTCGAATTTGGCGTTGGCCGGAATCTGCTCGAGCACGACGATGAAGCCGGGTTGCGGGCCGGACTTGTGGACCAGGTCCGTCATGCAGTCGTAAAGCGCATCGAAATTCTTGCCGAAATGCGCGGGGAAGGTGTACTGCGCCGCAATCATGTCCAGCACGTCCTGCTTGCTCTGGGCATTGCCCAGGTTGGCGTACAGGAAATGCTGGTTCAGATGCGTCGCGGCATCCTGCAGGTCCTGCACCCGGAAGGCACGTATGGATTGAACGATATTGGGCCGTACGCCGCGCAAGGGCGTTTCACCGTCCTTGCGCACCGGCGTTTCGTTGTCCCGACGAAGTGGTGTATCCATCTCCGCTACTCTTTCTCTGAAGTCAAAAACTCGTAATAACAACCACTGCTCATTTACTGAACGATTCTGCGAAAACTCGCATAGTGGTCGTCGGTGTAATAACAGGTATCCGGGGCGGTGGGTTTCAAGCCGCCACAAACAATGCGCCGGGCTCCCCGGCTGCGTTCATTGGGCGTTCTGACGGTGTATTCGCGGTAGTAACCGCGACGGTTGGCCGGAAGAAGTCGCTCCCGGTTGCCAAACACCACGCCGTCCTTGTCATGCCTGAACGGCCCACCCTGGTAAATCAGCGTCATCATGTCGCGCCCTTGTGGGGGCAATTGGGCCGCTGCGATCGTGCCGACCGCGGCCGGTGAATCCCCGCCCTTGGCTTGCACCACGCTGGGGATCATCCCGCTCAGGCTGGTTGCCAAGACCAGCAGGCCGGCCATTTTGGCTACCTGCCTACGTCCCCACCCATTGCGCAACATGAAAAAAAAGCCTTTCCTGGAACCCAGGGTAGCCCGCCGATTTCGGGTTAACCCTTAAATTTCAAGAGAGCTAGTTTGCCGCATGTGGCCGGAAAACGCAAGTGGCTGCTGAAAATTTAGGCAGTAAAGACCGGGGTTAATGCCTGAATAAGTTAGTACTGGCTATCTAACAGGGGCTTACCGGCCCGCGTTTGCGTCTGCGACCGTGAGGGCCGTCATGTTGACGATGCGGCGCACCGTGGCCGTGGCGGTCAGGATATGCATGGGTTTGTTCGCGCCCAGCAGCACGGGGCCGATGGCGATGTTGCCGCCGGCCGCCGTTTTGAGCAGGTTGTACGAAATATTGGCCGCATCAATATTGGGCAGCACCAGCAGGTTGGCTTCGCCGGCCAGGGTGCTGTTGGGCATGATCAGGGCGCGCGCGTCTTCGTCCAGCGCCATGTCGCCGTGCATTTCGCCGTCGACTTCCAGCCAGGGGGCTTTTTCGCGCAGCAGCTCCAGCGTGCGGCGCATCTTGAGGGCGCTGGGCAGGTTGGAGGAGCCGAAGTTCGAATGCGACAGCAGGGCCGCCTTGGGCTTGATGCCGAAACGCATCATTTCCTCGGCTGCCATGGTGGTGATCTCGGCGAGCTGCTCGGCCGTCGGGTCGCAGTTGACGTGGGTGTCGAGCAGGAACACCTGGCGATTCGGCAGCAGCAGGCCGTTCATGCAGGCGTAGGTGTTGACGCCCTCGCGCTTGCCGATGACTTGGTCCAGGTAGTCCAGGTGATGGGCGGTGGTGCCCCAGGTGCCGCAGATCAGGCCGTCCACGTCGCCCTTGTGCAGCAGCATGCCGGCGATCAGCGTGAGGCGGCGGCGCATCTCGATCTTGGCGATCTGCACGGTGACGCCGCGGCGCTCCATCATGCGGTGGTAGGTCTGCCAGAAGTCGCGGTAGCGGTGGTCCTGCTCGACGTTGACCACGTCGTAGTCGAGCTCTTCCTTCAGGCGCAGGCCGAATTTTTCGATGCGCTGGGCGATGATGGCTGGGCGGCCTATCAGCGTCGGCCGCGCCAGGCCTTCGTCGACCACGATCTGGCAGGCGCGCAGCACGCGTTCTTCCTCGCCCTCGGCGTAGGCCACGCGCTTGCGGCTGGCGGCCTTGGCAGCCGCGAAAATCGGTTTCATGACTGTGCCCGAAGCGTAGACAAAGCTTTGCAGCCTGTCGCGGTAGGCGTTCATGTCCTGGATGGGCCGCAGGGCCACGCCGCTGTCTGCCGCCGCCTGCGCCACCGCGGGCGCGATCTTCATCATCAGGCGCGGATCGAAAGGCTTGGGAATCAGGTATTCAGGGCCGAAGGCGAGCTTCTCGCCCACGTAGGCGGCCGCCACGACTTCACTTTGCTCGGCCTGCGCGAGCTCTGCGATCGCATGCACGGCAGCGATTTCCATCTCGATGGTGATGGTGGACGCGCCAGCGTCCAGCGCGCCGCGGAAGATATAGGGAAAGCACAGGACGTTGTTGACCTGGTTGGGGTAGTCGGTGCGGCCGGTCGCCATGATGGCGTCGTCGCGCACGGACTTGACGTCCTCGGGCGTGATCTCGGGATTCGGGTTGGCCAGCGCCAGGATGATGGGCTTGGCCGCCATCTTCGCGACCATGTCCTTCTTGAGCACGCCACCAGCCGACAGGCCCAGGAAGATGTCCGCGCCCGCGATCACGTCGCTGAGCGTGCGCGCATCGGTCTTCTGCGCGAACTGGATCTTGTCCTCGTCCATCAGCTCGGTGCGGCCTTCGTACACCACGCCGGCCAGGTCGGTCACGAACACGTTTTCACGCTGGATGCCCAGTTTGAGCAGCAGGTTCAGGCAGGCCAGCGCCGCAGCACCCGCGCCGGAGGTCACGAGCTTGACCTGGCCGGGGCCTTTGCCGACCACCTTGAGCGCGTTCAGCACCGCCGCGCCCACGGTGATGGCCGTGCCGTGCTGGTCGTCGTGGAACACCGGAATCTTCATGCGCTTGCGCAGTTCGCGCTCCACATAAAAGCAGTCCGGCGCCTTGATGTCTTCAAGGTTGATGGCGCCGAAGGTCGGCTCCAGCGAGGCGATGATGTCTACCAGCTTGGCCGGGTCTTTTTCGTCGATCTCGATGTCGAACACGTCCACACCGGCGAACTTCTTGAACAGCACGCCCTTGCCTTCCATGACCGGCTTGGAAGCCAGCGGGCCGATATCGCCCAGGCCCAGCACGGCGGTGCCGTTGGTCACAACCGCCACGAGGTTGCCGCGGCTGGTGTACTTGAAGGCGTTGTTGGGGTCTTTGACGATTTCTTCGCAGGGCGCCGCGACGCCGGGGGAATAGGCCAGGGCCAGGTCGCGCTGGTTGGTCAGCTGCTTGGTCGCCGCGATGGCCACCTTGCCGGGGGTTGGAAACTCGTGGTATTCAAGGGCGGCGCGGCGCAGTTCGGCGCGTTTTTCTTCACGGTCAGCAGGCGTCGCGGCGGGTGGTGTCGGCATCAGCAAGGTCTCCAGCGGGAACGGTCGGACGACCGTCAATTTCTTGTAAGGTCTGCGATTGTAGGCCGTTGGACGGGAAAACCCTAGTAAGTGAATCTACGCAAAAAGGTGGATCGCTTTTGACTTTTCAGCACGGAAAGCCGCATGTCGTGAAGCTCGTTCACGATAGAGGTACGTAAAGGTTTTTTGGATGCTGTAAGCGTAAAAAGCGAAATGCAGAATGAAATGAGTGGCTGGGCCGCAAGCCCGACCACTTAGCGCGCTACGCCCAGCAGGTGGTTCAGCCGCTCGGGCTGTTCGCGCAGCGCCTGGGCAGTGCCTGTGTGCACCACCATGCCGCGGTCCAGCACCACGGCAGTGTCGGAGATCGCCAGGATGGCCTGAGGGTGCTGCTCCACGATGATGGCGCTCAGGCCTTCTTCGCGCGTGATGCGGCGTATGGCGCGCAGCAACTCCTCCACGATGATGGGCGCCAGGCCCTCCAGCGGTTCGTCGAGCAGCAGCAGTTTCGGGTTCAGCACCAGCGCCCGGCCCACGGCCAGCATTTGTTGTTCGCCGCCCGAGAGCTGCGTGCCCAGGTTGCCTTTGCGCTCGGCCAGGCGCGGGAACATCGCGTACACGCCGTCGGTATTCCATTTACCCGGGCGCGCCACAGCCGTCAGGTTCTCGTGCACCGTCAGCGACTTGAAGATGTTGCGCTCCTGCGGCACCCAGCCGATGCCGGCCGCCGCGCGTTCGTGAGAAGGCAGCCGGTGCAGCGCCACCATGGCCGGGCCGGCGCCGAATGACATCGCGCCTCCGTGCTGCCGCGTCGCGCCAGCCAGGGTGTTGATCAGCGTGGTCTTGCCGGTGCCGTTGCGGCCCAGCAGCGCCAGCGTCTGGCCTTCGCCGAGTGTGAAGGACACCTCGTGCAGCACCACCGCCTCGCCGTAGCCGGCGCGCACCTTGTCGACATTCAGTAGCTCAGCCATGGGCCACCTCCTCCCCATGTTCCTCGCCATGGCCCAAATAGACCGCCTTGACCTGCGGGTCGGCCGCGATCTGCTCGGGCGTGCCTTCGGTCAGCAGCGTGCCGTTGACCAGCACCGTCATGGTGGTGGCAAAACTGAATACCAGATCCATGTCGTGCTCAATCAACAACACCGAAACGTCGGCGGGCAGCGCGGCCACGGTTTGCAGCAGCTCCTCGCGCTCGCCGGCCGGCACGCCGGCCACGGGCTCATCCAGCAGCAGCACGCGCGGCTCGCAGGCCAGCGCCACGGCGATCTCCAGCAGGCGGCGCTTGCCGTAGGCCAGCACGCGGGTCGGCTGGTCCATCACTTCTGTCAGATGAAACTGCTCCAGCAGTTGTTCGCAGCGCTCGGCCACTGCGCGGTTGCGGCCCAGCGCCTGCCACCACTTCGCGCCCAGGCCTGCCTGCTGCGACACGACAAGCGCCAGCGTCTGCAGCGGCGTGGGCGAGTCGAAAAGCTGGTTGATCTGGAAGGTGCGCACCATGCCGCGCTTGACGCGCTGGTGCGGCGCCAGCCGCGTGATGTCTTCGCCCTCGAGGACGATGCGGCCTTCGGTCGGCTGCAGCACGCCCGTCAGCAGGTTGACCAGCGTGGTTTTGCCCGCGCCGTTGGGGCCTATCAGCGCATGGCGGGCGCCGCGCTGCAAATTCAGGCTCACGTTGTTGGTCGCCGTGATGCCGCCGAAGCGCATCACCAGGCCTTGTGCTGACAGCACCGCGTCTTGCGTTGGGCCGCTCATGGCCGGCCTCCACGTTCGCGTTGCGGCAGCCAGGTCCAGGGCCGGACCAGCCGCTCGCGGCCCACCAGCACCAGCACCACCAGGAAGAGGCCAATCCAGAAGGTCCAGTATTGCGGCGTGATGGACGAGAGCGCATCCTGCATCAGCTTGAACACAATCGCCCCGGCCACGCCGCCATACAGCCAGCCCACGCCGCCCACCACCAGGATCAGCAGCACGTCGGCTGAGCGGTGAAACTCAAACAAATCCAGCGAGGCAAAACCCGTGGTCTGCGTCAGCAGCGCACCGGCGGCGCCCGCCACGCCGGCCGCCACCGTGTAGGCCACAGCCAGCCGCGAAGCGACCGGAATGCCGATGGCCATGGCGCGCAGGCGGTTGTCGCGTATTGCTTTGAGCGTCGCGCCCAGCGGTGAATGCACCAGGCGGCGCATCAGCATGAACAACACCAGCAGCACCGCCAGCGAGTAATAGGCGGCGGTGCGACCGGAGAGGTCGAATTCGAAGCGGCCCAGCAGCGGACCCATGACCACGCCCTGCAGGCCGTCGGCGCCGCCGGTCAGCCAGTCGAGCTTGTTGGCCAGCTCCAGCAGGATCAGCGCCACGCCCAGCGTCACCATGAGCCGCGTCAGGTCGCTGCCGCGCAGGATGGTGAGCGAGCACACGGCGCCCAGCAGCGTGGCTGTGCCTATGCCCACGGCCAGGCCGAGCAACGGGTCGGGCATGACCAGCTTGGCGAACAGCGCCGCGGCATAACCCCCTATGCCGAAGAAGGCCGCATGGCCCAGCGAGACGATGCCGGTGTAGCCCAGCACCAGGTCCAGGGATATCGCGAACAGCGCGACGATGGCGATTTCGTTGATGATGAGCGCATGGCTGGGCAGCAGCACCGGCGCGGCGAAGGCGATGAGCCAGAGCACCGGCTCCCAGGGTTTCCAGCGGCTGCTTTTAAGCAGCGATGCCTGCGTATTCATATTACTTGCCTCCCTTGCGCACAAAGAGGCCCTGCGGCCGCCAGATCAGGATCACGATCATCAGGCTGTAGACGATGAAGGCGCCCAGCTTGGGGATGTAGTACTTGCCCGCCACGTCGGCAATGCCCAGCAGCAGCGCGGCCAGCAGCGGACCGGTGATCGACGAGGTGCCGCCCACGGCCACCACGATCAGGAAATAAATCATGAACTTGAGCGGAAAGGTGGGGTCCAGGCCCAGCACTTCGGCGCCCAGCGCACCGCCCAGGCCGGCCAGGCCCGAACCCACGGCGAAGGTTGAGAGGAACACGATGTTGACGTTGATGCCCAGGCCGGCCGCCACGCGCTGGTCGTCCACCGAGGCGCGCAGCCGGCTGCCGAAGCGCGTGCGCGCCAGCAGGTATTGCAGGCCCACCGTCAGGGCGGCGCACACCGCGATGATGAACAGCCGATAGTGGCCCATGCCCAGCATCCAGGCGCCGCTGCCGATCTCGGTGCGGCCCTTGAGCCATCCGGGCAGCTGCACGATCTGCTGCGTCGAACCGACGAAGTAGTCCACCGCCGCCACGGCCATAAAGGTCAGGCCGATCGAGAACAGCACCTGGTCCAGGTGCGGCTTGTTATAAAGCGGCCGGTACAGCGTGCGCTCCAGCACGCCGCCCAGCAAGGCCGAGCCGATAAAGGCCAGCGGCAGGCACAGCAGAAATGGCACGCCGAAATGCTGCATCAGCAGCACGGTGATGTAGCCGCCGGCCATGGCGAAGGCGCCGTGCGCGAGGTTGATGAAGTTCATCAAGCCCATGGTCACCGCCAGGCCCACCGCCAGGATGAACAGCAGCATGCCGTAGGCAATACCGTCAAAAAGAAGGGTCAGCATGCTTTGGCCGGATCATCCGTATTGCTTGAAGTAGCCTATTCCAGAAAGGGCGCGGAACCGGCTTTGCCGGGCCGCAGAACTTGCCCCCCAGCAGGGGGGAGGCGGCGCGAAGCGCCGCTTCGGGGGGTTACTTACTCTTACCTGGATCCTTGACGTCCTTGATCACGTCAAACTCCACGTTGTAAAGCTGGCCGTCCTTCTTCTCGACTTTGCGCAGGTAGACGTCCTGCACGATGTCGCGCGTCTGCGCGTCGATAAAGATCTTGCCGCGCGGGCTTTCAAACAGCTGGCCCTTCATCGCCGCGAGCAGCGCATCGCCGCCGCCCTGGCCCTTGCTGGTTTTAAGCGCTTCGTAAATCACCCGCATGCCGTCGTAACCGCCGACCGCCATGAAGTTGGGGCGCAGGCCCTTGTTCGCCTTGGAAAAAGCCTCCACGAACTTTTTGTTCGCGGCCGAAGGGTGCGCCGCCGAGTAGTGGTGCGAGGTGACCACACCCAGCGCGCCGTCGCCCATGTCGTTGAGCTGGTCGTCGTCCGTCACGTCGCCGGTGGCGATCAGCCGTATGCCGGCCTTGTCCAGGCCGCGCTCGAGGAACTGCTTCATCACCGCGGCGCCCGCGCCCGATGGCACAAACACGAAGAGCGCGTCGGGCTTGTTGTCCCGCACCTTTTGCAGGAAAGGCGCGAAGTCTGGGTTGCGCAGCGGCACGCGCAGCGCGTCGGTCACTTCACCGCCGTTGAAGGTCAGGCGGTCCTTGAAGAACTTTTCGGCGTCAATGCCGGGCCCATAGTCGGACACCAGTGTGACCACCTTCTTGATGCCGTTCTTGGGCGCCCAGTCGGCCAGCGCGACCGACACCTGCGGCAAGGTGAAGCTGCTGCGCACGATGTAGGGCGAAGCCTGCGTGATGCTGGAGGTGGCCGCTGCCATCACCACCATGGGCGTCTTGGATTGCGTCGCGATGGGTGCGGTGGCCAGGGCCGAGGGCGTGATGCCGAAGCCCGCCAGCACATTGACCTTGTCGTTGACCACCAACTCCTGCGCCAGGCGGCGCGTGGTGTCCGGCAGCGAGGTGTCGTCCTTCACAATCAGCTGTATCTTTTTGCCCGCCACGGTGTCGCCGTTCTGCGCCATGTAAAGCCGCGCGGCCGCCTCGATCTGCCGGCCTGTGGTGGCTTGCTGGCCCGTCATCGGCAGGATCAGGCCTATCTTGAAGGTGTTGTCCTGGGCCAGCACGGGGGCTGCGGCGAGCGCTGCCACCGATAGTGCGGCGGCGGTAAGGAAAATACGTTTTTTCATGCTTGTCTCCTGGTAATTTTTAAGTCGTGATCGCTGCACCCAAACTGGCGGGCTGAGGCTTCCTGGCATCGGGCCACAAAACGCTGCGAGTCTAGTCTGAGTGCGCTATCAGCACAAATGTTCTTTATGCGAACGCCTTTGGTCTTATTCTGGCGCTTGCGGTCTACAGCATCGAGTGTTTGGGCTGCGTCGTTGCGCGATCATCGTGCGTATCGCTCAGTGATCGCGCACAAGTTGTTCCAGTCCTCTCAGGCATCGGGCCGGTACGAAGAGTCCAGCGTCACCGAGCCGACCACTCGTGAGACACAGGCACACAGGCGTGTGTTCCCCTGTTTCTCATGCTCGCTCAAAAACACATCGCGATGGTCAATCTCGCCATCAAGCGCCAGCACGTCCAGCGTGCACAGGCCGCATTCGCCGCGCTTGCAGTCGGACACGGCCTCCACACCCGCCTGCTCCAGCGCGTCCAGCAGGCTGCAGTCGGCCGGCACGGTGATGTCCAGCGCATGGCGCGGAATCCGCACACGGAAAGCCTGCGGCGCCAGACGCCCGCTGTTGCCGAAGGTTTCATAGCGCAGGTCGGTCGCTGGCCGGCCCGAGGCTTCCCAGGCATGGCGCGCCGCGTCCAGCATGGGGACGGGGCCACAGACATACATTTGCGCGCCGGCTGGCAGCGCCGCGATCTCGCCGGCGAAGTCGATGCGGGCATCGATGGCTGCATGCAGCTGCCCGCCCAGGCAGGCACGCAGGGTCTCACCATAAGCCAGTTCGGACTCGCTGCGCACGCCGTACAGCATGCGCAGCGGCCGGCCCGATTGGGCACAGCGACCAGCCAGTGTTTGCGCCATGCCCAGCAGCGGCGTGATCCCTATGCCGCCGGCCACCAGCAGGTAGGCAGGCGCGCCCAGGTCCAGCGGGAAATGGTTGTGCGGCCCGCTTAGCTGCAACCGGTCGCCAATCGCCAGCTGCCACATCGCGCGCGAGCCGCCGCGGCCGTCGTCCAGCCGCTTCACCGCGATGCGCCAGCATTGCCCGTCGGGTTCGCCGACCAGCGAATAGGAACGCTGCTGCGGCCTGCCGCCCACCAGCAGTTGCACCTGCAAGTGGCTGCCGGGTTCGTGGCGCGGCACGCCCTGCCCGTCGGCAGGCCGAATGCTGAACTCGCGCACGGTGGGCGTGAGGTCGCGGGTGGATTCAATGACCGCATCGGTCCAGCTGGAGTTTGCTTTCATTCGATTTCCGTAGTCTCTTTAGTCTCTTCAATTCGCGGGCCGTCGTGGAACCGGCTTTGCCGGGCCACAGGCGGCGCCCCCTGGGGGGAGGCGGCCGCAAGGCCGCTTCGGGGGGTTACTTTTTTCTGATCAGTCGCACGCCGGGCATCTGATCCAGGTTGTGGCTGGCCACGGCCGCGCGCAGGTTGCGCTGGGCCAGGCGCGAGTGCTCGCGCATGATGGCTTCGGCGCGAGAGCCCTCGCGCTGTTCAATGGCGTCCAGCACCTGGCGATGCTGATCCTGCGCCACGATGAGCATGTCGCGTGCGCGCGGCGAGTTGGCCTGCACCACCACGAAACCCGAGGCCGAGGCAAAAGGCAGGCTGGACACGCGGTCCAGTTCCTTGGCGATCACTTCGCTGCCCGCCATCTCGCTCAGCAGCGCGTGAAAGCGCTCGTTGAGTGCCACGTAATCCGAAAACGCCTCGTCGTTCAGCGCCGGCTGGCTCAGCACCGCGTCGATGCGGTTCAGGCATTCGCGGGCTTCGCTCAGAACCAGTGTGGGCGCGCCGCGCTCGGCCGCCAGTCGCGCCGACAGGCCTTCAATCGTGCCGCGCAGCTCAATCGCTTCAGACACGTCGCGTTCGGAAAACGTGCGCACCGCAAAACCGCCGTTGGGCAGCGATTCCAGCAGGCCTTCCTGTTCCAGCCGCATCAGCGCGGCGCGTATCGGCGTGCGCGAAACGCCCAGCTTTTCGACAATGGACAGCTCGGCGATGCGCGCGCCGCCGGGCAGTTCGCCGGCCAGGATCATTTCGCGCAGTTGCAGCTGCGCCCTCACCTGCGCGCTCTCCAGGCTGTTGGGGGCGGCGGCGGAATTGCTGGCGTTGGCCATAGGGAGTGCTTTCACCATGGTGCTCAGGCTGCCAAGCGGATGGGGATGACCGGCGCCGGTGGCGCTTCCTGCGCGATCATGCGGTCTATCAGGCGCCTGGCCCACATGGAGCCGGCATCGATGTTGAGGTTGTAGAACTGGTGGTCCGGGTGTTCTTCAATGGCGATTTGCTGGGCTTCCAGCACATGTTCATCTTCACGGAAGATGCCGGCCACGCCCTCGCGCAGCTGGTGCGTCAGGCGCTGCTCGCCAAGGCAATAGTTGCGGGCGAAGGCCCAGAAGTAATGGCAAGTGCCGTCGGTCTCGGGTGTCACCGTGTTCAGCACAAAGCCATTGACACCCCTGCTGCGGTCGCCGGGCTTGCCGTCCTGTGGCGGCGCACCCGTCCCTGTCTCGGCCACACCGACGTCAATGTTCACGGTGCAGGGCGCTTCGAATTTGATGATCTGCCAGCGGTCCACCTTGCCTCTGTAGCCGCGCGCGTGCTCGATCTGCCCGGCCCAGAAAGGCGGTGCATCGATGTTTTCCATCCAGCGCGTCACGGTGGCCGTGCGGTCGCCGTGCGTGGCCACGAAAGGCGCTTCAGCCACGGCGCGCTGGCCGATGCTGGAGCCGTGCACAAAGGTTTCGTGGGTCAGGTCCATCAGGTTGTCCACCACCAGGCGGTAGTCGCACTTCACGGTGATGAGCTTGCCGTCGCCGGCCCAGTCCGCGTCGTCGTTCCAGTGCATGTCGGGCACCAGCGCCGGGTCGGCCTTGGCCGGGTCGCCGGGCCAGATCCAGACGAAGCGGTGTTTTTCCACCACCGGGAAGGCGCGCACGCAGGCCGAGGGGTTCAGTGTTTCCTGGCTGGGCATGTGCGTGCAGCGGCCCTGCGCGTTGTAGACCAGGCCGTGGTAACCACAGGTGAGTTCGTCGCCCTCCAGCGTGCCCATGGAAAGCGGCAGCAGCCGATGCCAGCAGGCATCCTCCAGCACGGCGACCTGGCCATCGGTGCGGCGGAACATCACGACTTTTTGCTTGCAAATCGTCCGCGCGAGCAGCTTGCGGCCTACCTCGACGTCATAGGCGGCGGCGTACCAGGCGTTGAGCGGAAAAGTGGGTTTTTTGGCTTCCATGGATACGCAATGTATACATAAACCTCCAAAAAGCCAAGAATAATGGCGAAATTCAGGGTAAATGCGGAGTTTCTGTATTCAATGAGTTATGTTCTCAGTGGAATACCATGTCGCTTGTATCTGCTGAATTCGCCCAATCCGCCAACCATGGAGACTTTCCGATGACCGCCAAACTCCCCGCCCGTTACGACCACGTCGGCAGCTTTCTGCGCCCGCAATACCTGCTGGAAGCCCGCGAGCAGAAAGCCAAGGGCCAGATCACCCCTGAACAACTGCGCAAGGTCGAAGACCAGGCCATTACCGAGATCGTGAAGTTCCAGGAAGACGTGGGCCTCAAAAGCATCACCGACGGCGAATTCCGCCGCACCTACTTCCACATCGACTTCCTCGAGCAGATCGGCGGCGTGAAGACCGACATCCCGGTCACCATCCAGCGGCCCGACGGCAGCATGGAACTGGCGCCGCCCGTGATGCGCGTGATCGACAAGGTGCGCCACGTCAAGGACATCCAGCTCGCTGATTTCCAGTACCTCAAAAGCCAGGTCACGGCGGGCAACACGCCCAAGGTCACCATCCCCTCGCCGACCATGCTGCACTTTCGCGGCGGCCGCGCCGGCATCAGCAAGGAAGCCTATCCCGAGCTTGACCCGGCCTTCTACGATGACGTGGCCAAGGCCTACGGTGACGAGTTGCGCAGCCTGGCCGCCGCCGGCTGCACCTATGTGCAGATGGACGACACCAACCTGGCCTATCTGTGCGACGAGAAAATGCGCGAAGCGGCGCGCCAGCGCGGCGACGACCCCAACGAATTGCCGCACCGCTACGCCAAATTCATCAACAAGGTGGTCGCGCAAAAGCCCGCCGGCATGACCCTGGCCATGCACCTGTGCCGCGGCAACTTCAAGAGCACCCACGCCGCGGCCGGCAACTACGAACCGGTGGCCGAGGCGCTGCTCAAGGAAATGGACCTGGACGCCTACTTCCTCGAGTACGACGACAGCCGCAGCGGCGACTTCCGGCCCCTGCGCTACCTGCCCAAGGGCAAGACCGTGGTGCTGGGCCTGGTCACCACCAAGTTCGGCGAGATGGAAAGCAAGGACGAGCTGAAACGCCGTATCGAAGAAGCCGCGAAGTACGCGCCGCTGGAGCAACTCGCGCTGTCACCGCAGTGCGGCTTCAGCAGCACCGTGCACGGCAACAATATCGCCGTCGAGGCGCAGCGCAACAAGCTGCGCCTGGTGGTTGAAACCGCGCAAGAGGTGTGGGGCGCGGCCTGAGCCGTACCCCTCGCCCTCACTCAGTTTTCACTAAGCGCCGGCGGCTGCCGGCGCAGCCGTGCGCTGGCCGCCCCAGCGCTGCCAGGCTTTCTCATGAAAGAAGAAGGCAAAAGCCTGCACCGTTGGCTCCAGCAGGCTCAACGTGATCGCCAGCAAGAAGTTGCCGGTTACTGCATAAGCTACTAGCGCCGCCACCGTCACGTGCACCACGTAATAGCTGGCGGTCTTCTTCAAAGTGAACAGGTTGGCGCGCACAAGCTTGGTCATCAGCTTCTCCTTCTATAGCTAAATGCAATTGACATGCACTAAATGATAGGAATTTCCAACTCATCAAGCCAATTGATTTGGCCTAAAGAATCCATAGGGCTAAAGAGTCCTCAGTTCGCTCTGAGGGCCGGTATTAACAAAATGCAACATTTGAGGAATGACATCTACGTGTTGGCCTCAAAGCCCAAAAAAGTGTGAAAAAACAAACAGATACGTGCTAAACATACGTCGCGGACAGGGAAACTGTTGGACAGAGTGAACCCAAAAGACTACAACCCTATAGCAACATTTCGTTGCATTTGGTTGGGGGTTTGCGCTTGTTCCGTCCTGCTGTTTTGCTGTCCCGGGCTCCGGCCTGGTTTGTTGCATTGGCTGCCTGCGCCGCCGGGGTCACTCCTGCGTCGGCCCAGATACGGCCGGATGCCGGCATCCTGCTCGAGTCGCCGGGGGCCTTGCCCCTGCTCCCGCAGCGCAGTGAGCCGCCGCTGGAGCTGCAGCAACCGAAGGCCACAGTGCCTGCCCCCGGTGCGACCCGCATTTCGCCAGCTGCCTTCAGCTTTACCGGCAACACGGTGTTTTCCAGTGAACTGCTGGCCGCCCTGCTCGCTTCCCGGCTGCATCAATCCACCGACCTGGCCGGCCTGACCGAGGCGGCCAACGCCGTCAGCGCCTACTACCGGCAAAAGGGCTACCTGCTCACGCAGGCCTACCTGCCCGAGCAGGCTTTCACAGCTGAAGGCGGCACCGTCACCATCGCCATCCTGGAAGCGCGCGTGGGCCGCGTCACGGTCCGTGTGGAAGGTGCGGGCATTTCGCAGGCCTTCGCCGAAAATCTGGTGGCCGGCCAGCTGAAGCCGGGCGACGCCGTCACCGAATACGCCCTCGATAAACCCGTGCTGCTGCTGCGCGACCTGGCGGGCTATGAAGCCGCCGCCACCGTACAGCCCGGCGAGCGCCCAGGCCAGGCCGATGTGCTGGTCACCGTCCAGGCCAAGGGGCCCCGCTTCGATGGTTCGGTCAGCGTGGACAACCATGGCGCGCGCACCGCCGGCGCTGTGCGCGCCGTGCTGAACGCCAATATCAACAACCTGCTGGGCCGGGGCGACGTGCTGGCCCTGAGCGCCCAGCACAGCGACCAGGCCGGCTCGGCCCTTTACCGCCTCGGCTACACCGTGCCCGTGGGTGCTTCCGGCGCGCGTTTGGGCCTGAGCCTGGCGCGGCTGGACTACGCGCTGGGCAAACAGTTCGAGGCACTGGGCGCCAGTGGCAGCGCCGACATTGCCGGCATCAGCCTGTCCCAGCCCCTGCTGCGCGGCCGCGGCGCCAATGTTTACGGCTTTATCAGCGCAGAGCAAAAAAAGCTGGTCGATGAAACCCGCACGCCCGCCCTCAAAAGCGAGCGCGACATCCGCGCGCTCAGGCTGGGCCTGGCCGGTAACTTCGTCGATGAGGCGATGGGCGGCAGCGGCCTGAACAGCTATGCGCTCAATCTCACCTTCGGCCGGCTCACGCTCAATGCGGCTGACCAGGCGCTGGACGACGGCCTGGGCGGCCTGCGCACGGCAGGCGGCTTCAGCAAGCTGAACCTTGAATTCCAGCGCTCGCAGTTCTTTGACGCGCCCTACAGCTTTCACCTCGCGGCCCAGGCCCAGCTTGCCTCCAAAAACCTCAGCTCGGCCGAAAAAATGGTGCTGGGCGGCCCCAGCGGCGTGCGGGGCTACCCGGTGGGTGAAGGCGTGGGCGACACCGGCTTCCTGCTGAACCTGGAGTCGCGCTACCAGTACCCGCAGATGCCGTGGGGCGAGCCACTGACTTTGCTCGCTTTTTACGACTTCGGCCGCGTGCACTTCAACCGCAACGGCGCCACCGTGCCCGGCAACACCAACACCTTGAGCCTGGGCTCTTTCGGCGTGGGCGCCACGCTGGGCCGGCCCGGCAAGTTCCTCATCAAAAGCTATCTGGCCTGGCGCACCACGCCCGCGCAGCCGTCCACCGGCGACCCGGACCGCGCGCCGCGCGCCTGGCTCTCGGCCCAGACCTGGTTCTAGGCCGGGCCTACTCATTTACGAATGTCCATCATGAGCACCACCTCCTCCAGCCTTCACGCCGCCTACCGCCCCTGGGCCGTGCGCACGGTGGTGGTCCGTATCTCGCGCAAGCTCCGCGCCACCTACCGCATCCGCAGCGGCCGCCGCCTGTCGCAGCTGCTCGCAACCCTGCTGGCCGCCGTCTCGCCCTGGGCCGCGGCGCTGCCCGAAGGCGCGCAGGTCGTGGCCGGCCAGGCCAGCGTCAGCACGCCCTCGGCCAACGCCATGGTGGTCAACCAGGCCAGCGACAAGGCCGTGCTCAACTGGCAGAGCTTCAACATCGGCGCGGGCCAGTCCATGCAGTTCGTGCAGCCGGGCGCTTCGTCTGTCGCGCTGAACCGTGTCATCGGCAACGGCGCTTCATCCATCTTCGGCTCGCTGAGCGCCAACGGCCAGGTCTTTCTGGTCAACCCATCCGGCGTGATGTTCGCGCCCGGCGCGCAGGTCAACGTCGGCGGCCTCGTCGCCTCCAGCCTGGACATCAGCAACGGCGACTTCATGGCCGGGCGCTACAGCTTCAGCGGCAGCGGCACGGGCGCCGTCAGCAATTACGGCAGCATCAACGCCGCGCGCGGCGGCTATGTGCTGCTGGCCGCGCCGCAGGTCAACAACGCCGGCGCCATCAGCGCCGAGGCCGGCTCGGTCGGCTTGGCCGCCGGCTCGCGCGTGTCGGTTGACGCCTCGGGTGCGGGGCTGGTGCGTTTCTCGGTGGATGCCGCGGCCGCGCAGGCCGCGATCAACAACAGCGGCAGCATCACCGCCGCGGGCGGCCAGGTGGCCGTGCTGGCCAGCGCCATGGGCGATGCGATGGCGACGGTGATCAACCAGTCTGGCATCATCCGCGCCAACTCGGCGGTGGAGCGCAACGGCATGATTGTGCTGAGCGGCGGCAGCACGGGCGTGGTCCATGTCTCAGGCACGCTTGACGCGAGTGGCACGGCGGCAGGCCAAAGCGGCGGCACCGTGCGGGTGCTGGGCGACAAGGTCGCGCTGGACAGCGGCGCCTCCATCGATGTCGCCGGCGCCGCCGGCGGCGGCACCGCGCTGGTGGGCGGCGACTACCAGGGCGGCAATGCGGCGGTGCAGAACGCCTCGCGCACTTATGTTGCTTCGGGTGCGACGATACGCGCCGATGCAACCGACAGCGGCAATGGCGGCAAGGTCGTGGTCTGGGCCGACGGCGACACCCGCCACAGCGGCGCCATCAGCGCGCGCGGCGGTGTGACCGGCGGTGACGGTGGCTTTGTCGAAGTCTCGGGCAAGCAGCAACTCGACCTGCGCGGCAGCGTTGACGTGGCCGCGCCCGCAGGCACCGGCGGCCGCGTGCTGCTGGACCCACAAGACATCCTCATCAATATCACGACCCAGCCCTCGCCGCCCAACAATGCCGACGGCACGCCCGATGTGGCCTTCGCCGACCCACCGGCCGCGGGCACCTACACCATCCAGGTCGCCGACGTCACCGGCTACAGCGAGCTCTACCTGCAGGCCACGCGCAACATCACGCTGGGCAGCGCGCTCGCCATGACGGCGGGCAACAAGGTCCGCTTTGACGCCGGCAACACGATTGCTCTCAATGCGGCTCTCACCGCATCCGGCGGCGTGAACCTCTCGGCGGCCAGCATCACCAGCAACGCGGCCGGCACTATTACCACCACCGGGACCGGCAATACCAATGCCGGCAACGTCACCCTCAACGCCACCGGCAGCATCAACCTGGCTGGTGCCATCACCGCCACCGGCGGCGCGGCCAGTGCGGGCACACCGGGCCGCAGCGGTGGCGCGGTCAGCATCACAGGCGCGGGAGTCACCGTCGCGGCCGTCACGGCCAACGGCTCCGCCGGGTCTGGCGCCGCGCAAGGCGGCGGTAGCGGCGGCAGCATCAGCATTACCTCCACCAACGGCATCTCCGCCACCGGCGCCCTCAGCGCCAGCGGCGGCGCAGGCGGCACGGGTGCCGCCGCTGGCGGCAACGCGGGCACCGTCACCCTTTCCAACAGCGCTGCGGGCAACATCGCCGTCGCCGCGCTCACAGCGAGCACCGGCAATGCCCTGACCACTGGCGCCGGCGGCACGGCCGGCAGCATCTCCGTCACCAATAGTGTGGTGGGCGCCAGCCTGGGCGCCGGCAACATCACCACCACCGGCGGCAGCAATGGCGACGGCGGCACGGTCACGCTCAGCTCCGCTGGCGCGCTCAGCGCGGGCACCGTCACCAGCAGCGGCGGTGCCGCGCAAGCCAATACCTCGGGCCGCAGCGCAGGCGCAATCAACGTCACGGCGGCCGGCGCCATCACCGCGCTGGGCGCCGTGGCGGCCAGCGGCACTGGCGCCAACACGGCCGGTAACGGCGGCAATGCGGCTGCGGTTTCCGTCAGCGCCACGGGCGGTATCGCCGGCGCAGCCATCACCGCAAGCGGCGGGGCCGGCGTGGGCACCAATGCTTCGGGCGGCAATGCCGGCGCCATCACCGTGACCAATAGCGGAAGCGGCAACCTGGTCACCGGCGCCCTGACGGCGCAAACCGGCGCGGCCACGGGCACCGGTGTGGGCGGCATAGCGGGCAGCATTGATGTGACCAACAACGCGGCCGGCCAAAACGTCACAGTAGCCGCTCTGACCACCACCGGCTTTGCCAAAGGGGCGGGCGGCAACATCAACATCAGCGCAGCCGGCGCTGGCGTGCTGAGCACAGGTGGCGCGGCCATTGCTGCGACGGGCGGTGTGGGCGTCAACAGCGCGGGCTCCAACGCAGGCAACATTACCTTGAGCGGCGGCACGATTACCCTGGGAGCCAGCACCTTGACGGCCACTGGCGGGGCGGGCAACGGCACCAGCTTTGCAGGCGGGGCCGGTGGCGCGATCAGCGTGACCAGCAACAGCGGCGGCATGAGCAGCACCGGCGCTGGCGCCATGACAGCCAACGGCGGCGCGGCTTCGGGTACGGCGGCAGCAGGCGGCGCGGCAGGCACCATCAGCGTGACCAACGCTGCGGCCAGCACGGGAGCGATCAGCCTGGCAGGCACAGGCGGGCTCAACGCCCGCACGGGCGTATCGACGGGCACCACCGCGGCCCTGGCTGCGGGCAGCATCACGGTCAACAACAACGCCACGGCAGCGACGGCGACCACCCTGGCCGCGTTGAGCACGGCGGGCGCCCTGCTTAGCAATGGCCACGGCGGATCGGTCAGCATCAGCACGACAGGCGCGCTGAGTGCGGGCACCATCGCCACGGGCGGCGGCACGGTCATCGCAGGCAGCACCCTGAACGGGCGCGACGCGGGCAACGTCACGATTAATACAGGCGCGGCCATCACGGCGCTTGGCGCCATCACCGCCAGCGGGAGCGCCGGCGTGGGCACCAACCAGAACGGCGGCGCAGGCGGGCAAGTCAGTGTCATAGCAGTTGGCGGCATAGCCGGCGCGGCCATGACGGCCAGCGGCGGGGCGGCTGTAGGCACGGGCAACGGCGGCAACGCCGGGCGCGTGGTGGTGGCCAATTCGGGCACAGGCAGCCTCACGCTGGGGGCGCTGACGGTCCAGACCGGCAATGCGCCGGGCACAGGCACGGCGGGCAACTTCAACGTCACCAGCAGCGTCCAGGTAGACAACACCGCAGCGGGCGGCAACCTCACCACCGCCGCCATCGTCACCAGCGGGGGCACCAAAGCGGCCGGCGGCAACGTGGTGCTCAACGCCACCAACACCGGCACCCTGTCAACCGGCGGCACCAGCATCACCACCACGGGCGGCACAGCCATTGCCCAGAGCGGGCGCAGCGCCGGCAACGTCACACTCAGCGCGGGCGTGATCAACCTGGGTGCGGGCGGCATCACCGCCAACGGCGGGGCAGGCGTGGGCACCGACCAAGCCGGCGGGGCGGGCGGGGCCATCAGCTTGAGCAGCAGCGGTGCCATCACTGCAGGAGCTCTGACTGCCAGCGGCGGCTCGGGCTCGGCCGCCAACGGCGCGGGCGGCACGGCAGGATCTCTTACGGTGGCCAACAATTCAACGACGCTGGGTGCAATTGCCCTGGGCGCCCTGACTGCCAAAACCGGCGCAGCGCTGGGTACGGGATTGGGTGGTGTAGCGGGCAGCATCAACGTGACCAACAACGCCGCAGGCCTGGCGCTGGGAACCGGAGCGATTGACACTTCGGGCGCCGCAGGCGGCAACGGCGGCGCGGTCACGCTGGCTTCGCAGGCCGGGGTGACGGTGACCGGCACGCTGAACACCAGCGGCACGGTATTGGCCGGCGGCACCGGTGCCGGCCGCAGCGCCGGCAACATCACGGTGACCGGCGCCAACCGCTCCGTCACGGGTGCGATCACGGCCAACGGTAGCGCCGGCCTGGGCGCTAACCAGGCCGGCGGCAATGCTGGCGTGGTCAGCATCACCGGTGGCGGCACCCTTGGCACCACCACCATCAATGCCTCCACAGGCGCGGCCACCGGCACGGGCACGGGCGGTACAGCCGGCAGCATCACGCTGGGTGGCACGGCACTCAACGTCGGTGCGCTGACCACCACGGGCGGCGCCAACGGTGACGGCGGCAATATCAGCGCGACTTCAACAGCCGGCGTGCTCACGACAGGCGCCATCATCACCAACGGCGGTACGGCCAATGCCGGCACCAGCGGGCGCAATGCCGGCACCGTCACGCTGCAGGCTGCGGGTGGTTTGCTGACCGGTACCACAGTCACCGCCAGCGGCACCAACGGCACATTGACGGGCGACCAGGCCGGCGGCAACGGCGCGGCGATTTCCATCACCGGTGATAACGGCATCACGGTTACCAACCTGGCTGCCAGTGGAGGCGCCGCAGTGGGCACCAATGCAGCAGGCGGCAATGCCGGCAGCATCACGGTTAATAACAGCGGCAGCGGCAATATCGCTACCGGTACTTTGATCGCACAGACCGGCAATGCGTTGGGCACAGGCGCGGGTGGTACGGCAGGCAGCGTCTCGGTGGCCAACACCGCAGCAGCGGGAACAGTCTCGACCGCAGCCATCACCACTACAGGCGGCACCAAAGGCAATGGCGGCAATGTGAACCTCTCGGCGCTGGGCCAGGTGTCCATCGTCAACAACAATATCATTACCAGCGGCGGCTCCACCGTCAGCGGCCTGGCTGGTCGCAATGCAGGTACCGTCACCATCAGCGGCGGCGGCCTCAACATGGGCACCGGCACCGTCACGGCCAGCGGCGGTGCGGCAGCGGCCACCTCCAACCAGAAGGGCGGCAGCGGTGCGGCTGTCAGCATTACTACCACCGATGCCGTGATCACCGGCGCCATCACGGCCAGCGGCGGTGCGGGCGGCACGACCAACGGCGACGGCGGTGATGCCGGCAGCATCAGCGTGCAGAACAATTCGGCCACGACCGGTGCGATCACGCTGGGCGCGCTGACGGCGCGCACAGGCGCGGCGGTGGGTACGGGCGCGGGCGGCGCAGCCGGCAGCATCAGCGTGAGCAACAGCGCGGTCGGCGCCAACCTCAGCACCGCGGCGATAGACAGCAGCGGCGCGGCGGGCGGCAATGGCGGCGCGGTCACGCTGGCCTCGCAGGCCGGGGTGACGGTGACCGGCACCTTGAACACCAGTGGCACCGTGCTGGCCGGTGGCACCGGCGCCGGCCGAAATGCCGGCAACATCACGGTGACCGGCGTCAACCGCTCGGTCACGGGCCTGATCAGCGCCAGCGGTAGCGCGGGCCTGGGCACCAACCAGGCCGGTGGCAGTGCCGGCGTGGTCAGCATCACCGGTAGCGGCACACTGGGTGCCGCCGCGGGTATCACGGCCTCGACCGGCGCCGCGACGGGCACCGGCGCGGGCGGCACGGCCGGCAGCATCACACTTAGCGGCACTGCCTTGACCACCGGTGCGTTGGCTACCACGGGCGGCACCAATGGCAATGGCGGCAACATCAGCGCTATCTCGACGGCAGGCGTGCTGACGATCGGCGCTGTCACCTCCAGCGGCGGGACGGCCAATGCCGGCACCGGTGGCCGCAGCGCAGGCACCGCGACCTTGCAGGCCACAGGCGGCCTGCTGACGGCCACCACCATCACCGCCAGCGGCACCAACGGCACATTGACGGGCGACCAGGCCGGCGGCAACGGCGCGGCGATTTCCATCACCGGTGATAACGGCATCACGGTTACCAACCTGGCTGCCAGTGGAGGCGCCGCAGTGGGCACCAATGCAGCTGGCGGCAATGCCGGCAGCATCACGGTCAACAACAGCGGCAGCGGCAACATCAGCATCGGCACCCTGACAGCGCAAACCGGCAGCGCACTGGGTACGGGTGCGGGCGGTACCGCCGGCAGTGTCAGCGTGGCCAACACGGCCGCCGGCGGCACGCTGTCCACGGCGGCCATCACCACCACAGGCGGTACCAAGGGCAATGGCGGCAATGTCAGCCTCTCGGCGCTGGGCCAGGTGTCCATCGTCAACAACAACATCATCACCAGCGGCGGCGCCACGGTCAGCGGCCTGGCCGGCCGCAATGCCGGCAATGTCACCATCAGCGGCGGCGGCCTCAATATGGGCACGGGCTCGATCACGGCCGTGGGCGGTGCCGCAGCCGCGACATCGAACCAGAAGGGCGGCAGCGGCGGCGCTGTCGGCATCACCACCACCGGCACCGTCACCATGGCGGGCATCTCCGCCAGCGGCGGCGCGGGCGGAACCACCAACGGCGACGGCGGCAACGCCGGCAGCATCAGCCTGGCCAATACGGTTGCCGGCAATGTCACGACAGGGGCTCTGGCCGCGCAAAGCGGCAGCGCGCTGGGCACAGGCGCGGGCGGCACGGCGGGCAGCATCAGCGTGAGCAATGCCGCCGGCAATCTCACAACGGGTACGCTCACCACCACGGGCGGTACTTCCGGCCATGGCGGCAATGTCAGCGTTTCGGGCTCGGGCGGTACCGTGACGGTGGGCACCATTACCACCAATGGCGGCACTGCCACCGGCACCGCCAACGGACTCAATGCCGGCACGGTGGATGTTTCAGGGGCCGGCGTCACCACGGCAGGGATTTCGGCCAACGGCAGCACTGCAAGCACCACCGGTGCGGGCGGCAATGGCGGGGCAATCAACCTGAGCTCCACGGCGGCCATCAACAGCACCGGCACGCTCAGCGCCATAGGCGGCAACGGCGTGGGCGCCAGCCAGGCCGGCGGGCAAGGTGCGGCGGTGTCAGCCGTGTCTACCGGCGGCAATGTGGCCGTCGCCGCGATTGTCACCACAGGTGGCAATGCAGGCGCCACCGGTGTGGCGGCGGGCGGCAACGCGGGCGCCATCACGCTTGACGCGGCCGGCGCCGCGCCTACCGTCACCCTGGCCGGCGGCCTGACCGCGCTGGGTGGCAACCAGGTCGGCGGCGGCGTCTCGGGCGCCGGCGGCGCGATCCGCATCAAGGACAACGCCTTGCTCAATGCGGCCAGCATCACGCTGGACTCGCGCGGCGGCAATGCCGGCGTCGGCGTGGGTGCCAACATCCAGCTGGATGGCGCGGTCGACAGCCAGGCTTCGGCACGTGCACTGGTGCTGCAATCGGGCAACGGCGACGTCAGCATTGCGGGCGCCACCGGCGCCAACCTGGCCCTGTCGGCGCTGACCGTGACGGCCAACGATATCGCCGTGGGCGCCATCGGCGGCGCATCGGCCGGCGTTACCGGCGCGACCTCGCTGACGGCCACCACCAATGGCGCCGACACCGGCGACATCAGCCTTAACGGCGCGCTCAATGTCAATGCGCTCACACTGACCGCGGGCAGCGCCCTCACGCAGACCAGCGCCATCAAGGCCACCACCGCCAGCCTGGCGGTCGGCGCCGGCAACAACATCACGCTGAACAACGCGGGCAACGACTTCACCGGCGCGGTGACGGTGGTGTCGGGGCTCAATGTCAGCCTCGCGGACGCCAATGCGCTGGCGCTGGGTACGTCCACCGTCTCGGGCACGCTGGCCTTGAACACGGCGGGCGCCATCACGCAGACCGGCGCCCTCACCGTGACCGGCGCCACCACGCTGGCGGCCGGCGCAGCCAACGACATCACCTTGGCCAATGCCGCCAATAATTTCTCGAGTGTGGCCGTCACCAGCGGCAACAATGTCTCGCTGCGCGACAGCAATGCCATGGCGCTGGGCACGTCCACGGCGGCCACCAGCCTGACGGTGGTGGCCGGCGGCGCCATCACCCAGACCGGCGCCATCACCGCGCCCACGCTGACGGCCAAGACGCTGGTCAATGCGGGCGCCGCGATCACGCTCAACAACGCCGGCAATGAAGCCGCCACGGTGAACCTGCAGGCTCGCAATGCCGCCGACACGGCCGGTGCGGCCGGTGCCATCAGCTACCGCGACGCCACCGGTTTTGACGTGGCCGCCGTCAACACCACGGGCGCGCTCAGCCTGCAGTCGGGCGGCAACATCACACAGTCGGGCGCCGTCACGGCCACCTCGCTGGCGGTGGCCGGCACCGGCGCAGGTTCGCTGAACCTCGGCACCCAGGCCAACAACATCGGCACGCTGAATGCGATCACGGCGGCCGGCGGCTTTGCGCTGAACAACGGCAACAACAGCACGGTGGTGGCGGGCAACATCAGCAGCACCAACAGCGCTGTCGCCATAGACACCGGCACAGGCACCTACACGCAGAACGCCAACATCGACGTGGCCGCCGGCAGCGGCCCCATCACCATCACGGCCGACACGGTCGCCATCGGCGCGAACACCGGCAACAACGCGTTGGCGACCAGCGGCGTGCTCACGCTCAAGGCCAAGACCGCGAGCCGCGCCATGTCGCTGGCCGGCGCATCCGGCTTTGACCTCACGGCCGCGGAACTCACCGCCATTGCCACGGGCGCCACCGGGTCCATCGTCATCGGCGATGCGGCCAGCACCGGCGTGATGACGATAGGCGGCGCGGTCAATCTCGCCGGCAAGACGCTGACGCTCAATGCCGGCAGCATCACCGATACCGGTGTGCAGACCATCACCGCGCAGAACGTTTCGCTCAAGGCCAACGGCCAGATCGGCACGGACGCCAGCAACGGCGTCGACGTCGCGGCGACCAACCTCAGCGTCAACACCACCGGCAATGCCAACGCCTTTGTGCGCAGCACGGGGGCCGTCAACCTCGGCGTGGGCGGCACCGCCTCGAACGTGGGCAGCGGCACGCTGGACCTGGCGGCTACGGGCGCAGTCACCCAGACGGCGGGCACGGGCAACATCACGGCCGGCACCTTGAATGTCAAGACACTGGTCAACGCTGGCGCGGCCATCACGCTGAACAACGCCGGCAATGCCAGCACCGTCATCAACCTGCAGGCACGCAATGCCGCGGACACGGCCAATGCGGCAGGCGCCATTCAATACAGCGCCGCCGGCGGGTACAACGTGGCGAGCATCGCCACGACAGCCAACGCCACCTTGTCCGCAGGCGGCGCCGTCAGCCAGTCCGGCGCCATTGCGGCCTCCGGGCTTGCGCTGACAGGCGGCACCGGCGCCTACACGTTGGCAAACACCGGTAACGCCGTCACCACGCTTGCGGCCAATGCCGGCAGCGTGGATTACAAGCAGGCCGGCGCACTGGCGGTGGGCACGGTCGGCGCCACGGCGGGCGTGGCGGCCAGCGGGCAGGTCAAGATCGAGACCACCGGCGCGGCCTCCAACCTCACGCTGAACAACGCCGTGAGTTCTTCCGCCGCCGGCGATGCCGTGGTGCTCAAGGCCGGCAGTTCGAATGCGGCCGGCGTCAGCACGGGCGGCCAGTTCATCAACAATGTCGGCGCGGGCGGCGTCGTGGCCGCTTCCGGCCGCTACCTGGTTTACAGCGGCGACCCGGGCACCACGCTCGAAGGCGTCGCGGGTTACAGCAAGCGCTACAACAGCGATGCTTCCTATGTGCCCGGCGGCAGCGCCAGCACCTTCCTCTACCGCGTCGCGCCGACCTTGACCGTCACCGCCGACAACAAGACCAAGGTCTATGGCGACAGCAACCCGCTGCTGACCGGTGTGGTGAGCGGCCTGATCGACGGCGATACGGCCGCCGGTGTGGGCGTCAGCTATGCCACCACCGCGGTGGACAGGACGGCCGTCGCCGCCGGCCCCGTGGCGATCACCGTGGGCGTCACCAACAACGAGAACTACACCCTGGCCACGACCAACGGCGCCTTGACCATCACCCAGCGTGCCCTGACGGTCAGCGCCACCGGCACCAACAAGGTCTATGACGGCGGCACCACCGCCACCGTGACGCTGGCCGACAACCGGCTGGCCGGCGACGTGCTCACGGCCAGCAATACGTCGGCCACATTCGCCGACAAGAACGTGGGAATCGGCAAGGCGGTCAGCGTGAGCGGGATCGGCATCACCGGAACCGATGCCGGCAACTACAGTGTCAACACCACGGTTGCGACCACGGCCGACATCACCCAGCGCGCCCTTACCGTCAGCGCCACAGGCACCAACAAGGTCTACGACGGCGGCACCGCCGCCGGCGTGACCCTCACGGACAACCGCGTCGCGGGAGATGTGCTTACCGCCAGCAATACGTCCGCGAATTTCGCCGACAAGAATGTGGGCGCCGGCAAAGCCGTCAGCGTGAGCGGTATCGGCATCACGGGCACAGATGCCGGCAACTACAGTGTCAACACCACGGCCGCGACCACGGCCGACATCACCCAGCGCGCCCTCACGGTCGGCGCCACCGGGCAGAACCGGGTGTACGACGGCGGCACGGTGGCCACCGTCACCTTGTCGGACAACCGCGTCGCGGGCGATGTGCTCACCGCCAGCAATACCTCGGCCACGTTTGCCGACAAGAACGTGGGAACCGGCAAGGTAGTCAGTGTGGGCGGTATCGGCATCACCGGAACCGACGCCGGCAACTACAGCGTCAACACCACAACTGCGACAACCGCCGACATCACCCAACGCGCCCTTACCGTCAGCGCCACAGGCACCAACAAGGTCTACGACGGCGGCACCGCCGCCGGCGTGACCCTCGCGGACAACCGCGTCGCGGGCGATGTGCTGACCGCCAGCAATACGGTCGCGAATTTCGCCGACAAGAACGTGGGCACCGGCAAGGCCGTCAGCGTGAGCGGTATCGGCATTACGGGAACCGATGCCGGAAACTACAGTGTCAACACCACGGCCGCGACCACGGCCAATATCACCCAGCGCGCCCTCACGGTCAGCGCCACGGGCCTCAACAAGGTCTATGACGGCGGTATCGCCGCCGGCGTGACCCTGGGAGACAACCGTGTCGCGGGTGATGTGCTCACCGCCAGCAATACCTCGGCCACATTTGCCGACAAAAATGTGGGAACCGGCAAGGCCGTCAGCGTGAGCGGCATTGGCATCACCGGTACCGACGCCGGCAACTACACCGTCAACACCACGGCCGCGACCACCGCCGACGTGACGCAGCGCGCCCTGACCGTCGGCGCCTCGGCACAGAACAAGGTCTATGACGGCGGCACCACTGCCACGGTCACGCTGAACGACAACCGGGTTGCCGGTGATGTGCTGGCCACCAGCAACACCACCGCGAACTTCGCCGACAAGAACGCGGGCATCGCCAAAACCGTGAATGTCGGCGGCATCGCCATCACCGGCACGGACGCCGGCAACTACAGCGTCAACACCACGGCCGCCACCACGGCCAATATCACGCCGGCATCGATCGCGAACGTCAGCGGCATTACCGCCGCCGACAAGGTGCAGGACGGCACCACGGCCGCGACGCTGGCGACCGGCGCCGCGGTCTTTACCGGCCGCATAGGCGCGGATACGCTCACAGTGGGCGCCGCGACCGGCAATTTCGACACCCCTGCCGTCGGCAGCGGCAAGCCCGTCAGCATCACCGGCATCACCTTGTCGGGCGCGGATGCCGGCAACTATGTGTTGATCAGCACCACTGCCGCCACCACGGCCAGCGTCACACCGGCCCCGGCCAATATGGCCGAGCGCACCGGCGATGCGCGCATTGCCAACGGAACGGCATTGCCGGTGCTGGAGGCCGACGACAGGCGCGAGCAGGCCTTCCGCCGTGCGGCCGGCATACGGCCGCCGACTGAACTGGCAGGCGCGGAGCAGACCCCGACGTTCCGCCTGGCGGGCTTTCCCGACACGCGCAACGCCAACGCGCCGGCCCAGGGCGATTGCGCGGGTGCGGGCAACCGCGTGGCGTGCCTGGCCGACGCGGCGCAGGCAGGCCAGGGGCAGTAAGAACCCGTTCGTGGTCTAAACGGGGACGTCCCCTCCCTCTCTTTTTGTCCCTTTTAGAGACAATATTTACGGGCACAGATGCCATTTCCGGCGGTTATCATGTGGCCGATAACTCACTTCAAAGGGAGCGCGCCATGGCCTTAATGGACTTCATCAAGAAACAGTTCATCGACATCATCCAGTGGACTGAGGCCGACGACGGCACACTGGCCTGGCGTTTCCCGATGGCCGACATGGAGATCCAGTACGGCGCCTCGCTCACCGTGCGGGAGTCGCAGATGGCGGTGTTTGTCAACGAGGGCAAGGTCGCCGACGTGTTCGGCCCCGGCATGTACAAGCTGACCACGCAGACCATCCCGGTGCTGACCTACCTCAAGAACTGGGACAAGCTGTTCGAATCGCCCTTCAAGAGCGACGTCTACTTCTTCAGCACGCGCCAGCAGATAGACCAGAAGTGGGGTACGCCCCAGCCCATCACGATACGCGACAAGGACTTCGGCGCCGTTCGCCTGCGTGCCTTCGGCAACTACAACTTTCGCATCGCCGACCCCAAGCTGTTCCACACCGAAATCTCGGGCACGCGCGAGCGCTACACAACGGCCGACCTTGACGGCCAGCTGCGCGGCCTGGTGCTGCAGAACATTTCGAATGCCATCGCTTCCAGCGAGATCGCCTTCCTCGACCTGGCTGCCAATCAGCTGGCCTTCGCGCAGGCCCTGGTCACGCAACTCACGCCCGAGTTTGCCAAGATAGGCCTCAAGCTCGAAGGCATGACGGTGCAGAACGTCTCGCTGCCCGAAGAGTTGCAGAAAATCCTCGACCAGAAAATCGGCATGGGCATGGTCGGCAACGACATGGGCAAGTTTATGCAGTACCAGACTGCGCAGGCGATACCCAAATTCGCCGAAGGCGGGGGCGCTGGCGGCGGTATTGCCGGCGACGCCATGGGCCTGGGCGCCGGCGTGGCCCTGGGCCAGGTGCTGGCGCAAAACCTGCAGCAAGGCCTGCAGGGCGGCGGCAACGCAGCCCAGGCCGCCACGGCCGCGGCGGCGGCAGCCGGCGTGAAGCCCGACGATGTGATGGCCACGCTCGAGAAGCTCGGCGAACTTAAGGCCAAGGGCATCCTCACGCAGGAAGAGTTCGACGCGAAAAAGGCCGAGCTGCTGAAAAAGCTGGTCTAGGAATGTGGCCCCCACGCTTGTCACTTCGTGTACTACGCGAGGCCTTGCAGGCCGCGGCTCGCGAGACGCTTCGCCTCTGTCGCCCGTCCAAAGCTGCTCAAGCAGCTTTGGAGCCGCGGGCTCCAGCCCCTCTGGGGCCGTCGCTTGCTCGGGGCGGCCCTTCGCTGCGCGTGTCGCCTGCCTGGCGTTGACCTGTCCTTGCTGTGATTGAAGTCACCTCGCAACGCGCGTACCGCGCGCCGTGCCCGGGCTGCGGCGCGCCTGTTGAATTTCGCAGCGCGCAGTCCACGCACGCGGTGTGCGGCTATTGCCAGAGCACCGTCGTGCGCGACGGCGACACCCTGTCGCGCATCGGCAAGATGGCCGAGCTGTTCAACGACTTCAGCCCGCTGCAACTGCAGGCTTCCGGCGTCTGGCAAGGTCGCAACTTCACGCTGGTCGGCCGGCTTCAATACCAGTATGCGCAGGGCACCTGGACCGAGTGGTACGCCGTGCTGGACGACGGTAAACCGGCCTTCCTGAGTGAAGACAATGGCGCCTATGTGTTCAGCCTGCCCACCAGCCTGCAGCGCGCCGTGCCGCCTGCCGAAAGCTTTCGCGTGGGCGCCACCACGGCTATCAACGCCAAGCCTTTCAGCGTGGCATCCAACGAGCGCGTGTCGCTGCTCTCGGCCCAGGGCGAGTTGCCGCGCCTGCCGGCGCTGGGTGCGCCGTTTGCGATGGTGGAGCTGCGCAGCGCCGACGGCGACGTGCTCAGCGTCGATTACGGCACGGTGGCCGGCGGCGGTACGCCCGCGCTGTCGCTGGGCCGCTCCGTGCTGCTGGAGGACCTGAAGCTCACGGGCCTGAAAGACGAATCCGCCAAGGACGAAAAAGGCAAGCAGTTCAGCTGTCCCAATTGCGGCGCGCCGGTCGAGGTCACGCTGGCCGGCAGCAAAAGCATTACTTGCCGTTCGTGCAACAGCATCATCGACCTCACACAGGGCATCGGCGCCGCGCTCAAGCATGCGATCCAGGACGAGCCCGTCAGTCCGCTGATCGCGCTGGGCACCACCGCCCAGTTGCAGGGCGTTCAGTGGCAGGTCGTGGGTTTTCAGCACCGCATGGGTTACGAGGCCGATGAGCCGGACGAGCAATTCGGCTGGGATGAATACCTGCTCTACAACCAGAAGCGCGGCTTCACGTTTCTGGTCGATGCCGAGGACGGCTGGAGCCTGGTCAAGCCCGTGACAGGGGCGCCCAGCTTCAAGGCCGGCGGTGACAGCGCGACGTACCTCAAAACGAGTTATCGATTGCAAAGTAGCTACAGCGCTGAAACCAGCTATGTGGCCGGCGAGTTCTACTGGCAGGTCCAGCGTGGGCAGAAGACGTTTAACCGTGATTTCGCCAACGGCAACGCCCTGCTGTCGCAGGAAGAAGCACCGAATGAGATTACCTGGTCCAGCGGCAACAAGCTGGACGGTGAGCTGGTGGCCAAGGCTTTCAAGCTCGAGGGCAAGAAAGACCTGTTCAAGCGCTCGGATGCCAAGCCTTTGAGCAGCGCCTCGGGCATGGGCTGCGCCACCATCATCATCATCGTGCTGTTGGTACTGCTGCTGCTTTTTGTGATCGGCCGTTGCTCAAGCTGTGACCCGAAGTACGAAAATTGTTCCTCGTCCAGCAGCTCGCGCAGTTCGGGCGGCTCGTTCGGCGGTTTTTCCGGCGGGGGCGGCCACAAATGACGGCCACCCCTTTTTGCTTTATCTTCTGCGCAAGCTGGCAGACCTTTTCTGGAGACCATCATGGAACTCGAATGGCTTAAACCCGCTGCTTTTCTGGGCTCTATCCTGTTTGCGCTGATTGGCGTGATCATCTTCTGGCTGAGCTTTGTCATCATCGACAAGATGACGCCCTATGACCTGTGGCTGGAGATTGTCGAGAAGCAGAATGTGGCGCTGGCGTTGGTGGTTGCAGCGATGGCGCTAGGAATCTGCGTGATAGTAGCCGCCGCCATCCACGGCTAGTTTCTTTTGGGGCTACTGCGCGGACCGGGGGCGGCGTTGGTCCGGTGCTCCGAATCCTCACGTACTTCAAGTACGTTCCGGTTCGTCCGCTCCGTCCGCCTTGCCCGCGGCCCGCTCGCTACGCCCTACGCGCCGTCGTTTGGCCGGCTCGCTTCGCATCGCCTCACTTGCCTTCCGCTACCAACTTGCTTGTTTTGAACACTGAAACCCCATCCACTGCCGCCCCGCGCCCCCTCGAGGTCGCGCTGCTGGCCAGCGTCTTTGTCGTGGCGGCCTGTGGGCTGGTGTATGAACTGGCGGCGGGGGCGCTGGCTTCTTACCTGCTGGGTGATTCGGTGCTGCAGTTCTCGACCATCATCGGCAGCTACCTCTTTGCCATGGGCATAGGCTCCTGGCTTTCGCGGTTCTTTGAGCGGCAGTTGCCGGCGCATTTTCTGCGCATTGAATTGATGGTGGCGCTGGTGGGGGGCGCCATGCCGGCCCTGCTGTTTCTTGCGAACGCTTATGTCCCCGGTGCTTTCCGGTTTTTGCTGTATGCCATGGTGCTGCTGGTGGGCACGCTGGTGGGGCTGGAGATTCCGCTGGTCATGCGCATACTGCGCCGCAATGTTGCGCTCAAGGAACTGGTCTCGCAGGTGCTGACCTTCGACTACCTGGGGGCGTTGGCCGTGTCGCTGGCGTTCCCGCTGGTGCTGGTGCCGCAGCTGGGTCTGATACGCACGGGTTTGTTGTTCGGCCTCATGAATGCGGCTGTCGCGCTGTGGGCGCTGTGGCTGTTCCGCCATGAGTTGCGGCACGTCAAGTCGCATGCCCTGGCGTGCCTGGCTGTCTTGTGCGCGCTGGGCGCCGGCTTTGCGGGCGCCAACCAGATCACCACGCTGGCCGAAGACCATTTCTACCAGGACCGCGTGGTCTTCACCGCCACCACGCCTTATCAGCGCATCGTGGTGACGAACGGCCGCGGCGGCCACAGGCTGTTCCTCAACGGCAACCTGCAGTTCGCCGAGCGCGACGAATACCGTTACCACGAGGCGCTGGTGCACCCTGTGATGAGCGCGCACGGTGCGCCAAAAAAAGTCGCTGTGCTGGGCGGCGGCGATGGCATGGCGGTGCGCGAGATCCTCAAGTACCCCAGTGTGGAGAGCGTCACCCTGGTCGAGCTGGACCCGGCCATGACGAACCTCTTCAGCCAGCAGCCGGCCTTGAAGCGCCTCAACGGCGAGGCGCTGTTGTCGCCCAAGGTGCAGGTGGTGAATGCCGACGCCTTCCAGTGGCTGGACAAAAGCGCGGACATGTTCGACATCATCGTGGTCGACTTTCCCGATCCCACCAATTTCTCGATCGGCAAGCTCTACACCAACTCGTTTTATGCGCTGCTGGACCGGCATCTTTCGGCCAGCGGCTATGCCGTGATCCAGACCACCTCGCCGCTGGTGGCGCGCGTCAGCTTCTGGACGGTGGTGGCCACGCTGGAGTCCGTGGGCCTGAAGGCCGCGCCCTACCACGCCAACGTACCCAGCTTCGGCGAATGGGGGTTTGTGGTGGCCAGCCGCCGGCCTTTCAGCCCCGCAACGCAAACGGCTGCCCTGCCGGCCGGCCTGCGTTTTCTGGATCCGCAAACCCTGCCGCTGCTGTTTGATTTCCCGGTCGACATGGCACGCGTGCCGGCGCCCGTCAACCGGCTCTCCAATCAGGAGCTGGTGCACAGCTACGAGCAGGAATGGGGAAAGGTGCTGCGTTGAAGCGCCGCGACTTCCTGGCGGCATCTACGCTGCCGCTGCTGGGCTGCCAGGAAACCCGGCACATCGAAGGCGGTTTCATCGGTGTCAATCATGAGCGCGGCCATCTGCTGCGTCCCGCTGGGCCCGGCAAGGCGCGTGTCTGGCCTGCGCCCTCCGTCACCCATCGCACCCGTGTGCTGATCGCCGGCGGCGGCGTCGCGGGCCTGGCGGCAGCGCGTGCTTTGCGGCTGCGCGGCATGAATGATTTCGTGATGCTGGAGCTGGAGGGCAGCGCGGGCGGCAACAGCCGCGGCGGCATTGTCGGCGGCATGCCTTGCCCGCTGGGCGCGCACTACCTGCCGGTGCCCGGCGATGGGGCGCGTGATGTGCAGGATTTGCTTGAAGAGCTGTCGCTGCGCCGGCGCGTGGCCGGCCGCTGGGAGTATGACGAGCGCCACCTGTGCCACAGCCCCCAGGAGCGCCTCTTCATTCAAGGCCAATGGCAGGAAGGCCTGCTGCCCGCGGCGGACATGGATGCCCCCCTGCTCGCCGACTACCGGCGCTTTGCGCGCCTGGTGCAGCAGGCCGCGGCAGCCGCGCCTTTCTCGATTCCGCTTTCCGCCGGCGCACCCGCGCCGTCTCATCGTGCGCTGGACGTGTTGACCTTCAAAGCCTGGCTGGACCAGCAGCAGCTCACGCGCGCGCCGCTGCGCTGGTACCTGGATTACTGCTGCCGCGACGACTATGGCGCGGGCCTGGACAGCGTCTCGGCCTGGGCCGGCATCCACTACTTCGCGAGCCGCCATGGTTTCCACGCGCCCGGCGAGCCGCCGTCGGCCGAGCGCGATGCCGGCGTGCTGACCTGGCCCGAAGGCAACGGCTGGTTGACACGGCGGCTGGCCGCGCCGCTGGGCGAGCGTTTGCTGACCGGCCGCGTTGTTGTCCGCGTCGCCACCGGCCGCCACGGCGTGGCGGTCGACGCCTTCAACGCAGCCACGCAGTCGGTGGAGCGCTGGCAGGCCGAGCACTGCATCCTCGCCCTGCCCCTGTTCGTCGCAGCGCTCGTCGTTGAAAACCCGCCACCCGCGCTGCGTGAAGCCGCCGGCCAGCTGCGTTATGCGCCCTGGCTGGTCGCCAACCTTCACATAGCCTCAGCCCTGCACGACAGACCGGGCGCGGCGCCCAGCTGGGACAACGTGATCTACGGCGACCAGCCCGGCCTGGGTTATGTCGACGCCACGCACCAAAGCCTGCAGGCAGTGCCCGGCGCCACGGTGTTGACGTACTACCGCGCCTTCGGCATTGGCGCTGCCGGCCGCAAATCCCTGTATGAGCAACCCTGGACACACTGGCGCGACAGTGTGCTGGCCGAGCTGTCGGTGCCGCATCCCGACTTGCCCGGCAAGGTCACGCGCATGGAGGTCATGCGGTATGGCCATGCGATGAGCACGCCGGTGCCTGGGGTTCGCAGCAGTTCGGCGCTGCGGGCCTTGCAGGGCGCTCAGCCGGCGCCCTGGCAGCGCTTGCATTTTGCGCACAGTGATTTGTCGGGGTATTCGGTGTTTGAAGAGGCGTTCACACAGGGCCATCGCAGAGGAACTTCGCTGGCTTAAGCAGAAGGCGGGCAACCCCGATTGCATCGGGCGCGCAAGGCAACGATTCCGGACGGTCGTGTTGCGCCGAAAGCCTCTTCTGAAAATCAATCCGTGACGATCTTGAGTTGGCCCCGGCAGGGATCGTCCCCGTGAACGGCGAGAACATTGATGCCCATCTGGTAGTACTTGTAGCCATGCGCGTCAAGCAGGCTGCGCAATGCATCCTGGTCGGTTTTGACCCACTCGATCAACAAGAGGGGTTTGTATGCATCGATGCTTTTGAGTGCGCCCGCCAAGCCTTCCAGTTCCATCCCCTCGATGTCCATCTTGATGAAATCCAGCCGGGGCAATTTGAGGCCATCCACTGTGATCATTCTGACCGCCTGGCTGTTCTGGGGTGAATAGTCGATGGGTTGCCCGATGAATTCGTTCTTTTCACTTTGGCGCAATTCAAGCGAGCCGAAGCTGCCCGGTATCAGATAGTCGGGTTTGGGAATCTTCAGCTCGCCTTCCTCGGCGCCCAGCGCGGCGTAAATGGCTCTTGCGTTAAAGCAGTTGTTGATGGCGATGTTGCCGGCGAGCGCATAGTAAATCCGCTCCTGGGCTTCGACAGCGATGACTTTGCCCCAGCCATGCATGTGCTTGGCCCATTCAATGGTGTGCACCCCGATGTTCGCACCGATGTCGAGCGCGACCACGCCGTCGCCGAAAACTTCCCGGCGCAACGTCAACAGCTGCAAAGCCATGTCGACTTCTTCGGGATCAAACTGCGCGTTCTGGAGAATTTGAAAACCGACACCATAGCCGCGCGTTTCGTCGACCATGTGATGGTCGTTGCGGTTGACGATCATGGTCCCGTGATTGGACGAGACCAGTACAAAAGGCAGGGGACGAGGAACTGAAGCCATGGCAAATTTCCGGTTAAGCAAAGAATTTCGGGGTGCGCGCCAACGCGAGCTCCACGTCGCGCGGCCTTCCACGCGCGGTTCTGGGCGTCATGCGCGCATCAATGCCTCAATCTCATCTCCATCGACGGGCACGCCACGCGTCATGAGCTCGCAGCCCTTGGCGGTCACCAGCGCATCGTCTTCAATGCGGATGCCAATATTCCAGAACTCCTTGGGCACGTTCTTGCCCGGCCGCACATAGAGCCCGGGCTCTATCGTCAGCACCATGCCGGGCCGCAGGATGCGTGAAGGCTTGCGCATGATGGGCTGGCCCATGGCGTCCTTGTCGGGGCGGGGTTTGCTGCCGGGTTCGCTGTAGTCGCCGCAGTCGTGCACGTCCATGCCCATCCAGTGGCTGGTGCGGTGCATGTAGAACTGGCGATACGCGCCGGACTCGATCACGTCATCGACCTTGCCGTGTTTGGCCTTGGGCAGCAGGCCGGTGTCGAGCATGCCTTGCGCCAGCACGCGCAGCGCCGCTTCATGCGGGTCGTTGAAGCGCTTGCCGGGCCTGGTGGCTTTCACCGCAGCGTACTGCGACTCGACCACGATGTCGTACAGCCTGCGTTGGGCCGGCGTGAATTTTCCATCGGCGGGAAAGGTGCGCGTGATATCGCTGGCATAGCCGTCGAGTTCGCAGCCGGCGTCGATCAGGCACAGCTCGCCGGCTTTGAGTTCGGCATCGCCGGCGCGGTAGTGCAGCACGCAGGCATTGGCGCCCGCCGCCACGATGCTGGTGTAGGCCGGGAACTGCGAGCCGTGGCGGCGGAACTCGTGCAACAACTCGGCTTCCAGGTGGTATTCGCGCGGGCCGCCTTTCATGCCGTCGCGCAGCATTGCGGCGGACGTCTGCATGGCCCGCACGTGCGCGCCTGCTGAAATTTTTCCGGCGCGGCGCAGGATGGCGATCTCGTGGCTGTCCTTGAAGAGGCGCATCTCGTCGAGCACGACGCACAGGTCGTGCTGGCTTGGCGGCGGCTCATCTCCCAGGCGCGCACGGGCACGCACTTTGTCCAGCCAGCCATCCACCTGGGCGCCCAGGCCCTCGTGCGTGGCGAACGGAAACCACACCGACTTCTGGTTGGTCAGCAAGGCCGGCATCTGGGTGTCCAGCGCATCGGTGCTGAAGGCTGCGTCCAGGCCCAGCCGGGCCGGCGCGGCCTTGGGGCCCAGTCGTATGCCGTCCCAGATTTCGCGCTCCAGGTCCTTGGGGCGGCAGAAAAGCGTGGTCTTGCCGCTGGCCTCAATCACCAGCCAGCTCCCGGGTTCGTCAAAGCCGGTCAGGTAGTAGAAGTAGCTGTCGTGCCGGTACGGAAAGTCGGTGTCGCGGTTGCGCGGGTATTCGCGCGCGGTCGGCAGCAGGGCGGCGCCGCCGCCGGCCGCCTTGAGCGCGCGGGCCACGGCGGCACGGCGTTTTTGGTAAATCGTGGTGGTGCTCATGGTGCCCTGCGCTTTTATCAATCGATGAAGTTAGTGTGTGCTGATGGCCTGGTTCAACTCGTCCAGCCGGGCCGGGGTGCCTACGTCGGTCCACGGCCCGTGGTACAGCTCGGCGCTGACTTGGGCATTGTCCATCGCAGCACGCAGCAAGGGCGCCAGTGGGGCTTTGATGCCCTCGGGGTTGCCGAAGGGCATGGCCTTGAAAAACTCCCGGCGATACAGGCCTATGGTGCTGTAGGTGAACTTGGGCTCTTCGCTGTCTTTGCCCAGGTTCAGCGCCAGGCCGTCCGGGCCCAGGCCGAAGTCGCCTTTCGGGTTGTGGGCCGGGTTGGGCACCAGCCACAGGTGGGCCAGTTTGCCGCCGGCGGTGAAGCGCTCCACTGCGGCCTGGGTGAACTCAAAACCCGGCACAAACACATCGCCCGCCAGCAGCCAGAACGCATCGCCCAGCAGCGGCAGCGCGCGCGCGATGCCGCCCGCGGTTTCCAGCGCGCCGCCAAAATCGACGCCCTCGTGTGAATAGGCAACCGACAGTGCGGACAGCGGCGAGCGGCTTTGCTGCTTGAAGTGGTTTTCTACCTGTTCACCGAGCCAGGCAGTGTTGATCACCAGGTCGGTGAAACCGCCTTGCGCCAGCGCTTCGGCATGCCAGTCAATCAGCGGCTTGCCGCGCACCTTCAGCAGGGGCTTGGGCGTGCTGTCGGTTAGCGGGCGCATGCGCTCGCCGCGGCCGGCGGCCATGATCATGGCTTTGATGGGTGCAGAGGGCATGGCGGCAGTTTAACGGGAGCTACGCATGCAGAATGCAGGACGTCTGAAACCCGAAGAAACCCCGAAGAAAACCGAAAGCCGCCCGATGATTCCTCCCGAGATACATGCTGAAATCATGAGCCGCCTCGCGGCGACCGAGCGTGAGCATGGTGTGCGCATCCTGATGGCGATCGAGTCCGGCAGCCGCGCCTGGGGTTTTGCCTCGCCGAACAGTGATTTTGATGTGCGTTTCATCTACGCACGGCCGGCCGACGACTACCTGTCGCTGGACCTTGAGGACCGGCGCGACGTGATCGAATACCCCATCGTCGACGACATTGACCTGAACGGTTGGGATTTGCGCAAGGCCTTGCGCCTGTTCTGGAAGTCGAACCCGGGCTTTGTCGAGTGGATCCAGTCGCCGATCAAATACATCGAGAACGGCCTTTTCGCCGAAGAGGCACGGCGTTTGTTGCCGCAGGTCTACTCGTGCGAGCGGGGTATCCATCACTACCGCAGTTCGGCTAAAGGCAACTATCGTGAGCACCTGCGGGGTGAAATGGTCCGACTCAAGAAATACTTTTATGTGCTGCGGCCTTTGCTCGCGGTGCGTTGGCTTGAGCGTTACGGCACGGCCGCGCCGATTGAATTCGCCAGCCTGCTGCACCTGATTGACGGTGAAACGGAGCTGCTTGCCGACATCGCCCAGATGCTGGAGAAAAAACGCGGCGCGCCCGAACTGGGCCTCTCGGCGCCCTTTCCGCGGGTCAATGCTTTTATTGAGGCTGAACTCGCCCGGCTGGATACGGCCGTACCCGAGCCCGACGACGTGCGGGCCGTGCTGCCTTCGCTCAATGCGCTGTTTTTGGCCACCGCGCGCGAAAGCTGGTGAGGCGGCTCATTGCGTGTCCCCGCGATCCAGCGAGCGCTGCTCGGTCCATTCCGGGTTGAAGCGCCGCACCAGCGCGTCCATCAGGCTGCGCGCCCGGGCCGAGTGGTCGCCGCCGAAATTGCAGACGTACACGTCCAGCGTCACGGCTTTTTGCTCGGGCCAGGTGTGCACGCAGACATGCGACTCGGCCAGCAGCACGGTGGCCGTGATCCCGCCGGGGCCGTGCGCGGTGTCCGGGAAGGTGTGGAACAGCTGGTTGACGGCCTGCAAGCCCGTTGCCTGCACGGCCTGCACGCACCAGTCGCCCAGGCGGGCGGCGTCGGTGAGCCAGGCGGGATCGCAGCGGCATTTGTAAAGGTCGGCGGTCAGGTGTAGGCCTTGCATCCCCCCGACTTTAGACGATGAGCGCCCGGAGAAAGCCCAGAATCCCGCCAAATCACCCGGACGGGGCCAGACGGTAAAATACCGGGTTACCCCTGATCTTTCCCCCTCCGGAGCAGCCTACATGGCAAACACGCAAATGATGGCGAATGCGATACGCGCACTCGCAATGGACGCCGTACAACAAGCCAATTCCGGACATCCCGGCGCCCCCATGGGCATGGCCGACATGGCCGTCGCCCTCTGGGGCAGCCACCTCAAGCACAGCCCGCACAACCCCAACTGGTTCGACCGCGACCGTTTTGTGCTCTCCAACGGCCACGGCTCCATGCTGATTTACGCCGTGTTGCACCTGACCGGTTACAAATTACCCATCGGCGAGCTCAAGAACTTCCGCCAGCTGCACAGCAAAACCCCCGGCCACCCCGAATACGGCTACACCCCCGGCGTGGAAACCACCACCGGCCCGCTGGGCCAGGGCCTGACCAATGCCGTCGGCATGGCGCTGGCTGAAAAGCTGCTCGCCAAGGAATTCAACCGCGAAGGCCATACCGTCGTCGACCACAACACCTATGTGTTCATGGGTGACGGCTGCCTGATGGAAGGCATCAGCCACGAAGCCGCGGCCCTCGCCGGCGCCTGGAAGCTCAACAAGCTGATCGCCCTTTACGACGACAACGGCATCTCGATCGACGGCCAGGTCGCGCCCTGGTTCATCGACAACACCGCCGTGCGCTTTGCGGCCTACGGCTGGAACGTGCTGGGTCCCATCGACGGCCACGACGCCGAACTGGTCTCGCAGGCCATCGAGGGTGCCAAGAAATCGAACGACAAGCCCACGCTGATCATCTGCAAGACGCACATCGGCAAAGGCTCGCCGAACCGTGCCAACACCGCCAAGGCCCACGGCGAGCCGCTGGGCGCCGAGGAAATCAAGCTCACGCGCGAAGCCCTCAATTGGCCCCACACCCCGTTTGAAGTGCCCAAGGAAACCTACGACGCCTGGGACGCCAAGGCCAAGGGCCTGGCCGCTGAAGCCGCCTGGGACGCGAAATTCGCCGCCTACAAGGCCGCCCACCCCGAACTCGCCGCTGAGCTGGCCCGCCGCATGAAGGGCGAGCTGCCCAAGGCTTTCGCCCAGCTCGCGGTCGATACCGTCATCGGCGCTCACACCAAGGCCGAAACCGTGGCCTCGCGCAAGGCCTCGCAGCTCGCGCTCGAAGCCTTCACCGCCGGCCTGCCCGAAATGCTGGGCGGCTCGGCCGACCTGACCGGCTCCAACCTCACCAACACCAAGTCCACGCCCAGCCTGCGCTTTGACATGAACGGCGAGGTCGTGCTGACCCCCAATGCCGAAGGCGTGAGCGCCATCGGCCGCCACATCAACTACGGCGTGCGCGAATTCGGCATGGCCGCCATCATGAACGGCATCGCGCTGCACGGCGGCTACATCCCTTATGGCGGCACCTTCCTGACCTTCAGCGACTACAGCCGCAACGCTATCCGCATGGCCGCGCTGATGAAGATCCGCGTCATCCACGTCTTCACGCACGACTCCATCGGCCTGGGCGAAGACGGCCCGACGCACCAGTCCATCGAGCACGCCGCCAGCCTGCGCCTGATCCCCAACCTGGACGTCTGGCGTCCGGGCGATACGGCTGAAACGGCCGTTGCCTGGGCCGTCGCGCTGGAGAACAAGAACAAGCCAACCGCCCTGTTGCTGAGCCGCCAGAACCTGCCTTACGGACCCAAGCACGACCTCGGCAACATCAGCCGCGGCGCCTACGTGCTGGCCGAGCCGGAAGAAGTGGGCCTGAACAAAAAGGCCCAGGCCGTCATCATCGCCACCGGCTCTGAAGTGCAACTGGCGCTCAAGGCGCAAGAGCTGCTGGCCGCCCACAAGATCGCCGTGCGCGTGGTTTCCATGCCGAGCACCACGACCTTCGACAAACAGAAGACCGCCTATAAAACCGAAGTGCTGCCTGAAGGCATCCCGCGCATTGCGGTGGAAATGGGCACGACCGACGGCTGGTGGAAATACGGCTGCGCCGCCGTGGTCGGCATCGACAGCTACGGCGAATCCGCCCCGGCGCCGGTGCTGTTCAAACACTTCGGCTTCACGGCAGAAAACGTCGCCGACACCGTGCGCAAGGTGCTGAGGAAATAATCCAGCCCCCCACCCGTTCGGGCTGAGCCTGTCGAAGCTTCGATGCTGGACAGAGACCCTTCGACAGGCTCAGGACGAACGGAACCAAAAGTTTTTTAACTTCCAGGAGCAACAGCAGATGACTATCAAACTTGGCATTAATGGTTTTGGCCGCATCGGCCGCAACGTGTTCCGCTCGGCCATCAAGAGCTTTGCTGACATCGAGATCGTCGGCATCAACGACCTGCTTGAGCCCGACTACCTGGCGTACATGCTGAAGTACGACTCGGTGCACGGCCGCTTCGAAGGCGATGTTGCGGTTGACGGCAACACCCTGATCGTCAACGGCAAGAAGATCCGCCTCACGCAGGAGCGCGACCCCGCCAACCTCAAGTGGGGCGACATCGGCGCCACCGTGGTGCTCGAGTCCACTGGCCTGTTCCTCGACAAAGCCTCCGGTGAGAAGCACCTGGCCGCCGGCGCCAAGAAGGTCATCTTCTCGGCCCCGTCGAAAGACGACACCCCGATGTTCGTCTTCGGCGTCAACGACAAGACCTACAAGGGCGAGGCCATCATCTCCAACGCCAGTTGCACCACCAACTGCCTGGCGCCCGTCGCCAAGGTGCTGAACGACAAGTGGGGCATCAAGCGCGGCCTGATGACCACGGTGCACGCGGCCACCGCCACGCAAAAAACCGTGGACGGCCCCAGCAACAAGGACTGGCGCGGCGGCCGCGGCATCCTGGAAAACATCATTCCTTCCAGCACGGGCGCTGCCAAGGCCGTGGGCGTGGTGATCCCTGAGCTCAACAAGAAGCTGACCGGCATGTCTTTCCGCGTGCCAACGTCTGACGTTTCTGTGGTCGACCTGACCTGCGAACTCAACAAGGAAGCCACGCTGAAAGAAATCTGCGCCGAGATGAAGGCGCAAAGCCAGGGCGCGCTCAGGGGCATCCTGGGCTACACCGAAGACAAGGTGGTTGCCACCGACTTCCGCGGCGAGACCTGCACCAGCGTGTTCGACGCCGACGCCAGCATCGCGCTGGACGGCACCTTCGTCAAAGTGGTGGCCTGGTACGACAACGAATGGGGCTACTCCAACAAGTGCCTGGAAATGGTGCGCGTCGTTTCGAAATAAATCGACGCAGGTCGAAGCCCGTAGAAGCAAACGGCTTCAGAAAAAAAGCGCCTTCGGGCGCTTTTTTTTTCCTTCACACATGACTTCGCACATGAAAAGGCCGCAGGCGGTCAATGTCCAGCTCCCTTGAGCTGCCAAGCCCGTAACTTCCCCGCATACCGCGCCCGTGCCGCGCGGTTCGGGGAAGAACATCATGGCGCAACGGTCGTTGCAGAAGTGGCTCATCCATAAAAGCTGGGCACAGGGCGTGTATTACTGCAAGGCGGTGGCCTGGCTTTTGCCGCCGGCGGCGCTCGCCGCCGACGCGCCTTATTTCAACATCGCGCCGCAGCACTGGCCGACGGGTCTTACAGGGCTGCTGGCGTGGCAATTCACGGCGGAGCTGTTTTTCATCGCCGTCGTCCTGGCGAACCGGTTTCTCCCGAGGCTAAGCGGCAGCGAGGCGGCGCTGAATGCCGCCTGCGCAGGCGCCATGCTGCTGGCCACCTGGGTAGGCGTGGTTCACGGTTCGCTGTGGGGTGACCTGTCCATCTACGCCGCCGGCGCGACTTTTGTCGCGGCCGTCATGTGCACACCCAGCCCGGTGCGCCGGCCCATGTACTTGGTGAGTTTTGGCGTCCTGGGCCTGGCCGCCGCCCTGCGTGGGCAAGCGGGCCTGGAGCTCCTGGCCGCGCTGGTCAACCCGTTTTGCATCCTGGTGCTGTGCATGGCGCTCGACAAGCTCATGCTCGCGCGCAATGCCGAGCTGTACGCCGAAATGCAGCGTGCCGAAGACGAGTGCGCGCGCGCCGACAAGGTGTTGTACAACGTGCTGCCGGCCTCTATCGCCGATGAGCTCAAACGCGAGGACAAGGTCAATGCGGTGAAGTTCGACAACATGGGCGTGCTGTTCGCCGACATCGCGGGCTTCACCAGTTTTTCGCGCTCCCTGCCGCCCGACACATTGGTACTGGTACTGAACCAGATCTTCTCGGCCTTTGACGGCCTGGTGGAAAAGTACGCACTGGAAAAGATCAAGACCATAGGCGACGCCTACATGGTGGTCGCCCACCACCGCCTCGACAGCCTGGGGCAGCTGGCGCTGGACATGAGCGAAGCCATGCGCCGCTACAACGCCGCCAACGGCACGCAGCTGGCCATGCGCATAGGCATGCATGTCGGGCCCACGGTGGCGGGCGTGCTGGGCGTCAAGCGTTTTCTTTACGACGTGTGGGGCGACACCGTCAACGTGGCCAGCCGTATGGAAGCCAGCGGCGAGCCCGGCGCTGTTCACGTCAGCGAAGCGGTCTATCTGCAGACGCGGCAGCACTTTGATTTTGCAGCGCGCGAACCCATAGAGATCAAGGGCAGAGGCCGCATGGCCACCTACTGGCTGCTGGGGCCGGCGCTGGACGTCGGCTTGAAAGCGGGACGGCGCGACACGGTGCAGACTCTCGTGACTTGATGCGGCCGCAGCCTGCACCCGTCTGAACTGAAACGATGCGGGTCAGCGCCTCAATGGCTCAGCAGTTCCGCCGGCAGCGCCAGACCGGGCCGCTCGTCGTCCCAGGCCATGGCGCTCATCTTCCAGCCTTCGGGCGTCTTGATGAATTGGGTGGAGATCACGCCGCGCGCCTCGAAGGACTTGCCGCCTTGCGTGCCGGCCTTGCCATAGGCGCTGTAGCGGTGCGCGATGTTGCCGAAGATTTGCGTGGCTTCCGACAGCTCCCATTCCTTGAAACGCGTGAGAGCGCCGCTGTCGACCAGGGCCTGGCGCGGCGCGATGAACTGCGCGACGGTGGAGATCTCGGGCGTGGAAGCCGTGTTCTTGATCAGCAGGCCGGTGGCGATGAACAGGCCGTGGATCTTGCCGTAGGGCGGTGTGCCGCCCGGCTCGAACGACACGGCCTCAAAGAACGCCGCGGCCAGTGCGTCCAGCTCGCGTTTCGCCGCCTCGGGGGATGTCTCTATGCTCATGGTCACGGCTCCTGGGTATTGGCGCGTGCGTGCGCGCTGGCTGCTTCCGCCGGCCGCTCTTCACGCCCGCCGGGGTAACGCGCAAAACGCGCAGGCTCGCGCCCGTGCACCGGCGCGTCGTCCGCGAAGGACCAGCCGCCGAACTGCGTGCGCTGGTAGTCGGCCAGGGTCTGCGCGATCTCGGCCTGGGTGTTCATCACGAAGGGGCCGTACTGCACCACCGGCTCGCCAATGGGCTTGCCCTGCAACAGCAGAAACTCGGCTTCGTCGCTGCCGGTGTTGACGAGTTCCGCGGCCTCGCCTGCTCGCAGCGTGATCGCCGCATGGCTGCTGACACCCTGGCCCGCTACGGTGATTGAGCTGCCCTTGAAGAAGTAGAGCTGGCGCTGCGTGCCCTGGCCTGTCGCGGCCGGCAAGGTCCAGCGCGCGCCGGGGGCCATGCGAACAGTCCAGATCGCGACATCGGCTTCGGCCTGCGCCGCCCAGGAATCGGGTGGCGGCGCGAGAGGAGCAGCGTCGGCATTGCCCATGCGCCCGGCGATGATCGCCACCTCGGTGGTGCGTCCCGCGTCGTCGGTCACCACCTTGCGTGGAATGTCTTGCGACCAGAACATGGTGAAGTGCGGAGCCGACATCTTGCCGGCCGCCGGCAGGTTGAGCCAGATCTGGAACAACTCCAGCGGGTTGGGGTTTTGCGCATCCAGCAGCGGAAACATCTCGGAGTGCACCACGCCCTGGCCGGCTGTCAGCCACTGCACGTCGCCACGGCCGAAGCGCGCCGTGGCGCCCAGCGAGTCGGAGTGGTCGATCAGGCCCTTGCGCACAATCGTCACGGTTTCAAAACCGCGGTGCGGGTGCGCCGGAAAGCCCGGCACCGTGCTGCCGTGGTACATATTCCAGCCATCCTTGCGCGCGAAGTCCTGGCCGATGTTGCGCCCGGCAAGCGAGGCGTCAGGCCCCATCTGCGCATTGGCCTTGGGGTAGGCGTCATCGTGGTAGACGCAAAAGAGGAAGGGATCGAGGGTTGCCCACGGAAAGCCGAGCGGCTGCACCTGGAGGATGGGATGGTTTGCGATGTCGGCGGGCATGAAGAGGCCTTTCTGGCGTAGACAGTTGTCGTTCGTGGAGGTTCAACAACACATATGAGGCCGGCCGCTGTCCCTTCAAGCGTTGCCCCCCGGCCCAGTCCTCAGGCCTTCAGCTTCCAGCCCGTGCGGAAAATCCACCACACCGCACCCAGGCACAGCGCCAGAAAGCCCATGATGGCCGCCACGCTGACAGCTACATTGACATCGGCCACGCCGTAAAAGCTCCAGCGAAAGCCGCTGATCAGGTAGACCACCGGATTGAACAGGGCGATCTTTTGCCACAGCGGCGGCAGCATGTTGATGGCGTAGAACGCGCCGCCCAGGAAGGTCAGCGGCGTCACCACCATCAGCGGCACGACCTGCAGCTTCTGGAAGTTGTCGGCCCACAGCCCGATGATGAAACCGAACAGACTGAAGGTCAGCGCGGTCAACAGCAGGAAGCACAGCATCCAGAACGGGTGCGCGATCTCGTAGGGCACGAAGAGGCGCGCCGTGACCAGGATCAGCAGGCCCAGCATGACAGACTTGCTTGCCGCGGCGCCCACATAGCCCATCACCACCTCCATGGACGATACCGGCGCCGACAGCAACTCGTAAATCGTGCCCGACCATTTGGGCATGTAGATGCCGAAGGCCGCGTTGGAAATGCTCTCGTTGAGCAGCGACAGCATGACCAGGCCGGGGATGATGAAAGCGCCGTAACGGATGCCGTCGATGTCGCCCATGCGGGAGCCAATGGCGGCTCCGAACACCACGAAGTACAGAGAAGTCGAGATCACCGGCGAGGCGATGGACTGGGTCAGCGTGCGGAAGGTGCGCGCCATTTCAAAGCGGTAGATCGCGCGGATGGCGTGCCAGTTCATGCGGCCTCCTTCTGGGTGGCGGTGTTCGTCGAGGCTGCGGGCTTGTCGGCATGCACGAGGCTCACAAAAATATCCTCCAGCGAGCTTTCACTTGAATGCAGGTCTTTAAAGTCAATGCCGAGTTCGGCCAGCTGTTTGAGCAGCGCCGCGATACCGGTTTCCTCGGTCTGCGAGTCGAAGGTGTAGACCAGGCTGTGGCCCTCCTTGGCGAGCTCCAGCGGCAGCCCCGCCAGCGCGGCCGGGATGCTTTGCAGAGGCGTTTGCAGCTGCAGGCTCAACTGCTTCTTGCCGAGCTTGCGCATCAGCACCGTTTTGTCTTCGACCAGGATCAACTCGCCCTTGTTGATCACGCCGATGCGGTCGGCCATCTCTTCGGCTTCCTCGATGTAGTGCGTGGTCAGGATGATGGTCACGCCGCTGTCCCGCAGGTTGCGCACCATCTGCCACATGCCTTTGCGCAGCTCGACATCGACGCCCGCACTGGGCTCATCCAGGAACAGGATGCTGGGCTCGTGCGACAGCGCCTTGGCGATCAGCACACGGCGCTTCATGCCGCCCGACAGCGCCATGATCTTGCTGTCCTTCTTGTCCCACAGCGAAAGGTCGCGCAGCACCTTCTCGATATAGGCCGGGTTGGGCGGCTTGCCGTACAGGCCCCGGCTGAAACTCACGGTCGACCACACGCTCTCGAAAGCATCGGTCGAAAGCTCCTGCGGCACCAGGCCGATCTTGGCTCGCGCGGCCCGGTAGTCGCGGACGATGTCGTGCCCATCGGCGGTCACGGTGCCCGACCCGGGCTTGACGATGCCGCAGACGATGCTGATCAAGGTGGTCTTGCCCGCGCCGTTGGGCCCCAGCAGGGCGAAAATCTCGCCGCGCCGGATGTCCAGGTTCACCGACTTGAGCGCATGAAAGCCGGAGGCGTAGGTTTTGCTGAGCTGCTGGATGGAAATGATGGAGTTGGCTTGCACAAGGCATCCTGGTGAGAAGGTGGCGCCAGTGTGGCACCGGAAAATTTTTTGGCGCCAGAAGGCTCAAATCATTCTATCGAGTGCATAAAAAAATGCAGGGGCGAGGGCTTTCAGCAAAAAGCCCGCATTGACGCCGGCAGACTCAAACCGCCGTTCGCTGCGATCGACTGCCATCCCCGCAGGATGCGAGGATCAAGGCCGGCGAAAAGAAAACGACTGCCGCGACCAATAGGTAGAGCGCAAGGAATCCAGGCGCACCTCGCCCCCGGTTGAAGGCGCATGCACAAAGCGGTTTTCACCGACGTAGATGCCGGCGTGGGTGGCAGCGCCCCGCTGCATGAACACCACCAGGTCGCCGGTGCGCGCCGATTCCGCGGGCACGGGCTGACCCCAGTTCACCAGCGTGGCCACGGTGCGCGGCGCCGCGATACGGGCGCGTGAGCGGTAGACGTGGCCGATCAAGCCGCTGCAATCAAAGCCGGACTCGGGCGTGTTGCCGCCGTAGCGATAAGGCGTGCCTACCAGGCTGATGGCATAGAGCGTGACGTCGTTCGCCTCGTCGACAGACAAACGGGGCGGCGCAGCGGGTTGGGCGGAAGGCATCGATGGCAGGCTGCCGCAGCCGCCGAGCGCCATCAAGGTGGCCATTGCAAACAGGGCCGCGAAGGCCGCTCGGGGAAGGGTTCGGGGTCCAGGTGCGCGCGCGATGTGGGGCATCGATCCATTGTGTCAGCCTCGGTATGCATGGGCAACCGGGCGATGCTGCCGCACCGCCCGGTTGTTGTTTATGCGACGGACGCGCGTGGCTCCGGGAAGGGCTCGCGCCAGGCCGGCAATTGCTGGAGCCGGTCGTGCCAGCGCCGGATCGCCGGAAACCCGTCCAGCGGCAAGCCGGTTTTTTCGGCGTAGGGCAAGGTGATGGCCACCGCGAAGTCGGCCACCGTCAATGCATTGCCGACGAGGTAGTCGCGCCCTTGAAGCTGCGCTTCCAGCACGGCGGCATAGCGTTCGAAGGCCGGCGTCACCCTCGCAATCTCGGCCGGGTCGGCCTGGCTTTGAAGGAAGCGCGGCTTGATGATGTACTCGAAATAAAACGTGCTGGCGGCCGGCGCAAACTCCGTGGCATCCCACATCAACCAGCGCAGCACTTCTGTCCGGCGCGCGCCCTGCGGCCACAGGTCGGAGCCGGCCTTTTCCGCCAGGTGGCACATGATGGCGTTCGATTCCCACAGCACCAGTTCACCGTCGACAAGCACCGGCACCTTGGCGTTCGGGTTCATCGCGCGGAATTCCGGGGTGCGGTGCTCGCCCTTGTCCAAGGTGACGTAGATGAACTCAATCGGCAGCTTCAGGTGGCGGGCGACGGCGCAGGCTTTTCGCGGGTTGAGCGTGTCGGAGTAATACAGCTTCATGCCCACAGCCTCAAGGCATGGGCCGCGGATTGATCACCATCCATGACACGCCGAAGCGGTCTTGCAGCATGCCGAAGGCCGTGGCGTAAAAGGTCTGGGTCATGGGCATTTCCACCTTGCCGCCTTCGCTCAGTGCCTTGAAGAGGCGCTCGGCTTCGGCATCGCTTTTCGCCGTGAGCGACAGCGAAAAGCCCTTGAACTCGGGCTGGCCGGTGCTCATGCCGTCGGAGGCCATGACTTCGGTCTCGCCGATCTTGAAGCTTGCGTGCATGATGTTCTCGCCGGGGATGGCGCTGCCGTCGGGGCCGCAGCCCTCGGTCATGGGTTCGGGGTTTTCTTTGAAGCGCATCTTCATCGTGACTTGTGCGCCCAGCGCTTTTTGGTAGAAGGCGATGGCCTCTTCGCAGCGGCCGTTAAAGAACAGGTAGGACTGGACCAGCATGATGGACTCCTTGGTGGGTTGATAAGGGTTGGATGTTTCAGGCGCCTTTTTCCCGGCGCTCTTTTCAGTTTTTTCAGGCATTCTTTTCAGGCACTCTTTTGCGCGGCATGGGCTTCAACGTTCATGCAGGCGAGTTCCCAGAGATGGCCGTCCAGGTCCTCGAAACCGTGCTGGTACATAAAGCCGTGGTCTTGCGCCTTGTTGGGCGTGGTCGCGCCGCCAGCCACGGCCTTGCGGACCATGTCGTCGATTGCTTCGCGGCTGTCCGCCGAGAGGCAGATCAGCACCTCGGTGCTCTTGCGTGCGTCGCTCACCGGTTTGGGCGTGAAGGTCTTGAAGTAGCTCTCAACCAGCAGCATCACAAAATTTTCTTCGCTCACGATCATGCAGGTGGCGTTCTTGTCGGTGAATTGCGGGTTGAACTTGAAGCCCAGTGCGGTGAAAAACTTCACCGACCTGTCCAGGTCTTTCACCGGCAGGTTCACAAACATCTTGGTCGTCATCGGTCTCTCCTTGAATGAATAAAACGGCTGTGGATCCTCAGGCCCTGTCGTAGGCTTCCTGAAGCTCCTTGATATTGATCTTGCGCATTTTGAGCATCGCGCCCATGGCGGCGCCTGCCTTGGCCGGGTTTTTGTCGCCCAGCATTTCACCGAGTGCGGTGGGAATGATCTGCCAGGACAGGCCGAACTTGTCTTGCACCCAACCGCATTGGTTGGGGGCGCCGCCGGCGGAGAGCTTGTCCCAGAGCTCATCCACCTCCTCCTGCGTCTTGCAGTCGACGAACAGCGAGATCGCCGGCGTGAAGCTGAAATGCGGGCCGCCGTTGAGCGCCATGAACTCCTGGCCTTCCAGCTGGAAGCTGCCGGTCATGACCGAGCCTTCGGGCCCCGGGCCTTCCTTGCCGTAGCGCCTGAGCATGGTGATCTTCGAATTCTTGAAGATGGAGACATAGAAGTTCATGGCCTCTTCGGCCTGGTCGTTGAACCACAGGAAGGGGGTGATCTTTTGCATGCTCGGGTTCCTTGTAAGAGCGGTTTTCGGAGGAAATCCAGGATTCGGGGCTTGTGCGCCGAGTCAATCGGCAGTATTGTGTACACCGTCCACAAAAGAATAGCAAAGATAATGAACGCTGTCCACATAAATAAGTAACAAGCCATGTCGAGTGCGCCCCAGACCCCGCCACCCCGCAGCACGTACCGCCACGGGGACCTGCGGCGCGCCTTGCTGGAAGCCGGCGTGGAGCTGGCCCGGGCAGGCGGGCCCGAGGCGGTGGTGCTGCGCGAAGCCACGCGCCGTGCGGGCGTGGCGCCCAACGCCGCTTACCGGCATTTCGAAAACCGCCAGGCCCTGCTGTATGCGGTGCGCTCCGCCGCGCTGGCGTCCGTGGCCCGGGCCATGGAAGCCGAGCTGGCCGCCGTGCCGCAGGATTTGCCGCCGGTTGAATTCGCCCGCGCCAACCTGCGCGCGGTCGGCACCGGTTACCTGCGGTTTGCGCAGGCCGAGAGCGGCTTGTTCCGCACGGCCTTCGGCCCCTCGGATGACCTTACGCAAAGAGCCCAGGGCTCTCCGGGGGACAGCGAGCGCAAGGGCCAAAGCGGGCTGGACCCTTTTGAGTTGCTGGGCGCGGCGATCGACAAACTGGTGGGCGCCGGCGTGCTGTCACCCGAGCGCCGGCCCGGCGCCGAATTCCTCGCCTGGTCGGCGGTGCACGGGTTGGCCATGCTGGTGGTGGATGGGCCGCTGGGGCCTATCCTGGCCCCGCAGATGCAGCAGATCGGCCAGCGTGTGATCGATATGGTGGAGAAAGGCCTCTGCGAGAAGTAGGCCTTGGCAAGCTGTGGATGTCTTGCCTCCAAGCGCTCAGAAGTTGTGCTGGATGCCGACGCCGTAAACCCGGATCACGTCATTGGCGACGCGATTGTTGGGGTCCGCGCGGTCATAGAAAGCGTACAAGGAAGTGCGGTTGCTCATCTTGTAGGAATAGCCCGCCTGGAAGCGCTTGAGTTTGGCCGCCGGATCGCTTTGCACGTCCTTGCGGATGTAGTTGCCCATGATCTTGCTGTTGGGCGTGAGGTCCCACGAGGCGCCGATCATCTGCGCATCGACCTTGCTGCGTGACAGCGGACCGCCCGCGAAGTTGTCGCGGTTGTACACCGCCCACGCACGAACCGCACCGAAGTCGTAGGAGCCGATCAGCATCCACTTGTTCTTGAAGTCGTTGAGCAGGGCGCCGCCGCGCTTGCTGTCCGTCCCGTAGCCGAAACCCAGGCCCAGCGGACCGCCGCCCTCACCGTAGCTGACCGACACATCGGTCTGCTTATAGTCGCCCTCAAAACGTATCGGGCCCGCCGGGGTTTCCGCCAGGCCTTCACCATTGAGGTAATGGCCGGCCCGGAAAACAAAATTGCCGATGACCGGGCTGGCGTAGCCGATGGCGTTCGACACACGCGTGCGCGCATTGAAGATGGAGGTGCCGATGGCGGTGGCGCCCGCGTCGTGGATCACATACTCCACGTTCCGGCTCAGGATCGCGTAGATAGGCGTGCGGCTGGGCGCCGCCGAGTCGATACGGCCGATGTTGACGACGCCGAAGTCGCCGCCAATGCCCACGTAGGAATTGCGGTACATCGGCGTGCTTGACGCGCCGGTGTCGGAAGAGATGCCCATCTCCAACCCGAAGAGGGCCTTGAGGCCTCCGCCCAGGTCCTCGCTGCCCTTGAAGCCCAGCCTGGAGGCGTTGCCGGTCATCAGCGTCTGCGAGAGGGAACCGGTCTTCGAGTTCTCGAAGCTCGTGTCCATTCTTCCGTAAATCGTCACGGTGCTTTGTGCCAGCGCGGCCACGGGTGCTATCGCGCCGGCGGCCAGGGCTGCCAGGCAGATCGTCTTCAATTTCATTCCTCACTCCTCAAAAGTTTTTGTCGATGGCGGGTCAATCACCGCCGCTTGGGTTTTCGCGGGCAAAGCTCGCCCAGGTCCCGGAAGGCTTCGTCTTCAGCGGGACAGTAAATTCAGGAGAAACGCGTGCGCGTCAGCCGTCTGGCTGCGGCGTGGCGGCAGGGTGGCGGGGGTTCATGCGCGGCTAGTCCAGAACAATCTTGTTGGACTGGGCGACGTTCTTGAAGAACTGGATGCGCTGGATGACCTCCTGCCGGTATTCAGCGGGCCGTACATTCTCGGGAAGCATGGCGCCGCGCTTGCGCCATATCTCCGGTGTGTCCTTGTCGCGAAGAATGCTGCGCATCGCGTCATAGAGCGTCTGGATGATGGGCTCCGGCGTTTTTGCCGGCGCCGCCAATCCCGTCCATGAGGTGAGGTTCAGGTCAGGCAGCTTGAGCTCCTCAAATGTGGGAACGTCCGGCAACTGCGGCACGCGCAGCGGCGCAGCCACGGCCAGGGCACGCAGGCTTCCGTTCTGCAGCATGGCCAGGTTGGACGAAAGGTTGTTCCACGTGAGCTGGACCTGTCCCGAAAGCAGGTCCGTCAACGCAGGCCCCGAGCCCCGGTAAGGAATGTGCGTCATGAACACGCCCAGCTTCGACTTGAGAAGCTCCATGCTCAGGTGCGCCACCGAGCCGTTGCCCGACGATGCGTAATTCAGCTTGCCGGGATTGGCCTTGGCATAACGCACAAACTCGGCGAAGTTCTTGACGGGCAGCTTGGCGCTGGCGACCAGCACGTTGGGCAGCCTGTCGATCAGCGTGATGTACGAGAAATCATTGACCGCGTCGTAAGGCAGGCTGTTTGATACCGCGGGATTGACCACGTGGGTCGACTGCGAGGTCACCACCAGCGTGTAGCCATCGGGTGCGGCCTTGGCACCGAGGCCCGTGCCTATGGCGCCGCCCGCGCCGGCCTTGTTGTCGATCACCACCGGCTGGCCCAGCAGCCGGCCCAGCTTGTCGGAGATCGCGCGCGCCGAAATGTCCACCGAGCCGCCGGGCGGGAAGGGCACGATCAACGTGATGGGGCGGTTGGGGTAGGTGCGCGCCTGGCTGAATGCCGGGCAGGCCATTGCGCCCGCCGCGCCGGCCGCCAAGCCCAGGACCTGCCTGCGGTTGCGGATGAGTGTCATGCTGTGTCCTTGAGTGGGGCCTTGCGTCCGGCCTCTTTGGTTTCTTCCCTGATGTAGTCCGCGATGGCCTGCAGTACAAGGTGGATGCGCTTCCTGAGTTCAGGAAACTGCCGCTTGGGCTCGCGTGTTGTTTCGTTGAGGTAAAGGCCCCGGTTGATTTCGATTTGCAAGCTGTGCTGCCCGAGCGCGGGCCGGCCCAGGGTGCGCACCAGGTCCTGGCCCGCGTAGGGATCGTTCAGCGCGACGGTGTAGCCCTGCCGCCTGAACTCCGCCGCCACAACATCGGTAAATGCCGCGCCGCAGCTCGCGCCGTGCAGGTTGCCCAGCACCACGTCGGCCAAGGGCTTCTCCGGAAGTCCCAGGCGCGCATAGGCATTGCTGGGCATGGAATGAAGGTTCAGGTGCCACCATCCACCCTGCCGCGTGCGGGCGCCGGCCAGGGCGTCCGTCAGCGCTCGGCGATAGGGACGCCAGCAGCTTTCAATGCGCTGCGCGACCTCGCGCACATGGAGCTTGCGGCTGTAGATGGGCTCCAGCGCCGGCGTCTTGCTGAACACCAGGCCGTTACCCAACTGCACGCAGCGGTCCGACGGTGCCACCGGCCCAAGCCACTCGCCGTCCAGCATCGCGAGGTCGATGTCGTCCTCCGCGCGGTTGGTGTCGATGTAGCTGCGCGGAAACGTCGCATGCACCAGCGTCGCGCCCACCTGCGGCGCGGTGCCCCACAGCTGCTCGATCAGGGTGTCCTCGCATTTGCGCAACTGCTGCAGCTCGATCGCGAAGTCGAAGTCCTGAGGGTAGAAGGTGCCGCTGTGTGGCGAATCGCACACCAGCGCGATGGGATCGCAGAGGGGGCGGATGACTTGGACGGGCTCGGTCTTGCTCATGGCCCGCAGTGTGCAGCTCGGGGCGCGGCGCGGCAAACGACAATTTCAAAGATGGTGATTAGATGATCTAATATGCCCATGAAATTCAAGTCGCCCTCGCTGGCCGAGCTGCACGCCTTTCTCGGCGTCTGCCAGCTGGGGAGTTTTCGCCGTGCGGCCGAGGTACTGTCTGTCACGCAAGGCGCGGTCAGCCAGGCCATTCTGCGGCTGGAGCAAAGGCTGGGCTGCAGCCTGTTCGACCGCCAGGCGAGCGGCGTCGTGCCCACGGCCCGCGGGCGCGAATTCCAGAAGCTGGTGGAAGCGCATGTGGCCGGGCTGGAGTCGGCGGTCACGCAGTTTGGCGGTGCGCCCTCGCAGCGCAAGGTCCGGGTCAGCGTGCTGCCGACTTTGGGAACGCGCTGGCTGGTTCCCAGGCTGGCCGGCTTCCAGTCCCTGAACCCGGACATCGAAGTGGAACTGCGCCAGTTTCGCTTCGACGAAGACTTCAAGCGCGACGACGTGGACCTGTGGATCGCGTTGAAACACCCCGGCAAAAAGTGGCCGCGCGGCATCCAGGGGCGCTACCTGCTGGGCAGGGAGATCACGCCGGCCTGCACGCCCGCGCTGGCGCGCAACATCAAGCGGCTAGCGGACCTGGCCAAGCACCCCCTGCTCCATCACATCAATTACCCGGCCAACTGGGCCGTGTGGATGGAAGCTGCGGGCGTGAAACAGCCCCTGCCCGCGCTGGGCCCCGGCTTTGACCTGGGCAACAACCTGATCGTCGCGGCCTGCGCCGGCATGGGCGCCATCGTCATACAGCCCTGTCTCATCGAGAGCGAGCTGCGCAGCGGCCAACTGGTCCTGCCTTTCGACATTCGCGTTCCCACCGGCCGCAGCTACTACCTGTGCCAGAGCTCGGCCACGGCCCACAGGAACCGCGCAGTCGAAGCCTTCGCTTCGTGGCTGCAGGAGCAGGCCCGCGACGCGCAGGACGCCTGAGCCGCCTTAGGCCACCTTACGCCGCCGTGGGCCCTTCGCGTGACGGAAGCCCCATGCCCGCTGGCAGCCCCTCGCGCAGCGCTTCGATAAAGCGGCGCAGCTTGGCCGGGTAAAAGCTCGAATAGGGATAGATCAGGTAGACCGGCAGCGGCTCGGCGCACCACTGGGGCGCCAGGTGCAGCAGGCGGCCCTCGGCCACATCGCCCGCCACCAGCCAGGTCGAGGCGATGCTCGCGCCCAGGCCCAGCAGCGTGGCATTGCGCAGCGCGAACAGGCTGTCCGTGCCCAGGCGCGGCCGTATCGCGAAACGATGCTCTTCGCGGCGCTGGTCTGCATGGCGGCGTATCAGCACCACCTCGTTGCGGTAAAAGGTCTGCAGCGCCAGCCAGGGCAAGGCGTGCAGCTCGGCCGGCTGCAGCGGCGGCGGTTTGCCCTGCAGCAAGGAGGGCGCGGCCACCACAATGCGCCGGACGTCGGCGATCTTCACGGCCACCAGCGAAGGGTCTTCCACCGCACCCACGTGCACCGCGCAATCAATGCCCTGGGCGATGAAGTCCGGCGTGCCGTCGTGCAGCAGCCATTCCACCGTGACGCGCTCGTGGCGTCCCAGGTAGTCGACCACCGGCCCCACCAACTGCTGCTGGCCCAAGGCGTGCGGCACGACCACGCGCAGCGTGCCCTCCGGGACTTCCTGCGTGCCGCGCAGGTCGGCTTCCAGGGCCTCCCAGTTGCCCAGCAATTCCTTGGCGTGGGCGAAGCAGCGCTCGCCGTCCTCGGTCAGCTTCATCGCGTGGGTGGAGCGCTGCAGCAGCTTCAGCCCCAGCGAGCGCTCCAGCGCCTGCAGGCGCCGGCTCACCGTGGGCTGCGTGGTGTTCATCTGCGCGGCGGCGGCCGACAGGCTGCCCGCCTCCACGATGCGCACAAAGGTCTGCATCAGTTCAATACGGTCCGGCGCGGTTTTCATGGTGATGTTTGGGGGTAGGCGGTTGTATGCGTAATACGTATGACCATTGTGCCCAATAGCCGTCTTCACAGCGTAAAACCTGCCCCGCATACTTGCGTCCTGTCTCAAATCAGGACTTTTGCCATGACTTCCACCGCTATGACGCATGACCAAACCGGACCGGGCTTGCCGTTTCCCTTGATTCTTCTGCTCGCTACCGGCGCGGGCCTGGCCGCTGCTTCGCTCTATTACAGCCAGCCTATGCTGGCCCTGCTGCTCGCCGAATTCAAAACCACGCCGGCCGCTATCGGCCTGGTCCCCACATTGACCACGCTCGGTTACGCGCTGGGCATTGGCCTGCTCGCGCCGCTGGGCGACCGATATGACCGCCGCCGCATCATCCTCGGCAAGGCCGCTGCACTGGTGCTGGCCTTGTTGCTGGCCGCCACCGCGCCCTCGGTGGCGGTGCTTGCGCTGGCCAGCCTGGCCATCGGCCTGGCCGCCACGCTGGCGCAGGACATCGTTCCGGCCGCCGCCACACTCGCGCCTGAATCCCATCGCGGCAAAACCGTGGGCACCGTGATGACCGGCCTGCTGCTGGGCATATTGCTCTCGCGCGTGGTGGCCGGTGTGGTCGCCGAGCAGTTCGGCTGGCGCAGCATGTTTGTGGCCGCGGCCTTCAGCATCGCGCTGCTGGGCCTGGCCGTGTGGCGGCGCCTGCCGCGTTTCGAGCCGACCACCCAGCTGCCCTACCTGGCGCTGCTGGGCTCGCTTGCCACGCTGTGGAAGCGCCATCCCGCGCTGCGCCGCGCGGCCCTGGCCCAAGGGCTCATCAGCATCGGCTTCAGTGCTTTCTGGTCCACGCTGGCCATCATGCTGCACGCCGCGCCTTTCAACCTTGGCAGCGGCGCGGCCGGCGCCTTCGGCCTGGCCGGTGCCGCCGGCGCGCTGGCCGCGCCGTTGGCCGGCCGCCTCGCCGACAGCAAAGGGCCCGAACTCGTGACACGGCTGGGCGCCGCGCTGGTGGTCGCCGCCTTTATCGCCATGGCCCTGGGCCCCAACCAGCTGTGGCTGATTGCGTTGGGCGCCGTGGTGTTCGACCTGGGCGCGCAGGCCACGCTGATCGCGCACCAGACCATCATCTACGGCATAGAACCCGCCGCGCGCAGCCGCCTCAACGCCGTGCTCTTCATCGGCATGTTCAGCGGCATGGCCAGCGGCGCCTGGCTGGGCAGCGTGGTGCTCGCGCATGCCGGCTGGCAGGGCGTGTGCGTGATGGCCGCGGTGTCCGGTGCGGCGGCCCTGGTGGTGCGGATGTGGCCGGTGAAGAAGCTCGTACCCTGCGCGGCCTGAACCGACTCAATCGCTTGAGTCGGCAAGCTTTCGCGCACAAAAAAGGGCCTCTCGCGAGGCCTTTTTTATTTCACCACCTCAGCTCAGGCCGCCAGCGCTTCCTTGGGGAAGTCCGTCGAAGCGGCCAGCGCCTTCCAGTCCTTCAGTTCGCTGTTCACAAAGGCGTGCTTGTCGGCAATCACCTGCAGCGTGTCCGTGCCCATGGGCAGGCGCAGCGGCGGCGTGGCGGAATCCACCAGCACCAGCATGGCATGCGCCAGCCGCAGCGGGTCGCCCGCCTGCTTGTGATTGATCTGTGTGGCGGCCACACGCACCTTCCCGGCGCTCGCGGCGTAGTCGTCCAGCATGCGCGGCGACACCGACAGCGAGTTGCTGTCCAGGAAGTCGGTGCGGAAATAACCCGGCTCCACCACCGTCACATGGATGCCCAGCGGCGCGAGCTCGCCGTGCAGCGCTTCGCTCAGGCCTTCCACCGCGAACTTGGTCGAGCAGTACACGCCAAAGCCCGGGGCCGATTGGTAGCCGCCCAGCGACGAGATGTTGATCACATGGCCGCTGCGGCGTTCGCGCATGGACGGCAGCACCGCGCGCGTCACGTTGAGCAGGCCGAACACATTGGTGTCATAGAGGCGCCGCACCTCATCGGCTGTGGCTTCCTCCACCGCGCCCAGCAGGCCGTAGCCCGCGTTGTTGACCAGCACGTCGATGCGGCCGAAGCGCGCCAGCGCGGCCTGCACCGCGGCGGCGGCCTGGGCCTCGTCGGTCACGTCCAGCGGCAGCGCCAGCAGCGCATCGCTTTCAGGAAAGCGCTTGCGCACCGAGTCCGCGTCGCGCGAGGTTGCCACCACCGCCTCGCCACGTGCCAGCGCCGCTTCGGCGATGCGTGCGCCTATGCCGCGCGCCGCGCCGGTGATCATCCACACGCGTTTGAAATTGGTCTTGGTGTTTGCTGCATCCATGGTCTTGCCCCTTCAAAAATATTCAAAAAAGTTGCTGAGGAGGGCAATGTAGGTTTTCAATTGCGTGTTGAATAGGCCTCAATCACTGGGTTCATAATCAAGTAAAACATGACAATGGGACTGAATCCACAGCCCCACAACACGCAAGGAGCCCGCCATGGCCTTCAACGAACTGCGCGCCGTTGCCACCTTCGCCAAGGCCGCCGAGCTAGGCAGCCTGCGCCAGGCCGCCGCCGCGCAGGCCATCACGCCGCAGGCGGCCAGCCAGGCGCTGGTGCAACTTGAAAAGCACCTCGGCGTGCGCTTGTTCCACCGCACCACGCGCAGCCTGAGCCTCACCGAAGAGGGCGAGCAATTCCTGCAGGCCGCGCAGCCCGGCCTCTCCACCCTGCAGCGCGCGCTACACGGTGCGCGGCGCGGCCGTGAAGACATTGCGGGGCCGCTGCGCATTGCGGTGCCGCGATCCATCATGCTAGAGGTGCTGTGGCCGGTGCTCGAGGAATATTGCCGCCGTTATCCGCAGGTGGACCCAGACATCCAGATGGACGACCGCATCGGCAACTGGGTCGAAGACCGCGTCGACGTCGGCTTTCGCGCCGGCTCGCCGCCCGAGGGCGGCGTCATCTCGCGGCGCATCCTGCCGCTTCAACTCATCGTCTGCGCCTCACCGGCCTACATCGCGCGCAACGGCGCGCCGCAAAGCATTGACGAGCTCGCCGGCCACCGCTGCAGCGGCTTTCGCCATACGGGCACCGGCAAGGCCATGCCCTGGGAATTCAAGGTCGGCGAAGAAGTGGTGGGCCGCAACATCGCGGCGTCATTCCTGACCAACGACGTCGACCTGGAGGCCCGCGCGGTTGTCGCCGGCCAAGTGGTGGGCCAGCTCATAGGCGTCACTGCCGCGCCGCTGGTGCGCACGGGCAAGCTGGTGCCGCTGCTCACGCAGCACGTCACTGACCACCTGGGCCTGCATGTGTATTACGGCAGCCGCAATGCGCAGCCCGCGCGTGCGCGGGCCTTCATCGACCTTGCGGTGGAGCGGCTGTCGGGCAACAAGGCCTTCTTCCTGGAGCCGCACGAACTGACGCCGGCCGCGAAGGGCCGGCGCCGTAAACAAGAACCGAAAAGCTAGAAAGCTAACTCAGGATTTGGCGGCAGGCAGCTGCTTGGCCATGTCCAGGTGGTGCTCCACGGTGGGCAGCATCTTGCCGGCCAGGGCCTTGAGATCGCTGTCCTTGCCCTCTTTCTGGATTTTCTGCAGCAGCTTCACGGTGTTTTCGTGGTCACCCACACCTGCGTGCTTGGCGTATTCCTTGTCGAACAGGTTGCCCGACAAGGCCTTGAGCGCGGTGGCTTTGGTCTTGGCCACGGGGCCAGCGCCGTCCGGCAGCGTGACGTTCTTGGCCGTGGCCAAAGCCTGGACTTCACCCAGCGCCTTGGTGTGGTCGTCCACCATGTGCTGCGCGAATTTCTTCACGTCGGCGTTCTGCGATTTTTCCAGCGCCATTTTGCCGGCGTCAACCTCGGCCATATTGGCCTGGGCCAGGTCTTCAATCATCTGGCGGTCGCCGCGGTCCAGCTTGGAGGCATCGCCCTTGGCAGCGCTGCTGTTCGCGCGCGCATCAGCCTTCGCGGCGCCGCTGGCGTTCGTGCTCTGTGCCCAGGCGCCCGGTGCGACGGCCAGCGCCACGGCGGCAGCCGCAGCGGCCAGGGTCGTGCGGTGAAAAGTGTTGGTGAATGGCATGGTGAACTCCTTGAAAGTGGATCTACAAAACAAACTGCAGGGCCGCGCAAATACGACGAGGCAAACGAGGCAACGCGTAGCAGAACCTGCCGACCCTTCACCATCGCGCCGGACGTGCGTGGACGGTGCGGGCCTTTTGCCGAAGTGCTTGTAGTCCATTTCTTGGCCAACCCGGGTTCCTACAGCGCTCTCAGTTACAGGCTGACAGTCAAACCGGCTTATGCGGTCTAGATTGCTGAAAGGCCGCCCACTTTGACATGCGTTTGACACGCGTTTGACATGCATCACGCGGCCCCCAACAACAAACCAAAATGTCGACTTACAACCCCCCCATTGCCAACCCCGCTCTCGAGCCCGTCGACCCACTCAAACGCCGCACGGCCTGGGCTGCGGGCCTTGTCCTGCTGGTACTCGGCGTGCCCCTGCTGCTTGCCGGGTGCTGGCTGGTGGTGCTGGGGGGCTCCTCCTATTACCTGCTTGCGGGCCTGGGTTTTGTGCTGGCGGGTGTGCTGCTGGCGCGCCGCAGTCCGTCCGGCTTGTGGGTTTTCGCGCTGCTGGTCGGCGGCACACTGGTCTGGTCGCTGTGGGAGGTCGGACTCGACTGGTGGCCGCTGGCCGCGCGCGGCGGCGTGGTGTTCCTGATCGGGCTTTTCCTGCTGACGCCCCGGGTCGCCCGTACCTGGCCTATCAACTCCATCGGCCACGAGGGCTTTTTGGGCGCGCGCGGTGGCCGCTGGGCGTTGGGTTCGGTGCTGGGCGCTTTCCTGGTCGCGGCGATCGTTACGTGGTTTCATGATGACAACCGCCTGGTCGGCATACTGCCCCTGCCGCCCATGGGCGCGACGGCCGCGCCGCAACCGGCCGATGCGGTGCCCGACGGTGAATGGCATGCCTACGGCCGCACCGGCCACGGCCAGCGCTACTCGCCGCTGGCGCAGATCACGCCCGACAACGTCAAGCAACTGGAAATGGCCTGGCAGTACCGCACCGGCGACATGCGCGGCCAGCCCGGCGATCCCCAGGAAACCACCTTCGAGGTGACGCCGCTCAAGGTCGGCAACCGGCTGTTTTTCTGCACGCCGCACCAGTCCGTCATCGCACTCGACGCCACCACCGGCGCCGAAGCCTGGCGCTTCAACCCCCAAATCCAGGACAAGCTCGCGCTGCAGCACCTGACCTGCCGCGGCCTGTCTTACCAGCCGCCGCCGGCCACGCCCGCAGCGGCCGGCGGTGGTGGCAACAGCTGCGCAGCCAAGCTCTTCATGCCCACGGCCGACGGGCGCGTGATCGCGCTCAGTCCTGAAACCGGCAAGCCCTGCACGGCTTTCGGCGGCGGCACGGGGCAGATAGACCTGTGGGCCGGCATGCCCAACCGCAAGCCCGGCGCCTACTACTCAACCTCGCCCGTCGTGGTGACGTCCCGCCTCATCATCGTCGGCGGCACCGTGCTCGACAACGTCTCCACCAAAGAGCAGTCGGGAGTCATCCGCGCCTTCGACATCAACACCGGCGCATTGGTCTGGGCCTGGGACTCGGGCCGGCCCGACAGCAGCGCGCCTCTCGGCCCAGGCCAGACCTACACGGCCAACTCGCCCAACAGCTGGTCGATTTCCAGTGTCGACGAAGCGCTGGGCATGGTCTATGTGCCGCTGGGCAACCAGCCGCCTGACCAGTGGGGCGGGCAGCGCAGCCCGGCCGTGGAAACCTATTCGTCGTCCGTCGTCGCGCTGGACCTGGCCACCGGCAAGGTGCGCTGGAACTTCCAGACCGTGCACCACGACCTCTGGGACTACGACGTGCCGGCCCAGCCCAGCCTGCTGGACCTCAACATCAACGGCAACCGCGTGCCCGCGCTCGTGCAGCCCACCAAGCAGGGCGAGATCTTTGTGCTGGACCGCCGCACCGGCACGCCGCTGCTGCCGGTCACGGAGTTCCCCGCGCCCCAGGGCGCCGCGCAGGGCGACACGAGCGCGCCCACCCAGCCCAGGTCGGCGCTGTCCTTCAACCCGCCGCCGCTCACCGGCCGCGACATGTGGGGCGCCACCATGTTCGACCAGCTCTACTGCCGCATCGCGTTTCATCGCCTGCGTTATGAGGGGCGCTTCACCCCGCCGTCCACACAGGGCACCCTGGTCTATCCCGGCAACTTCGGCGTCTTCAACTGGGGCGGCGTGGCCGTCGACCCGGTGCGGCAGATGGCCTTCACCACGCCGACCTACCTGGCGTTTGTTTCCAAGCTCGTACCCCGCACCGACGACAGCAGCTTGATGGTGCAGGGCGGGCAGCGGCCCCAGGGCAGTCTGCCGTCGCTCAATGAAAACTTCGGTGCGCCGTTTGCCGTCAAGCTCAGTGCCTTTTTGTCGCCGCTGGGCATTCCCTGCCAGGCGCCGCCCTGGGGCTATGTGGCCGGCGCCGATCTCAGCACCGGCACCATCGCCTGGCAGCACAAGAACGGCACGGTGCGCGACCTCACGCCTCTGCCTTTGCCCTTCCGCATGGGCGTGCCCAACCTGGGCGGCCCGCTTGCCACCGCCGGCGGCGTCGCCTTCCTCTCCGGCACGGTGGACGACTATGTGCGCGCCTATGACGTCAACAACGGCGATGAAATCTGGAAGTCACGCCTGCCCGCCGGCGGCCAGGCCACACCCATGAGCTACACCGGCGCCGACGGCCGGCAGTATGTGCTCGTGGTGGCCGGTGGCCACGGCTCGCTGGGCACGCGCGCGGGCGACTATGTGCGGGCGTATGCGTTGCGCAACAATTAGGCGCGGCGCTTACACCGTCGCCTTGGCCCACTCGCGCGGCGACACCCCCGTCTTCTGCACAAACAATCGCGACAGCGCCGAAGCGTTGGCATAACCGAGTTGCGCGGCAATGGCCTTGAGGGATTGGCCGCCGCGCAATTCGGTCTGGGCAATCGCCAGCCGCCACGTCGCGAGGTAGTCCGCCGGCGCCTGCCCGACCTTCTGCTTGAACAGCAACGCGAACGCGCTGCGCGACATGCCGGCTGATTGCGCCAGCCGCTCCAGGCTCCAGGCTTCGCCCGGGTTTTCATGCACCGCGACCAGCGCGCGCGCCAGGCGCGGCTCGGCCAGTCCCGCCAGCAAGCCTTCCGGCGCGCCGCCTTCCTGCGGATGGTCCAGCAGCCAGCGCAACAACTGCAGCAGCAACACCTCAAACAGCCGGTCGGCCAGCAGCCGCTGGCCGCAGCGCACCTGTTCCGTCTCGGCGAACAGCAGCGCCAGCGTGTGCTCCAGCCCCTGCACGCGCGCAAGCGGCAGCACCACCAGCGCCGGCAGGGCACGCGCCAGCGGGTGGCTGGCCCCGCCGTCAAACGCCAGCGTCGCGCAGGTGAAGTCGGCGCCTTCCACCGGTGCATTGTGGAAGTCGTGCGCCAAAGGCCGCGGGTAGAACACCAGGCTGGGTTCGTTCACCGTGACCCGCTTGGGCGCACCCGTGCCGGCACGGTGCGTCACCACCATGGTGCCGCGCCGCATCACATGCAAAAACCCCAGCCCGGCCTCAGGCGTGAAATGCGTGACGCCGCACAGCGGCCCGTTGTGAAACATGTGGGCCCGCACGCGAAAGCGGTCCATCAGCGCGGAGAGCCGGTCAAGTCCTTCATTCATGGCGGTGTTGGGGCTTTTTTGGAGGGAGTGATTGGACGAAAAGGATGATTTGATGGATTAATTCATCCATTAAATCCTGATTGTCGCGGGAAACTTCATTCCGTGCAGCCAAGGACCCAAAGGACCAAAGACCAAAAAAGGACCCCATAGGCCCCGCCGCACGAAACCTTCATCCCCTCATTTCCAATTTCTCAAGGACTTCCACCATGTCACGCATTCCATTGATCGCTCCCGCCGCCGCCTCCGCAGACCGCAAGGCCCTGCTCGACCAGGTGAACCAGGCCTTTGGCGCCACGCCCAATATGTTCAAGGCCGTCGCCAATTCACCGGCCGCGCTCAAAAGCATGTGGGGCTCCTTCGGCGCTCTGGGCGGCGGTGTCATTGACGCCAAGCTCGGCGAGCAGATCGCCGTCGCGGTCGCCGACCGCAACGCCTGCGAGTACTGCCTGGCCGCCCACACGGCGCTCGGCCGCAAAGCCGGCGTCAGCGCCGAAGGCTTGGCCGCCGCGCAGCGCGGTGAATCCGCCGACCCGGCCACCGCCGCGGCGCTCGCATTTGCACTCAAGCTCGTGAACGAACGAGGCGATGTGTCCGACGCCGACGTGCAGGCCGTTCGCCAGGCCGGCTTCAGCGACGAGCAGATCGTGGAGATCCTCGCGCATGTGGCGCTCAACCTGTTCACCAACTACGTCAACGTGGCGTTCGCGGTGCCGGTCGATTTCGCGCCCGTCAAGCTGAGCCGCGCCGCCTGATACTGCAGCGACCGCCGCGGGGCGCCGCCTTTACCGCGGATTACTGCGGATAGAGCTTCGCCCCCGCCGCGAACTCCGCCTTGAACACCTCCGCCACCCAGTCGGCAAAGGCCCGCACCTTGGCCGTCAGGTGGCGGTTGCGCGGGTACATCACCACCATGGGCAGGGCTTCGGGCTGCCACTCGGGCAGCACGCGCACCAGCGCCCCGCTTTCCAGCAGCGCGCAGGTGCGCCGTGTCAGCGGCGGCTGCGACAGGCCCAGGCCGGCCAGCACCGCGCTCATGTGGCTGTCGGCGTCGTTGCAGGTCACCCAGTGCGGGCGGTTGATCTGCCGCACCTCATCGCCTTTTGAAAACTCAAACGGAAATATCCTGCCCGTCTTGGCCGAATGGAAGTTCACGAAGCGGTGCTGCTCCAGGTCTTCCAGCGTTTTCGGTGTGCCGTACTGCGCAAGGTAGGCGGGCGCGGCGCAGGTCACCACCCTGAAGCGGCCCAGCGGCCGCGCCACCAGAGTCTCGTCGTGCAGCAGGCCGCCGCGTATCACGCAGTCCACGCCCTCCGCCACCAGGTCCACCGGCCTGTCGCTGCTGCCCAGCTCCAGCACCATGTCGGGGTAGCGCTTGAAGAAGTCCGGCAGCGCCGGCGAAATCACATGCCGCCCCACGGCGGCCGGCACGTCCACCCGCAGCCGCCCGGCCGGCGTGGCCACCGAGCGGCGCAGCGCGCCCTCGAGCTCGCCCATGTCCTGCACCATGGCCAGCGCGCGCTGGTGATACAGCGCGCCGTCATCCGTCAGGCTCAGCCGCCGCGTGGTGCGGTTCAGCAGCCGCACGCCCAGGTGGGCCTCGAGCTCCTGCACCAGCGTCGTCACACGCGCCTTGGGCAGGTGCAGCGCCGTGGCCGCCGCGGTAAAGCTGCCCAGTTCCACCACGCGGTTAAACACTTCCATCGCTTTGTAGCGGTCGACACTCATGGCCCAAGCCTTTTGTTCGTGAAATCAGTAACAGTTATTTTGAATTAGCGCAGTTTATTCTTTTATTCAATCCCAATACAGTCCTTCTACCGATTCCCCCCGATCCACTTCTGCACTGACTCTGATTTCAACGAAAGGCTCCCCATGAACACCACCACCCTCCCCCAAACCCGCCTGGGCGCCAAAGGCCCGCAATCCGTTTCCGCCATCGGCCTGGGCGCCATGGGCATGTCCGGCATGTACGGCGACAGTGACGAGACGCAAAGCATCGCCACCATCCACGCCGCGCTCGACGCCGGTATCAACCTCATCGACACCGGCGACTTCTACGGCATGGGCCACAACGAGATGCTGCTGGGCCGCGCCCTCAAGGGCCGGCGCGACGAGGTCCTGGTCTCCGTCAAGTTCGGCGCGCTGCGCGACCCCAGCGCCGGCTGGATCGGCATGGACGGCCGGCCCGCCGCCGTCAAGAACTTCCTGGCCCACAGCCTGCAGCGCCTGGGCACCGACCACATCGACATCTACCGCATCGCGCGGCTGGACCCGAACGTGCCCATCGAAGACACCATAGGCGCCATCGCCGACATGGTCAAAGCCGGTTTTGTGCGCCACATCGGCCTGAGCGAAGTCGGCGCCGACACCATCCGCAAGGCCCACGCCGTGCACCCCATCACCGACCTGCAGATCGAGTACTCGCTCATCAGCCGCGGGCCCGAAGCCGAAATCTTTCCGGTGCTCAAGGAGCTGGGCATAGGCGTCACGGCCTACGGCGTGCTCTCGCGCGGCCTGCTGTCGGGCTCCAGGCCCACGGGCCCGAACGACTTCCGCGCCCACCTGCCGCGCTTTACCGGCGACAACGCCGCCCAGAACCAGCGTCTCGTCGAGGTGCTGCAGCAACTCGCCGCCGGCCTGGGCGCCACGGCCTCCCAGGTCGCGATTGCCTGGGTGATCGCGCGCGGCAAGGCACTGGGCGTGGACATGGTCGCGCTGGTCGGCTCGCGCACGCTCAAGCAGCTCGACGAATCGCTGGGCGCGCTCAAGCTCACGCTGGGCGCCGACGACCTCCAACGCATCGAAGCCGCGCTGCCCGCCGATGCCGTGGCCGGCACGCGTTATGGCGCCGAACAGATGGGGCATCTGGACAGCGAGAAGTAGAGGTAAAGCGCAAACCAGTACGGCTCAATACTGCTAAATACGGCTCAAAAAATGAGCCGTATTTCCAGGAATGCGGTTCAGGGGCGGCTTCTAGCCGGGTGCATGCGGTGATAAGCTGGCGTATTCACCGCACAATTTGCGGTGAATACGGGCATAATTACCGCATGCATCCCGACTTGCCCCCTCTGTATCTCTGGCAGCAGCCTGACTGGCCGCAGTGGCGCTTTAACGCGGCCATCCTGGCTGAACCGCTGGCCAAAGTACATCACGCGCAAGGGCGTCTTATAGGGCGGATGGCCGAACTCGGGCTGGCGCAACGCGATCAGGCAACTTTGCAGGTACTGACACAAGAGGTCATCAAAACCAGCGAAATCGAAGGCGAGCACCTGGGGCTGCAGGCCGTGCGGTCGTCCATCGCGCGCAGGCTGGGCATGGACATAGGCGCACTGGCACCCGCCGACCGGCATGTGGATGGCGTGGTCGACATGGTGCTCGACGCCACCAGCCGTTATTACCAGCCCCTGACGGCCGAGCGGCTGTTCGCCTGGCATGCCGCGCTGTTCCCCATCGGCTATAGCGGCATGATGCGCATCCGCACCGCCGCATGGCGCGATGACGCGCATGGCCCCATGCAGGTGGTTTCGGGCTCCGCGCGCAGGCAGTTTGTGCATTACGAGGCGCCGCCTGCCCAAATGCTGGAGAGCGAGACTGCGGCGTTCCTGCAATGGTTTAACAGCGATGTTCCCGGGGACCCGCTCATCAAGGCCGGCTTGGCCCATCTGTGGCTGGTGACGCTGCACCCCTTTGATGACGGTAATGGCCGCATCTCGCGTGCCGTGGGAGACATGACATTGGCACGGGCGGAAGGCACCTCCCAGCGTTTCTACAGCCTCAGCGCGCAAATCCAGCGTGAACGCAAAGACTATTACGACCAGCTTGAATCGACACAGAAAGGCAGCTTGGACATCACGCCTTGGCTGGCCTGGTTTCTTGGCTGCCTGCTGCGCGCGGTGCAAGGCGCGGATAGCCTGCTGGCCAGCGTGCTGGGCAAGGCGCAGTTCTGGCAGCGCTGGGCCGGCACGCCCATGAACGAGCGGCAAATCAAGCTCGTTAATCGTCTGCTCGACGGCTTTGACGGCAAGCTCACCACCGCCAAGTGGGCCGCCATGGCCAAATGCTCGACCGATACGGCGCTGCGAGACATCACGGACCTGCTGGAGCGCGGCGTGTTGCGCAAGCTCGAAGGCGGCGGACGAAGCACGGGCTACGAGCTGACCCTGCCCATCCTGGAAGAGCGCCAGAGCTAGTTACGGCCTGCAAGACAGAGGCCGGCAGCCCTCATCCCTTCCTTCTCCCAGGAGGAGAACGCGTAAAGCCACGAGGTTGATCGCAATGAGGCGGACTGGGCGTTGAGCCTGTACAGAACCGCTCAACCCGCCCGCTGCCCCGCAAAGCGCTTGCGGTAATCATTCGGGCTCACGCCCAGGCGCCGCGCGAAGGCGCGCCTGAAGCCGTCCACATTGGCATAGCCCAGCGAATCCGCCAGCTTCTTGATCGGCACCTCCGACGTCTCGACTTGCCGCCTGGCCTCGTCAATGCGTGCCGCCTCCACAAAGGCAGCCGGCGTCAGCCCGGTGGCCGCGCGGAATACGCGCGCGAAGTTGCGCTCGCTCATCGCGGCGCGCCGGCACAGCGCCGGCACCGAGAGGTCCTGGTCCAGGTGCGCCAGCACATAGTCCTGGATTTCGCGCACCACCGACTTGTCGGCCGTTTGCGCCGCCAGGTGCGCGCTGAACTGCGACTGGCCGCCGGGACGCTTGAGGAACATCACCATCTTGCGCGCCACCTTGAGGGCGATGTCGCGCCCGTGGTCTTCCTCTACCAGGTGCAGCGCCAGGTCCATGCCCGCCGTCACGCCGGCCGAGGTGTAGGTGCTACCGTCCTTCACGTAGATCGCATCTGCCTCCACCTGCAGCGCGGGAAAGCAGGCTGCCAGCCGCTCCGTCGAATTCCAGTGGGTGGCCACGCGCTTGCCGTCCAGCAGGCCCGCCTCCGCCAGCAGGAAGGCCCCGGTGCAGACAGATCCCAGCCGCCGCACCGAGCGTGCCTGCCGCACCAGCCAGGCGCTGGTCTCCGCCTTGCCGGCCAGTTCTTCGGGAAGCGGGCTGCCCGCCACCAGCAGCGTGTCGATGCGGCCGCGGTGATTGTGGATGGTGCTGTCCACCACCATGCGCATGCCGTTGCTGCCTTTGAGCTCGCCCGCTTCGGTCCCTATCAGCTGCAAGCGATAGGCGCGCGGGTTGCCCAGCTGCTGCGCGGCCTCCGCAAAAACGTCCGCCGGCCCAATCACGTCCAGCAACTGGACCCGCGGCACGGCGAGTATGCAAACCTGGCAGGTGGCGGACATGGAGGCCTCTTTGGCTGGATTGGCCGGTTTTGCGGCATTGAATCCGGGGCAGCTTAGCCGAAAATTACCTATCCGACAAATCCTGCCAATAGATCCCCATGAACACCGTCACGGCTCCCGCCGGCCCCGCCATCGCCAGCGTCCCCAACGCAGCCAGCCCCGCTTTGCGCGGCGGCAGGTATTCGATCCGCCCATTGCCCATCAATCTCTACGGCGCCGTCATGGGCCTGGCCGGCATGGCGCTGGCCTGGCGGCTGGCGGTGCCCGCTTTCGGCGCGCCCGCAGCTGTTGGTGAAGCCATGGGCTTCTTTGCGCTCGCCGTGTTCATCGCGCACTCGGCCGGCTACCTCGCCAAGCTCACGCTGCACCCGGGCGCCGTGCGTGAGGAATTCAAGGACCCGGTCTCGGGCAACTTTTTCGGCCAGTTCGCCATCTCCCTGCTGCTGTTGTCTTCGGTGCTCATGCCTTACGGCCAGGCTTTTGCCCAGGCCCTGTGGACGGCCGGCATTGTGGTGACCTTCGCGCTTGGCCTGCTGACCGGCAGCCGCCTGCTCAAGGGCCGGCTCGCGCCCGCCCACATGCTGCCGGTGTGGATCATTCCCGGTGTCGGCGTGCTCGACATCGGCGTCACCGGCGGCCACATGCCCATGGCCTGGGCCGGTGAAATCAATCTGCTGGCCGTGGCTGTCGGCGCCATGGTCGCGCTGGTGCTGTGGACGCTCATCATCCACCGCCTGGCCCATGGCGAGCCGCTTCCCGAGCGCATGCGGCCTTCGCTGATGATCCTGCTGGCGCCGTTTGCCGTCGGCTTCCTCGCCTGGGTCAACGTCTTCGGCCAGGTCGACCGTTTTGCCGGCGCGCTGTTCTACTTCGCGCTGTTTGTCTTCGCCGTGGTCTCGCCCAAGGTGTTCCGCCGCGACGTGCCCTTCTCGCCGGGCTGGTGGGCCGTCAGCTTTCCGATGGCCGCGCTGGCCAGTGCCGCCATCGTCTATGCCCAGGTCCGCGGCGGCGCGGTGTTGCACGGGCTGGCCGGCCTGCTGTTGGTGGCGCTGACCGTGGTGCTCGCCGTGCTCACGGTGCGCACCCTGCACTGGGTGTTCAGCGGCAAGCTGTTTGCCGTCTGACGGCGAGCGGGCTTCAGATCACGTTCTTCTCGACCAAAGCCTCGCCGCGCACCAGGCGCTGGGCCGCCAGCGGCGACAAGTCCAGACTGGTGTAAGCCCCATCGACCATCCACTCCGCCAGGCCCCGCCCCACGGCCGGCGACTGCTGCAAGCCGTGGCCGCTGAAGCCGTTGGCCAGCAGCAGATTGGGCAACAGCGGGTGCGGGCCCAGCAGCGCATTCTGGTCGTGCGTGTTGTATTCGTAATAACCAGCCCAGGCGCGCTGCTGGCGCAGCGCCTCAAAGCCCGGCACGCGATGCGCCAATGTCAGCCAGGCCTGGTCGAAAAGTTCGTGGTCCACCTCAAGCGGCGCATCGTTGTCGTCGCTGCCCTCGGCCGGCGGCAGGCCGCAAATCCAGATATCGCCCTCGGGCCGGAACCACAGGCCGCTGGTGTCGATCACCAGCGGGCAGCCGGGCGTCTTCGCGGGGCTCGCAAACGCATACACGCAGCGCCTGCGCCCGTACACCGGCAAGTCCAGCCCCGTGCCTTCCAGCAGCGGACGTGCCCAGGCGCCCGCCGCGTTGACTGCCCAGTCGCAGGGCAGCTGTGCGCCGCCTTGCAGCGCCACCGCCGTCACGCGGCCAGCGCTGTGTGCAAAGCCCGTGGCTTCGGCCTTCACATACTGCACGCCCAGGCTGCGCGCTTTTTGCTTGAAGGCCATCAGCAGGCCGTAGCCGTCAAACCAGCCCTCACCGCTAAGGCCCAAAGAACCCAGCGCGAGGTCGTCCACGTTCAACCACGGAAAGCGCTGCCGCAGCTGCGCGGGCTCCAGCAGCGCCACCTCCACGCCCATCGCGCGCTGCGTCGCATGGTTCTCGCGCAGCGTCGCCGCGCCGGCTTGCGTCGCCAAGTACAGGTAGCCGCGCTCCGTCAAGCCGATTTCGGGCACGTCGCCGTGCACAGCGAGATGCGTTTTGATGTTGCGAAGGAAGTCAATGCCGAACTGCGAGACCGCGATGTTCACCGGCTGCGAAAACTGTTGGCGTATCGAACTGGCCGACAAGGCCGATGAAGCCTGCGCATACGTCGGGTCACGCTCGAGCACTGTGATCTCACCGGCAAAGCGCGGATGGCTTGCGAGGAAATACGCAATCGCGCTGCCCATCACGCCGCCGCCCGCAATGACGATTTTTTGTGGAGGTGTTGAGTGATGCATGCCGTTCGGTTTTCCCTGACGCCTCGATGCGTCACATCCTACAGGCAGCGTGCATTTGTCGCCGCAGAGCGACAAAAGAGGTAAAGCGCAAGCCCTCAAGTGCAACGGTGTGTGTGTTGGGTCAACAGCACGCGCCGTCATTCCGTTGAACACGGGCTAGTGATATCAACGATTCAACTTCCATCTCCAAAGGACTCTCTCATGAACAAACTGCTCGCTTCCCTGATCGCCACCCTGTTCGTCGGTATTGCTGCCGCACAGACCACCGCTCCCGCAGCGCCGGCTACTCCCGCCACGCCTGCCGCCACGAAAGCTGAAGTCAAGGCTGAAGCCAAGGCCGACAAGGCTGTCGCCGGCGCCGTGAAGAGCGAAGCCAAGGTTGATGCCAAGGCAGACGCAAAGGTCGCCAAGGCCGAAGCCGCAGCCGCTGCAAAAACCGCCAAGGCCGACGCCAAGGCTGCAAAGGTAAAAGCCAAGGCTGACGCCAAAGCTGCCAAGGCAGATGCAAACGACAAGGCCAAGGCTGAAGCCAAAGCTGAAAAGACCGGCATCAAGGCCGACGCCAAAGCCGCTTCCACCAAAGTCGATGCCAACGCCAAGGTCGATTCGCTGAAGGTGAGCACCGGCGCCGACAAGGCCAACGCCAAGCTCGACACCAACGCCGTCAAAGCAGAAGCCAAGACCGACGTGAAAGCCGCTGCAAGCAAGTAATTGCACAGCGCTGACCGCTGATCATTCATCATTGATCAGCGAGCCAAGAAAAAAAGGGGCAGGTTTACCACCTGCCCCTTTTTGCGTCTTGCTTTATTCGTTTCGCGTTTCGCCCTCGCGGCAGCCGGGGCTTGCCCAGCCCCCTAACCTTTCTCAAGCTCCTGCTTCGCATGCCCCGCCCCCGGCCCCGTGGGCGCCAGCTCCAGGTAGGCGCGAAAGGCCTTCTTCGCTTTCTCGCCGTCACCGGCCCTGGCATGCGCATCGCCCAGGTTCAGGTAGGCGATGGCGCGCGAAGGGTCCATCTTCACGGTGTTCTCAAACCAGCGCGCCGCTTCCTTGAACTTGTCCTGCTTGAAATAGACAAAGCCCAGGTTGTTTGCGGCCAGCGCGAAATCCGGGCGCAGCTTCAAGGCCTCGGTGAACTGCGCCTCGGCCTCGGCGTACTGCTTTTCCTTGTAGAGCTGCAGGCCGCGGTCGTTGGCGCGCTGCGCCAGTTGCCGCGCCGAGCTCGGCACCGCCAGCGGCGTGACGATCTTCTGCTCGCCGCCCTGCAGGTCTTTCACCACCACCGTGGCCGATACCGGCAAAACAGCGGGGCTCTCAACGGTGGTCGCGGCAGCGGGCGCGGCGGCCACGGGTACCGGCGGCCGTGTCGCGTCCAGCTTGCTGTTCAGCGCAATCGCATCGCCCGAAAGCTGGCTGGTCTGCGCGCTCAAAAATTCCGCCTCGGCCGGCAGCGCGAACACAAAGTCGCCGCCTTCAGAGCCCGGCAAGCTGCCAAAGGCCGGCGTCTGGCGCGACACCGCGGCCACCGCCGGCGCCACATAGGCGGCCAGCTCGGTCGCGGTGATCAGGCCGTCGCCGTTCAGGTCGGCCTTGCCGGCCATGGCCTGCAGCAGCGTCCAGGTAAACACCGAATGCCCGTTGGGCCCGCCGTCGGCCACCAGCTGGTCGGCGCCCCCGGCCGTCAGCATCTGCCGGCCCAGGCGCTTGGCGTTGTCGCGCAAAAAGTTGGCCGGGCCCGCGCCGCGCGTCAGCCCCAGGCCGCTGTAGCAGGCGTCCATCACAAACAGCACATGCTTGGCCGTCAGGTTCTCGGCGATGTTCTGCAGCTCCGTCATTGGCACCGCGTCGGTCGCGAGCTTGTTCGGGTCGGAGTCGGCCGGGATGATGTAGCCCAGGTCGCGGCCCGAACTGAGCTGGCGCGTCGCGCCGTGGCCCGCGAAAAACACAAACAGCCTGTCGTTCTTTTTCATGCCGCTGCGCGCCAGCTTGTCATTGAAGGCGGAGAGTATGCCGCTGCGCGTCGCCTCCCGGTTTTCGAGCGACAGCACGTGCTCGGCGCTGAAGCCGAAACGCTGGATCAATGTTTCGCGAATCGCCCGCGCATCGCGCACCGCGTACTGCAGCTTGGGCCAGTTGGCGTAGTCGTCAATGCCGATCACCACCGCCCAGGAGTCGCTGTAGCCCGGGTTGGCCGCCACCGGGGCTGGCGCCGCGCCTGCGCCCTTGGCAATGCTGAAGCCGCTGCCGTCCCATCCCGCGAACTGGTAGCCCTCGGCCACCAGGTGATCCAGGATGGCCGGCAAGGCTTTCACCGTGCGCTCGTGGATGTCGTGGAACAAAATGATGCCGCGGCCTTCCTTGTCCACCGTGCGCAGCACGCGCTCCACGATGGAGCTGGGCACCGGGTCGGCCCAGTCCAGCGAATCGATGTTCCACATCACCGAGCGCAGCTGCGCGCCCGACAGCACATCCAGCCCCTCGTCATTGCGCGCGCCGTAGGGAAAGCGAAACAGCGGCGACCGGCGGCCGTCCACCGCCCTAAGCAACTCGTCGGTGCCCAGCACTTCCGACTTGAGCCCGTCGCCCTTGAGCTTGGAAAGCTGCGCATGCGTCATACTGTGGTTGGCCAGCGTGTGGCCCGCCTCCAGCAGCTTGCGGCTCACCTCGGCGCGCGGGCCCAGCTTCGCCTTGCCGTCGGCCCCCACCGTGCCCAGGTTGCTACCCACCTGGAAAAAAATCGCCGGCGCGCCATACTGCTTGAGGATGGCCGCGATCTCCGCCGTGTACACACCGTGCGGTCCATCGTCAAAAGTCAGCACCACCGTCTTGGGCGGCAGGCTGTAGCCGAAGACCTCGCCGTCTTCCTCGTTCTTCGCTTTGCGCGTCGGCCCCTTGGGCGGCGGGTAGGGCATCACCACGCCGAAGTCCTTCAAAATCTGCGCGCGTGAATACAGCTTCTTGAGGCTGGCCACATAGTCTTCCCAGCGCTCGCGTTTGAGTTCAATCGCGCGCGGCTCAAAGCGGCCGAACACCAGGCGGATTTCTTTTTCGTAATTGCGCTCTATCTCCAGCAGCGCGTCCAGGTCTTCGCCGATGCGCTTGTGCAGCTTGATCGCCGGCAGCGAGGTGTCCGCTGCCACCGCGGCCTGCAGGCTGCGCAGCAGTTCGCGAAACGCCAGCCGGTCCGCGTCGAACAGGCTTTTGTCGCTCTCGATGTAATCCAGCAGGCCGGCCACCGCATCAAAGCGCTGCGCACTGCTCGAGGCCGCCAGCGCCGCCATCTGCACTTCCAGCGCCGCCACGCGTTCGCGGTTTTCATGGAACAGGCCCTGGCCCACCTGGTTGGCCTGGGCCCGCTCGTTCGCGCCCAGGGCTTTCTCATCGGCAAACAGCACGATGATCTTGCGGTAGCCGGCCAGCACCTCGCGCATGCCCGCCAGCAGCTTGCTGGTGTCCAGCGGCGCGGCTGCTTCGGCCACCGCAAGGGGCGGCGGTGGTGTCTTGCCGCGCCAGATGCGCGCATCCACGCTGATCACGACGGCCGTGCCCACGGCCAGCAGCAGCACGGCCCCCGCGGCCCCCAGGGCCAGTTTGGTGTTTTTCTTCATGGTGGTGTTTTTGTTATTGCCAACCCGACCTGCCTTCAGGCACGGGTAGTGCTCTATTCGCCCTCCGGTGCGCCGCAGGCCCTGCCCGTGGCGGCGCACCCCCTACGCGTTGGATCATAGCTTTGCGTAACGGATGGGCTGCAGGCGCTTGAGAAGCCTTCTTTAACTCCCCCCGCTGGGGAAAGGAGCAAGGCTACAAGGACTTCGCCAGCGACTCGATCAAGTCCCGCAGCCACAGCTGGGCCGGGTGCGTATCGCTGCGCCTGTGCCAGATCAGGTCGAAGACCACGTCCGCCAGCGTCACAGGCGGCGGAAACAGCACCAGCATGCGCCGCGCCGGTGAATTGAGCGCCACGCGCTTCATCACCGTGGCAGTCATCTGGGTCTGGGCGATCACCGCCGGCACGGCAAACATCTGCGGCAGGCTCAGCACCAGATTACGGCGCTTTCCCAATTGCGCCAGCGCTTCGTCCACCAGGCCATGGCGGTCGCCTTCAGGCGAAACGAGCACGTGCTGCAGCGACAAGAAAGTTTTCATGCTCATGCCGCGCCGCGCGCTCGGGTGGTCGCGCCGCACCATGGTCACAAACTCATCGCGCAGGATGGGGCGGGTCAATATCCGCGTCTCCGCCTGCGTCGGCGGCACGCCGACCGCCGCGTCGATCAGGCCGGCGTCCAGCAGATCGACGGCGCTGTCGCGGCTGCTGAAGCTGCGCACGCGCAGCGACACGCCTGGCGCTTTTTTCTCCAGCGCATTCAGCAGCGCGGGCAGCAGCACAAAGGCCGGGTAGTCCGACAGGCCCAGCGTGAAATCCATCGTCACGGTGGCGGGGTCGAACTCCGGCTTTTTCACCAGCACGGTTTCCAGCTGCCGCAGCGCTTCCGACACTGGCCCCGCCAGGTCCCGGGCGCGCGGTGTAGGCAGCAGGCCTTCAGCGCTGCGCAGAAACAGGGGGTCTTCAAACAGCGTGCGCAGGCGCGACAACGCGGCGCTCATCGCCGGCTGGCTCACGCCCACGCGCACCGCGGCGCGCGTCACGTTGCGCTCTTCCATCAGCGCGTCAAAGGCCGCCAGCAGGTTCAGGTCGACGCCATGAAAATCCATAAATCAAATACTCATCTATACAGATCATTTGTTGGACAGATGGTAACGCGCTCACCAGAATTGCGCCATCAACCATCACATCACTGCCCATACACAAAGGATCACCCGCATGAGCAATTCAAATACCGCCAGCCAAGGCAAGCTTGAGCAAGCGCAACGCCACGCCATAGACCTGCTGTACCGCGCCTTCAGCGACCAGAACCCCGACCTGATGGACATCGCCGTCACCGCCGACTGGGACGACATTCCCCTGGCGCCCGGCCAGGGCCCAGGGCCCGAAGGCCTCAAGCCCATCATCCGCGGCTTCATCGAAGCGCTGCCCGACGTGCGCATCACCGCCCATGATGTGCTGATGGGCGAAGGCCGCGCTGCGGTGCGCGCCGAGATCACCGGCACCCACCGCGGGCCGCTCTTCGGCATCGCCGCCACCGGCAAGAAGGTGAGCTTTCGCATCCATGAGTTCCACGAATTCGAGGGCGAGCGCATCAAGCGGACCTGGCACCTTGAAGACTGGTTCGGCCTGTTCCAGCAGATCGGCGCTTTCCCCGTGCTCAACAACGGCAACAACAGCTAAGCCATCGAGAAGCTACCCAGACAACGCCATGAAATCACTCCGCATCCACGAATTCGGCAACCCCAGCCTGGCCATGCTCGAAGACGTCCCCTTGGCCGAGCCGGGCCAGGGCCAGGTCGCCCTGCGCATAGCAGCCGCCAGCGTGAACCCGCTGGACCTCAAGATGCTCGCCGGCTACATGCAGCAGGTCTTCCCGGTGAGCCTGCCCTACGCATTGGGCACCGACCTCGCCGGTGTGGTCCAGCAGGTGGGCCCCGGTGCCCGCCGCTTTAAACCCGGCGATCGCGTCGTGGGCCGGCTGGAGCCCACCGCCGGCGGCGCCTTCGCGCAGGCGGCCGTCGTTTCCGAAGCGGCCTTGAGCCTCATGCCCGCCGACATGAGCTTCGAGCAGGCAGCCGCATTGCCCACGGCCGCCGGCACTGCCTGGCTGGCCTTGTTCGGCGCCGGCAGCTTGCAGGCCGGCCAGCGTGTGCTCATCCATGCGGCGGCGGGCGGCGTCGGCAGTTTCGCCGTGCAGTTCGCCCGGCAGGCCGGCGCCCACGTCATCGCCACCGCGTCGGCCCGCAACGTCGGCCTGGCCAAAGAGCTGGGTGCTCACGAAGTCATCGACTACCAGCGCCAGGATTTCGCCGCACTGCTGCGCGGGGTGGACCTGGTCATAGACACCGTAGGTGGCGACACGCTGGAGCGCTCCTGGCAAGTGCTCGCGGCCGAAGGGTCTGTGGTGAGCACCGTCGACTTCGCCGTCAAGGCGCGCGGCGCGCAGCAGGGTTCCTTCGTCTTCTTCAAACACGACGCAGAAACCCTCGACAAGATCCTGGATGCCTTCAAGGCCAAGCACTTGCAGATCGTGCTCGACACCATTCACCCGCTGGACGACGCTCGCGCCGCCCTGGAACAAGTCGCCGGCGGCCACGCCCGCGGCAAGGTCATCCTTCGTGCATCGCACTGAAGCACTGAGGCCCCCAAGCCTGCCCACTTCATTACCACCACGGAATCCATTCATGAAAAAAACACTCACCGCCATCGCCATGGCAAGCGGCCTTGCCGCCCCAGCCCAGGCCGCCGACCAGGACGTCGTCCAGGCCCTCTACAGCGAGGTGCTCAGCGCCACCGCCAGCCCTGACCTGGCCGCACGCATGGCCAGGGTGCTGTCACCCGACTGGCGCAGCATCGGCGACTACGCCAGCCCCGTGAAGACGCGCGAGCAGTTCCTCACGCAGCTGCAGCGCATGGGCGGCATTGCTCCCAACCTGAACTGGAAGGTCGAGGAAATGCTGCAGGTCGGCAATCGCTTTGTGGTCCGCGGCAGCGCCACCGCCACGCCTGTCGCCCCTTTCATGGGCGCGCCCTCCACAGGCAAGGGCTTCGAGATCATGGCCATCGACATTCACACGATCGAGAACCACCAGATCGTGCTGAGCTACCACGTGGAAGATTGGCATGGGGCGATTGAGCAGTTGCAGCGGCGCTGAACCCGCACGCGTCCGAGGTACATCCAGCACTGGCTTGTCAGCGCATTCCGACTTCCCCGGGCTCCGGTGGCCGTCACCGCGACACCTCTCCCATCGCCAGCATGGAAGTTTTAACCAGGAGATTCCCATGCACATCATTCTTGGCGGAACCGGCCATGTCGGCTCGGCGTTGAGCCGGCGCCTTGTCGAGGCCGGTGAGCCCATCACCATCGTCACCCACGACCCCAAAAAGGCCCATAAAGCCGGCAAGGCCGCCAGCAGCGTGCCGCAGGGCGCCCAGGTTGCGCTGGCCGACGTCCACGACGTGGCGGCCCTGCGCAAAGTGCTGCAGCAGGGCAGCCGCCTCTTTCTGCTCAACCCGTCCGCCGCACCGGCCACCGATACCGATGCCGAAGAGCGCGCCACGGTCAGGTCCATCATCGAAGCCTTGCAAGGCCTGCGACTGGAGAAGATCGTCGCCGAATCCACCTACGGCGCGCAGCCCGTACAGCGCGCGGGCGACCTGGGCATTCTGTACGACATGGAAAAAGCCCTCGAAGCCCAGCCCATCCCTTTCAGCGTGATACGCGCGGCCTACTACATGAGCAACTGGGACGCGGCGCTGAAGACGGCGCGCGAGGAAGGCGTCATCGACTCCATGTTCCCGGCCGACTTCAAGCTGCCCATGGTGGCGCCGCAAGACCTGGGCGAACTCGCCGCGCGGCTCATGACCGAGCCTGCAAAAAAAACCGGCCTCTTTTATGCCGAAGGCCCTGAGAAATACAGCCCCGGCGATGTGGCCGCGGCGTTTTCAGAAGCGCTGGGCAAGCCCGTGTCGGTGCGTGTCACGCCGCGCGAGCAGTGGGAAGAGGGCTTCAAGGCCCTGGGCTTCTCGCCCGCCGCCGCTAAGTCCTATGCGGAGATGACGCGCCTCACGCTGGACCACCCCTACAGCGCCGATGCCCCCGTGCGCGGCCGCACATCGCTGCGCGCCTATGTCCAGGCGCTGGCGGGCCGGCAAGGCGCGTAGGAAGTCTTGCTACCCGCACGGCTCGGCATGGCGCGGCGGCCCGGGCGGTGGCATCATCCGCCTCATGCCCGCCCCGCCCCAGCACCAATGCCGCGTCCTGGCCACGCCGTGGGAAGGTGTGTACGCCACGCACATCGACAGCGCGCGCCACTACCGCCGCCATTCGCATGCCGTCTTTGGCGTGGGGCTCATCGAGCATGGTGCGCAAAAATCCGCCAGCGGCCGCGGCCAAGTCGAGGCTTTCGCCGGTGATGTGATCATGTGCAACCCCGGTGAGGTGCATGACGGCCAGCCGCTGGGCGGCCCTTCGCGGCGCTGGCGCATGCTGTACCTCGAGCCCGCCGCCATGGCCGCCGCAATGGGTGCGTCCGATGTCGCCTCGCTGGAGCTGACCCGCCCCGTCGCGCAAGACGCGCGGCTTCGATGGGCCCTGGAACAGTTGCTGTCACGCCTTCAGCAATGGAGCGGCGGTCCAAGCCGGGCTGCCGATGCGCTGGCCTGTGAAGAGTCGCTGGCGCGGGTGTGTGAGCTGCTCACGGGCGGCCACACCCTGGGTGCTGAACGAGCTGGCCCAGCTGCCGCATCGATCGCCCCGCACATCCACCAGGTGCGCGACCGCCTCGCCGCCGATTTGCTTGCACCGCCTGCGCTGGCCGAGATGGCGCGCATGGCCGGCCTCAGCCGCTTCCAGTTGTTGCGGCATTTCGAAAAGGCGTTTGGCCTTACGCCCCACGCCTGGTTGTTGCAGCAGCGCGCCGAACGCGCGCGCGGCCTGATACGCGGCGGCGCCAGCCTCGCTCAGGCGGCCGCGTCCTGCGGTTTCGCGGACCAGAGCCACATGACACGCCTCTTCGCGCGCCAGTTCGGCTTCACGCCCGGCGCCTGGCAGCAAGCCGCCGCGCGCACGGCTGCCAGCCTGCAATAACGTTCAAGACGCCGGCCCGGCGCGAGGGCAGACTGCGCGGTGCTTAAGCTTTTCAACGGAGCGCCGTATGTTCTTTCGCCATTCAGACGCCCTCTGGGCCGACTACCCCGCCTTGGTGCCTGGCGTGCTGCATGCGCGCGGCATCAGCGCCGATGTGGATGTGGGCCCGCGCGTCGCCCACTTCAATGCCATCGCTCAGGATCGCCTGGCGGCTGGCCCTGAAGGTGAGTTCCCCGAAGTGCAGGCCTGGCGGCGCGCGTTCTCAAGCATGGGCCTTAAACCCACGCAATATCGCTGCGCGTCCGAGTCGCTGCTGCGGCGCTTTCGCAAAGAGAACACCCTGCCTTCGCTGCATCCCTTGGTTGATTTGTGCAATGCCGTTTCGCTGGCGTTTGCGATCCCGATCGCGGTGTTTGACGTTGCCAAGGTGCAGCAGCAGCTTGAAGTGCGCTACGCCACCGGCGCGGAAAACTATCTGACTTTCGGCGGCGAGATCGAGCACCCCGAAGCGGGCGAAGTGGTGTTCGCCGATGCGGGCGAGCCGCCCAACGCCCATGCCCGCCGCTGGACCAACCGGCAAAGCGGCCTGTCGGCCGTCAGTGCGGAGACGCGCGAGGTGCTGATCGTGGCTGAAGCCTTGCATGCCTCGGCGGCAGAGGATGTGGGGAGATTGATGGGCACGCTTGCGCAGGAGCTGGCGGCTGTCTGGGCGACAGAGCCGAGGACGCAGTTGCTGAGCCGCACCTCGCCGCGCTTCGAGTTTTAACTCCCTTCCTTAATTGGGAAAGGAGCAGGCCTCCTCAAGGCTGCTGCTTGTTCACAAACCCGATCACCAGGCCCTTGGCCGTCACCGTGATGCTGCCCGGCTGCACGCCCATGCTGTCGGGCAGCGCCAGGTCTTGCGGCTTCAGTGTGTGCAGTACAGCGCCCTGCAGCGCCTGCTCCGCCAGCTGCGGCCCGTAGCTGGCCAGCAGCAGGGAAGCCTCCAGCGGCAGGCCTTCAAACTGCAGCGTGTTCACGCGCAGTTCATGCGCGCGTATCGTCATGTCGCTGGCCTCATAGCGCAGCGCGAAGTCCAGGTCAAAAGTGCCGGGGTAGGCGCGCCGCAGCGCCGGGCCGCCGGCTTCCACTGCCATCGCGGCGCCCAGCCGGTTCTGCTCGGGCATCATGCGCAGCCGCGGCGCCTGCACCGTGATGTCGAGGATGCCGTTGGCGCGCTTGCGCACCGGAAAGCGCTGGGCAATCGCATCCTGCAGCTGCGCCGTCGTCACCGTGTAGCTGGGCTGTGCATGCGCACCAAACAGCGCAAGGTAAGCCGCGCCGCCCAGGGCCAACTGTGTGGAGGCAAGCAACAGCCGGCGCCGCTGCATGCCCTGCGCCGGGTGTGGTGAATAGTCGGTATTCGGTGCGTTCATCATGGCTTCGATGGTGCACCGGGCCAAAGGTTTCCCGCGTCAGCCAATGCCTCAAACCGCGGGAAGCATGCGCGTGTAGAGCTGCTAGCGCCCAACCACCGACCAGCCGGCCTTCTGGTTGGTCTTGTCGTTCTCGTATTCCCAGGCCGTGCCGCAGCGGTCGCACTTGTAGCGCGTGATGGTGATCAGCCCATGGCGGCGTGTTTCGTGGCGCGGGTCGCCCTGCACCAGCTCCGGGTGGCCCGGCGCCTTGCGCCAGTTGCGCTGTATGCCCGCGCAGGAATCGCAGAGTTCCATCTTCTTGAGTTCCTGTTCGCGCTGGGGGTCTTGGGTCATGGGCTGCTTCGGGTGTGTGAATCGTTGTGGAATCGGCTGTAGTGCCCGATTGTCGCCTGTGCCCTTTCCGCGCCGCCAGAGGGGCGACCACGTTGGCGCAGGGGCGATCATTTGACCGGCCCCCACGGCAGGCCTATTCTGGAATTGCCCAGTCACTTCATTCGGGAGACACATCATGTACAAACGAATTTTGCTGGCTTACGACGGCTCCACACCCGGCCAGAAAGCCCTGCTGGACTGCCGCGAGATCGCGCAGTGGAGCGGCGCCTCCTTGACGCTGATCGCCGTCATGCCCCTGCAGCGGCAGGTGGTCGCCGCCGAAGGCGTCATCTATGACCAGAGCACCGTCGACCAGGAGAGGGACAGGTACCGGGGCATCCTCAACGACGGCCTGCGCCGCCTCATCGAAGCCGGCCATGACGCCAGCGGCGAAGTGCTCTACGGCGAAACCGTCGATGAAATCGCAAGCTACGCCAAACAGATCGACGCCGACCTCATCGTGGTCGGCCACAAGCACCTTGAAGGCTGGGCGGCGCGCTGGTGGCGCGGCTCGGTCTCCAAATCGCTGATCGCGCAGGCGCCTTGCAGTGTGCTGGTGGTGATTACCCGCTGAAGCAGGAACCCATCAGAAGACCAACGGACAAGCCAAAGTTTTTGGTCGTATTGCCTTGATGTTTTAAATCTGCGTAAATCTGTGAAATCTGTGGATTGAATTTATCCGCAGATTTCGCAGATTTACGCAGATTGAAACAAGACAAGGTTTTGGCAAAGAGCCGCAACGCCAACAGGGTTTTTTGAGCGGGACCCCTTGACTTAGAGTGCGCTCGAAGTTTTACAGTCACTCCCATGACTGACGCCACCACCATTTCCTTGAGCATTGCCGAAGCCGCCGAGGCTTCGGGCCTGAGCGCCTACACCCTGCGCTATTACGAACAGATAGGCCTCATCGCCCCCATAGACAGGCGCAGCGGTGCGCGCCGCTACAACGACGCCGACATGCGCTGGCTGGACTTCCTCGTGCGCCTGCGCGCCACCGGCATGTCCATGCGCGACATGCAGCGTTACGCCCAGTTGCTGCGCAAGGGCAATGCCGCCACCAGCGTCGCCGAGCGGCAAGCCCTGCTCGAAGCGCATGCCGAACGCCTCGAGACAGAGATACGCACCCAGCGCGAGACCCTGCAATACATACGCAAAAAGATTCGCCTCTACGAAGAGATGCGCGCCGAACCCAAACGCGCCTGAGCATTCCCTTTTTCTTTCCACCTCCCTACCTTCCCACCTTTCCCGCTTTCAAAGGACGCAATCACCATGATCAAAACCCGCACCCTCGGCCGCAACGGCCCGAAAGTTTCCGCCATCGGCCTCGGCTGCATGGGCATGAGCGACTTCTACGCCAACCGCGACGACGCCGAATCCATTGCCACCCTCCACCATGCGCTGGACCAGGGCCTCAATTTCCTCGACACCGCCGACATGTACGGCCCCTACACCAATGAGGAATTGATAGGCAAGGCCATCGCAGGCCGCCGCAAGGACGTGTTCATCGCCACCAAGTTCGGCATCACCCGCGACCCGGCCAATGAAGGGGCACGCAGCTTCAACGGCCGGCCCGAATACGTCAAGGCCGCCTGCGACGCCAGCCTCCAGCGTCTGGGCATTGAGCAGATCGACCTGTATTACCAGCACCGCATCGACAAAACCGTGCCCATCGAAGACACCGTGGGCGCCATGGCCGAACTCGTCAAGGCCGGCAAGGTGCGCTATCTGGGTTTGTCTGAAGCCTCGGCCGCCACCATCGCGCGCGCCTGCAAGGTCCACCCCATCGCCGCGCTGCAAAGCGAATACTCATTGTGGACGCGCGACCCCGAAGCCACCGGCACCCTCGCCGCCTGCCGCGAACACGGCATCAGCTTTGTCGCCTACTCGCCGCTGGGCCGCGGCTTTCTGACCGGCGCCTTCAGTAAGCCCGAAGACCTGCCCGCCGACGACTACCGCCGCAAGTTCTCACCGCGCTTTGCCGAAGAGAACTTCCAGCGCAACCTCGCGCTCGTCGAAACCGTCAAGGAAATAGCCGCGGCCAAAGGCGTCACCGCCTCGCAAATCGCCCTCGCCTGGGTGCTGGCCCAGGGCGAAGACATCATCCCCATCCCCGGCACCAAGCGCCGCAGCTACCTGGACCAGAACATAGCCGCGCTCGATGTCGTGCTGAGCGCGGCGGACTTGGCCGAGCTTGACAAGGTTTTCGCGCCCGATGCCGCCGCCGGCTTGCGCTACCCCGCGGCGTTTTTGGGGTCGGTCAACGCGTGAAGCAAGGGCGGGCGGCGCATCAAGGCTCAATGCACGATGGCAATCTTGCCGAAGTGCCGCCCGCCCGCACTGAGTTCGGCATACGCCTGCGCGGTTTCGGCCATGCCAAACACGCGGTCTATCACCGGCACGATGCGGTGCGCCGCGATCGCGCGGGTCGCCTGTGCGAGATCGGCCACCGAGCCGGTGCTGTTGCCCACGATGCGCAAGGCCTTCACGATGATGGGCAGCAGGTCAATCGCTGCGCTTGTGCCCGTGACAAAACCCACCGTAAAAATCGTGCCGCCCATGGCCGCCGCGTTGATAGAGCGCGCAATGGTCGCCTCGCCCACCGTTTCCACCACCAGGTCGGCGCCGCGCCCGTCGGTCAACTTCAGCACCTGCTCATCCCAGGCCGGCGTGGCGCGGTAGTTGATCAAGTGGTCCGCACCCAGCTTGCGCGCGCGCTCCAGCTTCTCGTCTGACGACGAGGCCAGTATCACCGTCGCGCCCGAAGCCTTCGCAAACTGCAAGGCAAAAATACTGACGCCGCCCGTGCCCAGCAGCACCACCACCGATCCCGGCCGCACGGTGGCCGAGCGCACCGCGTTCCAGGCCGTGGTGGCGGCAATCGGCAGTGCCGCGCCCTGCACAAAATCCAGGTGCGCGGGCAAGGCGACCAGGCTGCTCGCGGGCACGGCCACATACTCGGCCAGCGAGCCCTGCAAGGTGATGCCGCGCATCGCCGCCACATTGCGCGGCGTCATGGCGCCGTCTTGCCAGCCCGGCATGAAGTGCGGCACCACACGGTCGCCAATCGCCAGGCCAAGGGATGCGGCGTCAACACCTTCGCCCAGGGCCACCACCTCCCCCGCACCATCGGCCACCGGCACCATGGGGAAAGTCGCGCCCGGGAAGGCGCCGGTGGCGACCGCCACGTCCGCGTAATTCAGCGTGGCGGCGCGCAGGCGCAGCAGCACCTCGCCGTGGCCGGGTTGGGGGTCGGGCAGGTCGGCCTGGCGGAACGCGTTCAGGGAATGGGAAGTGAGCTGGATGGCTTTCATGGTGCTTAGGTTTCCTGGTCGTAGGTGAAGTGAACGGTGAGCGTGAACGAAAGCCGCCAGTGTTATTTAGAATCAAACCGGGATAAACACCGATTTCCTTGATTCATTTGAAAGTGAGAGTGCGCAATGGACTTGCTCGACAGCATGAAGGTCTACGTGCTCGCCGTCGAAAAAGGCAGCCTCAGCGCCGCCGCCACCGCCTGCGACATCTCCGCCACCATGGCCGGCAACCACCTGCGCACGCTGGAAAAACGCCTGGGCATGCAGCTGCTGAACCGCACCACCCGGCGCCAGCACCTCACGCCCTTTGGCGAGGACTACTACGTCCGCTGCAAGGAAATCCTGCGGCTCGTCGCTGAAACCGACGAACAGGCGCAACAGCAGCAACTGGCGCCCGCCGGCAAGCTGCGCGTCACCGCGCCCGTCTCTTTCGGCACCGAGGCCTTGATGCCCGCACTGTCGGACTACCTCGAGCGTTATCCGCAGGTCAGCATCGACCTGGTGCTCAGCGACCGCGTGGCCGATTTGCTGGAGGACGGTTTCGAGGCCGCCATCCGTGTCGGCCCCGTGCCCGATTCAGCGCTCATCGCCAGGCCGCTCGCGCCCTACCGGCTGATGATCTGCGCCTCTCCCGCCTACCTGGCGCGCCGCGGCACACCCACCCGGCCCGACGAACTGAGCCAGCACGAGTGCCTGGCCTTCTCGCCCTCCGCCACCGCGCATTGGCGCCTGGCCGACCAGGAACATATTTGCCGCGTGCCCGTGTCAGGTCGCCTCAAGGTCAACCAGGGGCAGGCGCTGCGTGTGGCCGCCTTGCAAGGCATGGGCATCGTGCTGCAGCCCGCGATTTTGCTGGAGGGCGATGTGCAGGCCGGCCGCCTGGTTCAGTTGTTTCCAAATCATGAACTCGCCACCCGCCCCATGAGCATCCTCTACCTGCCCGACCGTTATCGTTCACCCAAGCTGCGCAGCTTCGTGGACTTTGTGGTCGAGCGCTTCAAGTAGGCAGCAAGCAGGCAGCAACACCACGCCGCTTCCCTACCAGCAGGCGCCGAGGGTCCGGCTTCGCCGTCCCCAGGCGCCGTCCCCTGCAAGGGGAGAGGAGGCTACACGCAGTGAGCCTCAACAGGGGTGTGCCAATTTAGGCCTTCACGCGCCGGAACAAGTCCGGGTAGTCCAGCACCAGGCCGTCTTCGTCCACCGGCAGCTCCGCCTTGAAGCCGCTGCCGTCCAGGTTCTCAAACAGGTAGAGCTTGTCGTCCAGGCGTGTGTAGTCTTGTACTTGCGGCTTCACCGCCAGGTTCGGCCCATCGACCCAGGCCATGCGAAATGTGCGCCGCTCTCCGATCGCCATGGGCTGGCGAAGAATCGGAAAGCTGTTGGTAAACGGCGTCGGCCAGATGTCGATGTCCATGCAGCCGTCCAGCGCGGCGAGGCTGCGGCCATCGCCGTCTTGCCAGTTGCCCTTGCCATCGGTGCGCAGGCCCAGCAAGCGGCTGGCGCCGCCTTTTGCGAGAAAGAGGTCGGCACTGCGAAGCTGCCAGGTGTCGTCCCAATGGAGGCGATAGGCCAGGCGAAACGGCTCGCTGTCGTCATCAATCGCCAGCACCACGCTGTCGGCCGCGCCGTGTGTCAGCAGCAAATGCTCCAGCCCCGCGCCTTCAGACGCGCTGTTCCAGGTGGGCCGCCAGCAAATCGTTCGGGGAGAAGTTTTGTTCACCATGGGCATGCTCCCTATTTTCGAAGGGCGTCCATTGTGCGCCTGGCAGCCGCCGGCTTGCTAGTGCCCGGCCTCAACAGCTGTCTGCAAACGTAAGCCGCGCAAACGCTGGTGCGCCGCGTCCTCCAGGTCCAGTGGCTGCTGCTGCTTGGCTTTTAAATAGTGGTTGGTAAACACGTCGAGATAAGCCTCCAGCGTCTGGGCCACATGCGTTTCGCCGGCCAGCTCCAGGCACAGCGCGGCCACTTCAGACGTGCAAAAGTGAGTGTCGCGCTGCGAACGCCGCAGCTTGTAGCGCGAGAGCTGCTCGCTCTGCAAACTCAGCACCGGCAGCTTGTCGAGGTAAGGGCTTTTGCGAAACATCTTTCGCGCCTCGGGCCAGGTCGCGTCGAGCAGCACAAACAGCGGGCGCTTGCCGCCGGCGTTTGCGGGCTCATCAGCCGGCAAGGCCGTCACCACCCGCTCCGCCGCCACAAACTCGCCGGGAAAGACCAGATAAGGCTGCCACTGCGGGTCCGCCAGCAAGGCCAGCAAGCCAGGCTCCACCTCGGTCCGCGCCCACTCAAACGCAAAGGTGTCTGGCACCACATCGGCAATCAACCAGCCCGTGTTGCTGGGCTTGAGCGCTTCGATATCCGCCATTACCAGGCACACGCCTGCGCGCACATCGGGCACGGCTGGGCGCAAGGCGCACATGCAGTGGCTGGGGATCAGGCGGCAGCCTTCACAGCGCGCGTTGCGCGGGCCGCCGCGGGCGAGAAAAGGTTTGGAGGCGCGCGCCAGGCGGGCTGTGCGTAGGCGGGAGACGGCGTGTATCAAAGAATGCTTGGTCCACATCAACGTTGACCAGAACGATATCTAAGCTGCGAGCTTTGATTGAGGTATTTGATCTTCCGGAACAACAAGTTTTTTACCGAAGAACATAACCTCGTTGCCAACGTATCGCTTCTGGGCCGTGTAGTTCAAGCCATACGCCAACCCTTGGCTAAGCTGATACATCTCGCAAATTTCAGAAGCGTTGTCATACGACACCATCCACGGTAGACCAAAACCTCGTGATTGCAGCTCTTTGGCTATTGCAAGATGATCGTCGTGTTTATAGAAGTTCCTGTACAACCCTTGCCCCTTGACATAGTAAGGGGGGTCTAGATAGACCAGCGATTTTTTGGGCAGCATTCTTTTACAACGTTGGAGAAGCCCTAGCGCATCTTCACAATGAACTGTTATGCGATCCGCGTGTTCTGCGATCTTCCGGATCCTTGCCGCCAGCGCCGGTTTATTGAACCTAGCATCCAGTTTGTAGTTTCCCTTTTGAGCCAGACCGCCAATTACGCCGCCCTTCAGAATTCCCGAACGATTTGTGCGATTCATGAATAGCGTCGCAAAGCCGCGTTGAACCAAACTGCTAGAACACTCACCTCTCAGAATAGATCTCCACTTGAGCCATTGTTCCATGTTGATCGGCGTCTCTTCCAATAGTTGTAAAAGATCATTGGGTTTCTTTGTCACCGCTGCCCAGAACGCATGGATGGCTGGGTCAAGGTCGTTTATATGAACGTGTGCTGCATGCCCGTGATAAAGCAACTCTAGAGCTACCCCAGCTCCGCCGGCATAAGGCTCTAGATATTCACCCCCCGAAAGCCCATTTACCTCCATTACTTTCGCAATAAATGGTGCGAACTGGGCTTTTCCGCCGGGATACCGCAGAGGTGTGTAAAGCTTATTGGAGTACATAAACGAATTCTCTCAAGGTCGCGGGACAACTGGTCAGTTGAATATCTAAGAGCTCATGTCAGAAAGGCCAACTTTGACGAGTCCACACCGTAACCGTCTCGCATGGTCTTTAAGAGTTGTTTGGCGAAAAGCTGTCTGAATGCATCACAGAGGGCTCCATTCTCGCTGATCCATCGTTTCCAAGGATTACCGCTTCCCTTGAGTGCGATAAATTTTTGAAAGTCCGTGGTTTTGTAGAACTCCTTGAAAATTTCACGAAGCTTCTCATGCGGGTGATTTGCCCTGTACGTTTCGATTAGCGACTTCAAGTCAACGTTACTCCCAGACACCGAGAGCGTTGAGATTATTCTGGACGCACGTTGAGTAAATACTGGACGCGTGAATCTGATGGTATTTGTCCAGACACTATCTCCGGGAGGGAGGTTGTATAGATATTCGAATATCAGTTGATCTGGCGGAAGAGCGCCCGGCAGCAACACGATCGACTCTAAATTATCTGTGCCTACAACGTCGCCATCTAAAACGATGATGCTTTTGGCTGAGAACTCAGGGATGCCCTTTTTCACAAGCTGAATGTAATTTGAGCAGCCCAGTGACACATCCCTAAAGGTATTTATAAATTTATTTGCTGAACTTCGAAAAAACAGCATTTTAAAAAAATCGGCCCCTTCCTTGTCTTCGAAATAGACATTTACTTTTGGCAGGGATATTTCATCAGTGGAAACCACGGTTGTGGTGGATAAATCCGAGAATATGTGAGACCACGAATAGTCGTGCATCGCTTGAACGTCACCGAAAGTGTCGCTTAGATATACGGTTTTGAACTTCCGCTTGAATTTTTGACTCAATTCATATGTGCGTTCAATCAGACTTGGAGAGTGAGAGGTCATGATCACTTGGAGATTCAGCTCGTTGCACTCTCGCTCCAAGATCTCTAGCAGTTTTGTCTGCGCTGCGGGGAATAGACCTGCATCTGCTTCGTCAATCAATAAAAGACCGCCCTTGTAATCGGCGTATTCCTCCTTAAGCTTCCTAAACGACATTAGCGCCAGAACGATTTGTCCAGCGTTGTCTTCGCCAGCCGATACAGAATCTTGATCGTAGGTTGAAGCGTGGGCGACCGCCGAATTTATCGATCCTGATGTGCCTGTCGCTGCTGAGGACGCTTTGTTTAGCAGTTCATTGTTTAGCTGAATGAATCGAGCTTTATTATTGTTTAGGTAGTCAAAGTCTCGTACTTCGTAATCTCGCGAGGCAATGGGCAACAATCTTTGCAAGCTTAAAAAGATTACTGGGTGTGTGAAATTTCGACTTTGATTTCCGTTCGCGACGGAAGAGTTCTTTCTAACTACAGGCCTGGCAACTTCCTTGCCAGAAGAGAGGCGTCGTTTCGCTAGTTCTAATTCTGCAGTTGCATTCGCATCGCGGTAGCCGTCGTGAACTTCGACGGATACTTGCAATGACCCTGGAACGTCATACTGGTCTGAAAAGCGGAAGTGTTCATTAGGCAGAGATTTGAATTTCGCACCGGTTATGGTCTGAAAATCAAGCACTTTGCTTTTTACGTAGTCCTTGTCGAAACTAAAAATCTGAGCTGCGATGCCGAGAATAGATGACTTTGATGTTCCATTTTTTCCGCAAATAACTGTGATGTGAGTTCCACACTCAATCTCGACATTCTTTAGTGCGCGAAACTTGTTAAAGACAAGTTTTTTTAACTGAGTCTTGGCCATATTTGGTCCTCGTTTTGGTTGTAATTAATTGAGATGCGGCGAGTTTCATTAGTTTTTAAATCTCACGCCAAACCCACAGTTTCCGCCCGCGCCCATCACCAACCGCTGCGTTGCACGCGTAGCTGCCACATAAAACACCCGTGCCGCCTCCTTCTCGTCTTCCCCTGGCGCGGGCATGTTCCCCACGCCGGGTAACGCCACCACAGGAAACTCCAGACCCTTGCTGACCTTCATGGTCATGACTTTGATTTTGTTGCTGGCGGGATCGAAGTCTCCAGGGCCGAGTCGGTTCTCTACAGGCAACTTGCGTTGCGCTAGCGCCTGAGCGCACAGATCCCGTGTCTTCGCGTCGGCGCACAGTACCGCCATGTCTCCCCAGGCAAAGCCTTCTTTGTGAGCGTTGGCCAAATGGTCGGCAATGGCGAATGCTTCATCGCGCAGCGTGGGTAGGCGAATGATGACCGGCGCTTCGCCCTCACGACCGCAGCTGACAGGCTTGAGCAGCGGAATGCCGTCATCATCCCGGTCTTCCGCGGTCAGAAAGTCTGCTGCAATCAGGTTGGCGGTTTGCAGGATCTGCTTGGTATTGCGGTAATTGATTTTCAGGATGGTGGTGCGGCCTTGTGCCTGCACGCCCACACTTTTAAAGCTGAACTGTTTGCTGCGGCTGCGTTCGTAAATGCTTTGCGCATCGTCGAAAAGCAGCAGCAAGCTGTTGGTGGCCGGGTCAACCATCTGCGTGATGAGCCTGAGCCACTCAGGCGCGAAGTCGTGGCCCTCGTCAATCATGACGGCCTGGTACTGGCCACCTGGAATGTGCTTGCGGTCTACCGCGGTAATAACGCGCTGCACCAGTTCTTCCACAAACTGATTGCGGCCGACCTGCCCCGGCAGGGTTTGCCCAAAAGCCACAAGTTGATCGCGACACCATTTGTGAAAGTGACGTACGTGTACTTTGCCGCTCAAGCCCTTGGCGTTCATCACACTGTGGAGCTTTACGCCCAGCGGTTCGTTGAAGCACAGGATCAGGATGGGCTTGGATGTTGGTGTGTGCGCTTTGGCAAGGTATTCAGCGCGATACCCGAGGATCATGGTCTTGCCCGAACCGGCCACGCCATGAATCACGCGATGGCCGTCGCCCAGGCTGCGGGCCAATTGCTCTTGCTGCAAATCCATCACGCGCATGATGTCGGGCAGTTCGGCATCTTCGTTACTGTCGTTGAAGAGGGCCCCCTGCGTTTGCACGCGTACTTCTGGGAACATGATCCAGCGCACGCGGTCAAGTTGTGGCAATGACATGACGCCGCCCATCATGTAGGGGAACATCTCCCACAGCCGGCTTTGAAGCACCTCTGCATCCACTGACTCCACCATTTCGTCCTGGCAGATCACGCGGTGTGGCTCTATGGCGCTGCCCAGTTCGGCTTCGGTGAACTGCTTGCGCGTGATGTTTGTCAAGACGACGCCATAGCTCCACGGAAAGGCCAGCTTGCCTTTGTATTTGCCGTCTTCGTGGACCAGTTGCTTGTCACGCTGCAGGGCGTCTATGACCTGGTGCGCGTACTGGCGAGCCTGCTCGAGGGGATTGATGACGCTTTTGGGGATACCGTCTGAAATGATTTCCCAGTTCTGCTTGTCGGCGCACTGGATGGTGCTGAGGCGCCAGTCCTTGACCTCCAGCACCAGCAAGCCGCGCTTGGGGTGCATCACTACAAAATCGGGGTGCGAGTATTTAGGGCCGACTGGCACGTCGTACCAAAGCAGGTAGTCATCGTCCAGCTTTTGCTCCAGCCTTTCGGCTAGCCGCTTTTCGCCGCTGGTCATGCGGGAAACGCAGGTACCGATAGAAGGAATGAGAGTCGCCATGCAGAGCCGCTAACCAATTAACAGTTTGTGACAACCATCATGACGGTTAAAGCAGCGCAGAGCTAGGGTGCTTCTGCGGGGAGGTAGCCAGAACATACCTATTCAGTCGAATTTCTGATGTGAATATTTACCAAAACACGCCCGCCGTCCGACTTCTCCGCTTTCCCCCTCCTCCCTTGTCCTACGCCGCGACCCGCGCACTCGGCCTACCGTGGTCCTTTTAGGGAGACGAACCATGAGTCAGCATCAGGACTTCCATTCCTTTATGAAAGCGCGTCAGCATGCCGCGAGCGCGTATGTCAGCGGCAATGCCGCGCCGCTGTCGCGTGTGGTGGCGCATGCGTCGCCGGCCACGTTTATGGGGCCGGGCGGCGGTGCGGTGCAGGGGGCGGAGGAGGTGTGGTCGCGCTATGAGCACGATGCCAATTATTTGAACCAGGCAGCACTTCAGAATTTGAAATCCTGGACATGGGGGCGGGTGACACCGTCGCTTACTGGACGGGGTACCAGAGAGCGCAAACGCATATGAAGGGCAAGCCGGACGTGATCCCGATGACCTTGCGGGTGACGGAGGTGTTTCGCATGGAGGGGGACAGCTGGAAGCTGGTGCATCGGCATGCGGATCCCCTCGCCGAAAAAAAGTAGCCCCCACGGTCGCGCACTTCGTGTCGCTCCCTGCCCCTTTCATGACGAAGGGGGCCGCTGCGCCGGCGGTCTGGCAAAGCCAGTCCCGCGGCCCCTGCTGGCTTAACTGGGTTTTATGCGCAGCCAGCGCGGTTCAGCGCTTGACCGTCACCAGGCGGTAGATCACCAGCAACACGATGGCGCCCAGCACGCCGGCGATGAAGCCTGCCGGCTCGCCGTTCTGGTACCAGCCCATGGCCCTGCCCAGGTAGGTGGCGATGAAGGAGCCGGCGATACCGATCAGGACGGTGATGATGAAGCCGCCGGGGTCGCGGCCGGGCATGAGGAATTTGGCGACGAGGCCGATCAAAAAGCCGATGAGGATGGTCCAGAGGATGGCCATGGGGTGTTCTCCTGTTAGGGTGAGTTTTGTGGATTTGCTGACCCTGTCAGCTTGCCCTGGGTTGGGGCGGCGGCTTATCGGCGGGGAATCCGTGAAGGTGTAGGAGAAGATGGAGCGGATTGGGTCAGGGCCTGGGTTCCGCTTCTTTACCCTGGTGGGGACTTGGCCTGTCCCGGCCTTTTGACGGGGAAGGGGACTTGCGGCGGTGGGTTCGCCGGGGCTGTTCTAAGGGCGGGCTGGCCCCGTCTTGCAGGCCGCAGCCCGGCCAGAGTCCGGGCTTCTTCGCTCTGTCCAGATGCGCGCAGGCGCATCTGGAGCCGCAGCGCTCAGCCCCCTGCCCTCCCCCAGCGGGGGAGGGAGTAAGTCAGGGGAGGGGCGCCGTACCCCGTACCCCCTTAAGCCACCTTGACGTTGATGCGGCGCGGCTGGGCGTGCGCGGCTTTGGGGATGCGCAGCTTGAGCACGCCGTGGGCCAGCTCGGCCGTCACGTTCTCGGTGTCCAGCTCTTTGCTGAGGCTGAAGACGCGGTGAAAGCGCCCCAGCCCCACTTCGGTGTGGCTGGACTGCAGGCCTTCGGGTGCGGCCAGGGCGGAGTCGGCCTCAATGGTCAGGGCGTCGGCCTCGACCTGGAGCTTGAGGTTCTCCTTGGGCACGCCGGGAAGGTCGGCATACAGGGTGATGCCGGTGCTGTCCTCGACCACGTCGACCGGTGGGGTGAGCGTGGCGTTGGCGTAGCGGGCCGAGCGGCCTTGCTGTTGTGGCTGCTGCCCTTGCTGGCGCGTGACCTCGGTGGACGAAGCGCCGTCTTGCAGGTTGCTGCCGTTGAAGTTGCCGACATTCCGGCTGGTGTCGTTGCCGGTGGTCTGGCTGGATTTGGTGCCGAACATGGTTTGACCTCCTTGTCTCTATCTGTGTGACTGTCTGTGTAGCCTGTCAGTGGATGGTGATGCGGCGTGGTTGTGCGGCCGCGCGGCGCTGGATGCTGATGTGCAGCAGCCCGTCCTTGAAGTTGGCGTCGACGGCATCGGGGTCGGCGTCTTCAGGCAGGCTGATGACGCGGCGGAAGCTGCCGGCAAAACGCTCGTTGATGTGCAGGGTGGACTGCTTGTCGGCTTCGGGCAGGCCCGACTTGCGCTCGCCGGCGATGGTGAGCATGCCGCGCTCCAGGTCGATCTGCAGGGTCTTGGGGTCGACGCCGGGGGCGAAGGCATACACCTCCACCGTCTGCGGCGTGCCGCCTATGTTGAGGGCGGGAAAGCCGCCGCGGCCGAAACCGCGAATATTGGGAGACAGGTCGAGCGCCTGCTGAATCTCGCGTTGCAGGCGGTCCATTTCTCCGAACGGGTCGTACGGAAACAGGGATCGAAACATGGCGATTACCTCCATTCAGTTGAACATCATCGGAATGGCGCCGGCCCTGTGGCAAGGCGCCCGGATGGAGGAATTAGGAGTTCGCCGAAAAATTTCAAGAGGGTGTTTTGCGGGATTTTTTTGGTTTTTTTGGGGGTGATTTTTAAAACTTTTTTCGCACGCCTCGGTAGGCCCCATCTTCACCAGCCTGAGCCGTGGAACCGGCTTTGCCGGGCCACAGGCGCAGCGGCCCCCTTCGTCATGAAAGGGGCAGGGAGAAGCCGCAGGCTACACGAAGTGAGCGACCGTGGGGGCTCGTCTCAACCCCCAAACAACTCCGTCATAAACTGCGTCGACTTCAAGCCCGTGCCGGTCAGCAGGACCACCGTGGTTTCATTCGCCTTGATGGCGCCCGACGCATGCAACAGCTCCAGCGCCGCGGCGGCCGAGGAGCTGGTGGGTTCGGGATAAAGGCCGATGCCGGCCAGGCGGCGCACGGCGGCGGCGATCTGCTCTTCGGTGAGCGCGACGGTCTGCCCGCCGGACTCGCGGATCGCGTGCAGCAACTCTTTCAAACGAATCGGCCGCTTGATGGCTGTGCCTTCGGCGATGGTGGGTTTGACGATGCGCTCGACGGGCTCTTCGCTGCCGGCCTTGAAGCTTGCGTCAATCGGCGAACAATTGAGTGGCTGGGCGGCGAAGAGTTTCGGCAGCTTGCTGATCTGCCCTGCGGCCAGGAGCTCGCTGAAGCCGATGTGGCAGCCCAGCACATTGCTGCCGGCGCCGGCCGGGATGATGATGTTGTCGGGCGCCTTGAAGCCCAGGTCTTCCCACAATTCATAGGCGATAGACTTGGTGCCCTGCAAAAAGAAGGGGTGCCAGTTGTGGCTGGCGTAGAAGATTTTTTCGGACTGGCGAATGGCTTCGTATTCGGATTCTTCGCGCGGGCCTTCGACCAGCTGCACCTCGGCGCCGAAGGCGCGTATCTGCGCGACCTTGGGAAGCGGCGTGTAGCTGGGCGCAAGGATCTTGACCTGGATGCCGGCCGCCGCGCCGGCAGCGGCAATGGCCGCGCCGCCGTTGCCGGAGCTGTCTTCGAGGATGTGGTTGACGCCGAGTTGCTTGAGGAAAGACACCATCACGCTCGCACCGCGGTCTTTGAAACTGCTGGTGGGGTTGAACCATTCCAGCTTGAACAGCGGCCTGAGCGCGCCCCAGGATTTTTCAATCAGGGGCGTGCAGCCCTCGCCCATGCTGGCGCTGCTGTCGATCGCCAGTGGCAAGGCGGCGCGGTAACGCCAGAGCGAGCGCTCACGCGTGTCGATGTCGTCGCGGCTGATGCCGGGCAGCGCGCTGAGCATGAGAGGGTTGCCGTCGTCGGAGCGCCAGCGGCGGTCGGTGAGCGGGTAGTGTTTGCCGGTGCGGGGGTCGATGTAGTGGGCTTGTGGGGTTGGCATGGGGCTTCCAGGGTTGTCTACGTGTCTATATTCTGGATAATACATCCAGTATTGGATAAATTGTCAAGAAACTGTTTCAACCTCTCTGGCTCCCTCCCCCGCTGGGGAAGGGTCGGGGTGGGGGCCAGCCCGCCCTCCAAATCCCCCACTGCGCTACGATGGGCAACCAGACAATTTGTCTGAATTCTGAAAACCGCCGCCATGCCCAAAGCCCCCGCCAAGTCCATCAAGCCCAGCAAGTCCGCCAAGCCCGGCAACCAGCACCTGCTCGCCGAACTGAAAAACATTGCTGAAGGCCTGGGCAAAACCTTTGCGCCTTTTTGTGAAGTGGTGGTGCACGACCTCACGCATCCCAAGAACGCCATCCTCGCGATTGAAAACAATTTGAGCGGCCGGCGCATCGGCCAGCCCGCGACGGAGCTCGGCCTGGCGCGCATCCAGGACCCGGACTATCCGGCGGTGATCGCCAACTACGCCAACCAGTTCGCCGACGGCCGCAAGGTCAAGAGCACCTCGGTGGGCATACGCAATGAAGACGGCGACTATGTGGCCGCCATCTGCCTGAATGTGGACCTGACGCTGTTCAACGGCTTCCAGGCGGCGATGTCGCAGTTCACCGCGATTGAAAGCAGCGCCGTGACAGAGACGCTGGACGCGTCGAACGCCGAGCGCATCCACCAGTGCATCGACGAATTCGCCGCCGCCCGCGCGACGACCGCGCGCTCGCTGCGCCCGGCGGACCGTAAGCAGCTGGTGCAGGATTTGAGGAAAGCCGGATACCTGGAGATACGCCGCGGCGCGGAGATCGCGGCCGCGCACATGGGGGTGTCGCGGGCTACGGTTTATAGCGACGCGAAGTAGGGATTCGGCAGCCGCTGATTTATCCGCAGATTACGCAGATTTACATAGATTAAAGAGAATAATTTACCTATCCCATATGTGAGCACACGACTTTGCACAGTGACATCCCGATGTCTTCATCTGCGTAAATCTGCGTAATCTGTGGATGAATTTCTTGATCCGCAGATTACGCAGATTTGCGCAGATTAAAAAAACAATAGAAGTTTGTGGACAGGGGTTGCGCCAGGCAGCCCTTGGCGGGCACAGAGGCAAAACCCTTACAAATCAATTCGCCAAAACCGCGTAGACACGCACCGTTGACCCGATGATGATGGGCGCTCCAGCAGGCGGGGCAGACCACATCCACGGAGGACAACCATGAACAACAACACCATCACCACAGGCCTGGGCCTGCTCACGGCGGCCGCGTTGCTGGCCGGTTGCGGCAGCGGCGCGGGCGAACCCAAAAACACCAAACCGGCCTACCTGGGCCCGATCAGTGTGGGCGTGTATGACGGCGGCAATGACGACCTGCTGACGGCAGGCCTGGGCAAGACCGGCCTGGGCGGCGCGGCGCCGCAGCCGGTAGACCCGCTGAATCCCACGGCAGCCGAGTTGCGGCGCATCGCGATCTACAACAACTACCGCGCCATTCTCGACATCACGCCGGCCGGCGGCTACGGCACGCTTTACGGCCCGAACGTGGATGCGCGCGGCGTGGCCACCACCAGCGAAGGCAAGATCGCCGGCACCGAGTTCATCGCCTACTCCGACGACGGCACCGGCCGGCACAACGTCACGATGATGGTGCAGGTGCCGGCCAGCTTCAACCCGGCCAGCCCCTGCATCGTGACCGGTACCTCGAGCGGCTCGCGCGGCATCTATGGCGCAATAGGCTCATCGGGCGAATGGGGCCTGAAGAACGGCTGCGCCGTGGCCTACACCGACAAGGGCACGGGCACCGGCATGCACGACCTGCAGAACAACACGGTGAACCTGCAGAACGGCCTGCGCGCCGATGCCGCGGCGGCCGGCGCGGTCTCCAACTTCACCGCCCCGCTCAGCACGGCCGACCGCATGGCCTTTAACGCCGCCACGCCGAACCGCTTCGCCGTCAAGCATGCGCACTCGCAGCAGAACTCCGAAAAAGACTGGGGCCGCTTCACGCTGCAGGCGGTGGAGTTCGCCTACTTTGTGCTCAATGAACGTTATGGCGCACCGTCGCGCGACGGCAGTTCGCGCCTGAGGACGCTCAACCCGTCCAACACCATCGTGATCGCCTCCAGCGTTTCGAACGGCGCAGGCGCGGCGCTGGCCGCGGCGGAGTTCGACACGCGCGGCCTCATCAGCGGCGTGGCGGTGGGCGAGCCCCAGGTGCAGCTGGTGCCCGATGCACGGCTCAGCGTGCGGCGCGGCAACAGCACCCTGGCCGGCACCGGCAGGCCGCTGTACGACTACATCACGCTGGCCAATTTGCTGCAGCCCTGCGCCGCGCTGGTCTCGCCCGCCACCAATGTGTTCAACACCATCAACCCGGCCATCGCCGCGAACCGCTGCGCCGCGCTCAAGGCCCAGGGCATCGTCAACGGCAACACCACCGCAGAGCAGGCGGGCAGCGCCATGGCGGTGCTGCAGGCCGCGGGCTGGCAGCCCGAAAGCAACGACCTGCAGGCCTCGCACTATTCATTTGCCACACTGCCCGTGGCGCTGACCTACGCCAACGCCTACGGCCGTTTTGGCGTGCAGGACAATTTGTGCGACTACAGCTTCGCCGCCACCGCGCCCGCCACAGCACCCACGCCGAATGCACCGGTGCCCGCATCGCCCGCCGCACTGGCCACTTCCTTCGGCACCGGCAACGGCGTGCCGCCCACGGCCGGCGTCAGCATCGTCAACAACTTGAGCGCAGGCGGCCCGCTGCTGGACGCAGCCTCGGTATCGGCCGGCAATGTGCAGGACTACAACAGCGTTGGCGCCCTGTGCCTGCGCGCACTCGTCAGCGGCAACAGCCCCGCAGGCCTGCGCGTGCGCGAAGGCATACAGCAAGTGCTGCGCACCGCCAACCTGCAAGGCAAGCCGGCCCTCATCGTCCACGGCCGCTCCGACACCCTGGTCCCGGTAGCCCTGACCTCGCGTCCCTACTTCGGCCTCAACAAGATGGTCGAAGGACGCAACAGCAAGCTCTCCTACATCGAGGTCACCAATGCCCAGCACTTCGACGCCTTCCTCGGTTTCCCCGGCTATGGCGCGCGCCTGGTGCCCTTGCATCGCTATTTCATCCAGGCGATGGACATGATGTATGCGCATTTGAAGACGGGTGCGCCTTTGCCTGGTAGTCAAGTGGTGCGGACTGTGCCGCGGGGGCAGACGGGCACTGTTGCCAACCCCGTCACGCTGGCGAACGTGCCACCCATCCAGCTGGTGCCTGGTGTGGCGGATCAGATTACCTTTTCCAATAATGTTGTGACTGTTGCGGATTAGCTTGATCTTGCCGAAGCCTTGCTTGCTCCGGCGGGGCGTGCTCTTCTGAATTTTGTTGGCCGGGGGTTGCCCGGCGGCAACTCACTTTTCTTTTGCTTCGCCAAAAGAAAAGTAAGCAAAAGAAAAGGCGACCCGCAGTCTGGGTCCCTGCGCTTCGCTACGGGCAACCTGCGGTGCTCGAGCCAAGCGGGGTCTCGCTAAACTCGCTCCGTTTCACTGCGCTCAAACAACGCGATCCCTGATCCGCTTGGCTCTGCGCTCCTCGGCCCAGCCAGGACGGGGAAGTCC